>Ga0315274_10000040_pt1 | contig 199523 bp, 187 predicted proteins | sample YL17G02_20_MG_FD_203700 | JGI IMG/M metagenome (GOLD analysis project Ga0315274, IMG submission 203700) | Sediment microbial communities from Yellowstone Lake, YNP, Wyoming, USA - YL17G02_20 | ecosystem: Environmental > Aquatic > Freshwater > Lake > Sediment | place: USA: Wyoming | collected...
CCGGCTGGAACCGCAAACGAGAGAGCCAGAATAATTAAAATACCCTGAATTATTTTTTGATGCATATACTAATAATTTATTTTAATCCATCGACCGTGCAATTGCTCGTCCGGTATACGTCTTCGGTTATTTTTACTATTTTGATATAGATTATTCGCTTCCGATCCACTTGACAATTCGGTTTTTCTTTGGCAAACTTATTTTAACCAATTTAGATATTTTTTACTATGCCGGCAATACTTTATCCTAAAGAACGACAACTTCTTGATTTTATAGCGCAATTTATCCAGCGTTACGGTTTTGCTCCTACACTTAAAGAAATAGGGGCTGCACTCGGCATGTCCTCTCCGGCAACCGTCCATGAACATATTGATCGTTTGCGCCAAAAAGGTTTTATTAAAAAACTCGACGGTACGGCACGCGGATTGGAAGTTATATCCGCCAACTACCGCTCCGGAGCTACGGAAGCAGCCGTAGAACTACCCGTGTTGGGCTTTATTGCCGCCGGGGCTCCGCTTGAACCTTATACGGATCCTAATTTTTATATATCTGTTGCTCCCGGGATGATTTTATCCAATAAGGCTGGTTATGTTTTGCAGGTTAAAGGGACATCCATGGTAGATGACGGTATTTTGGACGGAGATTATGTAGTTGTACAGCATCAGCAGGATGCCCAGAGCGGAGACATCGTCGTAGCCCTGCTTCCTAACGGTCTGGCTACGCTTAAACGCATTTATTTTGAAAAAGAAAGAATCAAGCTTATGCCCTCCAATTCCAAAATGTCTCCTATTTTTACTACTCACGTCAAAATCCAGGGAAAAGTCGTAGGTGTAATCCGTAAATACGTTTAGAGAGACTTCTCGTGCCGGAAATGTTTTAACTTTCTTCTCATGTACCAAAATATACCCAGAGCGAATATGATAACTATCACCAGGTCAAATTGATGAAAATAAACCTGCAGGGTCATCCAATTATTCCCCAGTATCACTCCAATTACGGTTAAAATATAAGACCAGATAAGCGATCCGGCAGTGGTATAGATTATAAATCTCGTGAGATTCATTTTGGCCACACCTGCGGGAAGAGAAATAAAGGTTCGGACGATCGGAAGAATCCGTGAGACCAAAACGATGATTTCCCCGTGTTTACGAAACCAGCGCTCCGAACGGTCATATTCATGTTCGCTGATAAGTAGATACTTACCATATTTAACGATGATTTTACGGATTATGGCCTCCTGGCCCAAAATACCCAGAAAATAGGCCAGTAAAGAGCCGACTAAGTTTCCTACGGTACCGCAGATAATCACCACCCAAAAGCTAAATCTACCCGCCGCAGCCAATGACCCTGAAAACGGCATAGTTACTTCTGACGGAATTGGGATACAAGCCGATTCCAGGGTCATGAGCAGAAAAATTCCGCCGTAACCCAAAGTAGAGATGAATTGAATAATCCAGGAGCCGACAATTTCAACCATTTGTCTATTGTAGTATGAAGGCCGGATCCTCTTCAAGATCTAAGCGTAGCTTTAGAATAAGCGGGGCGCTATAATCATGTCATTGTGGGTACTTTATATCTTGTGTCTACGCCGATCGGCAATCTGGAGGACATCACGATCCGGGCTATAAGAATACTGTTTGAGGTTGATTTCATTGCCTGCGAAGACACCCGACGGACAGGTATACTTCTTGGGGAATTAAGAAAACGCTCACCATGCCTAGAAGGATCGCATCCTTCTAAAGAAAGAAAAATTGCTATGCTTCGCTTCGACGACCACACGGAACAAAAGAAAACTCCGCAGATTATCCGATATCTCCAGGAAGGGAAAAACGTCGCGTTGATTAGTGATGCAGGAACACCGCTTATTAGTGATCCGGGATACCTCTTGGTGAGAGAATGTCTCAAACGAGGAATTAAAGTTGTAAGCATTCCCGGACCATCCGCAATCCTTACCGCACTAATCTGCTCTGGTCTGCCTGCCGATAAATTTGTTTTCCTTGGCTATCCGCCGGAAAAACAGGCAAAGAGATTAAAATTGTTTCAAGCATTAAAATTAAACTCTCAACTGATAAAAGAGTTGTCTCCAACTTATATTTTCTATTGCGCACCGCATAAATTATCAGCTACTTTGTCAGACATGAAGGAGATCATCGGTAACCTTGCCATTGTCATTGCGCACGAACTCACGAAAATTCACGAATCTGTCTGGAGGGGAACCCTCGACGAAGTATTGTCAAAACAACTCTCGTTTAAGGGAGAACTGGTAATTCTGTTTAGAATAAATTAGCATCGCTGACTTCGTTTATTTCTAATATTCCTCAAGAGTAGAAGTGTCGCCGATTGGTAGTCCCATTTCTTTAGCTTTTAAGATTCTCCGCATGATTTTACCGGAACGGGTTTTGGGAAGTTGGTCGATGAATTCAATTTCCCGTGGGTAGGCATGTCCGGCTAAATGTTGTTTTACGTATTGTGCCAGTTCGGCTTTTAACTTTTCCTGGTCTTGACGATTTTTAATCTTGGCTTTTTGAATTTCTTTAAGGACCACAAAAGCCTTAATAATTTCTCCCCTGACCGGATCAGGCTTACCGATTACACCCGCTTCTACCACTGCAGGATGCTCTACCAGGGCTGATTCTACTTCAAACGGCCCAATCCTCTCCCCGGAAGTTTTGATGACGTCATCCGCTCTGCCGATAAACCAATAATAACCGTCCCGGTCGCACATTGCCCGGTCTCCGGTAAGATACCAGTGATTGACAAAATAGCTGGTATATTTATGCGGACGGCGCCAGATACTCTGCATCATTGCCGGCCAGGAAGGACGGAGAGCTAAATTTCCTTCCTGATTAACCGGCAACTCATGTCCGCTATCGTCAATAATGCCTGCAGCTACTCCCGGCAGCGGTTTACCCATGGATCCCACCCGAATATCTAGGCTCGGATAATTAGCTATACAGATCGCTCCGGTTTCGGTTTGCCACCAGGTATCATGAAAAGGTAAACCGAAAACTTTCAATCCCCAACGGATAGCCTCCGGATTCAGCGGTTCACCCACGGAACATAAGTGTCGTAGACTCCCCAGATTAAATTGTTTCGGCAGTTCTTTGCCGCCTGCCATGAGCATGCGGATAGCTGTAGGAGCGGTATACCAGATGCTGACTTTATATTTTTCGATAATGTGATACCAGGCGGCAGGATCAAAACGACCGCCGTAAATTACGGAAGTTGCTCCGCAAGCCCAGTTGCCGAGAATTTCATAGGCAATTCCCGTAACCCAACCCGGATCCGCGGTACACCAATAAATATCATCATCATTTAAGTCTAAGACCCATTTAGCGCTGATATACTGCTGAAGAATTGCCCGATGGCTATGAACTACGCCTTTAGGCTTACCGGTAGTTCCGGAAGTATAAAGCATAAAAGCATATTCATCCGGATCCAATTGAGCGATATTAAGCTCTTCGGAAGCATGTTCTAATGATTTCAGAAAATCCGGCGTATCCACCGACAAAATATGCGTGAGATCCGGCAGTTTTTTTCGGATTTTAGTTAAACGCGGCAATAGTGTCTGATTAGTAATGATAACTTTGGCTCCGCAATTTGCCAAACGATCAAATAGGGCTTGTTCCTGAAAAGCACTGAACAAAGTTCCGGCTACGGCGCCGATTTTTAAAATACCGAGGAAACTAAAAAAAAGCTCGGGAACACGGGGCAGAAAAATAAACACGCGATCACCGCGTGCTACGCCAAAATCCTTGAGAATATTTCCCAGTTTATTCGAAAGCAAACTCAGTTCACGGAAGGTATACTTTTGAGTTTGACCCTGATCTCCTTCCCAATATAAAGCAATTTTGTTAGCCCGCCAGGAGTTTGCATGACGATCTATTGCATTGTAAGCAGCGTTAATTTTCCCCTCAAACCAATCTAACTCTTTTTGGATAATTTTCCAATCAAAATGCCGGTAAGTATAGCTGTAATCTTCAAGGTTTGGCGGAAATTTCCAAGACTTTTTGGCCTTTTTTATAACCTCTGCTTTAATAGACATGACTTAAGACCCGCAATATCCTATTGCGCATTTCTGATGGTAAATTTTTGCTCGAGTCTTTTCAGCTTTTCCATGATCCCGGTATATTCCAATTCATCCATACCGGCCATTGCCGGACTGAAAAAACCTTGCGCACGCATCGCTAGAGTTTTTTCGGTTGCTTTAGCCCGAATACTGTCCCAGAATGGCTGGTCAAACAGATCAACCGCTTCGGTGAACTTTCCCTCGTGTACACAGTATCCGGCCGCCGAAACGATGGTCGGGCCGTCAAAGAAAGAAATAATGGAATTTTGTTTAACCGGCATCACGGCTACATGGTGAGAACCGCGATTATCACCTAAAACATAGTGAGCCAAGGCCCAGGGAGAGAGTATCTCACCGGTATCGGGAAATTGTTTTTGGGTCCGTACGATAGCTACCGGATCGTCTTTACCGACATATTTACCGGCGATATTATGTAATCGGCTGGTTGCCACCACAGCCGCAGTCAGTCCGCCGGCATTTTCTCTAATACTTTCAATCACATATCGATTGGGATCCCTTAATAAAGTACAGATATCGTAGTAATCCTGCGGTACTTTGAGACTGATGATGCGGTCTCCTTCTGTATGACTGACGTCCATAATCGTATAGGTAAATCCTGCTTGCATCTCGGGAGCCAAAAGTAAACCCGCATTATGAAAGGGATCGGCAAAAGCAGAAAAAAACGGATAATTAAAGACGCCCGGGTTGGTTTTATCTGCCGCAAATAAAATAAACGGTTCTGCCGGTCTTTCCTCAAACTCAGTTTCGCAAAAACCCGGGCCCATTCCGCGCACGTTACCGGAAAACGCATCCTTAAGTAAATCCTGTCCTGCTCCGTACAACCCCTGATTTTTCGCAATTTTGGTGGTTGCCACAAAGGTATCCCAGGCCAGCTTATGAATTTCCGGATGATTTACACCTTTAGTGTGGCTCATCAGTAAACAAATATCATCACCGGTAAAGGAAACCTTTACATCGGCCAGTAATCCGCTTTTAATCGCCGGCTGAACTAAACTGTGGGCAGTAGTTAACATCGCTTCACTGGGTCTGGTGTGACCGGCAATTGAACCGGTATCAGCTTTAATGGCGGATAAAGTAATTTTCATAGAGACCTCCTCTGCATTAATAAATCTGTTAATAAATTTTTGCCGGTCATGACCTCGGGAATAGCAATATTTCTTAAAGCCAGCATCGTGGGTGCGACATCTCCTAATTTACCATTAGGTAAGCTACAGGGATTATGCTCAAATTGACGGTCGATAACTATCATAGGTACCGGAAAAGTTGAATGTTCGGTATCCATTTCCCCGTTAGGACCGAGCATTTCTTCTACATTACCATGATCTCCTGTAATGACGCAAGATCCCTCTAAAGCTAAAACTTTTTCTACTACTTGTTTGACACATGCGTCCACGACCGTGCAGGCTTTCACCGCAGCCGGAATATTTCCGGTATGTCCCACCATATCCGGGTTAGCATAATTTACCAGGATAAATCCGTAATATTTTAGTTGTGACCGGTCTATAAGTTTTTCGGTCAGTTCATAGATTGACATTTCGGGTTTCAGATCATAGGTAGCTACCTTGGGAGACGGAATAATTAACCGATCCTCCCCCGGATAAGGATCTTCACGCATACCGTTAAAATAATAAGTTACAAATCGTTCTTTTTCAGTTTCGGAAATCCGTAATTGTTTCCATCCTAAATCGGCAATCACCCGCCCTAACGGTCTGGTAACGGGTTCCGGGGGGAAAGCAGTTACACACGGTAAATTTCGCTCGTATTCCGTCATCGTGACAAAAAATAGATTAGGAAGTATTATCTTCCGTTTAAAAGGCTTAGCCCGGCTGTCAATTTCGATGATATGTTTGTGGTAATATTTCACTGAATAAGGGTCAAAAACATCCGTTGCTTTATGGGTCTCAAAATCAGGCAAAACGAAGGCGCGGGTTAATTGACGCGGACGATCCACGCGATAATTATAAAAAATTACTACATCATGATTTTGGATTCGCGGCAGGGGTTGATTATTTTCATCCGTAATGATAGTCGGTTCAATAAATTCATCACTGACACCCTTTTTATAAGACTGTACTGCCACTTCTTCCGGATTTTTAGCGGTTAAATTAATCATTTCCGTCAGTGCGACATAGGCTTTTTCGGTTCTTTCCCATCGTCTGTCACGGTCCATAGCATAGTAACGCCCGATGACGGTAGCAATTTTCCCGATACCGATTTGCTGACATTTTTGGGTAACTTCACTGAGGAAACGTAACCCCGCACGGGGAGGAGAATCTCTTCCGTCCGTGAATAAGTGGAGAAAAACAGGGCAATTACATTTCTGTTCTTTAATTAACGCGAGTAAAGCGTATAAATGATCACGGCTGGCATGGACACCTGAATCGCTGAGTAATCCGAGTAAATGTAAGTTTGATTTATGTTGATGGGCATAACGAACCGCGCCGATGAAGGCTTCATTTTTAAAAAAAGATCCGTCGGATACGGCATGATTGATTCTCGGCAGATCCTGGTAAACTACTCTTCCGGCTCCTAAATTAATGTGCCCGGTTTCCGTATTACCGTCTTCATCAATCGGCAGCCCTACGGCTTCTCCCGAAGCCGACAGTTGAGAATGGGGATAGTTATGCCAATATTGCCTGATCTGTGAGTTGGTAATTTGGGAAATGGCATTCCCGGGCCCGGGCGGCGCTAATCCCCAACCGTCCAAAATAATGAGAACTAATGGCCGTTGCATATAAATCTGAAAAGACTGCTTAAATTTTTATTGGAAGTTCAGCTTCAATTTGCAGTAACCGGTTATATTTCGCGACTCTTTCTCCCCGGACAGGCGCGCCGAATTTTACGTAATCAGCTTGAATGGCAACTGCCAGGTCTGCGATAAAAGTATCCGTGGTTTCACCGCTCCTGTGGGAAACGACGGTTTTGATATTATTTTTTCGGGCTAAGGCGGCAACTGCAAAAAATTCCGATAAGGTACCGATTTGATTAGGTTTTAGGAGGATTGCCGCACAAGCCTTTTTTTCTATGGCCATTTTTAACCGTAAAGGATTGGTAGCTAACAGATCGTCTCCTACGATAAGTACTTCACTGCCGATCTTAGCATTAAGGTCTTGCCATCCTTCCCAATCGTCTTCTCCCAGCGGATCCTCCAATAAGAGAAAATGGTATTTTTTATGCAGGCCGATTAAAAAATTAATAAAATCCTGCGTAGATAAAGGCTGGTTTATATCCTTAATCGTATATCCTTTTACCGATTTAAAATGACTGGCTGCGATATCCAAGCCCAGGTAAAGATTAACTCCTACCTTGGAACCGGTTTCCTTAATTGATTCAAGAATAATTTGGATAGCCTCCACGTTAGTTTTAAATTGCGGAGTAAATCCTCCTTCGTATCCGACCGAGGTGCTGCCGCCGCTCTGACTTAGCATTCGTTTCAAAGTTTGATAAATATTTACTCCGGTTTCCAAAGCCTGTGTATAGGTCAGATTAGATACGGGAATAACATGAAATTCCTGAAAGTCCAGATTTCCTTCTGCGTGTTTTCCTCCGTTAATCATTTCAATAATCGGTGCAGGGATTTTAACCAGATCCGTTTTAAGATAAGTTTGAAAAATTTCATTTAAATAACGAAACAGCGGTTTCCGTTCCAAATTGGCAGCTACTACGGCATTAGCTAAAGAAACACTTAGAATACTGTTAGCTCCCAGATTTTGCTTGTTGGGAGTTTGATCCAGAGTCAAGAGTGTTTGATCGATTTGCGCCTGGTTTAGGCAATCCAAGCCGGTTAAGCGTGGACTGATAACTTTATTTACCTTGGTCACCGCCTGTAATACGCCTTGACCCTGGTAACGCGTACTGTTCGTATCGCGCAATTCTACTGCTTCATATTTACCGATAGAAGTACCGCCGGGAATACCTACGATACCCCGGAATCCGCTCCTCGTGACGACCGTCGTCTCTAAAGTAGGATATCCCCGGGAATCCAGAATTTCCCGGCTATAAATACTATGGATATGAGAATCAAATGACATTTTTTGCTTTACTAACCAATTTTTGTTCTGCGAGATATATGTTTTGTCGGACATTCTCAGCTGCATCAGGATTAACGGACACACTGGTGATGCCCCAGGCAATTAATTTTTCCACCAAATCAGGGTAATCCGAGGGCGCTTGACCGCAGATTGAGCTTGTCACTCCGCGTGCCAGACAGGTCTTAATTACCCGCTCCAGTGCCCAGAGTACTGCCGGGTCTTTTTCGGAAAAATCGTGAGCTACATCACTGTTGTCACGGTCTGTGCCTAAAATTAACATGGTTAAATCGTTTGACCCGATGGAGACGCCGTCAATACCGATATCCAGGAAATCATTTAGCCTGATAACGTTGGTGGGTATTTCTACCATCATCCATAGCTTAAACGAGGGACTGCGTAAAAGTCCGACGGAAGCAATGATTTTTTTTACTTCCAGAAGCTCCTCGGGTGTACGCACAAAAGGAAGCATTAACCATAAATTTCTATAACCCTTTTTTTGACGGACAAATTTAACAGCTTTCAGCTCCATTTCAAAAACCTCGGCATTGGCAATATACCGTGCAGCCCCCCGAAAGCCCAACATCGGGTTTGGTTCTTCAGGCTCATAAATTTTACCGCCGATTAAATTACGGTATTCGTTGGTTTTGAAATCAGTAGTACGATAAACTACCGGTCGCGGATTAAAAGCGTCACAAAATATCTCCAGTTGTCGGCTTAAATTCTTGATAAAAATATCTGCTTTTCCGTCAGCAATTAATTTACGCGGATGTATTCCGATATCGGCAATCATAAATTCAGCTCTTAATAGTCCGATACCGTCAACCTTAGTTTTGGCAAGAGCCGGAAGGCGCGATGGGTCTGCCAGATTTAGGTAAATCTTCGTGGCTGTTTTAACGGATTTGTTCTTTCCCGGTAAACCGGTTACGGAAGAGGGAGAGCTACTTAAAATCCGGCCCTGAAAAATTTCTCCGGTTGAACCATCGACCGTAATAACCTGAGTATCTTTAAGAATACTTAAGGCCCTACTGGCACCGACAACCGCCGGAATTCCTAATTCACGGGAGACGATAGCTGCGTGGGAGGTCCGGCCGCCCCGTTCAGTTACAATCGCGGCTGCTTTACGCATGGCGGGCACAAAATCCGGGTTAGTTTGCTGGGCCACTAAAATATCTCCTTTACTGATTTTATTGATGTTCTTAGGTGAAGTCAAAATTTTCACCGGACCTGAACCTATGCCTGGGCTGGCCGGATTACCTTTTAAGAGTAATTCTTGCGGTTTACCGATTATTCTCTGAGAAAGTTTAAGGTTCGCCTGAGTCGTGGTCACGGGGCGCGTTTGTAAAATATAGATTTCATTGCGATACACAGCCCATTCAATGTCCTGAGGAAAATAATAATGATTCTCGATTTTTTTACCCAGGATTGCCAGTTTTTTAATTTCGTCATCCGTGAGCTTGGGTCTACCGCCAATAGTTTGAGTAAGGTTTTGGAGAATATTTTGACCTTTTTGACGGCTCAGTTTTTTTTCCTGAACATTGACCGTCTTACTCATGATTTCCTGGGTATTTTTATCAACTACGTAGTGATCGGGGGTTACCGCGCCTTGTACCAGCATTTCTCCTAATCCATAAATTGCTTCAATAATAATTGTAGTTTTAACATTGGTCACGGGATCAATCGTAAACATTACTCCTGATTTTTCTGACTCGATCATCAGTTGCACGGGTACGGCGATACCGACTTTAAGATGTTCAAAACCGTTAGTGGCTCGGTAAAAAATGGCTCTGGCGGTAAAAAGCGAAGCCCAGGCTTCTCTGATTTTCTCGATTAAATTTGCTTCACCTTCTACGTTAAGAAAAGTGGTTTGTTGCCCGGCAAAGGAGGCGGTCGGTAGATCTTCGGCTGTGGCTGAAGAACGTACTGCTACGCGGGGGTATTTAAATAACCTGCCGCCCAATTTCAGATAGGCAGAGATAATTTCCCGGGAGATTTCCTCAGGAAAAGGAGATCTGATGATTAATTTTTGAACTTGCGAGGCTACCCGTTCCAATTGGTCTGAACTATTTACATCCAACGACGTCAGTAATTCCTGAATTTTATGACGAATTCCGGCTTCTTCAAGGAATTTAAAATAGGTTTGGGCAGTAACGATAAACCCGTTGGGCACCGGTAATCCGGCTTTAGTCATCTCACCGAGATTTGCTCCCTTCCCGCCGACGCTGGGGATGTCTTCTTTGTCAACCTCGTTAAACCAAACTACATACTTATTAGCCATATTATTGCTACCTGGTCTTCCTCCAGTATGGATAATTTTGCTAAGTGGCGCAAGTGGTTTAAACTTTGGCTAACTGTTCCTTGAAATAATCTACCCAGGGGATCTTTATCGGATCAGTTCCGTAAAGCATAGCTAAATAAAAACTGCTGAAACCGGATAGGGTGAAAGCCTCCAGCGCCTGCGCCAACTTAGTTTTACCCGCCAAAATTACCCGATGTGTAGCTAGTTTTTGTTTCGTTACTACTTCTTGAGTGATGGCGAACCTTTTTTGGATTTCCGGAGAGTATAAATTAGATAAAATAAAGAGAAAAAGACCGTTATCGTGAAGAGAAGCCGGCCGTTGGAGACCCTCCATAAGATGATGATTTAATTCAGGGATAAAGCGATAATCGGAAATCATTTTGGCATTCTCATTGATCTGGTTGGCAAAGCCATTGGCAAAGCCTTTCAAAAACTCAGCGCTGACAATAAAAGCATGTTTATTATAAAGAATTTTAGCTAATTGTTTAGCTAGGTTATTAGCTATCCTTACCTGCGGATAATATTGTTTGCCTACCAGTTCTGCAAATTTGATAGCCTCAAAAATTTCTTTCGTCTCAATTTTAATAAATTTAAGGCTTTTCAATATTCCCAGATGGCCCAGTAACATGTAGCCGCTGCCGATACGGGGTTGTCTACAGGGGTTATATTTAATATCGTTAAAAATGTAAGCCGGAAGCTGGAGCTCGCGCATCATTTTAGCGACCTGAGCTCCGCTGGTAACAGCGGTTAATTTGGCTCCTCTTTTTAAGGCGGCTTTTCCTGCTGAGATGGGCTCTTCGGTAGAACCGGAATAGGAAGAAACGATTACTAAGGAATGCTGATCAACATAGGCGGGAACAGTATAATCATCGATAATTTCATAAGGAACCCTAATCCTGTCACTAAATAATTCTTTTATGGTGCGGGGGGTGAAGCGTGAGCCCCCCATACCGCAAACCACGATGTTTTGAACCTGTTCGTAGGCAAGAGGAAACTTAATTTGCGAACTTTCTGACCAAGCCTGAAAACACTGATCCGAAAACAGGCAGATTGATTTTAAAACACCTGAAGGGTCTAATTTCTTTATGTCTTCCTGATTGTCCAGATTCTGCATCTTGCCTCCGCTTAATCTAAGGCTTTGATATTTGCGCCGCTGGTAAAGTCAATTTCGGAAAATTGGTGTAAAATTTGGGAGACCTGCTTTCTTAGTAGGTTATAAGCAGACTCGGTTTTCCCCTCAAATTTAACCGTCAAATACGGGCCATTTTGAGAAGCGCGGACGATAAGCATTTCGTCTTTTGTATCCATTCGTACGCCGTCAATCTCAACGTATTTGGCCTTGGGGTAGAGCTTTTTGATTTCTGCAGCTATCTTTTCGCTGACAATTTGGAATTTCACTGCATCAGGACATCCTACTTTAATTTCCGGACTGGAAACATAATGTGGTAACTCTTCTACTGCTTGTTTCAGGGATTTATTTATCCGCGTTAAGTATGCTAGAAGACGCAGTGTGGCATAAGCGCCGTCGTCATGGCCGTAAAAATTATCCACGAAATAAATATGTCCTGAAAGCTCGCCGCCGAAGGGGGCACGCTCTTCCCTTACTTTGGCTTTAATAAATGAATGACCGGTTAACCAGATCACCGGTATCCCTCCCGTGGCACGGATCACATCGTCAACCTGTTTGGAACAAAGTGTATTGTAGACAATTTTTGCCCCGGGAAGGTAATCCAGGATATCCCTGCTAAATAAAGATACCAGTGTATCGTTCCAAATAAGAGCACCGGTTTCGTCAACGATACCAATCCGATCTCCGTCATTATCATAAGAGAATCCCAGATCAGCTTTTTGGAGAACCACACCTTTGGCCAGTCGTTCCTGCACTTCCCGCTCGGTAGGATCAGGAGTCCCGACGGGAAAATTACTATCTAATTTTGTATTTTGTTCAATAACTTCACAGCCGGCCTGTCTTAAAAGATTCGGTAGGAATAAGCCCGGTGTTCCGGCACAGGCATCGATAACTACTTTGAACTTTTTGATTGGTTCAATACGACGCAATAAATCTTTAGCATATTCAGGAAAGATATCCTGTTGAATATATTCCCCTTTTGGTAATTTTGTGGTAAATTTACCCGACTTAACTAAATCTCGAAATTCTACAATATCCTCAGTGAGCATGGTTTCCGAATAACCAGTACAAAATTTAAACCCGTTGTATTCTTTAGGATTATGGGAAGCGGTAATCATCACTCCGCCGCGAGTACGAAAATAATAATTGGCAAAATAAACAATCTGGGAAAGCGAATATCCGAGGTCGTAAACCGTAATTCCGGATTCAATAAGTCCCTTAGTCATGGCCCGGGCAAATTCCGGACTGGAATTTCGGCTGTCATAACCCAGGACGCAGTCATAAATTCGGCGCTTAAGAAGCCAGGTAGCGTAAGCTTTTCCTAAGACCTCTACGCGTGGTCCATCTAATTCTTCTCCTACTAGCCCTCTTAAGTCATAACCCCGGAAAACATGGTCGGGAATTTGCGTCGTCATAAGTCAATGATAAATTGTTCAACCAACTGTCGTAAGTTAAACGGCGTATTGCCTGTTTTAAAATTATATTCCGCTTTTAATAACTTTTTTTCCGCGAGCTTCAGTTTTTCCAGCGTAAAGTACTTTGCCTGGTTTGTCAAACGGGACAGCTGCCATGATGACAAATCCTTTAAGCTTATCTGGTCTAGTAACATCATTAACTGTCGAATACGCCTGACTAACAAAGCTAAAACAACCTCCGCGGGTTCCGTAGTCAGTACCATTCTTAGCGTATCTAAAAGGTAAGCTGAATTGTCTGGTTTCAGGTTATCCAGAAATTGAAATATCTTAACCGGTAGCTTAAAAAGTTGTATTCTTACCTCTTTTCCCAGGTTCTTTAGCGCAGCGGCCGTAATTTCCCGGTTTTCCCAAAGGATAATCTGGCAGTCATGTGCAGCCGGGCATAAGCGCGCGAGAAATTTTTCGAAGTTTTTGGGAGACTTTTTCGCTGCCTGGGAAAACAAATTTTCAATAATTATGGTTTTCTTTTTAGCGATTATTGGATTAGCCTCTAAAGCCTGAACAAGAGAGGTTTCGTTGAGAGTAGCCCCATTCAAAATTCTAATCTCGATATCCGGGTCATTTCCTTTGAGGTTATTGAGCTCATTACGGGAAGCTTCGATATAGTTGCCATGTAATAAGGTAATCATAAACTAGCCTGCTTATACACCCTGAATAATTCTTCTACCGTGCCGGGATTGATTTTTTTGTGAATTCCTCTGTGGGGTACTAAAGCTCCTGAAAAATTTTTAGGGATGTGCATTAATTCATGGATTAAAATCCGAATTTTCTGGTCCTCGGAAAGTTTATCAAAATGCTCTGCTAAAACTTCAATCACATAATGCGGCGGTTCGCCGAGGGCTAGTTGCCAGATTCTGGGAAAACTCCAGATCCGCGCTTTGGCTTGGCTAGAGGAACCAAAACTACGCATACAGCTGATTTGTCTGGGTTTAATATAGTCTAGCGGTAATCTCTTGGTAATCTGTACGATTGTTCTCGCTACGTCCGGCGCTCTTTGGATTTGCATATTAACTACTGACCGTTATTTTTTAGTTACCAAAAAAATTCGATCGCCTTCCTTTACCGGCTGATCGACTGCTAAGCCGCCGGACTCACCGATCCCTAGCTGTTTAACTTGTTTATGTTCGATTTGCAGCGATTTGACTTCCTGGGTAAATTCCTTATCATGACCGGAGATTTTTACCGTATCGCCCGCCTTTAGGGGTTGGTTAATCACTTCCACGACAGCTACGGAAATTTTATCATAATAATGTACCACTTTAGCAATTTGAACGTCCATATTTATTCACCTCCTTCGAAATACTTCTTTCCTTTTATTTTATCAGGTAATAAACTTTCTGTCGTGTACCTCTCGTAATCTTTACCATAACCGAGAGTTTTTAGCAATTTGGTGGGAGCATTACGGATTTTCAGAGGAATCGCCAGGTTACCGTATCTTTGTACATCAGCCAGAGCAGCAAAATAAGCATTGTAGCAACTGCGGTCCTTTTTGGCTTGACACAAATACACCACTCCGTGAGCTAAGTTTTCCTGACATTCGGGATATCCTATTTTGTTACACGCGTCAAAAACTGCATTAGCTACTACCAGCGCTGTGGGTTGAGCGACACCAATATCTTCGGAGGCAAAAATCACCATCCGGCGCGCGATGAACAAAGGGTCTTCACCGACGTTGACCATTCTGGCAAGATAATAAAGCGCTGCGTCGACGTCACTGGCACGCAGGCTTTTAATGAAAGCGCTAATGGTATTATAGTGTTCTTCGCCGCCCCGGTCATACTGAAGCATTTTTCTTTGCGCTGCTTCTTCAATATCACCCACCTTTAAAGGCCTCGCCTTTAAAGGGTGGAGACTTGTGGCAATTTCTAGTACAGTCAAAAGTATGCGTGCGTCACCGTTTGAAATTTCCAGAAGAAATGTGCGTGCATCTTTATTTATGGTTTTTTTTAAGTACGTGAGTCCACGATCTGTAATAACCGTTAGTTCTTTTTCCTTAAGCGGCGTAAGTATGAGTACCCGGCACCGAGAAAGAAGCGGAGAGATCACTTCAAAGGAAGGGTTTTCCGTCGTGGCACCGATAAATATGACTGTTCCGTGCTCGACTGCCGGAAGAAGGGCGTCTTGTTGTGCTTTATTAAACCGATGGATTTCGTCAAGAAAAAATATTGTCCGTTTGCCGTAGGACGTCTGGCGCTCTTTAGCTTCCTTTATAATGCGCCGTACATCGGCAAGCGTAGCAGTCACCGCAGAATGGGATTCGAAATAACTGTTCGTGAGGTTTGCAAGAAGCTGTGCAAGCGTTGTCTTGCCGCATCCCGGCGGGCCCCAAAAAATTAATGACGGTAAGAATTTAGCCTGGATTAATTTACGTAAAATACCATTTTTACCGGCTAAATGATCCTGACCAATCACTTCATCAAAATTTTGCGGTCTTAAACGATCAGCGAGAGGCGTAGCGTCCATCAGGCTTATTTTAGCACTCGCTCCCAGGGGAATCCATCCTGTCCGAAATGGCCGTAGCGGGCTGTTTTTTGGTAGATTGGCTTCCGTAAATGCAAACCATTTATAATACCCGAAACAGACAGATCTAAAAGTTTCCAGGCAAAATCTTCAACCACGCGCAGTTTTTTCTTTTCAGTACCGAAACATTCAATCTCCCGGTCGATCGGTTCCCGGTGACCAATCACATACGCAACCCGTACTTCACAGCGATCGGCCAGACCGGCAGCCACGACATTTTTAGCCAGATAGCGACAGGCATATGCGGCGCTCCGATCTACCTTGGTCGGATCTTTACCGCTGAAACATCCTCCTCCGTGACGGGCAAAGGCTCCGTAGGTATCAACAATAATTTTTCTCCCGGTGACACCGGTATCGGAAGCCGGTCCGCCGATTTCCCATTTTCCTTTACTTCCATTAACAATAATCTTTGTCTCGTCCGGTGTTTTAAACCTATATTTTGTTATCACGGGCTTAATCACGTATTTAGTGAGCGCTCTCTTGAGTGTCGCGTTGGTTTTACGCGGATCATAGGGAACGGCGAGCACAACTTGCTCCACCTCAACCGGTTTGCCATTTTGATACCGGACCTTCACTTCGCTTTTGCCGTCAGGACGAAGAAACGGAATAATATTTTTTTCCCGCACCTCATCCATCCTCTCAACCAGCTGGTGAGCCAGGATGATGGGTAACGGCATAAATTGCGGTGTTTCTCGGCAGGCATAGCCAAACATCATTCCCTGATCACCGGCACCGCCGCTATCGACACCGCTGGCGATGTCCCGAGATTGCTCGTGAATATAAACGGAAATCGGTGATTGATAAGAAAAATTATAGAGATCCTTGGTATAGCCTAAGGATTTAATTACCCGGCGGGCTATTTCCCGATAATTTAATTTCTTGGAACAGGTGACTTCTCCTGCCATGACTACGCGGTTGACGGTAACCAGGGTTTCGACTGCTACCCGTGATAAAGGGTCATAGGTTAAGGCAGTATCTACCACTGCATCGGAAATCTGGTCGCAAATCTTATCCGGGTGACCGGCGGCTACGGATTCGGAAGTAAAAGAGGTTTGATACATAAAAAATACTCCCCGAGGGGAGTAAGTATTTTCCCTTTTTCGGGCTTATCATGCCCCGGGATCACCCCGGGGTCTCACTTATAGCACCCTGCACGGCTTTCGTTTATACCTTATGCTTAGCCAAAGGGCTTGCCCTGAGTATAGCCGAAGGGCTTTTGCCCTGAGCGAAGCCGAAGGGTTGCTGGACGGTTAAGGTGTGAGTCTCCTTGGTCCGTCGCTCTGGATATTTATATCATTAACTTAAATAATTAGTTTCTGGTTGTCAAGAGGTTATTTTGTACCACGTTTGACGTGGTGCCGCGTAATAAATCCTGAAGAATTTAAACTCGGCTACCACGTTTGACGTGGTGCCGCGTAATAAATCCTGAAGAATTTAAACTCGGCTACCACGTTTGACGTGGTGCCGCGAGAGAGACTCGAACTCTCATCCCTTGCGGGACACGCTCCTGAAGCGTGCGCGTCTGCCAATTCCGCCATCGCGGCAACGCCAAAATACCTGACTAGACTACTACATTATATCACTCAACTCTTCTCACTAGCCTATTTCAAAGAATTTTTAATGATTTGCAAAACAAAATCTTCCAACGACATCCTGTTAGCCAGAATTGAGGTGGTCATGGCGTCGCGGGGATCCGGGTCAAAGCCGGCGTTAGCGTTGCCTTCCAAAAAATACCATTGTTGGATCTCTGGATTGTAGCGAAGGTCAAAACGACCGTAATCCCTGAATTCCAAAGCGTAAAAAGCCTTAATGGCGTCACGTTTAATTTGTTCACTGATGGATTCCTTTAATTTGGGAGGCGGTGCTACAAAATAACAACTTTTATAAATCGGTAAGTTCTTGCTCCATTTTTCGTCAAAGCCGTAGATATTCCACTTGTTGTAGGGCATATTCTTTTTAAAAGCTATCTCGGCAATCGGCAGTGCCACTGTCTGGCCTTTAGTCTCCAGTATCGTTACCTGAAATTCTTGGCCGGGTATAAATTTTTCCACGAGTAGTGTTTGCTGGTATTTACGTCTCATTTCCCTAACGATATTTTTGAACTGTCGGTAATTAAAGGCAATCGAACGGTTAGTGATGCCGATGCTGCAGTGTTCAAAGGCCGGTTTGACAATAAGCGGAAATTTGTCCGGCAGTAATTTTTTACTCAGGCGGCGGCTGGGGTGTACAGCCTGAAAGACCGGTGTCGGAATATGAAATTTACGGAAAATATGTTTGGTTTTGACTTTATTATTTCCGGTTTGGATTGCTTTAAAGGAAGAACCGGAGTGCGGTATTCGGAGTCGGTCCAGGATTTTTGCAATTCTTAACTCCATCTTTTTACTGTCAACTAAATTAAAGACGTAATCGGCTTTAATTTGTTTCAGACTGCTTAAGTCATCGGGTTCTACCTTCACAATTTGCACCCGATATCCGCGCCGCCGTAAGAATTTTTTGAAAAATATTACAATTTCTTCCGTCTGGTTATCTACCAACGCATATGCCTGGCTGTAATAGTTTTGGGAATTCTCTTTAGGAACGTAATGGTAGAGCAGGGCAATAGTCTTCCCTTTCTTTTTCTTTATGCGGTGAGTTTTTTTCATAGTCGCTCAGGATGATTGCAAGAATTAAGCGGTTCTATTCTAGCAAATTGTCATTTTTTTACCATCCCGAAGGAGATGCGGTCCAAAATCCGGCGTTCCATCGCCAGCATCCGGGCAGGAAATACGGTGAGATCTCCCCAGCGAAAGGTCAGCGCGTCCAGGGCTCTGGTTAAGGCCCGTCGTCTAATTTCTTCCTCCAAACAACTTTCTTGTTGGTAAAGGTCGCGGCAAAGCCGGAAACAGGAAATCGCCAGTAACCTCACCGGTTTGACGGGAACCAAACTTAGTAAGCGGCGATAACTCAGGTAAAAGTCACTATTGGCGTAAAGTGCGCTCGGCTGTTTTTGCCCGCGATGCCAAAAAGTATAGTCGCGGAAAAGGCAAGCCAGGTGAAGGCCGCCGGCGGTATAACCCTCTTGCCGCAGTCTAAACCCCATCTTTTCGCTTAATTGGCATAAAATTTGCCACAAACGCGGGTCTGTCGGTAAATAAGGCTGGCAGAGCGCATACGACTGACCGAAACTTTTCTGATCGCTCTCCGCCATCTCGTCTAACGGACTGTCCCATCCGTGGAGTCTTTGCCACCAATAAAGACCGACGATGGAGTTAAAAGCCGCTCTGAGAGTCGCTACCGAAGCCCGATAAAAATCTCCCGCGGTTTGCATGCCGTAGGCTCTTAAGCGACGGCCGTAGCCTTTTTTAATGCCGCAAAGGTCCTCCAGCTGCAACCGGTTTAGAACTTCGACCAGGTTATCTCTGGTAATCACGTCCAAACCGTCCGGTTTATGAAGACCAGAGGCCAGTTTCGCCAAATATCGATTGGAGGCAATACCAATTGACACCGTTAGCCACTCACCGATCTCCCTTTTAATCCGCTCCTTAATCTCATTTCCAATGTTAATCATCATTTCGCTAATTCTGTTCTTCGGGAAATTGTTGTATTGCCTGCCTGCCGGTGAGGCAGGTTGTATGGTTGTATTGTTACAATTTAACAATTTAGCAATATAACAATCTAAATTGATGACCATTTCGTCAATCGATTTCACCTCCAATTCCGGCGTGTACTGCCCCAGGAGCTCAACCAGCCTCCGGTTAATAAAACGGTATTTATCCGGATCTGAGGGCAAAACTATCAATTCCGGGCACAATTTTTGTCCTTCCGCAACCCGTAAACCGGTTTTTACGCCCAGTTGCTTAGCTTCCCGTGAAGCGGCCAGAATACATCCTCTGGGGGTCGTGTAAGCCGCTACCGCGACCGGTTTACCCCTTAGGCATGGATTAGCCTGCTGTTCGACCGTGGCAAAACAGGAGTTTAAGTCAATATGCATGACCGTAGGCGGAGAGGGGTTGAAGTCCATAATTTTCAATTTTTAATCTGCTGTCTCCACTTCAATCAGTTTCCAGCCTAAAGTTTCCGCATTCATCTCTAGGCGGTAATAATTAATCCCGTCTGTCACCGAAAAAACGTGTAAGAGCGTGTTCCCGTTCCGGAAGGTGTGATGCAGGCCTACTTGGCTAATCTGATAACGCCTGCCCCGCCAATAAAAAGCTGCCGGCAACACTGATCTTTTCAAGTGGTTACTCCAAAGAACTACCGAAATTTGTTCATCTATTACGTTGGCCATAAGAAGCTAAGAAAGCATCTAATACCAAAATAAACCCGAAAGTAGTTTTCGTCAACTATGATGAACCGCTACAAACTATCTCACAATTACCAAATTCCCTTTTCTTCTGTTTTTTGCTAAAATCAAAAGTGTTTTCTTATTTGCAGACTTGTTTATTCGTAGATTATTTTAAGGCGGGTTCGTCTAGCGGCCTAGGACATCTGGTTTTCAGCCAGAGAATCAGGGGTTCGAATCCCCTACCCGCTACAAAAAAATTGAAGGGGCGCTAGCTCAACGGCAGATCCGGCGCAGCCGGACTTTTAAGCTGTTATGTTTTATGTATACGTTATCCAAAATGATTTTGGGAAAATATACATTGGACAGACAAGCAACCTTGAAGAAAGACTTAAAAGACACAATGGTTTATTAAGAAATAAATCAAGGTCTTACACGAAAATTAATAAAGGACCGTGGAGAGTAGTTTATAAAGATATATTTGAAACAAGAGCAGAAGCCATAAATAAAGAAAATTATTTGAAATCTCATGTTGGTAGAAACTGGTTAAGAAAAAATATCCAGGGGGCGCTAGCTCAACGGTAGAGCAGCAGCCTTTTAAGCTGTTGGTTCAGGGTCCGAATCCCTGGCGCCTCACAACTTGCTCAACGGTAGATCCGGCGCAGCCGGACTTTTAAGCTGTTGGTTCAGGGTCCGAATCCCTGGCGCCTCACATTTTTTAGAAATATATCATATATATTTTGAATAAATATATTGATAGAATAATACAATGAAAAAATGGCAAAGATATTGGTTATATGTCAATATTTTCATTTTCTCTCTTCATTTTATCCGTGACATATTTCAAGCCTTGGGAATAAGAAATATTATTTCAACATTCTTTGAATCACCAGGACCGCCAAAGGTTTCACCCATATACTATTACACAATTTATAACACGGTTGCTTACGCCGTTATTGAAGTAGTTCTTTCAATACGATGTCTAAGACGAAATATATTCGGATTTGCGGGAAGATTTACTATTATATTGGCGGCATCACTATTTGTTTTATGGTTGGTTTATTATTTTGTTTTGTAATATATAGGTACTTGTAGTTGATTCAACGTTTGGTACACCCGTAGCAGATACGTGTAGTATGCGTTCCAATCACGGGACAGCCGACTCACAACTCAACGGCAGATTCGTCGAATGGTAAAGTCTAAGTTATTAGGGATTTCGAACTGTGCACAGTGTAAAATGCGTACTCAGAAAACCCAAAGGCATATCGAGAAAGGTAATTATTTTATATCCTCCGGCCTGAAATAAGGCATTGAATTTAGTTAAATTACGGAAATACTTCCCCTGATCACAGAGCCTAATACCTTTTTCTATGATATTAATTCCTTTTTTTGAAATCGGATCAAGACTTATTAGATATTTTTTGGTCATTTTAGCACTAGCTTTCAGTAAATCGATGCATTCCTGATCATTAAGATGATGAATAACGTCAACAATTAATGCCACGTCAAATAAAACTTTTCCTTTCGCTAAAGTATTGATGTCAATGCATTTAAAGGTTTTTTTTGTTTTATATCTCTTTGTTTTGGCATACTGAATGCTTTGACAGTCTATGTCTACACCAACATAAGGGCCTTCTGTAACCTCTCCGAATAATCCTGTTCCGCAACCTATATCAAGCACGCTGGGATTATCACGAAAGACACCTAGATTCTTAAGAAATGTCTTTCTTTTGGGATAATATCCGCAGGTTAGATCTAAAAGATACCTGCTTGAATCCCAAAGGATTGGATTATGAAGTATTTTCTGAAACATATTTTTTACCATAATGATATTTAGCATTGTCTAAAATTCTAATGTTAAAATCAATAGTGGTAGGTGGTAATATAAGCTGGATTATATTTATGCAATTTAGGTATAATGAGGTATAACTGTTTAAAGGTAGGATTAAATATGTTTAAAAAAATTAGTAATTCAATTACGGCTCATTTTTTACTACTTGGAGCTTTTACGTTAATTTTATTTCGGGAAATCTTTAGCATGGAATTTTGGAAAGATGACTATACACTTCTCTATAGAATCCAGCAGAAAGCACAAGTTTTATTTGCTTATCCTTATCAGCATTTCGTCCGTATGCATGATTTTTTATATGATGCCTTTAAACTTGAACCTCTTGGTTATTTTATTGTAGGATTATTCATTTTCTTTATCTCAGCAGTTATATTTTATTTCCTGGTTTACGACTTATTTTCCAAAAAGTCTTTGGCCTTTATCGCTTCGCTCATTTATATCACAAGCCCGCTTGGCGTGGACTGCGTGTTCATGATGACTACTTTTGCAACCGGATACCTGATTAATGTCCTTTTCCTGATTACCTTATTGTTTTTATTCAGATATTTTAAAACGAAAAAATTTGTCTATTATTGTGTTTCCCTAGTATCCTTAATTATTTTATGTGAATTCCTGCCCCATAGAACCTTCTATTTACCGTTTATAGTGATGCTTTTTGAACTCGTTAATTTTAAAATGCAGAAGATTTCTTCAAAAAAATTGTTACTAAGATTAATTGTGCTGCTCAGCATATTTGTCTATTTCTTTTATCTTAGTCCGACATTCGTTTATCCCGCTCCAGCCAGAAACCACCTTGGCAATCTGACATCAGTATTCCGGGGCATAGTTAATTGGCGACTCGTCTTTAATCCCCTGTTCACTGTAACTAACATGATTTACGCCGGTTTTGCTTATCTTATTTATCACAATTTCTTTATTAATAATTCTTTATTTCGATCGGCAATCTTAATTTTTACACTACTTTTTTTAGGATATCTATTTATCAAGTTCAGGAAAAGAGAAGCTAAGTTTAGCAGGATATTTCTTTTTTCTGTTGGATATCTCTATTTGACGCCCTTAGCTTTTTACCCATTTTCGCAGCGAGAAATTTCGGTTGCGTCATTCCGCTATCTTGCCTGTGGCTTACCGGCATTTGCTTTATTTGCAGTCTGTGTCTATCTTTTTCTTCTTAAACTATATAAGAATAAAACAACTCTATTTCGGTTTCTTCCTCAATTCATTGTCATGCTCGTCATCATCATTAATGCCTATTCCACACGGGATTACCTTAAGAATTTTAACTCCCGAAGTTATTATACGCGTCAGTTTAACAGTCAATTTAAAGACTATGTTCCTCAACTTCCCAAAAATTCGATTATTTATTTTGATTTAGACCGTGACGCTAATATAAACTATCGTTTAATAGACAGCTATCGTGTTGGCGTATACGATGAAAGGGCATATTTTGCCGTACGTTATAATTTAAAAGTTGAAGACTTAATTCCGATAATCGTAGATTATAAGCAACTGGTAAAGTTCATTAAAAATGATCCCCAAGCCATCGAAAGAGTTTTTGCATTTGCTTACAGGGAAAATGGCTTAATTAATCTTATAGACGAGACACGGTCAGCGTTAACTCAAGTGGTTAAATACCCCGATAACTAATTACCCTATAGTTGACTATAATAGTGTTTTGTGGAATATTGCTGCCAACAATTGGATAATCGTATGGGAAAACAGGAAAAAGGGAAAATAAGCGAGGATCATTTACCTCAACCAGAGGTTGGTAAGATTGCACGCACCTTAATTCAGGAATATAAGCAAGTGATACAACGTAGACCCGAATTTGTACAGGCGCTTTTAGATCGGTATCTTTCAGAATGGCCGGATAAGAAATTAGATGATCCGGTTAAATTTAGAATAGGTACTTTTTGGTATGAAATACGATATACGACAGACATTGAACGGAAAGAATTGCGTGTTACAAAGTTGCCGGCAGATCCTGATCAGTCTGATTGGACGGATGAAAATATTATCTTAGAGTCATTAGTAAGCAGACCAAATTGGAAATTTGTCGGTGGCAAAATAAGATATACTAAATATTTCAAAGAAGGTGGAATTGAATCGTTTAGTATGACAAACACCGCGATTCAAAAAGTGCGAGAATTTTTTGCCGCAAATTTTTAACCAGTGGTGCTTCCGTTTCTCACTTTTTTAATCAAAAATACTAACTTAGGCCTACAATGTAACGTTTAGGATGTGGTTGAAAGATTTAAGCGTATGGTCAAAGTCAAGTTCAATTCCGATTACGTCTATCCGCATAGCCTCCGGCAGTTCCGGATGAAGCATTTTATAATAGCGGGCGGTCAGGATTACTTCTCTTAACTTCCGGGGAGTAATCGCCTCTTCGGGTCTGCCGAATTTTCTGCCTATCCGGGTTTTTACTTCCAGAAAAACCAGGATGTTTTTATCCAAAGCAATTAAATCAATTTCCCCGTATCTGGCCTTGAAGTTGCGGGTGACTAGACGATAATCGTGGGATTCAAGGTACCTAACGGCTAGTTCTTCGCCGAGCCTACCCAGTTGTTGGCGGTACTTTCCCTTTTTGGATTGGGGAGGGATTAGTTGCGATTTCATTAATTCTTTCGGCTGCTTTACCGATGCGTCTCCTGAGATAATAAAGCTTGGCACGTCTGACACGGCCGCTTTTTTTTACTTCAATCTTTTTAATCCAGGGTGAAATCAGAGGAAAGATCCGTTCAACACCGACGGCACCGGCTCCGATATGGCGTACCGTAAACATCGTGTTAGCGCCACTGCCCTTAATCGCGAGAACTATACCTTGAAATATCTGGATGCGTTCGCGCGTTTCCTCGTGCACTTCCCGCTTGGCTTTACCGCTGACTTTTTCCTTCTCGATGAGTTTGTAATGAACCCGTACGGTATCACCGACATGGAATTCCGTCTTTTTCTGTTTTTCACCTTCACCTGAAACCCAAATTGCTAAATTTGACATAGTGGTAAAAAAGAACTACTGATCTGACATTTTATCAGTTAGACCTTTTTCGTACAAGCACTGACAAACTCCAGGAAGATCGGATGAGGCAAAAGAGGACGTGACCGGTATTCAGGATGATACTGCGTCCCCAAAAAGAAAGGGTGAATCGCACGGGGTAATTCAATCACTTCTACTAAATTTTCCAATTTAGACCTGCCGGCAATTACCAATCCGGCTTCCTCAAATTGTTTAGCATAATGATCATTAAACTCATAACGATGCCGGTGCCGTTCGCCGACAATTTTATTAACCGGGTCATCATAGCCTCCGTGTTTAAGGTAACAATTGTCGGTCAGGGTAGCTTCCTTCACGCAACATTCCCAGCGGCCAAGCCGCATGGTTCCGCCGTAAGCCCGGCGCTTGAGAATTTCCTTTTGTCCGGACACCATATGAATTACCGGATGAGGTGTAGCGGGATCACATTCCAGCGTATGCGCCTTAACCAGTTTCAGGACGTTTCTCGCGTATTCCACCACGGCTAATTGCATTCCGTAACAAAGCCCCAGATAGGGAATCTTATTTACTCTGGCATAACCAGCGGCTGTGATTTTGCCTTCTGCGCCCCTGGATCCCCAGCCAATCGGGACGATAATTCCGTCTACGTCTTTTAATTCAGCCGGATCGCCTTTTTCCAATTTTTCTGCCTGAATCCACTTCACTTTAGTTTCCACCCCCTGCTGCCAGCTGGCATGATCAATCGCGTCTATGAGTGCGGCGTAACTGTCACGTAACTGATATTCGCCCGTCGCAAAATACTTGCCGACGATGGCTATGGTAACCGCAGTAGTTTTCCTGATCTTACTTTTTTCCACCATCTGACTCCAGCCAGATATTTCTAATGATTTTTCAGGCAATTCCAGCATTTTTAAAATTTTTAGGTCAAGCTTCTGTTTAGCCAGGTAAAGTGGCGCTTCGTAGGGATTGGCGAGATCAACGCTATCTATAACGTTTTCCGGATCTACGTTGCAAAACAGCGCAAAGCGTTTTCGGCGGCGCTCGTCCATCGGCTTTTCGGCACGGGCAACGATAAAATCCGGCTGGATGCCCATAGAATTGAGAGTCCGTACCGAAAGTTGCGTCGGTTTAGTTTTGGGTTCTCCCAAATGCGGCGGAGTAGGCAGGTAACTTACGTGTACATGTACTACGCGGTTACGTTTATCCAGGGAAAGTATCCGTGAAGCTTCGTAATAAAGGGCATTCTGGTATTCTCCGGCGGTTCCTCCCAACTCGACGGCGACGATCTCCGCATTTCCCTTTTCTCCCGCTTCCTTAATCCGGCGGAGGATCTCATCCGTAACATGAGGAATGGCTTCGACATCTTCTCCTTCATAGCCAAAATTGCGTTCCCGCTCAATGACGGCTCTATAGATTTGACCCATGGTAATAAAATTATGCCGTAGCATGTTTTGTCCGAGAAATTTCTCATAGGTACCCATATCCATGTCTGCCTCTGTTCCGTCTTCGCAGAGATAGGGATCCCCGTGTTCAATCGGATTAATCAGGCCGGCATCAAAATTGAGGTAATTTTCACATTTTACCGGAGTTACCCGATAACCCCGGCTTTGCAGAAGCAGCGCAATGGAAGCCGTCGTGACGCCCTTTCCTAAACCGGAAATCACGCCGCCGGAAACAAAGATATATTTAGTAGGCATAGTTTAATATACCAAAAACCGGCAGTCCGGTCAATTTGAGTCACGCTTTAGGTATATATCGGATGAGTGTGTCTTTGTTGAAGTCTGCGCAACACTTTAAGTTCCACCAAAGATTGACGCAGTAATAACCTGGCATTTTTCATTTCCGGCTCGGCATTTTTGCGCGTCAGGGTATCTTTCGCAGCTTGGTAAGCCTGTTTAATTTCAGCTTCATTAAGTTCATGGGCGTGGGCAGCACGGGAAACTAAAACAACTACGCGGTTACCGCTAACCTCCATAAATCCTCCGCCGATGGCCAAAAAGATTTCTTTGTTTCCCTGAAGAATTCTAATCTCGCCTTCAGTCAGGGAGGAAAATAAAGGTTCGTGTCTCCCTAAAACCTGGATCGTGCCACGGGTGGTAGGTACGGAAACTGCCTCAACTTCTTCATGAAAGACTTCACGGTGAGGCGTAATAATTTCGAGAGGAAACTTAAGCATAAATTAGCTGAATAGTTGATTATTTTACTTCGTCTATGGTTCCCACCATATAAAAAGCCTGTTCGGGTTTAGCGTCATGCTTTCCCTCAAGAATTTCTTTAAAGCCCCGGATAGTGTCTGCCAGAGGTACATATTTTCCCGGCCGTGCCGTGAAGGTTTCCGCTACATACATCGGCTGGGTTAAGAAGCGTTGAATCTTACGGGCTCTCGAGACAGTTAATTTATCCTCAATACTTAATTCCTCCATCCCTAAAATTGCAATAATATCCTGTAAATCTCGATAACGTTGGAGTACGCGTTGCACTGACCGGGCGACACGATAATGTTCTTCTCCCACAAAGCCGGGTTCCAGAATGCGTGAATTTGAAGCTAAAGGGTCCACAGCCGGATAGAGGGATTGTTCGGCTATGGAGCGTTCCAATGAAATAGAACTATCCAGATGTGCAAAGATGACAACCGGCGCCGGATCGGTATAATCATCGGCAGGTACGTAAACTGCCTGAACTGCGGTAATGGAACCTTTTTTCGTGGAGGTTATTCTCTCCTGCAGGGCACCCATTTCTGAGGCCAGGGTAGGTTGATAGCCTACTGCCGAAGGAATACGTCCCAACAGAGCCGATACTTCGCTGCCGGCTTGGGCAAAACGAAAAATATTATCCATAAATAAAAGCACATCCTGCCTTTCCTCGTCGCGGAAATATTCTGCCATGGTTACTCCGGTTAAGCCGACACGAAGTCTCGCTCCCGGAGGCTCATTCATTTGACCAAAGACCATCGCGGTTTTTTTAATCACTCCGGATTTCTTCATCTCGAGCCACAGGTCGTTACCTTCCCGGGAACGTTCACCGATACCGGCAAAAACTGAAACACCTCCGTGTACTTCCGCCACATTACGGATTAACTCCTGAATGATCACGGTCTTACCTACGCCTGCACCGCCGAAGATAGCGACTTTACCGCCTTTCACAAATGGCGCAATCAGATCGATTACTTTAATTCCGGTTTCCAGAATTTCCTGTTTAGGACTTTGCTCGGTTAATTTAGGGGCGTTACGGTGGATCGGATAGGTTTTGAGAGTTTTCACTTCGCCTAAATTATCGATTGGCTCACCGATTACATTAAATAACCGTCCTAAAGTCTTTTTACCAACCACCACTGAAATAGGATTTTGCGTAGCGTGTACCGGATCTCCTCTACGTAAACCATCCGTAGGGCCCAGAGCCACCGTACGTACCCGTTGATTTCCCAACTGAGCAGCGACCTCCAAAACCAAACGCTTGCCCTCTCTCACGATTTCTAGGGCCTCATAAATAGCCGGCAGATAATCCTCCGTGAATTCAACATCTACTACCGCACCGATGATTTGCACGATGGCACCGTTTAATTTGTTTTGCGTGAAATTATCCGATTTTGGCTTTAACATGGTTTAATCTTTAATATTTAATATTACTATCATCCTTCTACAGTTAATCTCGCGGTTACGATATCCAGAATTTCCGAAGTTATTTTTTCCTGCCGTACCTTATTATAAATTAGGGTCAGCTCCTGGGTGAGGGCATCGGCGTTGTCGGTAGCGTTATGCATAGCTATCATCCGGGCTGAATGCTCGCTGGCATCCGCCTGGATCACTGCATCGCGAATTTGATTTTCTAAATAATGAGGCAATAAAGCTTCCAGGACTTCCCGTGCTGAAGGCTCAAGTAAAAATTCTCCCGCTTTAGTATCCGCTGTCTCTCCCGTGGCTTCAAGCGTTAGCGGTAAGATAGTTTTCTTCTTCGGTTGTTGCTTGAGGGCTGAGATAAATTCGTTAAAAAACAGGTCAATTCCGTCATATTTTCCTTTGAGATACTCTCTAGTTATTAATTCCGTTAAGGCCGGCACGACCTCAACAAAAGGGATATGCGTGGAAAAATCCGCGACCAGGTTGCCGCCGCTACGGCTGAGAAATTCGCCCCCTTTTGAACCCAAACTAATAAAGTCAGCTTCCTTTAAATGCGGATAGTTTTGCCAAAATGAACGAAAAAGGTTATTGTTTAACCCTCCGCAGAGTCCTTTATTGGTGGAAATTAGAATAATTAGGCGTTTACCGCTTAAGACATTGGGGCGGCTTAAAAGAGGATGTAAACTGATTTGAGTTTTTTGTGCCAGTTGAATTACCAAGCTGTAGATTTTTTGCGCATACAGTTTACCGGCCAAAGCCTGAGCTTGAGCTTTTTTCATTTTGGCGGCTGCTACCAGTTCCATAGCCTTAGTAATTTGCGCGATGTTTGCGGCGGATCTGATTCTTCGTTTGACCAGACGGATATTGGCCATAATCTATGCTTCTTTCTTTTCTAAAAAGGCTTTTTTAAATTCCGCGACGGCGATTTCTAATTGCTTCTCAATTTCCGCGCTTAAAATTTTTTCTTTGGCCAGTCGGGAAAGGGATCGTGCGGCATGTGACTCCAGAAAGGCCAAAAAACCCTGCTCAAATTCTCCGATGCGGTTAAGCGGCACATCATCCAGATGCCCCTTGGTCCCCGACCAGATAACTACCACCTGTTGGACTACCGGCAGAGGTTGGTATTGGCCTTGTTTTAACAGTTCATACATGCGGCTGCCTCTCTCAATTTGTTTTTTGGTGGCTTCGTCTACGTCAGCAGAAAATTGGACAAAGGCGGCGAGCTCACGGTATTGGGCGAGATCCAAGCGTAAATTTCCGGCTACTTTTTTCATCGCCGCTACCTGTGCGGCGCTACCGACACGGGAAACCGACAAGCCTACGTTAACGGCCGGACGCTGACCGGCATAAAAAAGATCACTCTCTAAATAAATTTGTCCGTCGGTAATGGAAATGACGTTGGTCGGAATATAGGCAGAAAGATCATTGGCCTGCGTTTCAATAATCGGCAGCGCGGTCAATGATCCGCCGCCGTAGGCGTCATCTAAACGGCAAGCGCGTTCCAGGAGGCGGCTGTGCAAATAAAAAACATCTCCCGGATAAGCTTCTCTTCCGGACGGCCGGCGGAGAACTAAGGAAATTTGACGATAAGCCCAGGCGTGTTTAGTCAAATCATCATAAATAACCAAAGCATCCCGTCCTTTATCCAGAAAATATTCTCCGATGGCGCATCCGGCATAGGGAGCCAGATACTGCAAAGCCGGCGAGTCAACCGCAGAGGCAGATACTACGATCGTATGATCCATCGCGCCATATTTAGTTAAACTGGTAATCACTTGAGCGATGCGGGAAGTTTTTTGTCCGATAGCTACGTAGATGCAAATTACATTCTCCTTCTTTTGGTTGATAATCGTATCGATAGTTAAGGCAGTCTTACCCGTATTGCGGTCACCAATAATCAACTCCCGTTGTCCCCGTCCGATAGGAATCATCGCATCAATGGCTTTGATACCCGTTTGGAGCGGACGATTAACCGGGCGACGTTTAACTACGCTCGGGGCAATTTTTTCCAGCGGATATCTTTTTTTAGTAATCGGAGGAGTTTTACCATCCAAAGGAACACCCAGGGGATTAATCACCCTGCCCAGAAGTTGTTCTCCTACCGGTACGGATAATAATTCTCCGGTACTGCGAACTTCGTCATTTTCTTTAATTGCGAGGTAATCACCCAGAACTATGGCTCCGATAGAATCCTCTTCTAAGTTAAGAGCTACGCCTTTTGTCTCGTGCCCGAAATCCAAACACTCCATATAGGCCACTTGTGGCAAACCGGAGATTTTGGTAATACCATCCGCTACCGATTGTACGCGTCCTACGTGTCTGGCGTTTACTTCCGGAGTAAAAGTAGAAATTTTTTTAATCAGTTCTTCGGTGATCGTACGGGTTAGGTCATTAGTCATACTTAGCTAAGTAAATTTTGAGAAAGTACTTTCAATTCCCCCATTAACGACGCATCAATAATCCAATCTGCTATCTGTACATAAAATCCGCCGCCTAATTCTTTTTTTACCGTTATGTCTAAAGTTACCTGGTGGCCGACTAGATGGTTAATAATATCAGTCAATCTTTCTTTTTCCTGAGCATTAAGAGGTACGGCACTTTCCACCTTCGCCAGGTTTGACTGGCGAGCCTGTTTAGTCACCTGATTAAGGAATAGTTGCATTTTAGGTAACACATTTTTGGCCTTGCTACCTTGACGCAGGTAACCAATTACTCCCTGGACGAAACCGTGCGCTTCTTTGGTCATTGGTTTCATAATTGATAGCTTAAGAAAATTTCGCGTGCTCCAACTGCCGCAGTTTCTTATCAATCAGTCGGTGTTGATCGCGCTCGCCCAGCAATTCAGCCAGCAGGTGTTTGACCATGGTTCCTGCTAAACCTACTGCTTCCCGACGCAGGTCCCCTGCCAGTTCCTTATGGAGAACGGAGATCTCCTCTTTAGCCTTAGTAATAATTTCCTGGGCCTTGTCTTGGCCCCGGGCAATAATCTCTTTTTCTTGCTCCTCGGCCTGCCGCCGTGCGGCTTCTACGATAGTTTGCGCCTCCTGCCGGGCCTCTTCCAAAACTTTAGACTTTTTAGCTTTCAGCTTTTCATCTTCCAGGCGCATTTTTTCGGTTAAAGCTAAACCTGCCTCAATCTCTTTTTTTCTTTTTTCCAAAAGATTTAGAATCGGCTTATATAAGAGCTTGGTTAAGACCAGGATAATAATGACGAAATTAACGATTTGGGCCAAAAGTAAATTTGGCTCAATGCCTAGTTTTTCCATAAAGGTTTAAACGAATTTAATAATTAAACCGATTACTAAAGAATAAATTGCGATTGCCTCAGCAAAAGCAACTCCCAGAATCATACTGGTTCTGACCTCTCCCGCCGCTTCCGGATTACGTCCGATTGCTTCCATTGCTTTGGAGGTAATCAAACCGATCGCAAAAGCAGGCATCGCACCGCCTACGGCTACGGTGGCTCCGGTCATAATTAAGCGGATTATATTCTCATCCATAATTGTCACCTCCCCTCTATATTTTAGAGTGCTCCTCTCCATGCGCAACTGCTACATTTAAAAATACACTAGTGAGCATAGAAAATACCAGCGCCTGGATGAAGCCTACAAAAAGCTCCATCGCAATGAAGGGTAAAGGAACGATAAACGGCAGTAAAAAAGCCATCACGGTTAACAATACTTCTCCGGCAAAAATATTACCGAAAAGACGGAAAGCAAAAGAGATAACCTTGGATAATTCGGAAATTATTTCTAAAATTCCCACAAAAAAGGAAATGGGATTTTTAAAAGTAAAAAAACGGCTACTATAGTGCAAACCGACCGTACGAAAACCAAAATACTGGATAGCTACTACGGCGATAATCGCCAGGGACAAAGTGGTATTAATATCCGCGGTTGCTCCCCGCAGTAGCGGCACAAATTTCTCCCCTTCGGTGAAACCGATCGTCCCAAAACCCGGCAGCAAACCTAACCAATTGGCGGTAATGATAAAAAGGAAAAGCGTAGCTAGGAGAGGAAAGAAAAGCCTGGCATGTTTTCCCGTAATCTTACTGAAAAAATCATATAGCCCCCCGACCACTAACTCCGCGATAGACTGTAAGTGCGTTGGAATCAAAGACAATTTTCTCGTCGCGAGTATGGCCAAAACAATTAAAAGTACGGTGGTGAGCCAACTTGCCACGAGGGAATTAGTAATTACCAAAGGCCCGATTACGGCTAATTTTTCTGCTGCTAAAGAAATATGAGGCATAATTACTTAATGAAATTATTTAGGCTTTGAGCGATCTTTGATCACTATCATGACCGTCCGTACAAAACCTACCAGAGAGATGATCACTCCCAGAAAAAGTAAGCCCAGAGTGGCTTTGGGAAAAGATGACCACAGCTGATCGAGATAGTGTCCCAGAAAAGCTCCTCCGGCAATCGGTAAAGCGATACTAAAACCAATTTGCCCAAGAAATTCCAAATACTGCCAGGCGGCCTTGGTTTTTGAGTCTGAAACACGCTCTCGATGTGGGAGATAACGCGTTTTACCTCCTGTAATAATCAGGTCGTATTGCGCTTTGTCCGAATTTTCTTTTTCTTTTTGGTTTTCTATAGCCAATATTATTGTAATTAACCGCGTTCGGGTTAGTCAACTGTCAGTTTGGTAAATTAACCCCGAGCTTCGGGATTTATTACTGTTGCATCATCAACTAAGATCGTCATCTGTTCGTCTTTCTGATCAACTTTTCCCTGGATTTTGACAATGGTATCCGTTACCCAGGCCATTGGCGTCCGAGCAAAAATTTTGGGAAAAACCACCACTTCTATCGATCCCGTCAAATCCTCAATACGGACAAAAGCCATCTCCTGGTTACCGGCTTTCGTGGTAATTTTCTTAACTTTAGTCACAATTCCGGTAATCGTAATCTGCGTGCCAATGATATTTTCGCTTACGTCAATCACGGAAGTTGTCTTTAGGTTAAGTTTTTGCGATAACAGTGATTCCAGAGGGTGACTGGTAAGATAAAGACCCAGCAATTCTTTCTCAAAAGCCAGCCTTTGTTCTTTAGTTAATTCTTCTATGTCCGGCAGAAGAAGCTGATCCGGGGAATTGATCTCTTCATGCTCAAATAAACCGACTTGGCCTGCGGCTTGGGCACGTTTTTTCTTATGGGCTTCCTCCAAAAATTGAGGGATCACGGTTAACATGGCGGCCCGCTTGCCGAAAATATCCAGAGCTCCGGATTTGATCAGGCTTTCCAGAGTTTTACGGTTTACTTTGCTCAAATCTACCCGAGCAATAAAATCCGCTAAACCGGTAAATGTTTTTTCTGCGCGAGCCGTAACAATAGTTTCAATGGCAGCTTCACCGACATTTTTGATCGCTGACAAGCCAAAGCGAATCTGTCCGTTTTCAAGGGAAAATTCTACCGAGGAACGATTAATATCCGGCGGTAAAATCTTAATCTCCATCCTCCGACATTCATTGACGATATTACTAATTTTTTCCTCCCGGGTGGGACCGGTATTGGCTCGGGATTCGGCAGTTAAAACCGCAGTCATGTACTCAACGGGATAATTAGCCTTAAGATAAGCTGTCTGGTAAGCAATCATTGCATAGCAAGCTGCATGAGCTTTATTGAATCCGTATCCGGCAAAAGGTTCGATCAAATGAAAAATTTCTTCGGCCTTAGACCGCGACAATCCGTTGGAGACACAGCCGGCAATAAATTTTTCTTTCTGTTTTTTCATCTCGCTGGGAATCTTTTTTCCGACCGCTTTACGCAGTTTATCCGCATCACCCCAACTGTAACCTGCCAACGTAATCGCCGTCAGTAAAACATCATCCTGATAGCAAATTATTCCGTATGACTGTTTTAAGACTTCTTTTAGCTTGGGGTCAGGAAACACGATATGCTTAGGATCATGTTTACGGCGAATAAATTCAGGGATCACCTGCATGGGCCCGGGACGAAAGAGAGCCACCATCGCCATCAAATCAAAAATGGCGGTAGGCTTAAGATCTTTGATGTACCTTCGCATGCCGCTGGATTCAAGCTGAAAAACTCCGGTAGTTTCACCGTCGGAGAGCATGGAAAAGGTTTTTTTATCATTAAGAGGAATACTATTCAGATCGACTTTTTCGCCCCTGACAGCTTCGATAATTTTTAGTGCCTGCGAGATAATCGTCAGGTTTCTTAAACCTAAGAAATCCATTTTAAGCAGTCCTACACCATCTTCACCAATTGTATACATGTCGTACTGGGTGATAACTTTTTCCCCGCGGGTTTCTCTTTGCAGCGGTGTATACTCCACTAGGGGTTTATCCGCGATCACTACTCCGGCCGCATGAACCGAAGCATGGCGAGCAACTCCTTCCAGTTTGCGGGCAACATCGAGAAGTCGTTTGGTCTCAGACTCGGTACGGTAGGCTAAGTTTAATTCGCCTGATTGCTCCAAGGCTTTTTCAATTGTCATGGGATTGCCTTGAAACCCCGGAAGTATCATCCGGGCAATCCGGTCAGGTTGGGCATAAGGCATGCCCAGGGCTCGGCCTGCGTCTCTGACGGCACCACGAGCCTCCATGGTGCCGAAAGTCACAATTTGGGCTACTTTATCCTTACCATACTTCTCGGTCACGTAATCGATGACTTCATCCCGGCGGTCATCGGCAAAATCCAAATCAATGTCCGGAGGTGTCGGGCGAGCGGGATTGAGAAAGCGTTCAAAAGGCAGATTAAAATAAAAAGGATCGATTCCGGTAATTCCCAGAATATAGGAAACCACAGAACCGGCTGCGGAACCGCGGCCGGGGCCAACCGTAATAGCCTGATCTTTGGCCCAATTTACAAAATCCTGGACGATGAGAAAATAAGCGGCGTAACCTTTCTTGGTAATGATTTCCAGCTCATAATCTATTCGCTGTTTAATGGTCTCGGTAATTTTAGGATAACGCGATTTTATGCGTTCCGTCACTAGCCGTCGGAGATAATCTTCCGGAGACTCACCGGTCTCGATGGGATAAGCCGGTAGAATCCACTTCCCGACCGTAAGCGTCAAGTCACACTGCCTGGCTATTTTTACGGTATTTTCAATCGCCTCAGGGTACTGTAAAAAAAGTCCTTTCATCTCTTCAGGCGAACGCAAATAGAAATCAGGGGAGTCAAGCATCGACAAGGAGCGATTCTTTTCCAGGATGGTGTGTTGTGTTTGCACGCATAATAAAATTTCCTGTGCTTCCGCATCCTCCGGATCCACATAGTGAATATCATTGGTCGCGACGATTGGTAAACCGAGCTTACGCGAAAGCTTAACCAACTTCTTGTTTACTTCTGTCTGATCAGGAATTTTGGGATGTTGCTGCAGTTCCAAATAAAAACCGTCAGGACCGAAAAGCTCCTGATATTGAGAGGCAATTTTTTCTGCTTCTCTCTCCTGATTTCTTAACATTAACTGGGGAATTTGGCCTTGCAGACAGGCAGTGAGACAGATCAAGCCCTCATGATGTTTAGTTAAAACCTCCCAATCGATCCGCGGACGATAATAGTAGCCTTCCAGGTGTGCATGAGAAACTAATTTAAGGAGGTTCTGGTAACCTATTTCATTTTTAGCCAGTAACACTAAATGGTAAGGGTCGGTATCTACTTTAGCCTCTTTGTCAAAACGGGAACGTTTGGTCACATAGGTTTCTACCCCCAGAATGGGTTTAATTCCGGCTACTTTGGCTTTGAGGTAAAACTTAAAAGCTCCGTACATCGCGCCGTGATCAGTCAGAGCCAGGCTATCCATCCCAAAGGATTTGGCCCGCTCAATCAGGTGGTCAAGCTTACCCAGTCCGTCTAAAAGGGAGTATTCACTGTGAACGTGCAAATGGACAAAATCTGCCATAAAAGATTAATTTATCCGTTTAATGATTGCTTCTTTAATTAGCCGGGCATCGGCGTCGGGCAATTTACGCTTAATCTGACCCAGAAGATACATTAGGGCCTGCTCTTTACCTTTTTTATAATCCGCCACAGCCTTTTGATTTTCCGCGATAACCTGTTCTATCATTTTTTCCAGGTCTGATGCCGAAATCGTGGTGGCTGTTTGAGTTTGACGGATTTGGCTAATCAATTTCGCGGGGAGAACTTCGGCGAGATCAATTTTCCGATTAATTAACCAATTGGCGATGGTCTTCGGTGAAATTTGAGGTTGTTTGATATGTTGATTCCCGGAATCAGGCGTAATTTTCACAGCTTCTTCAAAATAATCCGCCAGTTGCTTGGTTTCCGTTAATAATCCGGCATCATAATTGCTTAAACCGTACTGTTTCCTAAATCGTTCTTTTTTGGCCTCGGGAAGTTCGCTTATTTGGCTTCTGATATTTGAGATTTGATATTGCGTGAAACGCATTGGCGGTATATCCGGTTCCGGAAAGTAGCGGTAGTCATGCGCCGATTCTTTTTCACGTTGGGGAACAGTCATATTCCTGGTCTCATTCCACCCCCGTGTTTCTTGGATCGGTTGCTCACCTGCCATAAGTATCTCGGTTTGTCTTTTAATCTCATACTCCAGTGCCTTTCTGACAAAGCGAAATGAATTGATATTCTTCAGTTCTACCCGATACGGCGGCAGTTTTTCATTTTTGTCAATGGTCCGGATTGAAACCGACGGCTCGATCCTCATGCTGCCTTTTTCCATATCGGCATTAGAGATCGCTAAATAACGAACGACTTGCTGCAGGTTTTTCACAAATTGATCTACCTCTTCCACGCTTCGGAAATCCGGTTCCGTCACAATTTCCGTTAAAGGTACTCCGCTGCGGTTAAAATCTATTAATGTCACTTTTTCTCCATCTACCGTCGCATGGATCAATTTCCCCGTATCTTCCTCCAAATGCACTCTCCTAATTCTTATTTTTTTTGATTTTAGATTAAGCGCACCGTTATGCGCGAATGGTTGGTCATATTGCGTAATTTGATATCCCTTGGGTAAATCAGGATAGAAATAATTTTTCCGGTCGAATTTAGAAAATAAGGGAATTTCGCATCCAAGTGCCAAGCCGAGCTTTACCGTCCATTCGATGGCTTTTTTATTCGGCACCGGTAATCCTCCCGGCATGGCCAAACAGACCGGACAGGTGTAGATATTTGGTTCTTTGGCAAAAAACGGGTCATTTTTACAGCCGCAAAACATCTTCGAATCCGTCTTTAATTCAACGTGGATTTCTAATCCGATCACTGGCTCAAAAGTTTTCATATTTTTTCTTTCTGCTCCCGCACCGTCCAACTATTCCATTCTGTGGCCTGTTCAAAGGCATAGGCTACTTGAATCATTTTCTCTTCCTGCCAATAATTACTCATAATATTTAATCCAATAGATAAATTTGTTTTCGGATCTTGGTAGCACGGAACGCTAATTCCGGGTAAACCGGAAATCGTACTTGGCTCCAATAACATATCCTCAAGCTCTCCGTACATCGGATTCCCGGCGGTTGCTCCCAATTTTTGCGCATAGCCTGGACTGGTCGGAGCCAGAAGAACATCATAGGTTTGGAACAGCTCTTGATAATTTTGGATATAAAGGCTGCGGACTTTTTGGGCCGTGAGATAGTATCTATCCGCATAGCCTTTGGACAAAGTAAATGTTCCAAGCATGATCCGACGTTTCGCTTCTTCACCAAAAAAAGCCCGGCCTTTGTCATAGCGAATGCCGTGATAGCCGGCTAAGTTACTGCTTACTTCACTTCGCTGTACCACGGTGTAGACCGCAATCGCGTAATCGGGGTTAAAGATATGATTTTTTTTCAGCGTCTTACTTACTGCCACCTTTTCCACTGAGGCGCCAAGTTTTTCTAAGACTTTCCCCGCTTGCTCTACAGTGCGGGCGGCATCCGATCCTTTTAATTTCAAGTGATCCACATAACAAATCCCAATCCGCATTCCTTTGACGGCCTTTTTCATATTTTTAGTAAAATCCGGAACTTGTTGGGGAGACGTGGTCGCGTCGTATCTATCCTTTCCGGCAATAAAACTTAAAAGTGTGGCGCAATCTTCCACCGTCTTCCCAATCGGCCCCGGACTATCCAGCGATGATCCCATGGGGACAACTCCTGCGCGGCTGACCCGACCATAGGTTGGCTTGAGGCCGACCACCCCGCACCAGGCGGATGGTTGTCGGATGGATCCGGCTGTTTCTGACCCGATGGCGACGATACACATATCAGATGCAATTGCCGCCGCGCTGCCGCCGCTTGAACCTCCCGGCAGATATTCCGGATTTCTGGGATTTTTGGTCGCCCCAAAAGCAGAGGTTTCCGTGCTTGATCCGTGCGCCCAGGCATCCATGTTGGTTTTCCCAATCACCACACCTCCCGCTTCTTTTAATCTTCTGGTTACAGTTGAGTCAAATGGAGGCATAAATTCCCGCAAAACATTGGAGGCGGCGGTAGTTTTGAGTCCTACTGTTAAAAAATTATCTTTGACGGCAATCGGAATACCGGCCAAAGGTTTATCCTTAGCGAGTTCCGCTTTACGAATGGCTTCATTATCGATCGAAAGATAAATATTATATTTACTATTATCTTCCTCAATCACTTCATGAATATCCTTATACAATTCACTTAATGATATTTCCTTTTTTTTAAGAAGGGTGAGTGCTTTGGTCAGCGTCAACCTATTTAATTTCATAAAAGTATTTCTCTCGCCACCAAGTCATTCTTGATCAATAACTTGTTTCACCATAAAAAATCCGTTATGAGTTGCTTTAGCATTTTGCAAGGCCTGGGCTTGGGTAAACATTCTCTCTGTATCTATTTCGTCTTCCCGACTAACATTTTCAAGTCCCGTTACTTGACTGGTTGGCTCAACTCCCCGGGTGTCGACTTCAAAAAGTTTATCAACCACCTCAATTACTTGGTTAAAACCCTTAGCTAAATCATTTTTTTCCTGATCGGTAATGGGAATTTGAGCTAGCCCGGCGATTTTTTCGACATCTTGCGCGGTAAATTTTACTTTTTGCATATTAAATCTCATTATAACGCATTCGATTTTGTAGGAATCATTTAGACCGAAATTTTATAATATTTTTACTTCTACTGCTTTGACAGCTTTATTTTCCAATTCATTATCGAGCAGCTTTAACGGTATTTTCTTTTTGTATTTGACCTCCAACGCCTTCCGGATCAGCCAATCGGCAAGTTTTGGATTTTTAGGGAGAAGCGGCCCGTGGAAATAACTGCCGATGGCATTTTTGTAAATCGCACCTTCAAATCCGTCTTCCCCATTATTACCGAAACCGCCTCTTATACGGGCAAGAGGTTTTATTTTGGGTCCCAGGTATGTCCGGCCGCCGTGATTTTCAAAACCGACGAGCGTCTGCCCGGCGAGGTCCGGCGGATTAACTAATTCTGCTACTACATTACCGATCAGGCGTTTAGCCTGATCACCCGGATGCACGGTGGTTAAATCAAAAATTTCTGCTCCGGGAATTCTCTCACCCTGATAAGGCTGGTAGTAATGTCCTATGAGTTGATAAGCTCCGCAAATAAATAAAGCCGGTACTCCCTGTTCTATTTGTTCTTTAATCAGAGAAGCCTTATTTTTGAGAAAATCTCCGGCTGCCAGTTTTTGCTGTCGGTCCTGTGCGCCACCCATAAAGATTAAGTCGCATTTCTCTAGTTCTTTGACCGGCGTTTCCAGCGTTACCGGCCTTACTTGAATTGCTATTCCCCGCCATTCGCAACGTTTTTGCAGCACTATCACATTGCCCCGATCGCCGTAGGTGGACATCAAATCCGGATATAACCAGGCGATTGTTAAGCTTAAGTCTGGCTGATTAGGCTGTTTCATGGTTATAAATACGTTTGCTTAATCGACTGACCGTAGTCTCGTCTGAACGATAATTCCGCTGGCAAATTGTTTTTCCTGGTAAATTATCCCGTCATCTTTCCGTAAATCCAACCAGTCCTTAATTCTGGCCGGGTATGCCTGATCAGGCTCAATAATGACATACATTTTCCCTACATGCTTATGTGTTTGGCCGTACCCATAATCATACCTCCCCTTCCACCAAAACAGGTATTGCCAGGTATAGTCATGTTGAGGCGGAGTATATGCGATGTAGTTGAAATCCTCACCGGCATCTTTAAAGATATAATCCAGTATCTCCAGTTGATTTCGGAAAACCGCCGCATCACCTACAAAAGTATGATTACTTAATCTTTGAAACAGTTGACTGGGATTTATCAGCCAAAGTAAATAAATCAGTGGTATTACATATGGCAATTTCTTCCCGATCAGTTTGGTTAGACCCTGCAAGGCTTGGCTAACGATAATTGCAGTCAGAACCGGTATTCCGTAAAGGTAATATTGCCAGAATTCTTTGGGGTAGCTTAAGGTAAAAATCAAAAAACAACCCGTGATGGTAACTAAAATTTTTATCAGCGTCCGGTCTTCTATGGAATGTTTTTTCACACTAATTACCAGAAAAAGCATCACAACCGCTAATATTGCGAGCTGTAAAGCGAAGGCCTGGCCGGGCAACACGACGAAATTTTTTTCCCAAAAAAGCATTAAGCGGTCTGAATAGTTAACCACTAAGCTCCGTGCGCTAAGCATTTGAAAAAGTATTTTGGTTTGTAATAACTGATGCCTTAATTCGAAGAGAATCCTCGGGAATTCACCCACGAATACACCCAAGACGATGTAGGCCCAACGCCTATTTTCCCAAATTTTTCTTTGCCAAAGCAAAAGTGAAACGCCGGTAGCAAGTAAAAAGATTCCTCCGTAAACCATTTCCATTTCGACAAGTAAAACCAGCATAAATCCTAAAGAGAATAAACCCGCTTTGGTCAGTTGGTTAAATTGGCTAAGCAAAATCACCGAGAGTAAGGTTCCGGTAACCACTAAATCCGGACTCCAAATTTGGGTAGTAGCCGACACGAAGAAAGGAACAACGGAAAAAATAGTCGCCAGAAATAAGCCTCCTGCCGCATCACTTTTCCGTTCCCGCCAAAAATATGCCAGCGGAACGGCTAACAGTCCGAATAAGGCAATAAAGGTTGCAACCCCTACCGGATTACCCTTAAAGATGACAAAGGGAATAGTCAAAAACCAATACCACCAGGGGCCGTAGTAAATACCGATTTGTCCGGAAGTCGGTCCCAAAAGCGAGAATTTATGGTTCACGACTAAATCCCGAACTGCCAATAAATCTCTTCCCGCATCGTAGGTAAAAGCAAACCCTCCCTGCCAAATCCCCGGTAAACGCAAAAACAAACCTAAAATTATGAGAACTACCAAAATCAGTCTTGCAATTGTTTTGTTCATGCGTTACTAACTCAAAGAATTTTTTGACCGGTTAAAATTTTTCGTATTTTTAGCATGGCTGAATAGGTTGGGAGCACAAAAAGTGTATCTCCTTTAAGAGTTTGTGAAATTGCAAAAGATAGCGCTTTTTTAAGATCCGGCTCTATTTTAAAATTCTTTGCTAAATCTGCATACTTAAGCCGTAGCGCCAGGTCGTAACACCGGTCCCCGGAAACAAAAATCATGTGTTCATCATGTGTCAGCATCTCGAAGTCTACATCCCAAATCCAGCTGACGTCGCGACCGTCAGGAATCCGGTCGTTTAATACCAGAAGTAAATGCCTGGGATTATCAGCTAAAACTGTGCGGAGAGAGGCATTAAAACCAGCCGGATTTTTGGAAAGAAAAATTTTTATCTTTTTTCCGTCGATGGCAAATTCTTCCTGCCGCCCAAAAGCCGGCCGGAAAGACGCTAAGGCCCTGGTAATTATTTCCCGGCGAATATTTAAAGCCTGCGCCGCAGCAACTGCCGCAAGCGTATTATATTGATTATATAAACCGGGGAGTGGTGATTTCCAACTGGTCAAGGAGGGTATTGGTCGTTTCTCCCCGCACTTCCCGCAGCGCCAGATACCTAAATGGGAAAAATAAATTCCGTCATAGATTAATCTGCCCCCGCAGCTGAGACAAAAAATCGAGTCAGTGGCGTGTTCAAGTTTTGACTTAAACAATTTCGGATTATTCAAACCGAAATACCTGACATTTTTGAGATTCCTTCCGAGGTGAGCAATCAAAGGGTCATCCGCATTGAGAATGTATTTCGTTTCCTGCCCTGAGCGAACCCGTCCTGAGTGAAATCGAAGGACTTTCTCCCATTTCTCGGCAATTACATCCACCTCCCCATATCTATCCAATTGATCCCTGAATAAATTAAGGAAGATAATCATTAATTTCTTATTCTCCTCTTCTGACACTCTGACACTGGGAAACTCCGACACTACTTGCGGCAGCGAATTCTCGTCTACTTCGAATACGCCGTAATCGGCTCTTATTCTCCCTGACCAGCTAGAACCCTGGATTAAGGCTGAAACTACGCCGTTGGGCAAATTGGCACCACTGGCATTATGGATAACCTTTAATCCGCCTTTTTCCAGGATTTGTTTAAGCATTAAGGCAGTAGTGGTTTTGCCGTTAGTTCCGGCTACCAGAATTACTCCTTTTTTGAATTGTTGAATAAGATTTCCCAGAATCTCTGGTTTGACTCTCAGCGCAATTTCTCCCGGCCAGGTGGCTCCGGCGCCTAAATTAAACAAGCGGCTAATCCAACCGATAAGCTTAGTTAATACGACGAGCAAACAAGTGAGAAAGTTCATATGGTTAAGCTTTATTATCGCGCGCTATCTTGAAAAAAACAATCTAAGAACCGTTTTTAGCACTCACTTTTATAAAGTGCCAAAAATTTAGATTTTGGCTTTGGCTCACCCCAGCACCAGTCCGCCAGCCGGCGGACGGTACGGGGTTTCGCCATTAGTACCCGAGAGTAAGCCAGCCTTGTTATAGCGGGACGGAGGCTCACATTGCGCGGAGGATTCGGATGCGCTCGGCGATAGGTGGATGGGTATCAAAAAGCGAAGAAAACCAGGCTCCGAACTCTTTGCCCTTAAAGGGATTAGTGATATATAAATGGGCTGTCGCGTTAGTTGCCGCTTCTAAAACCTCTTTATCCTTGGCTAATTTCGCGAGAGCCTCAGCTAATCCCTCCGGAAAGCGGGTTAGGTTGGCTGCTTGAGCGTCTGCCAGATATTCCCGCCGGCGGGATAAAGCCAGCTGAATTAAGGTGGCAATTAAAGGCGAGATTAAGGCGAGGACAATCCCCGCGATCATTAAAATTCCTCCTAGGCCGCGATCTTCGTCTCGGTTACGCCGGCCTCCCCACCAGAGATTACGGAGAAACAGATCGCCTAAGTAAGCTACGGTGCCTACCAGTACCGCCACTACTGCCATAAGCCTGGTATCAAAGTTTTGGATGTGCGAAAGCTCATGAGCAATCACGCCTTCTAACTCCCGTCTTTCCAGCCGGTTAAGTATTCCGCTGGTAGCACAAATCACGGCGTGAGCCGGGTCGCGCCCGGTGGCGAAGGCATTCATCGCCGTATCCTCAATGATATAAAGTTTTGGTTTGGGTAATCCTGCAGCCATCGCTAAATTTTCCGCGACCGTAAAAAAATCAAAATCGCGCCTCCTGTCAGCAGGACGCGCGCCGCTCATCGCCAGCACTATCCGATCACCCCAATAATAACCGGCAAAACTGCAAATTACGGAAAAAAATACTGCCAATCCCATCCAGCTATTGCCATAGCCCAAAGCATGGCCTAAAACGTAAGCGAGCATGATTACAAACGCCACAAAGGCGACCATGATCAGATAAGTTTTCGTGATATTCGAAGAAATCTGAGAACGAATAGACATAGGAGGACCAGATCCAATGTTAAGTGAAATTTACTTTCACTCCTTTGCGTTCCCCCTCACTTGCCTGAAAGAATTCTTTCTCGCTAAAGCCCAATGATTTGGCCACTAAGGAATTGGGGACTACCCGAATCTTCAGGTTATAGTCCATCACCGTCGAATTGTAATATTGACGGGAATAAGCTACTTTGTCTTCCGTATCGGATAATTCTTTCTGCAACTGCAAAAAATTCTCGTTTGCCTTAAGCTGGGGATAGTTTTCCGCTACTGCAAACAGCTTTCCCAGGGCTCCGGTTAACATATCGCTGGCCGCCGCCATCTTAGGCAGAGACGTAGCTGACATGATGGCGCTACGCGCTTTCGTCACTTCCGCAAACACGCTTTTTTCATGTTTGGCATATCCTTTCACCGCTTCGACTAAATTTGGAATTAAATCTGCCCTCCGTTTGAGTTGTACATCTATCTGACTCCAAGCTTCCTCAATCTGCGTCTTTAAATTTACTAAAGCATTGTAAAGTGACCAGAAATATATCACGATTAAACCGACTATTCCTAAACCTACCCACGCTGCCTGATTCATATATCCTCCTTTTTTGAAAAAGTTAATTTGTTAATTTGTTACTTTGTCAATCTGTTACTTTACGAGCCATTTCCTAAAATCATTATACCCTAAGGTATTGATAATGTCATCTTTGACAGCCCAACCGCGACGTGCGACCGATACTCCGTAGCGCATCAGGTTCATCTGGCCGGTAGCATGGGCATCGGTATTAATACAAAAATGCAGTCCCTGTTTTTTGGCTTCAAAAACTAAACTGTCGGGTAAATCCAAGCGCTGGGGATAAGCGTTAATTTCTAAAGCCAGATCGCGCTGCCGACAAACCTTGAAAATTTTTTCCCAGTCGGCATCCACTCCTTCCCGGCTACCTAACATGCGGCAAGTGGGGTGTCCTAAAATTCGTACTTTGGGATGGGCAGTTATTCCCTTAAGAATTCGTTCGCTAATCTTTTCTCTTTCCTGGGTAAAGCTGGAGTGTAGCGAGGCAATTACCGCATCGACATAGTTGAAAGCCATTTCCGGCAAGGCTAATTGCCCGTCAGTCAGAATATCCACCTCTAACATGATTACTAATTGTACATACCGGCCTACCGTCTGGCTCTTTTTGGACAATTTTTTTACCCATGAGTAATAATGTTCCTCATAATATGCCTTGCGATCACTCATAATCCGGATAATCTGCTTTTCCGAGTGATTAGTTAAACTGGGATTATGATCGCTGATACCCAGGTACTCGTAACCGAGCTTCGTGGCCTGATCTAAATACTTTTCGATGCTATCCGCTCCTAAATCATGCGACGGCTGTAGATCATAACTGGTGTGGACATGAAGGTCGCCTTTCACATCCGTAAGCTTCACCAGTGGTGGTTTACCCTGAGTCCGGCTAATGCCGGATCGAAGGGCTGCCTCTATCTCTCCCTGATCTTCCCGAAGCTCCGGCGGTATATAGGAGAGATCTAAGGCCTGATAAAATGCCTCTTCAGTCGAAAATTCCTTTAGTTTTTTTGTGTGTAAATTCTTAATCCCGTATTCGGATAACGATAAGCCCTTTTCCAGGGCATACTCCCGCAGTTTGATATTGTGGTTTTTGCTGCCGGTAAAGTATTGCAGCATCGCTCCATAGGCCGCAGGTTTTTGCACCCGTAAATCTACTTGGCGTCCGTTTGTAAGGAGAAGCGAGGCTCCGGTTGGCCCTTTTTCGATTAATTTTTTATGCGGATATTTGCAAAAGTGTTCAATCACCTCACTAGACTTAGTGGTAGCTACGGCGATATCAATGTCACCGATGGTAGAAACCTGCCGCCGTAGACTTCCCAAGCTATCCACTCGGCGGACACTCGGAAGTTTCTTAAGATAAGAAATTATAGTTTGCGCGAGCTGGTCGGCTTCCGGCAGTACCATACGCTTTTCTTTAATCTGACCCCTCTGGTAAGCTTGAATACCCTCCAGGATATCAGCTTCTGATTTTTCTCCGAATCCCTCCAATGACGCTACTTTATGCGATTTAACGGCCTGAGCTAAGTCACTAATCACAGACTTGGGATTACTAAACTTTAAGCTTATCGCTAACTTGTAAGCTTTTTTCGGTCCCAGGCCGGGAATCGACAAGAGAGGAAAGAGAGAAGCAGGCACTTTCTTGAGTACGGCTTCAAAATGTCTGACTTTGCCGGTCCGAAAAAGTTCGTCGAGATAGTCTGCCATCGCCTGACCGATTCCCGGTATCTCTTTCAGTTTGCCGTCATCCCAAAGATCTTTAGCTTCGCTGGATAAATGTTCTATGCTGTCCGCAGCGCGTTCATAGGCAATAATCCGAAACCGGTTCTCATTTAGTATTTGGTAAGCAGCGGCAATTTGTCTGAGCAGGGTAGCAATTTCAGTGTTGGTAATCATGGATCAACTTTAAGGTAATCATAACAGAACCCTTGAAGAGCCTCAATTGGCTATGTTATGATGCGTTTAAGTTAGAATATGAACTGTGATTTGGGATCGTAGCTCAGCATGGTTAGAGCGCCTCCCTGTCAAGGAGGAGGTCGGGGGTTCGAGTCCCCTCGGTCCCGCCTTCGCTCGCCGTAGCGAGCTTCGGCGGGTGAAACCCGCAGCTTGCGAAGGAGAGAGAGTTTAATCTTATTATCTCTGCCTGGAATGGAGGATTAAGTAGATGCTTAAAGATCTCAAAAAAGTTATTCCGTCGACGGATTCATTGATGTCCCTTTTATTGGGACTGGCAGTGGTCATTGCCGTAGGACTTCTCTTGGTGCGTTATTTTAGCGATCGTCAAGTCGGGTCAAATAAGGTAGAAACCAAACCGGAAGAACTAAACCAAGCAGGCAAACTTCCTACTACCTATCTCGTATCTGCCGGTGATACCCTTTGGAGTATTGCGGAAAAATACTACCAAAGCGGATATAACTGGGTAGATATTCAAAAGACGAATAATCTTATCAATCCTGATAATCTCGTCATTGGACAGCAGTTGACGATTCCGGACGTCAAAGCAATCGTGGTCGGTCAAATCTCAGCTGCACAAACAACGATGCTTAAACCCAAGGATGAAAAATACACCGCGGTTAAAGGCGACACCCTTTGGGATATTGCCGTTAAAGAGTATGGTGACGGTTTTCAATGGACTAAGATTGCCGAATCTAACCACTTAGTTAATCCGGAATTAATTCACGCGGGGAACGTTTTTATCTTACCCACGATCCCCTGAAGTTCCAAGACCGGTGAGGGGACGAAGTGTGGGATTAGTCGCCTCTTCGGCGACCCGCCGATGAGGCGGGTATGCCACCGGACTTTACCCGGTAAATTTGCGGCGGTAGTTCAGAGGTAGAATAGCCCCGTACAATTTTGCGGGTGTAGTTGATCGGTTCAACGCTACCTTCCCAAGGTAGAAAGGGCGGTTCGACTCCGCTCACCCGCTCTAGAGCGTAGTTCTTTCGTGGTATCTTCAAATTTAGCCTTAAACTCGTTTTCCAGATTAGTTCGAGCCAAAATTTTCAACAATTCGGTGTTAGCTTTGGAAATTTATACCGGTAACCGGAGTCGAACCTATCACAACATTACTCTGTTTTCCGCTCTGCTTTTCCCTTAACAAATGGTCGCGGTTTTATTAGACTATGGATAGCTTATGAAACCGACCAAAAAACAGGCACTACTACTGGCAAATATCTGGCGATACAAGGTTCAAAATCGAATTTCGCCGTCCTTTTCAGAAATAAAGGATATGATGGGTGTCACCTCTTACCAAAGCGTGGTCGATATGCTTAGTCGTCTAGAGATTGCTGGATGGATTGAAAAAGAGGCCGGCGAAGCACGAAGTATTCTATTAACCAGTCAGACAATGGACTACTTAATGGCCATTGGTGTTGGACAGGTACTAAATGTTAATTTAGAGGTCGATGGCTATAGTACCAACAAAATTCAAGCGCAGTCTTTTGACTCTAGCCAAACGGATCACAATCGAGCGGTGGCCAACACTTCAATAAATTATTGTGCGCCTGAAAAGTCACCCGTACCGCAGCAATTATCTTTATTTGATCCAGAAAGTACGATTACCAGATCAACTTCTACCACTAACGCAAGTAGCACTCCTTCGTTTAACGCCGTCACAGTACAGTGGTTAAGCACAATTTTAGATGCAACTTCGACAGCCACAATATCTCAGGCAAAACAATTTGTGGGCTCTTTCTTCCAAGGATCACTTATCCAATTCGTTCTACTGAAGAGGCTGACGTGCTTCAGTTTTAGTGAAATTACAATAGTAGTAGCACTTAGTTTGATTATTTTTCCGTTTTTTATTAATTTGATAAGGAGCAAATATGTCACTAGCAATTAACACCACAACGCCAGATGGATTGGTTTTGGCTGCAGATAGCAGACAAAGCTTTCGTAATCGCAAAGGCCAAGCAAGGGTTGGAAGCGATTCTGCTGTTAAAATTTTTGAGCTCAGCAAATCTATAGGTCTTCTTATAACCGGACCTGCTTTCCTTGAGGAAAACGGCATACTAAAGAATATAAGTAAATTTGTTGAGGATTTTAAGGGAAAAAACAAAATTGAGGGCAAGGAAGTATCTGAAGTTGCAAAAAAAATACACGACTTCTTTGACGAGAAGTATAACTACAGAAAAGACCTCGAAGCTCTTCCCGAAAAAATCAAACAGGAATTGCATCAAAAGGGGTTAGAAGTTATAGAAACGAAACAGGAAGATGGAAAGGTGATCTTTAAATTTAAGGACAAAGAAGGAAAAATTGGCCAAGGTGTGGGCGGTGTAGATCAACTAGCATTTATAGTAGCTGGTTACAATCCTGACGGGAGTCATCAGGTTTTTATGATCTATGTCCCAGGCAACATGGAAGAAAAGCGATCAAGTAAAATAAAGGGGAAAGAGTATGGTGCTTCATGGGCTGGACAAATTGATGTTATAGCAAGGGTTGTGTTAGGTAGGGATCCACGGTTAACCAATTTAAATTTTGTCCAACAGGCCGTAAAGAATCTGGGTGAAGAGCCAGTAAGGAATGAACTAGCTGGACTTGAATATGCAGTAAGTTGGGGAACAATGAACTTACAGGATAGTATTGACTTCTCTGTTTTAATGATTCAAACAACAAGTGCAATACAAAGATTTTCGGATGGAATACTAATGGATCCAGGAGATATTACTGGAGTTGGTGGTCCAGTAGATGTAGCAGTTATTACTCCTAACAAGGGATTTGTGTGGGTAAGTAGGAAATCTTTAGGCGCTAATAGCTCAACGATCGATCTCGAAAAACTACCAGATTTGCTCCAAAAAAAGCCTGAGCTGGAAAAACCATCGAAAAAACAATGTGTTTAAGATGAGAGTTAAGCCTTCGAAGGTAACAAAGCCTTGAAATTCTTAATATTTAAGTAGTCTTTCAAGACCTTAAGCTATAAAATAAGCTCAGGGGTAACAAACGCGTCCAGACCGAGCCAGATAGTTTGGGTTATTAACGGGTGCGAGCGGAGTACGCTTTCCAGTTTCAGGACGTTTTCAGGTAGCAGAAACAGGTACCTTACTTAAGGAGATACTAACATTGCTGAAACTCGGGATATAACACCACCAAGCTGGATTTGGTTTAACTTCCCGATCCGTTGCACAAGATAACATAGGTTTCAACGGAATTAACCAACCTTCTTCTTCACGAAACATACCTTCCTTAATGAGATCACCTACTAGTTTTTCTGCTATGGGTTTTGGTGTATCACGGTATTGTTCTTGAATAACTTCAATAAGTCTATCTTTATCATTAATAACTACAAAACCAACGGCTTTCCAATGACGGAGCACATCACCGCATATAGCGCTTGTCCAAGGGCTAATTTCTGTGGGCAATAGATATGCTATAGCTGTTACAGGTAATTCTTGAACGACAGAGTAAATTGGTCGCTGACCTGGACTTATTTCGGCTGGTTGGTTAATAGCAACAGTTCTTTCGCACGACATAATTGTTAGATGTGAAGGATGCTATCATATTTGTATCTGTAAAGCAAGTTATAGGCTGTGGTAAAATACTTTCACAATGCCCAAGACCGTATTATGAGAGAAATTGAGGCGATCTGCACAATATTCACTACCTTATAGTTTTTACCTTACCAGTCTTTGGCAATTTGTTCAAGCTTTTCTTTTTTGTATGCTTCAAACTCGGAATTTTCGGAAGTGTTTTGAGTGCCAGTGATTCTTGCACCTACAATTTTCACTCCTAAATTAAGCACTTCTGGTGTGACGGAAAATGAAAAGGTATTCATAGTTTTTCATTTTCCTATTATACTGTAATGCTTCTTAAAACTCTTAATTTTCAGCTGGTCTTTCAGGATATCAAGTTGTAAAATAAGCGTAGGAGTAATGAGTGTGCGAAGGCCAAGCTTGATAGTTGAGGATAGAAAGAGGTTCGAGCTGGTTTCTCTCACCCGCTCAAGCGCCCTTGGCGACTTGAGCGAGGCTCGTTCGCCGAAGGCGAAGCGGCCCGCTCAATTATAATCGGATCAGCTTCTCTAACCAGGGAATCTTTTTGTGCCTTCGTTCCTGCCAAATATCTTCCCAAACATAATGCACTGCCAGAGATTTCCATTTTCCCCATTTTTCAAAGTATTTGAGCATTTTGGGGACCGGCACCAATTCTTTTTCATGATCTTTATTGAAGAAAATATGAGTATAAATCTTCTGCTCCCAGGGAGATATCTGGCGCAGATAATCCCAGTGGTGAAAATCGTCAAACATGATATAACCGACTGAGGCCGGGCCAACGCCGTACAAAAAAATTAAAGCTTTTTCTTGTTCTTCCTTACTCCTGTTTCTTAACTCCAATTCATCTATTTCTCCGCTGGCGAACGGCTCGGAAACCCGGATGAGATATTTTGCCCGGTACCCCACTTTTAAATTTCTTAGTTCTTGTTCGTTTGCCTTAGCCAAAACCTTCGGCTCCCAGTAGCACCAGAATTTTTGTTGATCGAATTCAAGTAAATCTCCATATCTTTCAAAAAGCGCTTGCAGCATGCTGACACTTCGGCGAACAACGGTATTTTGTAACACAATCCCGATAATTAAATATTCGTAAAGTGACCCGTAATGCATTGGACGAAGACCGGAGAATTTTTTGATAATCGATGCAAGTAGAGGATCATTTCCCACATCTTTATAAAAACCAGCCAAATCCAAATTCAAGTTAAATCTCCAAATAATTTCCTGCTTCAGGTTTTCCATAAACTCGTTCGTCAATGGTTTATGGGAAAAGATGCGCACCCTAACTTTCGGTTTTAATTTTGTTCCCTCATCTTCATAAATCAAACCCAGTTTTTCTCCTTTCCACAACATTGTTTGCCATCTTTTCCCGGATTCCCATTTTGTATCACCACTTGGGAAATGTCCGGGTTTAAAAAACGTTGAGTCAAAATGAAAGGGGGTTGTCGGGATAATAATCAAATTCTGCTGGTGAGTCAGTTTCAAAGCTTTCATCTGCCTGCTATCATACCATTCTCCTCGATTTTTACTACAATGGCTCACAAGTCGGTGTATATTTTATGAACGTTTTTATCTAAATCACTTCAGCGCGGCATTTTGGAGAAGTGTGCTGTAGAGGAGCGCATCTTCCGCAAGTTTCAGAGTATCTTTTTGCGAAAGCACCGCATCAAGGGTTGTTAAAAGATGCCTCACGTGCGGCCGATGAAGGGTCGGATCTATTTTATTTTTCTTGTCTAATGACTCCTGGATAAATCGGCTGGCTACCTTATCGGAATGGTTATATGATGCCATGGCCACGCGCTTGAGATCCAGAGAGAGTGCTGCCAATGGTAATTGTGCCTGTATCATAGAATCTCCCGAAAGAACGATGCCATGAGTGTTTCAAATTTTTTCCGGATTTCTGGATTCTGAATTTCGTTACTCGTATTATTGTCAGCAGGGCGGATATTGACAAATGAATTACAGTCGATTGTTTTTGTATCCAAATCGATGCCGCCGCCCCACAGGTCCGATTGCACGGACCCCTGATCCAGGAGTATTTTTTCCATTTCGAAATGCCGGTCCGAACCGGCAGAGCAGACTCCGGTCGCGACATCTATAACCGTCTTGATGTAGACGTCAAACCGCTCACGAAGCTTTTGTATTTCTTCTTTGGTAAAAGACTTCTTCTTCGTAAGTATCATAATCCCATTATACAAAATTTACCTTCCAAATTGTCCACAAGTACCAAGTACGCACCGCTACGCGGTATCCGGGGATTATCAACAATCGGAGCTTCAATATGATATAATGCTAGCGCTGTGAATGAAATTCTGACTGTCAAAGAAGTGGCTAAGTTCTTACAAAAACATCCCGACACGATCAGGCGCTGGATTGAAAAAAATATTTTAACTGCCCGCAAACTCGCCGTCGGGAAAAACGGTATTTATGCCATCCTCAGGAACGACATGCTGGAACTCATGGTTTCCGCTGCGATCACCCAAAAAGCTAAACAACTGAAAAAACAGCAGGAAGTCCCGCAAGCTCAAGTCAAGCTACCAATTTAAGCTTTTGCCATCCTCACTTGAGCCACCACTACGCTTCTTGTACAATTCAGGTAGAAGTAGTTTATAATTTGCCGACGTAGCTCAATGGCAGAGCATTCCCTTCGTAAGGGAGTGGTTGGAGGTTCAAGTCCTCTCGTCGGCTCTTACTAATTATTTACTATGCCTTATTCTAGACAGGGTCGTTTTGAAGAACGCAGTCAAAAAAGACAATTAACTTTTGCTGTGGCCGGAACCGCGGTACTGCTTCTTTTTCTCGCTTTTTTCGGTCTAAAAATTCTGGTAAGTTTCAGTTTGCTGGTCGATAAACTTCGCGGTGCTTCTCCGACCTCCCAGACTACCCAAGTTCTCCTCCAGCCGCCGGTACTTGATCCGCTTCCCGTAGCCACCAACAGCGCCACCTCCAAGGTAACCGGAAAAGCTCAACCCACACTCAGCTTAATCATTTATCTTAACGAGACCGAATCTAAAACCATCTCTGTTCCCGACGACGGCAAATTTGAGCTTACAGATATTACCTTAAAGGAAGGAAGCAATACGCTAAGTGCCAAGACAACTGACAATAAAGGCGGTTTCAGCGAATTATCCAATGTCATCACCACAATTTTTCAAAAAAATCCTCCTACCCTGGAAATTTCCTCACCGGACGACCATAGTTCCGTGAGCGGAGATAATTCGACGATCACGATCTCGGGGCAAACGAACGAAGATAATTCCCTGACGATTAACGGCCGTCTAGTAATCGTAAATCATGACGGATCGTTCAGTCATCAATATCGCCTGAACGAGGGAGATAACACTCTAAAAATTGTAGCTACTGATCAAGCCGGCAATCAGACTACAGTCGAGCGCCAGGTCAAATATCAAAAATGACTTTCCGCCTCACCAAGCAAAATCCATAACCAGAGTATTACCCAAGGGTAAAACAGGCTGTTGATAAATAAGCTATGGATTAAAACAGCCAGTAACGAAGTACGTAGGATAATGACCAGAGCTTTATTCTTAGTATCTAGGTCGCTTCCCGATTTCCAGATCGAGACTAATAACCAAAGATAACTGGCTAATCCCAAAATTCCGGTCGTTACCGCCACAAATAATAAGCTGCTGTCAATCGCTGATCCTGCTCGCGAAATGGTTTGGTCCGGCGAAGCCGGATGCAGTTTAAGATTATATTTTAAAGTATTAAAACCAAGGCCGAGCAGCGGTTTCCCGCGGAACAGTTGCAGGCTTTGCTGCCAATTGCCGATTCTGGCTAGCGCGGAAACTTCGCGCGTCAGACTGGAAGCATCGCCGGGCGGCTTTGGCCAAACCAGAATTAAAATAACCAGCCCGGCAATCAGTAAGCCGGCCAGCTGCTTTTTGCCCCGGAAAAAAAAGTAACCGAAGATAGCCGTAATCAGTGCTAAATAACTGCTTCTGGAATAGGTCAGGATTACTCCCGCCAGTGTGATGCTCTGAGCTAGCGCAAGCGGAAGACGCAGCTTTTTCCGGGTCTGCCAGAGGTATAGGCCTAAAATTAAGGTTAACACTAAAAGAATTCCGGTAAAATTAGGGTCGAGTAAGGTGGAAAATAAGCGGTAATAATGCGGGTCCCAACCTAAATAGACCAGATTTCGCAAGTCCGGGTAAAGCCAGATCTGGAGTAACCCTAATCCGGCCAATGCCGTTCCCCAAAGGTATAATCCCGGCAAGAGAGAAAGTTTTGCGGAAACGGTTATTAAATAAACTCCGACGTAGAATAACCAGCGTCCAAGATATAAGGAAGAAACAGTAAGCTCGCTCCAGGTGTAACGACCTATCTGGGCGGCCAAGGAAATTCCGGCGATGACGCCAAAAACTGCTATCGCCGGCCAGATGCTTAACCGGCGAAGATTAATTTTGGGTTTTTGCCAAATCCAAACTAATAACCAGACAACTAACACTATGTCATGCGGGTAAACCGTGATACCGGGTCTAAGCGTAATTCCGGTTAATTGTCCTCCCAAAAGTGAAGCTAAAAACAGATAAGCTAAAATTTTCATAGATTATTTTTTCACAACTTTTAATTCCGCGTGAATCGATATACTTCTACAGTTTCCGCTCCCCTGGGCTTAGGAAAACTGGCTACCAGCTTAAGCTGTTTATCTAATTTGGCCAGCTGTCCCTTACGGGTGATAAAGTAAATCGGTAAGCTTTGATATTTTTGATAAGTTACGGCAAAAGAATTCATCATGGGATCAAAAAAGTCAGCAGACAGTCCCGGGCATCTGGTGGCAAACAGAAGCACGGAATCTTCGGGGTTACCGCTGTCCCACCTTACGCCGACAAAAGCTCTTTGCCCTTGCCGATCCTGATTAACCCAAGCCAGTGCCTCTTTTACTCCGTACCCGGACGGCCAACCGTCAACGTACTGATATGATTCGGTAGCAAAAACTAATTTTTGGGGGAAAAAATGGAAATACCCGGCGGTATTAACCACCAATAGACCGCTTAATATTAGCATTCCGCTGACCGTAACCGCCAGCAACTTACGGTTCGCCGCGAGAGTTAAGGCGGCGAGCGGAAATAAAGGGATCAGAGGAAATAGCACATATCTCGCGTGTACTGATCGTGCAATTAGGATAATAAAAGCTAACGGGATTAGTATGCAAATGGCTAAAATTTTCACGGCTGGGCTTCGGCTATGCCTTGAGATTGCAGCCAGAGCGCCAAGTGTGAGAAAAGGCGAAAGATATCCGAGACAAATAAGTATCACGTTCAGGGCATTAGTCTCCCACATTCGCCAGGGAAATTTCAGAAGTTCTGAAGAACTCAGAGAATATTCCTTTTGGAATCCCAGTAAAGTAACAAATTCCGGACGTAAGATCAAAGGCAGTACCAAGTACGCGGAAAGTAAATAAATAACTACCAAAGCCTGAACTAGCTTTATCTTGCTGATCTTTTGCTTGTACCGGAGTAAGACTAAAATTATGCCTGCCAGGATAAGATAAAGTATCGCCGTAGTTTTTATCCATAAGCCAAAACCAATGAGCAACCCGATCCCGGCAATCTCTTTAAAAGAAACTTTATCAATCTGCCGCAAAAATAGATAACAGAGAAAAATAAAGATGGTGGCTAAATTCGTATCCACTATGGCTAGACTGTCGAAAAAAATCGTCAGCGGGCAAACCGCATATAAAATACTGGCGATAATACCGGCTTTTTTACCGCCCAGATATCGTCCCACCAAAAAAACTCCTCCTAAGGTAAAAAAACCGTTTACTACGGAAATTAATCTGCCGGCTAACAGCGGATCAGGCACTACCAGTGAAGCCAGCCAATAAATCCAATAAATTAAAGGCTGTTTGCCGATTACTGCCAAAGAATAAAAACGCTGTGAAGTTTCTCCCATAATTTTTCCGTAGCGCAAGTAAATGGCTTCATCGTTAAAGACGGGATAACGCCAGACCAATATTAGCCGCGGAAGAAGGTAGATTATAACTAAAGTAAGTCCCGTAATTAGGTAAGCACAACGGGTCTTACGCGTTACTGATTTTGCGGTGAGTGCAGTTTGTGCCATAATTTTGCCCGCACTAAAAAGGAATGAAAACTCATCATGATGGCGAGGACCGCGCCGGCTGTTCCGTCCAAAAATCCCAAGCGCCAGCAATAATTAAGGAAAAATTTGGCTGACGGATAAGCGATGATTTGCCAAAAGTGTGCTTCGGTTCCTTGCTCAAAAAGTTCCTGGGCACGGATCGAACTATAACGGTTAATTTCGTTAATAAATTGTGCGACGTCAGAGTGGGGGTAATGCCAAAGGGGATTGGTAAATTCACCGGATACTCCCTTAATCCGCCAAACTTCATGCACCTTCCCCGCCCATAACCCAGAGTTCTTTTGAGCTAAGCGGAGTAATTTTACCTGACCGGTTTCCCCGTAACGCAGTTCCCTCCCCCACAGAAAATCTCTTCTTCGGATGAAATACCCGTTGACGAGTATTCTCTTGTCCTTTGGCGTTGAAATCACTAGTTGAATTTCCTTAGCCAGCGGGGGGCCAACTACCTCGTCACTGTCAACAAACAACACCCATTCACCCTGAGCCTGTTTCAGGGCAAAATTACGCTGCGCAGCAAAATCATTATTTAATCGGCGCCGATAAACCTTAGCTCCCGTCTTTTGGACCAGACTGAGGGTTTGATCCGTAGAATAATCATCGACGAGGATAATCTCATCGCACCAGGATAAACTCTCTAGACATCTGGCAATCAGCTTTTCGTCGTTGTGGGTGAGGACAATTGCACTTAACACTATTAGAATTGTAACATAAGGAAGACATGCGACCGCAAAAAATTTTTCTCATTATTTTGGTAGTTTATTTAAGCGGTTTTCTGGCTCACGCACTGCTCGTTAAGCAAACCGTTTACGGCGACGGAATTTTTTACTACTCGTGGCTCCGCTCCGCGGTCGTCGATCACGATTTTGATTTTCGCAATGAATATCATTTCTTTGGCGTAAACCAACCGGAAACACCCTTGGGATATGCCGGAAATAAATATTCCGTGGGACCGGCGGCTCTTTGGGCACCGGCATTTATCTGGACACGCGCCCTCATTGGCGGCTCCGGTTACGAACTGCCTTATCAGCTGGCTATTGGAGGAACCGGCGTCCTTTATGCGGTCTCCGGACTCATCCTCCTCTATCTCTTACTCGGGAAATTTTTTAGGCCGTCCGTTAGCCTTTCGGTAGTCCTGAGCTTGGCCTTTGCCACCAATTTATTTTTTTACGGATCGCTGGATACCGTCAACTCCCACGCGCTGTCCTTTTTCGCAGTTACATTACTACTTACCTTTCTCTTTGGAAAGACAAGATGTTGGTTTCTTGTCGGCGCCGCACTGGGGCTCTTGGGAATCATCCGTCCCCAGGATCTGCTTTACTCTCTGCTCGTCCTTCCGTTTCTCAACCTTCAAGTGATTATCGGGTTTTTGCTGATCTTCGGTCTGCAATTGATTGCTTGGCAGATTTTTTACGGACAGTTATGGTTCAACCCTTATTTAGCTGGCGGTGAAGGCTTCCGATGGCCTCCGCAGATTCTGGGTGTACTCTTTTCGCCAGCTAATGGGTTTTTTCTTTGGACACCGATGGCCCTGATTGCCTTGATGGGATTACTGATATCTGCCAACACAAAAAGGGCACGTAACTTAAACCGACTTTTTGTACTGATTGCATACTTACAAATCCTCCTGGTAGCCTCCTGGAGCACCTGGTGGCAAGGTGCTAGTTATTCCGGCAGGATGTTTCTCGGTATACTTCCGGTCTTGGCTTTTGGCTTGGCTAATTTGTTTTCTTGGCTAGGGAGTAAAGGCATGCTAAAGAATTATCTGCTTTTATCGCTGGTGATACCTTTATCCGTAATTAACTTCATCGGGATCGTCTTTTTTCTTTTAAAGACCTAAGGAGAAGTACTGCAAAAATTACTACTCCCATCACGGAAAGACAGATTCCCGCTAAAAAACTTATTGGTCGGTAAAGAAAAACTAATTCATGCTTACCGGCAGGGACAACTACTGATTTAAAAATTCTCTGGTAAGGTAAAATGGCTGCCGGGTTGCCGTCGAGCTTGGCGTACCAGCCGGGAACCAGAGTGTCAGTGAAAATCAATCTGGACTCGTGGTCGGTTTGCAGGTTGAGAGCTGCTCCATTTGCCCAGTAACGCGTGAGATTGATTCCCGACCCGGGTTCGCCTTGATCGTTTTTCCAGGTAAACCGCGGTAAAGCCTGTGCGTTTTCGTAGAGAGCCATGCTACTACTCTGCCAAACGACCTTCCAGCCAAGTTCTAACCAAAAAGGATCATCTATTTTCCCTAAGGCACAGCGAACCCCTAAAATATCCAGTTGAAGAGGTGTAATCGAATTAAGACTTACTCCTGTTGGGTCGCTTGACTTAGTACCGAAATACTCTTGGTAGATTCGGAGGTTTAGAGAAGAATATCCGTCGATCACGGCAACCGGGCCTAACAGGTTTAAATTCGGCCGCAGAATCTCGGCTTGCCAGGCTGACTCTTGATCCAGATCTATTGCTCCTTTAGCCTTAAAACCTGGGTAAGGGTAAATTTTCGGGTCAACCCAAAGCCGGAACATCCGGTCATTCGCTACCGGTAATAACATAATCACCTCTTTGGCTTTCTGAAAATAGACGTCAGCCTGAGCTTGCGGGATAGTCAGAAGATTATGGGAACTAAAAAGCAGCAAATCAAGAAATATTGCCAAAAGAAAAATTGTCCGGGAAAGCACTTTCTTTTTCTGCCAGCAACCGAGAGACCAGGCAGCAAGTAAGAGTAATCCGCCGGAAATAAATAAGTTGTCCCTGACCAAACCACTGATCCGGGAGAGATTGGCCGTCGATAACTGCAGTAACTTTCCGAACACCCGAAAGGGAAAATTGGCCTGCATTAACCTAATAATTTCTATCCACCTAGATCCGATCAGTAACAAACCAAATCCACCGGCGCAAAAACCCGTACCCAAGAGATAACTTATAAATATTATGCGTTTTCGTAATTTGCCTACCCCCAAAGTATCCAGAGCATAACCGGAGATAATTGCCAGCGAGAAAGTATAGAGGAGCAAAAAGTGCTGAGGCGAACGGAAGCTTCCGGCGCCGGGCAGTAGATAATAGACCGGTAAATAGAGCGGCGTATACTTCCCTAATGCCAACAATAGCGAGATCAAGGCTACCCCGGTCCAAAACATTACCTCTCTTTTTCTCCGTTTGAGAAGCATCACGAGGAGGAGTGGCATCAGGCCCAGATAGCCGTAGACGCTCCCTCCCTGCGCCCAGACGAAATTACGGCTAAGATCGCCGACCAGATTTGGCAGAATAAAACGAATCAGGTTAAGCGGGTGTAAGGAATCAAAAGTTGCATAAGCAAATCCCCTGCCCAGACGTGTTGAGTAGCTAATCAGTTCCGCAAAGGGAACTAACTGTACACCGGCGATCGCTAAAGCTAAACCAAAACCGGTTAGCGTCCAAAATAGCTTCTTCACCCACGGCCAACCCGGCAGTAACCAAAGATAACTTATCGCCAAAAGCCAACTATAATAGGTAAGCTGGGGATGGCCGGAAAGCAGCTGCCAGGCTAAAACTGCGACAAAAGATAGAAAATACGCGGTTTTTGGTTTTCGGCTGAAACGAACTAAACAAAACATGACCAGCGGCAAAAGGCTGGCCCCGGCAAGCAGCGGTAAATTATTCGTATAAACGACCAGTGTTCCCGAAAACGCATAGATTACGCCAGCTACAAGACTGGCAAACCAAGATAAGGAGAGTGCTCCCCCCAGCAGAAACATCCCCAGAAAAGCCAGAAAAAAATTTAAAATTACGTTATAAGTCAAAGCACGAAACGGGGTCAGGAAGAAAAAAAGCAGGTTTCCGGGAGCCAGTAACCCAAGATTCAAATCAGCCCAAAAAGGCATACCGGAGAACAGGTAGGGATTCCACAACGGGAATATTCCTTGCTTAAGCTCGTCTATAAACCAGAGTTTCGCGGGCAGGTTGAGAGTCAAATTGTCGCAGCAGTAGACTACCTCGCCAAAAAGAATTTGCCGGTAAAAAAAGACCGTTATTAATAGGATGCCTGCGATAAGGGCAGAGACAAAAGTCTTAGATAATTTCATAGTTCTTCAAGCACCAGTAAGCTATCACCGACGACAGTTTTTACTTTTTCGCTCCGGAATTCCGGCTTCAGGTAATAGCCGCAATAGTACCAATTGCTGCTGCTGATGACGGTCACCTCTTTGACCAAAAGCGAATTAAAAATTATTTTCCGAAAAGCACAATTTTCTTTGATCTGACCGCTCCCATAAGGGATATCACTGACTAAACCATACCGGGCGCTATCATCCGTCCCAAAATAAGACATGTTAAACTTACCGATTTTCTGTCTTTGTCCATAGGTTACTAAATCCGGCAGGCTTTGCCCCCAGTCCAAATTACTGTCGTAAAATTTGAGGTATCGGAGCGCCCGCGGCCCGGCCAGCTCATTAGCATACGAGAGAAAATGAGGAAATTGTACGAGTGTGCCGATAAGATACCAAAGGATTAATCCGGCTAGCAATAACAATCTCCGCTTCTTGCGGGTAAACCAGGCAAGCGTCGAGGAACCCACGATAAGAAGAAACGGATACAGGGGTAAAATATATCGAATTCTCGTTTCAAATGGTGTCAGGGAAAAGAGTACCATGATCGCGATAACAGGAATCATGAACAGAATTTGTCTGCGCCGCACTGTCGTACTCTGCTTGACTAAAAACGCCAGAAATACCAGAACCAACAAAGTAATCGGAGTTTTAGACAAAAAATTAACCGGTAGATAATACCACCTCGCCCGCGAGGAGAAATTTCCCCAAAAGAATACCGATCCGCCTTGCTGCGATGCTATGATCGTGTTTTTTACTTTGGCCATGTAATTACCCAGAGGTATTTTTTGCCGTTGGCCAAACAGGACAATTTGTTTCAAAAAAGAATTATCGCCGGCCAGTATCGTACTCGAGACACGGCCGGGGTCCGGCCGGGCCGCAATAATTACTTCAGTTTGGAAAAAATAGGTTCCCCACAGCACCGACAACCCACCCAGTATAACAAACAACAAAGGAAGCTTCCTGCGCCAAAGCCAGGAAAAAGTGTTTTTTCTTTTTTGCCAAATTAGGAGGGCGAGTGCGCTCATCAAAAAAAATGGTATTGCCGAGATTTTGGTACTCAGCGCTAAACCAAGAGACACTGCCAACCAGAAGAAATTTGTTGGACTGGCGCGTTCGAGACACAGATACCACGAGAGATATAGCCAAAAAAACGCCAGACTAAAACCGATATCCAGCGTAGCATAGTGGCTATTTGCCAGAAGATTTGGTTCAAAGGCCGCCAAGATAAGTGCCAAGATCGCGCTCTCCGCTGTGAAAAATCTTTTGGTTACCAGAAAAATTGAGGTTAGAAGTATCGCGCCAAATCCTATAACGACTAATCTTGCCCCGGTCAGATTTTCCGGAGTGGTAACGTTGCTGCCATGGCATTTCCCTAAAAGTACGCAAGGCAAGGCGACGAGCTCCTGGATCAGCGGCGGGCTATAAGGATCGGCTGAAAAACTGTGATAGAGTAGATGATTGACTCCCTCCCGGAAATGAAATGGCTCGTCGAAGGTAAATGATTCATTTCCCTCCCCGATCAAACTGACTCCGATAAAAATAACTAAAAGTACAAAGACACAAATAGTGACCAACTTGTTTTTCACGACAGTAAAAAGGTGTAAAGTTTAGCCAGCTTTCCAGCAATCAGCCGGTTATCATGAACTTTTTCGGCGCGGTCGCGGGCTTTTTGCGCGTAAGTTAAGCGTAAGCGGGAAGAAAGCAACAATGACTTAAGCGCTCGTGTAAGGGCCTTTACATCTCCCGGGTCCACGAGCAAACCGGCTGAACCGAGATTTTCCGGAATACCGCCTGAGGAAGTGGTGACAATCGGGAGCCCTGAGGCTTGTGCTTCCAGAAGACAGGTATTATATTGCTCAAGCCAGGTCGTGACAGAACGGCCTTGCACCAAAGTGGTGCGGGGTTTGCTCGGCGCCGTAAAAATTTCCGCCTGTTGGTAAACCTTCGGCATCTCACTGTAGCTCACTCGTTCAAACGTAAGAGAGCGGTCTATTCCTAAAAGTCTGGCTTCTTGGATTAAATGATTTTTTTCTGATCCGTCACCGACAAAAATAAATTGCAGATGATATTGTCTGAGATCGGAGTCAGATAGTAGTATTTTTGCTGCCCGAAGGAGATCAAATATGCCTTTGTAACTTTCCAGCCTTCCCGTAAATAAAATCCGGAATAAGCTTTGTTTCGCCCCGAGGCGGTGACGAAGATCGACTGCAGGCTTAAACCTTCGTGTATCAATCCCGTGCCCGATGACGGTAATCTTAGAAGGATCGCATCCTTCCATGATCAGCGCCTGTTTGGTGAGGTTCGTTAAAGCAATGAGGTGGTCCAATTCCTTTCTGGCCCGAGTCTTAAACGACTTCCTTCCCCGGATGCCTTCATTATTAAAGGGAATATTCTCCAGTACCGTCGCGATCACGTGTTTGACGTATCCTTGCTTTTTAGCCCTGAGGGCCTGCTGAGTATAGTGATAATAGGTCTCAGCTGTATGCACGAGATCAAATCCTTTTAATTTTCTTTCAAGTCCCCACAAATAATGTGCATCTATGAAAAAGCGATTTAAGAGCGACATCTTATAAGGAAAATCCGGCAGATCCATGGGCGACGGAAGTTTAACCAGGGGAAATGGGTATTGTTCATGAAACGGCCGGAGCGATGCAAAAGCAGTCAGGTTATAATCCCGGATTAAAGGCGTGAAAATTTGCATCTCGTAGGCATTGAGAAATTTTCCGCGAACGATAGCGATTTTAGGCTTACTTTTCATAAAAATAGGCAGATAAAGTATAGCGGTTTAAGAGTAAAAGTCTCACTAAGCGGTGAATCAACCAGAATTCAAAAAATTCAGGCAGTTGTTGGGAGTGAATTCTTTGAGCCAGTTTAATCAGGTTGATTTTCTGCCTAAGCAGAATTTTTTGCCAAGGATTTGGTTTACCTTTAACTCCATATAAAATTGAGCCTATGGTCCCTATTTCCTTTAAATCAGCGGTTAAAAAAACTTCCTTAACCGCTTGCCAGACTCCCGGTAAACCGCAAAAACCGTCATGCCAGGCAATGATGCCGTGGTCGGTGACAAACTTCTCCCAGTCCAGATAATCCGCCTTGGCATGACGGTAGTCGTGCAGTCCGTCAATAAATAAAAGGGCAATCGGACTATGCCAATTTTGTGAAGCTCTAAGCGAAGATTTAACCACAGGCCTGACCAGCGCGTAAACACCGGCTCTTTTTAAATTCCGGATAAATTCCCAATAAGTTGATCTTTCCCGCTTTCGGCGGTTAACTAATTCTCCCCGATGCGGATCAATTGCCGTCACTTTGCGTCTCGCACCGGCGTCCTGGATCCCGCAGGCCAAGGCTACGGTTGATTTACCCTTCCAACTGCCGATTTCCACCACTTCAGCCCGGCCACACAATTGCCGCGCCATTTGATAAAGCCACTGGGCCTCGTGATCGCTGAGCCATCCTTCAATTGAACGGATTTTACTTAAAAAGAGCATACACTGTTTCGGCGAATTTTTCCCAGGAGTATTTTTTGGCTTGGGCTAAGCCCAGGGCTTGATATTTGGCCCGTAAATTGCTCTCTTCCAGCATTTTCCTCATCGCTTCCGCCATGGCTTCTGCTTGATCAGGTTCAACTAAAATTCCCGCTTCACCGATAATCTCCGGCAAAGGCCCCACGCGAGTAGCGATTACGGGTGTCCCGCTTGCCATAGCTTCGACGACCGGTAAACAAAAACCTTCTACTAAGGAGGGAACCACTAAGGCCACGGCCCCGCGATAAATTTCGGCTAACTTCGCATCTTCGATGTGTCCGAATAATTTAATATTTTTTAGCGACTTGAGGACCTCGCGACTAATCCGTTTATCCTGCCAATAATCACCTCCGACCAGATATAAATCAACCCGTTGCTTAGCTTTCGCCCTGAATTGACTAAAGGCCGACAGTAACAGCGGCAGGTTTTTTTGCGGCTTTAAGGCTCCGACGAAAAGGAAATAAGGATTTTTTGCCTGATAAACCTCTCCGGTCGGACTAAAGACCCTGTCAATCCCGGGATAACCGACTTTAATTTTGCCGGAGGGAAAATGATAGCGTTTAACTACCTCAAGCCTCACTTGCCGGGAAATCGTGATCAGTCGGTCGGCCCGGCGAAGCAGATTTTCGGTTTGGCGCCTTAACTTCTCCGCTGATCCCGGGTAAAGCTGGGGATAGGCCAAAAAGCCTAAATCATAAATAAAGCCGATTTTCCTGGCTGAAATAGAGGGGAGTGCCTGTCCCAGGCCCAAAAAAACCTCTACCGGGCGGACAGACAGCTCCAGAGGTAATCTCCAGCTGAACCAGCCCCAAGCCGGCCGCAAGACTACATTTTTCATGCGGGATCCTAATTCCTGCATGAGTAGAGAGGGAATCGGTTGAAAGCTATAGAGACGGTAAAAATTTTTTCGATCCTTCCTGACCAGCTCTCGAAGTAAATTAATTGCCACGCGCCACACTCCGACCTGTAGTCGTTTATCGGTAACCCCTAACATGCCCGCATCGACTCCGATAATCATAAAAGGTGGATTAAATAATCAGTTTTTGCCTGCCAAAGCGCCGTAGACAATAATCCCGAATTCCCCTGAGAGCCCATTTTTCTCTTTTTTGCCGATGCTCGTAAATGGTTTTAGGCAACCGGATTAGCTCTCTCACTCTTACGCCTGGAGGCGCATTACGCTCGACAAATAATAAGTGATTACGGGCCAGATAATACTGCTGTAAAGGCGATCCTTTCCCCGTCGAAGAAGAAGCGCGGTGTTCCAAGCGGTCAAGCGGCTGATATCTCAGGCTAAAGCCGTGGCGTTTGACCCTCATGGATAATTCTGCATCTTCGTAGAAAAGAAAATAAGGCTCGTAAAATAATCTGCCTAGTTTACCAATAACTTCTCGATGTACCGCTAAGAATGATCCCGATAAATAGGTTAAAACAATATTGGGTGGCTGATTTTGTTGATCGACAAAAACCGTAGTCCAACGCTTGGGGTCAAGCGTACCCCGGTAGGGTCCGACCAAGCCGGGCGGAGTTTGGCTTAAATCACTTATAAATTGTTTTATAGCTTCCCGCTCTAAAACTAAATCGTCGTTAAGGATAACTACCCACTCGGCACCCTGTTTTAAAGCGTAAGCGGATCCAAGATTATTCCCGCCGCCATAACCGAGATTAGCCTTTTGGTCCAAAAGCGTAAGGTTTTTGAACTTTTTAAAAGTCGCAAGGTTATAGTGCCTATCGTCACGATTATCAACGATGACTGTCGGATAACCGGCTAAGGTTGCCAGGTTTCGCCTGAGCAATGGATAGTCCGGTCGGTAGATAACGATGATAAACCAAATTTTATTTTTCATCTGACCCTTAGACGGATACGAAATAAATTAATAATCGAGTCAAAAAATTCCCTGATGGTCGCGTTGGATTTTCCCGTCACACGATTAGTAAAAACTGTCGGTACTTCAATCAGGCGAAAACCCCTTTGGGAGAGTAAGTAAGAAATTTCGGAAAGACTGATGTAGCCCTTACTCACAAAATGGTGTTTAAGAAGTATCGCTACTGCTGCCGGTGAATAAACCCGGAAACCGTTGGTATTGTCTCTCACGGATAACCCCAAAACCAGACGGATCAAGCAGTTGGCCAACCGGCTGGAGATTAACCGGGCCTGTGGCCAGTTAATAATTCGCGCCCCTTTCACGTAACGCGAGCCGATGACGACAGTCCGTGCATCTGCCTGCTTAAGCAGATCAGGTAATTCTTCCGGATCATGCGAACAGTCCGCGTCCATTTCCACGAAGATCTCGGCCTTTAATTTTTCCTGAGCAAAAGCCAGACCCCGGATCACTGCTGATCCTCTGCCCTGCTTATTTTTCCGGAGAATCAGGTGCAGGTTCCGGTACTTTTTAGCTAATTGTCTGATTAAAGCCGGAGTACCGTCCGGAGAATTGTCATCTACTACCACGACTGATGCCTCGGGAAAAACCTTAAATACCTGGTTAATTAAGGCCTCGATATTTTGCCTTTCGTTATAAGACGGTATCACAATCGCCAGCTTCATAAATTTTCGTCGCGTTTAAGCAGTAGACCGCCGTTTGGCAATGGTGCTATTTTAGCGTATCTCTGGAAAATATAATCTCCCAATTTTTGGGGGTAATAATCGGCATAAAATTTTTTATCCGGATGATATGGGATGTAAAGCACATAAGGAATCCGCTGGGTTTCCAGTGACAGGATTAAGCGTTCTTGGATTCCGGGTATTTCGGCATTCCAGGGGAATAAAGGTACTAACGGCAGGACAGTCGGTTTTTGCCTATGATAAAGATATAAATAATCATAGTTCCCGAAGACAAAATAAGGGTGACTGTCGATTTTTTCACTGACAAAAGCTCCTAATTCCCGATAGGTTCTGCCGAAATAGTCCACTTTACACTTTTCTCTGATAGTGACGAATTGATAACCGCTCCTGACTTGACCGAACACGATAAAAATTACCGGTAAGATTAAAAAAATTCGGGTACGCTGAGTAAGATACTTCAGATTCGCCATGACATAACCAACTGCCAGCGCGCTTAAAGCCATGGCCGGAATGATTTTATGCAACGCCCAATGCGGAAAACTTAAGCCAAATAATAGGAAGGAAAGCCAAAGGAGTAAAATCGGTTCAGCCGGATATTTTATTTTCCGGTTAAAGATAAAGGGCAAAAGCAGTGCCAGCGGCAAAAAAGCACCTGTGATATAAGCCAAATCACTTCCTATCCAATAAATATAAATTCCTCCTGCTCCGACCTGATTAAAGGGAACGGCAAAAAACAGACTGATTAAATTCTGGTTAATGCCTTGAGTGAATAAATAAATTTGTAAAAACACCACGCCGGCCAGAAACGGCCAGCTATAATTAATCAGCGATTTGATTTTGTCTTTCGGGGAACTCAGGGCTAAAAAAACCAGCCCGGAGACGAAGACCAGTACCGTCGTTTGTTTAATCATGAACATCATGGCACCGATTATCCCTGCCATTAGCGGGAATGATTTTCCTTCTCTGCGAATCGCTTTAACCAGAAAGTAGAAAAAGAGTAAATAAAAAGGCACTAGCATGGTTTCAAACCAGAGAGAATTACCGGTGAGTACGATCTGCCAGAAAATATAAAAGAGAAACGCGGTAGCAGCAATCAACGGCTTTTTCCAAAGTTTTAGGCCAATGACGTAAAGCAGGATGTCGCTTAAGATAATCCAAAAAAAGGCAGCTATCCGCATCGAGACTTCCGCATAGCCAAGTATGCGGTAGAAGCAATTGAGCAGCCAAAAAGCGCCGGGCGGATAAAAGGCAAGCAAATCCCGGTAAAGCACAATTCCACGGCTCAGTAACCACGGGTAAAACAGCATCTCCGGCCAGGCAGTAAAATTCGTCAGCAATAAAAGCAAGAGGTGCAAAACCAAGAGCCCTGTGAGAACGAATAAATTATGCCTGACTTTCTTCATAATTTCTAGCAAATTTTCCTATAAATAACCAATATTGCTTCTCCTCTCTTCGTCGCTAGTGCAATTGTATCCAATATCCAATAAATTGGAAGTTTCCACCACGGGATCCTTGAACGGTCATGGTTTTCCGTAGATAAACCGAGACGTATAAATCCGTAAGGGATAACCAGCTGATCCAGGGTACGAAGTGTAAAGTGCCAGCGGTGTTGTTCGGGGCTAAGTGACTGCCAGCGTTCTTGCTTGATTTTGGACATCAAACTGGCAAAATTGGGTAGGCCAATTACTAAAAGCGATCCGGGCTGAAGAATCTGATTGATATCCTTAAGTAGGGCTGCCGGGTTCTTGGTATGCTCCAAAACGTGATTAACTATCACGATATCTACTGCACTGTTAATTAGTTTGCTGGAAAAATAATGACGGAAGAGTTTAATTCCTAATCCTTGACCGGCCCGCATCATGGCTTTGGACGGTTCAAAGCCGATGGCTTTAAATCCGGCCTTTTGGGCCTCATCAACAAGTAAACCTACTCCGGCTCCGACATCGACTAGATTTCCGGTTGATTTATATTTTTGGATGAATTTAATGATTTTCGTAAAAGTCTGACGGAACTGTTGTTCTTTTTTAAGATAAATATTTGTATCTTGCTGTCGATAGACTTGCAAGTGAGGAGTTTTTTTAAGATAGAGGGTTCGGACTGTATCGCAGGCGGCGCACTGTGCTATTTCATAGTCGGAGACCCCGAACAAAACCGTAAATCCGGTGTGTCCGCACCAGCACTTGGATATCAATTTTTTATTCATATTACCGCAGTAATATTTTCCTAAAAAACAAAAAACAATAAGTTAAACCCTCCAGATAACCGAAAGCAAAAGCTAAAATCAGTCCCCGCCACCCATCCCGATAACCTTTATCCTGAACAAATCTCGCCCAAAACAGGTGCGGACCGTAAAGGAAAATTTTTTGCCAGGTGACTTTTTCACCTGCCGCATGTTTTAGCTTGGCGTCAAGCCGGGCATACTTGGTAAATTTGGTAAATAACTGCCAGGGAGTACGGTAGGAATGGTGGTGGATTACGCCGAATAGCTGACCGATCTTACCACGAATGACTATTTCTTCGTGCAAAGGGACCGTAGCAACCTTACCGAATTCTTTCCTAAACAAGCGCACCTTACTATATTTTTCTCCGCCGTAATACACCGGCTTTCCAAAAACGTAGTTTTGATAGGGTATCCTATGGGCAACTATTTCTTGATTTCCGAAGGCGGGCCTCACTGTCCTCTTTATTTCCCGCGCTAATTCCGGCGAAACCCTTTCATCACTATCCAGCACCAAAATCCAGTTGCTTTTAGCCTTTTCAACTAATTCCTGTTTCCTCTTGCCTAAATTGCTTCCTCTTTGCTTGATTAATCTTCCTCCGTATTTTTCGACAATTCCCGCTGTCCCATCCGTACTCCCCGCATCCCCCACCAACAACTCATCCCACAATCCGTTAACACTCGCGAGCGCCTCCCCAACCAACTTCTCTACATTCCTGCTAATCATCAAAACGGAAAGAGACATAATATCCTATAAATAATTATTGCTAAATTTACCTTAGTTAAGCAAATAAGACGCGATTTATTCAGTACAGCCAGAGTCTATCACGCAACTAGATATCTTGACAATTATTCTTTGAGGTGTCATAAAAATACTAACGTGCCCAAAATAATTTTATTAATCAAGACGTATTTATTGATAATTATTTGTCTTCTTTTAACCCCGTTAAACAAGATTCACGCCGACACGTTTATTTATAAATATTTAGGAAATCCAATTTTGAGTCGTAGTCCTAGCGGATGGGACAGTAGTGCTGTAGGAATGGCAAGTGTAGCGACAAATGGCGTCAATTATAAAATGGCATATTCTTCATATAACGGGAGATGGCAGATTGGTATTGCTGAGTCTTCAGATGGAATTTCATGGACTAAGTCTATATCTAATCCGATTTCTGGTCTGCTTATTGAAGGTAGAGATAGTCATGATCCTTCATTAATTTTTAATGGCAGCAACTATGAAATGTGGTTTTCATCTTCACTCGGTGGTGGAAGCTCAGATTTTAAAATCTACCATGCTGTCAATTTATCGAGCGATATCTGGGTTACAACACCAACAACTCCTGTCTTCCAAGCAAGTCAAGGTTGGGATAGTGGAGGAATTTCAACGCCACGTGTTATTAAAATCGGCTCGATGTATCAGATGTGGTATGCGGCTTCGAGTCCTGGCAGCAGCTGGAAAATCGGGTATGCAACATCTACCGATGGCCTTAACTGGACTCCCTATGCCGGAAACCCTGTACTATATCCTACGAAATCCTGGGAATTCTCACAAATGGTCGGACCCAGTGTGATCTATGACGGAACACAATATCACATGTGGTATAACACCAATAATTCTGGTAGCCCATTTAACGTATGCTATGCTACTTCAAGTAATGGGACTACCTGGGACAAACCTGCGGATAAAAACCCCGTGCTTACTAACGGTCCTGCCGGATCATTTGACGAACGCGGAGTCGGTACTACTTCTCCCATCGTGCATGGGTCAGATATCTGGCTCTACTATAGCGGAGCAAACGCGGCATGGGTAGGCGCCATCGGGCTGGCCAGTAATGGTCCTTTCCCGACTCCTACTCCTCCAAATACGCCAACCCCTGTTCCAACCCCGCTTACCAAAGTGGTAGTTGTTCCTGGTTTAGGAGCCAGTTGGAATGCGGATGCAATGCTTAACTGCAAAACAGGAGATTATGCCGGGAGTTGGGAATTAGGCGATTATGCCAAACCATTTTATCAACCGTTATTGGACTCTCTCAATTCGGCTAATTATGAAAGTCTTACTTTTAATTATGACTGGCGTCGGGAAGTAACACCCAGTGCCGAACTTCTTACATCATTCATAAATAACACTGATCCAAAAGTCAATTTAGTTGGTCATAGTTTAGGAGGTTTAGTCGGACGTACTTATCTGGAACTGGAAAAAGAAAATAATAAATTAACCGGATTGCTCACAGTCGGCTCACCTCACCAGGGAGCGGTGCTGGCTTATCCGGCCTGGTCCGGAGGGGAAATCCAAACGACCGACTTAGTCCAAAAAATCGCTCTGACTGTCTTACTTAAGCGCTGCGGGATGTTTAAAAGTACCCGCGAAATTATTCAGCAGATTATTCCGTCAGTGCAGAATCTGCTTCCTATTTTTAGTTATCTAAGAGATGCTCAAACCATGGCTGCTAAGCCTGTTGACGAAATGCTCAACCGCAATAATTGGTTGCCGACAGACTTTAGCTCCCCTTTTTGGGGAGTCACGGTCGGCACATTATCCGGTACCGGTTTTGAAACTCTGAAATATTTACTCGTGAAAGAAGGAACTAAACATGATGCTAAACTTGGCAACTGGACCGATGGCAAACCGACTAATAAATCAGAAACCACTTCCGAAGGAGACGGCACGGTACTTTTAACCAGCAGTCAACTACCGGAGACTGCAAGTCAGATGGTCATTAATCAAACACATTCCGGCCTGGTCAATAGTACTGAGGGAATTGACAAAATCTTGGGTTTCCTGGGTAACACCACGGCGACAACTCAAAATCTCAATCTCACAGAACCTAAATCAGCCTTAGTAATAATTGGTTATCCGGCTAATTTCTGGGTAATGGATCCACAGGGAAAAACAAGCAGAGGTAAATCAGGCTTAGCCACGATTTTTAATCCTAAGTCGGGTAGCTATAAATTGGTACTAATTCCTTCCAGCAGCAGCACCCTGATAATTGTCGCTCAATTTCTGGAAGACGGACGGGTTTTCTGGAAAGAATACCAGCACCAGGGCTTTCTCCCGAAATTCGCCTCTTTCCAGTTCGATCCTCTTAATCCGCAGGAAAATATACTTAAATAAAACCCCATATCCTTATTCATCCAATAAGGTGCAATACGGGATACGCCTGCCCGCCTACTGGCGGGGCCGCTTTTAAATCGAAGACTTATTTCGTCACTGAAAGGTAAATAACCTCGTCTAAGCTGGGCTTTTCTCTGCCACAACTATTCTATCAGTAGGAGATATAGGAAATCCCTTACTCCCGATTGGTTTCCCATCCAGCAAAACTTCGCCTTTTTTCGGCCTTGTTTTTTCCATGAAATCAATTATGAGACCACGACTATTTCCCGGTTTAATGATGATTGGTTTTCCGTCTTTTTTAAGTAGATCAATAAGTTCTAAGATTTCTTTATACTGTACTTCGATAGTATGAGATGGGTTGGCAATTTCTTCTGAAGAAAACTTCGGCTCAGTACTTATGGCAATATCACCATCGAAATATATGTAAATCGCATTTTCTATCGATTTTAAACCGAATCTTTCCAATTCAGGGAAACACGGAGTACCGGTAGGAATTTCCAGATTTGGCATATATATTGGCCGCTAGTATAATACAAAGATCATGTGTTTGCAACCCGAAGCGTACAATAAGCATAATTTGACTTTTGCTTGTTTCCGTGCTATTTTTCGGCCATAACTCAAGCACTGTCCGAGTAGTCTATGAAAGAACCACTTAACGAAGCTGCAAAGGTATTTAATGGGTATTCGATTGAGGAACTTGCTGAATCTACCACTAACTATCCCAGTAGCAAAGAATACACTCCCCACGACATTGCTCTCCAAATGTTACAAACAAGGAAATTTATATTAGACTCTTTTGAAGCTCCCGGTGGAGTTCTGGTTTATACCTGTGAAACACCGCTCCAAAGAGGGATTGCCTTAAAGGTAAGAACCCGGGCAATCCTGGAAGCCCAACATCTCCATCAGAGTAAGTAATTTACCATATCTTCACTCACAAATCTTTTGTACTGTTCCCCATTTCGTAAGATACTTTACACAAATAAGGTGCAATACTGGATACGCCTGCCCGCCTACTGGCGGGGCCGCTTTTAAATCGACTGCTGTAGAGAATAAAAAAGATCCCGCTTTATGCGCAGATTGCATAGTTTGGGATCTAATTTAATTTTGCCTATTGCCACTCTTTGAACCACCAAAATCTTTAGTAGCTCAAAGAGCAGTGGCAATAGCATCAAACAATCACAAAAAGAAAGAGTGAGTGTTGAGCGGCCACAGCTCCGATATTTACTTTTTTTTACTTTTTTCCTTTTGCTGTATAGTCCAGTACACTCCAAAAAAAGCAGTGTATAGTACAAAAAAGAAGCTGATTAAAGCGATAGGAGCCCAAGCTTCAGGTTTCAAACCTAAGGTTGCAATCGTTTGGTAAACATCCCGGCCTCGAATAAGCTCAACATACAAAAACGCAAACCAGCCAACCGCAATGAGATAGAGGCCAATCTCAATCTTTTTCACAACAGCCTTTACTTTATCCTTCATTTTTCCTCACTTTCTTTTTTTGTGAATTTCAAGGTGCGGGTGCAATACAACGACTTTGTTTCAACTTTTTTGACTGGTTTATATGTACCATAGAAGCTTGCAAAAAGCAATCAATTACGACATGAATACTCACCACCTGAGAGGTGTAATGCGTGTCACCGGCAGGATTGGACTTGTGGACCCGAGAGGTTTCGAACCTCTGACCTTTGCAATGTCAATGCAACGCTCTACCACTGAGCTACGGGTCCATTCAAGTCGGGCTGTTGTCAACGAAACGCCCCGCCCACTACGCCTTCGGCGAAGCCGATGGCGGGCAGGTTTACCACTGAGCTATGAGCCCGCTAAGAAAGATATTGACCGAAGCAATTATATCACTTACACTGATTATTGAGTATGGATTTTCTGAAGCGCGCGATAGCCGCGGTTTTTGATTTTATGCAGGGCATTGTAGTCTTTTTAGCCCTGTTGGTCATGGTTTACCTCTTTCTTTTTTCTCCTCAGGAAATTGACGGTGCCTCTATGGAGCCCAGCTTTTATAACGGCGAGTATGTACTCACCAATAAAGTGCTTTACAAACTCCGCGATCCCCACCGGGGAGAAGTAGTAATCTTCAAATCTCCCCGCAACAAAGAAATCGATTTTATCAAAAGAATTATCGCCGTTCCCGGTGAAACCGTCAGGATCGCCGGCGGCCTGGTCTATGTTAACGGACAGTTACTGCCGGAAGTTTACCTCCCGTCCGGCACTTATACTTTCGGGGAGTCGTTTCTTAAAGAAAATCAGCAGTTTACGGTCCCGCAGGGACAATATTTTGTCCTGGGCGACAACCGGCCTCACAGTTCGGACAGCCGCGATTTCGGACCGATTGCCAAAGAAGATTTTATCGGACGGGCAATCGTGCGTTATTTTCCCTTTAATAAAACCGGCGTTATTCCCCTGCCTAACTACGGGATGTAAGATTGGGGAGTTCTCACTTCTTGCCCAATTTTTCGTGGATCATTTTAAGCGTTTTACTGGTAGTTTCCAGAGTTCCGCGGATGACAAAAACCAAACGTGCTTCCACTTTGGACTGGGTAATTTTTACCAAACCGCTTATGGCCGTCGCCAGGTCTTTGGCGATGGAATCCAGCTCGTCACTATGAATCCGTTGGACTTTATGCAGCGGTGTTTTATCGTATTGGGCTTTCAGCCGCCTGGCCAAATCCTCGGCACGCCGTACCGAAGCGCTTTCTGCCAAGATGGTTTTATAGGCATCCACCATCAGTTTTACCTCGCCCAAGCCGGCAATCGCCCGCGCGTGGCCTTCGGTAATGGCTCCCGAAATCAAACCATCTTTAATGGCATCCGGCAGCGCCATCAGCCGCATGGTGTTGGAAACATACGAATCACTTTTGCCGATCCGTTTGGCAATTTCCGAAAGCGGCAGTCCGAATTCCTCTATTAAACGCTGAAAAGCCTGGGCGCGCTCAATCGGATTAAGGTCTTCGCGCTGCACGTTCTCCACCAGCGCCATCTCCAGCATGCCTTTGGCCGTGGTCTCCCGGATGATTACCGGAACCGTGCTTAATCCTACTACTTTCGCAGCTCTCCAGCGTCTTTCTCCGGCAATGATCTGGTATCCTGCCGGCGTCTTGGCAACCACCAGGGGTTCGATTAACCCGTGTTCACGGATCGAAGCCACTAAATCAGTCAATGACTCCGGTGTAATCAGTCCGCGCGGCTGGAGAGGATTTGCCTGGAGTAATTCTAGATCAAGGTGAAGAACCTGTTGAGTGTCTGCCATAGACTTTAAGCGTTCGCTGGCAGGATCGAAACGTATGATTTACCAAATTTGGTCGAAAAGACCACTTTACCTTGTTGCGTAGCAAAGATAGTATAGTCCCGGCCCATCATCACTCCCAGGCCCGGGCGACATCTGGTGCCCTTTTGCCGCACCAGGATATTACCGGCCCGGGCTAACTGACCGCCGTAGATCTTGACACCCAGCCGTTTAGAAACCGAATCTCTATTGCCTTTAGTAGTAGCTCCTGCTTTGATATGCGCCATGATTACACTTGATCAACACATGATTAAATACACTTGATTAACACATGATAGTCATGTGTTCATCATGTTTTTCAATCATGTGTTCATCATGTTTTTCAAAAAGATAGAACTGTCTTCTTACTACTGCCTGCGGACGGCTGTATTCCAGCGGTCCGGCCAGAATAGTATAACCAAGGTTTTCACAACTGTCAACCACTTTTTTCACGAAAAATTTTTGTCCGTAAATAGCATACTCCGGCAAGGCAATAACTACTTTTCCGCCGGCTTTCAGGACTTTCCGCCAATCCCTTAGACAACCCAGGTATAGTTTCTCCAACCCTTTAATCCGGTTTTTAAGATCTTTAACCTCAAACTTTGCTTCGCCGGGTGGCGGATGAATTTTAGACTTAATCCTGCTGTTTCCCAAATACGGTTCTGTTACTACGGCATCAATGGACTCCGGCGGTATTTTTTTCGAAATATGGGTAGCCTCACAATTGATTAATCTATATTTATCCGCCTTTACCTCCCGGCGGATCGAGGCAAGCCAGGCGAGATTTTTTTGGGCCTTAAAAACTGCCGTTTCCGCTTGGTCGGACCCGATCACTTGCCAACCAACCAGTAAGGCTTCCGCCAAAATTGTTCCCATTCCGCAAAACGGATCCAAAAGAGTAAGTTGTGACAAAGCGTCAGGAGACAGTAAGTCGGGTTTAGCGATATTAGCCACCATTCTCGCTACTTTAGGCGGTAACATCCCGGACTTAGGATCGGCATACGGTCGTCCCCAATCGCGTTGATTCCAAGCCTCAAAATCCTGTACCGCCAGAGTTTTACCGATTAACCAATGCTCTTTAGTTTTGACTAACACTAACTCCAGGAGATGTTTTTTGTTTACTACTACACTGGAAAGCGTGCTGCCGTGGCGGACCTCATGGTAGCGTGCCGTAATCCCGCGCATGGCCAGCCGGTTTTTTATTGCGGAAAGAGGCAGTTTCACCTTAGTCTCAACGCCGTAAAGGCTCAGACCAAATTCAATTTTCTCTCTCGGGCTTTCCCTGATGATTAGATCCGCTAATTGCTCTTCGCTGGGTTCTCCTGTCTCGCATAAGGTCTCGGCAATCTTCACGGTTCCGCCCAGTCCGGCCAGAGACGCGGTAGCATCCCAATTTTGGTTTAGTGTACTTTTCTTAACCAGAGCGATGTCCGGGATAACTCTGACAGCTCCCGGATAGAACGACTGAAGTTCTTGCCAAGACAAATCGGGTGTACGCCCAAAGATAAAGAGGATTTCGTTCATGCCCGGACGACGGATAAAATTTCGAGTTTAGTGAACAGCGGCCGGAAGCCCCGGTGGCGGCGGGAACGGACTTTAGACTTAAATCGTCTGACTTCAAGCTTAGCTCCTTTTACTTGGGCGATGATTTTGGCCTTAACTTTGGCTCCAGCAACGGTTGGCGCTCCGATAGTAGTATTTTTTCCGTCATTTATCAGTAAAACTTCCTTAAACTCCAACCCGTCCTCCGCTTTACCCTCCAGCCGGTCAACCTCAATGGTTTGCTCGGGAGTCAGTTTATATTGCTTACCTTGAATTTTCACTATGGCGAACATATTGGTGCATTTTAACAGTAAAGTTAACTGATTTCAATCTCGCTTGATCCGGTTTCCTTCTTGGACAGGATCCAAAGCAAACTGAAAGCAATCGCTAAAGCTAAAATGGAACTGCCTCCGTAAGAAATAAAGGGAAGTGTAATACCCGTAATCGGCAACAGTCCCATGTTCATGCCGGCATTAATAAAAATCTGGCTTAGTAACAGAGTAAATAGGCCAACGGAATAAATATAGGCAAAAGCATCCTTGACTTTACCGCGCACTAAAGGCAAAATGATCTGCCGCAGTAGGAGAGCGTAGACTACCAGCAGCACCAACCCGCCGAAAAAACCTACTTCTTCAATCAAAGCGGCAAAGATAAAATCGGTATGATATTCAGGTAAAAACCTCAGGTGACTCTGCGTCCCGAAACCTAATCCCCGGCCAAACCATTGACCGCTGCCCACCGCAATCACCGCCTGCAGGGCATTATAGCCCGCACCCGTCGGATCGCTACCGGGGTAAAGAAAGGTTAAAATTCTTGACTGCTGATAAGTAGCTAGCATCCGCCAAGCTACCGGGGTTACCAGAAACAAAATAGGTAAGGCAAATAAAGGGATCAGCATTGGCAGGCCGGCAGCCCAAAGCATCGCCAACCAAGCGCAAAAGTAAATCAATCCCGTACCCAAATCAGGCTGTTTAAAAATTAGTAAAAAGGGAACGAAAAACAAAACCAGATGTAAAGCTAAATTTGCCGGACGCCGGGGTGAAAACTGTACCAGAAAGCGGCTGAACGCCACCAGTAATAAGGGTTTTACTAATTCCGCCGGCTGCAATTGAATGTTAGCCACGATAATCCAGCGGGTAGCCCCCCGGATGATCGGGCCCCCGTAACTCGCTAAAATCAGTAAAATACTTAAAACATAACCAAAGGGAGCCAACCACCAAAGCAGAGTCCAGTCAATCCGCACCAGGATTACTATTATGATAATGGCTGCAATAAAATAGGCCAACTGCTGATAAAAAAGTGCCGGAGTAACGCTAATTAGCAGGAATAAGCCGAACAATCCCAGCAAAACTAAGAGGACAATAGTTAGCCAGTGGTCAGCGAAAGTGTTTTTCCCCATGAGACGGTTTTGGTTAAAGTTTCCCGTTTGAGATAGTTAAGTAGGTCCGGCGGCCAACTCTTGACCTCGCTGGGTAAAACCAGGTTCATCCGTTCATCTATTTTACACCCTTTTTCTTTCCGCAGTTGTTGGATTTGTCTCACCAGCTCCCGTGCTTGCCCTTCCTCTAGCAAATCAGGCGTAAGCTCGGTATCCAACGCGACAGACAGCTCACCTTTCCCCGTCTTTATTTCCACCTCTTTAACATTCAGCTCATCTTTAATTAATTGTAAAAAATTGTCTTCAACTATGAACTTTGAACTATGAACTATGAACTTTTGTAACGGTTGCCTTACTTTTATCCCTTTTGCTTTCCTCTGCGCATGTCCCAGCTCGCAGATTTGTCTGACTATTTTCATTTTTTCTTCCATATTTGACATTTGACATTTGACATTTGACATTTTGTCCGGCCATTCCTGTAAATGCACCGACTCTTCCCCCGTAAGGTTTCGGTAGATTGCTTCCGTTAAAAAGGGAATGCAGGGGCTAGCAAGCCGGCAAAATATGGTCAAGACCAAATGACAGGTTTCGTAGAAACTCTGTTTATCCTGACTGTCAGCGGCAGCCGGTCCGATCCGGTCACGGCTGCGCCTGATATACCAGGTTGACATTTCTTCCACAAACAGCTCATAAGCTTTCACTGCCGCCACGGTATCGTAGTTTTCAAAAGCTTTCGTGACCTCGTCAATAAGCTTATTTAAAAGCAGGATTATCCATTGATCCAAAATATTTTCACTGACAACTGACAACTGACAACTGACAACTTTTTTAGACCCCCAGCCGTCTGCCCCGGCATAAGTCAGGAAAAAATTGTAGATATTCCAGAGTTTGAGCAGTAATCCTTTTACCTGGTTACGGTATTCAGTTTCGGAAATCCGGATATCTTCGCCGTGCATTACCGGACTGCCCATTAAATACAAGCGCAACGCATCCCCGCCATACTTATTCAGCATTTCTTTCGGATCCGGATAATTGTGGAAGTTCTTGCTCATCTTGCGTCCGTCCGTCCCCAGAATCACGCCGCTGACAACGACGTTTTTAAAAGCCTGACTGTCGTAGAGGGCAGTAGCAATTACATGCAGTACATAGAACCAGGCGCGGATTTGCCCGGTATATTCGACAATAAAATCCGGCGGAAAGAAATCCTCAAGTTTAACCTGTCCTGCTTGCGGTGAGCCTTGCCGAACCGAGCTTGCCGAAGGATCAAGGGGCCAATGCCGTTCGGCAAAAGAAGCTGAACCGGCCTCAATCCAGCTGTCAAGGACTTCCTTCACCCGCCGTGCTTCCTTGCCGCAGGTCTGGCATTTTACAACCAGCTCATCAATCACGGGTTTATGGAGGTCCTCTACTTTTTGGCCGGACCATGCCTCAAGTTCGGCCAGAGAACCCGGAACATTGCGGTGGCCTGAAGCACATTCCCAGACCGGCACAGGACTGCCCCAGTAGCGGCTGCGGGAGATGCACCAGTCAGGAGCTGTTTCGATGCTCTTGCGGAAGCGGCCATCCTTAAAATGCGCCGGAAACCAATTAACCGGCTCATTATTTTTATAAAGGCGGGATTTAAGTTTTTGAATATCGATATACCAGGCGTCCTGCGGAACATAGATGAGCCGCGTTTGACAGCGCCAGCAAACCGGCACCGTGTGTGAATAAGAGTCAACTCGGTAAATGAGGCCCCGTTCCTGCAAATCTTTAACTACCAGCGGATCAACGTCAAGATAATACATTCCGGCCCATTTTGGTACTGCGGGCTTAAGTACGCCCTCATCATCGATATGGAGAACTAATTGAATGTTTTCTTTCAGCATCACTGCCAAATCTTCCTCGCCGTAAGCAGCAATGGTCACAATTCCCGTCCCTTCCTCAGCAGTGACGAAATCACCGGGAATGATGACAAAAGCACGTTTGCCCGGCTCGACTGCGTAAAAATCATAATGCGGGACAAACCGCTTGTTCACCAGGGCTTTACCCTTAAATTCCTCAACTACTTTAACTGGCTTATCGTCACGAAGCATTTTCATGGTCCCTTTCGCTAAAATATAAAATTCCTCCCCTTGTTTAACTTTGACGTAAGTTAAGTCCGGATTAACTGCCAAAGCCGGCGTGGCCAGCTTATTCCAGGGAGTAGTCGACCACGCCAGAAAAAAAGTATTTTTCTCATCTGCCGATTGATATTTAAAGACTGCCGTTGCTTCGGTCATTAACTTGTAGTTATCGGGGTCCATGGCTACTTCAAAATTCGAAATAGGAGTAGCACAATGCGGACAATAGAGTGAAACGCGCAAACCCTTGTAAATATAGCCTTTTTTATAAATCTGACTAAATACCCACATTACCGTCTCCATGTAGGGTAGATCCATGGTCCTGTAGGCGTGCTTAAAATCCACCCAGCGCCCGATATGCTCGACATACCATTCCCACTCCACAGAAACGTTGTTAACGTACACTTTGCACTCATCTATGAATTTTTTGATCCCTATTTTTTCCTCAATATCCTTTTTCCGTTTGATCTCTAGTTTTTCCTCGACTTTATTCTCTGCCGGAAGGCCGTGGCAGTCCCAACCCCACACCCGGCGCACGCGGTATCCTTTCATGGTCCAGTAACGGGGAAAAAGGTCCTTCGGGATGCTGGAGAGTAAGGTGCCGTAATGCGGAAGGCCGGTCACAAACGGCGGTCCATCTAGAAATGTCCAGGTTTTCTTTTCCGGACGGGACGAGATTGATTTCTCAAAAATCTTATTTTCCTTCCAATAGCCTAGGACCTCCTCTTCGATCTGGGGGAAGCTGACTTTCGCGGAAACCGGTTGAAAATAAGGTTTAGGCATACTTTATCACTATCCATCTATTCTACCAAAATAAAGAAGGAAATTTAAATAAAGTTTTAAGTGTGTGGTATAATACATTATAGGATATGAAGACATCGGAAAAACAGTATATAGTGGACATCGGCGGAGGACCGGATTGGTTACCATATAGCCATGGCGAGTGGTTAGTTGACTCTCTGAGAAGCTTACGTATGGCGCAACTTGCCCGGGAGAATCCCCATCTCAATTATCTGGTTCTGGATATGAATATTCCGCAGCCTGAAGCCAAAATAATCCACGAAGAGTTACCTAACCTGCATTTTGTCAGACACAAGATTGAAGACCCTACGCGTCTCCCATTGCGCAGTGCATCAGTAGAAAGAGTGGAAATTAATCACATGTGGACTCCGCTGACAGCAATGCCAAGTGTACCGCAAGAGAGAGATTTTAAAGGAATTTCGGGTGCCATCGACTATTTTTACGTACTCAGGGAAGCCTGCCGGGTGCTTAAATCAGGCGGAGTCCTAGCCATCACCGAGAAAGATGAACGGATCAGGAAGATACGCCGTATCTTAAGCAGGGATAGCTATCTTGATTTGGACGGAATGCTTATGGGTGAACTCGGTTTAGATACGGATCCGGAAAAACAGGTGTCAACAAAAATTACCGACCCCCATAGATCTGAATATACATATCTTGCTTTTATATCTAGAGAAGACGTGTACTGTTTAGAATTGAGGAAAGAATAGAGAGGACGTAGATTTATTACTTATCATTTTTCCTGTAAGACATATAAAAGAGCAAATTCTTTTGCGGCGCGTTCTCCCATACAATTCCAATACGTTTCAGGATTTCCTGAATGATTTGCCCGTATGTTTTCCTCTGCCAAGGCAGGGTTAACCTCGCGAATATATGCATGAAACACTTCTTCAGCCATCACTAGCGAAATCTGCACGCGAAGATATGGGGAAATATTTTCACCGCTTTCCGCAACTTCTTCACTGATATCCCCAAACCAAGATTCGTCTAAACCGACCCATATTTGTCCAGCGTCTTCCCAACAGTATCCAAGATAATTGAGCATGCCTACTTCAAGACCATTTTGTAATCCCAATCTCGGAAGTTTATTTAACCCGAGGATACGCGCGACTGTTGCAGTAGTTTTGGCAATATGAGGAAAAAGGTCTGACCGTTTGACTCTCTCGCTTATTCTCTGAGGCCAATAATCACCCCATGCTGCAAACGCAGCTGAGGTAATCTGACTTTGATAATCCGCAATCTGCCGTTCTTCTGCTTTAATTGAAAAGTCAATATTTTCAGGTGAAATACCAATTTTTAACAGTTCACTCATATTCAAAATAAATACGTTTATGCATTGAGCACTAAGACGGAACGATATTGTTTATCTATAGGGATAAATTATAAGAAGATTGTCTATTAAAGTCAAACTATAGGATTACTTTGGGGTCCTCGACGATGACCATCTAGAACTACACGTAGGCCTTTATGGCTTTTTCCGCGTTTACTAACGCTTCTTTTTTCGTCTTTCCTTGAGACATGCACCCATACAAATTAACTACATCAGCAACATAGCCTTTATAGGATTTATCGTAGGTTAATTCGATCAAGTAGTCTAATTTTTTAACTTTCATAACAGATACATTATAGCAAATTTTTGTGTGATTTGAAATGCTGAAAATTCCTCTGTGCTATCATAAAGAGGTGGAAACAGTACTGCCTGCCCAAACAACCTGCCCTTCCTGTTCTTCACTTATCGGCGTTCCGGCAGACTTCTGTCCGTCCTGCGGAAAAAACCTAAAAGTTAAGCCTCTCTCAACCGGCATGGGCGCGCAAATAGGATTGTATTTGGTAAGCGTACTTCTGCCTCCGCTTTTTCTTGGTTGGACGCTTAAATACCTGAAATCGACAGACCCGAAAGCAAAACAGATCGGAATGATTTCACTTGGATTAACAATCGTCACCCTGATTGCCGTGATCTGGCTCTCTATCTCCTTGGCGAAGAATTTAAACCAGGAGGTAAATCAGCAATTTCAGCAATATCAGGATATCGGCTTGTGAAGAGATTACTTTAACAACCTATTTCCCTTCGGCAAATAATTTCTTTTTGAAACAATCGAACGACCTAATCTCTTTTCCAACTTTCTTCTGGCCCGACTCTTGCCAACCATCTTTTGAATGGCTCAGCTCTCGGAGAAGGGATAGATTGAATTAATCTGAATATTCCCTCTGTATTCCAGCAATGCATTTGTTGCTTGCCTCCGGCAGTTTCTACATCAAGCATAAGGGGGGGTACAGATTGTACCCCTCCTTGGGTAATCAATTTTGCCAATTCCTGATCACGCTGCTTCATTCGTTTATAATATTGAGCGGGATCGGTAGAATCAGTTAAAGCCTCAATAACATCGTTGATCGCAAACCACCATTCATTCCGATACATGGTCTTTCTAATTTTCTTTCCCTTAAAGATTGCGATTCTGGTTGTTTTTATCAAATCGGTTTGCATACCCGCGATATAATAAACGTTCCTCCCTATCTATCATTATCTTACCAAAGGAAATCAGATAGTTAGAAGATCTGAAAAAACCCGAGCTTCCGGTCAAGATAAAAACAGCGGGGGCAATTGATAAAAAGATCAAAATCACTATTCATAAAACCAATCCCATCCGGGGTTTTCGACTTCTAAAATCTTGCTTTTGAGCATTTTATAAACCCCGTCTTCTTTGACCGTAGCCCAAGTTCCTTCGTAAAAGTGCATTTCTGCTTCTCCGTCCACCCAGTTTTTAGTTGAGAACTTCACAAAGGCTGTATCTTTGGTATCCTCGAATTTTTCGGATTTGATAACGTCAACATCTAAGATGTCGGTAAACCGATTTGTCCATTCTTCGAAGTTGGTTTTTTTGAGGTATTCTTCACTTAATAAGTTAAAGCCGTCCTCCATTCGTCTGGCTTTGAGATAAGTATAAAAAGCTTTGACTGCTTCTTCCGGCGAAACAGAAGGGTCAACTTCGATCTTAGTAACGTTTTGATCGGTAAAATCAGGCACTACCGTTTTTGCCCAGTCTGCATTGATAAACAGGGATAATCCGGCAAGACTAATCGTGTTAATGCCAACAACACTGCCGCATTGATCTACCAGCGGGCCCCCGCTCATTCCTTTGACAAGACTAATATCCGTTTGTATGTAACCAATGGGCATTTGCTTGGATTTCCTAAAATCAATAAACCTTCCCTTAAGAGTTGTCGCTTTACCGGTTAAATCGGTTCCCAGAGCGTAGCCGGTGGCAATAAGCGGTTCATCTGCGCGAAATGCGATTCTATCCGGTAGCGGTAATACCAGATCGTTATGTGGTTTCTCGGTAAATAAAACCGCCAAGTCAACATCCTTATTTCCAAGAATTTTTACCGGCGTAACAAAGTTGCCATCAGGAAAAATAATTTTGGGACTAGGCTCATCGGCAATGACATGGAAGTTGGTAATCACCTGATCCGGTGCAATGAAAAACCCTGTGCCTTCCGAGTAACCACCAACCACTCGAACAACCGAATTTATCATTTTATCCCTTACCCCAAAAGAACAAAGAAACTTGCCGATATAGCCGTATTGATTGTTCAAGTAATCGGTAATTACAAAAAGTGAAGCGACTAAATAAATAAAGATTCCAAGAATAAAGACCGACTTTAAAAAATTCTTAAGACTCTTGAAGGGAAAAATAATCGTCTCAAAAAAAAGGCCGATTAAGGCAAATATAAATTTGATGATAAACTTGACCAGATAATACGCAGTGTAAGTAATAAGTTTGATGGGAAAAAGATACAAAGGAAAAAGAAGGCGCTTAAGGTAAGCGCCAAACCTTTTAAGAAGCGAACTTGTCCTCTCCTTAATTTTTTTCGAGAGCTTGTCAAACTGTTTTTCAATAATATTTATCATTTTCCCTCTTTAAGACTTTTGCTATCATATCAAGGAATTGAGTGATTTGTTGATAATTCATATCTAAAAAAAGTACATTAATATTAACATTTAAGAAAAAGCTTATACAGCAGACGTTAGGAAACGCCGAGAATATATCACCTTTCAGGTGTATTACATTTAAACTGGGTTGCCAAGAGGATGTGTAAACTTAAAACCCCTTCCGGGTGAAATTGCGGATACAATAGAATTCAGCGCTTCGTATAATATCCTGCAATACGTATGGGCGGCATCACCTTATCTCGGATCTGCTGCGCTCTGGAAGGCCCGTTTGCATTATCGACCAACCAGTGGTACACATCTGCCTTACCTTTCTCCAATTCATCAAATTTGCTGGTGAGTAATTGTCTCTGTTGCTCCTGCGTGATCATGCCAAGCTTAAGCTGTAACCACATCTGTTCAATTTCCAACTCCGCCCGGGTTTGTTCCTGTTGAGGATGTTGCATAGACGCTAAGGTAAGATCTTCTGGCGACAAGAAATTTCCGATTTCCTCCAAACGCTGCTTCCCTTGTATCCTGTCGATAATCCGCTTGTTTATTTCTGACACTCCCTGACGTCCGTCGGCCAGTGCCCGACGCCGGTGCACTGCTTCGCCGTGAGATCTATGGGGAATTTGTCCCTCTTTGCCATTCATATGGCCCTAACCTTTCCGGACAGGTGGCTTTCTCTGGCGTCATTATACACCTCAGCGGTAAGTTTGCGGCACAAACATGTCTTATCTCACCTTCAGGGTGTATTACATTTACACAAAACTCAGGTGTATGAATAAAAAGCTAGGTTGTCAAGGGGATGTGTAAACCTAAAACACACTCCAGGTGAAATTGCACCAGACCAAGATAGGTTTTAGATTAGGACAGTAAACTTTTTGGGTCAATCTCTTTAAATACAGGCCTCATCTTAAACCTGCCAGTTTTTATATCGACTACATCTGTCCAACTATATTCTCCTTGCGGAATCCAAACACGTTCAACCGGGAACAAAATACCGATAGGAACTTTTCCCTGATCCGTTTCAAAATATCTATCCCAAGGAATCGTACCAGCCATAACTAAGGGAGTGCAATCAACATCTTTCCTCGTCCTTAAAAAGGCTGCGGTTTTGACCGCATACTCAGTAGCTTCACCCAAACTTCTCACGTAAAACGTTCCGTCCTGAAGCCATTGTTTCGGTTCTCTCCTCTTGTCAAAAAAAATCAAACCCGACCCTCCTACTGAGGCACACTTTTTGAAGTTTTCTAGCAAGGTACCCGAATAAGCAGTTTTCCCTATCAGACTTTCGGGAATTAACCTTATGCCCTGCTCTACATGCACTATCTGGTCCATATCAAGTATTTTACTATAGTATTTGGCAAAACTATACAATAGATTTACATTTGATGTATCTCTATATCACTCTCCGGGTGCATTACATTTAAACTAGGTTGCCAAGAGGATGTGTAAACTTAAAACACCCTTCGGGTGAAATTACACAATAACATGATTTGCACTGCGTGAATTCATACAACCCGCTGGGACTAATTTTAAACAATTTCCCCCTATCAATTTCCGGTTTTATTTGAGTCATACTTTTATGTGCGGTTTGCCGTGCCCTTCGTAGCTTTCCTTGACCCTCGTAGCCTTGGCGAAGTGGGTAGCGTAGAACGGGCCTGCCCTTCCGGAGCGTCTTCGCGTAGGAGGGGATTATAGTACTGAGACATATTATTTTACATATTATTCTAAACGAATTAATTATTTATACTTTTTATCAACAAATTTCTGACGAGTGCTCTCTCACCATGTCCATTTCTAAAACCAAAAGTACCATAATCATAACTAGCAATAATATCCAATATATGCGTTGAAGATTTACGCTCATCATCCTTCTTCTCATAAACTGGGACCGAAACTCGTCCACTTGTTATCTTCCAAGATTTATCGATTAAAGTATCTTTTTCATTAAATATGTGGATTTCTGCAAGTTCTCCTTTTGCTTTAAACTCGAATTTATACCATTTTCCATCTTTGATATCTTTTTCCTTCTCAAATGATAGACCAGTCGCGTCAACCTCATAGGGTATCCACCCTCCATTTGCTCTTATATGTGGTCGTATTCCCCGTTTTTCTTTGTTTATCTGTAACATTATGTAGTTCGACAAATTAGTGGCTCTAAGAATTACACCGAGACATTTATTTAGTATTTTAAATTCACCACTTAGTAAATAATCACCCCAAAGCAGACATTTTGAATAAATAAAACCTGCGTCAGTATCAGCAATTAAGTAAGCATTGTTTGTCTTATCGAATTCAAACTTGCCTGCTCCAAACCAGTTATTTTTATCCGCATAGTTATCTAACGCAATAAAATAAAAGTCTTTTTCTTGCAAGAAAAGATATAAAGTAGTAACTGATAATATAATTGTGAAAAGAATTGAGGCCCAAAAAGCAATTCCAGGTTGATTGCTGAATACAAAAGCTGCACAGGAGGATACGATAGCTGATACAAATGATATTAATTCTCTCCAATGTTTTTGTAATGTATAACCTAATTTGCGATAATTCATTTATATTCTTTAACTTCCTTGTTAATAGACTTCTCAATGTCGGGATATAACTTATCAATTTTCTTCTGAATCTCTAATGTCCCTGATAATGCAGTTATTATTTTTCTAAAATACAACTGATCTTCAAGCGATAGAACTTTTCCGTTTCTATATTTCAACCAGTTATCCAAAACTTGATATCCACCGATAAAAAAGTTCCAAACTTCAGGTGAAACTTTATCAAAATACTGTGAATTGTTTATATAAAGACGATTTGTGTCCTCATGGTAATCTCGTTTTTCGACACAGTCATCTCCTTGACCCTCATAATGTGAGATTAGTGTATTAAGTACAGCAGATTTGAGTAGGTGAAGATCAACTAACTCTTTTCCTAAAATTGCAATTTGTTGTAATGCATGAGTGTCATTTGAAAATGGAATTCTGGGGAAATCTACTCTTAATAATTGGGTATAAGTTTCTCTGTATATGTTTGAATATAATATCGCGTAAATATAGTAAAAAACATCTATAAATGAAATTTTTTTATATTTATCATTTAAAAAATTTATAAACTCAGGCGAAAAATTTATCCCATTTTCAGTTTCAAATAATGGATTCTGTTTTGGGTATGGTGACTGACCTAAAAACAGAGGGAAAAAGTAAGACCCACGAGTGTTATCGGCAAGTTTATAATCAAACAAAGAATCTACCGGAAATGCGTTCGAGAAATTGTCATTTGCGCTTAATCTAGAAACGGCCAGCCCTAATATTTCATTGGGTACTTTTAGAAAAAGTTCTTTTCTGCTTCGTTCAATGAACTTAGGTTCGTAATAAATTGTTCTATTGTCAAAAGGCCTATATTGATATTTTTTAATAGTGGAAATATCAAACTCAAGCGCACTTGTGTTATTTAGAATTTTCTTTCCTGCAGAATTATTCAAATCATAAAGATCTTCTATTTCTTTTTTATTTACTCCTTTGTTAAGTATTTGAGACATTCGAACTTTTAACGAGTACTCATTTATATCTGTAAGTACATTATCTTTTCCCGTTACAATTCCAGCTGTAAAATCTTTAAAAATTTCATCTAAACCGAACATGTTTCCATATTTAATTGCGTTGTGGGCTAATCGAGGTGAGAAAAAGTATAACCCTTTTGAATATTTCTTTCCCCACTTGGTTTTATTAAACTTTTCTTGAAAATTAATAATGTTAACCTCTTCCCAATCTGTATCTTCTACAGATCTGATGTTAAGATACTTATATTTTTCTTCTCTGTCTCCCCACAAGTCCTTATAATAAACTTGGTGATCGCTACCTTCTTCTCTTTTAATCATTAGTAAGATTGCTACCCCCTTCTTGATTCCGAATACATTCTCATCATTTCGTATTCCGTTAGGTAATCGCTCCTTATTAATGGCATTTCCGTGAAGATTCAATACATATATCTTGTTGAAATCATTAAATAGTTTCCTTCTCATATCTCTGTGTATCATCCCTTCAATGTATGTGTTATTAGTTATCAGACCCACAACCCCTCTCCCCGCTTTTAATATTTTCCAATGCGCAAATGCAATAAACTTAATATAATCATCAGATAATGGTTGTATGTTTGTTTCTTCAGTTCTTACAATTTCCTTATAGGTCTCGTATACTTTAAATAGTTCGGTGTCCTCCTTAATTATATTTGAGGAGCTTACAGAATACGGAGGATTGCCCATAATAACCCAAACTGGTACATTATCTTTTATATCAAACGCTTTTTCCGATTCTTGAGATAACTCTTCTGCCAATATCGCCTCCTGTGGATGAAATTTTGACATATCGAGAGTATTTGTAAGATACAATTGAAAACGTTCATCCTGACTCATCTGATAACCAAGTTCTTTAAGAAGTAGGGATATTTTTAGATGTCCAACTGCATAGGGCGCCATCAATAACTCAAAGGCATAAAAATTCTTCAGAATATGGTTCCTAACCAAACTCCCCCATCCACCAGATCCATGATTCTTTTCAAACTCTACTTTAGCTAAGGTAATAGCTTGTGCTGGAAATGTTAATGTTCCAGCTGCTGGATCAAGCGTGATTACTGAAGTATCCGCGAATCCTTCTCTTTTCTTTAGGTGAGTTTTGAGAATTATATTTAAAGACCTAGTAATAAAGGACACTACGGGCGGTGGTGTGTAATAGACGCCCAGCTGTTCTCTCTGACTTGAATCGTATTCTGATAAAAAGGTTTCGTAAAAATGTACTATTGGATCCCTGCCTGTACCGTGGCTAAAAAATTCTTCTGTTATTTTTTCTATATTGGTATTTCCTAAAATTTCAGCTATTTCGTCAACTTGCCATTCAATGTGCTGAGGTACGTCTTGGCCTGACAAAATCCAAAATACTTTCTTCAAAAGTGGTATCGTGTGTGGTATAAGTTTATGCGCGGTAGAGCGAGTGAATTCTTGATGATCTGAATTAATACGAGCAACAAATAGACCAAAGGTTATTGTCTGCGCATACATATCAGAAAAAAGTTCGGGGGTCATATCTGGTTTAAGAGTTTCTCTGAATGTTTTTAACAGTTTTTCAGTTTCTGATTCCTCATCATTTGTCAAATCAATCTCTTCTAGAATTAAACCTCTCAAAACACGGGTTTTATGTGCTAGTAACTCTGATAAATGTTTAGATGTGTAAACAGATGGAATTGTGGTAGAGAAAAATCGTTCAAATATTCCTTTAATCCTGCCTTCGTTATCTAGTGCGGGAATTCCAATTTTTAAAGTTATCGGCTGAGTAATAATTACCGAATCAACTAGGTCGCCATTTGCAAATAACCTAAATTCTATAAAATTGGTTACTATCAGTTTGGGATATTCTTTTTTATATTTTTCTAATTGATCCTGTTCTGTTTTAGAAAGCTTATCCAGATCTCTACCTAAATCTTTCGCTTCGATGTATCCAACTAACAATTTTTTTGCATTCTCAACTTTAAAATCTGGAATTCCAACGGCGGACCGTTTTGCTTCAATAATTATTTCAGAACCTTCACAATATTTTTTTAGAAGTTCTTCAAGCACGGGGTAATATGTTCTTTCGCCAGCCACGCCTGTTTTTGCTTTTGCAAAAACTTTCTGTAAGTAAGTATTAAACATAAAATATATTCTAGCAGTTCAAATTATACTCCCCTCACGCACGAAATTCTCTCTCTATTTTACTCCTTTTCCCGATGATTTGTTACAAAAACCGTGGAAGTAAGCACTATGTTTTTTCGTGTATCCCCGTGGCCACCGGGATTTCAGCTTCGTGATCACAGAGGATATTAGAATACAATCAAATAATTTTCGCCGGCTGGCGAATCAGCCCCAGAGCTTCAACAGTATATGCAATTCTTTTCAATCCGCCCTCTCCACCCTCTCTATCCAATCCAAATTCCTCTCGCCACCCCTTACACCTCTCACCCTCACGACAAATTCACGCTATAGCGTGAATTTGTCGTGGCCTCACAATGCTCCAACCTATATTTTGAATACTATACGCCGAAGTATGTTCTATATGGCGTATCATCCTCGAGCTTTTTTGCTATTACGTATATCACTTCATTGCCCACGCCGTAGTATTCGCGAAGAAAACTGATTTGATTCTCGCACGGATACGGATAAATCCACACACTTTCCTGAAGTTGGTAGAATCCCAACGCTCGAAGGGTTTCCCGAAAGATATCCCGTAATCCTTTTCGCGTATCAGAGACGTCATACAGGATCAGCCGCCATTGTCCGTCCCATTGTTTAGGCTTTTCAATAGAAAGAGTGTCGAGGGAATATTTGAGTATTTTACGTCGACCATTTTTCGTAAGAACAACAATCTCCTTCCCATCGTTTTCATGTATTTCAACTAATTTAGCTTTCTGAAGTCTCCGAATTGTCCGCTTAAGATAAAACGTGTTGAATTGCTTCCATGAATTGAATTCATCCTCTCTTTTTTTATCCAAAAACGGTTTGGCAAGCAGAAGTGCTGAAGGGATAAAGAATGACATACTCAATACTGCTCCGGCTCCGAGAATAGTAAGCACCTTCTTCACGGATGCATATCTATTCTCTGTTTTTTCGTTCCTCATCTGTTTTTCCAACATGAGAGCCAATTCACGTATTTTTGAGTCTGACGGAAGAGGCAAATCGGAAATCGGAGATGATACCGGCCTAGGCGATACTTGAGCTTTTGCATGTTTTAATTGAGGAGATCTTTGTATCATACAAACCTCTCTTTTCTTCTCTATGTATCTTACACACGACCTTTTATCAATCTTAAAATAATCTTCACTGATTATTATGACATTCACGACAAATTCACGCTATAGCGGAACTTTGTCGTAGCCTCAATACACTCTACTTACACTCTAAATTCCCTCGACTAATTCAATCGACTAATTTTTCGATTTGACGATATTTTTTTAACTCGGAAGTGAAAATGAAGCATTTAACGAATCATCAATATGCGGAATTATCTCCCTTTTGCTCCTTTTTCCGTTGATTTGTGAAGATAACCGCAAACCGAAGTAGAAGTTTAGTTATTAGCCCGCCTGCCGGCGAGGCAGGTTATTAGTTATTAGTTTGGCACAGGGCATAACTCGCCCCGCGGGTGGAGCCCATTTTTTGTACCAAGCCGGCTTTCGCCAGTTGCGCAAGGTCATTGTGAAGTGTGCGGACCGGCACCGCCCGGAATCTTCTAGCAAGAAAATCAAAGGTAACAAACTTGTGATCTTCGATCAGTCTCATAATTTCTCCTCGCCTCGGCAATAACTGTGCGTATTTATCAGGCTTGCCGGACTCATATGCGATTTTGAGCGATATTTTGGTCTGCGCAAGAAGTGCAGTCAGATAAAATTCTACAAACTCCGTCACATCCTGTCTGTCGCGGCTCAAAAAATAATAATAGTCATCGCGGTGTTCATCCAGGTACTGCTCAAACGGCACAAGCCCGCTGAAATCGTATCCGCCCTTTTTGAGGATATAGCTGGATACCAGACGGCCGACTCTGCCGTTGCCGTCCAAAAAAGGATGAATTTTCTCAAACCAAATATGGGCTACTCCTGCTGCGACGGGGGGAGCATCTTTTGTTGTATTCACATAAGCACAAAGTACCCTCAAAAGCGTTCGGATGTTTTGCGGAGACGGCGTGAGATAAACCCCAACACCGGCCTGGTTATAAATTGCGGATTCTTCCTGCCGCAAGTGACCTGCCTCTCCCGAAATATCCCGAAGTACCACGGCATGCAACTTTTTAAACGTATCCGGCGTAAGTTCCCCTGCAACAATTCCTGATATTTGCTCATACGCGAGAACCAAATTGGATACCTCCAGCGTGTGCGTATTTTGCTTATCAGGGCGGATATCATCGATGTCACCAAGTTCAAGCGGATTTCCCTCGATTCTGGCACTAAAGAGTGAACTCTTAAGCAGCGAAGCTCGCCGGAGATTAATGGCCTGCATAGCCGGAACCGGATGAAGTTCATAGCCGGCCTTGAGTACATCCAGCTCATAAAGTAATCTTTTTACCGTCGGAGTAAGCGTAAAAATCGGCGGAAACTTCATGTCTCCAATTTACTATAGATTGCAAGATGTTGCAAGATGTTGCAAGATATGGCTTAACTTGGGGAAATTGAAGCTAAGTTATCCTCAACTGCGTTGACGAAGAAAGGCCGGAACGTCCCCTCGACTTCCCTTCGATAAACTCAGGGTAAACGCTCAGGATAAACTTCGACATTCCTCAACTGCGTTGACGAAGAAAGGCCGGAACGTCGAATTCGTCTTCTTCGGGAGGTAGGTCGTCGGTCGACGGTAAAATGGTTGGCTGCGGTTGAGGCTGCACAGCTCCCGTAGACTGATAACTGGCGACGGGTTGCGTGAATGCCGCCCTGCCGGTCATCTCACGCAATCTCTTTTTGGTTTCGTCAAAACCCGTTGCAATCACCGTAATCTTTACCTGGTCGACCATGTGCTCATCAATGGTAGCTCCGAAGATGATATTGGCGTCCGGATCGACCGCGGAAGCTATTTGTTTGGCAGCTTCATCCACTTCGGCCATGGTGAGATCCGGCCCGCCTGTAATGTTAAATAGCACTCCCTTGGCTCCTTCGATAGAAACCTCCAAAAGTGGTGAGGCAATCGCCGTACGCGCCGCGGTAGAGGCCCGGTTCTCACCTACGCCGGTACCGATACCCATGAGTGACGAGCCGGCACTCGTCATAATAGTTCTCACATCGGCAAAGTCCACGTTGATCAGTCCCGGCATGGTAATGAGATCCGCAATCCCCTGTACGCCGTGACCCAAAACCGAATCAGTGACCCTGAAAGCCTCCAGTAGTGTCATTTTCTTATCAATAATTTCCAGTAACCGCTGGTTGGGGATGACAATCAGGGTATCGACTTTATCTTTGAGGTTCATGATACCTTCTTCAGCCGTAACCATCCGGCGTGTCCCCTCAAAGTGAAACGGCTTGGTCACTACGGCTACGGTTAAGGCGCCCAGTTCTTTGGCAATTTCGGCAATGATGGGAGTAGAGCCGGTTCCGGTGCCGCCGCCTTCGCCGCAGGTCAAAAACACCATATCGGCATCGCGTAAATATTCTTTAAGCTTTTCCCGCGACTCTTCTGCAGCCTGTTTGCCGAGTTCGGGATTACCGCCGACACCCAGTCCCTTCGTGAGATGTTCGCCAATTTGAATTTTATTGGTAGACTGACAGGTTAATAAGGCCTGTGCATCAGTATTCACACCGATGAAATCAACTCCGTTAATCTGATTTTGCAGCAGCATGGAATTGATTGCATTACAGCCTCCGCCGCCGATGCCCATCACCTTAATTTTGGCAAATCTGGCAATATCCGGTTTAATCAGCATAAATTTAAGTTTGGAGCGTAAGAAATTTTCTACGAAAATTTCAACGCTCTAGCAACGTTGAAATTGCGAAGCAATTTCTTACGTTGTGAGGCAGATTAAAGATCACTAAATTACTAGGGCAGAAATGATTTAACTAAATCAATAACTTTGCCTGCAAGTCCTTTGACGGGCAGTCTCTCTCCCAGCTTTCCCAAGCCGGAAAAAACCGAGCCGCCTGTCGCTTTAGCTTGGTGACTGCCGTGTAAAACCAATCCTACAGCTACCGCGTAAGCAGGTGAAATAATTTCATCAATGAGACCGGTAATTTTTTTCGGGATGCCTACGTGGACGGGCATCGCCAAATTACGCCTGGCAGCCTCAACTATCCCTACGGTTTCCGCGCCTCCACCCGTCAAAACCACGCCGGAGGGGGTCATGCCGCCGAAACCGCTGCGCTTAATCTCCAAACTCACCATGGTAAAAATTTCGTTAAGTCTGGGCTTAATAATGCCCTCGATCAGGGTTTTGCGGGAAACGGTCTTCAATTCTTCCGGAAGACCTAAATCGGATAAATCTAATTCGTCAGTTTTATCAGTCTTGGATCTCACTTTTTCTTCTTCCTGGGTCAGGGCCGGGAGTTTAGGTAATTGACCTAACTGTAATTTCACTTTCTCGGCACTTTCGAGTGAAATACGGAGTCCCGCAGCGAGATCCTTAGTAATATTGATGGCTCCGATCGGGATGACCGAGGAATAAGATAAAGCCCCTTCGACGAAAATGGCGACGTCCGTGGTTCCGCCTCCGATATCGACCAACACCACACCCAATTCTTTTTCCGTTTCCGAAAGAGCGGAAGCTGCCGAGGCCAAACCGTTAGAAACCATCCCTGCCACTTCCACACCCAATTCTTCTACGCACTTTCTTAAATTTCTCACCGCCGTGGCACCGCCGGTTACCAAGTGGGTTTCTACTTCCAGTCTGACGCCACTCATGCCGATGGGATCAATAATCCCTTCCTGACCATCCACAATATAACCTCTGGGTAATACGTGTAAAATTTCCCGCGAGGAAGGCAGGGAAACTGCTTTCGCGGCTTCAATCACCCGACGCACATCCGTCAGACTAATTTCCTTATCGGGCTCTGAGACGGCTACGACTCCGTGTGAATTGATGGAAGCGATATGATTGCCGCCCACCGAGACAAAGGCCCGCGCTACCGATACGCCCGCCATTCTCTCGGCCGCCTCCACAGAACTCGAAATTACGCCGGCGGCTTCTTCAATGTCCACAACTTGCCCCTTACGAAGTCCTTTACTGGGAATAGTGGACACGCCTATTACTCGAGCCTCCCCGTCTTCGGTCATCGAAGCAATCAGCGTGGTAATTTTGGAAGTGCCTACATCGATGCCACTGATTATTTGATCTCGAGCCATATTCTATTAGAATATCACAGTCGGTTTATTATAACGAAGATCAATTCTGGTAGGCAGTATTCCTTTTATTCTAAACCCACTAAATAGTGTTTGTAAAGTAGCTATCTTACCGGTCAAATCTTCGTCCTGAGGAAATAAAATCTCTGTTTCACCGGTTTTGGCGCGGAGTGAAAGGCTATCGCCGTCAGTAACGGAGACCGTGGTAAAAATTTCCTTACTGAGTCCCAAAAAGCGCAAACTCTGTTGAACTTTCTTGTCCGAAAGAACCATACCCAACTTCGGTTTCTCGCGGGTGGCAACGGCAATCTGCGGCCAGGATCCCGGGAAATCAGTTTCGCCCAGAACCATCCCTTCCCGATCCAATAAATAGTAAGCATTCTCTATGCTTAAAACTGCCAAAGTCGTTCTGGTGTCTGCCGTGATCACCAAAGTATGCGGATATTTTTTGCTGACTTTGATTTGCGCCAGTAAGGGGTATTGTTGTCGCAATTCGCTTTCTAAGCGGCTGGTAGAAATTAAGAGTAAAATTTTCGGGAGTCTCGTCTCATCGACCGCGAGTGTTAAGTCCCGGCCAATTAACTCGATAGAGGTAAGCTGAAATTCCGGAAGCGCTTTGACGAGCAAAAACCAAAGTAAGACTAAGGCAGCTAAAATAATTACCAACTGATACACTCGGCGTTTTAACTTTAGGTAGAACCACATAGCGCAGCCATTTCTTCTACTAATCGCTTAGCGCCGTCACGGGGAAAAACTTGGGCCAGCTTAGCGGCGGATTTAGCCAATTCATTGTACCCGGAAAAAATCTGCCGGACGGCCTTTACTAATTGGTCTGAGGTTAAATTTTTTTGGGCTAAAACAACGGCGCTACCTGCCCCGGCAAGCCAATTTGCATTAGCCAATTGTTCCCCTCCGCCAGACCAGAGTAAGGGCACTAAGATAGCCACTTTGCCGACTGCCGCCAGCTCTCCCACCAGGTTGGCGCCCGCCCGGCCGATGACGATAGCCGCCCGCTGTAAAACCTCTGCATGACTTGCTCCGTCCAGGTAAGGCAGCACGAGATAGCGCTTCCTGAGCCGTGGCTCGATCTGTTGACGATAGTTTTTTCCCCGGGCAAAATTTTGTCTGCCGACCTGATGAATAATTAAATATTCGTTTAATAATTTGCGGGCTGCACCATAAATTATCTCATTCAGGCTGGCAGCCCCGGTTATGCCTCCGGTGATATAAAGGAGCGGCAGGTTCTCCTGAAAATTCCCAACTATTTTCTTTGGCGGACGGAAAATCACCTCACGGATCGGTAAACCGGTAACCACAATTTTAGCCTTAGCAGTCTCCATACCGGAATCCCGATAACTTAGACATACTTTATTGGCGAGTAAGCTAATCAAACGATTGGCCAACCCTGTCACTCTGGTTTGTTCATGGGTAAGAATCGGAATTCGCCTGAGCCAAGCTGAAAGCACTATCGGAACGGCTAAATAGCCGCCAAAAGAAACAATCAAGTCCGGTTGAAATTGCCGGCAATAGCGGTCAGCCTGGACCAGACCGCCGGGAATTTTACCAAGCGATGTCAGGGTATAACGTGAAAAGCTGCGTTGTAATCTGCCGGTAGTGAGCGGTAAAAAGGGCAGTTTTAAGCGGCGAATAATTCGATATTCCTCGGAGGGTTGACGATCGCCTTCCATCGCCCACTTACGGCCTACAAAAAATAATTCCCAGGCAGGATAGTGACTGCGGATCTCCTCAATTACGGCCAGAGCCGGAGTAAGATGTCCGCCCATCAGGAATATTTTGATTTTTTTAGTTTCTTGTTGCATATTTTACACTTCTATTTTAGCGCTGTTTACTAATATTAGCCAAAATACCCAAAGCTGCCAGGATTACAACCAAATTGGATCCGCCGTAAGAAATCAGAGGTAAGGGTACACCGGTAAGAGGAATCAGTGCGACATTTGCCGCTATATTGATTCCGAATTGCACCGCTAACCACGCACTGATTCCCCAGGCCAGCAGATTTCCAAAGCGGTCAGGGGCTCTGATGCCGATCCGAAAACCGCGCCAAATCACCAGTAGGTATCCCAAAATTAAGACGGTGGCACCGATAAATCCGTATTCCTCGCCGATAATTGCAAAGATGGAGTCGGTATTGGCTTCAGGAAGGTATTCATATTTCTGACGGGATTTACCGATACCGATACCCCACCACCCGCCGGATCCCAGGGCGAGTGTCGCTTGTCTAATCTGATACGAGCTGCCTAAGGGATCTTTTTCGGGATTAAAAAAAGCCGTCAGGCGGGACAAGCGATAGGGAGAAACCACGGCTAAAATGATTAAACTTCCGACTACCAGCGGCAGCAAAACCAAAAAATTCTTGAGAGGTGCTCCCGAGAGAAAATACAAAATCAAGGCGCTCGCCAGGATAATTACGCCGGTCCCTAAATCCGGTTCAGCCACCACCAGTCCTACTACCATCATGACCAGCAGTAAAAAAGTCCCCAGTCTGCTTTTTTCCGGAAAAGCCAGCCAGGCCGAAAGATAGATGAGGAGTGTCAACTTAGCCAATTCTGCCGGCTGGACCACCAAGAACCGGAAGTTCAGCCAGCGGTGGGCCCCGAGCGCCCGGAGTCCTAAACCCGGAATAAAAACCAAAACCAACAAAATCAAACTAAGACCCAACAAAGGCAAGGCGAGTTTATACCAAAGACGGTAATCCAAGCGGGCGGCAAGGCTAAAAATAAGCAGTCCGAATACTAACCAGCGCCCCTGATCCCGGACAAAATGATACGGGTCTGCAAAATCCCTTAGGGCAATGGCGACTGACGAATTATAGACCATGAGTAGACCGAAGAGGCTTAACAAAATAGTCGAGGACACGAGGATGACGTCGGAACGTCGACTTTTCGGCTTGACTTGCCTGACAGGCAGGGTTTTAGATCCCTTGCGCCAAAATTTAAAGTTGAGCCACGCCATATTTAAATTGCTCCCCTCTGTCTTTATAATTTTTGAACATGTCAAAGGAGGCACAGGCAGGAGATAAGAGTATGACATCGCCGGGTATTGCCAACTTTTGCGTCTGTTTAAAAATTTCCGACATCGAACTGCTACCGGTGAGGATTTTCCCCCGGAACCTCCCCTCTTTAAGCGCGGCGAGAATCCGCTCTGTCATCTGACCGACGACGATCACCGCTTTCACGGAACTCCGCGCCAGGGTTTTACCCATTTCCCTGAAATCCGAGCCTTTTTCGGAACCGCCTAAAATGAGAACCAGCGGTTCCCGGAATGAATTTACTGCGGCGATCGTGGTTTCCGGTACGGTAGAGAATGAATCATCATAGTAAGCTATACCGCGCACGGTGCTTACCAACTCTATTCGATGCGGTAAGCCGGGAAAATTAAGCGCTGCTTGCCGCATGGCGCTAAGTTTTACGCCGAAGACCGACGCGGCTAAACTGGCGGCGGCGATATTCTCCAAATTATGTAAGCCCCGCAGCTTAATTTCCGAAAGGCGGCAAATCTGCTCCTTTTTACCCTGACGACAAAGATAAACCGTTTCCTTGGCAACATAAGCCTCGCCCCGACCGGCAGTTAAGCTAAAGTGGAGTACCTGAGCCGGTGTAACACCGGCGAAGGAAGAGCTGCCGGAATCATCGGCACTAAGCAGGGCGTAATCAGAAGACTTTTGGTATCTGACGATGGATTTTTTGGCTTCCAGATAGGCTTCCCGGGAAGGATGAAAATTGGTGGCCAATTTATCGTAATTTGCCAGATGCTCCTGGGTGGTGCGGAGTACCACCGCGACATAGGGACTCTGCTTGAGGTCTTCCAGTTGAAATGAGGAAAGTTCTAAAACTACCAAAGCGTCCGGCTGAATCTGCCGCACCCCGGAAAGCAGGGGGGTTCCTACATTTCCGCCGAGATAAACCCTTCTGCCGTCCGCTTTGAGCATTTCGGCTACGAGCGTACTGGTAGTTCCCTTTCCTTTAGTGCCGGTCACTCCGATAATAGGCGCCCGGCAAAATTGGAAAAAAAGCTTAGTCAGGCTGGTAATTGCTTTTCCCTGCTTTGCCAGAGCCGCCAGTTCAGGGAGTCTCAGTGACATTCCCGGCGTACGTACCAGTAGGTCATAGTCAAATAAATCGTTCAAATATCCCGGTCCCAGCTGAAACCTGACCGGATAGCGGGCGAGCAGAGGATAGATTTCGTCTAATTCTTCGCGGGTCCGGCGATCACAACAGAGTATTTCCGCCCCTTCTCTGCTAAAAAACTTTACGGAATCCTGTCCTTCGGTCGAAAGACCCAAAATTGCCACTCTTTTACCGAGAAACTCTTTCATACTTTAATTTTCGCGACAGCTACCCTTTTTTGCAACAGCAAATTAAAGGTTTTCTCAATTTGCTTAGCCCCGCCGGTGGTAAAAAACCGATGACTAGGATTGGCTTGATTTGCCACTTGCTGATTAGCTTCAAGAATTCGTTTAGTTTGTCTCGCGACGGCGCCACCGGAATCCAAAATCTGAATTTCTTTACCCAGCCAGTTACTAAAAGTCCTCCGCAGAAAAGGGTAATGTGTACAACCCAAAACCAGAACGTCAATTTTCTTCATCAGCGGAACCGGTAACAGACGGCATAGTTCACGGCGAATTTGTTTATCAGCCAGTTGCCCTCTCTCGACATAAGAAACTAAATTTCCGGACACCAGATTATAAACCCGGCAATTGCCGGCAAACTTCTTAATTAACCTTTGTTGGTAGGCACTCCCGGCCGTGTAGCTGGTCGAAAGAATGGCAAAGCGACCGGTTTTGCTGACTCTAGCTGCAGTTTTAACTACCGGTACCACTCCGATTAAAGGAAGTCCGGGAAAATGTTTTCGATAAACCTCAATGCCGGCCACTGTCGCGGCGTTACAGGCAACAATGACCAATTTAACTTTAGAGAGTTTTAAGAATTTAATTAGCTTAAGCACCCGTTGCCGGATAAAAACTGTTTGCCTGGCGCCGTAAGGCAAATAAGCGTGATCACCAACATAGATGGTTGATTCCCCCGGCAACAGCTTAACCAGCGAGCGCCAAATGCTTAAACCGCCCGAACCGGAATCCAGAATCCCAATTGGCTGATTATTCATAAATATCCAACAAGAATTTCCGGCTTTCAAGGCAGGTGGGATTGCGTAAGTAAAGCCAGCCACAGACCAAAAATCGCTAAAATAATGGAGACGATCCAGAAGCGCATCACAATCTTGGGTTCCGGCCAACCCTGATTTTGCAGATAGAGGTGAAACGGCGCAACGGTAAAGAGTTTTCTTCCCAAAAATCTTTTGGCTAATAACTGGGCTAAAGAAGAAATCACCTCGACGACAAAGACTCCGCCGATGACTACCAAGGCCGGAGCTTTGCCCAAAATAAGTCCGACGACTGCAAGCGTAGCACCGAAAGAAAGCGCTCCTACGTCACCTAAAAAAATCCTCGCCGGATAGATATTAAAATAGAGAAACGCAATTACTCCCCCTAACCAGTAAGCAATAAAAATGGATAGGGGCGTATCTAAAATTGAAGCAGAGATAAACCAAAAAGCCAAGAGTGCAATCATTAAGACTCCGGAAGCCAATCCGTCTAAGCCGTCGGTGATATTAAAGGCGTTGGCAAAAGCAATAATCACAAAAACTGCAAAGGGGATGAACCACCAACCCATTTTAATCACCCCAAAGATCGGCAGATAAAAGATGTCAATTTTTAACTCGTATACCAACCAAAAAGCAATTACACTGGCTAAAACAACTTCCAGAAGTAATTTGTGGCGAAGCCGCAGACCTAAAAATCCTCCGGATAAATTCGTGAAAGTTTTCTTAATGTCATCCAGAAGTCCTAGGCTACCGAAAGAAAGAAAGGTAAATAGTAAAATTTTCAGTTCGCTGGTCATGGGGTACACTGCGGTAATCGGTACCCAAAAATATTTAAAGAGGATCAGGGTAAGGGGAAACAGGATGGCGGTCAGGGCAATAATCAAAAAACCGCCCCCTACCGGAGTACCGGCTTTACATTGATGAAAACGGTCGAAAATCGGTGTCCGCTGCTCAAAAACATCCCGGGTTTTTTGACGCAGCCGCCGGAAACGCCACCGATAAAGCAGTTGTATAAACGGTAAATAAATTAAACTATGTAAAAACCACGAAAATAATAATAACCCCAATAAAATAGCCATAAATAGACTGTTATTGCCAGCTAAACCAAAGGTAGGGTCCGAAAATAACGACCGCTACGACTGCAGCCCCCACGGCGACCGTCAACATCATACCCGCCGAGACGTCCTTGGCAATCTTAGCCTCCCGGCGCCATTCGGTGGTAATGAGATCTGTCATAGCCTCCAGTGAGGTATTAATCATCTCTGCTGCCAGGCCCAAAATAATCGTAAAGATAATTACTAAAAATTCAGCGCGGCTAATCCTTAGATACCATCCCAAAGCTACCGCAGCCGAGGAAAGCGTCAAATGGACCCGGAAATTCGGTTGCGTCCGGAGAGCCCACCCAATTCCGGCCAGGGCGTTTTTAAGGGAAATATGATGCTGATAGAGGAGTTTTTTCATGCGTGATAAATAACAGTATAAGCGGTCGGACCCAAAAACTCAATTTTATAGAACATTTTAATAACCTTTCCGGACCCGACGCCAGGTCTCAATCGCCCAGGCCAACCAATAACCTAAAGCGATCGGCAGGTCATGGGCATGTAAATAGACAGTCTCGTGACCGCCAAAACCTTTTTTAAATAGCGTAATTCCCTGCCAGGGATGCCGTGGTTTATTATCCGGGGCAATACCCCAGAGGTTATAAACCTGAAAACCGCGTTTCTTGGCCTCGCGGATAGCTTCCCATTGTACCAGGTAGGATGCCGGAATTTTACTCGGGAGCGAAGCCCCGTGATGATAAATTGCCTGAGGGCCGTAAAAGATAATTATGGCTCCTGCTAACAGTTCGCCGTGATATTTAGCCAGGATTAATAAAGCTTGATTTTTACCCGCAAAAACCTGAAATTCCTCCTCGAGCCCGAGGTGTGTAATGAAACCCTGGCGTCTGGCCGTCGCCCGGTAAAGCGTGAGAAACGACTTAAGATCATGCTCACTGGTAGTTTTCACGATTTCTACAGCTAATTTCTCTGCCCGGCGGATTTCGTAGCGGGTGGTTTTCCGGCAAGCTGCCAACAGTTCCTCTTCTGATTTACCCAGCTCCAATACCCAGCAATGTTCGGCATCCATCGCATGAATCGGTGCTTCCCGCATACCCAACTCTCTGAATATTCGCTGATTATCCGCGCGGTAAGGTATTTGCGGACTGAAACGGATAAACCAGACCTTTTCATTTTTGGCAAGTACCAGGACGCGGTCAAGAATTTTTTGCCAATTCTTTAAGCTGTGATCGATTAAAACCGGACCGTGGCGGATATGGAGGAAAGGGCCGCGCCTGGCGGAAATCTTGACAATCTGCAAAATCCCGACCAGTTCCCGGTTTCTAAATAAGCCCCAGCGCCAAACGCGGTTGCCTAACTTCTTCTGCAACTCTCCCCATAACCAACTCTGGAAAAGGGCGGTAGGTTGCTGACGTAAAAGAAAACTTTCCCAATCTAGCGCCGAGGTGATTTCATTGATGGCTATATCCATAGACTTATTCTAACTTATTGAAAAAAATTTTCTCCCTCTCAATCGTGGTAGGCTCACCATGACCGGGATAAACTACTGTATATGCGGGTAAACTGAAAATCTTTTGCAGGGATTGCCTCAATCCGGAATTATCACTATAGCTAAAATCAGTCCGTCCTACTGCACCGTGGGCAAAGACCAGATCGCCTACCAAGACGATTTTTTCGCTTTGACAGTACAAACTGACGCTTCCCGGCGTATGGCCGGGAGTTGCGCTAACTCGGAAAGCCAGTTTGCCTATCGTAAGTTCATCTCGGTCGGCTAAGGTTTTAGTAACTACCGGAGGGGGATCCTTGATTTTTTCCGGCAGATAATGATTGGCCCGTACGGCCATCTGTTTCACGAGAAATAAATCTGCCGGGTGCAGAAAAAAGGGAATTCGGTAAGCCAGCTGCAAAGCCCGCACGGCCAAGATGTGGTCAAAATGACCATGAGTCGCTACGATCGCTTTGGGTTTAGTTTGCAGTCTGTTTAAACACTCAGTGATGTATTCCGCATCGTCACCCGGATCAACAATCAGCGTCTCCTGAGTAATTCGATCGGTGAGAAGATAACAGTTGGTGGCTAATTGCCCAACGATTAAACGATCAATCAGTAAAGAAGCCTGCTTCATAACAGACACTTTAGCACCAGGTCTCTCTGAGACGCGCTAATTAAGGTTGGCAAATTAAGAATTTGCCGTGCAGCAGTTTCCGCCTGTGGACACGAACCAAGCTGATAGCCGACAGCGGCCAAGTCAACTCCCGCAGGATCAATAATGTGATGATACCAATTACCTAAAAGTACGCCTCCGGCTTTGGCCCGGTTAGACGGATTTAGCGGATTTTTCATTCTGATTGGGTAGCGTAAATAGATCGCCCCCGAAACCGGTCTGGCAGCCCTAATCATAGGGTGAGACCTTAAGCTTAACCAATAGTTAGCTGCGCTGGCTCGGCGTCTCTGGTTAAACTCTGCCAGTTTCTGCAATTGGTTAAGCAGTAGTATAGCTAAGGCATTAGGATATTTAGCCGGAAAATCATCAGGCCGGATACCGCGCTTTTCCCCGCGATAAACCGGTAAAGATAAAAGTCCCAGACGTTGCAGGAGAAATAATAACCCTTTTCCGATCCCAAGATTGTACGACGCGAGAATAAGCGGGAAGGCGAGAGGATGCAGCAATTGTTGCAAGATCCAAAATTTACTCGGCATTGGTAAACTCTTTTGTATTTCTTTAAGCTTATTTTTGGCATTTGTCATTTGGCATTTAGCATTAATTAAGGCTACCCCACCCCACACGCTCGAGAGCACTTTGTCTCTCCCGAAACTGAAAAAGGCTGCGTCGCCCAGCGTCCCCAGTTTCTTGCCTTGATATTTGCCTCCCAAGGCATGCGCACAATCCTCAATCACAAACAATTTATGTTTCTCGGCAAAGCTTAAAATTTGCTCCATGCGGGCCGGTATTCCGTAAGTGTGTTGAATAATCACCGCCTTAGTCTGAGGACTAAGTTTTTTTTCTGCATCCTGGACATCCAAATTGAAACTCTCATCGATATCCACAAAAACCGGTTTAGCTCCTGCCCAAATAAGACTATTGGGAACAGCCACACAGGTAAAAGCTTGGGTGAGAACCTCGTCACTTTTCCCTATACCTAAGGCTTGCAGCAGAGCTAAAAGCGCCGACCGGCCACTATTGAAACTGACGCAGGACTCAACCTTAAAATATTGTTTAAACCAGTTCTCTACTTCGCCAGTCGCCTCCCCTTCCTGCCAAAGACGGGGAGAAAATAATACTTTGAGGGCGAGCCGGACATCATCTGCCTCGGTATTAGGTGACAAGGAACAGGAAATTACTTTTCGAAAAAATGATTGCATGACGTATATTAGCGCGTTAATATATTAGCGCGCTAATATTTAAACCAACCGATTTAAAACGTTTTTTGCTTCCTTTCCTTTGAAGAGGACCACATCGCCCTTCCCTACTGCTGACCGGATAAATGCAGCTGCCTGATCAGGACGGGAAACGGAAACAGGAACTTTTTTGGCCACGCGGCTTAAACCAAATTTAAAGTCGCGGGACCAATTACTGTTCGTAAGAATGACGCTATCACAGATTTTTGCCGCTAACTCCCCTACTTGCCGATGACAGGTTTGTGCGTATTTACCGAGTTCTATCATCGGTTGAAAAACTAAAATTTTTTTACCTGGATATTTCGCGATGAACTTTAGCGCAGCCAGCGCCGCATCAGGATTATTATTAAAAGTATCGTCAAGAAAACTCGCACCTTTTATTCCGCGTACCGGCTGCATGACTCCCGCCGGAGCAGTAATTTCCCTAGCAGCACGAGCCGCCTCCTTTAACGTTAAACCGCAGGCCACGGCTGCCGCAAGAGCTGCTAAAATATTACCTACCTGGTGTTCGCCTAAAACCTTCGTCTCCACGCGGCATTTCTCCTCACCGTGCTCACACATAAACGACACCTGCCTAAGGTCGGCCTGAATTTCCGTCGCCCGGAAAAATTGCTCAGCTTCCGATTGCTCCTTAGACTTTCTACCGTAAAGCCAAACCTTTAGACCTTCCCTTTTAGCTTTCTCCGCCATCTCCAGGGTCAGCGGATTGTCGGCATTAAAGATGGCAATCCGTCTGCCGATTAAGCCGGCAGTCAGTTCGGATTTTGCCTGCATCGTATTTTCCAGGGAACCGAATAAGTCCTGGTGCTGTGCATTAATGGCAGTAATAATTCCGATTTGCGGTCGTACCATACCCGCCATTTGCTTAATCTCACCTCTTTTATAAGCTCCCATTTCGACTACCAATACTTCATGTTCCGGTCGAAGATTTCGGAGGACTACTTCGGCAATTCCTATTGCCGAGTTCTTGCTGGCAGAGGTTTTCAAAACTTTGAATTGAGTAGCCAGAATCGCTGCTAAATAGTCTTTAGTCGAAGTTTTTCCGTAACTGCCGGTAATACCTATGACCAGCATCGGTTGATGTCGGCGTAATTTTTTGACTGCCTGCCGGATAATCCAAGCGTGATAAATCTTGGTGGGTAAAGAAACAAGAAAAACCAGGAAAAAAGTTAAGGGAAAAGTGAATAAATCGATTAAAAGAAGTTTTAAGAATAATGCCAGCGGCAACCATAAATATGTAATCAGGATGATTCCGCCGGCAGTAACACCGAGAATTATAGTTTTCGGGTTTAAAGGCGGAGGGCGCCAACCGGGTAACAGCCAGCGTTTTCCCTGCTCGGTACGTAAATGAATTAACATCCGGTCTACGCGGTATTCTTTAACCCACCATAAATGGAGGTAACTAAGTAGATTACCGACAATTCTTACTGACCAAAGTAAATTAATTAGGGCGATGAAGGCACTCATATGTTCTCTATAAATCGTTTCACTTCTTGGGCAAATAAGGCTGGCTCCCGATAGACAAGGTTATGACCGGTTCGCGGGATCACGGTTATTTTCGCTTGGGGAATGGTCGTAAACATCCGCTCGGCAATTCGAAGAGGAATGATTTTATCTTCGGCTCCCCACAATAAAAGTACGGGAGACCTGACAGCTTTCATGCTGTTGTCTAATGGTTCACGAACGATATTTTTAAAAGTCTGACGCATGGTATCCTCTGCCCTGAGATAATCTTTGGCGCCCACCAATTGGTAGAAGCTGAGACGTGCTTTTTCCTGATAACGGTTAAGCAAAGGTAAGTTAAAACAGATTTTTCCCAGCTTAGCCGTAACAATCGCTAGGAGTAATTTTAGCTTATTTACCGGTACAAATCCGGGTGTTCCGGATAAAATAAGTGCTCGAACAGATTTAGGATACAATTCTTGAAATTTAAGCGCCACTCTTCCTCCAAATGAATGACCAATCACTACGACGCTCGTTAGTTTGCGTTTTTCCAGATAGGTTTGCAGAAAATCCGCGTAATCGCCAAGCCTAAGCGGACGGGAAGGAATTGCCGCTTTACCGAAACCCGGGAGGTCCGGACTAAAGACTTGGTAACTTTGCTGCTCTAATTCCTTGGCCAAGGGGAAAAATTTGGCTCCGGATAGACCCCAACCATGCAAAATAATGATCGGCACATCTTTCATACATATAGCTCAGATTTTACGCCGGAACTCCTCACGGTCTCGGCTGGTGTTAACCTTATTACGTAACACTTCGCAATTAATTTTGGCGCTACAAAAGCTGTTTTCCGCTAAATCCCGGGCCTGAACTACACCTGCTCCGATGAAACTATTACTGCCGACTTTCACTGCCGGCATAATACTGGCATTGACGCCGACTCTCACGTTTTTAGCGATGATAGCGCCCAATTTGTTCCGTTGGGTATTTATTTTTTGGCCGTTCACTACCGAAGAAATCTCTCCTTCATCTAAGCGTAAATTAGCTAAAACCGCACCTGATCCTAAACTGATATTGCTCTCTAAAACGCTATCACCGATGTAGTTGGCGTGAAACCAACAATCGCTACCGATGTAGCTACGGGAAATATCGGTATTAAAACCGGTGACGCAATTGGCTCCCAAGTGACTCGCACGAATCAGATTATTATTACCGATAATCGTATTAGGACCGATATAGCAAGGTCCGATGATTTTGGTATTCTCGAAGATTATCACGTTATCCTGAATTATAATCTCACCTTCCAGCGTTACATTATTTTTGATTTGGACGTTTTTCCCGACTTTCCCTTTAAAATTTCTCGCGAATAGTTGGTTTAAAATATCCAAAATCTGCCAGGGATATTTCAGGGTGCTGAAAGTACCTTGATAAGGAAGAAAGCCAAATTGGTGTTTTTGCATGAGCCCGGTCAGGGCTTTTTCGTAGATGTCGTCAGTGTCACCTGAAGTTCTCCGAATCTCGTCTAATAAAAGATTTGCTTCGGCAATATAATGTCCTGTAATATTTACAAAATCGCTGGGCTCATTGCCCTCACCGGGTTTCTCCTTAATTCCTATCACTTGTTTATCTTTAAAGAGTAGATAGCCACCGGGAAAATATTTCTTGGTATTCCAACCGGTTACTATCCCAAAACTTTTCGTCTTTAAACCCGCTCTCACGACCTGCGAAAACCAAGCATTATCTACCAGATCGTCGGCCAGGATGATCAGTAAACTGGCGTTTTCGATTTGGGTAGCAGCGACTAAAAGTGCATCAGCCATACCGCGCGGTTCCGGTTGGACCACGGTTAAAGTCGGAACGGAAAATTTTAGATCGCGATAAGCAGGGCTAGCCTCCGGCGAAGTGATAATGACTGCCTTAGTAACTTCCGGGGGCAGGCTTGGCCGGATGGCGAGATCGAAAAAGGTTTTTTCAAAAAATGGGAAGAGGACTTTATTGGTAACCAGCGGCCAGAACCGGGTTCCACCACCTCCGGCCAAAATTACGGCAATTAAGGCTTTTTTCATGCTGAACCCTCCTTTACCCGGAGGATGCTCGCTCCGAGAGACACGAGTCTTGCTTCTATTTTCTCATATCCGCGGTCAATTTGCTCAACTCCATAGACATAACTCGCGCCGGGTGCGGTGAGCGCGGCCAGAACTAAAGTGGCTCCGGCCCGTAAATCATCAATCGTAACTATCGCGTTATGTAGCGCTGTAGGGCCATTAATGATAATTCCCTGCTGAGATCCTCTTACCCGATCATTCCAGTTAAAATTATAAAATTGCTCAGGATTTTTTACCGGCGGATCGAAAAATTCAATTTTAGCTCCCATTTTACGGAGCTCGCGGACATAGGAAAAACGGCTTTCAAATACAGATTCGTGAATGGTGGAGCGGCCGTTGGCCTGGGTCATAAAGACCGCCCAGGGTCCCTGCCAATCTGTCATAAATCCCGGATGAGGAGCGGTGGTAATTTGCGTTGCCACCAACCGATGTCCCGCACCGTAGCAGGTAGTCTGTGCATCAATAACCTTAATTGTCCCTCCGGCTTCTTTAAAGGATTTCAAAAAGGCAGTTAAATTTTGCGGTTGTGAGTCCTTGACTATAATCTCCCCTCCGGTTACGGCTGCGGCTATCGCAAAAGTAATCTCTTCATTGCGATCAGGCATAATCGTGTATTCCAATCCATGTAAGGCTTTTACTCCTTCTATGACTATCCTTCTGGGCGCAACCCTCTGGATCTTGGCCCCCATCTGGTTCAAACAGTTAATTAGATCGTCAACCTCGACTTCCTGGGCTGCATTCTCCATCACCGTCCTGCCCTGGGCTAAGACTGCTGCCAAGAGAATAGTCTCCGTGCCGGTGTGCGTATTTTTCGGAAAATTAATCGTCGCTCCCCGTAACTTTTTCGCTTTGGCGTAAAAATAACCGTCCGTTGAATTATAAGTAATTTCCGCGCCCATCTGCCGCAGGGCCTCGATGTGACGATCAATCGGGCGGGCACCGAGCCGGCATCCGCCGGGATTAGGAACTTTAGCTTCTCCCCAACGGGCCAGTAACGGCCCCAGCACCAAAGAAGAGCTACGCAGCCTGGCACCAAACTCCAGGGGCACAGCAGTCGAATCCAACCCTTTAGTCGTAATCTCGAGAGTTTGCTCCCGTAATTCTATGTTTGCCCCTAAACTCCGTAGGGTTTCGACCAGATATAAAACATCCCTGATTTGAGGAACATTCTTGACCACCAGCTTATCGCCGGTTAAAAGGGCGGCTATCGGTATCTTCAAAGCTACATTTTTCGCGCCCGCTACCGTTACCGTACCGTGTAAGGGTTTGCCGCCGGTAATTATAAATTTATCCATAATCCTAAAATTCTCCTACTCTGATGATTTCCTCCTCTAAACTCACCCCGTATTTTGCCTTGACCTTCGCTTTTACCAGATTAATCAATTCTATCACCTCGCCGGCCCGTGCGTGTCCCTGATTGACGATAAAATTGGCATGAATGAGAGAGATTTGCGCATCACCGATACGGTAACCCGCCAGTCCCGCATGGTCAATCAAAAAACCGGCTGAAACAGTCTGATTAGGTGTCGGCAAGCTTAAAGCCTGGGCCTGACTGAGATTACGAAAAGTACACCCGGGGCTGAAGACACCCTGCGGTTGGCTCATTCTCCGATACTTGATACTGGCATTAGCCGTCTCCCACAGTTTATTTTTATCAGTTTGCTCTAGGGCAAAAACTACGCTTAGCACAATTTCTCCGGTTTGCTGAATTCGGCTCTTATCGTATCCGAAAAGAAAATATGCTGCCGGTACAGTCCTGACTTCGCTCTCCTCTGAGAGTAAATCTGCCTGATAAACGGCATCACCTACATAACTTACCGGCTTAGTCCATTTGGAATTCATGAAGATGGCTCCTCCCACGGTTCCCGGCAAACCCAAGTGCATTTCTAATCCTCCCAGGCCTTCTTCGATAGCAAAACGGACCAGTTGATTAAAATTGACTCCGCTTTCCGCTTCGACATAGACTTTTCCCTGCGCTTTGCCCGACCGGAGCCTTCCCCTGATGCCCTTAAGCGTGATTTTGCCGGTATTATTTTTGATTACCAATCCCCGAAATCCTTTATCCCCGATTAAGAGATTCGAACCGCCGCCTAGGATAAACCAGGGCAGAAGTAATTGTTTTGCCGCTCGCACGGCGGCAATCAGCTCTTCCCGGATTTTTGCCTCAAAAAAATAATCCGCGGGGCCGCCGATTTTAAAAGTGGTGAAAGGCGCAAGCGGTTCATCTTTCTTTAAGCGCTCACGAAGTACCTTTTTAAGTTGTGTATATTGAATCTGCATAGCGTTTAATTCATCATTCATCATTCATCATTCATCATTCGAAATTTTTCTACTATTTCTTTTTCCCAATTATAGATATCGCCGGCCCCCATAAAAATTACGATATCGCCTATCCGGCAGTTTCTCGCGAGCAATTTTACTGCTTCCTCCCGCCCGGGCGCAAAGAAGGTCTGCCGATTTAAGGGCAGGACTTTTTCCGCTAAAGAGGTTCCGCTCACGCCCAAATTATCGGTTTCCCGTGCCGAGGCATAAATCTCCGTGAGCAAAACCAGGTCGCTTTGGCTTAGACTTTGGGCAAAATCAGTTAGGAAGACTTTGGTCCGCGAATAAGTATGCGGTTGGAAAAGCGTCACAATCCGTCTCTTCGGATACCAAGCGCGAACCGCCGCAATGGTCGCGGCAATTTCCGCCGGGTGGTGGGCATAATCATCATAAAAGATCATGCCGCCGGTTTCGCCTAACTTTTCAAATCGCCGTTTAGTACCGGCAAAAGCCAATAACCCTTCCCGAATTTGCGGCCAGGCTAAACCCAGCACGCGGCCGGCAGCAGCAACGGCAGCGGCATTCAAAGCGTTATGCCGGCCGGGGACTTTGAGGCTAAGTTCCGTCACCGGCATACCATTTTCACTCAAGTGGACAAAAGTGCGTCCAACTCCAAAGGCCAGATGCGTAATTTGGAGATCTGCCCGTACGGAAAAACCATAAGTAATAATGGTATTAGCCGCTGAAGAACGTAGCGGAGCGGAGGCCGGGTCATCCAGGTTGATGACGGTGATCCTTTTCCCGCTTTGCTGCCCCTGCAGGGCCAAAAAGGTCTTCTGAACCTCGCTTAATGACCGGTAAGCGTCCGGATGATCATAATCGATGTTAGTTACGACTAAAACTTCCGGTTTTTGCCATAAGAAACGGGGAGTTAAATCATGACCCGGATCAGTAAGGTATTCATCGCCTTCAGCGACAAAATATTCGCCTTTTCCCCAGTGCCCCGGCAATCCCAAACCAAAAATCTCTCCGCAGCCGATTGCATAGGAAGGGTCAAAACCACCAGCGGAGAGCATGGTTGCCAACATGGCGCTCGCCGTAGTTTTACCGTGGCTGCCGGCCACGGTAATTTGCTTTCTGCCTGCCATGGCCAACCCGAGAGCCTGTCCGTGCGGCAATACCGGGATACCCGCCTCACGCGCAGAAGCAACTTCCGGATTGTCTCTGCCGCCGTGAGCTCCGGTATAGACGACCAGGTCAGGCTTAGCTTTTATAATATTTTCTTTGCTAAATCCCCTCTCTGGAGTAATTTGGATTTTTTGCAGAACTCCGGCGGTCGGAAACTCTTCTTCAATATCCGAACCAGTAATTTTCTTCCCTGCCTCCTTAGCTACGGTAGCCAAGGCGGCCATCGCCACACCTTTAATCCCGGTAAAGTGAATTTTTTTTAACGCAGTAAAATCAATTTTCATAACTTGCTTGGTTTATGCATAAATCCGATTAATCCTATGATCTCACCGAAGCTTTCCTTGGTGTCCCGACGATAAGAAAAAAAATCGTTATTTCGGCAGGCGGTACAAAGGTCAGATCGGTCGATATGTTTAGCTAAGATTCCTCTGGCTAATAATTGCTGACGGTTAGCTTCTGCCAAATCCAAAAACCATTTCCCGGCCCGCCTCATAAGTATAGCGTGATTTTGTCCAAAAATTTGCCGAAATTTTTCTCCCCGCCTTCTGTCTACCGCATAACAACAGCTTCCGATCGCCGGACCCAGCGAAAGCTGAATATTTTTAGGGTCAGCGCCGAGTCTAATCATTTTCTCAATTACTTTACCCGCGATATCGAGTAAGGTGCCCCGCCAACCGGCATGGACAGCGGCAATAATTTGTTTTACCGGATCAACCATGATAATTGGCACGCAGTCGGCTACGTGTAGGGCTAAAATCACCTGCTCAAACCCTTGCTTTTGCCAAATTAAACCATCTGTATTTGTAATAATTTTCCCGCAATCATCTGAATTTACCACGTTAATGGCATCTCCGTGCACTTGCTGCGGCCAGACTAAATCTCGCTCTGAAAGACCAAATTGTTGGACAAAACCAGAGCGGTTAGAAGCTTGACACATGTCACCAAACTTTCGAGTACTAAAAACATGAAATAAACGCGGAATCCCGACAAGCATGGTTGAAATAAAATATCCCCCGGCTCGTGGTTTAAACATAAATTAGCGGTACTCCTTCCCGGAACCTGTTTTTTTGAGGATTTGCCGCACGGCTTTCTGGTCACTCCAAGGATATTCGATTCTGCCGCGGCATAAACTCCGCTCGTGCCCTTTACCGGTTAAAATCACTAAGTCGCCCGGTTTGGCTTCTTTGAGGGCAAACTCAATGGCCTCCAGCCGGTTGGGGTATCGATAAACCGGTTTGCCGGCCGGAATACCTCTGGCGATCTCGTCCATAATCTCTTCTACCCTTTCAGTTCGGTAATCTTCTTCGGTTAAGACGATTAGATCAGCATATTGGGCGGAAACCTCACCCATTTTCGGCCTTTTGACCCTGTCGCGCAGCCCTGCACTGCCAAAAACATGGATTAAACGGCCTTTCGTCAGATCGCGGGAAGTTTTTAAGACCTTATCCAGCGCATTGGGGGTATGCGCAAAATCCACCATTACCAGAAACGGCTGATCTTGAATTACTTCCATCCGGCCAACTAATCCGGCAAAATTGGCCACTGCTTCCCGGGCTAATTTTCTCTTCACCCCTAAACTTTCCGCCACCGCCAAAGCTGCCAAACAATTATATTGGTTAAACAGACCCGGCAGTTTGGTACGAAAAGCATAAGATTGGGGTGAAATTAGGGCTTTCCGTCTAATGCCGTAAGTTATAAATTTTTTTTGACGTAAGGTTTGGATGGCTTGATCATAAACTTCAGCTTCATCGCGGTTGATAATGGCTATTTTTGCCCATTTAAGGAGTTTAAGCTTGGTTGAGAGATACTTAGCAAAAGTTTTATGCCAATCCAGGTGTTCCGGTGTCACATTGGTCAGAATCCCGATGGCAAAATTTATCCCCCAGACGCGACATTGGCTGACGCCGTGCGAGGTGACCTCCAAGACGAAATGGGTATCCCCGTGTTCGACAGCCTCGCGCAGATGTTTTTGGATATCAAAGGCATTCGGCGTGGTCACATGAAGTCCTGTATCATAACTTTTACCGGCAACTAATGCCCGGACTGAGGAAATCAGGGAGGTTTTGTAACCGGCAGTTTTGAGGATTTCGTAAATCAGCGTGGCAGTAGTGGTTTTACCGTCAGTCCCGGTCACCCCGATTACCGTCAGCCGGCGGCTCGGGAACCCGAACCAGAGATTGGCAAATACGGCAATCAGCCAGTGGTAAAGCCCCTTGAGGCTTCTAATCATGCCCTTAATTATACCACGAACCTGCCTATTTTTAAGATTGGGGGGGGATACCCCAGTATTCAAACAGGTCGCGGGCAAGATTAAAAAACAGAGGCGCGGCCGTTTCTGACCCCCAAGGCGAGGAACTCGGCTCCCGCAGGGTCACGAGCATGACAAAGCGTGGGTTATCCGCCGGCGCAAAACCCACGAAGGAGGCAATTGTTTTTTTCTCGTCATAGTGCCCGGCTACGGGAATCTGGGCGGTACCGGTTTTACCGGCAATCCGGTAGCCTTTGGGTTTGGCCCATTTAGCTTCACCCTGTTCGACCGCGTTCACCAGCATTTCGGTCATAATTTTGGCGGTTGACGAACTGACTACCTGCCTTAGCCTTTGAGGCTTAAGTTCAAAACGCCGCCCGGCTTGATCCACGATTCCCCGCACTACCTGAGGTTTCATCAACCAACCGTCATTAGCCAGTGCGCCAACCGCCCGGACCATTTGCATGGGCGTCACCGCAATACCCTGACCAAAAGAGACAGTCGCCAGATCGATTTCGCGCCAATCTCTCTCCGGTCTAAGCTCCGGCGAGCTCTCGTCTTCCAAATCAATATTGGTAGTTTCTCCGAAACCGAAAGCCCTGAGATACTCCAACATTTTTCTTTTACCTAAACTCTGCGCTACCTGGACCATGCCGATATTAGAAGAATATTGGAGGACCTGAGTCAGGTTAATCCGGCCATGATATTGATCGTTCCAGGTACGGATGGTATACTCACCGACTACCAGTGGCCCTCCTTCCGTAAACGTCGTCTCAACCGTAACAGCTTTTTCATTAAGCCCCCCGGACGTTACGATAACCTTGAAGGTTGATCCCGGCTCAAAACTGTCTCCGACGATGGGATTTTTATATAAAGCGTTGTCAAATTCAGTAAATCCTGCCGGATCATAAGCGGGATAGGCTGCCATCGCTAACACGCCTCCGGTTAGAGGATCAAGAACTACTACACTGCCTTCTTTGGCACCGTATTTTTTAATCCCCTCCTGCAACCGCTTTTCGACAAAATACTGCACGCTGCGGTCCAGCCATAAGACCAAATTTCGGCCGTTTTCTGCTTCGATACGCTGTGCTTCGCCTACCAAAATCGGCACTCCGCGGGCATCTTTCTCCAACCGCAAACGACCGTCTTTTCCGCGTAATTCCCGGTCATAAAAACCCTCCAGACCAAAATAACCGCGGTCCTTGCCGTTTTGGTCAGCGCCGACAAAGCCCAAGAGATGAGCGGAACTGGAGGCTTCCGGATAAAAACGCCGCGGTTCTTTTTCCAGGCCCAAGCCTAACAGCTTTAACTGCTGCAATTTCACTACCAGAGCCTCCGGTACTTTATGTGCCAAAAGAACCCAAACCTTGCCGGGTTCGTTTAACTGAAGTAATAATTTTTGACTCTCCAAATTCAACACCGCACTCATTTGTTTAGCAAAATTAGCTTTATCAGAGATGTCTTTAGGCGTAGCATAGATGAGGTAGGCGGGCTGATTCATCACCAGAGGCTGTCCGTCACTTGCGAGGATCTGACCACGTACCGCCGGTAAAGTTAGTTCCAAATAGTGTTGCGAGGCGGCTTCTAAGCTCAGTTTTTCTCCGGCAATAATCTGCCAATAAAATAATCTGGAAATTATCAGAAGATAGAAGATGACAATGCAAATAAATGCGGTTGAAACCCGCCACATAAGCTATTAGGGACCCGACTGCTTGAAGGCCACGGGATATTGATTAACGCTTAAGTTGTAAGTAGAAACCGTTTCCCGCAGTCCGAATTCGCTGGCTTTGGCGGCAATGCTTAATAATGACGAAGCAGAGGCCACTTGAACGGCTAACTGCTCGTTCTCTTCCTGCAGTGCGGAAATTTGGCTGTCAAACTGGCCTACTTTTCCGCCTACGGCTGCTAATTCATTGGAAAGTACCAGCTGAAGCACCACTAACGCGACGGCTAAAAACGGTAAAACCCGGAGATATTTAAACGACCATTTTTTTAACATATTAATTCCCCGATCCGTAATTTTGCGCTCCGGCTGCGCGGATTAGCTTTGAGTTCGCAAGCTCCGGGCGTAAGTGGTTTTCTGGTAATCAATTTCCATGCCTTTTTAGCTAGAAATTGCTTTACAATACGATCCTCCAGCGAGTGAAAACTGATCACTGCTAACCTGCCGCCGGGTTCCAGTAACTTTTGCGCTCCCGCAAGACCCAACCTTAAAACCACCAACTCCTCATTCACCGCAATCCTCAACGCCTGAAACACTCTCGATAAAGTGGCGTTCCTAGGTTGAGTTCCGGCGATCAACTGATTAATAATCTCGACTAAATCTCCGGTAGTCGCCACCGGTTTTAAACGACGGGCGCTGACAATAGCGCGAGCAATTGGACGAGCCAATTGTTCTTCAGCAAATTTTGCCAAAATTTCATATATTTCGTTCTCGCTCAGTCTATTTATTAACCGGCTGGCAGGTTCTCCGCTTGCTTGGTCGAATCTTAAATCAAGCGGAGCATTCGAATACCGGTAACTGAATCCCCGACTCGGGCTATCCAATTGATGACTGGAAACGCCTAAGTCAAATAAAATACCAGCAACCTGACCAAATCCATTTTCTCTGGCAATCCCCTCAATCTCTTGAAAATTCCCCTTCACAAATAGATAATCTCTTCCCCATTTGGCATTTGTCCGCCAACTGGCGGATTGGCATTTGGCATTCTGCTTCGCAAAATCAATTGCCTCCCGGTCCACCTCAATCCCCAGTAGTTTACCCCCTTGCCGTAAAATCTCGATACCGTGTCCTCCTCCTCCCAGCGTCGCATCAAGATATTTCTTTCCCGGCTGAACCGCTAGCCCCTCCAGCGCCTCTTTTAGCATGACTGGCGTGTGATAGCTAATCATGTTTGCGTGATTTGGGCAGCGTACTTTTTCCAGTTATCTTTATCCCAAATTTCAAAATGGTCGCCGGCGCCGATCACCATGACGTTTCGGGCAATGTGAGCGTATTCCTTGAGCTGGGCAGGCAGTAGAATACGACCAAGCTTATCGATCTCGACTTTTTGGGCCGCGGCAAAGAGGTAGCGGCGTACTTGCCGACCTCCGCTGTCGGTCACCGGCGTGTCAAGGTGCTTCCCTGCCTCAGTCTCCCAACTGGTCCTGTCAAAGCCAAAAATACAATTGTCGTACCCTCTGGCTAAAATCAGTTCCCGCTCTTCGATTTCTTGCCTAATCTTTCTCGGAAGCGTCACACGGCCCCGATCGTCTAAAGCATGCTCGTACTCCCCAAGGAATAGTTTCATAACCCCATCTTACCACTTCTTCCCATCTGTTTCCATAGTCTCCCATTTTTCACGGTATGTCAACCCCTCAATTTCATTCGGGGTTGACCCTGAGCCTGCCGAAGGGTCAAGAGGCGTTTTCACGCCTCGCGACCCTGAGCCCTTCGACAAAGCTCAGGATCGAAGGATCAAAGGGCATTCCACGAAATCCTCTCATAAATATTGATTTCAAGTAGAAATAGACCCATAATGCACCAATGGGAAATTTAGAAAATCTTATTGGCCGTAAATGCATGGTAAAAGCCGTTGCTTCAGCATTAAATAAACCGCCACCACTACTCGCACTTGAAACACGATCGAGACAATTAGAAATCGGAGATCAACAACTTGACCCATTTGAAGAAGCAATAAATTTACAAATCATATTCCAGACATTCGGTGTTAGCAAAGAAGTGAAAGTTCAATTCATACGCTCTCTACAAGAACTGGAATCATTAGTCAAAAATAATCAGAATGTTTTTGTTGGATTAGCAAAAGGACAAGAAGGACGGAGACCACATATTGTGCATCTAGAAAAACGCATAATCAATGGGTTTATTAGCAAACAACAATTTACATCCGATGAACTATTATTAATGCAGCTTGATGAACAGCACCAACTTGTTGTTTTTCTCGCCTCTTAAGGCTCGTAATCTTTGGAGAACTGGCTCTGTTTGCAGGAGATATCTCCCACGCTCAACCCCAGGGGTTGAAGTCAGCAGGCTAACGATATAGGCTGTAAATATGACCACGCCACAACGATTTTTTCAAAATGAATTTCCTTACCATATTTACAACCGTGGAAATCGAAAAGCAGATATTTTTCTCGACATAAGAGATTACCAGCGGTTTCTTAGAAAACTCAAAGAATATGCAGAAGAATATAATATTGAGTTTCTCTGTTACTGTCTTATGCCAAATCATTTCCATTTGATAGTAATACAGCATGAGGAAGAAACGATCACCAAATTCATGCTCTCCCTTGGCACAAGTTATTCCAAATATTTCAATATTAAATACAACTTAGTGGGGAGGTTATTTCAAGAGCGCTTTCGCGCAAAGATTGTTGAAACCGATGAATATCTCTTACATCTTTCTCGCTATATTCACCTTAATCCCGTATCAGACGAACTCGAGCGCCTCGACTTCCTAGCCTCAACCCCTGGGGTTGAGGCTAGGGTTGAGGCTACAGGGGTTGAGGTTAGGAAGCTACTTATCGATTACCCATGGTCATCTTTTGGAGAATATAATTCAGATGCAAAGGGAGTTTGTAATAAAAAGCGTTTGTTAGATTATTTCTCCGGAAGTCGAAAAAACATTTCCTACGCTACATTTGTTTTCAATGGGATTCAAAGAGCAGATAGGATAATTCTAGAAAATCTGCTTTAAGCTTAACCCCAGGGGTTGAGGCTAGGAAGCTGGCTAAGAAGCAATCGGTTAAAGTTCGTAGTCTTTAGAGAACTGGCTCTTTTGTCCGGTAAGATCGATAAATTCCAAAGCTAGGGAGACTTGCTTTACTCCCGTATCCGGCTTGCAGACGTTGCGGGAACAGGTACCGAGGTAAATTTCCCGCTCAAAAGTATCCTTGCCGGCTAGCTCAATCGGTTTACTGCCTGAATTGACGCCTTTAATCAATCCCTGGCTGTCGTAAGTCAACTCATAGGCTAAACTTTGGTATTTACCGGCCAATTTGCTAATTTCAACCACGACGGTATTGTCTTTTACCCGGCTTTTTGTCAGACTGACTACTAAGCTGGAATCAGCCGGCGGCGGCGTCGGTTCGACCTCTTCCTCGACTACTTCCGTGACCGGTTTGGCAGGGCTGACTACTCTATAAACTACCCAACCGGTAATTACGGCGAGAATTACCAGACCAATATAAATCCAAATCATTTTAGGTTTCATAACTTAAGCCTCCTATTTTAATTTTTGCTGAAAATATCCAATTAATTGGTCAATTTTTATCCTCTCCTGTTTCGTCGTATCACGATCTCTCACGGTTACCGTCTCATCTTCCAGCGTAACATAATCGATCGTGACACACCACGGCGTACCGATTTCGTCTTGGGCAAGATACCTTTTGCCGATATTACCCCGGTCATCCCACGCCACCATCAATTCCGGCTTAAGTAAGCGGTAAACTGCTGTAGCTTTGGCCAGCAACTCGGGTTTATTTGCCACTAAGGGAAAAACTGCTGCCTTAATAGGCGCTAATTGGGGGTGCAAAGCGAGCAAAGTGCGCTTTGCTTCTTCCCGGTAGGCCTCGATCAAAAAAAATAAGGCTGCCCGGTCAACGCCGCCGGACGTCTCAATTACCCAGGGTGTATACTCTTGACCGCTCGCTTCATCTTTATAGGTCAGTTTATGCCTGCTCAGATCCCAGTCGCCCCGGTGATGAATTCCTTCAAATTCACTCCAGCCAAAGGGTGCCTGATATTCAATATCGGTCGCAAACCGTGCGTAATGCGCCCGCTCTTGTGGTTCATGGTCACGAAAACGCAAGTGTTCCGCTTTGATTCCTAAAGACTGGAACCATTTAATCCTTTGTTCCTTCCAGTAATTAAACCACTTTTCCCCTTCTGTCTCCTCCGGCTTTAGAAAAAATTCAAGCTCCATCTGCTCAAATTCGCGACTGCGGAAAGTAAAATTCCCCGGCGTAATTTCGTTACGGAATGCTTTCCCGATCTGGGCAATCCCAAAAGGAATCTTAATCCGGGTAGAATCGACAACATTGCGGAAATTTACAAATACCCCCTGGGTAATCTCGCCGCGTAAATAAGCCTTTTCTTTGGGTTCGGTAGCGCCTAAATACACTTCGGTAAGAAGGTTAAACTGCTTTGGTTCGGTCCAGGAAACTTTTTGCCGATGTTCTTTTTCATGGTCTTGCTGTTCCGCTAATTTATCTGCCCGGATCCGCTTGTGACAAATTTTACATTCTACTAGCGGATCCGAGAAAGCTTTTGTGTGCCCTGAAGCTTCCCAAACCTGCGGATTCATAATAATCGAAGCATCCAGCCCTACTACATCATCCCGGTTTTGCACCATAGTCTTCCACCAAATATTTTTAAGATTCCGCTTCAGCTCTACCCCCAGCGGTCCATAATCCCAAAATCCCGTAATGCCGCCATAGATTTCGCTATCCGGATAAATAAACCCCCGACGTTTAGTTAATGCCACGATCTTCTCCAGTAGGTTCATAAGTAAATTGTAGCAAAAAAGCCCGCCTGCAACTATGGATTAAATAATTGTCTAATCAATTTGGGCGTACGGAGATGCTTTTCGGCCAGATTTTCGATGAAATCCTGTAATTTACGTCCGGTTAAGACTTGCCCTCTGGGTAAAAAACCCAGTAACCATAAGAGTTCTAAAGCGAAGTGTCTGCCCAAATCCGCCGGTGGATCTGATTTATTTTCCTCTAGCTTAGCCAAAGTCGCGCGCATCAGCTCAAACACGTCACGATGTTCCTGTCTTTCCGCGAGTAACGTATCCACCAGTTCGCAAACCAGATATGCCAGACTAACTTTGCGTAAATCACTTTTTAGCGAATGAAAATCATTAATTCCCTCTACTTCGGAAACCGAATCAAGTAAACGGCCGTGATGGATGATTAATTTAACCTGCGAAAAAATTTCTAAATACGGCGCCCGTCGGCTGTGTATCCGCCGGATCCCCTTGGCAATCACCCGGATTTTTCCGTATTCCTTAGTGAAGATAGTCACGATCCGATCGGTTTCTCCTACGTTGCGGCGTTTGAGGATGATGCCTTCGGCTTTATAAATCGGTTCCCGTGCCATTATGTTAGAAGACCAGTTCGGTGTCTCTCGCGAGGTCAAATTTCTTTTTTTCCTTGCCGTTCAGTTTAAGCGTCCATTCCTGCCCGCTGGTGCCCGGCTGTTTTTGGAGGAGCAATCGGTATTTGCCGCCTTCCAGCTTCACAGGCGAAGTATAGGTTAGCTCCAGACGCGCCGTACCGAGAGGATTGACAACAAGAAAGCCTTCAAAGACGGTTTTCCCTAAATTTTCATAGGTGTCCATCGGCACCGGTTTAGCATCTTTGGGCGACTGCGCTCCTTTGCTGTCTACCAGTTTACTGCCAAGCGGTGTGTAAACCCTCACCCAATCTCTGAGCGGTGCATTGAGACACAGGCCTCCGCTCTCCAGTCCGCAATCGCTTCCCGGGTAGGGATTTTTATAGTCTACCGTTAGCTTAGTGGTGAGCGTACCGTCGCCGTTAACCGTTACGTCTTTACTCACTTTCTCGCTCACGAACATATTCGCTTTGGCGCCCGCCATGTTGCTTTGGTTGAGATGCAGGTAATCCCAACCTTTATCCTCTGCATAGGAAAGTAAGGTTGCGGTGTCGGTGGCAGCCATAATCCGGCCGGCCATATTAAAACTCTCCGCTGCTTTCTCGGCAGGAGCATCATGGAAATATGCCAAAATGTGTTTTTCATTGATCTCCGCAATCAACATCTGGAATAGGCTCCCCCAATATTTGGAAGGGGAAACACCTAAGGCCATCTGGAGCATTGACTGAAACAAAACCCCGATAATATCTTTGCGTGCGGTACGCACATAGCCAACCGGCCGCGTAGAATAATCTTCTAATTCGTAAACTGCCCGCGGACAATCACAACGCTTATCAATCTCAGCACTGAAGGTTCGTCCGGCGATGGTTAAAGGACCAAGAATTCTTAAAGCTTCTACTAAAACATGAGTGTCAACCGCGATAATACCGTCAATTTTTTCTTTGCCCGCTACACTGTCGTATATTTCTTCGAATTTTTGCATCGATAGTTTAAAGTCCGGTGAGAGATTACTGTCCCGCAGATTTAAGACGTAGACTCCCTTATGAAACTTCAGGATTTCGGGAGGAGCCGGAAAGGTTTTGCGTTTAGCGCTGTCAAGGGCATAAATGTCATCTGCCCGTTCCAGGATCGGTTTGCCATGCGAGAAACGGAACTGCGCGTAGGCTGTAATAAAACCTCCGGTCGGACGCAATTCTTTGTCGTTTTGAAAAAGGATGAGATAGCGTTTATCCTGTGGCTCGCCAAGCATCAGGGGAAGATTGATGAGCAGCGGTTGGGCGTTAACAAACAAATTAGCAGTGCTTTCAATGACGTCTTTCGCGCCTGCCAACTGCTCCCTGAGTTTGGTTTTACCTAATTTCTTGGGATAGCGGTTGGGATTAATCGCCGCCAGCTCAATCCTGAGAGTATCAACGTAACCTGCCATTTCGTTAATTTTCGGCACTAAGGCATTCATGGTTTTAACCGCAGTTTGCAGCCTTTCGTCCGCCGTACCCGAAACAAAACTGCTTTTGCCTTTCAGGCCCAAAAGATCAGCGTTGGGCTCCAAAGCCTCAATCGCTTTATCCCCTGCGGTAAGACCGGCAAAAGCGGCGGCAATCGCATGCTCGCCGTCGCGCACATATGCTCCCAGTATGGGCAGATACTTAAACGGTCTGACTTTATTAAATTCTTTATCCAAGACCACTAAACTTTGCCGGGTGGCCAATAAGGATTCCTTGGTTTTCTGGAGATCTTGATTTTTCACAGCCGCGGCAAGTTCGCGGCCTTTACCAAGAGTCGCCTGAGCTTGGACAATCACACCACGGAAAGCAAGTAAACCTAAAACCAAAAATATTACTAAAACCACCAGCACCCCAGGTAAAATCTTCCCCACTTTGGGTAAAATCAACTTTGGCTTGAGCGGCGGCGGATCGGCGGAGGCGGTGGTTTCTAAATTTATTTGTTTCAGTTCTTCCGCCATAAAACTATTTTCAATGGTTAGTCATGAATTGTCAACCGGAAATATTAAACTGCGCCTTTACCGGAAATCATCGCCCAGGGACTTTTTAGAAGAATCGCAAAATCCAAAGATAAGGATCGTTGCGTCACATAATCAGCATCCATTTTAATGCGTTTATCAAAATTTACCTCACTGCGTCCGGAAACCTGCCAAAATCCGGTTACTCCCGGTTTGGCAGATAACACAATTTTAACTAACTTCTTCGTATGGGGGTACTTACGTTGCTGCTCAGCTAATTCGTCAGGATAATACGGTCGCGGGCCTACCAGACTCATCTCTCCTCTTAAAACATTCATGAGTTGCGGTATCTCGTCCAGTGAATGTTTGCGGATAAACCTGCCTACGCGGGTTACTCTCGGATCTTCCTTCAATTTATAGCTATTGCGTTTATATTCTTGGTAAAGACGCGCCAGGCCGGGATCAGTCCGCAGTTTTTTGTGGGCATTAATGATCATGGAGCGAAATTTGTAAAGTTTAAATAATTTGTCGCCTTGGCCAACTCGTTCGGGAGTATCCGCGAGAATCGGACCGAAAGAATCAAGCTTAATCGCCAAAGCAACTGCCAGACAAACCGGTAAAAAAATAATTCCCAAAACGATACTGCCGGCGATGTCAATCAATCGTTTTACTACGTTATACAATGTGGTCATACTTAAGTAAGATCTTCATATTCCGTGCCGGTCAGGCTCTCTACCAGTTTTTTTATTTTAGCCACGGAAGACTTACGGCACACCAAGACTACATCATCCGTATTGACCACAAACATCTCGTTAAGGTCAAGGGTAACTACCAATTGCTTAGTATAGTTATATATCAGGCTATCCTGGGTATCATTCAGCATGACTTTACCCTGAGTGACGTTTTTATCCTGTGAGTCGGATAAGGCTTCTTTAAGGGCCTCCCAAGCACCGATATCGCTCCATTCAATATTTTCGGCAACCACCAAGGCTTCTGCCGGATTTAATTTCTCTAAGATAGCATGATCAAAATTAATCTTTTCCAGTGTGGGATACACCTCGCTTAGTACTTCTTCAAAACGACTGGTTTGCCAAGCATCTCTCACTCTACTTAACCCTGAAGTAAGATTAGGGGCGTAACGCTCGTAAAGTTGCCAGAGAAAATTGGGCGTGGTGATAAAATATCCTAAATTCCAACCGTGGCGGCCACTCGTGAAATATCGCTTGGCAGTCTGAGCATCCGGACGGTATTGACAATCTATAAAGGCATGGAACGCGATACCGTCAACTTCTTCCGCTACTTTACCATATTGAATCCAGCCCAAATTTTCACTGGCAAAGCGGGGTTTTTGGGCGACAAAAATCATCCGGTCCGGCTTACTACTAATTACCTTGCCGGCGGCAACCAGAATCTTCCGAAACAACGGTTCCTGCTTAACGAGATGATCGCTCCAAAGTATGGCCATCGGTTCGTAAGGCGATTCTTTATTTAAAAGAGCAGTCATCAGTCCTACCGCCGGTCCTACGTCACGCATCTGGGGTTCGCCGATGACATGACGGGGCGGTAATTCAGGTAATTGCCGTTCGACAATCCCGACATACTGTTTGCCGGTCGACACATAGATATCCTTCCACTTGAAATCAGGTAATAAGCGTAAAGCGGCCAATTGGAGAGTCGACTGATTGCCGATGACCTTCTCAAATTGTTTGGGAGATTTCTTCCGTGATAACGGCCAAAGCCTTGTTCCTACACCACCGGCAAAAATAACTGCTTTCATATTTTTCGGTACTTCCGATAAAGTTCTGCTACCGCTAAGCTAAAATCCGTTCTAAATCTGGTTTGACTAAACCTCAAAGCATTCTTCCGACAGTCTTCCGGATTAAAACGCTTCCCGGCAAAAGCTGTTAGCGCAATAGATAAAGCTTCCTTAGTTTGTTTAGCAAAAAAAATGCCGGTTTTTCCTTCCTGGACAACTTCGGCTATCCCACTGTCTCGGAAAGCAATTACCGGCCTCCCGCAAGCCTGTGCTTCCACTGCTGCGAGACCAAAATCTTCATCAGCAGCATGCACTAAGGCGCTACAATTCTGATAATAACGGACTAATTCCCCGTCTGTCAAATAACCACCAAGGAATTTGATATTCCGGTGGGCCAGGCTTTGCAGTTCGTCTTTTTGCCATCCCTCTCCAATAACCACCAATGGCCAGCCGAGTTCGTTAAAGGCGTTAATGACGAGATCAACCCGCTTATAACCTACCAGCCTCGAGACGACCAGAAAGTATTTTCCGGCGTTTTCAATTTTAAATTTTAAATTAGAAATTTTAAATTTACTTAAGTCTACCGGCGGATAAATTATCCTCTCTGTCTCCCGACCGTAATATTGTCTAATCCGCCTGTCAACTCTTTGGGAAATTGCCAGATAATAATCCGGTCGGGACGCCGCCACCAGATCCCACTGCCTAAAAGTGGGTACCAACGCCTTTTGCGCCCATTTAGCAGGACCACTTAACCAGCTCATCCCGGGTCTCTCCCGATATAACTCGCGGCCACTCCAGAGATAGCGTGTAGGCGTAAGACAATAGCAGATGTGTAGTGTCTGCGGTTTGGTAATTATTCCTTTCGCTTCAGCGGAAGTTATTGAAATTACCACGTCAAATTCATCAAAAGTGAAGGTTTCAAAAGCCAGGGGTGTCGCCCAGGGATAAAATTCGTGGTATCTTTTGGCCCAGGGAAAATGTTGCAGGAATGACGGTTTTACCCGGAAAACTTTTGCCCAAGTTGCCCGTCGCGGATCATAAACTGCCGTGTAAAGTGGAGCCTCCGGCCAAATCTCATGGAGCGCAAGCAGTACCCTCTCCGCCCCACCCCATTTGTTCACTCGATCATAAACTAGTGCCACTTTCAAATTTTGTTTAACCATACGCCTAGGGCTAGAATTATCAGGATTAATTCTAAAAATACATTCGGCAGAGATTGGAAAAAATAAATCCGGAGGATTTTACGCATCGGATAATCGATTTCTCCACTTTTTATTTTAGCAAGATATTCTTTCCGGCGCTTGTCAAAAGGATAAAGCCAAAATATTTGCGGGTGATTCACTTCTTGGTTTAAGCCTAATTTATAAAACCAATGGCTGATATCGTCCAGCACTAAATGCACAAATAGCGCAATCCATCCTAAGAGTAAGGTCGGGAGAGAAAAATACTTGGCCGTAAATACTAAGCTAAATAAATAAATAAGACTAGCCGCCACCGGGGTATGGGTAAATAGAAAATGGTGGTTACCCATTCGCCTTAAGAATAACCGCGATAATAAGATATCTAAATCCAATAAATTTCCCCAGGCAATAATATATATCTGGTTAGCTAAGGGGGTTTCATAACCGACTAAGCGCGGTGTTTGGGAAATTAGGTAGGAAATTGCTAAGTGTCCTGGGGTTAACATAAGAAAGCTAGCTTACAGCCTCTTGATAGGCGTTCAACGTCGCTTTGGCCATTTTATTCCAACTAAAAGATTTGGATAATAATTTAGAATTTCGCTTAGACTCCTTACTGCTGGCGTAGTTTATGCACGCCATTTTTAATTTACTTATTAATTCCTTGTCACTATCTGGTGGGAAATATATTACCTTGTCGCCCAGTACCTCCCGGAAAACCGGAATGTCGGAACAAATCACAGGACAGCCCAGACTTAAAGCCTCTAATGCCGGAAGTCCAAAGCCCTCCATCAGCGAGGGAAAAACCAAGGCTACGGCATGCTGATATAAGTTAACTAGCTCCGTATCAACGGCCTGCCCAAAAAAGATTACCTGACTGGTTAAACCCTTCTCACTCACCAATCTTTTAAGTCTTCTGTAAAAATAATCTTCCTTGCCGACAAGGACAAGTTTAATAGTTGTAAGTTGTGGGCCTGCCCTGAGCGAAGCCGAAGGGTTATAAGTTATAAGTTTTCGAAAAGCCACAAGCAGTGTTTCAAGATTTTTGTGCGGATAGGCATTGCCTACATAGAGAAAATACGGATCATTGATTAGTCTTTTTTGAGCTTTGAGCTTGAGATCAACTCCTTCGTACGTCACCACGATTTTCTCTTTCGGAATCTTAAAATGGTCAATAATTTCCTGTTTGGTCGCCCGGGAAACAGCAATGATTCTCTCTGCCCTCTTTAAGGCAATCCTTAAAATCAGCTGATATCCCAATCGGCGCAGTTGATAGAGCATCCAAGGCAAAGTAGTCGCTTTACCCGTATTAAAATGAAGTATGGTCAGGTCATGTATCGTAACGATAAATTTCCCCGGATAAAAAATCGGTACGTTAAAATAAGGTACATGTACCAGATCCAATTTTTCCTTAATTAGTAGCGCGGGCATGACCAGCTGCTCGGTTAGGCTATGCCAAGATACCTCGGCTAAGGCTTTAGTAAAGCGGGAATTGGGAATTTTAAAATCCGCGTAGTCGTGTTTCTTGAGGAAAATTATATAGTAATTCTTCTCATCAATCAGCGCCAATTCCTTAAGCAAATTACTGATATAGCGACCTACACCGGTCTCCCCCATTAATCTCGCATCAATGCCAATTCTCATGTATTAAATATATCAAAATTATACTTTTAATTTCTCCAGAAGAAATATCCGTAGGTCAAAGAGGAAGTAGATCAAGCACATTAAAACTCTTGGGTAGCGTTTATCATAATTTTTTTGATAAAAAAGTTTGTTATATTTGAAAAAGAATATTTCCGTTCCCAGGCGACGTTTTTGGTCGAGGTGCGCCCTCCCGCTCTGTTTCTTCCGATGTAAAACTGTCACATTCGGGTTAAAGATGATTTTCCATCCGGCTCTTTTCATGCGGAAACACCAATCCATATCCTCACCATAGAAAAAGTAGTCTTCGTCTAGTAAACCTATTTGCTTAATCACCTCTCTTTTTACCAGAAAAAAAGCACCGCTAATCATATCCACTTCATGAATCGTATTTAAGTCTTTAGAGGTTTGGTGGTATTGGGAAAATATCGCGCTGTGAGGGAATAACTTTTCCAGTCCCCCGAAGTAGGTAAAGGCTGCCCAAGGCGTAGGGAATCCCCGATGACAGGCAGGATCCATGGTGCCGTCCGGCAAAACCAGCTTACAAGTTGCGGCTCCGACCTCGTTATGATGCTCAAGATAGTCAACTATAGTCTTAAACGTCGCGGGATTTACCTCGGTATCAGAGTTAAGCAGTAAAATATAGCGTCCTTTGGCGCGTTTAATGCCCGGATTATTGCCGGCCGCAAAGCCGATATTTCCGTGATTAGCAATTACGACGGCCTGAGGAAATTCCTTTTTAACCATCGCTAGGCTTTGATCCTGCGAACCATTATCACAAACGATTACCTCCTGCTCGTATTTACCTAAATTTGAGGCATAGACAGCTTTCAGGCACTGCCGCAGTAAATCCCGGGTATTAAAGCTTAAAATAATCACCGAGAGGTCAAGGTTATTTTTTTTGCTCATAAGCTGTTTGCCAAACCTGTAATAATTTTTCGCCTAAAGTCTCCCAATTATATTTCGTTTCGATTAAATTTCGGGCTGACTTGACCAGTTTAGCGCGTAAAGCCTCATTCTGTAAAATTTCCCGGGTTTGCTTGACAAATTCCGCGGCAGAACCCGCTTCCAGATAATGTTGACCCGGAAGTGCCTGAAGTCCGCCGATCGCTTCCCGGGTAGCAACTACCGCGAGTCCGCTAGCCATCGCCTCCAAAATTTTAAATTTCGTACCCCCGCTGATAGTCATCGGTGCGAGGAAAACGTCTGCGCGTTGATACTCCTTGGAAATGTTTTCAATATTTTCCGCCAGTTCAATACCGTTATTTTGGGTTTGTTTTTTTAGAATTACAGGTAAATTCTGTCCCACAATCCGCAGTCTCCCCTGCGGGTAAGCTTTCTTTAGTGACGGCCAGATTTCTTTGACTAACCTAAGACCGGCTTCGAGATTGGGTAGCCAGGAAAATCTTCCTACAAACAGAAAAACGGGTGCCGACTTAACGGTTTTATGAGTCTGACAGATAAAATTGGAAAAATCCACTCCGTTGGCTATGACCGTAATCGGTTTTTGCTGAACTTGTTTTTCTATAATCCTTTTGTCTTGTTCTGAAACGACGATTAAATGATCTGCCCGCCGCCAAATTTTCTCTTCCCAGTATTTCAGTTTAGCTGCATCACAGAGGAGTATTGGTTTCGCCGGAGAAAACCAAAAATTTTGTGCATTCGCCCGATAAACCGCATATTCGATATTATGTTCAGCTACGACCAGCGGCAACTTAAAATTCGGTAGTGAAGGAAAGACATAACTCGGCTCAATATGGATCAGGTCATATTTTTGACTCAGAAGCTCACGTCGGATCTCACGTCTTAATGGTTCATTATTATAAGAAGATAAAAGTAAGGAATATTTCCCTAAAAGGGCCCGGGTTAAATAGGGAATGCGGAGGGCCCGGCCACGCCAAAAAACTTCAACTTTGCGGCAGAAGTTGAGTTTACCCAAAAGTTTTCTTTCAGTTTCCTCGCGGATCAGAGAAAAAAGCGTAATTTCGTGTTTAAGTGCGGCTTTTTTTAAGAGATTATAAATCCTGACCTGCCCGCCGGAATGCAACGGATACGGCAGGAGTGCGGAAATAAAAAGGATTTTCATTTTATTTTGGGGTAACGGAGATCAATGATGGCGTACTTATCGTTGCGCACTATTACTTTATATCTCCTGGCCAGATCCCAGGTTTCCCAATCCTGGTCTGTGGGGGAAACCGTAACGTAATGGGTTGCACCCATTTGTAGTTTTTTCTCAATGTCAAACCCTAACGGCCAGCCCTGACGGTTAGTCTGGTAGAGAAACGTGGTGTCGCCGTTGTAGGGAGCAATTACCTTAGCATCTTTAGGTAATAATTTGTCGGCTGCTTGACCCGCCTCGACGATTTCCGGACGATTAATCCAGTAGAAAGTACGGAGGGTATACCAGGAAAAAGCCAGCATAAATAATAAACAAATGACAAATGACAAATGACAAATGACAAAGGGAAAAACTTTATTATTTAAAAGAAAAACTAGTCCTTTGGCTACGTAAAGACTAATTACCGGTAAAAGCAGGATCTGGTAATAATCGTGCTGGACGTTGCCGGTGGCAAAAACGACAAGGTAGAGAAGCAATCCCAGGATCCACCAGCGGAAAATCCATCCTTCCTTTTTCTCGGGACGAATCATGAGTCCCAGGCCGAAAGGAATCAGTCCCCAATAACCAAGAATTAATTTTCCGATTCGCTCAGCAAACAGCCAATAAAACCAGGCGCCCTTAAAACGAATGAGATTTGAGTTTAATAACCACGCATAAGCCGGAATACCCTCAGGGAATTGGATGATCCAACGGCGCCACCAGAGGAAAGGCAATAAGCAAATAAGCAAATAAGCAAATAAGCAAATAAATAAATTCTTAGAAAAACTAAATCTTTTATAAAACAGATAAACTACTGGTAATAAAAGAAAAATCGTGGTTGGCTTTACGAGGAGCGCCAGCGCACAGCTTAAGCCTCCACCCAGCACTAATACCCAATCTCTGCTATCTAGCTTATGGTCTTTCGTAAGTCTGATTTTACTAATTAAAAAGAGACTTAAAATTGCCCAAAAAACCGCCATGGTCTCCGGGAGAATGGTTCGTCCGTAATAAATACTATAAGGAAGAACGGCATAAATAAAACCTGACAAAAAACCGGTCAAAGGATTAACTAATTGACTTACCAGTAATGTCAGAAGTACTGCGGTTCCGGCAGCCGCCAGAATATTTACCAAGCGTAACCAAACTTCAATGGGCAGTTGAGGAAAACTTTTAGCTAAGGCAGCACTAATTAGTTGATAGAGCGGGAACTCTACCATCCGCCAACCCTGAGGATTGTCCCGGCCGGAGGCGATATTGGACAAATCATCATAGCGGGGACGTAAGGGATCGAACCCCAGCTTCAGAAAGTTACGCGCTACCGCTGCGGTATCTGACTGGCGCCAACTGTGCCAATCTGCCAGCGGGCTTCCGAGTTTATAGAGCCGAACAGTTGTCGCCAGGAAAAAAACGAGAATAATGAATAAAAAATTTAATTTCTTCATTGATCCTTTGGTGCCGGTTTTTTCATTTCTTTACACTTGCCGTTTAAGTCAAATACAAATACTTTTTGAGTTTTAGAACCGTAATCCACTGCATCGAAAGCCAACTCAAGCGATGACCAGGTAAAGACTCTCATCTTGGGATTGCGAAAAATAAGCCACAATGCGTCGGGAAGCCCCACCGGAAATACCCAGGCCTCACCCTGGCGGATCGGTACGTTGACGAAGTGAAACTCCATATTTTCCGTGGCCCAATAATCTTCATAGGCGCCTTGCATCGTTACGATAAAATTCTTTGACTTATCTCCGGCGATAGACCAATCCTGACGAACTTGTTGATGCTGGACAAGCTGAAAGAGCACAAAGATACCTCCGACAATCAATGTACCCAAAACCGCAATCGTCCGCCCGTTCGCTAGTAAGAATGTGTATAGTTTTTTAAGTAGATAAATAAGCAGGATAACAACGCCGATGGATGCAAGATAACTATAGCGGGACGTCATATTCCCTAGGCCCAAAAATGGCAACAGGGATATGACGAAAAAGCCTAGCGCAAACAGCGTAAGGCTTCTCCCCTCTTTGTCTATCTGCCGCAGATAAGTCTTGTAACCAACTACGATGAGTACCGAGAGTGCCACGATGACACCGGCAGTAATCAGCGTATGTGCTCTCAGCCAAATTCGCAGTGCTCCGATAGCCGGCATGGCATAAGGACCGACGAGTGTTAGGGTAAAGTACCCGACTGCATTGCCAACAACATTGAAAGGTAACTTAAGAATACTGTAATTATAGTCACCGCTTAACCAATGGCTGTTAGCTAAATAGCGCACCACAAGATAGACAGGTAAAGGTACCAGGAGCACTCTCCGGTAAATATCACTCCAGAATCTGCGCAGGCCGTCAGCGCCATTTGTGGTATATGTGTATAAGAGATAGAAAAATGGCGTCACAATACCTAATTCATGAAACAAGAGGGAAAGGATGAAAAAACCAAGGGTTAAGATAAAATAGCTCATTTTTTTCCTTTCCTCCCAGGCCATATAACAAAGTAGGCTAGCCAGCGAAAAAACCGCTGTGAAGAGAAATCCCGTGGCTGAGATCCAAAATACCGGTTCTGACTGACCGCTTAACAAAAGAAATGTAAATCCGGTAACGACAGCAAGCAGAAAATTCCTGAAAATTTTTCTTGCCAGAAAAAATACGAGCACGGCCACGATAAAATGTAACCCCAATGACACGGCGTGATAGATGTTCTGGTTAAGCCAAAACAGGGAATACATGCTAAGAAAATAAAGCTTCGCTCCCGGCCGATAGAAAAATCCATTTGCTTGCGAGAAATAGCGAACAATCGTTCCTGTATTGAGTTGACACCGCTCTGGAGAAACCACGTTATTACCACAATCCGCGACCCAGCGAAACCAGGTAAAATCATCTCCGACGAAGTTATTGCGAAGCATCGACGAATATAAAACGACCGCGAGAATGAATAAATATACGACGAAAGCTTGCGGCGATCTGACGATAGTTTTTAACTCTTTGTACAAATCAGGAGATTTCTTCTCATAGAGCCGGAGTATCCCCAGGGCGATGCCAAATAAAAGCCATAAGACAAACGCGATTTTTGATGCTTCAAACACGTCGATAAAAAGAGCGTTTACCGCAAGCCCCACCACTCCCGCGACAAAACCGATCAAGAAACTCCGCACTTCAGGCGAATTCACGTAGCGTAGAGTCTTGCGAATATAGATCCACGCTATCACTAGTATTGCCAAAAAGCTGCCAAGCCCTAACAACCCTACCTCTCCCAGCATGCGCAGGTAGCTGTTGTCTATGGCAAGTCCCACCGACCCGTACCCACTCCCCACCAGGATATTTCTTTTGAAGGCAGCCAGGGCCCGCGGCCATTCTCCCTGAAATCTGGTGGTAAACGACAAGTCATACGTTAAGACCTTTTTGAGCAAGAAGTCGCCATTGATCATGAATACTTCTGCCGACGTGGTGGCCACTTTGGAAATCGGTTCAAAGTAAAAATTCCCCAGTTTTTTGATAACCGGCGCCAGCGGAAGGTTTACGTATCCTGTACCCTGAGGCAAATTCTCGCCTGTTGGTGCATTGGGTTCCCTAAACAGGACGGTTTCACTCTCGATTAGCGCGTACGGGATCACGAGAACCGCGGAGGGGCTTGCATAGGCATAAAGATTCTTGATGTCTCTGGAAAATGCCTGCTTAACCACTTTATCGGCAAAAAAGGTGTTTGGCACATTTTTTGACTGACCGATCGCTTCTCCTGTGGTTGCGTCCACCAAAACGTCAATCTCCCTGAGGGTGCTTCCGAAACGATCTACAATTCTTGGTGAAACACTTACCACAATAAGTACGGTAAGTAGAATAATGGGGAGAGCAATAATGATAAGCTTTTTCTTCTGCACGAAGATGACCAGCCCCAGTGAAAGAAAAAGTGCAAATAAGGAAATCCTCGACACGGTCATAAACAAAACGATCAGTCCTAACAGCACGACCACTGCAAGCACCCAGCGCCATAACCGGTTTCGAAAACCAAATATCATGCTGACCAGTATCGGAATGATCAGCACAAGGTAGGCTGCCAGATCATAGTGACCACTAAACGTTGAGGAGACGCGCGATAATTGGGATAGCCGTATTGCGACACCTTTGGCAAACTCCTCATTCATGGTCAAAAATGCAGGAAAACCCAAATACTTTTGTCCGAGGCCGTAGAGAGCGACTACGAGAGTAGTCCCAGCCAGCACTATGACTACTATAGGAAGCAGTTTTTTGTCTTTCACTGCCCAATAGGAGACAAAAAACAAGCTCAGATATTCTATGCGCCGGAGCATGCTCAAAAATGCGACATTAGGGTAAGCATCTCCTATAGCCGGCAAAACGAGCAGGATGCTATGAATCGTGGCTACAAGTCCGATGATCCAAAAAAGCAAGATTGGAACCGTAAGCGGAGTTTTGAGGCTAATTTTTTTGCGTGCCACCAGGAATGCCCAGCAAAAGAGGACAAAAAGAACAACAAAATCTTCTAGACGGACATATACCCAGGTATGTTTGATATCAATAACCGGCAATTTGGGATAAAGAGGGATAAAAGCCAAAAGAAAAAGGACTGTCGCTGTCTGCCAGTTTTGCTTAAACCAGTCGAAAAGCTTCCGCATAGGTATCTTTAAGATATATATTACCAGTAATCATCCCAATTGACCAAGCTAGCATCGCTTTAAGTTTCAGGAGTAAGCGTAAGATGAGAAGCGACCAGGGGGAATAATGTTTACGGTAGAAATAGGTTAGACCGCGATAAATATTAAGTACCGGCCCTTTTTTTTGGTTCGAGGAGCTGCCTCCGCCCAGGTGCACGATCGCAGAGTGCGGGTAAAAATAAGTGCCGTAACCCTGACGCTTAGCCCGATAAAGCAGATCAACCTCTTCCATGTACATAAAAATCTCTTCATCGAAAAGTAGTCCGTCCATGAGGAGCTTCCGAGGGCCCAGGAGACAAGCTCCGGAAACCCAATCTACGCATCTGGTTTTTGTGGGCGACCAGCGGGTCAAACCGATTTTATCGCCCCGTAAAAATAAGGCTGCCGCCACAATCGGTAAACTGAAAAATGGGCCGCAGGAACTTTGTGAACTGCGGTCAAGATTCAGCAGTTTAGGTCCGATAAAGGCTTTGGGGTGCTGTTTGGCAAACCGCCAGAGTTTATCTAAGGCATTGTTGAGGACGACGGTGTCGGAGTTTAAAAATAAAACATAATTACCTTTGGCTATCCTGATACCCTGGTTATTGGCTCGCCCAAAGCCGAGGTTTTCCTGGTTAAAAACGGTTCGAACCTGGGGAAATTTCTTTTGCAGCATTTCCCGTGTGCCATCACTAGAATTGTTATCTACGACAATTACCTCGAATTTAAGCTTCGACGTTTTTAAGCTTTTGAAAACGGAAGACAAACAGTCGTCTAGGAGTTGCTGGGTATTATAACTGACAATAATAATCGATAAATCCACTTTATTTTAAAATGTTTTGACACTATAACTTTGTGCTTTGAATGTGTTTGGTGATTGAAATTTAACGCTTAAAATTTATTGAAATAGTTTTCCAAACTTTAAAATGTATTTAAGGTCTTTATTTCTCTCTCTGATAAAAACTGCCGGTACGCCCCCTACTACCGTATAGGGAGCTACGTCTTTGGTCACGACTCCTCCGGAAGCCACTACCGCTCCTTTACCGATCCGGACACCCGGCAAAATCGTCACCCTGGTTCCTACTACTGCGTAATCTTCGATGACTACCGGTGCACCTACTTCGGCAAACCCCGGATCATCAATATCGTGTTGCATGGTATAAATCCTGACTTCTCCGGCAATCGAAACATTGTTGCCGATCCGTAAAGGCCTGACGGAAGGCGAACAAAAATCCCGCCAGTATCCCAGTAAACGACTCTCCCCTGCCTGCCAGGTGCGGTAATGCCGGCCATCCAGAAAAGCGTCATTGCCGATAATGGTATTGTGTCCTATTTCAACACCGGCCGGATTGTTAAACCGCGCTAGCCAATGAATAGTCGAATGCTTACCGATTTTAAGACGAAAAAGACTACGATAGAGCAAAAGGCGGATAGTATGACTGGGAATGAGTCCCGTCAGGGTGGCTAGCAATATCCAAAAATCAATAAGTAATCTCATAATTTTTCCTGATTGGCTACTTCTTCCAAAGTTTTAAGCACTTGCTTGGCAGCTTTTTCCCAAGTAAATTCTTTTGCCTGTGCCAAACCAAACTTGATTCTTTGCTCACCTTCAGGTTTTGTTTTTTCTTCAATTACTTTTACTAATCCGGAGGTTATGCTCTGGATGTCCTCCGGTTCGACGTAGACTCCGGCTTTACCGGCAATTTCAGGCAAGCTGGAAGTCTTACTTACCAGCACCGGACATCCGCAAGACATCGCTTCTAAAACCGGCAGCCCAAAACCTTCATACAGGCTCGGCAGCGCAAAACAGACGGCATTTTTATATAAAGGGGGCAAATCATTATCGGGAACGTAATCCAGGAATTTAACCCGCCCGTCAACGCCGTACTTTTTGGGTGCTGCGATGATTTCTTCGTATAACCAGCCTCGTTTCCCTACAATCACCAGGGTTAGGCCGGGATATTGTGAGATTAAACCGTTGGGAAGACGGGAAAAAGCTTCGATCAGTCTGACAAAATTTTTTCTCGGTTGAATTGTACCGACAGTCAGAATGTAGTTTTTAGGTAATTGGTATTTCTTAACCACTGAGTTCTCAGTGCTTAAATCTTTGTTCATTGTCAACCCCGGATAGACCACTTTTACCTTTTCTGGTTTGATCCGATATGACTTAAGTATATCATTTTTACTGGCCTGACTGATAGTAAAGATCTTTTTGGCAACTTTCACTGAATAAGCTGTCCAAACCCGTAGCTGGTAGAGATCTTTTGCGTGAAACATTTGGGGAAAGTGTAAATATGATAAATCCATGATGGAAACAACTTTTGCCTGGCGGGTGAAACGGGGAACGTAATGAGTGGGTGAAAATATGATATCCGGCTTTGGTCGGGCACTTCTTATGGCCAAAGGTAAACCGATAAAGGTCCAGAGTGGTTTCGGACCGACTATTAAATACTGCCAGGCTTGGCTGGAAGGAGGCAAATCGGAAAGCGCGGGACCGGGTAAATAAACAGTAACCTTAATTTCCGGATCGGACTGTCTGACTAATAAACGATTTAAACCCCAAATAATTTCGTAGGCAAACCGTCCTATTCCGACGCGCTCGTCACTATTGGCTTCATATCCGTCAATCGCAATAATCATCATAATCAAATTGACCCAGGATAAATCACTTTGAGCTGGCGATCGGGAATGCCCAATAACCGACCAGCATCCTTTTTGGTAGCTTCACTATCACAAAAAAAGAACTTACACTCCTTAAGGGTTTGCCTGAGACGGCGTTTCTGGACTGCCACGATAGTCTCGGCAAAACTCTCGGGATATCGGAAAATGCTTAGATCGTGAATCGTGGTTACACCCAGGGCTCCAGCCAGAGGTGGCTGCGTCCAATCGCTGCTCCAAAAAACATCTACAGATCCGATAAAACACTCAATCGGTAGAATGTGCAGTTTATTCCATAAAATGTCTAGAAGCGTCGGAGGAATCGGAACTACGACAAGCTTAATTCGTTTATTTAAACCCTGCAGAGTATGAAAGAATTGAGAAAATTTATGTCGTTGCCGTAAAGACGCTCCGAACAGTATATAATTATTCTGCTTATCGAGCTTCAACAACTCCCGCACCATCCGCCTAACATAACGGCTCACTCCCGTACCTTCAAAAACGATTTGACTGATATCAACGCCGATACGCATATCCCTGAGGGTGTGTCCGGTGCCATCTCCAGGCAGTGGCCACAATAGTTTCAAGATCCGAATACTTTGGTTTCCAGCCAAATTCCTTGCTTAACTTCCCGGCACTGGCGACGAGAGCGTGAGGATCACCGGAACGGGGACCTACCTCTTTGACGGGAAAATCTATATTGCTAACCGCTTTAACTTTTTTTACTACTTCTTTTACGGAAAACCCTTTGCCCGTACCGACGTTATAGACAGCACTTTCATGTCCGTCCGAAAGAGCGGCCAAGGTTAAAAGGTGCGCTTGACAAAGATCAGCGATGTGAATAAAGTCCCGTACGGCGCTGCCATCGGAAGTCGGATATTTAGTGCCGTAGATTAAAAATTGAGGCCTCTGACCCAAGGCAGTGGCACAGGCCAAAGGAATAAGATGCGTTTCCGGATGATGATCTTCTCCAATATCTCCCGCAGGATCTGCTCCCGCCGCGTTAAAATAACGAAGACTGATTGATCGGATACCCTTATTCCGATCATAATAAGAAAGCAGCTGCTCAAAATTCCACTTCGATAAACCATAGGTATTGGTAGGTGCTTTGGGATCGTCCTCTTTAATCGGAATATGTACGGGGCTACCATAGACTGCCGCGGTTGAAGAAAAAATGAATTTGTTAACTTTGAATGCTTCCATTACTTCAAGCAGCGTCAATGGCGTTAACAGATTATTTTGAAAATACATCTGCGGTTCCTGCATTGACTCTTCGACTAAGGTATAAGCTGCAAAATGCATAACTGCTTCAATTTGGTGGTCTTTAAATAATTTGGTAAGTTTGCCTCTGTCACCGATCGATCCCTGAACCAAGATTGCTCCGGAGGCAATAGCTTCCCGATGGCCGTTTTCCAATGTGTCTAACACGATGGGGACAAGTCGATTTTGCAATAAAACTCTTACCATGTAACTACCGATATATCCCGCACCACCGGTAACCAGAATTTTCATATATCCTTATTTTACTCTATGAGGTTGGCGTAAAACAAAAACGAGGAAAAGAAGTAAAAAACAGGCAGCGTACCAGGTCAGCCGTTCCGCAGTAAAAAAAATCCAAGCAGAAAATAAAGGCAGCGAAAGCAGTAGGCTGAATAATCCCGCCCAGATAAAATATCTGGGGCGTTTAAGCAGAAGCATAAATAACAAGATAACTAAAAAACTAACGTCTTGAATTTTCATTCGTTTATTAACAAAAAAACAATTCTTCGATAATAACTCTCACTTTATTTTTTGAAAATAAGCAATGGTCCGGTTTAGTCCCTCATTAACTGAGACTGCAGGCTCCCAGTCAAGCAGGTGCTTAGCCTTACTGATATCCGGCCGGCGGCGGGAAGGATCATCAGCCGGCAGAGGACCAAAATTAATCTTCGCTTTGGTTTTGGTCATTAGTTTGACTTTTTCCGCTAATTCAAGTACCCGATACTCTTCCGGATTACCTAAATTAATTACTTCACCTTTTAAACCTTCTTGAAACATAAATTTGGTTAATCCGGTTACCATGTCTGAAACATAACAAAAAGACCGGGTATGACTGCCGTCTCCGTAGACGGTTAGCGGCCTGCCGGCCAGTGCTTCCGTGATGAAGTTAGAGACGACCCGTCCATCGTCTTTTTGCATCCGGGGGCCATAAGTGTTGAATATTCTGGCAATCCGACCATCAACACTGTGCTTTTTGACATAAATCATGGTAAGCATTTCTCCAAACCGTTTGCTTTCGTCATAACACGCTCTTATCCCGTTGGGATTGACATTCCCCCAATAAGTTTCCTTTTGCGGATGCTCCAGCGGTTCGCCATATACTTCGGACGTCGAGGCATAGAGAAATCTGGCTTTGTTTTGTTCTGCTAAACGCAGCAAGTGGAGAGTACCGAGCGAGTTCACCAAAGCGGTTTCCAGAGGATGCTCCTGATAGTGCACGGGTGAGGCGGGAGAAGCTAAATGAAAAATAAAATTCAAATTGTTATATTGCTGAATTGTTAAATTGTTAAAGGGCTCAGCAATATCATGTTCGGTGAAAGTAAAATTGTTATTTTCCCCTGCCTCTTTAAGGTTAGCGCGGTTACCGGTGATTAAGTTATCAATGCAGACTACCCGATACCCGCAATCGAGAAGGGCGTCAATCAAGTGTGAACCGATAAAACCAGCTCCGCCGGCCACCAAGCAGGTCTTCTTGTTTAAGCTCCCACAATTCGTTTTAGTCATAATCAACTTCTTTGCCCTACTATTTATTTTAAGCGCCAAACAGCTAAATTTTCAAGCGCAGGTAAATCTATTCTCTCAAGGTTTGCTAACTGATCAAGGACCTGAAGATATTGTTGTCGTTTCTGCGGACTATAGCGCCGGTCTTCCTGAAATATTTCTCCTTCTGCGTCTGACGGAATAATTATGAAATTAACACCCATCTCTTCCAACAACTTACGCCCTTCTGAATTCGTCAGAGTTTCCCTGATTTCTTCAGGTTTAAGCTGTCCCCAAATAGTCTCTGATTCCAGTGCCGGGTAATTCTCCGCGTAAAAGCCAAATCTTTGCCGGCGTGGTATCCATAGGGAGACCGTACCTTCGGGTTTGTCTAAAATAAAATCTTTATAACTGAGATATGCACGAGGCACTGTTTTAGGTTTAAATGTACCTTTAATTTGCCCTAGCCAGGCGGGTTTGATGAGTAATGCCCAAACTAAAATACCGCCGAGTAAGATCAAATTAAAAGCTAGCTTATTAAATCCGGACATTTTCAAACGAATCAGAATCTTATTACTCGCTTTAGCAAGCCTAAATAAACTCCACGGGATTAATATACTATAAGCAAGCGCCGTGAAAAGATAAAATTTAGTCGGATCGCGATACGCATAAAAACCGGGAATCTTACTTAAAAGAAAATAAACCTGAGGCAGGGGCGGCTGAACTCCTTTTGCTAAAAATGCTCCCAGCAGGGCGACAAAACCCCAAAAACAAATAATCTTCGTCTCGGAAAACCAAAGATTACGACTGAGTCTCTTCTTTGAGAAAAGAAAACCCAAAAAAGCCAGTATGGGAATAACAAGAAATGGTGCTTTCATAAAATAAATTTTGCCGAAAATATTTTCCGGCCAATTGGGATGAAGCAGAGAGAGAGTATTGGAAAAGGTGGCAAAGCTGAAATAAGCCAGCGTTATTTGATCAGTTGCCTCACGATATTGCTCACGATAAATCGTGAGATTGGAAATTATCCAATAACTGTTCAGGAGTAAAGCACCTAATAAAATTTTTAAATTGGCAGAAATTTTTTCCCTTAGGAGGTTACTATTCCCAGTAAACAAAAATAAAATACCCGCGGCTGTTAAAACCAGCGTGAGGATAAATACCCTGGGATCAAACATTAATTGCAGTGCTGTAACAATAATGGGTAGTAACCAAAATTTAGCTTTTTTCCGGTTCTTTTCGGTCGGCGAATTTATCAGGGATAAAAAAACCAGCGGTGATAAGGCGTAGGCTAAAGCAACCCCGATTTGTCCGCCCCCTACTACCATCAGGATGTAAGTATTTGTGGTATAAATCAAAGAAGTAACCGCAGATAATACTCGATATTGGGAGTTCTTTATAATTTTCTGAAACAACCATCTTCCCAACAAGTAACTACTGATCAGAGAAAAGATTAAAAAGGGCAGATACCAAAAAATACGTTCAATCAGCTCCCAGGATAATCCCAATAATTTGATGCCCAGATCCGTTGTTACCCTGTAATAGATTTCAATCCAAAGATAACCATCAGAAGGTATTAATGGCCAAACATATACTGTCTCTTTAAATAGATAAGGCCAATCACCTGAGGAAAGAGTACCCCAAACAGTAAACCATGACCGATAGACTAAGAAAATCAACGCGAATACCGCTAGGATGACAGGTGAGTTAAAAAAAACCTTTAGAAACCTTTTTAAAGATCTTTTCTCCATAAGTGAAATATTTTACCGAAAATAAAAATTAAAAACAGATAGACTAAATTACCAGCGTATTCAGCTAATAAAGAAAAATGAAACAGTGTCAATAAACAAATAATAATCAGTATTCCGAGTATAATAAAAACATACGTTTCTAGGGGGGGCGTAAAAAGTATATACCAAATGCATAAAAAAGCTAAAATCACAAACGAAGTTGAAAAAATAATATTAATATAAGGTACTGCGAACGAAACGAAAATCAGAAAGGATAAAATAAAAGACAGCAGCACAAATTTAGCCAAGCTTTGTCTATACCACTTTAATAAAGATGTTTCTAAGTTTAATATTTTCATAAAAGATGCTGCCTGCGCGTATGCAATAAAATAGCCAGAGCAGAAATAAAAGATACCGTACTAATGATTAGCCCGTATATTACATATTTTTGTAACCTATATTCCAACTGCAAAGTATAAGTACCCTGAGATGTAATATACCAAGTGTTGTTAAAACCATTACCAACAAAATGTTGCCCATCGAAGGACTTATCATCATTCATAATTGACAGTTGCCAATTTGGGGAAAAAGCCTGTTGGAAGATTAAATAGAATGGTTTAGCCGCATCACGGATTGAAACTTTATATCTTGTTGGATCAATTTTTTGATAAGCGACTGAGGGAATGTAATTCCGACCGGCGATAAGCGGTTGACCATTGGGGATTATATTAGAGGTGTGCCGAAGAATAACTTTTGGTTCGCTGACTTCAAGCAAATTCAGATTCTGGATGCTTTCCGAGTAAATTTCTGGCGTCAATTCAGGGGCACAAAAAGAGACTCTGATTGTCCCCAAAAGGCCATCAGTAACTAACGCTCCCTTCTCCAAATAATAATCGTTAGTTGATATTCTATTACCGATTTTTACCAGCGACGAAGTCAATACCGGCGCATATTCTCTACCTCCGTCAACAAATAAATAGAATCTGTCGCTGAAAGTATTTCTACCTGAGAATATCAACCGATAAGTCTTCTGGGAAGAATAGTGATTGCTGAAAGATGAAATACACGTGCTTCCGGCAATTTTTTCCTGTTTAATTTCTGAAAGGAGATTACGAGGTTGATCAAGTATAATTCTTATTCTATGGCTTCCTTTTTCTATAAGTATTTGCGAAAAGCTTTTGACCGCTTGATCATCGATATAGAACTGTTGTACCTGCAATTTGGGATCTAAAAAGTTTCCCGTCTCTGAATCTTGAAGAAAGATATCATATTTTGCCGTTTGCGGTAAATTAAAGGAGTATATTTTTTTCATCAGAAATTCGTCTTTATTAAAAATCTTGCTCAACTTATTAATTAAAGAATTCACTTCAAATAAAGCATTCTGTGTAGCCAATAGTATCTCCTTATCCGGTGAAAAGGCGTTTGTATAAATATAATCGCTTTCTGCTTCAAGGTAAATTAGAACGGACGAGATAAAATTATAAGGATTATTACTTCCCGTAATTATTCCGTCAACTTTTTGAGAAATTTCTTTAATTGTATCAATATAGGCTCCCGCTATTTGGGGAATATAAGCAGTTTTATTTTTTAAATTTAAAGCTTCAAGTTCGGAAACATATTTCAAAGTCTTTCCGACCAGAGCAAAAATATAGGATTCTCCGGTAAAATTTTTCGTCATCAACTCATTCTTAAGCTGCAAAAAGGGATAAAGCGGTGAGTCAGGTAGGATTCTAATCTCCGGAAAAAATACCATAAAATCGTTTATCTCTGCCGCACAACTTAAACATCTCGGTGCAATATACCAGTAACCAACGTTTTCTTTAGATTCCGGTAAATCTCCACCGGTTAAAACGTTGTTGGCAGGGAACTGATTCATCGAGACAAACAATGACGTCACATCCCCTGAAACAATATCTGCTGTATCCCAACCATAAATAAGCGGAAAATTTTCCTGATATTGATAAATTTCCCACGGTCCGAAGGTTGAAACAGGTGTTAACTGTGAATTTGCCTGAAAAATACTCTTTAATTTTTCCGGATTGGCAGTCTCCTGAGTTGCTATATTATAGGCAAAATCTCCTCTAATGAGAAAATATTGTATCCCCAGAAGTTTACTGAGTGTGTACATTTTAGGAAAATCTTTGCTCTCGATTGCATCGTAGAGAATATTCACAATAAATCGTTCCTGAGGTTGCATGATCTCCAGATTTTCAACTATCCCCTTACTGCCGAAATTGCCAAGCAGCGGATAAAGACTTTGATAGTTCCAGGTATATTGTTCAAAAAGCCAGTTTTCATTAAGTTTCGGTAAAAGCAGTATTTTTGACTGTTCTCCCTTCTGCTGCCACCAATCGGTAAATTCATAGACGTATTGAGGTACTTCTACTTTCGTTCTCTGCGGACCTGCGGTAACATGAAAAATATCACCGGTTAAATACGGAAAATGATAGATAACTAATCCGATAATGACGAGAGCGAGTAAACCAATTTCTATCTTCTCTTTTGCCTGCTTCACGCTGATTCGTATCAGGAAAGAATCGAGAATATAGCTAACTGACAACCCAAGTAATACACTGGCAGCAAACCAATAAGCATAGCCGAATTTAAATATCGGCGAACGAAAGATAAAAAATCCCGGAATTTTCCGCATGCATAATTCATAAAGAGGTCCAAAAGGCATGTGCGTTCCGGCTGTAAAAAATATGGAGATGAGAAAAAGAAACAGGAAAAAAAGAATTATTCCCCGATTACTTTTTTTGAGAAAGAAAAATACTGTGACAATCAATGTCGGAAAAATAAAACTGAGCAAGATCAAAACTGGTTGAGTAAGGTACACTTGTGCATAAGGGTGAAACGGCCCGTTATTATACCAGTCGGGTATTCCCTGAAGTCGCAGCAAATTAAGAATGCTGGTATTTTCACTTAAGTATCTGGCCCAGGAGATTTGACCCTGCACTCCTCCTACGGTAGATATTAGCGTTTTCAGATTTGTTAAAGTCCCCATTAAAAACGGCAACAGTGTATATGCATTAAGCAGGAGAAACCAAAGAGCGGTAAAGACAAATAGCAAAGTTAAAAAAAGAATATCGCGATAAGCTTTGGTTAAATATTTATAGGTAACGAAAGAGAAATAGAAACAACCTAAGACAACCAGTAACCCACCGTAAAGAGGCATTCCTCCCCATCCTCCCGAATTGAACAAGGTAAGGATCAAGGCACTGATTCCGGATAAACCTAAAATTTTGACTATTGACAGGGGCTCTTTAAGTAAGGGGAACAAAAGAGTTAGGACAAGCGGCGTTGCCACGACCAGACTAAATTTCGCTCGTTCTGCTACCCACCAGCCCTGCAGAAGATAAAAATTAACGGCATAAAGAACGGGTGCAATATATTTTGCGTACGGAGTATCGATAAAGTGTTTCTTCTCTAACTGCCACATCAATAAATAACAGGAAAAAATCATGGCCAAAAACCAAAAGCTAAACACTATCCGCTGAGAAAGAGAAGTTGAGAATCCGATCAATTGAGGAATTGCATCAATCAGGTGGAGAAATAAACTTCCCTGAATTCCGGATTGATCCATGCCAAAGCCGATATTGGAACTCCAAGAATATAAACGGTCAGTTAAAAAAGCAACAGAGGCAAGTGGATAGACATTATCATGCCCCAATAAAATCTTACCGTCTTTCAGCCAAAGAAATGGCAGTAAGCCAATGAAAAAAAGAAGTATTAAAATAATTTTGTGCCCAATTTTACTCATAGTAATAAAATTTTTTACTGTAATCCGTAACAACCGGAATGATTAATTGTTTCTTTCTAAATTAAATGACCATATTTACAGAGATCCTCCAGAATCATTTCCCCATTGTACTTATATTTCCACTGAGGATAATGGGATTGAAATTTAGAGACATCAGAAATATACCAGACATGATCGCCGCGACGGTTTTGTTTATGATATTTTAATTTCACTTTTTTCCCCAGTAACTTCTCGATTTTCTTAATTGCTTCAAGAATTGAGACATTGGAATGACGGGAACCTCCCAAATTATAAACTTCACCGCAACGCGGTCTTTGATAAAAATAATAAAAGGCATTGATTAGGTCAAAAGAGTGAATATTGTCTCTGACTTGCTTACCTTTATAACCAAAGATGTTATAAGGCTTCTCTTGGGCGATACATTGTACAAGATAAGCTAAAAAGCCATGAAGCTGGGTACCGGAATGCGCCGGTCCGGTCAGACAACCCCCCCGAAAAACTCCGGTTTTAAGACTAAAATATTTGCCATATTCCTGTACCATGACATCCGCCGCTACCTTGGAAGCACCAAAAATACTATGGAGAGAGTCATCAATGCTCATCGTTTCATTAATTCCTTGATAAAAAGCATGGCTGCGTGGCAATTCCCATCTGGTTTCAGTCTCGTAAACAGGCAGTTGATTGGGCCGGTCACCGTAGACTTTATTGGTGGAGGTAAAGATAAATACGGCTTCCGGGCAATAATTCCGGTAATTTTCTAAAAGATTAAGTGTCGCTGTTGCGTTGATGGAAAAATCCGTGAGGGGCTCTCTGGCTGCCCAATCATGCGACGGTTGGGCCGCGGCATGAATAATCAAATCGAATCTAAATTTACGGAATAACTTTGTTATTTCCCGGATATTACGAATATCAAATGAGAAATGACTATAGTTCCGGTATTTTTGTTCCAATAATTTTCTATTCCAGGTTGTACTGGCTGCCTTACCGAAAAAATAAGCACGCAGATCATTGTCGATGCCAAGGACGGAAAAATCTCTTTCGCAGAAGAATTTAACTGCTTCTGAACCGATTAGTCCTGCAGAGCCGGTAATGAGAATCTTTTTCATAAGTTTTTCACAGCCAAAATTTGATATGCCAGATTAGGCAGAGAATACACCAGCGGCTGTGAGAGAACGGATAGCGCTCCCCAGATTAACCAGGGTTTAAAACGGATTGTAGCATACTCGCCTCTCAGCCACTTTAGGCCCCGTAATCCGTGTACCCGATAGCCAAGACCGGTAAAATCCTCTATTTTCCAGCCTGACCGGTGGATTTGGTGAGGATTTCCGGCATAAGGATCCTGCCGATAAAATCCATTAGGTGTCATAATCACAACCTTCTTCTTGGCAATTTTCTCCAGGTCACGGAGCAACTGCTTCCCCTCTTGTTTGGGCAAATGCTCAATAAGATCAAGTGCGATTACCGTATCGAAACTTTTAGGCTGAACGCGCAGAGAAATGCTGGCGACATCACTAAGAAGATAATCATCATGAATTTTTTCCTTTTTACTTTTAACAATATTTGGCTGGTGGATGTCCAGGCCTACACTTCGGAAAGTTTTTAATACTTTTCGAAGCGGTGAATTGTCACCACAACCAACATCCAGAACTGATTTTGAATCCCTTAGCTCACGAGCTAAAATAACATAATAAGATTTGTCTCCGATTTCTAAGAGATAATCCCGGATTTGCATAAGTTCTTATTTTACGTTTTTACGATCTTATTGTACACTATAATTCATGCCGAAGAATGTGCTGATTGCTTCATTCTCCATCCGGGACAAAACCGGACGGACACCGATTAACGGCATGATTGGGCCTCTGCTTTCTTTTTTTAGACCGAAATATCACCAAGTCGACCTCATCGACGGTCCGCATCCGGGAAGTTCAACTGTCATTACCCACTTTGAAAATTATACAAAGCACAAATTGACTTCAGCAAAATCTTCTTTAATCAGTTTTCTTTTATTTCCGATTTTGATACTTGCTAACCGCGACTCTACACAGTTTATTTTTAAAATCCGCGACTTTCTTACGGTTTTTGAAATATTACTCAGAAATCGCAGACGCTACGATCTTTTTATCGGTCTGGAATCGGTTTATACCATCGCCGGCATAATCGGTAAATATCTGGGATTTATCAGCCGGATAGTTTATTACGTTTCCGACTATTCTCCGAATCGTTATCCAAATTTTTTGGTGAACAAATTTTATCTTTGGTTAGATCGCTATTGTTGCTCTCACGCTGATTTTATCTGGGATGTTTCTCCGGCAATGATGCCTGCCCGCGTTAAGGCAGGACTTAAACCGCAGCAGTCTGCCCCCCTGATCCTGGTACCAAATGCCCTGTTCCCTTCTCAAATAGCTCCTGCTGACCCTAATTCAGTCATTCCCTATAGCCTTGTCTATGCCGGTACTTTAGGTCCGGAAAATGGCGTTGATATCGCCATTGCCGCTGTGCAGAAAATTAGGCAAAAATATCCTGCAGCATCACTTCATATCTATGGCAGTGGTCACGAGTTTGAACCCGCGCTGAAACTCCTTATCAATAAATCCGATCTGCAAAAACAGGTTATTTTCCATGGTTTTATCGGCAAGCTTGATAAACTTACGAAAATAATCAGTCAATACGCGCTTGGTATCGCTCCTTACCGTTATTTTCCCGGATCCCCCAGACTTTATGCGGATGCTACCAAGTTACGGCTCTATCTGGGGGCCGGGCTGCCAGTGGTAACTACTCAAGTTCCTCCTCTCGGTCGCGAATTGGCAAGTAGGGGCGCTGCGGTAATCAGTCAGGATAACGATGTAGATTTGGCAAAAACAGTGATGAAAATCTTCTTTGACCGTCGACGCTATACAAAATTACGGCTTGCCTCAATCCGTTATGCCAAAACCAACACCTGGGAAAATACTTATCGATCTGCACTTGCTCAAATGAAACTATCAGCAAAATCCTAATCACGGTGAACCTGATGCTCTTCTTTTCCCGATAGATTAAGCTTCTGAATCATCTTATTAAGACAGCATTTATGTTAAAATAAGAAAAACCTCTTTTATGCAAAACATTAAAATGCTTGCCAAAAAATATTTATCTTATTTACCGCTTGTATTCTGTTTTATATGGACATATCTCAATATCTATTTCTTACCTTTTTATCCCTGGACTTGTGGTTTGGTGAGGCCCTGGTTTATACTTAAAGGCTTGGTGCCTTACCGGGACTTTGTCTGGATCCGCATGCCCGCGGATCTTTTTATTCTCACCGGCTGGTATAGACTATTTGGCGTAACACCGCAGGCATACCAATTATTCATTTGTACTCTGTTTCTTCTAATTCCCATCCTTATTTTTATAATCAGCAAAAGATTTTGGAATAAATACGGGTCATTTCCAATCTGGTTTTTCACGCTTTTCATCTTTCCGCTTTTTATTAATACTGAAGTTGGCGAGGTTCTGATCGGTTTTTTTATCTTGATACTCTATTATTTGTTGCTTAGCTACAACGTAAACAGGCAACGGAAGTATCTTTTTCTTTCCGGCTTAATCTCGGGAGTATTATTTCTTACAAAACAAACCACAATTTTTGCGATCAGCGGAGCTTTCCTCTGGTTAATCTGGATCCTGAAAAAAAATAACCATCAGCTTAAGTCTCATCTTGGTATCTATTTAATTGGAATCTTACTACCTTTGCTCCTAACTATTGCCTATTTTGTTTATTACCGGGCGTTAACTGATTTTTTCTACTATACCATTACTTTCATTCTCACAAGTTATACAAGAGCTCCCCATCCTGGGGGCGATGGCATGTGGATGGGGCTGGGATTTATTTTATTAATCGTTACTTACGTAACATCGGTAATAAAAAAAGAAAAAATAAGGTCTGAAATGATTTTAACTTTATGCTTGCCGATTCTCTTAATCTCGATGCTTCTTCCCTCTTACCTTTCTTATAGAGCGTTCCCAATGTTCCCTATGGTATCGTTTATTGGCGGCTTTACTCTCTGGGGCATCATCAATGATAAAAAAAATAGGTTGATCTATGTAGTCGCTATTTTGCTATTCTTCATTGGAATCTATCGTTATGTTCCCCAATATATATCTTTTGTTGCGAATAACAGGTTTATGAAAAACCAGCTTCTGACCGACTATACAGAAACAGAGTATGAAATTTCCCGTTTAGTCAAACAGAATTCTCAACCCACAGATAAAATTCTGATATTTGCCAACGACATAATTTATCTTTTTACCGACCGCTTGCCGGCAACCAAATACATTGATCCATTTCCCTACTTACTCTATCCATTCGAACAGAGTTCTAAAGAAGTGCTCGAAAATCCACCTAAACTATTTATGTTTGATAAGACACTCTCAGAATACCATCACGATCTTGAAGACTGGCCTTTTTTATTAGCTGTCCCAAAGTTATACCATTTAATAAAAAAAGTTGACACCGTTTCAATCTATAAGCTTCGTTAATAAATTATAAAAACAAATGAAAAAGACATTCAGTAAAATTGAGATTCTTTTTCTTAAATTAAAAGCTCACGGATTGAAAAAGATTATTAGATATTTAGTGAGCAGCTTTTATTCGCGACTTTGGGCAATCCCCATAAAAGGTTCGTATAGTCAAAAAGGAGAAGATCTTGTAATAGAGAAATTATTGAAAAGTAAAAGTACCGGCTTCTATGTGGACGTTGGCGCCCATGACCCAAAATTCCGAAACAATACAAAAAGATTTTATAAAAAGGGGTGGCATGGTATTAACATTGAACCTGATTACGATAATTATCTTAAGCTTATTGAGGATAGACCGAAAGACATAAATCTAAATATAGGAATCAGTAATGACGATAGGGTTTTAGATTTTTATAGATTTATTCCGGATGCAATCTCAACCTTCTCAAAAGAAAACCTTGACCAATATCTAAAATATGGATTTAAACTGAGGGAAATAAGAAGGGTTAAAACAAAATGCCTGTCAGAAGTATTGACCAAATATGTCAAGAATAAGACAATCGACTTTATTTCTGTTGACGCTGAAGGTTATGATCTTAAAGTTTTAGAAAGCAATGATTGGAGGAAATTTATTCCCACGGTTGTATGTGTAGAGGGATGTTATCATTATAATGCTAAAAATGTTTTTGAAAAAACAGAAGAGATTCGCAAATTCATGTCAAAAGCGGGATACGGCTTGGCCTACACCAATAATATCAATGATATCTATGTTAAAACGGATGTATCTAATTTAAAGAATAAACATTTGATATAATCAACGATGATGCAAAGATCAAAAGACTCATTCTACCCGACCATTTCGGTAATTTTGCCTACATACCAAGCCGAAAAATATCTTCATAATTGTCTGAATAGCATTGCCATTCAGGATTATCCCGAAGATAGGCTTGAAATATTGCTAATCGACGGAGGAAGCAGAGATAGAACACTGGAGATAGCAAAAAATTTTAAAGCTTTTCCTCTAAAAATACTTTTTAATCCTTTTAAAGATTGCGATCAGGGCAAAAGCATAGGACTGCATCAGGCGAAAGGCGAAATTATTGCTTTGATAGATGCGGATAATGAACTTAGTTCCAAATCGTGGTTTAAAGAGATGGTACGACCTTTACTTAAGGATGGAACTATCTTCGGGGTAGAGTCACCCTGGTTAATACGTAAAGATGATCCTCTGATTAATCAATACGAGACTCTTTTACAGATAGCAGATCCCCTAGCAAGAAGATTTCATCCGAAAATGAAAATTATCGATAAGGGTAACTATCTTGTATATAAGGCAAAGTTTGGGGACACACCCGTAATAGGAGCTAATGGTTTCCTATGGAGGCGAAAAGTAATTGATTCAGTAGGCGGCTATGAAAACAAATTTGAGGAAGTAAATTTTATTGCCCGTGTAATAGAGGGTGGTTACTTTTCTTACGCCAAGGTTAAGAACGTCGGTATTTATCACTATTATTGTACTTCAATACTTAGTTATGTTAAAAAGAGATTGAAGATCGGAAGAAAGTTTTTAGGTAGAAAGGAGAGAAATCAGAAAACATGGGTAGACCATGCTAATCACGATAGCTTTTGGGGAGCAGTATTGTTTAATATATCCGTAATAGGGCCATTAATCGAAGCAATTAGAGAATACAGGGAAAGCAAAAATATAGCCTGGTTGTATCATCCTTTTATTTCCTTTCTAACTATTTTAGTTTACGGATACGCGGTAATAGAGTATTATATTAAACGGGCCATTAATAAACTGAAAAATAGCGCTAAATTAGCTTAAGCATCATCAACGAATAGCGAATAAAGACGAATATACGAATTAAAGATAGAAATCAAAAAATATTGTTTCTATTCGTATATTCGGAATATATTCGTAATTCGATGATTTAACTAAAGTTCAATGAAACAGCAAGTTGCCATTATCGGCTACGGTTTTGTCGGAAAAGCCATGCACCAGCTATTTCCGGAGGCCCTGATTTATAACGGAGAAAAACACCCGGTAAAGGTACTGATCGGAAAAAAGAAAAAAATTCTTACATATCGTGATCTTAATCAGGCAGACGTAGCCTTTGTTTGTGTTCCTACGCCGACGAAGACAGACGGGCATTGTGATATCTCCTTGGTCGAAGGGGTTGTGGCGAAACTCTCGACTCCTTTAATTATTCTTCGCTCTACAGTCGCTCCGGGTACTACAGATTATTTGAAAAAGAAGTACCGCAAACATCTCGTTTTCTGTCCTGAATATGTCGGAGAAACCACAGATCACCCGCTGCTTAATGAAAAATCAAGGACCTTTTTAATCCTTGGCGGAGAGAAAAAAGATACTAACCGGGCAATTGAGCTTTTCCAAGAGGTATATAATGCCTCGATTAAAATCCGCCAGATGACCGCCCTGGAAGCTGAGGTGGTCAAGTATTTGGAAAACCGACACATCGCCTTTACCGTAGCTGAGTGCAATGAGGCTTATGACCTCTGCCGGGCATTGGGAGTTGATTATCATAATATTAGGGAAGCAGTCTTTCAGGACGACCCGCGCATGAGCCCATATTGGACGTTTGTCTATCCTGATAACCGCGGTTTCGAATCAAAATGCATACCTAAAGATATCGAAGCGATCGCAGCTCTCGCCCGCGACAAGGGAGTTCCTTTAACGATTACGGAAAAAATTCTTGAGGTAAACAAAAAATGGCGACTTTTACACAAAAGAACGGTTTTGCAAAAGTAATTCAAGTTATTTTCGTTCTTTTTTCTCTGCTTCTTTTAGGGCTTTTGGCCAATTCCTTTTTCCAACAGGATGAATGGCACAGTTTTGGTTTAATTTTAGGTTACGGAAAGCGTTATCTTACGCTCGATAAATCCTTCTGGCAAATACTTCTTTTCGAGAGAATTGGTTCCAAGCTCATCACATATTGGCTTTTTAATTTATTCGACACGAATGCAATCGGTTTTGGTATCTTAGCATGGTTGCTCCATGTCACAAATAGTCTTTTAGTTTATTTACTTACGTCGAAACTAATCCGGAATAAAAGAACGGGCTTGCTTGCCGGTAGTTTCTTCCTGGTTAGTTCTGTCAGCCATCAGGGGTACAGTTGGTTCGGCACGATGGTGGGAACGACATTTTCCGTGACGTTAATGTTACTTTCACTCATTAGTTACCTCAATTATTTATTTAAGCCAAAAAAACCAACTTTGTTTCTTTCGCTTAGTCTGCTAACATTGTCATTTTTCTTTAAAGAAACCGCGCTTTTTATTTTTCTGCTTTATCCTTTAATCTGGATCATTAAACAGAAACAAAAAATAACACTCCCGCGATTCCTGCAAAATAATGCACCAACTCTTATCCTGGGCGTATTGATCATCACACTTTTCACCCGTACCATCATTGCCATCCCGGGAGAACGGGCTAATTATGTAGAGATAAATAACCGTGGGCCAGTTAAGCTTTTATCACACCTCATTCGTTTTCCCACGGAAGGCAGTATCCAGATATTTCTACCTGCGTCAATCACTTTTCCTCTTGCGCAAGTTTTAACCAGAATTTGGCGGCCGGATCTTATTCCGGAAACATCCGAGTATGATGCTTTTTACCAGACTCAAGCTGCAGAAACAGTAAGCGTAATTTTGCTGCTCTTTTTTATTTTTTCTCTTTATAAGTTTTCTAAAAAATATCTACTTAAAACTAATACAAATCTGAAACAGGCTTTTTCTATCAGCCTTATTTTTTTAATCTTAAGTTTCTTACCTTATACCATCTTAAGTCGATTTGACGCTTATCTTGAATCGCGTTATTACTATGCTCCGGCTATCGGCGCTGCCCTATTGTTGGCTGTAATCAGTCAGGTCTATTTACAAAAAGAGAAAAGAATTAAATTTTTAACTTATTTATTTCTAATTGTTTTCCTAATGCTACATGCATTACTTACTGTTAAAGACCTTTATTCTCTGGTAATTACCGGACAAATCAGAAAAAAAGTGCTTGCTGATATCGTGAAAATCGTGCCGAAATTACCCTTAGTAACAATTTTTTATATAACCGGCAACAGCCCCGGGTTTTACGGTTTACCGGAACTCAAAGTACCGTTTCAATCCGGTCTCGGTCATGTATTAATGGTGGAATATGCCAGGAAAGGTCAACTTTCTCCGAAGTTCTTTACCGAACAAACTCTGACTCAGGCTCTGGATGTCGGTTTTCTCTACGACATCGTCGGACAAGGTTATAAGATTATTGAGGGAAAAGGATTCGGTTATTTTCTTGATGGGGATATACTTGCAGCGACACTAACGGAAAACAAATTGACTAAAAAAGACATTATTCCACTTTTTTACGATGCAGATTTAAAAAAAATCGAGTTACGTCCTCAATTACTTGATGGTATTAACATAAACTGACGGCTAAAATAGCCGCGGCCTGACCACTGCTTTAGCTCCGTTTTTCATTAAGGAAGTAAATTCCGATATCACCAAATTGTTCCTGTAAAACGTACTGTTTTTTAAGAAAATCAATAAATTTCCAGTTCAGGAGTTCAGGCCAACCGTCTAATAAAGTTTGTTGTAAAACCACTACCTTAGGCGGCTTAGCACTTAGTTCCTGAGCAGTTTTTTCAAAAGGCAGATAGTCACAGGGCATACCTCCAACGTAACGGTTGTCGGGTAAACGGTCAGCTTCCACCATAATAATATTATTGGACATGTTAAAAATCTTTTCATTGGGAGAAGTATTATCACGTAACCAAGTGGCTGTCTTAAGCTCATTTTCTCCATAATCGAAAAGGTACTGTTTCGGAGCGAAACCATTATCTCTTATGAACTGAAGGTATTCCTGCCCAAACCGGGAAAACAAAAAGCTAAAAACCACTAGACTTCCTACTAAAATAATTTTTTCGGTTATCCGTTTATCTCCTCGCAAAAGATGATAACCCTCAAGCACCAGCACCCCCAGCACAATTGACAGCAGCGGAAAGGAGGCGACCAAACGATAGGACCAGTATGAAGCCAGCAGCATCACCAAAAGTCCCAGGATAAACATCGCCAGGAGGTTACGGATCTGCTTAGCTATTAGTTTCTCAGCATGCAGTAAAACAGCAGGAACTAAGGCTGCCAGATACAAACCTGCCATCATAAGACCGTCTTTAATTCCCCAGGGTTTCATCCACTTTCGATAAAGAGTAACCACAAAATAAAGATCGGCAAGGAAATCATCTAAAGCGCCCCTATTGGCTAAACACAGCGCTACTATCAATAAAGGAATAGTCACTCCTAAAAGATAAAACACCGCTTGTTTAGTTTTTTGTTTGAGCGTCAACACTAAATATAACCAGCTGATTATTACGATTACTGCTGAGGTCAACTTGGTCATCATCGCTAATCCCGAACAGATACCCGCCGCCCAAAGCAACCAAGTCTGCCTTTTTTGTGTATATTCCCACAGGCTAAAAAAAACCAGAAGAGAGAAAAGACCAACGAGTACCTCTTCGATTTCCGCATTCAAAAACAGCGGAAATAAGAAAACGACATAACAAGTATAACTGGTAAGTGCGAGTGTCAACGATTTCTTTTTCAAAAAAAAGAACAATACTAAACTAATAAGCAGGAAAAGAAAAAACATCACCATCTGATAATTAAGAATGTTTAGTCCAAAAAGTTTATTGATCCAGGCAAGAAAAGTAATGTCAAGTGGTTCCCTCACCCATAAAAAATCTTTATATGGCACCAGCCCTTTGAGGATGAGCCAGGAGCGGTAATAACCTTCCGTCCACGGGTGAAACGGAAGGAAAAAAATATTTACGACTATCCAGAACGACCCCAGCAGTAAAAAAACGGATGCTAGCATAATTATTTCACTGCTTCAACATAAACTAACGGCCAAAAAGGGCGCAATTTCATTAACGCCTGTATTTGAGGCCGAATCATCTTTGGCAGAAAGGCAATCGGATAATACGTCGGAAAATAACCAATTGCACTTACATGAAAACCTGCTTTCGTAAACAGTATGCGGAGTTGCTTAGGCGTAAAAGACTGTTCATATCCGTAGTGCATCTTCTTCCCTTGCCAAACTGCAAAATGTAACCATTCCATAAAAGGTTTAATGAGCGGGATGTTCGGAATATCTCCCCGTAATTGATGATAAGTGAGTGTAGTCAGGGAAATTACCGGTACAATCGCAATTATTGTCCCTCTTTTTCCCAGCACCCGATATGCCTCTTTAATTGCTTGTGATGTGTCTCGTACATATTCCAGCGACATGCAGGAAAAAATGAACCGGATCACGTCATCTTTGATGGGTAAATGAAGTAAATCTGCCTGGATGAAATCGCCGGAGAGTTTTTGTCGGGAAAATAACTGTTTTGCCAATTGCAGTGCTTGAAGTGAAATATCTACCCCGAGAATCTTTTGCTCTTGTTGCGCCAGCAAACTTGACAGCCAAGCAGGGCCGCAACCTAAATCCAAAAAAATACCTTGTCTGATTTCCGGAAGATATTTTGTGAGGAAAGCCAAATATACAAGTGTGAAGGGATCGGTCTTGGGATTAACCTGACTATCTTCCGGTTTATATAAGTTATTCCATTTGTCCTGCGAAAGAAGTACGTCATCTGTTAATGCTGCGCTAAGAAATGTGGGTATACTGCATTTAACCGGATATTTTCTCTGACATTTATTACAAAAAAAACAGCTTGTTTGTTGCTTTAAACCTTGCCGACAAAGAGGGCAAACGAGAATTTTATTTAAGAAAGCTGTTTTCATATTAGAATAACTTCAGCGAGTCCGATATGGTAAATAAACTTTTTCCGGCCGCTATAAAAAAGATAAATTTTCTCTTTTTTGACCAAAGGAAACGCGCGGCTGGCGGAAATCGCATCCCACGCGCCAGGAGTGCATTTGAGTATCGGATTATCAGTATATTTTGTCCAGTTGATCAAATCTAAACTCACCGCCAGTCCGGTACATTCTTTACTAGAAGCATTAAAACCGCTGTAAAACATCAGGTATTTATCTTTCCAGGCAAGAATGCGCGGATCGGAAATACTTTGTTCATCCCAGTCTCCTTTCTTACCAACATCAAGTACCGGCTCCGGAAAACGGTTTAGAAATTTAGTTAAGGATGATCCGATGGCTAAACCGATTCTTTCGCGTTTTCCGTCGTGTCCGGCATAGAATAAATAATATTTGTTGTTCTTTTTAAACACAGAACATCTGCTTACATGCCGCTTTTCCCACCATTCCCTACCGGCTTTAAAAACCGGGTTAGCGGAAAATTTTTTCCAGTGCAGTAAATCCCGACTTTCGGCCAATCCTATTTCCTCAAGCCAATTACCTTTGCTGCTTCCGTCATAGAACATATAGTATTTATTTTTTTCTGAAAAAACATAGGCGTGGGCGGTAAAGTCGCTGTCCCATTCGACCGCGGCTCCGTTGGTCAGCATCGTCCCATGCTTAGTCCAATGAGACAAATCGGCGGAGGTAGCCAGCAGAGTTGTGTGAGCTATACCCGGCTGAATGCTTTTACCGCTATAAAACATGAAGTATTGTTTTCCTTTTTGCACCGCTACCGGATGATATACCCAGAGGGCATCAAGGGCGAAGACATTACCGCGCAAAATACCGGCAGAAAGAATCGGCGTCGGATATTTGATGACAACTACTTTCATCACAAATTAATGTTTGCCATATTATACCTGAAACTTTTCAGAATTTCCGTTGAGCATTTAAGGAAATATTGACGCCGGGAAAAGCAAAAGGCATGTCAGTGAGATGCAGCGCAGAAAGCAGAGACAGCCCGATATTCTTCAGGTTCTGCGGTAAACCGCTCATTCTAAACCAGTAAGCCAAAGGGTAGGTATTAGCTAAATCGGTTACCTTAATCACGTTAAACCCATGACGGACAAACAGCTCTTTAAGCGTTTTTTTATTGAAAAGATAAATATGCTCAATGTCGAATATCGGTGAGCGTTCGCCAAGAAGCTTCACCGCGAGTCCCGTAACGTCGTGAACCACCACCAAAACCAAACCACCGGGCCTAAGCAGCTCGAAGACTTCTTCAACAAACTCATTTGGGTCAAGCACATGATCAAGCACATGGAAAAAACAGACGATATCAAACGATGATGACTTAAATAAGCCTCGGCGAAAAATATCTGCTTTGATGCGCTTTTTTAAGAAAGTTGAAGCTTGTGCTAGCATTTGCCTACTCGGCTCAACCCCCCAAACATCGTTAATTCCCTGCTGACGCAACGCCTCGAGGAAAAATCCATTACCACAACCCACTTCCAGAATTTTCGGCTGCAGCGGAAGTTGCCGGCGAACGCGTTTAAAAATACCCCAATAGGTTCTGGTAGTATAAGGAATTTGATCTTCATAAGTGCAAACGCTTTCGCGGTAAAATTTGGATATCTCCTGAGATGGTAAAATCGGCGAAGAAAAAACCAGTCCGCACCTCTCGCAACGTAGTATCCGGTAGTGCATATGGTCGGGAAACCTGCGTGCTGAATAGGTGGTATAGGTAAGGTTTTTCTTTCGAAAGGTTGCCGGATATAAAATTTTAGTATGTTGTTTTACGCCGCAGAGAGCACAAACTCTGTTAATCATAGTTTTGATTGTAGCACAGAAGCCGCACGTCCTTCTCCCCCCCCCCAAGTTGAGAGCGTTTTTAAGCTATGCTATGATCATGACCATGCGCAAACCGTCTGCTACTAACGATTCTCTTGAGAGATTCGCATTCGAATTTACCAGATTTCCCGAAATTTTACCGGAGAACGAAGGAAAATTTCTCAAATGGGTTTATCCTTTAAATCAGAAGTCTTTCTCCCACAAAGTTGTACTGGATGCAGGCTGCGGCAACGGCCGTAATAGTTTATGGGTTTTAAAATACGGTGCCCAGGAAGTGGTAGCTTTCGATAACCACCCCGCAACCGTAAGCGTCGCAAGACGGAATCTCGAAAAATTTAGAAACGCCAAGGTACTCTTACAATCAATTTATGATCTTCCTTTTCGTAATAAATTTGATGTAGTAATGTGCATTGGCGTCTTACAACATTTGGAAAATCCGCAACTAGCAGTAAAAAATTTAGTTCGTGCCTGTAACAAGGGCGGTACAGTGGTGGCGTGGGCCTATGGTTACAAGGGCAATGAATTTATCGTAAGATTCATTAATCCACTTAGGTCAATCACTTCCCGCTTACCTCTCTTTTTACCCTATGCTCTGGCTTTTGGGATTTCCCTCCTGCTTTATAGTTACTTGAGGTTATTTAGACCCCAAAAAGGATATTTTAAATTGATGTCCACTTATAGTTTCCGACTGCTTTTTAATATTGTTTTTGATCACCTAATCCCCAAAATTGCTAACTACTGGACCAAAAACGAAGTTAGTCAGCTATTTCGGCAGGCAAAACTTACTAAGGTTAAGGTTTTTTCCGTAGCAGGCAATACCTGGACTGTTCTGGGTATAAAAATTTAGAAGATACACTAATAAGGAGCTTTAATACATCATCTGACAAATTAACAAAATGCACTCATATACAGTACTAGTTACCGGTGCAGGCGGATTTATTGGAGCCAATTTGGTGAGAAAACTCCAGGCTGCTAATTATCGTGTACACATTATCTGGAAAAGCACAACCAATCCCTTACGTATTAAAGATATCAAAACAAATCTTATTTTTCATGAAGTAGACCTTGCTAATTTGACCGTACTTAAACACACTCTAGGAAAAATTCAACCTGATTATATCTTCCACCTGGCAACTCACGGAGCCTACTCAAGTCAAACTGATGCCAACCTTATGGAAAAAGTCAACGTTCAGGGAACTCTTAACTTATTACAGGCGACTCTTAATATTCCGTACAAAGTTTTTGTTAATACCGGCACTTCCTCCGAGTATGGCTTTAAAAACAAACCGATGAAGGAAACTGACCTCTTAACACCAACGAGCGTCTATGCCGCAACTAAAGCCGCCGCGACTCTCCTCGGTCAGGTGTTTGCCCGAATCTATAATAAGCCGATTGTTACTTTACGACCTTTTTCCGTTTATGGCCCATTTGAAGAACCGTCCCGTTTTATTCCCACGATCATCCGCGCTGTATTGACCAACACGTCGATCAGGCTCACGGCCGGTAATATCCGCCGGGATTTTGTTTATGTAGATGATGTGGTAAATGCTTATCTTAAAACTATGACCAAAGGACCAAAGCTTAAGGGTGAAATTCTGAATATCGGGACCGGTAGGCAATATACTAATGATGAGGTTGTAAAGACTTTCTTCACTGTCACCAAAAAATCTGTTTTTGTGAAGAAAGGAGCTTTTAATAAACGCAGTTGGGATACAGATTGTTGGGTCGCTGATATTTCCCGGGCAAAAAAGATTTTGGCATGGAAACCGGCTTACTCATTGGCAGAAGGACTCCGAAAGACTTATAATTGGTCTTTGCGCTATCACGCCTTGTCCTATGGCTCTAAAAAATAAACGCTTAACAGCTTCCGCGCTCAGAAAAACTGCCTATCAAATCAGAAAAGACGTCCTCGCCATGGTTTATCAGGCGCATATCGGACACATTGCTCCTGCTCTTTGTATTACGGATATTCTTACAGTATTATACTTTCGGATTCTCCGCTTAGACCCCCAACATCACACTAATCCCCTGAGAGACCGCTTTATTCTCAGTAAAGGACATGCCGCGGCTGCTTTTTATGCAACGCTTGCCCGACGTGGGTTTATTCAGAGAAAAGATTTATTTACTTACTGTAGAGAGGGAGGATTACTTGGTACCCATCCGGATTATCAACCGCAACTAGGTATCGAACTGACAACCGGCAGCCTGGGCCATGGGCTACCGGTAGGTGTTGGCATGGCTATAGCCTTACGGAAAATAGCTAAAAACCGACCTCGGGTTTTTGTTTTACTATCTGACGCCGAACTTAATGAAGGAAGTAATTGGGAAGCAATGATGTTTGCTGCTCACCACAAGCTCGACAATTTAGTTGTGATCGTTGATGATAACGGTTTGCAGGCGTTTGGCCGTACCAAAGATGTACTCAATCTTCAACCTCTCTCCAAAAAATGGAAAGCTTTCGGATGGCATACGCTTGAAGTCAACGGTCATAGTACGAGCGAACTAATAAAAGCGCTGGACCCTGTTCCGAAAATTCCCGGGAAACCAACCGTAATAATTGCTAAAACAATCGGTGGTAAAGGAGTTTCTTTTATGGAAAACAAAGTGGAATGGCATTATTGGCCGATAGATCAAAAACAGTATCTGAGAGCACTCCGGGATATTAAGAAATTCAAATAACACTTATGAAATATGCCTTCATTAAAACGCTCTATTCACTAGCAAAACGCAATCCTAAGATCATGCTCCTGATTGCAGATTTAGGTTTTACGGTTTGTGAAGAATTTAGAGACGCATTTCCGGATCGGTTCATCAACGTCGGTGTAGCCGAACAAGATTTAATCGGCATTGCCGCAGGATTAGCTTTAACCGGTAAAATCGTGGTCGTCTACAGTATCCCGACCTTTACCATCCTGCGACCGTTTGAACAGATCAGAAATGATGTCGCCTATCATCATCTGCCTGTAATCTTAGTCGGAACCGGCGCCGGGTTATCTTACAGCGAGGAACAGATAACACATCAGGCCATCGAAGACATCACTCTCATGCGTACCTTACCCTATATGACTGTGCTCTGCCCTGCTGACCCTGTTGAGGCTGTCTGGGCAACTAAGATCGCTGTCTCCCTGGGAAAACCGGTTTATTTACGCCTGGGAAAAAGGGGCGAACCGATAATCTATACTCATAAACCAAATTTACATTTAGGTAAAGCCTCAGTATTGCAAAACGGTAAAGATTGCGCCATCTTAGCGACCGGAAATATTGTTTATCATAGTCTTCTGGCTGCCAAGCTTCTTGCTAAGCAAGGCATCCGGTCTACGGTCGCCAGTATCCATACAATCAAACCGATCGACAGAAAATATATCTTAATGCTGGCCCGGCAAGTACCGCTGATCATTACCGTTGAGGAACACTTGTTAACAGGCGGACTAGGAAGCGCTGTAGCTGAAGTGCTGGCCGCTTCTCACGTAAAAGCCCGCTTATTACCGCTCGGAATAAACGATCGCTATCTCCATGAGATCGGTTCACCAGAGTTTTTGCGCGGTATCGTCGGCTTAACTCCCCAAGCTATTGCCAAACGGATCCGCCAAGCGCTATACTGAAAAAACTCGGGTTAGCAACTCGTTTTTCCAGCATCCACCCATCTAATCAGCTTTTTCGCCCTATCGGACTGCAAACCTGAGTAAGATGGGTATATAAATGAAGATATGCTTGATCTTTCCCTTATTCTTCCGGTACAAAACCAGGCAGAAATTATTACCCCTGTCTATCAGCAAATTTATACAGCCGTAAATCACCTCCATATTAAATACGAATGTCTGATGGTCGAGAATGGTTCTGCTGATCAAACACTTAAAGAGTTACGGAGAATAGCCAAACAATATCCTAATACGAAAGTACTCACTGCTCCTAAGGGATACGGCAGTGCCGTGCTGGCCGGTTTAAGCAGATCTAGGGGGAAATATGTTTGTTACATGCCGTCAGACGGGCAAATTGACCTTGCTACTTTACCTAAGCTTTGGCAGCATATTTTGAGCGGTAAGTGGGAAATGATAAAAATCAGAAGGGCTACGCGGGAAACTTTCGTGCGTACCCTGCTTTCTTGGATTTTTTCCGCCTTGGTTAAGATTTTATTCCAGACCGGTAACATTGACGTCAACGGAAGCCCACGGATTTTTTTGCGTCGCTGGCTCCCGCTATTAAATTTGCAGTATCAAGATTCCTTTATCGATACCGAGTTTGCCGTCAAAGCGCATATGCTCGGTTGGCGGATTAAGGAAATCCCTATGGTCACTTTACCGAGAGCCGGAGGCAAATCGAGCAGAAGTTGGCATACTTTTACCGAGTTTTTCCGAAACTTATATAAATTTAAAACAGGAACTGAACTTCAGAATTGGCACAATCAATGCCCTAAGAAATTTTAGCGTTCAATCAACCAATTATTCAACAGTAATCCGTCGAGCAAGCTGTGGCGAAAAGTCCAGTAGGCCACTTCCGGAGTCCCAGAGATCGGATACCCGTGTAAATTAAACGAGGTATTAAGGATCGCACCTACACCTGTCAGACGAGCGAATTCCCTAATAATCGTATGCCAGCCGGGATTCCAAGCGTTGACACTTTGCGGGCGACCGGATAGGTCATGAGGGTGGAGCGCCGCAATCAGATTCTGAGCTTCTTTTTTGCTGTCAAAAGCCTCGATCATATAGGGCGCGAATCTGCTGTTTTTAAAATATCCGGCCTGATACTCCTCCAGTACAGAGGGCGCAAAAGGCATCCAGAAATCGCGTTGTTTTATAGCGAAATTAATTTTACGTATCACGGACATATTACGGGGATCCGCCATGATACTCCGATTGCCCAAGGCGCGGGGCCCCCACTCGTCCCGACCGGAAAACCGGGCGATGATCTTACCATCGGCCAAACGTTTGGCAATATCTTTGGGGCTGACTTGTTTAGCCTTTTTATACAATTTCCGTGATTTTAAAAAATCTAAAAGATAATCATCGCTAAATTCCTGTCCGTAATAAAGATCAGTCAGCACTGTCCGCTTAGCCGTAAGGTTATTTGCTTCACAATACCGATAGTAGGCCTCCAGTGCCGCTCCTACCGGAGATCCTCCGTCTTCGGCTGCCGGATAGAAAAATACCTCTTCTACTTCCGGAAGTTCTCTAATTAATTTATTGGTTTTGACATTGAGGAATGAACCGCCTGAACATGCCAGTTTATGTATCTTAGTCTCTCTAATCGCCTGCTTTATCCAGGCTACGACCAATTCTTCAAACAACTGCTGGGCAGCAGCCGCGATATTATCAAAGCGTCTGCCGACTAAGATCCGACGGTAAACCTCCTGCATTCTTTTCAAGTAATGACCGGAGGTGTTTTCAAACTCCAACGGCCTCTCCGGATTTAGGCGGATGAGTTTCCGTAAATCCTCGATGACCGGCTCCGCTCTGCCATAGGGAGCCAGTCCCATCACTTTGTACTCATGCTCCCAGCGTTTCATGCCTAAAAATGCGGTGATTTCCGAAAAAAGATTATTTCCCAGACTGTCATAGAAGCTGGTCTCGGCAATCCGGCGGATCCGGTGGCGTTGACCGATGTTAACCGTTGCGGAAACTCCGTCACCCATCCCGTCTAAAGTTAAGACCAGGGTTTTATCATTCCAGGGTCGTGGGTAGTAAGCACAGGCTGCGTGAGCCTGATGGTGTTCAATAAAACGGATCGGCTTACGGCGGATCCCCAGTTGTTCCAAAATTTGATAAGTCTCTTCTGTTTTACGAAAAACATGCAGGAGAGGAACACTGGTGTGAACGAACCATTTTCCATGCAGCCAAGGCGAAAGTTGTTCGGCTAAAGAATGAGTCAGGTTTCCTTCCATGCGTACCGGATCATCTAACCTCAAGCGGCTGGCTATTGCAACGATAGTCACATCTTGGGGAGAGTGGTTGGAAATCTCAAATACTTTTCGGATGGCCAGTGTCGGCGCAGCGGAATAATTTTTGATATTCCGGAGCCTCTCTTCACTGATTGCCGCAAGTATTTTGCCGTCCCGCAAAAGACAAGCACCCGCGTTGTGACCATCGTGAATACCTAAAACAACAACTTGAGAACTTTTAAGCATAAAAATGCTAGCAAATTATTACTTTATCTTTTAATCCTTATTGACTATTCTCTCTTCTAACTTCTAAAATTCAGTAAGTTCTGCCTATTTTAACATAAAAGATTTGATTTGTGATTACTTATATAATGAAAAAACTTACTTACCCTCGTCGACAGAGCCCCCCCAAGATAGAACCGGCGAAGTGCATGATCTGCGGATCTACAAAGTCAAGAGTAGTTTATCGGAAGGACGGTTTTAAGAAGGTCACTGCTTTAGATTTCAGCGTGACTAAGTCAATTTTCAAAAAAGGAGAAGTGTCGCGGTGTGAACAATGCGGACTTTATTTTGCTACCAATCGCCTCTTTAGTAAAAATTATTATGAGGAGGTAATTGATGATCTTTATGAAAACGATAGGACGCAAAGATTGGTCGAGGCCCAAATTTTATATCACAATTTAAGAGAAGACCTAAGTCATTTAGACCAAAAGGTCAGAATACTGGATATCGGATGTTTAACCGGAATTTTCCTGGAGTATTTACGCAAGTCAGTAGAGAGAACCTACCTCTGTTGCGGGGTAGAGCCTTCAAGTTGGGCAGTCCGCTTGTGTCGCCAAAAAAAGTTGCGGGTGAAACAGGGCTTTTTTGAAAACCAAACATATCCCAAAAATTATTTCCATTTAATTACCCTCCTTGACTGTTTGGAGCATGTTGATGACCCGCTTACGATCCTCCAGAGTGTTCACCGCATCTTAAAAAAAGACGGGCTGTTGGTTTTGACTACACCGAATATTGCCAGTATTTACCATAAAATTTTTCGCCGCAACTATTGGTTTATCGAAATTATGCATACTTTCTATTTTTCACCGGCAACCATACAGGCAATCCTAAATAAAGCTGGTTTTATAACTGTCTCTATTGAAAAGCATTATAAGTATCTCAGCGCCGGCTATCTCCTGGAGCGCATTCGGGGTGCAGGATTACCGTTGGGTACTTGGGCTACCCTTCTTGCCCCTATCAGGTTTTTGCATAAAATGAATCTGATTTTGTACCTAGGACAAATGCTGGTTGTAGCTAAGAAGAAATAGCCTAGAAAATATCTTCCGGATCCCCGCCCTTATAAGGAAATAAGAAAAAAATCCGGTATCTGCCCTTCTGTAACCCAATACTATTAGAGAGATCTACGGAATTAACCTTCTGCCCTGTATAAAATTTACTGGAGTTGGTCCTGCTAAATAGTTGCCTTTTCTCCGGCAAGCGTAGGTCTGCATCTACCTGAAACTTACAGAAAGATGCCGGTCCCTGAAAAATCCGTGCTGTCGGGCCTTCATAGATATTTATCTTACGGGAGGAATAATAATCTCCGTAGATTAACGGTGGGGCAGCTACGGTCGCTGCAGTGTTTTGTACTGTGATCAAGTTGGTCTCCCGCAGTACTTCGCCGGTAAGCGGAAATATTAGCCAATAGTGAACATTTGGGAAAATGCTCAGGGCTGTAACTTCATCCTCTATTTGTCCCCACCCAAGTCTGGGCATCCCCCGCTGAAATTGCCGAACCACCAAGCGATCTATGGTACCCACTGCCTCTTTCAGGGTAAAACACTTTTGCAGAGCGTCTCCGTTTAGGGTAACTTTCAGATTTTTGGCCGCGGATGTATCTTTGAGGTCAATTAGCAGATAGCCGTTTTCGGGCTTAAGATAAGGAATTTGTTTGGGCCAGATGGTAATGGTTTGCTCAATTTTCTGTGATGGCAGTAAACTGGTATACCACGTATGCCAAATCGGGTCGTACATTTGATAAAGGGCAAACATAGTAAAGGCAGCTAACGGAATAAGAGAAGCCAGGTGAACCTTACCCTTCCCTCCGTAGGTCCTACGACCGCTGTCGAAATGCCATAGTGCCAGGGTAATTACCAAAACTAAAATAAATTCGCCGAGGATTACCGCGATTCTGAGCGGTAAAAGAGAATTTAAACCGGGACTTAGAGCGGATAATACTCCGTATAGCATATCAGGTGGAATCAGCATTAACCCCGAGAATATAATTATCAAGAAAACTACCCGGCGATACGCTTTTTTAGTGGTTATAAACTTGAGCTCAGCAATACCCGCCGCTGCGAAAAGAAGCATGATACCGACTAACGGCACCTGGCGCCTTAGTTCTTCCGGGGCATAAGAAAAGATACTTCCCCAGACAAGCGGAATTGCCAGTAAAAGAAAAGTTTTTTGGAAAAATATCTTTCTTAACCCGACAAGAGCAAGCATAATCAAAACTGCATGCAGACGGAATAACCAGGTATCTGCAAGAAAATATTCCCCGATCCAAACCGTCGCCGGCCTGGTCCATAAGCGGATCACCTGTGCCATTTGGAGCCAAATCAGGCGAAAAGGGCCCTGCGATAAAACGAACTTTAAAAGATCAGTTAGTTTCCATCCCGGTGTGGGTGCGGTATTAAACTGCCAACCTAGTGTTCGGAAATTATAAGCATTATAGATAATGGCGCTGGTGTTTGCCCAGGAATAATAAGGATTCGGATTATATTTATAACTGGCAATTAGCCAACCCCAGACGATTAATAAATAGAGGGATAACATAACAATAGCCGGCAATAACGGCTTTTTTTTACGTTCTATAATGTACCACACTACTATAAAAGGAATGCCAACCCAACGTAGTTCAATCCGGTAAAGGGCAACTAAACCTAAACCTAGGCCTACCAGAAGGGCTTTCCACCATGATCGTGACGACCTATTGGCTAAATAAACGACTACCAGCATCATCGCTGGCACAAAAAATGCCCCAAAACTTTCTGGCATATGAGAATAAATAAAAGCATAAAGAGGAGTATAGATAGCTGCCGTAAAGGCGATAAGTAAAGCTATGCCCAAGGTAAACCATCTCTGCGCTACATAAAATAACACGACCACTATTAAAGCATTACAGATCGCAGCGAGGAATTGTCTTTTACCCGGAAAAAACAGATCTATCGCGGTAAAATAAGCCATAGCCGTCGGTGCACTGTGTGTATCCAGACCAATAAAAATACCGCGTAAAGCAGCCGGCAACTTATTCAAAGAGGTAATCTCTCTGACTAAATCAGCTGTATTTGCCGCAGCGCAGAGATATTCTGAGGCATCGGAGCCTTCGTTGTAATCTTTAGACGCAAGAAATCCCTGGCGTATCTGAAATGAAAACAAAAATAAAATAAGGCTAAAAATGATGAATAGTAGCTTTCTCATTGAATTATTGCTTCTCTAACCTGTAATCTTATGGGAAATGGCGGACCTACTAAGATAATGCGTTGGAGCATACTTCCTAAACAATTAATAGCTGTTTTTAAAGTTCCTGACCAGGGAAGCGAAGAAAGCGAAAAAGTTTTAGCCTGCCATACTCCGGGAATTAGGAACTCTTTACTTTGTTCCTGCTTCGTCCAGTCATCTTCTTCAGTACAGGCTGTCAGGATAGTCATTTTGTTATAGGAAGGGAGTGCTAAAAGCTCATTATATGCATCAGCATCTTCGACATAACTGAAGGCAAAGCGTTGATAATCGAAAATTGTCTGCGGTGTAAACGGCAGGGCATGAATATCATCTACAACGATCTCGTCCAACATTACCGGTTTTCCACTGGTTTGGTAAATGACTATTTTAAGATATTTTGCTAATGCTTGTTGAGTGATGATTTGAGTTAAATATCCGTTGTTGGGACTCCATTTTGAATTTGTCTTTTTTTCCAGACTGCCGACAAGTAAGTATCGCTTACCGTCTTCAGAGGCCAGGATATCAACCCTGGTGGGCAAATGCTCTCCAACATATACCTTACCGGTGTTCAAAAGCACCCGACCTAAATCAATTGCGTAAGGCAAGACTAACTCTAGCGTGGTCGGCGTCTGGCCGGCCAAAAAAAAGCTTTGCGATTCGGTTGGATATGGTTCATTTGTGTATAGTCCATCCGTTAATGACCGTACTGAGGCTCTCGTTTCTGTTAGATCAAGCGAGGATACCGTCAGTTTTATATTGTTTTGAAGATACTCTCTATTCCGTAATATTTCTCTTAATTTCCTCTTGTCGATTTTTGGTAAAGATATCGGCGTGGCTTGAGAAATAACAAACTGAAAAAGATTATCGGGTGCATCCTGAATACTCGTTAAAATAACTGCCGGGTATTGCTCAAAAAAATCCCAAAGACGTAGGGGGATCAAATATGACCTATCTTTAAAAACAATGTCAGAAAATGAATTTGAAACCGGTAAGTCTAATCCCGTTACTGCTAAACTTAAAGATAATTCTATCGGCGATATTTTACGTTTCTTAATTGTGTTGGAATAAAGGATTGCCCGCTTGAGTGTATAGTGTGTGTCACCGTCCATAGAAAAACTGGCAAAAGAAGACGAAACACTGTTTGTCGGAAAAGCCACTATTTGCTTTAACAACTCTTCCTTACCACCAGGAATCTGATCGTTGACCAATTGCTTACGAAATTGATCAGAAATGTCTTGGAAAGAACCCGTAAGGGGATTAGTATAAAAAGCATAGATATTTTCAACAAGATATTTTTCTTTTACGAATAATTCCTTAACTTCCTGGTAATTCTTTGCGTAGGTTAATTCATCTGATTTATAGAATCCCCACAGCCATTGCCAGCGGCCAATGACGTTATCCAACATGTTACTTTGAGGATTACTGCAGTAAACCAGTTTAGGCTTCCCATCGCGGGGGACCATGGTAAAAAAATGTTCCAAAAAAATTCTATCCGGTTGACTGATGTGAGTAATAATATGGTGATGGCTGCTAATTGAAAAATAAATATTTATGAGAAAAATCGAGGAAAATAAAACGGTTAAAAGGTATTTTGCGTATTTAAACCGAGATAACTGAAAGTAAAGAAAGCTAAATAGAATAGCCATACCTACTGCCGGGACAAAGACATAACGTGACCCGGGACCGTAAGGGGGTGAATTGCGTACAAAATAGGAATCATAAAGACCGACTTTGCTCGTTGCCCCCAGTGTAAAAAAGGGCAGATAAAACAGATTGGCGACGATCCAAATAATGCCTAGCAGTGGTTTCCAGTGGAAAGATGTTTTTCTTAAAAGTAAAATTAAGAATGTTACTATTCCGAATAAAACCATGATTATTGTGCCATCGAGCATAATGATACTCTGCGGTTTGAGAGTACCGGCACTTAAGTATTTAATAACTGAGGAAGTTAAGGGAATTACCCTGCGGGCGGCATCTGACGATAGAAAAAGATGCATTAAATAATAAGAAACAAAAGGAAGGAAACCAGCTGTTTTTACTGATGCTGAAGTATTATTCAACCATTGTAAAGGAGCAAGTAAAAATTGATATCCATAACTGAGAATTACAAATTCCAGCCAAAGTGCTAAATAGATCAAACTGATTTTAATTTTTCGTCCTATGGTAGAAATTCCTTCCCAGGGTTTAATCCAGATTAAAAAAGCGATGATAAAAATGAATCCCGCATTACGTACGAATCCGGTTTTTAAGGCTGTCCCAAAAAACAAGAAGGATAAAATTTGGAAACGGAAATTATGATTATTTTGATAAAGTACTAAGAAAATTAAAGAAAAAAGGCCAAGCGCGAGAGCCAGTGACATGCCCTGAACACTTCCCTGCCAGGAAAACATATCTAAGAAGGCCGGTGTCGTTGAAAAAAAAAGACTGCCGATTAAGGCAGCCCATTGCTGTTTAAAAAGTAACCAAAGGAAAAAATACGTGGTCAGTGAACAAATAAGAAAAAGCAAAAGAGAGAATAAATTATAGTACGTTGCCTGAATACCGAATAATTTGAAAGATAAAATTAACGGCAGCATCGGATAGCCATTGTTTGTCGGCGCGAAAGCAAATTCCGGGTGATTATTGTTCACTGGACTTAAGATGTGAAGAATATCTTCAGCAAAAAAATAGCTTTTTAGAATATATCCATGTGCTAATAAAACCGTGACACAAATTATTAGTATGGGGATCCAATGTTTCTTAAAAACTGCGAATAAATCTTTTCGTTTAATTACGATACATCCGAAAAGTAGCGGAACGATTATCGGTAATCCCTGATCGAGAATATATGACCAACCTACCTCCAGATAAGGAACAAACAAGCGATATAGCCGCCCGGTAAAACTTAGCAGAAACAGATAGACAAGAGCGGTTAGGAGCAGAACTTCTTTAAAAATACGAAAGAGATTATTTAGAGTATTGTGTTTCATTTTTTGGTAATTAGTGCCGCATTATAAGCTAAGAAACTTTCCGGTGCCAGATGTTCCATTATCCATTCATATATTCTAAATAAAGGTAAGAAAAGGGATGGATAAAGATGCGCTTCAAAAAAGTGAAATTTAACTGCATCCCGGCTAAAAGCCTCTTTGATTAAATCTTTAAAATAAGTTTGGCGGAAATGGTTATGTCCCAGCAGCAGTACCATGTGGGGGTAAAAAAGAGGGTTAAATCGATTTCCTTCAACAATAATCATTACTCCGTTCTTTTTACAAACGCGGCGAAGTTCTGCTAAGGCTTTAAAGTGTATATTCTTACTTTGCGCCGGCTCATCAAGATGATGCAGTACGTCATGGGTAAATACATAATCAAATTTGTTACGCGGATAGGGTAATTTTAAGATATTTCCTAAACGAAAATTTGCTTTAAGATTTTTCAAAAGAGGATCTTCATAAATATCTGTACCGTACCAATGTAAATTGTAATAATTCATAAAAATTGCTCCGTCGCTACCGCCTCCGCAGCCAACATCTAAAATTGACCTCTTTGGTATAAAGGGGTAATTTAATTTCCCAAAAAAATCCTGTTTGTACTGATTACCCGGAAAAGAGGTCAGTTGCATATGAGGTATTTTTACTCTTGATGTCGGTATTTACGAATACTGGTCAGTCCGAGAATTAATTTCACCACTTTGACCGCAACATTTGGATCTAAATAATCTTTGGGAATAGTTCTGGTTTGGCTATGTGCATACTCGAAAGTCACCAGATCGATTGCCTTTTTCAACGTCTCCTGATTGAATCCGGTCAGGATAATTGATCCGGCGTCGAATGCCTCCGGTCTCTCGGTGCTCACCCGAAGTTGGATAGCCGGAAAACCTAAAATTGCTGATTCTTCCTGGATTGTCCCGCTGTCTGAAAGCGTACAAAAAGCTTCTTTCTCCAGTTTAGTGTATGCAAAAAAACCAAACGGATTATGCAACTTAACTAAGGGATCAAGCTTGTTGAGAAAATCTCTTTTTATGCGTGTTCTGGGATGCAGAGAGACAACAATAGGTAAGTGGTACTGCTTGGACAGATAGTTTAAGGAAGCAAACAGCTCTCTCAGCCTTTGCGTGTTTTCGACGTTTTCTTCACGGTGAATACTGACGATGAAATATTGTTTAGGCAGCAGTTTTAATTGTTTAAGAATCGGGTTATGATCAATGTCCCGTGCGTAGTATTTAAAAATTTCCGGATAGGGACTGCCTGTCACAAAAACCGTCGAGGGATGAATTCCTTCGGCAATTAAGTATCTTCTGGCATGTTCGGTATAAGCTAAATTATAATCACTGATATGATCAACAATTCGGCGGTTAACTTCTTCCGGTACGTCCCAGTCAAAAGCGCGATTGCCTGCTTCCAGATGAAAAATCGGAATTTTCAGACGCTTGGCAATAATGGTACAAAGACTGCTGTTCGTATCGCCCAATACCAGAAGTGCATCAGGTATTTCTCTTAAGAGAACTTTTTCCGACTGAACAAGAATATTGGCGATTTGACCTCCGAGGGTTTGGGACCTGACTTCCAGAATCTGGTCGGGAGTCCGCAGTTTGAGTTCTCGGAAAAAAATCTCACTCATTTCATAATCAAAACTCTGTTTTGTAAAAACCGTATAGTGTTCTACGTACTGATCTAAAAGAGGAAGAATTCTGGACAAGCGGATAATTTCGGGTCTGGTTCCGAAAATTGTCACTACTTTTAGATTGGCTTTTCTCAACATATTATTTTCCTTTTTTAATTTGCCGCAGTTCTGCCTGTATCTCAGGAAGCGTTTGTAGTAGTTTAATTGTTTCTCTAACTCCCAGCCGGTGCGTATTTTCCGAAGTATAGGGCTGAGAGGGTAAACTATCTTTTACATCAGCGTGCGAAAAATACTGGTCGTAATCCAGTCCTTGGCTTTCAGGTGGTATGTCGAAATACAATCCTTGATCGGTTGCCCGCGCTAATTCTTCACGAGTTACCAGCGTTTCGTGCAGTTTTTCGCCTGCCCTGACACCTACCTCTTTCCAACCGCGGGAATAATGGAAAAGCTGGATAATAGCCTCCACCAGAGTTTCCAGTGTGCAGGCAGACGACTTGCGTACATAAAGATGACCGTTTTCTCCCTGTGTCAAGACATGCAAGACTAAGTCGACTGCCTCTCTTAATGGTAAAAGAAAACGTGTCATCTGTTTATTGGTAACCGTTAAAACTTTATGCTGTTTGATGAGGTCGACAAAATAAGGGATAACTGATCCTCTGGAATAAAGCACATTACCGTAGCGAACCCCGCAGACTGTCGTAATTCGGTTTGCTTTTCCCTGAAGTTCCCGGGAAAAGGCTACCATGACTTTTTCCATCAAACCCTTAGTCATTCCCATGGCGTTGATCGGATAGACTGCTTTGTCCGTACTTAAAATCACCACCCGTTTTACTTGCCGTTCAATGGCTGCTCTTAAAACGTGGTAGGCTCCTAAAATGTTGGTCTTTACTGCTTCAACGGGGAAAAAGTCGCAAGTAGGCACCTGTTTAAGGGCAGCAGCATGGAAAACAAAATCCACACCCTTCATAACTAAGTCTACGGCTTCCGGATCGCGTACATCTCCGATCACGAATTTCAAGAGCCGGTCGCGATAAGCATTGCGCATGTCAAATTGTTTCTTTTCGTCCCGGCTGAAAATAATGATCCTGGCCGGCTGCGCTTTTAAAAGCGTCGCCACTACTGTATTGCCAAACGATCCGGTTCCTCCGGTAATCAAAATAGTTTTACCTTTAATATTTTCCGACATAATGGTTTTCCTTTAGATTACGGCAATACCCGTGCAAGTGCTTTAGCAAAGATGCCTGAATAATCAAATTGCTTTACATACAACAATGTATGCTTTCGGTATTCCTCTAGCCGGGAACGGTTACTGAGTAATTGTACCACAGCAGAGACTAATTCTTGAACATCGTAATGAATTACGATTCCGCATCTATTCTTTGTAATTTCCCTACCGGTAGAAATGGCATCTGTGACTATCACTGGCATGCCTACCGCCAAATAATCCTTTATTTTACCGGGATCGGCATTTTTTACCTTATCGTCTAAAATTTTGGTATTGAAAGGGGCTAGTCCGACCGCTCCGTCCTGAATAATTTCATTCATTTTTTTCCGGTCTTTAATCCACCCGTAAAAACTAACCCTGGATTTAAGCTTTAACTTATGAACCAAGTATTTGAGTTTATTTTCTTCTGGTCCCCCACCTACAATAGATAAACTGACTCCCGGGATTTTCTCCGCGATCAGAGGCAAGGCTTTAAGAATCAAATCTACTCCCATATGCGGTAAAAGGTGGCCGACGAAAACTAATTTAGTTTTGTCAATACGGGCAAAAGACATTCTTTTTACTTTGTCATACCAGATACCGATCGGAACCGTATATTGATGCTGATATTTTTCTTTTGCCAGACCATGATGTTTTTCCCGTGCTTCCATCATCATCGAAGAAACATTCCAGGTTTCATCAGTAAAACTTAAACAAATCTTATCAATTTTATGGTAGATCCAATTAAGCAGTTTATTTTCAAAGCGGGTGGGAAAATAATCAATCGTATAATAGATCACTTTTTTAACCCGTCCGAGTAACTTAAGGATTAACCCCGTAAAAGCGTTCAGATTGTCTACCCCGATATAAAGATCGTATTTCTTTCCCGTTCTGATTACCCACCAGATAGTTAAGCATAATTCACGCAGAGAATTAAGTATAATACTGTGCCATAACCAAGGAAAAATTACTTTGTGTGTAATTTTATTTTGACCGCTTATCTCCAAATAGGATCTATCGCTTAAAACTTCTTTTCCGCTAATTAAAGGGTGACTAATGTAAAGAAGATGTCCGCATTTTTGCTGACGCAGGTAATCACGTAAAGCCTGCGAAGCTGAATAAATGCGGTAATGGGTAACTAAAACGATCCGCACGGATTTAAGGCTAAGATTCATAAAAGGTATCTGGGTCGTGCAAATCGAACGGTTCATCTGTATAGGTTAGCAGTATCATTTCGCAATTGCCCATATTGGTAATGGTATGCAGGCTACCGGTGGGAATCTCGACCAGAACCGGATTTTCCGCATCCATGACAATTTCCTCTATCTGTCTGGTTTTTCTATCAATTACTTTCAGCAAACCTTTACCGGCAATGACGCAGTACCATTCGCGTTTCCTCTCATGGTAGTGGTTGCCTTTAGCTTTACCGGGGTAAGCGGTAGTAAGCATGATTTGACCAAATAAGGTTTTATCCACGTCCTCAGGACGTAAAATTTCGGTTAACCAACCGCGTTGATCTCTTTTCACAATTAATTTCTTAATTTTAAGTTTCATAGATTTCCTCCCCCATCACTTTCCTTAATCCGTGATTTAATCCAACTTCCGGTTTCCAACCTAAAAGCTCCTGTACTTTTTTATTTTGACTGATTGGATGCGCTTCCTCAACTTCTTTTTCTTTGTGATAATCTATTTTAATTTGCCGACCAGAGATCCGTTTAAGTGTTTCTACGACTCTTCTGATAGTTACTTCCTTACCGGAACAAATATCAAATATCTCAAAAGCCTGCTTTGGTTGATATTTTAACGCAAGTATAATCGATCTCACAACATCGGTTACATAAATAAAGTCTCTGGTCTGGCTACCGTCACCTCTTACTGTTATAGGCTTGTTTTGTTTAAGTAAATAGGTAAACGTCGCTATAGTCGAATTATAAAATGGTTTTCCGTCAGGACCGTAAATATTGGTGACTCTGAGGATAACCGCCGTTATTAATTTTTGCCGGCAATAATACTCGATCGCCTCTTCCGCTAATTTTTTCGTGAGACCGTAAAAGCTTTCGGGCCAATTAACCTGCACGGAAGAAGCAAAGATCAGTTTTGCCCGCGGACAATAGTTGGACATTGCCTGAATTAACCCAACAGTACCCAAAGTGTTCACCGTTAGTAAGTTGCTATTCGTATCTCGGTTAGCTCCTGCTAAATGGATTACGACCTTCGCCCCGGTCAATAAGCTCTTCAGTGACTTAGGCTTCAGCAGATTATGTCTGTGGCGTTCAAATTTAAAAATCCGACAAAGGACTTGCTCCTCTAATGCCTGACAGAGATGCTTTCCCAAAAATCCGTCAGCACCGGTAATGATTACATTACTTTTTTGCATAATCTTTTTTTTCCGCAAAGAAACCCCCAAAAACCGGCAAGTTGTTCCACGCTCAGCATGATGACCATGCCCAAAGCAAATAATGGTTTTTTTACCAGCAATTTCCAATTCCGGTAAAGCGCGGGGCGCAGGAGATAAACTACCTGCTGAGTGGTTGTGGTTAGCGGGTGTTTCGCAATATAAGGGGCAACTTTTTGCCCGTAATAATATTTTTTTTGTGCTAATCTGGCCAGCGTAATCCGGCCTTCATGATGGTAAATCAAGCTTTTAATCCTGCCGATCCGATACTGACGGCTGATCTTCTGCGGTAAATCCCAATCTTCAGGACCGGTAATTGTCTCATCATATCCGCCCATCTTCCAGAAGACTTTTTTTTCAAAAAATCGTGCTGCTTCAAGCGTAACATCTCCTACATAACACTGCCTTTCAAGTGCTTTGCACTGGCTCCAAAAACCGGTACCGATTGATTTTTCCGGAATAACCACAGCTTTGATTTTTTTTTGTGATTGCACCAGCTTAATACACTCAGTTATCACAGAATCCGAGAGCGTCATGTCGGCATCTAAAAATAAGTAATAGGTGCCCTGGGCTTTCTTGGCTCCGTAATTCCTTTGTGTGCTACGTTCCGGTCCTTTATTAAAGACTTTAGATGTATAGCTCAAGGCAATCTGCTTGGTCGCATCTCCTGAATTATTATCAACAATTATCAGTTCAGTATGTGAGTAAGCTTGCTGTTTTAAACTCAACAGCAATCCTTCCAGAACTTTTTCTTCATTTTTGGTGGTAATTATCACGGAAACCAGAGGCATATCACTCATAGGATGGTGTAATTATGAACACCTGCATTATATCATTTCATTTGACAGAATTTGAAACTTTGAGTATACTTTCGCTATCGAGAATTATGATGAAATTTGTGTATCGCATAACCGCAGTCCTGGGTCTTGTTGCTTCACTGTTTATTGTGAGCAGTATAACTTTTGCTCAGGAAACCGGTCAAAATTTAAATACTATAGCTTCTGAACCGGCGAGTCAGAGCGCAGTTATTGAATATAATCTAGCTTTCCCCGGTATTTTACCCGATCATCCTTTGTATAAGCTGAAGACACTTAGGAATAAAGTGTTTTTAGCTCTGATCGCGAATCCGCAAAAAAAAACAGATTGGCTGCTACGAGAAACTGATAAGGGTATTTTAGCTGCCGCGATGCTGATTGATAAACAAAAATATGCTTTGGCCATTCAAACCGCTTATAAAGCCGAGCATAACTATACGCTTATAACTTATGAAATGAAAAAAATGCTAATAAGGCCGGATGATGAATATTTTCTAAATCTAAAGCTGGCTGCACTAAAACATCAAGAAGTGTTACGTTCACTTTTAACCCGTGTTCCCGAGGAAAAACAAAAAGATTTACGAACTATTATCGAATTCTCCGAACGAAATTGGGACACCCTCGCGAAGCAGCAGATGAAAAAACGACCGGAAGATTTCTTATGACCAGCTTATCAATTGTTATTCCTCTCAAGGATGAAGCGCAGTCTCTTCCGCCCCTTTATCAAGAACTTAAACTGTCTCTTGACTCATTACATAAACCTTATGAAATTATTTTTGTAGATGATGGCTCGACAGACAAATCCGCTTCAATTCTCTTAAAACTAACCAGGCAGGATCCTTCGGTAAAAATCATCACCTTCCGCGCTAGTCTTGGTAAATCAGAAGCTTTGGCAGTAGGTTTCCGAAAAGCTAAAGGCGTTGTGATTGCGACACTAGATGCGGACCTGCAGGATGATCCGGGACAACTTCCTCTACTTCTGGCTCAAATCGATAAAGGATATGATCTGGTAGTGGGATGGCGAAAAAAAAGATTTGATCACCCGGTTAAAATACTCTCTACTCGACTGTTCAATTTTATTACGAGTCTCGTCTCCAAAACCAAACTCCATGATATTAACTGCGGATTAAAAGTATTTACGAAGAACGTTGCTCAAGAAATATACTTATACGGAGAACTCCACAGATTTATTCCGATTTTAGCTGAAAGAAAAAAATTCAAAGTAACAGAGGTAGTGGTAAAACACAGACCCAGGAAGTACGGACTTTCAAAATATGGCAGTTTCGGTTTGTCGCGGGGCTGGAAAGGATTTATAGACTTATTCACAAGTCTATTCATTACTGACTTTTCTACCAAACCAGCTCATTTTTTCGGTTCCTTTGGTATTGCGTTTTTCCTCCTCGGATTTATCATGGATGCCTACGTAACTTATATTAAAATAACCACGGGCTTCATACAGGGAAAGGTACCGCTTCTGCTGGCAGGTGTTCTTTTTATTCTTTTGGGCGTGCAGCTTATTTCAACCGGACTGATTGCAGAAATGATTATTTACTACTTTCACAGAAGTCCGGATCGTAATAAAACTCTTCAATAGTCCGTCAGATACCGGATCAGCGCTTTGGAGGATTTCGTGGCGATACAACTGCCGGGCGGATTCACCTGGATCCGAACTTTTTTACTAAGTTCTCCCGGAAATTCAAAATTTAAAATACCTTCCTCTAAAAAAACACTTTTATTTTCTTCCACGATCGGCTGAAACTGGCTCCTCCAAATATCTTCTGTCGAAAGAAAAGAAACGATCCCGATATTCAGCGCTGAACAATTGTGTGTATCATAAAATAATTTCATTTTAGTGATTTTCTTAACTTGTGGTAGATTAACTATCACTTCATCCCGTCCGTTGACCACCGGCAATTCCCAAAAAAGCTCTTGCCTATAACCCGCTAATAAAAATTCCGGACTATTTTTCCAGATTTTTAAAACAGCAGTCCCGTCAATACTAATGACATGGATTGGCTGCAAAAACCGTTCCAGATATAAGGCTCTCGTGGGAAAAATTACTGTCCAATCATATTGTGTCAGCTCCATCACATACTCACCTTGTTTTTGCTGTCCGCTCCATAAATTTTCTGAGAATTTAATGTCCGGTCTTAAGAATGTACCTGGTAATGCTGAAACTCCCCGATTAACCAGCGTTAGTTTAGCTTTAGACTCTGCGTACTTATTCAACCAAACAGCACCCTGACGATAAATATTACCCAAATCAAGACCGGCTGCGGGTATCTTTTGGGCATATGCCCCCTTCAGTCCACCGCTAAGCTCATTAAAATACATTGTCTCGTTTGGATGCAGTTTAAACAGTTGATAACTAAGCAAAGTAAAGAAAAACCCTAAAATTAGAATATAAACCGTTCTCGTGGATCTAGATTTAAACAGCTGAAATAAGGAAGCGGTCCCGATTCCGGAAAGAAGTGCCAAAGCGGGAATGAATTCCATAATTTGCCGTGAACCGCCATAAATAGCTGTCCCCGGCAGCGAAACACGAATAATAGGAATCAAAAACCACAGTATTAGCAATAAATAGATGTCTTTCTTCTTCTTTAGAAGGCAGTAAGCTGATTCGATTAATCCGATCAGAGAGAGAATAAGCACAATAACGGGAGTGGTGTAAATTATCCAAATCGCGGGATAAAAATTAAAACCCCGATATAAAAATCCCGGTTGTAGATTTTCCAAAGTTCCAATGGCATGGTAATACTCCCAAACTTGTCTTAATCTCTCCGGCAGATTTTGCCAAAGCGACGGCCAAAAAGCTACGAGTAAAATAAATCCACAGATAAACACCAAGGGCAATATCGAGATAATTTTAAACTTATCGACCCATAACTTTAAATTCTTTTTCTCTTTATTTTTCTGAAGATAAAAAATCAGCCAGGGAAAGAAAATGAATGGCAGAAAAAGAATATTTAATTTTGTTCCTAAGGCGAAAAATATAAAGATGATGCTTAAGATAAAATAACGCCGCGATCGCTGGATAACCGTCAGATATAAAAAAATAAGCGAGGCCGAAAAAAACACTGCCTCCGGCGGATCCTTAATGTTAAAGTGCGATTCAGCCAAAAACATCGGATATAGACATAAGGATAATCCGGCAAATACGGCTGTGATCACACCAAATTGTTGACAGGCAAACCAAATAAGCAGATAAATTAAAACTGCGCTAAGCAATATTCCGGCTAAGTTGTAGGCTTCTACATCACCCCAAATGCCTAATTTTTCGTAAAAGATCAGATTCGATACGCTATAAAACATATCTACTACGGGCGGGTGTCCTTCCTTCTCCTTGTACCAAAATGAGGCCGGGTACAACGGATCATCATAGATGCTTATGCGCTGATTTTGGCTTTTAGGTCTTTGATAATCAGCGTTTTTTCCACCTGACAAAAAAAATTTTACAAACGCCTGCCCGCGGATAAAATGGCCCGGTTCATCCCAGTTTATACCGTAATGAGATAGCGTAGATAACCCTACCAAGAAAAAAACTATTGCAAATAATAAACCTAAAAGAACCGACTGTTTTGTCTTAGGCATAATTAATTATCTTTATTTTCGACACCGAATATTTGGATCGACTTAATGTCGGTAAAACACGGATTAGCAGGATTAAACTGCATCCGAATATATTTAGCACGTTTAGCGGCAAAATAATAAATAAATTCCCCATTATCTCTGTAAGTGATCTCTGCCAAGAATATTTGGGCATGTAAATCGCCATCGAGCAAAATATAGAAATCATTATCTGTAGAAATCTCCACCGATCCTTCAGCTAGTTCTACATTGTCATCAGATATCACTAACTTCCCATCTGCCCGTCTGGCGCATAACGGATTATTAAACTGGACGATCATTTTCATCAGGTAGACTTCCTGACCCAACGTGAGTAAAAGCGTATTTGATTTTTTAACTATCTTAAAATCTGAAAACGGAATAATATTTTGATATTCAGCCTTGGCATACTGCGGATCGTTTTTCCAAATTTTTAAAAGCGGTACGTTGTCAACCTTAGCTTCATAAAGAGGTTTTAAAACCTTTTCATTATATTGAAAATAATAGATATCTTCAAAACCGGATAAATGGGTCAGACCAATAATATATTCTCCTTTTTGCTCCCCTGCGCTTCGTTTGTTATTGCTAAAGTAAATATCATTCCGGAGAAATATAACCGGAATACTTGACCCTAATCCGAAATTAGTAACCAGCTTTGCATTTGGTTCCGCATTTCTGTTGATCCAGCGGATACCAAGCTTATTTATACTCCCGAGATTCTGCCCCCATTCGGGCATACCCCGCTGTTTAGCTCCTCTTAATCCACCGATGATCGGATTAAAATAGACAGCCTCGTTTGGATGAATCTGGATAAGCTTCCTTAAAATAGGAAGAAAAGATAATAAAAAAACTAGCGATACAGCTAAGCTTAAACAAGCGTCTCTTTTTTTTGTTACCAGACGATATATCCAGTTTCTTACTTCTCTTGCACCTAAACCGGCAATTATCGCCAAAGCAGGAACATATTCCATAATTTGTCTTCCGCCGCCATAAATTCCAGCATTAGGCATTGATACGCGACCAATGGGGACAACCAACCATAAAAACACAAGGAACATCTTCCCCGACTTCTCCTGAAACGACTTTCTGAAACCGAATAAAATCCAATAAACTACAAAAAACAGCGTAACCAGGGGCGTACTGTATAATATCCACTGAATAGCGTACGTATTTATGCGAAAAAAGGTCAAAAATCTTGGGTCAAAATCTATACTGGTTCCGATCTCCCGATAGTAGAGAACTATATTCATAAAATGAGACACGGGAGATGACCATAAATACGGCCAACAGGCAAAAAGAAGACCGCCGCCAACCACGAGCATCGATGTGAGGGAAATGATCAGAAAACCTCTATCCTTAGGAAGCGACTTAGAACGAAAGAAATAAACCAATAGCCACGGAACTAAGATAAAGGGAGCAAACAGAACATTAAACTTTGTCCCGACTGCCACTCCGAAGCATAACGCACTGGCTATGATCCATTTCACGCTTTTCCGAACTATACTTTCGTAAAAACAAATAAGCATAAGCCCGTAAAATACTGCCTGAGGAATATCTTTAATATTGTAGCGGGATTCACCCAAAAATAATGGGTAAAGCATCAGCGAGAGACTCGCGATCAATCCGGCAAAGTTCCCATAGCTTTTTGCAATCCACCAATAAATCACGCTCACCAGTAAGGACGCAACAAATATGCTATACACATGGAACGAATCTACGTCGTTAATGAAGCCGAGCTGTTGAAAAAGTATCTTATTAAATACGGCAGCGACAATGTCGGAAACCGGCGGATGCCCATAATTAGATAAAAAAAAGTTGAAATTTATTTGATTGTCTTCATATATACTCCGGCGGTAAATTTCTTTTTTATTTTTGTCAAGCGGGTAAAACAAAACGGTATCGTCTTTTTGGGCATACTTGGGGACAGGAGGAAGATCTTGATAGTCCTTCTTTCCTGTTAACATGTAATGTAAGATTGCTAAACCACGGTTAAAATGAGCCGCTTCGTCCCAATTCTGGGTATAATCGGGAAGCGTAAGCACTCCTATTAGAAAAAAAAACGTCCCTATGAGTACAGCTATAATTTTTATCATCTTCTTCATTGTCGATTATGCGCGATACCGTTTAAAAATACGAATACAGCTAGTTTCCAACCCTCGTATTTTAATGATTGATAATAAAAACTTATCTAAAAGATAAAAAGGATAAGGCAGCAGATTAACAAATATATCCAGTGGGAATCTCGTAAAAAGCAGGTGGGTTGGATAATATCCCACTTCTACTAAACCATTATTCTTAATGTGATCAGTGAGGTTAAATTTATCTCTGGTAAATTTCACATGATCTTTTTTAAAGAATTTAAGGAAACGTCCCTGCTTAGATTGAGGCACATCATGCACGATAAGATAATTTCCTGTCGCGTTACAAAGAGCATCAAGTGCTTTTACATACGCGCGATCATCTGTGATGTGATATAAAACGTCAAAGCAATGCACAATAAAGAAAGTTCCTAATCCGAGTTTAGTCAGGTTTTCTAAACTTGAAACATGAATTATAACTTCAGGAAAACGCTGATGTAAAATGGCCAAGGCATCTGAAGATATATCAATCGACGTGAGGTGAGCACCATGCGCCAGATAAAAAGATGCATATAAGCCTATCCCTGCGCCTGCATCAAGAACCTTTTTATTCTTTAGGTTAATGTTCCGGTCATGCAGTGCTTTTTCAAGAATTTCCTGAACTTTACGATACATAAGAGCGTTAGTCCGATCGCTAAAACGTAGATATCCTACACTTCTTAAACTCATTTTTTCTTGCTTGTGGCGCCGGATCCAATAGGCCTGATAATCAAAGAAGGATCGTAGCGGGTGCATGAGATTTGTTTTCATTATGTTAATGACTTCTTGAAGCTGATAATGAAAAATGATAAAAACAGACTAGCTATGTATTTACCTTCCGGAGTGCCGGATCAAAAGTCATATCTTAGGCTAATCCGAACCCATTCTTTTCGGGCAATAGAACATTATTCTAACTCGTTTATTAAGAAAAATAAAGCTCTGCTCACTGGCTATAGCAGAAAGTGGACCGGAGATCCGCTCCATCAATGGAGCAGACAATGGGAATATCCGTTCGTAGCTCAGGTTATCCAAAGAACCAAAGGAACGACGAATATTCTCGATGCGGGATCCGGAATTACTTTTTTTCCTTATTTTCTTGCTTCCCAAAACAGGCGTGCTACGATAACATGTTTTGATAGCGATGCAATGCTCCGAAACATGTTTCAACGCGTGGAATCTGACGAAAAATCACAAGTAAAATTTATGCAGGGCCAGCTCGAAAAAACTTCCTTTAGGGATAAATCTTTCGATCTTATTTACTGCGTTTCCGTCCTTGAACACTCCAAACAAGTACGTGACATACTTCTCGAATTTTACCGCATCCTAAAACCGCAAGGAAAACTTATCCTGACGTTCGACATATCTCTAGATGGTGATGGAGATATATCTCTCAATCGAGCTAGACATCTGCTTACTTTCCTGCAAAAGACATTTCCCAAATATAAACTTGCTCAACAAAATCCTTTGAATCGCTTATCGATTAAAAATGCGGTTACGACACATTTTATCGCCTCGCTTAATGCCAAACTTCTCCCCTGGCGTCATCCCATACTCAGTAAAATTCAGTCTTTTCTCCGTTTTCGTTTTTCTCTGTCTCTTTATAAAAAACTTACTTTCTCCTGTGTAGTAGCCCAAAAATAGGAGCGTTTTAGGAGAGAGATTTAAAATAGTTTACTATCACGTCGGTTGGATGTTTGTTTATTGTAGTTTTTCGTCTAAATTGAGATACGTGATCTAAGAAGTAGCGTACTTTTTTCTTATTGAGACCGGACAGATACGCTGTTTCATTAACCCCCCATGCCCGCTCGGTTTTCTTACGCAGGATAAGCAGAGGTTTATCTAATACATACGTTTCTTCCTGTAATCCGCCGCCGTCAGATGCAGTAAATTGCGCTTTTTTCACAAGATACATGAAGTCAACATAGTCTAAGAAATGATCGAAGACAGTAAGTTTATATTCTGCCTGGAGTTCAGTAATCTTTGGCCACATCCCTTTTGCTTTTAGTTCATAAATTGTATTTGCATGAAGCACCCAGATCACCCTAATTCCTCTCTGTAAAATGAATTCAAGTATTCTGAAAATCTTCTCAATTCGGTGTTTGATAAACAGGTTCTCTTTCCTGTGGATAAGAAAAACAGTAAATTTTAGCTTACTTACCAGTTTGATGTTCTTACTTGGTATCAGATTTAAAGCGTAGGTTACGGAGTCAAAAATAGTATTTCCGTAAGTAACGATAATTTTTTTATTTCTTGCGTTGAGATGTGCCGCATCCCGTATTGTCGGACAGAAACAAATCCTTGAAAAGCGTGATACTATTCTACGGATAATTTCTTCCGGGAAAGGTTCCAGAAGGTCTCCGGATCTCAATCCTGCCTCTATATGCACAACTATTGATTTATAATACAGGCCAATTAATAACCCAAGCAGCGTCGATTCGGTATCTCCGTGAACAATAACGTAATCATTTCGTCTTATGGGTAATTTCCGCGCCTTCCAAAGAACTTTAATTGCCCAGACAATCATATCCCAAATATTACGGAGATCTTTTTCTTTAAGCGTTAAATATAAATCCGGCTTACGTACGCCGAATAATTTTCGATTTTCTTCAACGATACCGTAATGTTGACAGGTATGAATGAATTTATAAGGAATTTTTTCTTCATCGAATCTTTTCAATACAGGAAACATTTTTAAAAATTGTCCTTTAGAACCGAGGATAATATAGATCATATGACGATGCCTAAAAAGAGAATGCCTCTATCTTTCAATAACGGACGTATCTTTCAGTCCTTTTAGCCGTACGCGGAGCGGAGTAAGCATACAGGAAGGAAGGTCTTCCATCTCGATCAGAATCTTATCAGTATATACTGCAGGAAACCAATAAGATAGTTGTTTGGTGTTGTTTGTGTTTCCGGAACCTTCCTCTGACATGCTTAAGTTGTAAAAAATATGAAAATACCATAATCGGGCCGGAAGCTCTTCTATGTCTTTTTTATTAGTTGAATAATAAACCCGTCCGCTGGTCAAATTTATTGAAAAAGGACAGTTAAGAGGATAGTCTGCTTCTAGTTTCGTCAGGCGCGCCGGTTGATCCAGATCCAAGATGAGGTAGCCCGCATTTACGTCAGCAGATACACGCATCACTTTAATATTTTGTTCTTCCGAGTATTCCGGTTTCAGATAGCGAGCTTCGTTTTTCCAGATTTTAAATATGCTCACACCTTCAACCCTGATCTCATGAACAGGTTGAAGAAAGGTCGTAAAATATTGCAGTGTATAACTAAAATTTTTAGGAGGAAAGTCAACCGAAAACATTTCCATGATATATTCACCACGGTGATTTATACCGGAAATAAAGGGTCCCATAGTTACATGTTTAGCAAGTTTACTGCCCGGAATATTCGCAAGATGTCCGACGAGCAAGCCGAATCGAACCTCATCATTCCTCTCGTTAAGCCACTTTATCCCCTGAAGGTAAACGTTACCCATGGTCTCCCCTGCTCCCGGTATCCTTTGTTCTACCGCCCCTTTCAGTCCGCCAACCAGGAAGTTAAGATAGATATTTTCATTTGGATGGAGTATATATAGCCTCCATACCACGGTGACAAACAGTAAAATTAGAACAGTTTTTACGCTGTTTCCTGCTAATCTCTGCAAACGAATTCTGCTTTTTCGGAATGAAATTGCCAGAAATAAAGCTAACCGGGTAACTCCTGAAACAATAGACAATGCACCAATGCCTGCAATAATGGCCATGGCAGGCAAATATTCCATGATCTGACGCACTCCGCTATAAATTGAACTCCTCGGGATCATCACGCGTGTTATAGGCACGAGTAACCAGAAAAGGATAAGCAGGGTTACGTCTCCGGGTTTTTTCATAATACGTTTGATACTACTTATTAATCCGACAAGAAAAAGAATTAAAATATATGGTGGTGTTGAGATGGTAATGAAAAACGGTGCGTACATATTCAAACCGAAAAAAACATAGCGCGGATCAAAGCTGCTTCCTGTTCCTATTTGCAGATAATACGCTACCTGTTCATGCAGGAATCGTTCCAGGGGATTACCCCATAATCTGGGATTAAAGTAGAGATAAATCACTATGGCAATGGCTGCACTGGCGGTTAGTGAGATATATGTTGATACAGGAATGGTCTTAAAGACATTTAAGTGTTTTTTCTTTATTTCCGGAAAGTAGCGTATGATTAGATACGGAATAAAGATGAACGGGAGAAATAAGGCATTGAACTTGGTCCCCCACGCCAAAGCAAAAGCAATGCCCGAGACGATAAAATATCTATGCTGTTTTTTTTCTATACCTAAATAGAAAAGGTAGATCGTATAGGCAAAAAATGTTGCCTCAACAGGATCCTTGATATTGAAATGTGACTCGCCGAAAAATAACGGATAGAGAGCTATCGCTAAGCTGGCCATGATTCCGGCAAATCTTCCGTAGTGACGCGTAGCAATTACTCCGACCAGCAAAACAAGTAAGCTGGAAATAAAAATTTCGAATAAATGATATGCCTCTAAGTCGCCTAAAATTCCCAGTTTCTGATAGAAAAGGTAGTTCGTAGCCGCAGCCAGTATGTCGTTTGCCGTGGGATGTGAGGCTTGGTATGTGTTGAGAAGATAATTTCCGCTAAATTGTCTGTCCTGCCACGCACTCCGTCTCCCCGTTAGTCCTTCATAGTTAGTTTTTCCCGTCAGAAGATAACGTAAAAATCCCTGTCCCCGCATGAAATGTGATGACTCGTCGATATTTAATCCATAATCGGACAAGGTGCTAACGCCAGTGATGAAAAAAAGCAGCGTGATGATTAGAGGAAGCGTATAGCGTATGATGAACGTCCGCATAGAGAAAATCAGAAGCTAAAAATTCTAATAATCCGGTTCATTTGTGGCGGTGTCAGTTCGGGATTATTTCCAAAATACAATCCCTGCCGATGAATGAGATTGGCATTAGAATCTTTGAACTCCTCAGCGTACTTTTTCATGTATTTATAGTAAAAAGGTTGTTTGGTCATATCTCCTCCGACCACGGGTCGTATTTCGAGCACTCCCTCACAACGTTTAACTAATTTATCACGAATTTCCTGAGTTCTGCAAATTACCGGAACGGCAAAATTTGAGATCAAATCAAGATGATTAAATTGTATCGGGTAATAGTAACTTGTCTGATTGTAGATGGGGATTGCCATTCTAAAAAAATTATTTCTGCGTTTTCCAATTATTTCATCTAAATACGAAAGCTGAACATTTCCGAGAAATCCGTTAATTTCCGTTGAACGAAGATTATACCCTGAATCATAAAATGTATATCTTGAATAAAATGTCGAATTAACTTTATATTGATTACGGATTTTTATCTGTTTGGTGAACGTTAAATTTCTATCCCAACCGTGCGCTCTCACAATCTGTAACATGGTGGCAAAGTCCTCATCATCAGTTGCGGCAGCACCACCCTCAATTGTTGACATGTGATGTCCGACGTAAAAAGAAAAAGTGCTAGCATAGCCCCAGTTACCAAGTTTTTTCCCCTTATAAACAGTACCAAGAGCTTCGCAATTATCCTCGATCAGGAGTATTTTCTTTTCCCGGCAAATATTGGAAATCGTATCTATGTCATCGCAAAATCCCAGTAAATTTGTTAAGAAAAGCATGCGTATGGGATAACGTTTTAATGTTTTCAGTAACATACGACTGGAAACATTTAACGTATTGAGTTCAACGTCAACCGGTATTGCCTGAAGTCCTAATTGAATTAACGGCATTACGTTGGTAGACCAAGTAAGAGACGAGAATCCTACCAGATCTCCCGGTCGAACCTTGCCCAAGTTAAGAAGCGCCTGAATAACTGCTAGGTTGGCAGAACTTCCGCTATTCAGCATAACCGCCTGTTTTCTGCCCTGCCATTCCGCAAAATTTCTCTCGAATCGTTCACATTGCCGTCCAAAGCTCAACTTTCCTGCCCGACTGATGAAATTAATCAGCTTCTTTCTCGTCGATTGCTCTTTGTAGAATGTTGATTGAATAAGTTTAATCATGGAGTAGAGAATCCCTTTTAGATTCCGTCAGTATATCAAACAACGAAAAAAAATGATATTTCCAAACAAAACGAATTATATACTATAATATGAAAACATGAACAGTAAACCTACTGTTTTTATTATCAGCGGTAAATCTCCGCTCGAAGACTCCGGAGGCTACCCGGCCTACTCGCACACTCTTGCTTCTGTGATCACTTCGCTCGGTTATCCCGTATATACTTTGGCAATTGGCAAAAGGTACGAGATGCAAAAGATCGGTAAAGCCAATGTGTGTGTTTTAGAAACTAAGCTCCTCAAGTTATTTCCCTTTCTTAATTATCTGGCCTTAAGCGCTCTCCCTTACTATAGCTTAATATTTACTAAGGAAATCCGTTTAAGAAGCAAACAGAATGGAATAAGACACATTATCCTGTGGGGAATGGGGCCCTGGACACTTACCGGAACATTGCTTAAATTATTTCCTCCTAAGAACTGCAAAATAACCGTAATTGCAAGTTACTTTACCAGTACAAGACACGAAATGAAAGGAGCATATGACGCGGTAAAAACCGGAGACTACGGCATAATTCCGGTTATCCGTTATTTTTTGGTCTATAAAGTAGTAGCGAGGATTTTCAATCTATTTGAAAAAATCGCTCTCAATTTTTCTGATCTGGTTATTTTGCATTACCAATCATCAAGGCGTATCGTGCAAAAATATTTTAATGTTCCTACTGCAAAAATCCGCATCTTTCCCTGGTTTACAAAAATTTTTATACGAAAAGGGAAAATAAAAGCTCTTGCTCATTCTTTAAAACACCCGCTGATTGTCTCTATTTGCCGGCAAGATCCCAGAAAAGGTATCAATTTCATTCTACGCGCCTTAAAAATTGTCTCCGTGAAGTATCCAAACATCCATGGTCTGATTGTGGGAGTAGGTTCCTTCTCTAAGCTTAACCGAGAGTTAAATAAACGCCTCGGACTTTCCGGTATAGTAGAATTTCCGGGTTTTGTACCGGACATTCGGCCGATTCTTCTTGCTTGTGATATCGCCGTAATCGTACCATTGGCACAGGGAAGTAGTGCGCTCACTGTTTATGAAGCAATGAGCTTCGGAAAAGCTATTATCGGTAGCGACTGCGACGGTATACCCGAAGACATTTCGCATCTGAAAAATGGCTTTATTGTTCCAAGGGGAAACGCTATAGCTCTTGCCCAAGCCATAGAAACACTTTTAGTTAATACGCAATTAAGGGATAGACTGGGAAAAGAAGCAAAGAAAACCGCAAAGAAACAATTTGCGCCTGAAAACATGATAAGCGCAATTCGAAATATTCTTCAGAGCATAAACTAACTTGGATTTTAGGATTACCTTACCGAAAAAGTCGCTTAAGAATAGCCAGGGTTGTCTTAGCAGATATGTCCCAATTAGATCGCAAAGCCTTTTGGTAGGCGTTTTGCTGAATTTCCCGATAGATTTGCTTTTGGGTGAGTAATTTAACAGTTGCTTCTGCCAAAGACTCAACCTGGGGATTAACCAGGATTCCGGTTTTTCCGTCCTCCAGAGCATCTCTCAGACCGGCCGCACGATAACTTACGGAGGGTGTCTTCACTAAGGCGGCCTCACTCACGATTAGTCCCCAACCCTCCTGAAAAGAGGGGACTAAAAGAAGATGTGCCCGGGACAGTAATTCATATTTACGTTTTTCCGTCACAAAACCGTAAAAACGAACTGAATTGGTTAAATTTAGGCTCTGAGTTAATTTGGTCAAATAGTATAAATAGTGGCTTGATCCCGTACCGATAATCCATAAACAGGCATGAGGAAATCTGTCTTTTACCATCTTTAGGGCCCGGATCGCTTCCTCCGTACCTTTAAGCGGATGTAAACGGCCAAGAAAGACTAAGGTCGGACACGCTTCCTTGGGGAGTCGTGATAAATGCACAGGTTTGCTGATTCCCATCGGAATTACAGTAATATTCTGTTTAGAAAATCCTTGCTTAACTAGAGAATCTCGTGTAGACGACGAGATGGCTAAGACCGGCATCTTACGGTAAAGATAAAAATAAACCTGTTCAAGAAAAATCAATAATCCGGCGATTATCCTGGGGAATAACCGAGGAAATAATTCGGTAGCGGTTTCACAAACTAGTAAGATAGTTTTAGAAGGTGCATATAACCTGCTGAAAAAGGGAAACCAGTGTACCTCGTCAATGACGATATCGACTTCGTGTTTGGCTTGAGTTAAATAATAGAACGCGGCAAATAATTGTACGGACCACCAATAGCCTTTGCGGATTATTTTTATTCCTTCAAGCTTATCTTCTGGTTTGCTGCCGGAAAATCCGGCCGTAAACCAGGTCACCTGATGCCCCCATTTCACCCAACGCTTTGCCAGCTCAAAGGTCAGCTTTTCTGCTCCGCCGGCGGAGGGATTCTTAATATCACGCCAATTTAAGATTAGAATCCTCATACGAATTATCCGAGGTTAATCTTGAAGTTCAGCTCCGGATCATCACGCCATTTTCTTTTATTGACGGCATCGTAGTAGTGCAAAATGTGCAGACGGTAAAAAACAGCCAAAGTATCCCAAAGCGTGGCTAACGCAATTGACCAAAAATTGGCAGATGTAATACTTGAAGCTCCGGAAAAATCTAACTCCAGGGGTGCTTCAAAAATGCGTTTATAACCTAAGTGGTTAGCGACTGCCAAAATTTCAATATCAAAAGCGAACTGTTTAACTAAAAGTCTCGGCAACACATCAGTTAAAACTTCCCGGCGATAGAGTTTCAGTCCTGATTGGGTGTCCCGGATGTTGATACCAAAAAGTATTTTAATGATGACCTGGTAACCAAAGGAAAGTATCCGGCGAGCGAGGGGATAATAGACTTTAGAAACCGGATGCCTTTTGCTGCCGACGATGATATCGGCATTATACCAGCGAAAATGAGAGAGCAGCATGGAAATTCCATCCGGACTGATATCACTGCCTGCGTCAATAAAAGAAATAATCTCTCCTTTACTTCTGGCCATGCCGAAACGCACCGCATAACCCTTGCCTTTATTGTGTTCATATCCGGTGACGATGACACGGCGCCTGTTGTGCCCTACCTTTTCGGCCTCAGTTAGGGTTTTATCAACATTACCATCAACCACGACAATAATTTCGTAGGGAATTCCCAGTTGTACTAACGCTGCGTCAAGGTCTTTGATGTCGTGAGCAATGGTGTTTTGTTGTTTATAGGCGGGAACGATGACCGAAAGCAGTTTGGGTTCGCATAACATAGACGTAATATAGCAAAAGAACGATAAAAAGAGAAGCGGAAACAGTCAAATTTATGGTAAGAACTTCACCGATACTCCCGTGGTGAAAAAGGATTCCGACAGCTTGAATTAACGCGGCAAGTACGAGAAACCAAAGCGGAGTATGTTCATGAACAGAATAAAAGAAAAAGCCAAGGAGATTTAATAAGGCGCACAATGACAAAAATATCCCGAATCTGAAAAGATACTGTGCAGCTTCCAGATATTGTACGCCGATAAGAATTTTAAGCGACAGGTCAGGAAATAAACCATAAATCAGCGTGATAAGCCCGGCTACAACTACCGCTAAAATAAAACTTACGAGAAAAATGCGGTGATGATTTTGTTTACGCGCATAGGCTTCGGTGACCAGCGGAAGCATGGTATTGGCAATAGGGGCAGAACCAAAATAGATAATTTTCCCCAACACTGATAAGGCTGCGTAAAGCCCGGATTCATAGGAGGACAAAAAGTGTCTCACCAAAACTACGTCAACGTTAAAAAGAGCAATTATGCTGACGGTTAAGATAAAACTGTAAAATGTGGTTTGGCCAAAGGCGCCTAAATTAACCCGTGTTTGCTTTTCTTTGCCGGGCAAAATCTTCCGGAGAATTACTTCCGTAAAAAGATAAGTTAAAGTTCCGGAAAGAACGAAGGCTCCGAAAGCACCCGGAGCCTTTAAACCTAAGCAAATGGCAATTATCCCCAAAATGAGTTTTCCGTAAGCTTCAATCAGATGCGCGGCAACATAATACATAAATCTGGCTAAACCCTGGATGACGCTGCGATTTAGCATCTGCAATAAGCCGAAAAAGATGGCAATATCCAAAAAAACCAGGCTAACAAAAGAATCAATGTGTAATAAATTGAAAATAAAATTTTTCAAAAGGAGAAATGTAATTCCGCCGATGAGAAGTAAACGCCAGAATAAGCTGCTTAATCGGTGATGAAGATAGGCTACCTTTCCTTCTTCCTGGGACCCGAGATAGGTCGAAGTAATTTTTACCATTAGTGTATTCAGCGTAGTCAAAGGAACACTGATAATGTTCGACAGTGAAATTAAACTCTGCAGCATGCCATAGTCAGAAGTTGTCAGTAGTCTGCCCATCAGCAGATGATAGATATAAGAGCCGATATTTCCGAGAAAGGTCCCGCCCAGCATAATCATATTTGATTTAATTAATCGGCTGTTCTTGATATATTTCCAGATTATTTTCATAGCTAACTAAAACGGCATTTAATCAGGGTAATTAGGGCAAGGACACCATCTTTCCAGGTTAACTTCTTCCCCTCCGTAAATTTGCGGCCGTAATAAGAAATTGGCACTTCGTAAATTTGATATCCTGCTTTTAAAACTTGAGCTGTAAATTCCGGCTCGAAATCAAAACGCTTAGCCTGAATTTTTATCCCCCCGAGCACTTTCCGCCGAAAAACCTTATATCCGGTTTCCATATCGGTGAGAGTGGTATTAAACAAAATATTGGTCATCAATGTGACAAATTTATTACCCAGCGCATAGAGAAACATCGTTGACAAATGAGGTCCTAAGAAACGGGATCCGTAGACGACCGATACCCGTTTATCTTTAAAAGGTAAAAGTAATACCGGATAATCCTGGGGATGATACTCCAAATCCGCATCCTGAATGAGAATAATCTCTCCCTTGGCTTGAGCGAGTCCGGTCGTGATAGCTGCACCTTTACCTTGATTACGGGGTTGATAAATGATCCGGCAGCGATTTTCCCACTTTTTTAACTTACTTCTGGTCCCATCGTCTGAGCCGTCGTCAATAATAATTACTTCTCTCTTCCACCCCGTCAGTTTCACGGCAAAAATACGCTTGAGCACCTGCTCAATAGTTCTTTCTTCGTTATAGACCGGTATCAGTATCGAAACAGTATGCATATTTTCAAGCAACGAAATAACCTTGTAAAAACCAGGATGTCAGAATTATCAATGCTCCGATAAAGATGAGCGTTATGATAGTCTTGGTTAACCTATTATGCAGATTCCCTAGCACAAAAAAAAGGGGGAAGGCCGCCAGAAAATAACGCGGCAATGAAGATAGAGTCCCGGTTAACGTAGGAATTATGAGAAGACAACCGGAATAGACGAGATATGAACTTGGTATTTTTTGCCGCCAACCCACCCAGAGTAATGAGAGACCCGCGAGGAAACTGCCCAGCTCCAAAATAGCCACCTGATAAGAGAGTGACCAAAAGGGAACGGTCAGAAAAATTTTAGCGTAACGCCACAGTACTTGCGGCAGTAAGATAAATTCTTCACCGCTCCTCCCTGCACCGAAAGCCGGTTGTGCATGAAAAAAGGCTAAGGGATCGCCAACCGTCCGCCAAAGGTATCCCAGATAGAAAACTAAGCCTAAAGGAACTAGGCCAAGAGAAAGCTTGGCCGTGAGTTTTCTTTTTAGGGGCTTAGTTTTGAGAAATTCGGCCAAAACCACGATGCCAAGGAAAATTCCCGCCAGACGCGTCAGGCCTGCCAGCGCCCCCAAAATCCCACTTAAAAGCCATTGCTTCCGAGTAGCGAAGTAAACCGTAGCTACAGCCAAACCTAAAAATAATCCTTCGGTGTAGACAGAGGCAAAGAAAAAACTCGTGGGGAACGCGAGCAGGAAGATCACACTCCAAAGCGCACCACGGGGAACCAGGGTTTTTGCCAAACGGAAAAAGTAGCCAAGACCAATCAATAAGCCCAAATAGGAGATGGCTAAACCAATCGTTACCGGAGAAATGCCGGTCAACTGCGAGCCCCAGCGGATCAGCCAGGGATATAAAGGGAAAAAGGCTTGTTCGAACTGGGAATAGCCGTGTTGAGCGATCGAGAGATAATGTACACCGTCAAGGTTAGCCCAAGGTACAGGTCCCAAGAAACCGGGACGTAAAGTTAACCATTTCGGCGCCCAGAGCTCGACTCCTCCCAGGATTAACCGCCACACGAGTAAAAGTCCGATTACCGGCCTAAACTCCAGCCAGAGTTTTTTCATAAGTTGCTACTGTCTTTTTTGCCACTTTCTGCCAAGAGAAGTTTTTCACCCAATCCAATCCCCTCATAATCAGTTGCCCACGACGGGAAAAATCCAGACTAATTAAGGCCCGCATAGCGCCGGCTATCTCTCCTTTTTTTTGCGGGTCAAATAAGTTAGCCGGTCCGGCAATTTCGTTTAGGCTGGAACTTTTCGCTGCGGCCACCGGGCAGCCACAGGCTAACGCTTCCAACACCGGCAAGCCAAATCCTTCGGCAAACGAGGGCTGGACGTAGACGCTGGCCAAACTATAAATTACCGGCAAATCCTCCTCCGGTACGTAACCTAATTTATGAATATTATTGGTGAGGCCTAATTGAGTGATTAACTGATTTATTCTTTGCACTTCAGGAAGTTCATTTTGTAAAAAGGCCTTCCCTACCAATATTAGTTGGGTGGCTTTTCCCCGAGCTGAGAGCTCGGAGTTGAGAGCTGAAAAAGCTTTAACTAAGCCTTCGATATTTTTATTCCAGTTAACATCACCGACATAAAGAATAAAGTCGTCCGGCAACTGATATTTCTTTTTAACCCTATCCAGTAATGCCGGCTCACTAATTTTGTGAAAATTTGGTGCGGGGGCCAGATAAATAACTTCAATCTTTTTCTCCGGCAGGCCTGCCAGTTGCACAAGGTCACGCTTGGAGGCCTGCGAGTCGCTAATGACTCGGGAAGCGTTTTGCAGGGAAAAACGCTGAATCTGCCATTTAATTTCACCCCGCCAACCGCGGGGAAATTCCCTGGGAAAAGCCAGCGGAATTAAATCATGGACAGTCACGACGGTTGACCGCGGCTTAAAGAGCGGTAAGGTCAGAAAAAACGGATCAAAGTAGGGATAATGAACTAAATTAACATCTTTGGGTATTTTTTGACCCCGAGTAAAAAAATAGTACGAATTATTTTTATCGTACCGCTCTAGGGACTTAATTAATAATCGAGTGTAACTCCCTACTCCCCGCGCTTGGTGTTCACTTTGGATTGGCGAAATGTCGATGGCTACGCGCATAAGTATTATTCAGTATAGTTGATCCGAGAAACCAAAACAAACAGCTAAGAGAAATAAAATCTGCCAGGCAGCGGAGGGGCGTTTCGCCGAACTTAACGGTTACCCGTGAATTACCGGCCGGCAGGGCAAATTTAATCAGACCGTCATCCTCATAGCTAATCGTTTGCGGCTGATGATTCAGGCTGACTTGCCAACCCGGGTAGTAAAGCGTATTCACCCTGGCGAAAGACGGACTTTTGGCATCAACCAAAAAATCGTACCGCAGCGGCTTGAGCTTTATTGCTCTAACTAAGGCTTCTCCCTGGATAATTTCCACTTTTTGTTTGGCTCTTGCTTTTTGCCAACTAGTCCAACGTGTGGAAAATGTATTACCCATCGAAGAAGTACCATCGGTGAATTCACGACGGGCGAGGTAATAGGAATCAGCTCTCGGCGGATACATTACGGGCCTCGTGTATGACAAAGTTAAAATCACCGCCAGGATCGCGAGCGCCGTCCCCCACCAGGGATATTTTATTTTAGTCGCAAGGTAAGCAGTCAAAAACGCGGTAGAGGGCAGCAGCAGTGAAAGCAAGCGCCAAGGGTATTGGATAAACGCAAGCGGAGCAATAAATTCCCAAATTGACCGCGAAAACGGCAACATTAAGAATATAGCCCCACTGACAGTTAAGAAGAAAAAACGTGAGAGAGTAATTAATTTATCCCCCGACTTCCTGGTTACAAATATTATACTGGTAATAATCACCACGAGAGGAACAATACCTATCTGGGGAGACATTTCGCTGCCAAGGAGTCCCGTTCCGCTGAAACCGCTACCCCAGGAAGGAATGAGTAATTGATCAAGTTGCGGAAAATAATCCCGGAAATTAACACTGGTTAAGCCAACGACATATTTTTGTTCAAGTATGGCCGGCAGCCAAAAATAAGCTGCCAAACCAATCCCCCAGACTACCGCCGACCGCGCTTTCGGTCGCCGGAGTACCAAATATCCAATAACTAACGGTAAAAAAATCATCGCCAGAATATTATGGGTAAGGATTAATAACCCTATACTTAAAGCAAAAATCTTAATCCAATTCTTTTCCAAAGAAAGTAACGCCAGCATCACCCAAGCGAAAGCGAGGGTTTCACCTACCGATCCCCGTATGTAGATATCGACAAACCAATAAGGAATGAAGGCAAAAACAATAGTCCCCAAGGCCGCGGCAACGGGAGAGAAAAGCCGCATTAGCCAACTAAAACAAAAAATAACTGCTCCCAGATAACCGGTAGCCAAAACCAGCTTAAAAGAATCGACTAAGCTAAAACCCAACGTATGATATATAACACCCAAATAATTCGGTAAGGGGTAATGAAAGTTAAATAAAGGCACCCCGTATCCACTATTTAAATCCACAGCCCATCGGGGGAAAAAATTTCCTGCCCCCAGCATTTTTTCAAATTCCCAAAAACGTATGAGATGATACTCGCCGTCATGCGTAGGTAAAAATCCCGCCGTAAACAGCGGCCAAGCAGCCCAAAAAGCGATCAACAATACTACCCCAAATAAGATTGTGCGCACGCTAGACTGTTTTTTCATTTTACCTGACTGCGACGTAATTTCAGCTTCAATAAATCACCGATTTCTGCGACCATCGGAGGGACAAAGGTCACGATTTTTTTAACCAGCGGCGTAATCCCGGACCAACTACCGGTAGCCAGGTAAGGGGCAAACCGCAGCGGTAGACCAAGCGAGAATCCCCCACTGACAACTGTAAGCCATCGAATGTCGCTAATTGCGACGAAACTGAGTGGCCAAATGAAATACCAAGCGTAAATTTCCTCCCGTAAAGGCGAAAGAAAAAAAGCTAAATACATGGTTAGACTGCACCATTTCCACATCCGATCCCAAGCTATTTTCTGCTGACGTTCTGTTTTAATTACGAGATAGATCCAAAGCGGTAACAGGAGGAGTGGAGAAAATTTAGTGAGAATTGAAGTAACCAGCAACAAGCTACCTCTAAGAATTTTTCTTTGCTTTAAGTAAAAAAACCCTGCCATCACAAAAAACATCATCGCTACATCGTTGTGGCCGCTGACCAGTGTTTCCCAGATGACTAAGGGATTTAAGGCAAAAAAAGCCAGACTCCATAAATTTTTGTTCGATAAGCGCCAAATTAAATAACTTAATCCCAAATAAAAAAGTGCAACGAAGCCTTTAAAAGCAAAAACCGTCAGCAGTAAATTACTTCTTCCTATTAGATGGGGAAGGCTTGTCAATGCAATCCAAATCGGGCCATAGAGAGCGGTTTTATTCGCAGCGTGCATAAAACCAAGCAGCGGTTCATTCGGGATTTCAATTGGCATAATCAGATAGGGATTCTCCCTATAGGTAAAAGTAACTCTGGCAGTCGCAATATAATTAAAAATATCGTAAGAAAAAGCAGGATATGAACAAACAAGTATGATTACGGTTGCCAAAATTGTTAACCAACAGGTTTTAATCGTCAATTGTTTTTTCCTGATCAATCTTAAGAAGATAAAATAGAAAATAGACAGTAATGTAAATAATGCTAAATAGATTACCGTAGCCTGAGCAGGTTTGGTTCTGATGATTTCGGCTACCAAATTCAGTCTCGGCAAATAAGAATAAGGGTGAACAAACCCCCAGGAATAGAAAACTATGACTGCCAATAATAAAAAATAGCTTAACCAAAAAATTACTGTCATCTTATGCCCCTTACGCTTACCCGCAGATTCCTTGACTGCATCAACAAACTAGCTAAAGGCAGCAAGGTAGGACTCTCTTTTTCCGGTTGCCAGAGAAACTCCTGCGGTAAATCTTTCTCTAATTCGTAAAGGATCCTTTCGTGCTCGAGCATCGCCTCCTGTAACAAAAAAACCAGATTGAGAGTATCTTTATGCTCTTTTTTAGCCCGACTTAGTGTTTCCGGTAACTTATTAATTTCGTGGTCAGACTCCGCGAGAGCTTTTATTCCCAATAAATATTGCCGATAATTAAAAAGCGTACTGGCTTCAACCAAATATTTATCTGCTAAATTCAAATGGTACTTAAATTGTGCAATATTACCCCAGTACCAATAAACTTTCAGCTGATCTAAAATCCGTGACACGCGATAGAGTCTGTTTCCGGGCATAAAAGAAGGATACGGAAGAAGATAACTGGCTTGAACTGCGGGTGTAAAAGACCCCAAAACAAAAAGGCACATGATACAAAAAAAGAATCTTTTCATCATTTAGTGTAAATCAATCGATTGATTTATAGTGAGAACTCCCCGGCCTAAAGGCCGGG
>Ga0315274_10000041_pt1 | contig 195831 bp, 169 predicted proteins | sample YL17G02_20_MG_FD_203700 | JGI IMG/M metagenome (GOLD analysis project Ga0315274, IMG submission 203700) | Sediment microbial communities from Yellowstone Lake, YNP, Wyoming, USA - YL17G02_20 | ecosystem: Environmental > Aquatic > Freshwater > Lake > Sediment | place: USA: Wyoming | collected...
CTTGTTCTGTCTGCCCCTGTATATGCTGGCAGTTGCGGTTGTGGCGTTAGTCACGGCTGCCTGGTCGGTGCCGAAATATACATCGTGATTCACAGCCTTCTCGCCTGGATTCCATTGTAGTTTTGGTGCCTCTTTGACATTAACTGCACCATTGTTGGGCTTCGGGCTGCTGGCACGTAACGGTAACTGCAGTGGGCCCGCAGGAATGACCTGTCTTGCTGTGTTCGGACCTTGCCAGGACAGTATCGCCGTCGCGCCGCCGCCGTTTTCATAGAATTCCATCACGATTGGGTAAGTCTCACCGGCTACAAGATCAATCGTTCCAACGGCATCTCTTCCGCCGTGATCGCTCCAGTCGTTGGTAACCTGTACACCATTAACCCACAAACGACCTCCATCGTCTGTAAAGGTAATGAATGTCCATGTACCGGAAAATGCTACTTCTAACTCGGCGGTCCATCTGGCAGAGACATTGTCAGGGTGGGCCGTGAAGACATCGCCGTCGCCCCAGCTGTGGTTGATTGTGGTTTCTACCTGCGTCAGTGCAGGGCTACCGGAGAGGTCCATGTTGGCGAAGTACTGCGCCTTGACACCACCACCCGGTCCGATAGTCGTGAAGCTCCAGACCTCACCTGTGTATTTGGTGGTGGCTGTGATCTCATCAATTCGCCAGTAGTAGGTGGTCTTCGGCTCAAGGCCCGATAGCGAACCTGTCTGTGGATAAGTGGTACCCTGCTGGTTAATTTTGAATGTTCCGCCTGTACCTGCTTCAACATCAGCTTTATTTGTGCCGAAGTAAACATCATGCGATGCAGCACCGGCACCTCCAATCCATGTGAGCGATATCCCAGCAGGGTCTAACCACTTGGCACCGTTGGCCGGACTCGGCGAATACGCGGTATAAGGAGCTGTCGTGAAGCTCCAGACATCTCCAGTGTAAATTGTGCCCCCCACCTCTTCCTCATCAACACGCCAATAATATGTCTGGCCAGGATTGAGTGAAAGATTGAAATACATCGTTTGGGTTTTTGGATATCTTCCTCCTGGTACTTTATCGGCCGGACCGAGTGTCGGGGTGGTGCCGAAGTACACGTTGTGGAACTCGGCAGTACTTCCGGCTGACCAGCTCATTATCCCCCAGATGATACCCGTGGCCCCGTCGATCGGGGTCGGGTTGAACGCCTTCAAAGCAATATATTCTGCAGCTCGAATAACATCATCAACAAGGGGCGTTCCACCGACATCACGCAAGCGAACGAATCCCCGGTAGTTATCTCCCGTTACGTAAAATTTAACCCACGCAGCAGCATCCCCGGCAGCATCTTTAGCCAAAATTGTAAAAGGAGCAGTAATGGAAGAAGGTGCCGGTCTGACCGATGACCACGTTTGGGTCAATCCCCACCTCTTCCCGTCAGGAGTAATGGTCACCGTGCCGTTGCGGTCCCAGGTCGCACCGGCGGCATTGAATCCCAATATGCCGACACTTCCATTGGTGCCCCAGTTGGTATTTGTCTGGTTGTTATGTCCTTGATTGTACATAGGGATATCCGCATACCATACAATCTTACCGCCGGCATCCAGATATTTTCGAAGTGTGCAGGTGGTCGTCGAAGTCTCCGCTACCGTGTCCGGCACGATGTCCCGACAGAACACGACCACGCTTAACTTCCTGTCGGCGATGCGAGCGTTCATCCACGTTTTGAGCTGGTCGGCATCGAGAATTGTGTAGCCAGCGGCTTTCAGAGAATCCCGCATGGCCTCACCTCCTCCACCCCATTCCGATAGATATCGCCCGTCCCAATAAGCAGCACGATCCCATGTAATACCCGCAGCCGGAAGCCCGGTTAACCCCATTACCAATGTAAAGAGAATTAGAAACAACAATTTTTTCCACATAATTAGTCCCCTTCAAAAAGCATATATGACCATCTTGCCACACACCAAAACATCTCGTCATTTCGTGATTTCAAGCATCAGCAATTATGTCACTTATTGACGAGTGGATTCATTCGCAAAAAAGAGCTACACACAAGAAAGCTTCAATCGAGCCTCAGATTAACGATCCTTGAGTTTAGGATGGCACAAACCACGTAAATGCACTAAATCTCCGACATTAACAGCCATCACCAGAAACATTATACCCATAACACCGGTTTTGCCTCAACGAAAAACTCGGCTGGATGGTCCGATTTTCTGTAACGAAACTGGGTCTCTGACAGTCAGACATTGAGTCGAGTATTGAACATAGGATTGCACTTCGCTTTGGGATATAAGACGATAACTACCTACTAAATGGCTTGCCTTGGCATATCCTGGCGGTGGTCCAATTCACCAGTATATAGGCTTATGGAGCTATCGCGGCCCCGACAGTGGGGTATGCCACGCTATGCAGGTTGCCTAAAACTCCTATTCCTGCCAAGCCCGTCTACTCTGGCGGATTTTTGACTTGAAGAAAAACAGGCTTGTTGCTATAATATTAGGGTTGCTGGGATATTACTTGAAAGGGGGAAAAAGCGGAAATCGGCGGAATCCGCAGAACAGCGGGCCGATTTTGAGTATCTATGGAGGTGTTGGTAGGTTATCATGTTCAATTCGGGAGTGTTGGTTATGTTCAGGCGTAAAGGTTTCACTCTTATAGAGCTGCTTGTGGTAATTGCAATCATCGCGCTACTGCTGTCGATTCTGATGCCGTCTCTGTCGAGGGTAAGAGCCCAGGCTCGGACAGTTGGATGTCAGGCAAACCTTAAGTCATGGAATCTCATTTTCTCAATGTATGTCGAGGAAAACAGCGGTAAGTTCCCAAGTGGAACGACGGCACAAGGATTCTGGTGGGTGAGGCAAATGAGTCGAAAGGTTGTGAGCTGGAAGGAGAACAAGATATGGTTCTGCCCGACCGCCACTAAACCCCTACAGGATTTACAAGGAAATATGAATGGGACATGGAACACCTTTTCAGCGTGGGGGATTTTCAATGCCGGAGATGCGGATTTTGGCCCCTATGGTATTGCCGGCAGCTACGGTCTGAATGGTTATATTTTGAGCACCAACCCGGGCACTTCATTTGAAAATGGGCGAACTACAAGTGACAACTGGAGGACACCGCTTGTGCAGGGGGCGAACAATGTGCCTATATTTATCGACGCCCTGCGTTTTGACCTCTGGCCGATAGAGTTTGACCCCCCTCCTCAACAAGAGGACCAGGGCTGGCAAAGTAACAACCACATGGCACGCGCCTGTGTCAACAGACATGGTGGTTTCGTCAACAGCGCCTTTTGTGATTTCTCTGTACGGAAGATCGGGATTAAAGAGCTTTGGACGTTGAAGTGGCACAAACGCTTTAACATAAACGGAGCCTGGACGAAGGCGGGAGGTGCAACAGCCAGCGACTGGCCTACGTGGATGCAGCGGTTCAAGGAATATTGATTAGTCGGCTCATTCACCGTTCACAGTGCTTCGTTGCTCGTCTATTGGGTGGTTGAAAGTCGAGGTGAATAACGTGTTGACAATACGAACACGGCGTATAATAAGCGGGAAAAAGCACTCATTTCCGAAGGCATTTACATTAATTGAGCTTTTGGTGGTAATCGCCATTATTGCTATATTGATGTCGATACTTATGCCGACACTAAACCGGGCGAGGGAACAGGGTAAGCGTGCCAACTGCCTTAATAACCTCAAGCAGTTGTACTATGCATGGTTTGTGTATTGCGACGACAACGATGACAAAATGGTTTGCGGCGATTCGTACGAATATACGGCTATGTACTCCGCAGGGGGTCAGCATTACAACGAAACACCGTGGGTATGGAGAGACTGGACAGCCAACATGCCAATAGATCAGAAGATAAACGCTATTGAGACGGGGGGGCTATATCCATACACGAGAACGGTAAAGGTTTACAGGTGCCCGACAGGTGTGCGCGGCGAGACGCGGACATATTCTGTAGTTGACGGTATGAATTGTGTCGCTCTATCCGGCTGCGGACCGGGGGCGAAGATGCTCAAAAGAAGGGCAGAAATTACAGACTCGGCATATAGGATTATTTTCCTCGACGACGGAGGGGCGAGTTATTCGCACTTGGGGGGCTGGACGAATTATGTGAATAGAGACCAGTGGTGGGATCCGCCGCCGGTGCGTCATGGCGATGGTTCTAATTTTTCTTTCGCGGATGGGCATGTCGATTACCATAAGTGGTCGGACAAGCGCACACTTGAGGCCGGTATAGCGAACAAAGCCTTTCCGCCGGCGCAGGATGGCAATCCGGATATTGAGTGGTCGCAGATAGCTTCGTGGGGAATCGTGGCGCGGCGCGTCAGGTGAAGCTGTGTCAAGCGTGCGTGCTTACAGCAACTGATATAAATTGCGCAAACACGTTGAAATAACTATATGAAAGAAGAGGGTAGGTATGGTTATGTGTATGCGCAGAGCTTTCACGCTGATAGAGTTGCTGGTGGTAATTGCCATAATTGCCGTGCTGATGTCGATACTAATGCCGACATTAGAGAGAGTCAAAAAGCAAGCCAGGACGGTTGCCTGCCAGGCGAACGTTAAACAATGGGCTCTTTTCTTTTCGTTGTACACCCAGGACAACGATGGCAAGTTCCAGGCAGGTATCGGCAGTGGACATTCAAATCATTGGATGAACGCATTGAGACCATATTATCACAACGATCACGAAATGTGTTGCTGTCCGACAGCAAAGAAGCCTCTGCTAGATTTTCAAGGAAATCAGAATGGAGCATGGAGCACCTTTTCAGCGTGGGGGATTTTCACAGGCGAGGGATTCGCACCGGAAGGTGACTGGGGCAGCTACGGGATAAATGGCTGGGTGGAAAATCCGCCTGCATCGTACACGACGGTTTATGAGAATTTTGAGACCGTCAATAACTGGAGGACTCCAAATGCTAAAGGTGCCGGCTATGCGCCTTTGTTTATGGATGCCCTGCGGTTCAATGTCTTTCCGAGGTATTCCGACACCCCCCCGGACACCGATGATATGGCCTGGCAGGGTATGCAGCACATGAGACGTATCTGTATCAACCGTCACAATGGGTACATAAATATGGCTTTTCTGGATTGGTCGTCCAGAAAGGTAGGACTCAAAGAGGACTGGACGCTAAAGTGGCACCGAACCTATAACACAAGCGGCCCGTGGACAAAGGCCGGAGGAGTTATCGGCACTGACTGGCCGCAGTGGATGCGGCCTCTAAAGGATTATTGACCCGGTGTGCAGTCGAATAGGTCAGATTATTGCGGTTTTATGCCTGTGGCTGTGACATTCGATGTTTACCGCGACAGGCAGTGATGCAATATGACATGGGGCGGTTTCAATTAGGATGGCTAACGCGGTAGTATCGCCGCCGAGACCCTGTGGCCCGATACCGAGGCGGTTAATCCTTAAAAGTAATTCTTGTTCGAGGTCTGCATAGAATTGGTCTTTGTTTGGTTCCGTCAAGTTTCGCAGAAGGGCTTTCTTGCTTAATAGGCAGCTTAGCTCGAAGTTGCCGCCGATACCGACTCCGACAAGGAAAGGCGGACACGCATCGGCGCCTGCGGTTTTGACAACATCAACAATCCAATCAGCAATCTGCTCTTTTTCTGCGGTTGGGGGAAACATTCTAAATTGGCTCTTATTTTCGCAGCCGCCCCCTTTGGCCATGAGGGTAAGTTTTAGATTCCGGCCAGATACGATTGTGTGATGGATGATAGCGGGTGTGTTTGAGCTCGTGTTGGCGCGATTATTGAGCGGATCGGCAACAACGCTTTTGCGTAGGTACGCCTTTTCGTAGCCGGCGGCGACGCCCTCATTGATAGCGTCGTAGATTGTCAGGTGTGGCTGGCCCGGTGGGGCCTTCACAGCGGCCTCGCCGCCCTGTTCGACAAACACTACCGCAAGGCCCGTGTCCTGGCAAAGGGGTATTTGTTCTTCGGCTGCTATGCGGGCGTTTTCGATGAGTTGATTTAGTATCCTCGCCGCGCGGGGATTGGACTCGATCCGGGCGGCCTTTTTTAGAGTTTGCAGCAGGTCATCCGGCAGCTTGTGGCAGGCCTCTGCACACAGCGACTCAATGGTATCAACAACCTTTTGGAACTGTATATATCGCACGGTGGCGTTTTATTGACCCGCCATACGTTGGGCGGGTTTATGCTTGAAAAACCAAAGTAAATTGTTTAAGGCCCTGATGGTCCCAGCATATCAACTTCAAAAGTCTTGTATGTCGTGTTGCCGAGGTCGTCGCTGACACGGACTGCAACAACATGCTGGCCCGGCTCGAGCTTTTCGATTACCAGTGTGAAATTCTCCTCTGTGGTATCACAGACAAGGTCGTCGGGTACGGCGCCTTTCCACTTGGCATTGCTGTCGACCGTATAATTGAGTTCGCCGATAGCGCTAAGCTCATCGACTATCTGCATCTTGAGGATGACCGCCTTGGTGCTGCTCTCGATAGTGTACTTTTTAATAACCGGGCCTGTATTGTCAACCACGACCGGTTCGCTTATTCTGCTGCCGGTTAGTTTAGTCGCAGGGGAGTTACTTTTCTCATCACTGGCGACCACTCTAATCTCGTAGCGGCCGTCCTCGACTGTCTTTGTGTCCCATTCAAAATTGTCGGCTTCAAGCTCATCCTCAATCTCAACCCAGTCAGGCCGACCGATTTTCCTGAAATCTATCTTGTAGGTGAGTTTATCATTGTTGTCGTCTTTGGCCTTATAGGTGATTTTAGAAAGGCCCGTCTTGCCCGGCGCCTGGTTTCTGCTGATGTCAACCGATTCGACCTTCGGGGCCAGGTTTGGTATGGTGCTGGAAAGGGCGACCTCTCTTATAAGGGGACTCTTTTGGCCATCCAGACTTCCCAGAATGAGCTTGTACTGACAGAACCTGCCGAGTGGGCAGCCTAACTCCACGGGGCCTATTATCTCAGTCGGTTCGGTCCAGTCTGAGAAGGAAGGGTCGTTTACGTCTTTAACGTTTCCGCTTCGGCAGGCAAGCATTACCTTACAGCCTTGCGGAATATCAGCTTCGATTTGGAATTTGCCCCAGCGTGCGGGCTGATCGGCGTCAATAAGGTTGGATGTGTAAGTACCCTCGGATGCAAAGCCGGGGCTCAGCTTTATCAATTTGGCGGGGTTTGCTGTTCCGACGTAGAGGTCTTGGCCGCCGACGGCTATCGCGGTTATCTGGGATGCCTGTTGGTCTTCGTAGATTATCGCCTGTTGCTCTGATGCCGGATCGACGGTGAGCAACCGAGCGTCATTACCGGTTCCGATGATGAGTTGTTTCTGCTCTTGTGCCAGGCAGAAGAATACGGCGGATTCACCGAAAACTTCGGTTACGTACCCATCCTTCGTGATACCCAGCAGCAGGCTCGCCTTATCGGCTTTGGCGCCCCTGCGAACCGGAGGCTGTGGAGCGGCGGGTTTTTCGGATGGAGTCTTTTTCGTGTTTGCAATGTTGAGTTTAAGGCCCGATTCACCTCCGGCCTTAGTTTTTTCGGTTTTCGCCGATGGTTCGGGCCTACCTGCCATAGGTGGCTGCGCTGTTAATTGCGCATCGGTCTGCGCTATGTTGGCAGTCGTAGCGGCGGCATACAAAGTCGGGAACTCGGCAGAGGGCACGGCCGCAAATAGCAGGGCTGTCACTTCAGGCTGCTCGCTGTCGTAAAGAACGGATGCCTTCTTGGTTTGAGGGTCTATTTTGTAGATCAGCCCTCGGCCGTCAGTGCCCGCATATATCAGGTTGTCAGGCCCAATTACAAGCGAGAGGATATTTTTCTCGGTACTGTCGTAAATGAGCTGCGGCTCTTTGCCGGATGGGTTGAGTCTGTAGATTTTGCCCTGCGGCCCGGTGCCCAAATAGATGTTTCCGGCCCGGTCTATGGTTATCGCAAAGATATACCCTGCATCGTTCGGTTCAAAAATTGTCTCGTCTTTGTCTGCTTCAAAACGGCAGAGCTTGCATTTGTCGCCGCTAATGCCCGCCAGAAGTCTTCCCGCTACATCGGTTGACATTGCAAAGACGTGCTGGTTAGAAAGATATTTATCCGCCTTGACAGGTTCAGCGTTGGGATCTTTCGGTTTGTTAGGGTCGTCAGGTGTTTCGGCCGCTTGCGGTTTGTCAGGTTTGTTGGGTTCACTGCTGATGGTGGATGAACCTGGCTCGGCTTTTAGCGGATATATCTTCGTGAGTTTGCCGAGGCTGTATTTGTAAATACCGCCGTTCGGGCTTGTCCCAAGGTATATGGTACCGTTGGCGGCGACAATGCTATTGACGGACCAGACATCTTCAAATTTATCTGCCAGCACTTCGGCAGCACGCCCGAGTTGGATAGTCCCGCGTGAGCCGATGACGACGCCCTGCCTCTTGCCTTCGAGCAGGTCGGCGCTTGTGGATTGGCGTGTAATCTTCGTGCCAACCGCCAGGATTTGAGACGCCAGCAAAAAGCTCAGGCCACAGGCTGTTGTTAATAAACACATTGAGTTTCTTCGGGTGAGTCTGTGTCTCATAGCAGCTCCCAGTGTAATAACATGGGTTGATAATAAGAAAGTAATCTGTATGTCGGATTCATTTGATTGTAGCCAATAATTCAAACAATTACGGTTTTCCGCCTGGTTTGCGAATTTACTTCTCCACGACTATGTTGAGGATTTCCTTGTCGATGATAATAGTGCCGGTATCAACGGTCTTTTCTATCCAGTGCGGATATGGCTGGACTTTCAGTACTCTCTTTGGGCTTTGCAGGACAAGAGCCCTTGTTGCCGGCAGGTCGGGAAGCTCCGCTCTCTCGACTGACACTCCCCCAGGGGGCAGAAGCAGAAGACAATACAACTTGCCTCGTTCAATATTCAGAATGTCGTTAAGGATCTGAATTAGGCTTGAATAATTATCCGCTACAAACCTATAGGGCACGGCCTTGCGAAGGAATCTTTCATACTCGTTTTGGCCGCTTATCATAAGACTGTATGTACCCGGCGACAAGTCGTCAGGAACCTTCAACGTCAAATGGTATTTTGTCTTTTGGGCCATGATAGACTCAACAATCACCTCGATGTTGACTTCGTGGCCTGCTTCGACCTTCGGGTCAGCAATATCCACTGACCAGATATGCGAAATGGTGTTTTTGGGCGTTACGTTCAGATCGACTTCGACTGACTGAATCTCAGCTTCTTTGTAAGGATTGTTCATCAAAAGGGCGAGTGAGCTTACATTCGCTGCCATCAGCTCGTTGAGGGCTACCGTGGTGGATGTATTGTGGAAGCGGACGGACTCGCCGGTCTTAGTATTGATAGAGACGGTGTATTCAATAGTGTGGTCGAGCGGTAGGCTGCCGATCTGATAAGCGGCACCGGCGACTGCCGTTTCAATAAGTATGGGCGTGAGGGATTTGTTTGAGGCCGATAGACACTTATAAACCCGCGGCTTGGTGTCATTACAGTGATTAACGCGTATGGTCATCGGTATCATCGTAGGTTTCGCGCCGATCCTGCCGAACACGCCTGCGGCTTCATCGGTGGTAATAGCGCCGACTATCTCACGGGGACTGCCGATTTTGGTGGACCGAGCTATGCTGGAAATAACGGTATAGATCTCGGCTGTTGCCATGGGCAGATCGACGGAACCATAGCCGGAATAACCATGTCCGAATCCATAGACCTTGCCGTCTCTGACCTCAGTCACTGTGCCGAGTACACTGGCTTCAATGTCTCCTGCGAGCAGGGGTACGGCAAGGGCGGCACCCGGGGTAAGCTGTGCAGTGGTGGTTTTCGCACCAGAGCCACCCCCTCCGGAGACGGCCACGAAGCCCAGAGGTTCAAACAAGCCGCGCACCCGCTCTGAGGCCTCGGCGGACAGTCCTGAAATAAGCAGCGGGCAAGGTAAGTATGTTGCTGTGGTCATCTTGTTGTGGGTTGTTTCGCTGGGGGTGGTGACCTGTTTATAGATGCCGGCAAAATCGATGGGTTTAGACAAGTCGATCGTCAGGCCGGTTCGCTGTGAGACTTGTTTTAGGGGTTTAGTCTTAGCGGCTCGGCCTACCATCAGCATTTCGGCGATAGGTGTGACGCCGTAAAGCGGGTCTTTACTGAAAGTCCACGCCATTGCCAGTGCCCCTGCGAGCCGGTTGTTGACATAAAGCGGCGACCCGCTGCACCCGGCGACAGGGCCTGTATGTATGAAACGTTCATCAAGTCCTTTGACGAGGATTGCATCTCTGCCGGGATCAATATTCCGCACTACATCCACAACTACCATTCGGAATTTTTCGATTCCGGCGTCACCGTAATCCGTCAGGCAGTAGGCCTCCATGCCGGGCTTAATCTCGTCGATACTTATGTATCTACCGGAATCCCAGTCCTCCGGCAGGGGGTTCCGGGAGGACCAGCCCTTACCTTCGACCGAGGTATCAGGGCTGCGAACCGCACCGAGCAAAGGTTCAATCGCAACCAATAGCAAACAGATAGACACAATGGACACACAATAGCTTGCGTATTCCTGCACTTGATTCCTACTGACGGTACGTGTTGTGAACATTTGGGCCCTTTCGATGAACTGTGGGCTGAGCCGTTCAGGTCTTGGCGGGATTCTAACTGGCCGGCGACACCATTGCAAGATAAAAGGAACCCTGCTACAATTGCTGTTTTGTTCTTGGTGAAGGCCCTATAAATGCGTGCAAATATCTGAACAATATGAGGAATGGAGAAAGCAATGAAACACGACCATCGGCACGAATTGAAAGCAAATGAATTAGCCGAGTGGATAGCTAACCTTCCACAATGGTTTAGAGAGAACATGACATCTGTTATTACGGTAGGGGCGGTAGTTGTTGTCGTCGGTGCTCTATATCTGGGTCTGTTCTATCGTAAGAACATGGCGTTGCAGAGGCAGAGCACAAGGCTTACCAGCATGATAACACAACTGCCGTTTCAGGAGATGGAGATAGCCCGCGCGAACGCCCAGGGCAAGGACCAGTCATTCGTCCTCATGGCGGCGGCAAAGACTCTGGAAGGTTTCGCGCAGAGCACCAAGAACGACCAGATGGCTGCACTGGCGCTTATTGAGCAGGCGGAGGTGCTTCGGGCGGAGTTGAGGTATCGTCTCGGAGATATAAGCAAAACTGACTTGCTTGAGCAGGTTGGATTGGTAAAGGCAAGTTATACAGAAGCCCTGCGCAGGGCGGCATCCAATCATTCATTGGCGGCCAATGCCAAGTACGGCCTGGGCCTTTGCGAAGAGGACTTAGGCAATTTCGATGAGGCGGAGAAGATATATCGTGAAGTGGTCGGAAATCCAGCATACGAAGGTACTGCGGCCAAGGCCGCGGCGGAATATCGCCTCAAGACGATGAGTGACTATAAGACAGCGGTGGTCTTCAAGCCTGCGCCGGTAGCGGTAACCGTGCCGACTTCAGCCGGTCCGGTTGTAGGCCCTCGAGTAAGCTCGGTCGAGCCGAAGAAGGTCGTGAAGGTAAAGCCCGCAGATGCTAATTTACCGGCCGTGCCGATAAAGCAGAAAGACGTCAATCTCCCGGCCGGCGGTCCCAAGCCTGATGCCAACCAAACCGCCCAAACGCCGGTTACTACCACAACGACCGAGGCGAACCAGCCAACCCGCCGATAGTGCTGCGTTGCCGGGCCTGCCTTGACATGAGGGACGATGGACGACAAACAAGAGAGGACGGACGAGCCAGCCCGCCAAAAGGCTGGCGGGCCAGCCCCCAACGATGTTTTTGCCGATACGGATGAGGACCAGATTTGGCCAGCCGATGGTCGGCGGTTAACGCTTCACGTGGGAGTTTCTGTTAGAGAGCGGAGGATCGATAAGTATCTGCACGGGCGATTTAGAAACCTCAGCAGGAACTATATCCAGGATGCGATAAAGTCCGGCAGCGTCAAAGTCAACGGCAAGCCCGTCAAGCCCAGTTTCAAATTAACCCACGGCGACGCAATTGAGTTTGTGGTCCCCGAGCCGCCTAAGAACGATATTCCGCCTGATGATATCCCCTTGAATATCATCTATGAGGATTCCGATGTCATCATTCTAAATAAGCAGGCCAATATCATCATTCATCCCACGAGGGGCAATGTCCACGGGACGCTTGTCAACGCCCTTGCGTTCTACTCAAACCAGCTTTCGAGCGGCTTAGGCGAGTTTCGCCCCGGCATTGTGCACCGGCTGGACAAAAACACGACCGGCGTTATGGTAGTGGCCAAGAACAACATCGCACAATGGAAGATAGCCAAGCAGTTTGAGTTGCGGCACGTTAAGAAGACATATTTTGCTATTGTACACGGTACGCCGGATTTGACCGCCGACCGTATAAAGGCGCCGTTGGGCGTTCATCCGCAAATCAGGGCAAAGCACGCTATCAGGCCGGAGGTCGGCAAAGAGTCGATCACTTTCTATGAAGTTCTTGAGGCTTTCCGGGGTTACTCTTTCCTGAAGATGATGCCGCACACCGGCCGCACACACCAGATAAGGGTGCATCTTTCTTGGATCAAGCACCCCATTGTCGCAGATGAGATGTACGGCGGCAAATTGGTTTATCGCTGGCAGTTGGCCGATGAAGCTCCTGCCGCAGAAGACCCCATAATAAGCCGCTATGCCCTTCACGCCGCCTGCCTTGAATTCAAACACCCTACCACCGGCCAAGAGATGAAATTCGAGGCCCCTTTGCCGTCGGACATGCAGAACCTGCTGGATATGCTGCGTAAGTACCGAAGAATATAGCGGTCGATACTTAATGCCGAAGCGAAGCGGAGATTCGGTGTGCCTTTCGACGGACTCAAAACTTGGTACTGGATACTTGATAGGAATTATCTTGAAATAAGCGTTTTTTGGGGTTTTTGGGGGAAATTTTGGAAACTGGGGTGGTTGGCACTACTGATAATAGCAATATTATAGGACTATTATATTTTTGAGCTAAAAATGGGGGTAAAAACGTACCAAAAAGTACCGAAAATTATCCAAAATGCGCCGTTTTTTAGCAGAAATTAACAAAAGTAAGCATTTCTAAGCAGGTTTTGAGCACTTTTTGATACCATAGAGTGTAAGTAGGAAATCATGTCTTATATTTCACAGTTCGGGGTTCGGGGACTTCAAGTTCGTCAAAAAGATTATAAGACCGAAAGCTGATTTTAAAATAAATTTGTCATATGATTTATTATTAAACTTGACAAATCGAGTGACCGACCATATGATTAGGTATTATGGATGTTTGCATGGCCAGCATGTCAAACTGCCCAACAGGTCAATAAGAGGGGATTCGCTTTGTCAGACGAATGTGGAAAACTGAAGGGCATAAAACAGCAACTTGCCTTGCTGGCGAGAAGAAAAAAATCGCGTGTTTGGAATTGGAATCCGGATTGTCCAACGGAATGGCAACCCACGCAAGTCATTGATCCACGAAGTGGCAACCCCTTTACCCATGATGGGGCATGGGACTTCATTGCAGAAAGATTAGAACAGGAAAACACTGTTATCGAAGAGGTAATATTGGACAATCCGCCGAAAAAGAAGGCATATGTGCTACGTGAGAGTACATCCCATGGAGAGATATATATAAAAATCCACTTTGGCAATGGGGGCAAAATAAAGGGTCGAAGCTTCCACTATTGAAAGGGGTTAAGACACTTATGAATAGAGATGTATGGCCAGAGTCAGAATCCCATATTCATGGTGATAAAGTCGTATGTTCTGATTGTGGGGGTGATAATATTACGACTACCCAAGAGGAGTACAAGTTTACGTATGGTATCGGCGATTCAGCCGTGGAACTTTCGGCTTGGGTGCCGCTAAGAAAGTGCAATGATTGCGGATCCACCTTTTTGGACGATGATGCCGAAGATGCTTGCCATGAGGCTGTTTGTCATCATTTGAGAGTGATGACACCCTCGCAGATAAAAGATTTGCGAGCCCTATATGGACTGACTCAGGCTCGATTTTCGGAAATTACTAAACTGGGTGAGGCCACACTGTCACGGTGGGAAAGAGGGACCATAATACAAAATCAAGCATATGATAATTACCTATATTTATTAGGTTTCAATGAAAACCTTGAAAGGATTCGTGACCGTGCAAAGGAGAGAAAAACCACGGAACAGACCGTCGATAGAATCCAAAGTCCTAAGTTCCGCGAACTCGATGTTACAGAAGAGCTTTTGGAAAGGAAAAGGAGTTTCAAACTTGTCGTATAGTAGCTTGTGAGAGAATGTTCATATGTATACAGTAACATTTTACTCCTTCAAAGGTGGTGTTGGAAGGACACTGGCGCTGGCCAACATCGCTCTCGATTTGTCCCGAACAGGGCGGCGGGTATTACTAGTTGACTTCGATCTTGAGGCACCGGGCATCGATACGTTTGAGATTCTACGACCCAGAGATCCCCATTCTGGGATAGTGGAGTATGTCTGCGATTTCATGGAAACAAGGATTGCACCAGATGTGCGTGACTTCACTTACGAAGTCTTAGGAGTCGCGCAGAAGGGCGGCCGCCTTTGGGTTATGCCAGCGGGCAAGGGTGATAAGGAATACTCCAAGAAACTTGGTGGAATCAGTTGGCAGAAATTATATGAAGAATTCGATGGTTTTCTGATGGTTGAAGATTTAAAAGCACAGTGGAGAGCATCTCTTCAACCGGATTATGTTTTAATTGATTCAAGAACCGGACACACAGACATAGAAGGGATTTGCACGAGACAGTTGCCTGATGCGGTTGTGGTTCTGTTCTTCCCCAACGAACAGAATCTTGCTGGTTTGAGAAGTACTGTATCACTAATTAGATCGGAAAGTCAGAATGGAAAAGATGTCAAATTACACTTTGTCATGTCGAATGTGCCCGATTTAGATGACGAGCAGCAGATACTATCGGGTCTACAACAACGCTTTCGTGAGCAGCTTGGCTATGACCAGTTGTCAGCTGTCATTCATCGATACGATAGCTTGTCATTACTTAATCAGTCTTTATTCGTTGTGGAGCGGCCCAAAAGCCGTTTGGCGAGAGAATACCTGCATTTGTTGAACACAATCACAGATCAGAACGCCGAAGATCGACAAGCAGTGGTTCGCAGGCTAACCGAAAGCCGGTATTATCTGCGAGGGACAAGACTGGCAGAGGAGAGCCAACAGAAACAAGTAGATGACATTTTGAAGTATCACTCAGGAGATGGCGAGGTATTGTACCTTCTGGCGACGGACTTAGATCGGCGGGGAAGTCTGGAGAGGTCAAAAATGCTCCTCTCAAAATCGATAGAGCTGGGGTATAAGTCGCCGGAAGCCTTTTTGTCGCAGGCCGAGGTGAGATTGAAGGAACAAAATCCTGATGCTGCCTTTAAAGATGTCTGGGAAGCGTTCACGTTTGATCAGTTAGGTGAGGACGACCTTATACGCGGTATTGAGATCCTTCGACAGGCGAAACCTCAGAAACTTCTTGAGGTCAGCAAGACACCGGCTTTTCTATCACTCAGCGGCCACAAATGTACGTGGGTAGCTGACGAATTAATGTGGTCGAAAGAAGGACTTCTGGCAGCAATTGACTTATTGTCTCAATGCAAGAAAGACCCAAATTTGAGTGTCAGCACAGGGAAGTCGATACGGGTCTCTATGTCTCTTGCGTTGATTGGGCTGGGTCGTTTTAACAAAGCGGTGAAAGTTTTTGGCACTGTTCGGCCTGCTCCACAAGATTTAGATATTCAAGATGCTTTCAATTATGGTATGGCGGAATGGGGGAAAACCGGTACGCCGCCTAAGGATATGTTCGAGTGGGTTGTCAGCCTCGACTCTAAGAGGGACAAAAGAAACGGTGCGAATTATTACCAGTGTCTTGCCATAGCACTCTGGGTTGTTGGTAAGTATCAGGATGCTCTCAACCGTTTACAAGAAGCAGAGAAACAAATTGAGGAGAAACCAACACCGGACTTTAGTTGCTGGCGGTACCTTAAGGTAATTCCAACCGATTTTAGAGAAGATTGCAGAGCGATCCGAGATTTGATTGAGGGGAAACAAGTTACACCAATATTCTTTTCCGAAAAGGCTCCTGCATAGTCATCGCATAGGATGAAGCCTATCCTACAATTATAGTAACTAAATTTCTGGAATCGGTGTGCAGAGCACACGCGAGCTACGGATTGTGGATATAAGAACCTCGCAATGACCCCCGACTACGATGTTCGGGGGCAGGCCGGGTGGAAACGGTGATGTTTATGCGATATCGACGAGGCCGAGGGAGTCGCCGAATTTGGCGATTAGTGCGGAGCGAATGTTCCTATGCTGCGGTTCTAATAACATGGGGTCATGTGAGACAAGCTCCAAGGCGTGGTTTCTGGCCATAGTCAAAAGCTCAAAATCGTCAATGATATTTGCGATTTTCAGGTCGGGCAGGCCGTGCTGTCGGGCGCTAAATAGTTCGCCTGGGCCACGGAGTCGCAAGTCGTGTTCGGCAATCTCAAAACCATCGTTAGTTCTGGTCATGATGTCGAGTCTACTCTTAGCCGTTTCGCTGTCAGCGTCGGCGAAGAGAAGACAATATGATTTAGATTGCCCGCGACCGATGCGACCCCTGAGCTGATGTAGTTGAGCCAGACCGAACCTGTCCGCACCTTCGATGACCATGATTGTCGCGTTGGGGACGTCGACGCCGACTTCAATAACCACGGTGGAGACCAGCACATTGATTTTGCCGCGTCTGAAGTCAGCCATAATCTGCTGCTTTTCCGCAGAAGGCATCTGGCCATGCAGCAATTCAACAGTGAGCCGAGGGAAGACTCTTTCTGAAATCTCTTTCCAACCCTCGGTAGCAGCCTTGACATCTTCTCCATCTTCTGCGGAACCCCAGATACGCGGATACACGAAGTAAGCTTGTTTTTTCGCGCGGAGGCGTTCGCGGATAAAATCGTAGGCCTTCTCGCGATTATGGGGCGCGACCCAGCGGGTAACTACAGCGCCTCTACCAGGCGGGCAGTGCTTGATGATAGAGACATCGAGGTCGCCGAATGCCGTCATTGCCAGTGTGCGAGGGATAGGCGTGGCAGTCATTACCAAACAATGAGGCGTGGCGGCTTTTCGCAGTTGTGCTCGCTGGTGGACGCCGAATTTGTGCTGCTCATCTATGACGACCAGGCCGAGCTTGTTGAACTCAATATCCTTCTCCAATAATGCCACGGTTCCGACGACAATGTCGATGTCGCCTCGCTTTATTTCCTGGAGGAGTCTGGTTCGTTTCGTGCCCGTCAGGCCGCCGGCTATCAGCGTTCTGGTTACCTGGCTGTCTTTGAGATACCTTTCGATGCTTATCAGGTGCTGGGCAGCAAGGATTTCCGTAGGCGCCATGATGGCCACCTGGGTCTTATTGGCTACAGCCAGCAGGGCGGCGTAAAGTGCGACTACGGTTTTGCCGGAGCCTACATCACCCTGAAGCAGACGGTTCATCGGCCTGGACCGGCTCATATCGGCGATTATCTCAGATATACAGGAATCCTGGTCTTCGGTAAGGAGAAACGGGAATCGCCTTCTGATCCTGCTGTCGATTTTGTCGTTCCAGGTACAGGCTGGGGCAGTTGAGAAATGTTGCTTGCGATATCGGCGCAGGGCAAGGCCGAGCTGCATCAAAAAAAGTTCGTCGTATTTCAGTCTGCGTTTCGCCTGAGTGAGCTTTTCTTGATCGGGCGGCTGATGTATCCAGGCAAATGCGGTCTTCCGTTCGATAAAATTCGCCCTTTTCAGTAAAGCTCTCTCATAGAACTCTGATACAAGGGTGTCGAGATTGCCCAGAAGTGGGGTGATTATACGTTTAATCTGAGCGCTACTTAGGCCGGAGGTTGCGTGATAAACCCCGCCGCTAAAATACCGCGATGCCGTTAGGTCAGGCCTTAGACGGAACGGGTCAGGTTTTTCATCAAGTACGGTAAACTTTGGATTTGTTAACTGCAATTGATGCTTGTAGATGCTGACTTTGCCGGATGCCATTATTATCTGGCCCGGCGTTAGCTGCTTTTGAAGGAACTCGCCGTGGAACCAGATTATCCTGCATACCCCGGTGTCATCACTCAAGACAACCTCGAACATCGGGACCCGACGGAAGGTCTGAAGGTCGGTCGATTCCACAAGGCCGATTATTGTTGCGGGCTGGTTGGGCCGCATTTGAACTATTTTCATCGCTTGTGGGGCGAATACCCAGTCACGTGGATAATACTCCAACAGGTCGCCGACCGTTTGGACGCCCAATTTCGCAAAGGCCGCCGCCCTGGCAGGTCCAACACCTTTGAGGTACTGAACCGGCGTCGTAATGGAAGGCTGGAACCTAAATTCGACCTTCTCCAGTGCTTTTGTTTTCTCGGATGGTTGTGCTTGATATTGATTCCGGCAGAATTGCCGGACCGCTGCGCCATTGCTGGAATGCGAGCTATTGCCGTTTTCAATCTGTTGCAGGCGCGTCTTCTTCATAATGGTGTGACGCAGCTACACCGGTTGCCATGCCTTTTAGCTGCGGATGCTGTCTTCTAACTGTGCAAAGATATCTCTCGCCTTGGCGACCCTGTGACCGTCGGTGCTGTACCAGTGGATGTCACCATTTCGCTCGAGCAATTCTTCTATCTTGCGGCAGCCCATCAGTACGGTGACGTGGTTCTTGCCTGTGAGTCTGCCGACCTCGGCTGAAGACATTTTTGTATGTTTTCTGGCAAGATACATGCTGAAGTGGCGGGCAATTGTGATGGTCCTGTCCTTTTTGGCCGAGCGGATATTAGCCCCAGTTACGCTGAAATAGGCTGCGACTGAGTTTTCGATATCGGAAACATGCACAATCGGCTCGCAGCGTTCCAGGTGCTCAGCCAACACCTCCTGAGCCACAGACAGCGTAATCCTATGATTCTGCAGTGCCGAGTACGCGGTCAGCTTGAGCATGGCACCTTCGAGCTCTCGCACGTTGGTCCGCAGCTTCTCGGCGATGTATCCAATTACATCCTCCGGGATTCGGTTCGGTGGCCTTGTGACCTGTAGATTTTCACTGGGGGCGGTTCGTGTCAAGGCTTTTGCATATCGCCTGCAGATTTCGCAACGCATCTGGAAATCGGGCGGATCAACGTGTACGACCATGCCTGACACGAACCGGTTAACGAGTTTTTCTGAAAGTTGCGCTATCATTTTGGGATGCGCATCCGAAACCAGGACGACCTGCTTACCTGCAAGGCTGATTGTGTTGAAGGTATGCAGGAACTCCTCCTGGGTTGAGGGCTTGCTGGCCAAGAAGTGAATGTCGTCGATAGCTAACAAATCCGTTTGACGCATACGGCGCCGAAAAGCCTCCAGCTTCTTCGTCTTCAAGGCCAGCACGAACTCATTGGCAAAGTCCTCTGCGGAGAGGTACAGCCAATTAGTTGCAGGTCGGCACTTAGACACTTCATTGCATATTCCCTGCAACAGGTGTGTCTTGCCGACCCCACATCCGCCGTGAATAAACAGCGGATTGAATGGGCTTTGTTGCTCTTTTACTACAGCTTTGGCTGCGTTGTACGCTAATTCGTTTGTTGAACCTACAACAAAACTATCCAATGTAAATTTTAGTTTCGAACCTCGGCGATTTTGAGTAACCACCAGTGGAGTCTGTGATTGCCGTCTGACGCCGGTTGCAGGATAAATCTGCGCCGCGGCAGTCGAGAAGCTTATCCGACCAGCTTGGGACTGAGACCCGGTTCCGGCGAGCTCGGAATTAACCGCGAAGGTGATCTTCGGGCACGTCCCAAGAACCGACTGAGTCGCACGGGTGATATCAGTCAGAAAATGATTTTCCAGCCAGCTTGCCATAAAAAGGTTCGGGACATCGACTCTAAGGTGCCCGTCTGTAAGCGTAAACCTTATTGATTTCTTAAACCATATTCCGTACTTTTGATGGCCGATCCGTTCAGCCAGTGCTTCAGTTATTGCGGCGACCTGTGACCCTGTTGTGGTTTCCTGCACAATGGGGCCCGAGCTATCACCCATGATAGTACCCTGCATCCTTGCTCTCCGTTTCCAAGCCGTAGTGTTAAGGCTGTTAGCCCGGCAACTCCGTTCAGAAAAAACCCATTCTCCAATAGAAAAACGAAACTTCACGTGCCATTATTTGGTTGAAGCAAAGCAAATCAATGCGATTTTGGCATTTTTGTTTTCCACTTGGCAGAGACCTTTGTGGGTATTAGCTTTACGCGAAAAAAAAATTTGTTATTAACGGGTTTTGCACAATGCAAGTGCGGCTTGTTGAAAACCTGTGGATTGGTCTTTCGATTAATGTCGTGGTTATTAGTACCGTTCGTAGGGAATTTGAGGCTAAAGACCTAAAAAAACGCCACTCTCACTATATATACTTTAGGGACATAATGGTTGCCTCACAACTAAGACTCTTTCATCACCCCTCCTAATGCCGCCAGCGTTGCATCAATGTCTTCGGCCTTGATACCGTAATGAGTCACCATGCGAAAACGATTCGGCCCACCGGCCTGGAGGAATCTGACGCCCCTTTTCTCGAGCCGTGCCAGGAAGGTCTCGGCACTGAGCCTGTTACTGGTCAGGTCGAAGTAAACGATATTAGTTCTTGCCGCAGCACCATTAATCGACAATCCCTCGATTCCGGCTATACCTTCAGCCAGGCGTCGGGCGTTTGCATGGTCTTGTGCCAGTCGGTCGACCATCTGCTCCAGAGCTACAATACCGGCTGCCGCGAGAACGCCAGCCTGGCGCATGCCCCCACCCAATACCTTGCGAGTTCGCCTGGCCTCGGCGATAAAATCGCGGGAGCCGCAGACTACAGAACCTACCGGTGCTGATAGTCCTTTTGAAAAGCAGAAGCTCAATGAATCCGCACTCTTAGTCAATTGCTTAACATCCACGCCGAGAGCGACGGCGGCGTTAAATATGCGGGCGCCGTCGAGGTGTAACAACAAACCGTGACGTTTGGCTAATTTTGCCACTGATTCAGTATATTCAACCGATAGAGCAGCACCGTTGCAGCGGTTGTGTGTGTTCTCTATGCAAATCAGCCGCGTGCGGGGGAAGTGTACATTATCACCACGAATTGCGCCCTCTATGTCCTCCATTCGGATCGTCCCATCCGGCTGATTCTCTACAGTATGTGGGTGTACCCCACCCAACGCCGACATCCCGCCCGCTTCATTGAGGAATATATGCGCCTTATCACCCAGGATGACTTCCTCCCCACGAGCACAATGAGTAAGTGTGCACACTAAGTTGCCCATAGTGCCGCTGACCACAAAAAGTGCGGCCTCTTTGCCAACGCGCTCTGCGGCCATTTTCTCAAGGCGATTTACCGTCGGGTCCTCACCAAATACGTCATCGCCGAGTTCTGCCTTATACATTGCCTTGAGCATCATCTCGGTCGGCAAAGTAACGGTATCACTACGCAGGTCAATAATCCTCATGGTTCCTCCCTACTACCTTTTCCCAGTTGGCAACCCATTGAATCAGTCGTAAAGGACTCTTATCCTTTTTTCATAGTATTTCTACGTCTTAGATTCAAGACAATTCCGTCCCGAACGGTAACCGGCAAGTTTTTGCTTGCGGCGTGCTGCCTGCGACAAGTACAATACTTCCTGCTATTTGGGCCAGCAGGCAGGGTGAGAGTTTGTCCTATGACGGAACTGTACAGGGAGGTACTTAATGAAATACCTTAAGTCCACATTCATTGCGGCCTGCTTCGTTCTTTGTTTTTGGCTCACTTGTACCCAAGATGCGTATACACACGCATATCTCGATCCCGGCTTGGGCAGTTTCGTCTATCAGATCCTGCTATCCTCCCTACTCGGCGCGCTATTCGCTATCAAGATCTACTGGAGAAGAATCAGGTCGTTGTTCGCCGGGTTATCTGCGAGGATAAAGAGGAAGGTTGATGAGTGAGAATGCGGCGCAAAGTTCATTTCGTGATCCGAGCGGTTTTGTCTTCTCCAGAGATGATGTGATCTACCGCCAAGTAAACCTTGCACATAAAGAGCACTGGGATCACCTCGTTGGCTCAGGACTATACAGCGCCCTTGTCGGATTGGGATTGCTGATTCCCCACACGGAGGTAGATATCCCGGCTGAGAAACCGGACGTAGCGTACAAGGTTATTCGGCCCGAGAAGATATTCTTCATTTCCTATCCTTACGAGTGGTGCTTTAGTCAGCTAAAGGATGCCGCTCTGACCTTGCTCAGAATTCAGAAGACAGCCCTCGACTTTGAGATGTCTTTACGCGATTGTAGTGCGTACAACGTTCAGTTCAGGAACGGCAGGCCGGTTCTTATCGATACGCTTTCTCTGGGCAGGTACTACGCAGGCCAGCCATGGGCTCCTTACAGGCAGTTTTGCCAGCACTTCGTGGCGCCCTTGGCGCTGATGAGCTACCGGGACGTCCGACTAAGTCACTTGTTTCGCGCCTACATAGACGGAATTCCGTTGGATTTGGCCAGCACACTGCTTCCTCGTCGCACGTACCTGCGCCCGGGCGCACTGTATCACGTGCATCTTCACGCCCGAAGCCAAAGACTGTTTGCGGGCAAAGACGCGGCACACGCAAGCAAAGGCAAAGTCAGTCGGCATTCTCTGGCTGCACTTGTTGATAGCCTGGAATCGGCAGTCAAGGGTCTGAAGTGGAGTCCGTCTAAGAGTGAATGGACTGGTTACTATGATGCGCGCACTTACTCCCCGGACTCGCTAAATCATAAGAGGCAGCTTGTTTCTGAGATGTTAGATAGGACCGGCGCTAAGAGCGCATGGGACTTCGGAGGTAACACCGGTTTGTTCGCGCGCATAGCGGCGGATAAGGGGATACCGACAATAGGCTTTGATGCGGATATTTCCGTTGTTGAAGCGAGCTATCGAGCAGCGAGAGCCAATGATGGAGCAGATATTCTGCCGCTTGTGTGTGATTTGACTAACCCAAGCCCGCGAATCGGCTGGCAGAACCGAGAGAGGATGTCCCTTGCCGATCGCGGGCCAGCAGATGTGGGTATGGCCCTTGCCTTGATTCATCATTTAGCCATCTCTAACAATGTGCCGTTTGGCAGGATCGCGGATTTTTTTGCCGAGGTGTGCAGATTTCTGATTGTTGAGTTTGTCCCTAAAGATGATCCGCAGGTACGGCGCATGTTATCAGTCAGGGAAGACATTTTTCCTGATTATGACCAGCAGGCCTTCGAGGCTGAGTTTGCAGAGAGGTTTTCGATATTGGATTCCAGGAATATCAACGACTCGCAACGAGTGTTATACCTGATGAAGAGGCGTTGAATGGCAGAGCGTGTGAAGAAAACGTGGGTGGCACATCCTCTCTTGTTTGCGATATATCCACCGTTGTTTCTGTTCTCGCAGAATGTGAGCAAGATCCCGGCCTCATATATTCTTCTGCCGACTGCAATTCTGGCCTCTGCGGTGTTGCTGTTGTGGATATTGTTTGCCTGTATCCTCAGGAGTAAGACACGCGCCGGCTTGCTCGTCAGTTCTTTTCTGGCGTGGCTTTTCTGCTACAGATGCCTTTTTGAGTTCGCAAAAGGATATTTCCTCTGGGGAATTGTGATCGGCCGGCATAAATATCTTTTCAGCTTCTGGACGATATGCTTTCTCCTGGTCGGTATTATCATCGCGCGCTCGGCGAGGGAGTTTCGTAATCTCGCGAGAATTTTGAATTTGGTCTCTTCTGTGTTGGTGGTTTTATGCTTAGTTCACGTCGGCGCCTACAAACTTGGGGCCGAACCGGAAACTGCTTTTGCCTCGCATGAAGTCGGGGATGATGCACACGGCGTAGAGCACCGGGAATTGATGACGGGAAGGACAGACAGCCCTGATGGGTATCCCGATATCTACTATATCATCCTGGATAGCTATGCGAGCTACCATTCTCTGAAAAAATACTATGACTATGACAACAAGGAGTTCTACGAGTATCTGGTCGGAAAAGGATTCTTCATTGCCGATCAAAGCCGGAGCAACTATGACGGCACCCACTTTTCTTTACTCTCATCACTGAACTTGGACTATGTCCATAGCCTGCCCGGCTTCGGTGGAAAGGTGGGCGACATCGTTATTTATGGGCGGGCAATGAAAGATAACAGAGTAAAGCGCTTTCTGCGCCAGCGCGGTTATGAGTGCATAACTGTCGGGTTCAGTGATGAGTATGCGGACACGAGTCGGTACTATAAGAAGGGAGACGAATTCGAAAGGTACATGTTTGTGAAGTACCTGCTCCAGATGACTTTTCTGCAGTACTCTCAGTTTACAATGAGCATTCTGGTTTTTGATGAGGGGCACCGAAACAGTATCTTGTTTGACTTCGATGAGCTGGCACGACTGAGCAGGGTTAAGGGGCCAAAATTTGTCTTTGCGCATATTATTTCGCCGCATGCCCCATTCGTATTTGGACCTGACGGAGAAAAGACCACGTGGCGATCCCTCGAATCAGGCGTCCGACAACTGTACGTCAGGCAACTGATGTACGTGAACAAAAGGACGATAGAACTTATTGATACCATATTGTCTCAGTCCGCGACTCCGCCTGTTATTGTTCTGCAGGCGGATCATGGTTATACGGCCGGTTGCGCCGGCTCCAGCTTCTTATTCAGCCCTCAGACCCTTTATAGAAAGCTGACAATATTCAACGCTTATTACCTGCCGGATGGGTGCACGGACATCTTGTACCGTTCTGTGACGCCGGTAAATACTATTCGGATACTGTTTAACCATTATTTCAACGCAGATTATGAATTGCTGCCCGACGAAAATTATTTGCTCATCAACGGCCGTTTCGTCAACGTAACAGACAGAATTGCAAATGAAGAAGGCGTAAGCAAGGCGGGCCATTAGACTTACTGTGCCGTACTTCGTAGAATCGCAACGTAGCCGCCGTCGTGGTCTGTATGTTCGGCTGAGGGTAGAATCAGCCTTTCGGATTCAAGTTGGAATGTTGGATTGCTCGCCAGAAAATCCTTTATCCGGTCGTTATTTTCCTCCCTTTGGATGCTGCAGGTGCTATAGCAGATTTTGCCGCCGGGTTTTACGAGCATGGCGGCCTTATTGAGTAGCTCAGTCTGGACCTTGGCAAGTTTTTCAATCTTGGTTGACGTAATCCTGAAACGAACCTCGATTCGTCGGGTTAGCACCCCGGTATTCGAGCACGGCACATCTAATAGAATAGCATCGAATTTGCCAACGTCGGCGGCCCCTTTTTCAAGGTCTTTGTATGCAACGATTTCAACATTTATCAGACCAAGCCTGGCGATGTTTTCCCTGATTTTCTCAAGGCGTCCTGTGTCCACATCTGTTGCTATGATTCTGCCTGCCCCGGCAATTGTTTCCGCCAGTTGGGTTGTTTTGCCGCCTGGTGCGGCACAGAGGTCTAAAATTGTCCCCCTTAGCAGCGGATTCAAAATGTATACTGCCTGCGATGCACTGATGTCTTGAACGCTGAAAAAGCCCTGTGCAAAACCCGCAAGCTCATCGACCGCTTGAGGGCTTTTGAGTCGTAGCATGGCCTGCTGCGGCTGCTTGCTAAACTGCGGATCAGCCACAATTTCGAAATCAATATCCGCCTTACGAAATCGTTCGCCCAACAGGTTCGCATCTATTTTCAAAATGTTCGGCCTGATGTATATGCTGGGCCTGCGATTTGATGCAAGGCAGATTTGCCTGACTGTTTCAGTGCCATATTCGCTGAGCCAGTTGTTGACCAGCCATTCGGGCAGCGAAAAACAAGTTCCGAGATACTTCGCAGGTGACGTTTCGGGGTCCGCAAGGAAATCCGTGTCGAATTCGCAGCCGGTTGTGGGATTCTGGGGCAGTGTCCGCACGACATTCGCGGCTGCAAGTTCTTCGGTTCGGTTCGTGATATGCCGGGCAATTTGGCGCAGCACCGCGTTCACGAAGGCGATTTGTTTTTTGCCTGCGATAGTCTTGACGTTTTCGACAGCCTCGTTGACGATTGAGTAATCGGGCGTCTGCGGGCTATAGACAAGCTCATACGTAGCAAGGCGAATTATACAGAGTAATTTCTTCGTTATTCTTTGGGCCGGCTTGCCGGAAAACGTCTCTATTACCGTATCAACGGCAGTGCGGTTTCTTATTGTTCCAAAGACAAGGTCGGTGGCGCGTTGTCTTTCATTAGTTTCGGGTAAGAGCCTGTTGAGTATCAGCCCTGCATAATTGCGCTGTGGGTCGAATTGACTAAGAACCTGGAACGCAACCTTGCGTGCGGATTGATACTTCGGGTCGGCCACGCTTGGACACCTCCGCTTCAATCAGGATGATTTACCCAGAACTGCTTGACCGTTCTGAACCGTTCGATCCTCTCATTCATCATTTTTTCGGCCTCCTTCGGATAGAACTCGAACAGTAAGTTGCAAAGCTGAATCATCCACTTTTTGCGGGAGCAGCCTAGATTTATTTTGATGACATTAGAGTTCTTTATCTGTATCTGTCCCCAGCCAAGATTGCCAATTCTTAGACAACTCCAGTCGAGAAACTCCACTGGAACAAAATTCACTTCCTTGACAACAACGTTGAGTGTCTGGATCTCGTAACCAATCATGAGCATGACAAAGTATTTCTTGTCATCCTTGTAAAAGTTAGCGAGGCGTTTTACCGAAGTAAGGTTCGGCATACTGAATTTTGCACCCATTAGACGGTGCGTTTTCACATCAACCGCGTAGTAGAATCCATTTTTGTCCTCGAAGGCCATGTCTTCCATGTCCATTCGGCCAAAGTGCGAGTAATACTTGGTGCACATCTGTGGACCTATGATGGACCCAAAGTGCTCGGATAGGATGTCCTCCACCGCGGCTCCGACAGCTCGCGGACTCTGGGCGGTTCTTGATGAAAGAAAGGAGCTCTGCTGGTTGAGAAACTCTTTGATTCTTTCTTGGATTTCCTTGTATTTATCCGTATAGAACAATGTGCTTCTCATCATTATTCCGTTTGCGCTACGGGAACGTTTTTGTCGAAAAGAGATGCGTCAACATGATCGTTGTGTGGTTTTGTATTAACAGCTCTTATCTGCATTGCTTTCTGATTCGGGAAGGTGTTTCGTTCCCAGAAAACTCCATCGCGGTAGCCTTGAATTGACCTGTCTGATTCAGCCATATACAGTCTCTTCTCGGCTAAACAACAATAGGTTTCGTCTATCTCGATGCCGACAAAAGAACGCCCGAGCTTTTTTGCAACAACGCTTGTGGTCCCGGAACCTAAGAATGGATCGAACACGACATCACCCGGATTGGAACTGGAAAGGATAATTTTCGCGAGGAGCTTCTCCGGCTTTTGGGTGGGATGATCTGTGTTCTCAGGCATCGACCAGAATGGTACGGTCAAGTCGGTCCATATATTCGAGGGATGGGTGATTCGGAAATTCCCGTTTTCCGCCCTCTCCCAGTCCTTCGGTTGCCCATTTTCAAGAGTGTACGGTGCGACCACTTTTCGCTTCAATTTCACTGCATCGACGTTGAATGTGTATTCATCCGAAACAGTACAGAACCAAATGTCCTCGGACACATTCTTCCAATTGCGTAGCGCACCGCGGCCCTTTTCTCTTTCCCACGTGATTCGGTTTCTGACCTTGAGATACTTCTGCGCCACTATATTCACCGCGGTGGATGAACGCCAGTCGGCACATATATAAATAGACGCGGTTGGCTTGAGAATCCTGACGAGTTGTGAAAGCCAGCTATCTGTCCACTTCATATACTCATCCAGAGGCTTGCTCTTGAATGTATGACCATTGAAATCTTTGCTCAAGTTGTATGGGGGGTCAACGAACAGCAGATTGATAAAACGCTCCGGCAAGTAAGGCAGAGCGGCGTAGATATCCTGGCAGATAGTCCTGTTCAGGATTTGCTCTTCGGTTGCTGGGGCAACTAAACGAAGTAGTCTACTCTTATACCGCGCCAGCTCCTCCGCACTAATTGTTATTGTCCGATTTCTCTCGGCCCGAATTTTTGATTCCATTTCACGACCCGTATATCTGACCATTAGATACACCTCAATGATACAATGGACAGACCTATTTTACCAGAGGCGCTCAACTCGAATGCAAACACCCAATTACATCTCTGTTATTTTGACGAATTGATCGCCGGGTTGGGTTTGTCGACCGTTACAAAAGGCCTTGAAGGTCATAAGGTCGGAGCCGGCGGGCTTGATTTTTTCAATCTTCAGGGCATCTTTGCCGCAGATGACGTTTAGGTTGTCATCAAGCGTTCCGGCGGGTAGATGCACTGGGTTTGAGGTGCCGACAATCTTGGCCATCGCTATGGTCGCCCGCGTTGATTTGCCGGTTTTATGTGAGATGTAGTTTGCTGATGCACCAGGCCAGGGCCAGAACCCGCGAATCTTTCCGGCTAATAACTCAGCAGGCTCAGTGAAGTCCAAAAAACCGTCGGCCTTTTTTAACTTGGGAGCCAGGGTCGCCTTGGAGTGGTCCTGTTTTGTGTACGTGGCGGTGCCAGCCTCAATTTGGTTGAGAGTCTCTATAAGTAGCGGGGCAGCGAGTTTTGCCAGGTGGTCGTGCAGCTCGCCGGCGGTTTCATTGGGGGCTATTTGTGTTTGTTCCTGTGTGAGGATGTCGCCGGCGTCTATTTTCTCTGCCAGTGTGATGATGCTGATACCCGTCTGAATCTCGCCGTTGATTATCACCCAATTTATTGGGGCGGCCCCGCGGTACTTGGGAAGCAGCGATGCATGGACGTTGATTGCGCCTTTTGGGGGCAGCTTAATCAGGTCGTTGCCGACCTTTTGCCCGAAGGCGATGACCAGTATTAGATCGGGTCGATGGTCGGCTATTTTCTGGAAAAGCTCGGGCGTATTTACATTATCTGTCTCCAGGAACGGTATCGAGTGAGCCTGCGCCCAGCAGGCTACGGGCGTGGAGCAAGGCTTGCGGCCTCTGCCGGCCGGACTGGCAGGTTGCGTAACGACAAGGTCCAGCTTGTGACTCGACCGAATAATTACATCAAGACAGTTGATGCCGAATTCACCACTGCCGAGAAAAACGATTCGCATATAGAGACTCAAAAACCATTGGTGAATAATTTTGCTTTTTTATATGTGGTTTTGATATTTGATATTTCATTTTTGATTTTCTAATTGTTTTTGCTCTCTTAGTTTCTGGAGCTGTTTTCGGTGAGCGATTCTTGCCACCTGGCCCATGCGGTTAACGATTGTTATCCCCTCGATGTGGTCGTATTCGTGCTGCAAGGCCCTCGAGTAAAAGCCTTCGCCCTCTTCAGAGAATTGCTTTCCATCAAGGTCGGTAGCGGTAACAGCACAGGTTTTGTACCGTTTGATTTTGGTGTACACACCGGGCACGGATAGACACCCTTCTTCAAATTCCATCAGCTCATCAGTGGTGGGCGTAACGGTCGGATTGATGTATGCCCTGGCCTCTTCTTTTTTTCCGTTAAGAGACACGATGAACACCCGCAGCGACACGCCTGCCTGTGGCGCCGCCAGGCCGACGCCCTTATTCTCAACCATGATATCTTTCATTTTTTCGACAAGCCGGCGAATAATCTCGTCGATCTTGTCAACTGGCTTTGCGGGCTTACTGAGAACCGCAGCGGGGTAATGTGTGATTTTGCAAGTCTCCGGGTCGATCATAACGTGTCACCTTGTATTTATCATGTCCACCGCGACACTGCGTTGTGCAAGCTCAACTATTGTCAAATTCATCGCGGGCGAATGTGTTGCCGAGGTAGGCTTTCCTTACGACTTCATTACGGACAATCTCGCCTGGCGTGCCTGCAGATATCACCTTGCCGTGGTCGATAATATACGCCTTGTCGGCGACCTCTAATGTCCTTTCAACGTTGTGGTCGGTAATCAGGACGCTGACGCCCGAAGCGACCAGTCGGCGGATTTCCTGCTGGAGCTCTTCGACGGCGATTGGATCGACTCCACTAAAGGGTTCATCCAGCAGTATAAGTGAGGGCTCGGTAACCATTGCTCGGGCGATTTCGAGTTTTCGCCGTTCGCCGCCCGAGAGGTACTTACCCAGGCTGTTTGCGACCTCGGTCAGGGCGAATCGTTCGATGAGCATATCGGCCCTATGGTCTCGCTCGGTTCTTGTCAGAGACATTGTTTCCAGGATCGCATAAAGGTTGTCGCGGACGCTAAGACGCTGAAAAATGCTTGGCTCCTGCGACAGGTAGCCCATACCGAGACGTGCGCGTCTGTACATCGGCAGCTTGGTGATGTCGCGACCATCGAAAAGAACTGAGCCGGCGTCAGGTGTTATCATACCCATAATCATCCTGAAAGTGGTCGTTTTGCCGGCGCCGTTTCTGCCGAGCAATCCCACGATAGTCCGCTGGTCGATGGTGATGGATACTTCGTTGACTACCGCCCTGCCGGAGTACTTTTTCACTAACCCGTGAGTCTCAAGAAGGGTCATCCCTGCCAAGACAACACCTCAAATCAAATTCGTTAGCTTTGAAAGCTCGTATTATAACACCATCCGGCGACCAAGCAAACCTGACTTGACTATTAGAATCAGGCGAGGTGTGAGTTGCCCGGCAGCCTGAACATGCCTAAAGACAGTAAATGTTCTGGCTTTCAGGGCGTGTTTCTGCTATTTAGTAATAGCCCGGTGGAAGCCGGAAAGTGTCTGATGGGAGCTATGTTTGCAATATTGAGTGACATACATTCGAACCTCGAAGCCCTGACTACGGCCTTGGCCGACATAGAGAAACGTGGCATAAAGACCATCTATTGTCTTGGTGATGTGGTTGGGTACGGGCCTAATCCCAAAGAATGTCTGGACTTAATTATCCAAAAAACCGATTGGTGCGTCCTGGGCAACCACGATTACGCAGTCTTTTACGAGCCGACGAATTTCAATTATGGGGCCGAGCAGGCCAGTTTCTGGACGCGTGAAGTTCTTGAAACCGATGGCGAGAAGGAGCGCAGCAACACACGGTGGCGGTTCTTGGGCGAGCTGCCGATGAGGCGGACGCTGCAGATTAAGTTGGGGCCGACTGATACTTTCATAGATTTTGTCCATGCCTCGCCGCGAAGGCCGATAAACGAATACATCTTCCCCGATGATGTTTATACTAATCCGGCAAAAGTTCATGCCCTGTTCGATCGCGTCAAGCACATCTGTTTTGTGGGCCACACACACATGCCCGGCATTTTTCTCGATGAGCCGGATTTCTATCTGCCGGATGAGCTTGGCGGTCGCTATCCGATAATTGAGGGTGAAAAGGCAATTATCAATATTGGGTCGGTTGGGCAGCCACGAGATAAGGACAACCGGGCGTGCTACGCGTACATTGAAGAACATAATGTGCACTTTGTCAGGCTCGCGTACGATTTTCAAACGACTATGAAGAAGATTCTGGCAATCGACCGGCTCGATAGTTTCCACGCGGAACGGCTGCGAGACGGACGGTGAGCCGAGCGTAATGTGTAGAACTTAAAAAGGGGAAAAGAAGATTTGATTTTTACGTTTTGGCTTTTGGCTTTCAGCTTTAAACTTTTGGTCTCGTTATGAAGGTTGTTGTAGCCCTTATTATCTTTTGTGGCTTGTCTATTGTTGAGTCCGGCGCGGGTGCGGCAGAGCCGAATACTACCCACCTGGAGGCTGCCGATGTGGTCGAATACGCTGCAATCGGGGGGCCTGTCCGCAGTGAAGTCATTGGCTCAGTTGATCCGAACAGCGGCTTCAAGTTCCGGTTGGAGCTGGATTCACAGGGTGCTGCCATAAGGCAGGCAACCTTTAGTGAGTATAACAACCGCGACCGTAAGAACCCTCAGCCACTAATTTTTCTGTCGCCGGTTCACTTTGCCAGCGGGTTGGATATCATGTCGATGGCCAACAGGGAGCTGGTTTTTGTCGAGCAGCAAAGACAACTCAGTCTGGATAGGTTGAGCTGGAAGTCCCTGGGCAGCGAGAAAGCACAAAATGGTTCACAGAGCGCCTCTTTTGAGGCGACCATAACAGATTCGGCAGGCGCTCCTGTGGTAAAGTTGACCAAGACGTATAAGATCAGCCCCAACAGCTACCTTGTCGAGTGCAATATAGCTGTGGATAATCTCACCGGCGATGAGCAGAAGATAAGACTTAATCTGGATGGGCCGGTTGGGGTCGGGCGAGAGGACTCCAGAAGTGATGAGAGAAAGATCGTAGGAGGTTTCAGGGACCCGAAGGGCCAGATTGTTGGGATAAGGATCGGTGCAAGCAACTTTGATTCGAGTAAAACATTCGCTGAGGAAATCTTAGGTGGTGAATACCAGAAGAATCAAGAATTTCTGTGGGCTTCTGTGGTCAATAAGTACTTTGCGGCCATACTTGTCCCGCTTCCCGAAAATGGCAAGAAGTCCTGCGATTGGATAAACGGAAGACGAAACCAGGCCGGGGACAGGGAAACAATGCATAGAGAAAAAAGGGGGCTGTTTTACTCTCTTCGGCGATTCTTTACAGGCAAATCGTATGAAGAAGAGGTGGAAAAAACCGGGAAATTTGGTCGGTTTTATAATCCCGACGGCCAGAGGGCGAACGGTGACGAAAACGTCGGTGTGAGCCTTGAAATTGACTTCGCCAACCTGGGGCCCGTCGATCAGGCAAACGCCTCAAGGACGTATGGTTTCCAGTTGTATCTTGGGCCCAAAGACAAGAGCTTGTTCGACAAGAATGAGCTATATAAAACGCTTGGTTTCGTCCAGACAATTGATTTTATGGCGTGCTGCTGTCCGTCGGGCATAATCAATCCTCTTGCTTTTGCAATATTGGCGATAATGAAATGGATGTATGGCTTCATCGGTAACTACGGATTAGTAATAATTATATTGGTTCTTCTGATGAGGCTTGCTTTGCATCCGGTGACCAGGTACAGCCAGGTTGCGTTGAGTAAGACGAGTAAGCTTGCTCCGATGGTCGAGGAAATAAAGAAGAAGTACGCCAACAACAAAACCGAGCTGAATAAGCATCTAATGGAGCTTTACCGCAAGCAGGGTGCCTCGCCGGTAATGGGTATGTTGCCGATGTTCGTCCAACTGCCAATTTGGATTGCATTGTGGAGCGCTGTTTATACCAGCATTGATTTGCGTGGCGCGCCGTTCCTGCCGGTCTGGATAACCGACCTTTCGGCCCCGGATGCGTTGTTCATTTTCAAGGCTATACCCATACCTCTGTTCGGAAAGATTGATTCGTTCAACCTGCTGCCGATTTTGATGGGCGTGGCGTTTTACTTACAGCAGAAACTGACGCCTTCCCAGGCAGGCGCTGCGACTAATCCCCAGATGGCTCAGCAGCAGAAAATAATGATGATTATGCTGCCGGTGCTGTTTCCGCTGACAATGTACACGGCCCCTTCAGGAGTGAATCTGTACATCATGGCGAGCACGTTCGCCGGTGTGGTTGAACAGTATGTAATCAAGAAACACATCGCTGAGAGGGAACAAGCCGAGGCCGATGGGCTTGTTGCTGTAACGAGCAAGACCGGCGGCAAGGTTAAAAAGAAAAAACCGAAACCATTTTTTAGAATATAGGGGATGGCGGGGCAAGAGACAGGAGATAAGAAAGCATCAGCGAGGTGCCTTGATATTGAAAACGAAAATTCAAGGGTGAAAACTTAAAGCCATAACTGAAAGCTCAAAACCTGTCCCGTTTCGCCTAAAGTCCGATGATCCGGCTCTGAATGGGCTGGACTTGGACTGCCTTGAGATTTGCATTGTGGTTTTACACTTTCAGTTTCAAGCTTCTCGCTCCAGATGTGGGCGACGTATAGACCCTAAAACCTATCCCCTATACCCTATGATATGTACGACCTAACCGACACTATCGTAGCCGTTAGCTCTCCAAGCGAAGGTTTGAGGTCTATTGTTCGCATAACTGGACCGAAGACGTTCAGGGTCTGTTTAGATGTCTTCAAGCCGGCGATTCCCATTAAGGATAATGGGATTGTCTCGGGGCTGGTGATTGTGGATGAGGAATTGGCGGTTGATGCTAAGCTCTATCTATTTCACGCTCCCCACTCATACACCGGCGAGACCCTTGCTGAGCTGCACATTACGGCACCGGATATTGTCGTAGAGGCGGTGGTGCGTAATTTGTTGGGCCTGGGTTTGCGCCCGGCTGGGCCGGGCGAGTTCACAGCGCGTGCGTACCTAAACGGTAAAATCGACCTTGCACAGGCCGAGGCAGTCAATGAGATTGTAGTCAGCTCCAACAGGTTTCAATTAGCAGCCGCCGAGAAACTGCTAAGCGGCCGATTGGCAGAGACTACTGCAAAGGTGCATACGGAGATTATGGAGTGTCTCAGCCTTGTTGAAGCCGGGCTGGATTTCAGCGGTGAAGATATTGAATTTATCAGCCGTGATAAAGCGATTGCAAGACTTACCGAGATAAGGGCAAATCTTGAACGGCTGCTTTACGGCAGCATCAGTTACGAGTCGATTATTGATTTGCCGGCGGTAGGAATAGCCGGTGCCCCAAACGCCGGCAAGAGTAGTCTGCTCAATGCGCTGCACGGTAGTGACAGGAGCATTGTCTCGGAACAGCCGAAGACCACCCGTGATGTAGTAACTACTCTGCTGGAGCTGGAGCATTGCAGGTGCATCCTGTTTGACTGTGCCGGGTTGCTAACCGAGCCGGAGAATATACTTGATGAGCTCGCACAGCAGGCAGCTACAGAGGCGTTACGAAATAGCGATGTGGTGCTCTTCTGTGTTGATGTTTCAAAAACCGACTGGCGCGAAGACATGTCGGTGCGCGGACTTATCAGTTTGGAGGCTTTAATCCCGGTGGTTACCAAGGTCGATTTGCTCTGTGAGGGCAGCCTTAGCCGGAGTGTGGGTGAGCTGAACGACTTATTCGGATGCGAGTTTCTGCCGGTCTCAGCCCAAACCGGCTTTGGCCTGGAACAATTGCTGAACGAGATCGACAAGCGACTCGTGGCCGGTTCCGGCCCGGCAGAACTGTCAGAAAACGCTCGCGATAGTGTAGCTCTTACCGCCCGGCACAAACAGGCTGTCACAGATGCGATTGAGAACATCGCCGATGCCGGCAAAGAGATTCAGGCCGGCAATGATGAGGTCGCAGCAATGTTGATGCGGGCGGCATACCAGGCGGTTTCCGCCATCGAGCGCCAGACAATAGATGAGCAAGTGCTGGATAGGATATTTTCTCGGTTCTGCATAGGGAAGTGATATGGGTTAGGAAAAGATCTCCTGCTGCATTGATTTGTCATCCTGAGCCGCAGGTGAAGGATCTGGCCTACTAATGAGAGGTTCGCACCGTTGCTGACATCTCATCCGCAGTCTCGATGTTTCGGCTTCGCCTCAGCATGACAACCCATTGAACCACTTATGATATAACACTAATTGTCTTTGGCCTCAAATTCAGCGTCTATAACTTCGTCGCCGCCTTTTCGCCTGACCTCACCTTCTGGTGGCGGCCCGGCGGCGGGACCGCTGGGTTCGCTTTTTACCCGGCCTGATGAAGAAGCTGCCGATGATGCGGCTTGTTTTTTGGCCGCCTCCTCGTAGAGCGATTTGCCAAGCTCTTGGCTGACGTCGTTTAGATTGTCGATCGCTTTTCTTATCGCCCTGCCGTCTTCGCCCTTTATTGCCTCTTTGAGGTTATTGACCGCGCCCTCGATATTACTGCGAGTGCTCGAAGAGACCTTGTCGCCGTGCTCCTTGAGCGTCTTTTCAGTCGAATATATCAACTGGTCGGCCTGGTTCTTCAGGTCAACAACCTCCCGTCTCATCTTATCTTCTTCGGCGTGTGCCTCGGCGTCCTTTTTCATCTTATCTACTTCGGTTTCGCTTAAGCCGGAGCTGGATTTGATGGCGATGGATTGTTGCTTGTCTGTGGCCAGGTCCTTGGCAGAGACATTCAGGATACCGTTGGCGTCAATGTCAAATGCGACCTCGATTTGCGGCATTCCCCTCGGCGACGGCGGTATGCCCGTGAGCTGGAATCGGCCCAGTGTGCGGTTGTCTCTGGCGAACTCACGCTCGCCCTGAAGCACGTGAATCTCGACGCTGGTTTGGCTGTCTGCCGCAGTTGAGAATATCTCCTTCTTGCTGACAGGGATTGTTGTATTTCGATCTATGAGTTTTGTCATGACTCCGCCGAGCGTTTCGACACCAAGCGACAACGGTGTTACGTCCAAAAGCAGGATGTCTTTGACTCCGGCGTCTCCGGCAAGCACTGCCCCTTGTATGGCCGCGCCGACTGATACGACCTCGTCTGGGTTAAGGCTCTTGTTCGGCTCTTTCTCAAAGATGTCGCGGGCAATCTGCTGCACCTTCGGCATTCTCGTTGATCCACCCACCAGAAGCACTTCATCGACGTCTTTGGGTGCAAGTTTGGCGTCTTCCATGGCCTTGTGGCAGGGCGATTTAAGCCGGTCGAGTATATTATCAACAAGGGCCTCGAATTTGCTGCGGGTAATGGTCATCTGTAAGTGTTTCGGCCCTGAGGCATCGGCCGTGATGAAGGGCAAATTCACCGTCGACTCGAGCTGAGTGCTCAGTTCGCACTTTGCTTTTTCGGCGGCTTCCTTAAGTCGCTGATGGGCCATCGGGTCTTTTCGCAGGTCGATGCCCTCTTTCTTTTTGAATTCCTCCGCGATGTAGTTTATGAGCACGGCGTCGAGGTCATCACCGCCTAAGTGGGTGTCGCCGTTTGTGCTGAGAACCTCGAAGACATTGTCGCCTATATCGAGGATGGATATATCAAAGGTTCCGCCGCCGAAGTCAAAGACGGCGACCTTGCCGCTTTTTCTTTTTTCCACGCCGTAGGCCAGCGCTGCGGCCGTAGGCTCATTGATTATACGTTCGACCTTAAGCCCCGCGATGTGGCCCGCATCCTTGGTTGCCTGCCGTTGAGAGTCATTGAAATATGCGGGCACGGTAATAACAGCACGCTCGACCTTCTCGCCGAGATAGTCCTCCGCGGTTTTCTTAAGGTCCTGCAATATCATGGCCGAAACTTCCGGCGGGGTATATTGCTTACTGCGGACCTCGACCTTCACCAGTTCCTCGGGGCTGCCGACAATTTTGTACGGCACGAGCTTCTCTTCCGAGGCAACCTCGCTGTGGCGTCGGCCCATAAATCGCTTTATGGAGAAGACTGTATTCTCGGGGTTTGTAACATGTTGGTGCTTGGCGATCTGGCCGACAAGCCTCTCCCCCTTATCCGTGAAGCCGACCACTGATGGAGTCAGCCGGGAGCCGGATGCGTTTATCAAAACCTTTGGGTACGAACCTTCCATTACCGACACAACGGAGTTGGTGGTTCCCAAATCTATTCCGATTATTTTGTTCGTAGCCATAGTTCACAACTTCCTTTCGCCTTATTGGTATCGACGTTATATAGCCTTACGATGAATCGGTTGCAAACCCTGTGCCAATGGCGGAACAGGTGGTTTATTGGGATCGGCTAAGTTATTTCATTTTAAGCAGTTACTGTCTTTTGCGTTGAGCGGGTTATCATCGGCGTGGCCGGTGACTTGTGCCATTTTGGCAGGTTTGGGTGCAATAGCGCAATTGCCGACTATTGGAGATTTAACAGGGAGATTACGGAGATGCTATGAGTCTTGGCCGAGCGCCTCGCGGATGATTTTCGCTCGCAATGCATCTCTGTGCGTTGAGTCGAGGGGTTTACCATAGTTCAGTTGCAGGTGCGCAGGAAGGGTGAGCATAAACAATCGGTTTATTGTCCTAATTGAGAGACCCGCATCCGATTTGTCGGTTGATTCTCCAAGCTCACAGAGTCTCTTTATTGCCGGCGTTGAGGCGCCCATGTGCTGGTGCATATTCAGGCCGAGGCGTAAGTGACTGAGCAGGAACAGGGCCTCCTGCGAGCTAATCAGGCGGGCATTTTGCAGTAGTGCCATTGCGCGGGAAATCTTGTCGTCAAGGGTATCAACCTGCGCAGAAAGCAGCCGGGCCCTGGCCGCCTTTTCGTATTCAATTATCTCAGGGATTATGACCTTCTCAAAATGCGAGACGATCGACTCCTCGGATAGACCCAGTGTAACCTGGTTGGATATCTGGTACAAATCGCTGGCTGCTTCTGTACCTTCACCAAACAGTCCCCGCACGGCGAGATTCATATCTTTCGCTGCGTTGAGCAGCTTCTCTATCTGGTTGGTCATTTTAAGAGCAGGCAGGTGCAACATCACCGAGACTCTTATGCCGGTGCCGAGGTTTGTCGGGCAGGCCGTTAGGTATCCGTATCGTGGACTGAAGGCGTACTCGATTTTCCGTTCTATCATATCATCGATGTGGTCTATCTGCTCGGCGCAGGTTGTCAACTGACAGCCGGCCTCAAAGACCTGTATTCGCAGATGGTCTTCTTCGTTGATCATGGCGGTAAAGAATTCCCGCCTGGCGATGACGACACCTCTGGGGCCTTTGGTAAGGGCGTGGTGCCTGCTGATTAAGTGACGTTCAACGAGGAAGCTTCGGTTTAGCTCGGAGGCCTTGTCAACGCTGACGTAGAAGGTTTCGTCACCCAGCTCAAGCGACATCAGGACATCCTTGAGCTTTTGGAGTATGTCGGCCTTTTCCTGGCTTGAGCACCGGGAGAGAAACTTGCAGCCGGCTAAGTTTCGGGCCAGGCGAACGCGTGAAGATATGACCACATCAGCCAGCGGTCCTGAGCCGTTGAACCATTCATTTATGTCTCTACTTATTTCGGTTAGCCTCATGTGTGTTAGCGTTCATCCGTCCGCCACTTTTTTTCATCGCTGTGGAAGCTTCTTCATCTGATCCCTGAGCTTGGCGGCAAGCTCGTAGTTCTCCCTTCTTACGGCCTCATCAAGCTGTTGCTGCAGACCGGACATCTCCATGAGTTTCTTTGTATCCGGGGGCATTTTGGATGGGACTTTGCCGCAATGGCTCGTCTTACCGTTTTGAGCCCTTTCAATCAGCGGCAGCAGAGTTTTATCGAAGACCTCGTAGTCATGTGGGCAGCCTAATGTTCCTTCCTTACGGAGCCGATCCATCGTGAAGCCGCAGTGCGGGCAGGACAGGTCTTGTTCCGAAGGGCCGAACAGCTCATCATCGGACGGCTGCGAAGCAAGCAGGTTACTGAGCAGCTCATTTATGGAGATTTGACTCTGAGCCGCGATTCCCTGCTCGGCCGCGCACCGCTCACATATATGCATCTCAGTGCGCACACCATCGCTGATTTCCGTCAGATGGATGGTAGCTGCTCTTTTACTGCAAATCTGGCACTGCATATCTAACTCGATCCTCGTCTGTCTTCTATCTTCTGTCTCCTGTCTTCTAACTGCATTATACCAGAATCTACGTTAAGTATCGTCAAATTTCGCGGCCTGCTCAAGGGCCTTCGGTGGTCTATGGTTATGTTTTTGCACCGGGTGAATCCTCCTGGAATTCCGCCAGGCACCCGGCTTCCTCGCAGATTGTTACACCGGCGAGTTCGACGCCTTTGGGTAGTTCCGGCTTGAGTTTTTGATAGATATATTTGGCAACGTTCTCCGCGGTGGGGTTGATATCATCGAAACAACCAGCGTCGTTGAGCAGTATGTTATTAAACTCTTCGAGAATATTGTCCAATATAGACCTTAGCCTGCGAAAATCAATTACCACGCCGGTAGGATTTAACTTATCACTGCTAACTGAGGCGGTTACAGTCCAGTCATGTTGATGGATGGGCTCTTTTGAGCCGTCCGGCAACGTCAACTGATGCGATGCGGCAAACCGTGTTTCAATACTGATAGTGAACAAGTTAGGACTCCGAAGCGTCCCAAAAAGGGCGTGGGATCAGCTTAGATTATGGACTTCCGTTCATCTGTTGGTTACTTGAGTTTCTGCTTTCTTAATTTGCTGAAGCGTTCTCGCAACCGTTTATAGACATTTTCAGGAATCAAGTTTGACAGGTCCCCACCAAGTGATGCGACTTCCCGGATGAGTGTGGAGCTCGTGAATCCGTATTTTTCGCTGGTCATAATAAAGACCGTTTCAATGCCGGCTACGGCCCGGTTGGTCATAGCGAGTTGAAACTCATACTGGACGTCGGTTAGGCTACGCAGGCCGCGGAGAATGACATCGGCCTTTCTTTTTGCGGCGTATTCCACGGTCAGGCCTTCGAAACTTTCCACCGTGACACCTTTCATCTGCCTGTCACGGATTATCTCCCTTATCATTTCCACACGTTCTTCCGGCGAGAAGAGCTGGTTTTTGACCGGGCTTCGTCCGACAGCAATTACCAACTCATCAAAAAGCCTCATTCCGCGGTCAATCACATCCAAATGCCCGTTCGTGATTGGATCGAACGAGCCTGGGAAAATCGCCCTTACAAATTTACTTTTGCCCATCAATGCACCTTCACTTTCAACGCAACAAAAGTTACATTATATCGCTGGCACCGGCCCCGTCAAATCTCAGGACCCTTTGGTTATGCCCGGTCCGGCGGCCCAAATCCTGTCGCTGCTCGGCACTTGAAATACGAGTTGCAGGGGATACAATTATAAAAAGGTTTCAGAATTCTATCGTTCTGGGGTACGTATGATGCAAGCTCAACTCGAAAACACAATAGATATTTGGGATGAGATAGTAGCGTATGAGACGCTTTGGGCGTTACCACAGCAAACACTGAAGACTATTTCTGATCTGTTTCGTTCGCACCAAGTCCTTCCGTCTGAGTTACTGGCCCGTTGCTCTCGAAACGAACTGTTCGACACAGTGGGTGTTTTGAAAAAAGAGGTGGAGGACTACCTCAGCACTTTCAACGGATTTTCTGTCTGTGTCAACGGAACCTATCACTACCCAGTTAGGTTACGCAATGCAAGATATCCAATAGAGCTATTTTACTATAAGGGAGATATAGGTTTGCTGGAGAGTCCTAGTATCTCGATTGTGGGGGCCAGAAAATGTACCGAAGATGGCGCAAGACGCGCAAAGAAACTATCCAGAAACTTAGGTGAAGCAGGCTTTACGGTGGTCTCCGGTCTTGCAAGAGGGATTGATACTGTCGCCATCGAAGAGACGCTGTCATTAGGCGGTAATGTTGTAGGCGTAATAGGTACCCCGATAAACAGATATTACCCTCCTGAGAACCGGAAGCTGCAGGATAGACTTGCGGAGGAAAAGCTCCTTATCAGTCAGGTGCCGTTCTATGTGTATGCTAAGGAACCTTTCGCTGCAAAAAGACTGCACTTCCCGCAACGGAATGAGACTATGGCCGCACTTTCTGAGGCCACCGTCATTGTGGAGGCTTCGGATACAAGCGGGGCGCTCACTCAAGCGAGAGCATGTCTGCAACAAGGCCGGAGACTTTTCATTTTGGATTCGTGCTTTGAGAATCCAGGCATAACTTGGCCGCGGTCCTTCGAGAAGAAAGGTGCTATTCGCGTGAAGGATATCGCTGATGTTGTCTCTGTTTTGGGTGACTCGGCTGGTCGATGATTAGTGAACGCTTACCGTTGGCAAAAGCTGGACATAAACGTTATTCAAAATCCTCCTCGCTGGCTCACGCGTGATGATGAGTGCTATTATGCGCGTGAGTTCACCGTACGGGGTGGATATCAAGCATCGCAGACCAACCAACTCATATTCAATCTCAAAAAAACCATAGACCGTCAGGGGCAGCCTGATTGGCCCTACAAGCAGCAAGCAATTGCGCAATTTGCGAAGGAACTGGCATCACTTCTGACTCGCGCCGGTGTCGTGATGTGTATCCCACCATCAAAGCCCAAGGACGATCCTTTTTATGATAATCGTCTTGACGACGTCCTCAATAAGCTGGTGCAGTACAATCCGAAGATTCAAGTGGTCAGTCCTATTGTCAGGACAACTGCTGTTAAGGCCAAGCACGAAGGCGGACCGAGAGACCCGGACATCGAATTACAGAGCCTCCACTGGCAAGGTCTGACAGTGCCACGTGTACCATCATACATGATACTTGTGGACGACATCATCACTTCAGGTTCAAGTTTCAATGCTTGCCAACAATTAATCTTACACAATGTTCCCAACGTGCGTGTAATCGGAGTCTTTTGGGCAAGAGCTATAGACAAGGGGCTGCAAGCCGGCAATCTCACCTAAGCGTGATTATTTCTTCAACCATTGGTCAAGCCAGGCGAGGACGGTTTCGTGCCAGAGGATTGAATTTGCAGGTTTGAGCACCCAGTGATTCTCGTCAGGGAAAAAGAGTAATTTGCTGGGAATACCACGGCGTTGCAATGCGGTAAAGGTGGCAATACCCTGTGTATCGCACACGCGGTAGTCCAGTCCGCCGTGAATCACAAGCATCGGCGTCTTCCAATTCTTGACGAAATTGATCGGATTTTGCTTCTCATAGTTTTGCGGATTGTCCCACGGTGTGCCGGCGTGGTCCCATTCGGGAAACCACAGCTCATCCGTGTCGAAATAGGCGAATCGTTCATCGAGATTGCCGTCGTGACAGACTAAGCAGAGAAAACGTTCAGGCCAGAGTCCGGCGATCCAGTTAATCATGTATCCGCCGAAGGATGCACCAAGGGCGGCGACTCTATCGCTATCCAGCCAGTCGTAACGTGCAAGGGCGGCATTGAGGCCCTTTTTCAAATCTTCGAGGGGTTTGCCGCCCCAGTCATCACGGATTGAATCGGTAAAGGCTTGGCCGTAGCCGGTCGAGCCGTGGAAGTCGATCATTACGACTGCGTAGCCGGCCCCTGCGTAGGTCTGCGGGTTCCAGCGGTAGTGAAAAACATTATCAAAAGAGCCTTGCGGCCCGCCATGAATGAGAAATGCGACTGGATATTTTTTATTCGGATCAAAATCTACCGGCTTAACGACATATCCATAGACTGTCTCATTGTTCCAACCAACAAAGGTTAATTGCTCGTATTCGCCCATGCGGACTGCGGCGAGTTTTTCTCCATTGATGTCGGTTAGTCTCTTGATATTGGAGCCATCGGGCTTGACCGAATACAGTTCTGCCGGTGAGCGGAGCGTGTTTAAAGTATATATAATTCTGTCACTGGCAGGCAATGGTGAGCCGACTGTGCCTTGCTTTACTATAGTTCTTAATTTACCGCCCTCGACGTCGATTGCAAAAAGGGCCGTGTTGCCGATGTTGGCAGCTACAGCATAGATTGTTTTACTGTCGGGCGAGAAGCATATCCCTGACGGACTTCGGTCCCAATCGTCGGCAAGCACTCGCTCGGGGCCGTTGGGCCAAGCCCGCAGGATAATCCTAAGTCGGTCGGACTCATAGCCGGGCCTAGACATCGCAAGATAGACTAACGTTTTGCCGTCAGGTGAGAACATTGGCTGCGTGTCCGATGCCTGGTTTTGTTCGGTCAGGCACTTGGGTGGTGATGAACCATCGACAGGTGCATAGTATAGGTCGAAGTCAGTTGACCAGGGTTCCTTCGGGCCAACATCGCGGGCGGTGAAGGCAACACCCTTGCCGTCCGGAGTGAATGTGATTTCATCGGGTCCGCCGAAGGGCTTTGAGGGCGTGTCGGCATCCATACCCCGCATGACATCAATTGCCTGGCCGCCGGTTGCCTGCATGACAAACAGATGCGAGCGTCTGCCGTCGTTCCATGTGTCCCAGTGCCGGACGAAGATGCGGTCGTAGATTCGTCCGGTTGCTTTGCCTTTTTTGATTTCATCGAGTTTAGCCTTCGTCGCGGCGGCGTTGCAGTCAGGAAAAACATCCATTGTGAAAGCAAGATACTTACCGTCGGGCGATACGATGAGATTTCCGACATCGAGCGCCTGATTAGTTACCTGCTCGGCTTCGCCGCCGTCGATTCGGATTCGCCAGACCTGGCCCGATCCCGATCTGCCGGATATAAAAAAGACCGAGTTACTATCCGGGGCCCAGCAGGGATTAGTGTCTGACTCTGGATGCGAGGTCAGCCGATGCAGATTATCGCCATTGGTACGGACAAGCCATAGGTCGGTCCTGCCGCGGTTTGCCTCGAGGTCGGTCTGCCTCAGGACGAAGACGATCCACTTGCCGTCAGGCGAAACCTTCGGGTCCGATATCCGGTCCATCGCCAGCAAATCGTGCACAGAGAAGGGATGGGTCTCATTTTGCCCAGCCGCGGGTCCACCGGCAAACAGAATTCCAGAAAGAATTGCCGCATCTACACACAGCACACCAAGTAAAAAATGGAACAAGCGCATAGCTTTTTCCTTAGTAATTGTGAGTATCAACTGTCTCTTGACATTAAAATCCATCGGTTTGTATGGAGCATTATAACTCAAACTGACCGGTTTTAGGCTGTAAGAAGTTTTTTCTTAGTGGAGTATAACCGGAAACCTGTTTACGCAACCAGCACGTTCGCCCCACACGCCTGTTCCGGCAGGCAGGTCTTTGACCAGGAAATCAGAAAGAAATAATTGCATGACAGACGTGAAGAGCGTAAAAGTATGGTATGTATTCCCTGTGATCTTTCTTGACAGGGCTGTTATTGGAAATCCTGGTTTAGTAGTCCCGTCCTGCTCGTCCGGCAGGCGAGTGTTTAGGGAGAAACTATGTGTTCCTCGAAAGGATTTGTGATTTTACGTATTCAGACCTGCTCGTCCGGCCTGCGGCATTCTCACTTAATGATCCTCCTAACTATAATTTTACTCTCGCTTTGCCTTATTGGCTGCGGTACGTTGGAAAATGGCCGAGGTTGGGGCCAAGACATCAACTATCCGGTGGACCTTAATAGGATTTCGCGTGCTGCGCATAATGCGTTCTTCGATTTGCAAACCTTGATCCCTGCCGGCGGCGCGCTGCTGTTTGCTATAGACAACTTTGATGAGAGGGCTTCTGACTGGGCGACCAGACACAGCCCCATTTTCGGATCTGAAGAAGGCGCAAGAAACGCCGCTGACTATCTCGGTATTGCGCTTCAGGTCGAGGTTTTGGCCACTGCTCTGGCTACTCCAAGCGGTGACGAACCGAAGGAATGGGTTTCTTCAAAGTCGAAAGGGCTCGCGGTCGAGCTGGCGGCTCTGGGGACAACAGAAGGCGCAACGGAGCTGCTGAAAGCTGCTGCTAAGCGCCCCCGCCCCAATGGCGAGAGCACAAACAGCTTTCCGTCGAGTCACAGCTCCTGGGCTTTTTCTTGCGCGACGCTCGCTAATCGCAATCTCGACTCGATCGATTTACCCAGGAATTTAAAACGCTCAATGCAAATTGGAAACTTATGTCTCGCGTCGGGGGTTGCGTGGGCAAGGGTTGAGGCACGCGCGCATTATCCCTCAGATGTGCTCGCCGGAGCGGCACTGGGGCATTTCATGACTGCTTTTATCCATGATGCCTTTCTCGATCTTCCTGAAGATGGCAGTGTTGGTTTTGCCGTTTTCCCGGTAAAGGGAGGAGCCGGAATTCAGTTGGCCGTTCCCTTCTGAAAGGTCCCGCAGCCTGCAAATATCCCTGCTCGTCCGGCAGGCGAGTCGATGCCGCACCTGTTCAAAATCGAGTGCTCTTTATATAGCTAATCATGTCTCAATGCGACTATAGGATCGACCTTCGCGGCTCGTGACGCGGGATAAACCCCGGCTATGAGGCTGACAACTACTGAAAATGCGACCGCTCCGATGAGCAGCCAAAATGGAAATATGAAGAAGTTCGCATAAGGTACACCTTGCTTGGCGGTGTAATAGTTGATAACGTGATTGATCACTGCGCTAACTACCCATCCCAGGGCAAAACCAAAGACGCCCCCAAGAAAACCAATCATACCGGACTCAAAAAAGAATATTTTCCTGACATCTCTGTCTGCGGCCCCGACGGCCTTCATAATCCCGATCTCTCTATATCTTTCAAAAACCGACATCACCATTGTATTGACGATGCCGAGAGAGGCGACCGTGATGGCTATCATGCCCACCGCAAACAGAAACATATCCATAAATATAAAAGCCTTCTTCATCTCATCAAGCTGGTCTAACATAGCAAAGGTCTTGAATCCCCAGGCCTGTATCTGTTTCTTAACCGGTTCAAGATATTTTGCCGAAGCTAACCTAACGCTCACAGATGAATAGCCCATAGTCTGTTGCGGTGATTGGAAGAAATCCCATATACTTGTCAGTGACAACTTTTGCATCCTCTGTGAGGGTCCCTGCGGAATGAAAACGTCGCCGACTCCACCAAAGCCCATCCGCTCAGCGACTCCCACGATTGTAAAAGTGTACTTCCGGCTGGAAAAGGGAAGCCTATCAGTTCCCTTGCTGTTGGGGTCCTTGCCGCCCAGCAACGAAGATGCAATATTAACAAGATTGGAAAAGTTAAAGTCCAACGTCACGGTGGAAATCTCAATTTGCTGTCCAATCACATCCTGAGGATTTCTGATGTCCATTCTGCGAAGCATGGCATCACTTATGACTAGGCTGTTTGAGTCATCAGACTCGTAAGGCTTACCTGCTCGCAGCCGCTTCACCAATTGCGATTGACAAACGTATGCCGGCAGAACTTGAACGAGTGTGAACTGCTCTTTTTCCTTGAATCGGATAAGAGCAGGAAAACGGACCTCCGGAAATGCTGATTCTACGCCTTTAAGCTGAGTAACCTTGTGAATGAAGGCGTCATCGAGATATTTAGCCCCACGTTCCACGTGGGGTACTTCTTTAATAGGCTCCTCATCCGGATCATGGTGACTTTCCTGTTCCGGCCTGACAGACTGGGAAACGTTTATATAATTAAAAAGCTCAAGCTCCTTGAACTGATCTGTTGCATTCTTTTGAACACCCTGGCCAAAAGAAATCATGGATACAAGCGCTCCAATTCCTATTACAACGCCGAACGTTGTCAGAAACGTGCGGAGCTTCTTTTTCCTCAGATTGGAAAAAGACTGCTCGATATAATCGGATATTCTCATATAAAACAAATTCAAAAATCAAAATTGCGGTATCGCCGCTGGTGCTCTGTCGCATACCAAATGATAGATGTCATTCTGAGCGGAGCGAAGAATCTCCGTTACGTAGGCCAGATGCTTCGCCTTGCGGCTCAGCATGACAACTCATCAAATAACCTACGACAGAGCAATATGCGGCGAAGACTTCCTTAGTTTTACATTTTGCATTTGTACCCGCCCAACGTATGGCGGGTTGATATTTGATTTTCATACGACTATTTTGCCATCCTTTAGATGAACAATATCATTTGCGAACTCTCGCAGCAGGTCTTCTTCGTGCGATATCATAATCACGGTAAGCCTGTGTTCTGCGTTCAAATGCGCCAGAGTCTGGACGATTTGCCTTGCGGTTTTACTGTCGAGGTTGCCGGTTGGTTCGTCTGCCAGCAGGATTTTTGGCTGATTAACAAGGGCACGGGCCATTGCCACTCGCTGTTGTTCCCCACCGGACAGCTCCCCGGGACGATGGTCTTTACGGGTGAGTAATCCCACTCTTTCCAGCATTTCGGCTGCGATCTGGTTTCTTTGTTTTTTTGGTGTTCCCGCAAACAGCAGCGGGAAAGCAACGTTTTCAAGGGCCGTATAAGAGGCAATGAGGTTGAATGATTGAAAAATCATCCCTACCTGGCATCGCCGGAAAAGAGTAAGCTCATCTTTGCTTAGTTGTGAGATAATTTTCCCCTGGACAGCAATCGTTCCTGAGGAAGGCGTATCGAGTCCGGCGAGCAGATTCATTAAGGTGGATTTACCCGAGCCGGAAGGGCCGGCTATTCCGAGGAACCAGCCCTGCCCGACAGAAAGCGTGATGCCGCTCAAGGCGACAACTTGTATTCTGCCCAGATTGTATATCTTTGTGACGTTATTTGTTTCAATGAGCGTGCAAGTGGGCATCATTGTTTATCCCAAATCGTCTTAAGACAAATACTTTTGCATCCTTCGGCTCCGCTCAGAACCTGTCCTGAGCTTGCCGAAGGAACAGGTTTTGATATTTGATTTCTCTATGCATTTGCCTTTCGTTCTTGCCCGGACGGGATAGAGAGCGTCACCGGGATATCGAGCCAAAAGGTTGAGCCTTTGCCGAGTTCGCTCTCGAGGCCGATAGTGCCCGCGAGCATGGTTGCGAGCTCCTTGCTGATAGCCAGGCCCAGGCCGCTGCTGGGCTGTGTGCTCAGAGAGGACACACCCGACCTGAATCGTTCAAAAATTCTCTCTTTGTCGGCATCTGCAATACCGCAGCCGGTATCGCTGACCGTAATTCGCACCGTCCTCTCATCGAGCATTTTGGCTGTGACCTGAAGTTTACCTTGCTGGGGAGTGAACTTTACGGCGTTACTAAGAAGGTTGTGAAGTATTTGCTGGACCTTGCCTGCGTCCGTGGTTAGTAGCGGAATGTTTGGGTCGATCACGACCTGGACCTCTATTTGCTTTTCATCTGTCTGGAGGGAAAAGGCCGAGACCGCCGCCTCACAGAGTTGTGCAATGGATGCTTGCTCTATATGCAGCTCGATTTTGCCGGCCTGGACTTTCGCCAGCTCCAGCAGGTCGTTGATCATATTGAGTAGTCTGTTTCCGCTGGTGATAATGTGCTCAGCATATCGTTGGGCCTTGTCTTTTTCCAGCTGGCCGTGTTTTTCCCGCAGGACTTGGGCGAATCCGAGAATAGCATTGAGCGGCGTCCTGAATTCGTGCGAGATGTTGGCCAGAAATTCGCTTTTGACCTTGCTGGCCTTGAACAGCTCGATGTTCCGCTCCGAAAGCTCGGCTATTTTCGTGTCGAGTTGTTTATTGGCCTGCCGCAGTTTTTCCTGTGCGGTTTGGAGGCTGTCGAGCATGTGGTTAAATGCAATTGAAAGCTTTTCGTATTCGTCGCCGGTCGTTATGGAGCTTCTTATATCGAGGTTTCCTTCGGCGACGTTATTTGCAACCGCCCGCAGTTGGCGGATGGGCCGCAGAATCACTCGCTGTGTGATCCAATAGAACGTGATAACGGCCCCCGTGCCGGCGAGCAGGCCGGCGGTGATTATCCAGATACGGTTCAGGAATATGGTCTTTCGAAGTTCGCTGCCCATGCCGGCGGCACGAATTACGGCTGCCCCCACCGGCTCGTTAAGAGTAAGCTCGCGGGCCGAACCCTGGGGATTATGGCAACGCAGGCAGCTCTCCGTTGCTCGGAAAAGCCGCACATAGTCGCTTTGTAAAGATCGACCCGTTTTTGTCAATATCAAAGCATCATCCCGGCCGGGGCTGACCTTGAGAGATTCAAGCATTTTTCTTTGTGTATGGGTCAACTGCATAAGCTGCTTCTCATAGCCTTGCCTGAAACGAATCCAAATTACACTCGGTGCGTTCACATCTGCCGCGGCGCCGCTGCTGTCGAGTTGTGGAAGGGCTATTTCCCTCAGCGGATTCAACTGAAAGTGGGAGCGAAGCAGGAACGCCTCGGTCTTTGCCTTATTTGAGTCGAGAAGGACCTTTTTGGTCAACTGGCGCATCCAGAGATAGGGGATAAGAAGCGATATCGTCAGGCTGAATATCATCGCTGCGCTGAACATAATTCTGCACTTTTCCGCCAGCGAAAGCGGATGAAGATGCAGAATCTTCACAATCCTCTGCCATATATGGCCTAAGGCAATCTTCATACGTGGAAGTTTACACCGCAGGAGTAAAAGAAACAACTGCTTAGGGTATTGGGTAGAAGGCAGAGAATCTTATGCCCTATTCCCTATTCCCTTCCTCTCGACCCGCCCAACGTATGGCGGGGCAATCTCTGTTCTCAACTTCGGTAAGGCTTCGGGGTAGTTACTGCGGACAAACTCAATCAGTTTCTCTCGCACTTCACAACGCAGGTCCGCCAGAGCAGCAGCATCGGCGGCACTAACTGCGGCTTGTAACTCGACCGTGTGGTGGGTTGTATTTGTAACCTGTAATCTGCAGACCCTGCCATCCCATAACGGCGAGCTTTTCGAGATGCGACTCAATTGTTCCCTGACGGCATCGACCGGCACGGTATAGTCAACGTAAATGAATACAGTGCCGGACATTTCTGTGCCTACACGGGTCCAATTTTCAAAGGGCTGTTCGATAAAATAGGTAATAGGGATGATCAGCCGCCTTGAATCCCAAATGCGAATGACCACATATGTCAGCGTAATTTCCTCGATCCGACCTGTTTCGTTGCGCACCACGACCAGGTCATCAACTCGGATAGGCTGGGTAAAGGCAATCTGAAGGCCTGCGATAAAGGTCCCTATGGTCTTCTGAGCCGCCATACCGACCACAATGCCGATGACACCCGCCGACGCCAGAATGGTCGCACCCAGCTGGCGTACCTTCTCGAAGGTCATCAATATTGTGCCAAACGCTACAATACATACGACGACAATAGCTATTCTCTTGAGTACCTTGAACTGCGTTTGTATTTTGCGGGCCTTGAGGTTGTCCTTAGCGCTGACATCGAACCTGGTCAGCACATAGTCTTCCAGTACGTATATAGTTTTGACCAAAAGCCACGCAACTAATCCCGTGAGTATCAGCCCGATGATATGGTTGAGCAGTTCTGGAATGTCGCCTTGAAATGCCGGTAGTCTTGCAGCAAGACGGATAACCATCAACACCGCAATCCAGTGCATGGGCTTGTAGCATCGGCGGACGAACGAGTCGTCCACTATGCTCTCAGCCCGGCGAGCCAACCTGCGCAATACACTATAGATGATGCGCTGGGCTATAAGACCTACCAGTAAGGCCGCCCCGATAAATAAGGAGAACTTTTCCCAACTTTGCAAAGCCGCCAACATTAAGCCACCTTAAACACTTCTGCGCCGGATGTCCTCTTCACCTTGGCTCATTACTTAGGCTCATCCGCCTGAGTCTCGCCAATGTGCAGATGTTTTTGCGTTCTCAGGTTTAACTCATCAAGCTGTTTTTGGTCAACCTCACTGGGTGCATCGGTCAACAGGCACTGACCACGCTGAGTCTTGGGAAAAGCAATGACGTCTCTTATATTGTCTGTGCCGGTAAGCAGCATGATGAGCCTGTCAAGACCGAACGCGATTCCACCGTGCGGCGGTGCCCCGTGTTCGAGCGCCTTAAGGAAGAACCCGAATCGTTCCTCGGCCTGCTGGCGGGAGATGTTTAGCAGGTCAAAAATCTTCTGCTGGACCTTCGGCTGATGGATACGGACGCTGCCTCCTCCGATCTCCGAGCCGTTGACGACGATATCGTAAGCCTGGGCGCGAATGTGCGCCGGGTCGGTTTCGAGCTTATCCATATCCTCCGGCACCGGAGATGTAAAAGGATGGTGGACCGAATCGTATCGCTTCTCGCCTTCGTTCCATTCGAACAACGGAAAATCAACTATCCAAACAAACTCAAAACGCTTTGGGTCATAGAGATTCAATTCTTTCGCGAGCTTACAGCGCAGAGGTGCCAAGGCTTTATTGACTGCCGCCTCCGTATCTGCGACCAATAAAATCAGGTCGCCGTCCTTTGCTTCAAAACGCTCGATGAGCTGCTGCTGCTGTTCCGGGCTGAAATATTTGCCCAGTCCGCCAATGAACGTAAGCTTGCCATTTTCGGTCTTGAGCCTTGCCCAGCTAAGCCCCTTGGCACCGTAATCCATTACGAAATTGGTGAGTGTTTTTTCGATATCGCTTCTGGAGTATTTTTCGCCGGCAGGGGCGCAAAGGCCTTTAATAATGCCGCCTTTTTCAATAGTTGACGTGAATACCTTAAATGTACACTGCTTAGCAATATCGGAGATATCCTTGAGCTTCAAATCGAATCGCAGGTCCGGCCTGTCGCACCCGTAGTCCGCCATCGCCTGCTGGTAGGTCATCCGCCGCATAGGAACCGCAACATCGATATCCAGAATCTTTTTCCAGATTGTCGCCACCAGGTTTTCATGAACGCCGATAACGTCATTGGAGTCAACGAAGCTCATCTCGACATCTATTTGAGTGAACTCAGCCTGACGGTCGGCCCGCGGGTCCTCATCGCGGAAACATCGCGCAATCTGAAAATACTTGTCTATGCCGCTGACCATTAGAATCTGCTTAAAAAGCTGCGGCGACTGCGGCAAAGCATAGAAGCAGTTCCTGACAAGCCTGCTTGGCACGAGAAAGTCTCTTGCCCCTTCGGGCGTGCTCTTGGCGAGCATCGGCGTCTCAATCTCCCAGAAACTCCGTTTATCGAAGAACTCTCGCACAACCATAGTAACACGATGGCGGATTTGAAGCTTCTGCTGCATTTGGGGCCGGCGCAGGTCAATATACCGATGTATCAGCCGAGTCTCTTCGTTTGTCTTTTCACCGCCTTCGATATCGAATGGAGGTGTCTTTGCTGTATTGAGGATTTCCATTTCCTCGACCGCCACCTCGATTTGCCCGGTCGCAAGGTTTGGGTTCTCAAGCCCCTGGCCTCTCGGCCGTATATGCCCTTTGGCCGCAATTACCCATTCGCATCGCACAGTCCGCGCCAGTTTGTGCGCATCCGGATACGTCTCCGGATTAAAAACAAGCTGCGTTAAACCTTCTCTGTCTCGCAGGTCAAAAAAGACCAGATTGCCGTGGTCCCTATACGACTGCACCCACCCAGCCAATATTACTTTCTTTCCTGCATCAGTTAACCTAAGCGTTCCGCAACTGTGTGTTCTTTTAAGCATGTGCCACTTTCCAAAAGTAAATAACCACCAGTTAAAACTGGTGGCATTGCCAGTTTCAGGCTTTGCCTGTCCGCCTACGGCGGATATTTCTATCTACCAGTTGAAACTGGTAGTATTAAAATCGGAAGAATAAAATTGAATTTTTTTATTTGTTTGATCCAGCTAAACAACCTTCTTTCAACCCACTATTTGAGGATACTCGATCTCAATACCATCCTCAACCTCTGTGTAATAGACGATTTTAACCATGATATTCTCTTGCAACTCCGGTTTGAGTCGATACGTAACGGGTTTTACCGAGATAGGTGTATCTCCGACAAATCCATCGATACCCTTAGATTCCTCTTTGGGGTTTGACAGGCGATAGTCTGTATTAGTTATCTCAGCCAACTTCTTGAGTATGGCTTTCTGAAGACGTAGTCCTTTGAAGGTTTTGACAATCACTAAATCTCTCACCCACGCCTCGACCATAGTATCGTCAATTTGGCCAGCCACACCTGACAAACTTCGTAGCATTCCCGTTATTTTTTGTGTGGCGGCATTGATAGCCTCTGGCTTCTTTTGCAGATACCACTTCTCCCATGCTTCAAGAGTTGTGCCTGGGAACTGCTTAAACAGTTCTGTCATCTGTCCAACAACTTTGGGTCTGGTTCCCTGGGAATTCTTGTTCGCCAAATTTATGACCTGTGTAGCATACTTCGGAAATTCAAGATATTCTACTTCTGGATCTGGTCCTATTTCGTGATTGCCTATTTTGACCTTCATTAAATCCTCAACTTTTGAGAAGACAAAGAAACAAATTTGTCTTTCATCCGATAGTCAGAAGTTGTATCGACTGCTACGACCTTATGTTTGATCAGTTGTGAGTTAACGAAGGTCTTGTTTTTAAGGTATAGATAGCAGAGTAGATTATTGTCTTGGTCATATTTGACTTGATCGAATTTCAAAAAAACCTTCTGACCTTTGGTAAGGTCTTCCAGACATCGCTTGGCGTGGGAGTCACCGTTGGCTTTGATGCCTATAAGGTGTACCTTTACCCCTGTGTCTAAGACAATCTCACAAGGGGAGATAACTTCCTTTACGCTGTAGTACCTTTCAGTTTCGGTATTATTACAATCTATCCGTGACCCAAATCTCAAAAGCTTGGGATCGGTCTTGCGTTCAAAGACCACCGGGTCTCTGAATACGTATGGCAGCTTTTGAATCTCTTTCTCGAAATCTGTAGGTTCGGTCGGCTGCCTAATAACCTCCACATCCACGTCTTTCTCGAACATGCCAATGCTTTGATCTAGCCTGTAGGTAATTGTGGGTAAATAGTCCTCGTTAATCTCATAACCAATGGAGTTCCTCGCCAGTTTGAGCGCTGCAACTGAAGTTGTGCCGCTACCTAAAAACGGGTCCAGCACCGTGTCGCCCACGAAACTGAACATCTTTATTAGTCTTTTGGGCAGCTCTTCCGGGAAGGGTGCTATATGGTTATTTTGTTTTTCGCCGCTGAAGTTCCAGTGGCCGTAGAAGTATTGGTTCCATTCTTCGACAGAGAGCTTGGACTTCTCTTTTGCATCTTCGGATACCTTCGGCGGGTCTCCTAATTTCTTGAATATGAGAATGAACTCGTAGTCCAATTTCACGATCCCGTTGCGTGGGTAGGGGAACGAACCCATTATTGTTGCGCCGCCGGTAGTATTGCAGGTAGTTACTTTTTGCCAGATGATCGCGCCCATGTAGTCAAAGCCGACGGTCTCGCAGAACTTTGTGATTTCGGTGCGGATGGGTATGACTTTGTACCTGCCGTAATACACAGAACGGGCGAACTGGTCACCAATATTGATGCACAGCCGACAGCCTTTATGCAGGACACGGTGGCATTGACTCCAAACGAGGTTCAGGTTGTTTATGTATTCTTCATAAGTGTCGTTATAGCCAATTTGGTTTTTCGGCCCGTAATCCTTCAACTGCCAGTAAGGCGGCGAAGTAACCACTAGATGAACTGACTCATCTGCCGTAAGGCATCCCCTAGCGGATTGCAGTTCGCTCATTCGTCTTGAATCGCCGATTATTACTTTATGCCAAGTCATAGTCCGAACAGTATTTACTCACGAAAGATTATGCTAAGGCTTAGCATAGTCTAAGGGATCTCTTTCGTCAATGCTGGGTGTGCTGATAGTTGGTATTCGGTTTTCTGCAGACCTATCGCGCCAGGCCGTATAAGCGAGAATCGCGCAGGCCTACTCTTTACTTGAGCATGTTGCGAAGATAGACGTGCTCGTCTGTGTCCCAGCCTTTGGAGCATATATCGATGTCGCCATCGCGGTCAACATCGGCGGCCTTGGCCTCGTGGCACTGTTTGCCGGCAAAGATTTCATGCTGCTGCCACTGTAGGCCCTTGCCATCTATGTTTTCCCAGATAAACCACTTGCAGGCTTCCTTCGTCAATGGCCCACCGCCTGAGAAGACATCCAAGTCACCATCGTTATCGAAATCAGCCAGCACCAGTGTATGGAAGTCCTGGCTGGTGTGGTCCGCCGAGATAAGGTGCATCAGCCAGTCTCGGCCTTTGCCGTCTTTGTTCTCAAACCACACTACCCTGCCATCAGGTGTGTCGGCCTCTGCTTCAATGACATCGTTGTCGCCGTCTCTGTCCATGTCATAGACGCAGGTTTTGATTGCCAGGCCGTACCGCTCGGGCCTGCTTCCGCCGACGGGGATAAGGTTCTGGTGCATTTCCCATTTTGTACCTTTAGAGTCGAGATTTTCAAACCAGGCATCCGCACGGACAACATCAATGTCGCCATCGCCGTCAATATCGGCTGCGCCGGCTGGGTCAACTCCGCCATGAACGCCTGGGCCGATTTTGTGGCTGAGCCAAGGCTGGGTCGGGTCGGCAGGAATCTTGAACCAAAATAGACCAGCCCTATCACTCAGTGCTACTACATCCACCTTCTTGTCGCCGTCGATGTCGGCAAGTACGTTATCGTGGCAGTTTATGGTGGCATTTGTGTATCTTGTGAATTCCTCGTCGCGGGGTTTGCCAGTGTTGTGATACCAGGCCCCACCGGCGAGGTGGTCGAGCCACCCATCGCCGTCAAAGTCAAAGGCGAGCCCGCCGACGTCAGTTAGAGCCTGGTGGCCGAGCGTGTGCCTAACCCAGTTGTCAGGGCCTTGGTATTCAAACCACCATATATCGCTGCCCTGGCAGCCGACGACCCAGTCCAAGTCGCCGTCCTTATCCACATCGACCAGCGATGTCTGACCCATGTTGCGGCCGATTCTGTCGATCTGGTGGTATTCGAACTTTGGAAAACCTGCTCGGGCCGGCAGGAAACAGATACAAACCAACGCAAAAGCAGCAGCCTGATGTAGAGGTTTTAAGAGGTAGTTGTTCGCCATTGCCAAATCCTTTCATAAGGGATTTTTGTTCTGCCCGGCAGTTGGGCTGGCCTGTCTGCCATATATAGCCTAAAACTTTTCAATCTGACTTGCAAGCCGATCTACTACAGCAATCTGGTCGCTCGTATCTCGTGACTTGTCACTCGACGCTCGACCCTCGATGTGCGATGCCCGTGTTTCTTTGGTTTTGCCTCGTCTCTCGCGGTTTGCGTGATTGTGGGCGCCGCAGGATACAATGCCGGTCTTGTGGCAGAAACGCTGTAACATTTGCATCTGCCTGTGCTTAAAACAAGGTTTGACTGTTGGACGGATAGCGTGTAAAATGCTGCTCAAACTCATGCAGCCGGTGTAATACTTGAACAGTTTTGAGTTCTTAGTTTTGAATTGGAATTTATTTAACTCAAAACTCAACGCTCAAAACTATGTTGGAGAATATGTCAGTGGATAGCGGCGTTGCTGTAGGGACGGGTATGAAGTCCGCTCGTGGGGCCGAGGCATCGAGAGATGCATTAGGCATCGCACGCAGTATGCCTGAGTCCTTGGCGGCGGAGGCGGCGGTGCTCGGGTCAATGATAGTTGACCCGCGGTGCATCGGGGATTGTTTAGAGCAGCTCAATAGGGATGCGTTCTACCGCATTGAGCATCAGGTCATATTTGATGCGATCATCGCTCTTTATGAACGTAATCGCGGCGAGGGTATCGACGGCTTATTGGTCCGGGATGAGCTGGAGAGACGCAATCAGATAGACACCGTGGGTGGGGTGGAATACCTGCGTAAGGTCATCGAGTCAGTGCCTTCTGCGGCCAGTGTGATGTACTATGTCGATGTGGTCAAGGAGAAGATGCTGCAGCGGGGGCTGATTGCCGCTGCCAGCGAGATACTCGAAGAAGCATACGACCCAGCCGGCGAGACAGGCGAAAAACTCGATGAAGCCGAGCGGAAGATTTTTGCCATTACCGATAAGAGAATTACCGGCGCCGCTGTTGCGCTGAAGGACCTGGTCACCAGGGCATACGAGTTGATAGAGAAACGCGAAGGTACGCACGTTACGGGTCTGGCGAGCGGTTACTATGAGCTTGATGACCTGACTTGCGGGCTGCAGAACGGAGAAATGATAATCATTGCGGGCAGGCCCAGTATGGGTAAGACCAGCCTGGCGCTCAATGTAGCCGAGCATATCGGCGTGGTGGAGAAGATGCCGATTGCCGTATTCTCTCTTGAGATGGGCAGGCAGCAATTAGCCGAGAGATTTCTATGCAGCTACACCGGCATCGACGCACAGCTTGTCAGAAAGGGTATGCTCAGCACGGAGCACTATCAGAAGTTAGTGGAAGCCTGCGGGGTGCTTAGCGAGACGCCGATTTATATTGACGACACCAGCTCACTGACTCCACTGGAGCTGCGGGCAAAGGCACGGCGGCTGCGGAGTATGTATGGTATACAGTGCGTCATCGTGGACTATCTTCAGTTGATGCATATTGGTTCAGCTAAGGTTGAGTCGCGCCAACAGGAGATCTCCACGATTTCGCGGTACTTGAAGTCTCTGGCGAGGGAGCTGAATATTCCCGTTGTGGTACTCAGTCAGTTGAATCGTTCCCCTGAGGGGCGGGAGGGGCATAGGCCCTTTATGAGCGACCTGCGGGAAAGCGGCAGTATCGAACAGGACGCCGATGTTGTAATATTACTTCATCGTGAAGACTACTATCATCGCGGTGAGGATGACTATCAAGAGGATAATGCAGCGGAGCTGATAATAGCCAAGCAGCGTAACGGCCCCACGGGCAGCGTTAAGCTTGTTTTCAGGGAAAAATGTGTGCGGTTTGAAAATGCTGCTCGTGTACAGGAAGAATCGGCGCCGTTTTAGCCGGCTGCTCGACCGCGGTCAAGCAGGTAATCAGGCCCTAATGGAATTGGGTTTACTGTTGCCGAGATATTAGATGCAGGATGCCATTCTTAGTCTCGTTTTGTTAGGTGCACTGTTGTGTCCGGTGTATGCAGGTTTTGCTGACGAACAGGCTGGCACAGTCCGGGGCGATCCGGCACCCGCCAAAGTCGAGCCGAACGGCGCATCAAATGCACATGAGCCTTCGGTTGTAGGCCAGGGTGCTGCCGGTTCGACAGCAGGGAAAGTCCGTAACGATATTATCAAGTCGATTGAGTTCGAGGGAAATGTCAAGTTTAAGGACAAGGTGCTGCGTCAGAGGCTCGGATTTGAGGTGGGCGATCACCTCGATCCTTATTTGGCTGAGGGGGGCAGACTGACTTTGGCGGATGTGTATCGTAAGATCGGATACGCCTCTGTTAAGGTGACTCTGGACAAAGAGAAACTCGCACAGGGGCAAGTCTTCTATAAAATCGAAGAGGGGCCCAGGGTCGAAATAGGGCAGATAAAGTTTGAGGGCAACAAGGCTATCGGGGCAGGCACGCTTAAGAATGTAGTAAAAACTAAGAAAAATAAGTGGCTCATTTGGCCTTGTTATTACACCGAAGATGCGCTGGAGCAGGACCTTGACAGGCTTCGCAAGTTTTATTACGAAAAAGGTTTTCTTGATTACAAGATAATAGTGCGGAAAGAATTCAGCGAGAACAGAAAAACAGTCAACCTCGTATTTGTCGTTGAGGAAGGGCCGCTATATCACATCGGCAGGATAATTTTCACCGGAAATCAGCATTTTACGGAACAGCAATTGCGGATGAAGCTTGAGCTTACCGAGGGCCAGGTTTATCTGAAGCCTAAGGCCGAGAAGAGTGCCAGGCAGGTTGCCGATGTTTACCGTGAGCACGGTTACGTGGACGCTGATGTCGCAGAGATGCCGCGGTTTACCCGCCAAACTGCCGGCGGGTTTATCTCGAAAGGCGGCTTTAACTTGGTTGACGTCGAGTTTATTGTTAGCGAGGGGCAGCGCTTTCGGATTGGACGCATCGACATAGCGGGCAATGACACGACCGATGATAAGGTCATCCGGCGTGTATTAGATGAGTACGGCTTTACTCCTGGAAACTGGTACGATGCGAGTATGGCTCCTAAGGAGGGCGCGGGAAAGCTGGAAAAGTATGCTCAGAGGATGTCGCTTGCGGAAGAGGTCATGATCAGACCTGTCGGCCCGGCGGATGGTGCCGCAGACCACAAGGATGTGCGGGTTGATGTGAAAGAGGGTGCCACGGGTCTAATAATGCCGGGCGTTGCTATCAGCAGCGACAATGGTATATCGGGCCGGCTGATTTACGAGCAGAGGAACTTCGATATTACCGATTGGCCTGAAGATTTTCGCGAGTTTATCACCATGAAAGCGTTTCGAGGTGGTGGCCAGAGTCTTCGAATAATGCTTGAACCGGGCACGGAGTTCAGTCAGTACAGTGTTTCTTTCACGGATCCGTACTTTCGCGACAAGCCGGTGACGTTCGAGCTGCTCGGAGCAAGCTGGATGCGATTCCGAGAAAGTTACGACGAAGACAGGCTGAAAGGCTATGTAGCACTGGAGAAACGTCGTAAAGACCAGTGGCGCACCAGCGTTGGTTTTCGGGCTGAAAGCGTTACGGTCCACGATCTGGATTATGATGCGCCGCAGGAGATCAGAAATGTTGCAGGCCAGAATGATGTTTTAGGTGTACGGTTTGGTGTGGGCAAATCAACGGTTGATGACAGATTCGATCCGAGCAAAGGTAATGTGTTCAATATCGGCTGTGAACCTGTTGTGGGCGATTTTACCTTCGGCGTGTTGAGCGGCAGTTACGTGCATTATTATACGCTCTGGGAAGATGCTCTTAATCGCAAGACCGTTCTCGCAGGTAAGGTAGAGGCGGCCAAAATCTTAGGTTATGCGCCTCCTTTCGAGAAGTTCTATGCCGGAGGCGTCAGCGGCTATGACATCAGGGGTTTTCGGTATCGCGGTGTGAGTACCAGAGGCCTGCAAACGAATGTTGACCCCGCAATTGCGCGGTACAAGGACCCGATAGGAAGTAACTGGGTGTTCTTGGCAAGTGCGGAAGTAACAGTCCCGATAATTGAGGAGAACTTTGCGGGACTGTTTTTTGTGGATAGCGGGACTATCGACACCGGCAGGTATCGTATATCCATTGGAACAGGCATACAAATAAAGCTGCCGCAGTTGCTTGGGTCGGTGCCGATGAGATTTGAGCTTGCTACGCCGCTGAGCAAAGACGAACTTGACGAGACGCAGGTCTTCAGCTTTACGATGGGCGGACTCTTTAGGTAGCTAAGAGCATCAATTTGAAAGTTAGAGGCAGAAACAGAAAGGGCCGATTATGAAGATTAGGACACTTGTTTTGGGTTGTCTTGTAGGTGCGGTTGCTTTGTCTGTAGGTTATGAATACAGCATGGCCGGGGCCAAGAGCGAGTCCTCGCTGTCACCTAAGATGGGGGTGGTGAGCATTTGGGGGGTCTTTCGCGATTGCAAGCGCAGCCTAAAATACAGGACAGAGATGGTAGCCGAACAGAGCAAGATAAAAGCTGAGCTGGACGACATGGAAAAGGAGGTTGCAACCGAGGAAGCCGAGTTGAAGACCTTGAAACCCGGCACGGCTGAATATTTGACGCAGGTCAAGACCGTTCTGGATAAACGTGCCAAGCTCCAGACTCAGCAGGAATACATTAAGCAGCAACTATCCATGAAGGATAAGCAGTGGATGGAGGAGCTTTATAAGGACATCTTGGCAACAATCAAGGAACTTGCTCAACAAAAAGGCTTGGATGTGGTTTTCGAACGAACTGAGCCGAACTTTCCCGTTTCCAGCGAAGAGCTTAGGACGGCTATGAACACCTATAAAGTCATTTATAGCGGTAGTTGTGTGGACCTGACCAAGGAAGCGGTGGCCCGGCTGGATGCTAAGTAAGCGTTGCAGTCTTGATCCGGTTGGTAAGTTGTGAATATCTCCGCGCATAAGTGTTACAAAAGGGGATTGAGGGAACATGCCTGAACCGAATATCTGAGTTCGGGGTTTTTGGGTTCTGAGCTTTAGGTGCTTAGTTTGAAATGGAATTGACAGTACGACAATTGGCCGAAAGGCTTGGTGCTGAGCTGTCTGATAGTAATGGGCAGGGCAACAGGCTGATACGTGGTGTAGGCGCTATAGAAGCAGCCGCCGAGCACGAAGTTACTTTCGTCGCGGATGAGAAATATGCGGCTGGTGCAGCCAAATCCGCTGCGGGGGCCGTTATCGTCGGCAAGTGCATCAAAGAGCTTAACAAGCCGCAGTTGATTGTCAAAGATGTCAATGCAGCTCTCATTGAGGCATTGAATATATTTGCCCCGAATCTCAAGCCTTGCGTGGAGGGAATAGACCAAAGTGCGCGGATTGGTCAGAACGTGCGGATGGGCCAAGGCGTATCCGTCGCACCGAATGCCGTGATTGATGATTATGTTCAGATAGGTGCGCATACCCAGATCAGCAGTGGGTGCAGAATTGGTGAAAATTCGAGAATCGGTGAGAATTGCCGGTTGGATAGCAATGTCGTTCTCTATCATAATTGCCTGCTGGGCAACAATGTGATCATACAGGCTAACACTACTATTGGCTCGACCGGCTTTGGGTACTGCTTTTTGAATGGTGCTCACCGGCTCATCCCACACAACGGCGGAGTCGTGATAGAGGACTATGTTGAAATAGGGGCCAACTGCTGCGTTGACAGGGCGAAATTCGGAAATACCATAATTGGGGCCGGTACGAAAATAGATAACCTCGTGCAGATCGCCCATAATGTTGTGATAGGCAAGTGCTGCCTGATAGCAGCACTCGTTGGTATCGCCGGTAGCTGCAAAGTTGGTGACGGCGTTGTACTGGCGGGCCAGGTGGGCCTGGCGAATAATATAGAGATAGGGTCAGGTACGATGGTGGGTGCCCAGGCGGGCGTTGTCAAGAGCGTGCCGCCCGGCCGGAAGGTGATCTGGAGTCCCGCGATTGAGGTTAGAGAGGCGGCCCGTGTTATTGCCCAGGTGCTGCGTCTGCCGAAGCTTGCTGAGCAGTTCAAGCAACTGACCAAGAGGATAGAGAAACTTGAAGCTGCAAACGACCATAAAGGGTGAAGGCAAGATCGTCGGCAGAGGTCTGTTCGGGGGTGAGGAGGCGAGGGTTGCTTTTTATCCTGCGGCAGAGGATACAGGAGTGGTCTTTGTCCGGACCGATACACCGGAGGCGGTTAGGATCCCTGCAGTGGTGCCGAATATCGCGGAGCGGAGTCGCCGAACCAGCTTACGCAGGGGTTCGGTCAGCATCGAGACTATTGAGCATTGTCTTGCGGCAATCAGCGCAATGGAGATCGACAACATGGTTGTTGAGGTTGACGGCGCTGAGATGCCGGCCCCTGATTGCAGTAGTGCAGAATATTTCAAAGTGCTCAAGCGGATAGGTCTGGCTGAGCAGCATTCCACTCGAAAGCAGTACGTCATCACCAAACTGATTACTGTCAGCGACGGCGACGCTACTATCTATGCACTTCCATACACGGACGGTTGTTTGAATATTACTTACGATCTTGATTATGGCGGTCATACCGGCATCGGCAGGCAGATATACAGTTGCAAGGTCACAACCGAGAGTTTTGAGAAGAACCTGGCGGCTGCAAGGAGCTTTCTGCTGGAGGCCGAGGCGCTGCAATTTCATGCTCGCGGAATAGGAACTCACATAGGTCCCCGTGATATTCTGGTTATCAATTCCGACGGCCCGATAAAGAATAGCTTCAGGTTTCCCAATGAATGCGTGCGGCACAAGATTGTTGATTTAATTGGTGACCTCGCGCTGGTAGGCAGGCCCGTCATAGGCAGGATTGTGGCGTATAAAAGCGGGCACGCGTTGAATCGCGAGCTTGCAAAGAAGCTGTATGAGGCAGCGCAGCAACAGGACCGTATAGAGAGGTTCGGCACGGACGCTGTGCTCGACATACGCAGGATTCAAAAGATTCTGCCTCATCGATACCCGTTTCTGCTTGTAGATAAGGTGATTGAGGTTGAGGGCGACACGCGAATCAAAGGAATCAAGAACGTCACATTCAACGAGCAGTTCTTCCAGGGGCACTTCCCAGGCACACCGATTATGCCGGGAGTGCTGATTGTCGAGGCGATGGCGCAGGTATCGGGCCTGCTGTTTGCACAGAGGCTCGAACACACGGGCAAGTTGGCGGTGCTGCTAAGCATGGATAATGTGAAGTTGCGAAGGGCTGTCGTCCCCGGCGATCAGCTTGTTCTGTCGGCTGAAACAGTCCGGCTTCGAAAAAGAACCGCACACTGTAAATGCAAGGCGACGGTGGGCGATACGGTAGTGGCTGAGGCGGAAATAAAGTTCATGCTGATTGACGATGAGAAGGTTTAATCCGAATTCAATTTTTTTATTAGGATAAGAGAATAGAAGCGATGGCAAAGATACATCCCAGTGCAATTGTCGAAAAAGGTGCTCATCTCGATGAGAATGTTGTAGTCGGGCCCAATTGTGTGATTGAGAGCGGCGCATCGATAGGTGCCGGCACAATACTCGACTCTAATGTAGTGATAGCAAAATCGGTCAAGATCGGCAGGGATAACCTGTTCTATCCAGGTTGCGTTATAGGGCGCGGCCCCCAGATACTGGGATATGGCCTGGATTCAAAGGTGGGAGAGCTTGTTATCGGCGACAGAAATGTGTTTCGGGAGTGTGTGACAATTCATCTGAGCAGGTACACCGATGCGATCACACAAATAGGCAGTGACAATCTTATGATGGTTGGTGCACATATTGGTCATGACTGCACGGTTGAGGACAAAATTGTGGTCAGTAACTGCGTGCACATAGGTGGGCATTGCAGGATAGAAACCGGGGCATGGCTGGCTGGGATGGCTGCCGCACATCAATTCGTAACTATCGGCAAGTGGTGTTTTGTCGCAGGCTTGGCGGGGCTTATTCGGGATGTGCCGCCGTTTCTTATTGTTAGTGGGCATTATCCGCCGAAGATTCGCGGAGTTAACAAGCGCGGCTTGCTGCGCGCCGGCTTGAACGAACAGCAGCAGGAATGTATAAACGAGGCCTACAAAAAGCTGTACCGCCAGGGTGGTGCCCTGCTGAAAAATGCTAAGACGTTAGCACAGGAAGATGGGCTTGACCCCAACGTGCGTGCGATAGTCGAGTCGATAGAAAAAAGCAGCCAGCATCGCTTTGGCAGATACCTCGAGACACTAAGAAGAATTTCATAGTTCTGAGTTTTGCGTTGAACTGACGACTAACTAAACCACAAACGACGAACAGTAACTATATGGATGATAAGATTCGAACCGCGGTTGTCGGCGCGGGCAAAATGGGCGCAATACACGCGAAGATTTACAGCCAGTTGCCCGACAGCGAGCTTGTTGCCGTAGTCGATATTGATCCGGCGAAGGCGCAACAACTTGCCGAGCAGTACAATTGCCAAGCCTATACAGACAGTCTGGATATCCTCGACAAGGTCGATGCCGTGACCCTCGCTACTCCTACAGCGACACATCTTAATCTGGCAAAAATATTCATCAAACAGAATATCCCGGTGCTGATTGAGAAACCGCTGGCGGCGAGCGTTAGGGAAGGCAAGAAGATAGTGTCTCTGGCTCACAGGTATAATGCTGTTGTGGCGGTAGGGCACTCGGAACGGTGCAATCCGGTTGTGCAGGCCATGAAACGGTTGGCCTTCGAGCCCAAATTCATTGAGGCCCACCGGGTTAGTCCCTATACGTTCCGCTCGGCTGATGTCGGGGTGGTTCTGGATATAATGATCCACGATATAGACATTATCCTTTCGCTGGCGGCCAGCAAGATTAAGAGGGTGGATGCCGTAGGGGTCAGTGTCCTGGAGGGCAGTGAAGATATATGTAACGCCAGGCTTACTTTCGAGAACGGCTGTATCGCCAATATTACTGCTTCCAGGCTTGCCCTGAAAACAGAGCGAAGGCTGCGGGTATTTACCCGCCAGGCGTACCTGAGCGTCGATTTTCTCAAGCGCAGCGGTATTGTGATTCGCGCTGACCCGAACACAAACGTCGTCGATTGGATCAGGCAGCGAAGGCAGGATCCCAATTTCGACCTGACAACAGTAAATTGGGCTGACTTATTGTGCATAGAGCAGCTCCAGATAGACGACAAAGAACCCATCCGCCTGGAGCAGGAGGCCTTTTTGCGGGCGGTCAAGGACAGGTCCTTCACTCCAGAAGTCAGCGCGGAGGAAGGCCTTGCCGCACTCAAATGCGCCGCCCAAATCCTCCACAGCGTCAAAAAACACAAGTGGGACTAATATTCTGTAAATTATTAAATTGTGGGTCGTCATTCCCGTGAAATCGCACGTTGTCATTTCCGCGCAGGGCCTGCTCTGCTTGCCCTGCGAAGCCCCGTCGTTTGGGGCGAAGTGGGGAGCCTGTCGAATGGGCGGGAATTCAAGTTTAGCCCCCAGTTTTACTGGGGGTTATCCTTGGGGTACAAACCGGTAAGATCGGTTACAGAATAAACCGGCGACATGGGTAACAGTTTTTGGTTATGATTGCCTCCGACTCGTCGGAGAGTCCCAAAGGGAAATCTACTTTTGGGAAGTACATGCCTTTTTTGTATAGTCGTACCATTTGTGAAACACTTTCCTGGTTAGTCCATAACTGAGTGAATGGGGCAAGGTAAAAGAAACCTGGACAAGCGGCTTTTTTGCGAAAAATGCTTTGGCGGGGTGGGGAGGGGGATATAATGTTTATCGGCGTCTCTTGCGCTATGTAGCGATCTTGCAGCCTTCGTACCTCGTGCGAAGGCAGAAAGACCGAAATAAATATGGTGTCCCCCAAAATTTCCAATTATTGTTGGGCGGAAGAACACGCATGACGAGCAGGCAAAAGAATTGGCCGACGGTCGGCTTCGGGTTTGCGGTTGCATGCTATGTGCTGTTGCCTGTATTCCTTAGCGGTTGCGAATCCGTTCCGCAACCTGCACCCGGCCCACAGGGATCATCAGCCGCCAACCGGAGTAATGATTTGCTGAGGACTACAGGTCCATCCTTCGTCGTAGAGGTCGCGGAGGATTACAACCGACTTTTTTATCGTGAAGATGGGTGGACCGGTTCCGACATCGCATTCTCTCTTCCTCTGCAGGACGGGCGGATCCTCTGGCTTTTCGGGGATAGTTGGATCGGCAAGATTCGCGAGGGGCGTCACACCGACTCAAACATGGTCAGCAACACCATCGGGATTCAACAAGGTCTCGATCCCGCAACGGCACGCCTCGAATTCTTCCACGGCTATAAGGACACTGAGCCAGCCGCCTTCATCCGGCCGGCCGACGGTATCGGCGTGTTTTGGTTGTCTCATGGAGGGATACATACGGAGAGCGGCCTTTATCTTTTTATGAGTCAGATCACCGACCGCCCTGGCGATACATCGGTCTGGGGTTTCAGAGCGATCGGTATCGTCATCGTAAAGGTCACAAACCCGCTTGATGACCCGAACCGATGGCGAATCGAGCAGATCAAGGTGCCCTGGGCGCAGTTCGATCCGGCAGGCAACGAAAAAGTCTTCGGAATGCCGCTGGTGCGAGAGGGCAACATCGTTTATCTCTACGGGCTTGAGATAGATAAGGCGACGTATGACCGCTACCTCCTCGTCGGCCGCGCCGACGTCAACTCGCTCGAAGACTTCTCAGCCTGGGAGTTCTACACGAATGGCCTTTGGCAACATGACTTTCGGAAGGCATCGCGTCTTTGCAACCACATGGGCGCCGAACTGTCGGTGTCTTACCTCCCGCGGTTCAAGCAATACGTCCTCGTCTACACGGAGAACGGTCTTTCCGAGAAGATCATGATGCGCTTCGCTTCCTCTCCCGTCGGTCCATGGAGCGCCCCAGCGACTATCTACCGTACGCCTGAGATGGGCTGGGACAGCACGTACTTTTGCTACGCAGCCAAGGCGCATCCGGAACTTTCGCGACAAGACGACGAGCTCATCGTGTCCTATGTGTGCAACTCCACCGATTTCTGGAAGATGGCGGCGAATGCTCGCATCTACTTCCCCAAATTCATACGGGTAAGGTTTACGGGTATTCATCCATAAGGTTGTTGAAGTCGGGGATTCGGTCGCAGTCTCGGCGAGAGTTTGCAGACAGCACGGTTTGGCAGTTACGGACGCGATTGGTGGATATATCGCCAATCGTTATGCGATTGCCTAACAATGCACTTCAGCCAACAGACGCCCTCACTCAGTGAAGTTCCAATTCCTAAAGAATCTTCTCCAGGCTGGATTGACTTGCCGGTAGGGCTTTGCTATCCTGTTATCGGTATGCGAAAGGTATCCGAATGCGGATAATGCCAGACCAAGTCGATGTGTCAATAGCGGCTTCAGAATCCGTGGATGGCACCTTCTGCGGTGGACCAAGAGGTCTTAACAGGAAACCATATATTTAATGTTCGCCCAGAAAGATGACTCATGACAACCAGACTGCCTGAAATAGACGAAGTGCTCAATGCGATCCGAGAGGCGGCAAAAAATCTTGGACGACCGCCATCGCGTGCCGAATTCAAAAGTTCGTCCGGCATGACTGAATACCAGGTTCTGAAGCATTTCTCAAGTTGGCGAGAGGCGGTTCGTTCCGCAGGTTTTGAGCCGGACTCAACCAATATACCATTAGATCCCGTGGTCCTACTTCAAGACTGGGGCCAGATGGTTCGCCGTGAGCGCCGTATCCCAACCCGCGACCAATATCGGCGCGCCGGAAACTACAGTCCAGGTGTTTTTGAGAGGAAGTTCGGTCCTTGGTCGAAAATACCTGCTCAATTCAGGGCCTTTGCTGCATCCCATCCCGAATGGGCGGATGTGATCGCACTCATGCCAATAGAGGTGAGCCGAAGTTCATCTCCTGCTTCACATCTACAAGCATCTGCAAGTGATCAAACATCATTGGAGGCTCATCTAAGACATCCGAAGCTCGACAATCGCCCTACTTACGGTAACCCCATTGATTTCCGAGGACTGCGGCATGAACCGGTCAATGAAGAAGGGGTTGTATTTCTCTTTGGAATGGTCGCCCGTGAACTTGGTTATCTCGTCGAGGCAATGCAATCCGGATACCCTGATTGCGAAGCCAAGCGGCAAGTTGACGCAGGAAAGTGGCAACGTGTCCGAATTGAATTCGAATGTGAGAGCCGCAATTTCCGGGATCATGGTCACTCGCCTGACGGATGCGACATCATTGTCTGCTGGCGGCACAACTGGCAGGAGTGTCCTCCCAATCTGGAAGTTGTGGAACTCAGTCGTATCATCAAGACATTGGCTTCAGAAGATGAGTAACCAAGGCGAATTACAGTGTGCTGGCGACGCGCTACCTGCGCGCCTGATCCCGGACGTTATCTTTCTTCTCGTCTCGGTCCGCCTGCGGCGGGAGCCGTAGCCGGGAATGAAAGGGAAAGTCAAATATGGAAATCGATCTCAACACGCTTGCAGCGCGCGATGCGCATGACTTGCTGTCAAGTGCAATAATACCGCGACCACCCACCGATCTTGTTTTACCACCACGACCGTCTCATCTGTGCATAAAAAAAGCCAGCTTCCATGCTGGCCCAGCGGACACATACGGAGGAGCTGGCTTGCATGTGTTTGTCCGCTGACGGTGTGTGGCCCGACCGCCTCCCTGCGTATAGCACTCACTCAGGTTAAGTAAGTGGGAAGTAATCGCCTCATTCGTCCGCGCACCTATAACGCCTCAAGAACCTATTTCAAATTGGTGGGAGGCTTAGCACAACAGCAGCCCCCCTCATTGACGGCACAGCTTTGCTTTTCACCGCATCCGCCCGCAGCCACCTCGCTACAAGGCCCTTTTGGGCAGGAAGGCTCATTCAGACAAGCACTACAGTTGACCCCAGTCGCACAGCAGCCGGCGCACGTGCCGACCTGGGCGCCGCACGGCCCTGACTGAACCTTTCCACAAACAGCGTTAGCTGAGACGTCTGCCTGTGCAGGCCTTCCCAGATAGCCGGCTAGCAACCCTGTTGCGACCACGAGTACCGCTATAACTGCAGCGACGATTACCGGACTTCGTACATTCAAACTCATTTGAATCCTCCAAAAATAGCCTCGGTTAATTTACGACATATCAACCTACTCTTTGAAAACTGCCTACATGCACATAAATACAACCCTCGTACAAAGAGTGTTCAGACAAACAGGTATTTTGTTTCAATATTTTTTACCCACAAGAAAGACCTCCCGCCATTATTTATCGTTCGCCCAACCCACTTCCCACCACAACTCACACGCACAAAAGACTTTCCATTCCGATTTCATAATTTTGACAAACTCCCCGCCGGCCCAGACAACACACTACACCTCGCCACATTCAGTCACTATTTTACCCCCACCTCGCCGATCTCCACTGCCAGTAACGTAGGCTCCACAATATGCAGATTATTCAGCAGCGGCTCGGTGTACTTGATGTCTCCAAACTCAAATTCACCGAAATGGTGCTGCTTACCCACATGATTATTCCAGTCCACACCCTCAGTCAAAAATCCCGTATCCCTCTGATGATGCTTTGCAATCGCTCGAAGAATCGTCAGCCCGTCGGAAAGATACGACTTGTCGCCCGTATCCCTGTAAGCCTCTATGTACGCCATCGCCGCTTCCGCATTTTCCCATAGATAGGCCGTATCCCAGCTTTTCTCCATGTAAAGCAGGCCTTTTGTCTTCACCCCATTTCGGTCCTCCGTCATCTTGAATTGGTCCAGCCCGCCAAGGCACTTGCCGTATGCAAACGCCCGAATTCTGTCATCGTTGAGAAGTTTCGCAATCTTTCGCAGTACCCGAAACGCCACCGCATAAGAGACGCTCTCATGCTCGTCATAAGTATCGTGATTTATACTCCCGAATATTCCGCCCGCTCCAATGAATACATTCACCTTTTCTCTTATCTTGCCTCTGTAATCAGCCAGCCCTCGCTCCGTGATTTCCGTGAAAAGCTGGATTATGAATAGACCGTCGCCACTTTTTTGAAATAGAATATCCTCATCGCCGTATGCGTTCTTCGGATAATGTTCTCCCGTTGCCCTGCACCTTCGCGGAAACCAGCCGTTTGACGTTGACTTTACATTCGCATTTATCCATGCAGCCATCTTAACAGCCGCGCCGCGCATCTTTTCTTTTCTTTCGCCATCCACAAAGTCGCTGAAAATGAGCAGCTGATACCCAACCTTGGCCATTGAGCCGGGGCAAAACCAGTCATTCTTGTGCTGATAGTTAAGGCAAAATGCGTCTGTGGCTGTGTCGCGGTAACCTGTGATGAATCCCGTTTCGTAGTTTATGAATCCGTCTTCAAGCACGTGATCAAGCAACGAAATAGCCTTCTTTTCCAGAGCGGGGTCCTTTATGTGCCGCGCAAATAAATAAAGCTCGTATGCACCACCCACAGCATTGGCCGCCCAGCCCGGACCTTCGAGGTTCCCGAAGTCGTGCCAGCCCATCACCTCGCCGTTCTTATCCACAAAGGTCGATTTGCAGCTAAAGATGACCCTTATACTCGACAAGTGCCCGCTCGACCGCGAATCTCACCGAGTCTCTCGCAGAATCTAAAATTGTGTAAGAAGAATCCTCCGGCAGATAGAAACTGCTTTTGACCTCTTCAAAAAGCACATAGTCAAGGCCGAACATATAAGATTTTACCGCCTTGTCATTTGCCCCGATTATCTCAACCTTCAGCCTATGCTCGCCCTTGTCGAGTTCGCACTTACCCATATCGAGAATGCCCGTCGCTACCACACCATTATTGAAAAGATCTATCGGTTCGCCGAGCTTCTTCCCGTCCAGATAAAGCTGCACAATCCCGTAGTCTACGGCCTTGGTCAACTGCATCTTGAGTCTGTACACGCCTGTCTTTTCAACCGGCACAGCCATTTCCAGCGTGTCTCCGGGCTTGGCGTCCGTCCACCACAGGTGCGCATCACCGCTCCATTGCGTTCCATACGTTTCCATCTCCTGGCGCCCTGCCTGCCCCGCCGTCTTTCCCAGGACTTTCATCTCCTCCCCCTCAACGGCACCTTTAACCTTGGAAACCTCTATCGGCGTCCAGTAGCCCTTGCGCTCCGCAACGGCGACGGGCTTGTAGGGATCTGCCTGCCCTGCCGCCTGATACCAGTACACAGTCGACGCATAAAGTGTTGGCCTATTGTTCGGATAATATTTCTCAATCGCAGCCTCAAAAGACTGCTGGAAGGGTACATTATCCGTTATGTGCCAGCGGTTTACCGAAATGTGCCCGCGGTTACCCATACTGATCGTTTGATTATGGTAGCAGTTGCTAAACAGCGCCGGGTCGCACCACGCATAACCGAAATAATCCTCCGACCCTGTCCCGATCGTAGATGGAAACTTCTCGCCGTCGACAAAAAATTTCTCATCGCCCTCGCCCCACCATGACCCCCTCGGATTCCACACATGCAGCATCACCCCGCAGAACCGCCCACACCCCTTGGTCTTGAGCATCGTCCAATCAATCTTCCTTCGCTCAGGATTCTCCGGGAGGAATGCATCTCGATGCCACTTCGCATGGAACCTTCCGAGCTTCTCTATCGGCTTTTCGACAGGCCTATGGCTGACTGCAAAACGCACCGCTCGATTCTCGCTGCCTTCGTTTATTACCTCTATCCTAGCGCCTCTCCCGAACGGCATGTACCAGTAACAATAAAAACCCTCATCTGTCATGCCCAAAGGCAACGATTTGTACTTATTCACCCCTAAGGCGGTGCCGAAAAAGTCCCCCAACGGCGCCCACACGCTCGGTTCCTTTTCACCATCCCAATAGATGCACAGCACAAGCTCACGCAGCACATCATAACCCGCCCCGGATTCCGGGACATTCATATTCACCTTCAAAGACGTTATTGCCCCCCTCCCGCCAATTTCCGCCACAGTCGCTCTCTCACCTGCCGGAATATCGAGCATCTCTCGCGAAATAACCTCACCCCCGCGTCTGCCGACCGGTTCCACCCCGCAGTTGCTTAGTATCTCGTTCGCTTTGTCCAATGCCTTCGCCTCAGGAATAGAAAGCTGCCGTTTGAATGTCGGCAGAACAGTTCCTTCCGGATACGTAGTGTATGTAAAGTGGTAGTATGCTCCCCAACCACCCTGAGCCGTAATCTTGCACGATTTCTGATAAGGTATCGGAATATAACAATTCTGCCCGCGTGCTGCCTCATGCACCAATGCCGGCCTCGTAAATGGCTCATTCTCATGGTTGAAGTAACCTATAAACGGCAGATCGACCGTAGGCTCCTTCGCCCCATCAAGGTAAATCTTCACGTGACCTTCCTTGGGCATCGCCGACCATATCCGCCAAATCACCCCGGGTCCCTTCATCTCCGCAAAGACAAGCTCGCCGTTCTCCTTGCGTATAATCCCATCCCCGTCGCCGTTAGCCGCCCAATTCACATAATCGCCGGATGCCTCATTATATTTGCTCGCCCGGTCATAGCTCGACCACTGATCGCACTTCTCGCCGGGCTCCGGCAGCACCGCCAACTGCTCTAAATCTGTAAGACGGTTAACCAGGTCAACGTATGTCAATTTCTCGGCTGCCGCAGCTTTGACTCCGCCTATACAAGTATAGGACACCAACAAAAATGACGTCACACACAACACCAACCTCGCAAAGGATTCTCTTGCCCCGCTCATAATCTACCTCTTTTCTGCCCGCAGGCGACCTGCTGATTCATTTGGAATGTCCCGGCGTCATTGATGCCCAGGCCCTCAAAACTGCCCCCATTCTAATAGCAAAGGCTCTTTCCTGCCAGCACTTTGTGCAAACCACACAACTCCGGCAAGAAAGAGCCTGTCTTATAAAACAGCGTATTAGCCCAAGTGCATTAGTTGCCTGGGGTGCGTGTACCACCACCTGTACCACGTGTACCACCACCGGTACCGCGTGTACCACCGCCTGTACCGCCGCCCGCACCACCAGGACCGCCGCCCGCACCACCTGTCCGTGGCCGTGGCATCTCAAGCCCAAGCTTCGCCATCTTTTCCTCGAGCGCCTTCTGACGCTTGGCTATCAACTCATCGACAGCCTTAACTGTCTCCTTGGCCTGCTCCTTCGCGGCTACCTCGCGAATCGCCTCAAGCTCCTTTGTTCCTTCCTGTTGGTCTCTCACCAACTGCCTTGCACCCCTCAGTTTCGCCATCTCAGCATCGAGCGCGTCCATTATCAGTTGCCGCTCTTCACCCATCTTGGTAAATGACTCTCTCATCTTTGTTCTTTCCTCCTCGGAAAGATTTGCGAACCCGCCGGCCGGCATCGCTGGGCTTGCATCCAGAGATGCCTTCAGTTTGCCAAGCTGCTCCTGGATTGCGGCAACAGCCTTAAGCTGTGCTTCGCGGTTCATGCCAAAACCACCCCGCATCCCTCCACCTCCACCCGCTCCGCCAGGTCCACCAGCCGCACCTCCCGCACCGCCGCCCCTTCGCCCGCCCTCGGTCTGACCGAGCGCTACCCATGCGAACGCCAGGACCAGCAAAACCCCGACTACTAAAGTTACATACTTCTTCATTGTTCTGTCCTCCAAATGAAGATACATGATTGAATATAGGCCAATCCTCACGTTTAGGAATTGGCATTGGTTACTCATCTGAACATATCAAATCCGGCAATAAAACACATGAATGGCCTTACCCTTCATCAAAAGCAGTAGGCTTGTCTCCCTACTATGGATATTTAACGCTGCAGCCGTAAGGGTCCGTCTTGGCCATGCTTACGCTCTTGCCTTCGATCAGCTCTGTCAGAGCTTTATCAACGTAGTTGACCACACCTTCTTTCTGCGCGCCTAAAGGCGAGTTGTCTATCGCACCTTCGTACACAATATTGCCGTTAGTGTCAATCACGAACAAATGCGGCGTCGTCTTGGCTCCAAATGCCTTTCCCACTACACCGGCTCGGTCGTCAAGTATTGGATACGGCAGCTTGTGCTGTTCGGCGAACTGCTTGTTGGCTTCCGGCGTGGTGCCGCTCGTGCTGTTTATCGTAAGCCACACAACGTTCTTGTTCTTATACTTGTTCGCCAAGTCAATCATTGTCTTGGCTTTTTCATAGTGGTACTTGACGAACGGACAATCTATGTTGAGCCACTCCAACACAACAATCTTGCCTTTGTAATCCGCCAACTTAACCGTCTTGCCGTCAAACGTTTTCAGTGTGAACTCCGGCGCCTTCCTGCCTGCGGCCTGACCTTGCTCGGCCCTGCCCACACGCTCCATCACCATTCGTCGCAATCTCTGATGTCTCTGCTCTAATTGCTTCAACTTCCCCTGGAATACCTCTCGCTGCTTGCCCAATAACTTTTCAAGTCGCTTAGCCGTCTCGTCCGCCTTTTCTTTCACAGCCGATTCATGAGCAGCATTTAACTCTTTGACAAGCTCCTCATGTTCCGCCCTGAGCTGGTTTATCTGCTCTTCGACTTCCCGCAGTTGCTCCTTGCTCCTATCCTCCAGCCTTTCCCGAAGCTTCGCTCTTTCTGCCTCAGATAGAAGCGGCGCCTTTTCTCTCGCAGTCGTTGTTTGTGGGCTGTTAACCCCTGATTGCTGACCTTCTCGCACCCTTCTTCCGCTTTCCGCCTGCCCCAATGTAAGTGAGCCGCTCACTGCTATTAACAGTGCTGCCGCCGCCGCCGAAATAAGACTCCTTCTCATGATACTATCCTGCCAACTAACAGTAAATCAGACTTTCTTATTAGCTCTGACACCGAGTTGATAACAAGCTATACAGAAACAGGCTCACTGTAAAGACGAAAGTGCATGGTATTTTACTGCCACAATCCGCAAAAATCCGGCCTTACCTTGTGCAATCTGCGCAGACTCACCCCCACAGTGAACCCCAATTACCACCGGAAATGCCGCCAATAATTGTCAATATAGCGGTCTGTTACTGCTCAAATGATGGATGTCATTCCCGCACTACCGCTTCCGCATCCTCAGAAGCGATTCCTTAACCTCGCTCACAAAAGCAGATATCTCAGCTTGCGCCTTGTCCTTGTCACCGAGATTGCTCTCTATCAATCCCACTATCTTCGAGCCTATTATCACGCCATCCGCCCCCGCCTTGGCAATCGTCACCGCATGTTCAGCCCTGCTGATGCCAAAACCCACACATACAGGCACAGCCGTCAGATTCTTGAGTTGGCCGACCAAACCTTCAACAGCACCCGAAAGCTGCTCCCTGCTGCCCGTAACACCCAATAGCGAGACAGCATAAATAAAGCCCGTCGTCTTCGATGCAATCAGCTTCATCCGCTCTACGGTAGTATTTGGCGTCACCATAAATACCGTGTCCACACCGGCAGCCCTCGCTGCTGGCGCCACCTCGTCCGCGTCATCTATACTCAAATCCGCCACTAACACGCTGTTCACCCCCGCACAATGAAAATCCTTGAAGAACTTCTCCGTCCCGTACTGGTAAACAAGGTTGTAGTACATCAAAAGCCCAATCGGCACATCCCTGTGGCTCTTAACCTTTTCAATGAGCTCCAGGGCCTTTCTAACCGTCATCCCACCCCGAAGCGCCCGGACATCCGCCTTTTGAATCGTCGGACCATCCGCTATCGGGTCGGAGAACGGTATCCCAAGCTCCAAAACGTCCGCCCCCGCATCCACCGCCGCCTTTACAAAACTGAGACTTGCCTCAAAATCCGGATCGCCCACAACAAAAAACGGTATCAGCACCGCCCTTTTTTCAGCGGCCGCTTCTGAAAAAACCTGCTTATAACTCCTCATGGCTAATGCACCTATCGAAATACCAAACCTCAATTTCCTATCGGCCGATGCTTTTCCACAATCCCAACGTCCTTGTCACCCCGCCCTGAGAGATTCACCACCGCTGCACTTTCAGAATCCAATTTTCCCTTTTGACCCATCAAATACGCCAGGGCGTGCGAGCTTTCCAATGCAGGAAGTATCCCTTCTGTCTTCGTCAGAAGCTCAAATGCATCCAGCACCGCCTCATCCTGCGCTGAAACATACTCAGCCCTGGCTGTATCGTTCAGGTAACAGTGCTCAGGCCCCACAGCCGGGTAATCCAGCCCCGCGCTCACGGACTCTGTCTCACTGACCTGGCCCTCCTCGTCCTGAAGCAAATACGCCTTAGCGCCATGTAGTATCCCCACCCTTCCCGCCCCAATACTTGCTGCGTGCTTACCCGTGCTTAAACCCCTGCCGCCCGCCTCAACACCGATCAGCCTTACTCCCTCATCCCTTACAAAACCGGAGAATATCCCTATCGCATTACTGCCGCCCCCGACGCACGCCACAACCATGTCCGGCAAGCTCCCGATTTTCTCAAGACATTGCTGCCGGGCTTCCCTCCCAATACAACTTTGAAAATGCTTAACTATAGTCGGATACGGGTGCGGCCCGCACGCCGAGCCAAAAAGATAAAACGTATCCTTCACGTGCGCCGTCCAGTACCGAAGCGCATCGTTTATCGCATCCTTCAACGTCCCCGTCCCACCCTCAACCGGTATCACCTCAGCTCCGCACAGCCTCATCTTGTGTACGTTGACGCTCTGCCGCTCCACATCGGTAACGCCCATGAATATCTTGGTCTCCATCCCAAACAAGGCCCCAACCATCGCCGTTGCAAGACCATGCTGCCCCGCGCCGGTCTCGGCAATGAGCTTCGTTTTCCCCATGTACTTGGCCAAAAGCCCCTGCCCTAACGTATTGTTGACCTTGTGCGCTCCGCCGTGTAAAAGGTCCTCGCGTTTCAGATATACCCTGCAGCCGACCTCCGCGCCGAACCTCCTTGCATGATAAAGCGGCGTGGGCCTGCCGGCATAATCCCTCAAAAGCCCGTCAAGCTCATCAACAAACCGCCCGTCTTCGCAGAATCTATAAAACGCCTCCTCCAATTCCTCTAACACCGGTATCAGCACTTCGGGCACATAGAAACCACCGTACGGGCCGAATCTACCTTTATGTTTCATATCTTCCTCGTACTTAACGCATGGCATAAATCCGAATATCGAAATGCAAATATTTTAAAAATCTCGTTTCGGATTTTGTATTTCGATCATTTGAATTTGTTTCGTGCTTCGGATTTCGAATTTCGGATTTATCCTCTCAAGTGCCTTATATTATCGAATAATCTTTTCATTTTTTTATGGTCTTTCTTGCCTGGTTTAGCCTCTATGCCGCTGCACACATCAATCCCATAGACTCCCAACACTGACGCCTCAGCAGCGTTATCCGGATTTATCCCGCCCGCCAAAAAAATCCGCCTATACCTATACCCTATGGTCTTCCAGTCAAATCTTCGCCCAGTCCCACCATACTTCGCAGGATCATACGCATCCAGCAAAATCGCATCCGTGAAATAATCATCCATTCTTTTTATATCCTCCGCATCTTTCACTCGCAGGGCCTTCATGGTCCTCACGCTGTCGTTCGCAAGCTCTCTGCAAAACTTCGGTTCCTCGTCACCGTGCAACTGAACCCAATTCAGCGGGCATAAATCCACAATCTGACGAATCTGTTCCAGTGGAGCATTCACAAAAACTCCTACAATATCCACAGAAGCAGGCAGTTTATTCACAATCTCCGCAACGGCCTCTGACTGCATGAATCTCGGACTTTTCGGACAAAAATTAAACCCCAATAAGTCCGCGCCCATATCTATCGCCGCAACGGCATCCTCGTAGTTCGTAATCCCACAAATTTTTACCTTCGTAACAAACATATCTTCATTTCAAATATCCAAGGTATTTAGCCCCCGGTTTTACCGGGGGTTTTTACCGGGGGGCATCTAACTATTCGATACCTCCACCAATTTCTCCAAACATGCCGAAGCCTCGCCGCCATCTATTGACCTTGCCGCCAGCTCAATCGCCCCCCGGAAGTCATCAGCCAGACCGCCCGCAATTATCGCTGCCGCCGCATTGAGAATAACCACATCTTTTCTCGCCCCGCGCTCCCGTCCGGCGATCACGTCCCTCACGACCCCGGCACTCGTCCTCGCATCAGGAACTCTCATACCGGCAACATCCGCCGGGGCAATTCCCAAATCCTCAACCTCAAGGTCCTTGCGGGTAATCCGACCATTCTTCAGCTCTATCGTTTTTGTTGTCCCCCCAGTACTTATTTCGTCCAGCCCATTACTATGTACAACCATAGCGTATCGTGTCCCTAACAGTCTCAACGCCTCCGCCACCGTCTCCATTAAATCCTCATCAGCCACTCCAAGCACCTGCGCCGTCGCTCCCGCCGGGTTCGCCAAAGGACCCAAAAGATTAAACACAGTCCGAAATCCCAGGGCCTTGCGGACCGGCTGCACATGTTTCATCGCAGGATGAAACATCGGCGCAAACATAAATCCGATACTCGCCCGCCTGATACACTCCGCCACGGTTTCCGCCGAGGCGTCTATTTTGACTCCCAGCTCCTCAAGCACATCCGCCGAACCGCACTTACTGGTAATTCCACGATTGCCGTGCTTGGCCACCCGCACCCCGGCCCCAGCCGCCACTATCGCCGCCGCCGTTGAAATGTTGAACGTTTTGACGGCCGCTCCTCCCGTTCCGCAAGTGTCAACCAGATTCTCTACCCCAGCCTCCACTTTCACAGCGTGCTCCCGCAGCGACCTTGCAAGTCCCGCTAACTCCTCCGCTGTGGCCCCCTTGACTCGCATCGCCGTCAGAAAAGCCGCAATCTGAACCTCCGGCACCTGCCCCTCGAAAACAGTATCCAACAGCCGACCTGCCTGCTCAAAACTCAAATCTTCGCCCCGCAGCATCGGCTCGATGTATTCGGTTATCGCCGCCATATTTAGCTCCTCACCTTCGCCCTGTTTGCAGCCGCAATCCTCAAAACGTTCTCGATAATCCTGCCCCCAGCAGGCGTAAGAATACTTTCAGGATGAAACTGTACCCCAAATATCGGCAGCTCCTTATGCTCAACCGCCATCACCAGGCCCTCAAACTCAGCCGTCCCCTCCAGACAATCGGGCAGACTTAGCGCTACCAGACTGTGATACCGCCCAGCTTGCAGCGGGCTCTCAACACCCGCAAAAATCCCTTTACCGTAGTGCGTTATCCTCGATGGCTTGCCGTGCATCGGCTCCGGCGCATGCCCAACCTTGCCGCCAAAATATTGTACAATCACCTGATGCCCCAGGCACACCCCGAATATCGGCACCTTGCCCTTGAAATATCCCACCGCCGCCGGCGAAATACCCGCCGCCTCAGGCGTCCCAGGCCCAGGTGAAATCACAAGCAAATCAGGTTCAAACTCATCCGCAAATACCTTTAGCTCTTCTAACTGCGTATCGGCCCGATAGACCCTCGCCTGACAATCTCGCTTACAAAAATCGTCCACCAGGTTGTACGTGAACGAGTCGAAGTTATCTATAAACAGGACTTTTCTGGATAACTCTTCCATAAAATTCTCCATATCGCAGGCTCGTCTCTACTGCCCGCGTATCGCCCGCAGACACGAACCGGCCTTATGCTCGGTCTCCTCAAATTCTGTCTTCGGAACGCTATCATGCACTATACCGGCCCCGACCCTGATATACGCCCTATGGTCTCTTACCTGCAAACTCCTTATGGTAATGCAACTGTCGAACTCCCCGTCCACCGTCAAATACATCACCGCTCCGCCGTAATACCCGCGTTTATTCCTCTCTAATTGTCGGATTATCTTCATCGCCTCAATTTTCGGCGCCCCCGTCAGAGTCCCCATATTCATCGTCGCAAGATACGCACTCAACGCATCCAGGTCCGCCCTCAACGTCCCTTTGACATTGCTCACCAAATGCTGCACGGACTCATACTTCTCAGCCGTCAGCAGCTCTGTAACAACCCGGCTGCCCGGCTCCGCCACACGTGCAATATCATTCCTCGCCAAATCCACCAACATCATATGCTCCGCCAGCTCCTTGCGGTCGAGCTTCAGCTCCGCCTCATATCGAAAATCCGTGTCCTCATCAATCACCTTTCCTCTCCGCCCCCTCGGCTTGGTCCCCGCTATCGGCCGAATCTCAACATATCTCGGCCCTTTTCCGCTCACACGCAGATTCAGTTCCGGACTCGACCCCATCAATATCGTATTCGGCGTATTCAGATAAAACATATACGGCGATGGATTCAGCACCCTTAGCCTCTTATAGATATCCAACGGCTCATCCGGGCAAGGCTCCATCAACGTCCTGCTGAGCACTACCTGAAAAATGTCCCCGTCAACAATGTGCTGCTTGGCGTTGCAAACAATTTCCTCGTATTCACGCTGCGTCGTATCCGTTGACGCCCCCGGAAGGTCGCCGCTATACCGCTGCCCCTTAGGGGCATCAAACCTCGCAATATTGTAATAGTAGTCGAAACAGTCCTGCGCCTCCGCAACCGCAGCCTCGCGGTCGCCGTTTGTTATCATGCAATTGACTATCACATAACCCTTGCCGTGCTCGTGGTCCATCAAAAAGATATTGTCGGCAAAATATAGCTCATAATCAGGATTGCCCAACAAATCCTCTTTGTTCGCCGGCAGCTTCTCAAACTGGTCGATAAAATCGTAGCTTATCGCCCCAAGCAATCCGCACGTCACGCGAAACGGCTTACTCGCTAACCGAAACGCAAACGCCGCCGCCCGCAGTACATCCATCTGATTTGTGCTCTGCAGCCGTGTCTGCTCATCAATCGTCCGCTCAACGTGTTTTATTCGCCCGGTAATCGCCTCTGCACTGAATTCCACCGACTCGCAAAAAGCAAATCTCTCCTTATGCTCCGCCAGATACCTCAGTAGTCGCCTGCCGGTTTTGCTAAGGGCCTTTATCGTAAAATCCAATCCCGTGCCGGTCAGATACAACGCCGGCCTGGCCGTGCCGAAACTCAAGGCCCCGCTGCCCGTCAGATACTCCCTCGATTCAAACAGACAGCAGTTCTTCGCCCGCCCGTAGTTGCTCAGCTTCGCAAAAAACTCCACCGGCTCGGCTATGTCTATTTGCTTGACGATTGGGACTATCTGCCCCGGCTCTGCGCTTTTTATTATGTCTCTATAATCTTCCATACTCGCATTCTTTTATCGTAAATTTCTACCTGCCTATCGCTCAAAATACAAACAAAAAACGCAGTCTGTTTTGCCGACAGGCTGCGTTTTTACAATCTCTACCAAATTTTTATGGCAAATAACCGCTCGCCTGCTGGTCCTATCTTGCAGGCCACCACCAAGCGGTATTATTACGGTTAATTTGCCTCATAAGTACTAACATTAAACCATCCCACCCCGACTTTGTCAACAAAAACCTCCCCTTACCGCAAAAATTTTTCCAACGTCCGACAATATCACCAATAACCTGCCTTCTGTCTTCTGTTTTCTGTCTTCTGTCTTCTAAATTTCCCCCTTTTTCCTTTAATATGTTTCCATGTTTGGGTGCCATGCCCCCGCTTGCGTGGGCATGTTTGTATTTTTTGCGACAATTCCCGACACTTATCCGCCTCTGGCTGATTTAGCCCTGGGTTTCACCCAGGGTCCTGCCATTTTCCCTCTTTCAGACAAACACCTTATCTCTTAATTTCACCACGTTCAGAAATGTAGGATGGACAGGTTTTCTGCCCATTCTGCTATTCTTAGCCCGCCGTTTTAAGGCGGGTTCCCTACCCTGTGTCATCTTTAGCGCAACGACTCACTCCCTTTGTCATGCCGAGTCCCGATGTCGTTTATCGGGACCGAGTCATCTGGCCTTGAACGAGATGTCGCATTCGCGTTTTCTCACTTGATTTTCCTTTCAACTCGCTTACCATAATATGATACGTTCATCAACTTAAGGAGTATGGCACAGAATGGAATCTGTTTTGATCGAACTAACAGAATCCTCGATTACTGAACATCGTCTGGATATTGCCGACTGTGGTCGAGACTTTTTCCCCCCTGATACTATTGGCAGCAGTTCTAAGAAAGGTGCTCGGGGTGTCCCGATAACTCTCTTGCCTAAAGGTCTTCTCGGACCCATCGAAACAGATATACCATCCGATAAACGATCCGGTCGTCCACGCTGGATCTTGCGCGAACGAGGACGAATAGGAGAATTCATACGTGCTAACGACCTCATCCCCGGTGATAAGGTTGAGATTCGCCACGTTCGCAGCCGGATATATGAACTCATACCCCATAAACGCCAGCTCACTTTCATTGACCTTTTCGCTGGCATCGGCGGTACCCGCCTCGCTTTCGAAAAGGCTGGCTGCAAGTGCGTATTCTCATCCGAGTGGGACAAGTTCGCCCAGCAGACTTATGAAGCCAACTTCGGCGAAAAACCTCATGGAGATATCCGCAAAATCCCAAGCGCCGAAATCCCCGACCACGATATTCTCGTGGCTGGCTTTCCCTGCCAGCCCTTCTCAATCTCCGGCATAACCAAGAAAAACGCTCTCGGCAGACCTCACGGATTTGATGATCTTACACAAGGCACGCTTTTCTTCGAAATAAAACGAATTTTACGGGACAAGAGGCCGATGGCTTTTCTTCTTGAAAATGTTAAACATCTCAAACGCCACGACCAGGGCCGAACCTTCCAAGTCATAATGCACGCACTCGCCAACGAACTCGGCTATGATGTCCATGATGAAGTCTTTGACGCCGTTGACTATGTCCCGCAGCACCGCGAACGTATTTTCATAGTAGGATTCCGAAAACCTGTACTCTTTGAATTCCCACACCGCAATCTGGACAAGAGACCGAAATTCCGGGACATCCTTGAAAAGACCGTCCCTGAGAAATACACCCTCACCGACCACTTATGGAACTATCTCCAAGACTACGCAAAGAAGCACAAGGAAAAGGGCAATGGTTTCGGCTTCAGTCTCACAGATCCTGATGGCATATCAAGAACTTTGAGCGCCAGATACTATAAAGATGGATCCGAAGTCCTTGTTTCCCAAGGTTCCAGCAAGAACCCTCGCCGGTTGACGCCAAAAGAATGTGCACGTTTGATGGGCTTCACGCAGTTTCTGCCTGACTTCAAGATACCTGTCTCTGATACTCAGGCATACAAACAGTTTGGAAACTCCGTTGTAGTCCCACTTGTTTACGATGTTGCCAAAATGATTTTGGTTAAATTACAAGAGAACGCACCAGTACCCAAAAAACGGAGTACTTATAGACATGCCCGAACAGGAAGTATTACAGTTGCTTAAGCAACAGTTTAGGAGTAGTATGCCATCTGGTCTGCAAGTATTTTCGGAAGCGATCGATTCGCAACTTGGTCAAAATAGTAATAACCGCGACTGGATAAAATCTCACTTCAGCGATCTGGTTGAATCGACCCAGATTAAGGCATATGATATTTACAAGCTCAGCGAGCAGGCTGCTATCTCTCGTTCCTTTAGAGAGGTATTCGGCAGGTTGCTTCCCGCGGAACCAACAAGGGAAGATTTTCTCAGAGTTCTTGAAGAGCAAGCTGGTACTCTTGACGCATTTTTTCTTTCTCTCACTCAAGGCAGGCGTCCACGCGCAGGAAAAGCATTTGAACATATAATAAAAAAACTTTTTGGCATACTTGGTTATCCGTACACGCCCCAAGCTATAATTAATGGGCAACCTGATTTTCTGCTCCCCAGTCGGGAACACTTTATGACAAACGCGATGGATTGTATCATCTTCACCGTAAAACGAACAGTGCGTGAACGTTGGAGACAAATCGTAACTGAAGGTTTGAGAGGATATCAATTTTTCTTGGCGACAATCGACGAAGAAATAGCCCAGCGAGACTTGCCAGAAATGCAAACATCTAGAATTTATGTCGTGCTTCCTGCCAGAATAAAGAACAATACCGAAAGATATACTGGCGCGCCCAACGTGATTAGTTTTGAAACCTTCTTCGCACAGCACTTGGACCCTGCTATGACTCGCTGGAGAAACAATGGAGTCATATCTTAAAGATGGTAGACGTACTAACACCGGAACAAAGGCACAAATGTATGTCCAACATCCGGTCAAAGAACACAAGACCGGAGTTTGTCGTTAGGTGTCTCGTCCACGGCATGGGTTATCGCTACAGACTTCATCGGCGGGATTTGCCCGGGCAGCCTGACTTGGTGCTGCCGAAACATCGCAAAGTTGTTTTGGTTCACGGCTGTTTCTGGCATATGCACCGTTGCCGTTATGGATGCGTTAAACCCGCCACGCATGCAAAATTCTGGCAGAACAAACGCCGTGGAAATGTTGATCGCGATAAACGAAATCTCAAAGATCTGCGCAAGTCTGGTTGGAAAGTCCTTGTTATATGGGAATGCCAGACCCACAACTTGGAAAAAATCACCAAGAAACTCCAAACCTTTCTTTCTCCTTGATTCTCACTGTCCTTCAACCCAATTTTGACTCTTTCATTTTTTCCCCTTGCCTTTGGCCTTTTCCGCCCCAGCCGTTGAACCTTCCGAAGAATTGTTAAAAAGAATCCTTGCAGAAAAAGCCAAACTGGAAGCTGTGAAGAAAAAATCGAAACGGTTCTCCCCCCAACGAAATCGCAATCGTGAAAGGTCATAGTAAAGCAGAGTGACAAAGAAAATTCCCATCTCCCACTTCGTCTTCCCTGGGCTGACCTTGTCGAAGGATCTCCTTTTGCCTCATGTCGTCTGACTTCTGTCTTCTCTTTTTGAATTTTGATTTGTATTTTTGATTTTTGCTATTTGCTCTTTGATATTGTTTTAGGTTTCGGTCATTCGAATTTGTTTAGGATTTCGGGTTTCGATATTCGGATTTTCCAACTCCTGTCTTTGAAATTTCCCCTTTTCCCTTTAATATGTTTCCATGCTCGAAAGAGGACTCGTTCAGATATACACCGGTTCCGGCAAGGGTAAGACCACCGCTGCTATTGGCCTGGCTATCCGTGCGGCTGGCCGCGGTAACAAGGTGCTTATCTTCCAATTCCTCAAGCCCCCCTCGCTTGATACCGGCGAAAGGCTTGTGTTGAAGGTAACCGCCGGCATAAGGCTCGAATCACTCGATGAATCCTGGGACATCTCCAAATCGTTCGATGACCCACAAGATGTTGCCCGCATGAGAGCTGCGATCAAAAGTATCCTTGCGAAACTCACGGAGATTGCCCAAAAAAGACTCTACGATGTGCTAATATTGGATGAGATCGTGTTTTGCCTTTCAAAAGGCCTGGCCGAGCTTGCGGATATCAAACGGCTTATCGACACAAGAGACTCTTGCGTCGAGATTATCCTTACCGGCCGCGGCGCCACGCCGGAGCTGATAGAAATGGCCGACCTTGTAACCGAAATGAAAAGCGTCAAGCATCCGTTCGATAAAGGCACTCCCGCCCGCCGCGGCATTGAGTTTTGACCGGCCTGCCGAAACACCAACCACCTTTGCCGCTAAGTCCAAACCTTCAAATGCGGCCCAGCTGTGTTGCCAATGGCGCCTTTATTGAGTATCATATTTGCCTGAGCGTTTTGCCAGCGCGGCGAATCTGCCAGCAAAACCGGAATTTGTCTTACCGATTCGGCTTATGAATTTGTGCTACGTAGAATTTGGGGTGATATATGACGGATAATCTCAACCGCAGAAGCTTTATGAAGAAGTCTCTATCGGCCTCTGCGGCAACGTTGGGTCTGGGCCTTGCGCAAATGGCCACAGCTACACAAAGAAGTAGTTCAGGGGTAAACTTGGCCGCTGATTCCGAAAAAAGCATGCCGGTCGGCACTATCGGCAAGCTGAAAATCAGCCGACTTATCTGCGGCGGCAATCTAATCAGCGGCTGGGCGCATTCCAGAGACCTCAAATACGTGCACCATTTGATGCGTAACTACAACACCGATGAAAAGGTTATGGATACTCTGGAATTGTGCGAGGAAAGCGGCGTAAACGCAATTATCGCCGATCCGAGCGAAAGGCCCCTGCTAATCCTGCCGCGATACTGGAACGAAAGAGGCGGCAAGATTCAGTGGATCGCCGAGGGGCACCCAAAATTAGACGATGTGAAAACCAACATCAATAAGTCCATTGATACCGGCGCCGTCGCGATCTACATGCAGGGAGTCATCGGCGACCTGTGGTTCAAATCCGGCCACATGGACAAGCTGCGGGAGGCCCTGGAATTCATAAAAGACAACGGCATCCCCGCCGGCATCGGCGCCCACGAGCTGCGAGTGGTAGCGGCCTGCGAGAAAATGGGCTTCAATCCTGACTTCTACGTCAAGACACTGCACTCCACGAACTATTGGTCGGCGAAACTCCCTAATCAGAATCTCGACGTCATCGATAACCCGACAGACAACTACTGGTGCGTCGCACCTGAAGAGACAATCGAGTTCATGAAGAGGGTGGATAAGCCCTGGATTGCGTTCAAGGTGCTGGCCGCGGGTGCTATACACCCCCGAGACGGCTTCCCATACGCCTTCAACGGCGGGGCCGACTTTATCTGCGCGGGTATGTTTGACTTCCAGGTCAGAGAAGATGTAATTATCGCCAGGCAGGCAATATCACAGGCCGATCGACAACGGCCCTGGCGAGCCTGATCTTTTGGGCACATTGTGGATAGGAGTTGGTCGATTTTGTGAGGGGTTATTGTTGTGGCTGAAAACGTAGCTGCGATTATCTGTGCCGCCGGCCCGGGCAAACGATTCGGCGGAAAAAGAAAGAAGCAATTTGTCGATGTCGCCGGTCGTGCCGTATTTCTGCGGAGTGTAGAACTCTTTTCTAACCGTAATGACGTTAAGCAGATACTTCTCGGCATTCCAAAAGAAGACGAGGAAATCGTTAGCGTCAAATGGGGCGACAATCTGAAGTTCTTCAGCGTAAAACTTTATTTCGGCGGACCATCCCGCTGCGACACAATCAACCTTGGACTTAATCTAATCAAAGAAAATATCGACCTGATCGCCGTGCACGATGCCTGCCGATGCTGCGTCACCGAACAAATGACTGATCAGGTTATTGCCGCCGCCGCCAAGACCGGCGCTGCGATATTAGCCTGCCCCGTCAGCGCAACGATAAAACAGGTTGAGGATGGTCTTATAGTAAAGACCATTGATAGAGCCAACCTCTACGAAGCTCAAACGCCGCAGGTCTTCAGGACGGCTCTACTTAAGAAAGCCTACGAGAATCTCGCCAACCTCGATAAAACCGCAATCAGCGATGATGCAATGCTTATCGAAGCATTGGGCGAAAAGGTTGCGATTGTCGAATCTGATTCCTCGAATATCAAGATAACCCGGCCCAGCGATATTGCAGTTGCCGAAGCCATTCTAAATAGTCGACCCAAGCCCAAACCCGAAGGCCCAGCGGGGCCTTTCTTCGAGGCCCAATGGTAGCTTCTCAAAAGCTGGCCGGTGCTTATGTAGCAGCGTGTAAGGGGACGTAAGAAGGGAATCGCATGAAGAAGTGTCCGTTCTGTGCAGAGCAGATTCAAGATGATGCCGTGAAGTGCCGGTTTTGCAGTGAATTTCTCAATAAAGGCGATACGGTAAAAACAAAATGGTATCATTCAACAAGTGCGATAGTGATCGGCTTAATAGTCCTGGGGCCGTTTGCCTTACCGCTTGTCTGGCTGCACCCGCGATATAAACCGATTACGAAGGTCGTTGTTACGATTGTTGTTATCGCGGTTACCATTTTGCTCATCTATGCTACAATGATGGTGTATGTTCGGCTGATAAATCAGATCAGTAAACTGGGTGTCGGCTAAAGCCGGGCCGAGTTCAAGGGATGCGGGTGACATCAGGATCAGAAGTTAGACGCTTCATACTTTACTGTTGGATTTACTTTGGAATAAGGATACATAGACTCTTTAAAAACCCAAGGACCCCTTTTGTGTCTTTTAAGTAATATTTTGCATGCGATTTCCTCGGATCGCCTACGAAAGCAGCCAAGCCCTTGTTTGTTAGTACCTTAAAGGCATCCTCATCAGTGGCATCATCCCCAAGATATATGGGCAAAATCCGTTTATGAGGGTGCATAGATATTTGCCTGCTCAACAGCCATAAAACAGCTTTGCCCTTATCCCACGGAACAGCAGGTCTTACCTCGAGTACTTCCTTGCCGGTTTTAACTGTTATCCTGTGTCTTTCAAGATAGTCAGTCACGACCTCATGAAAGGCGGTCCTTACAAGGGGGATATGCCTTTTACCTACCAACCGATAGTGAAGACACAATGAAAGCCCTTTGTTTTCTAACAGAACGCCTTCGGTTCGGGAAAGTCGTTTGTTTAACTCGCTCTCTATCTGTTGTAGGATGCTCCTATAGTCGGGTGGAACCGGTGCTTCAAATCGAATCTTTGGCCCCGCTATTTCGAAACCGTGATTGCCGGTATAGATGATACTCTTCAGGCCCACTCTTTTTCTTATGTCTTTCAGACTCCTTCCCGTAATGATGGCCAGGCTACATCTACTATTCTTAGATAGCTCCTTCAGCACTTCTTTGATTTGTTTGGGAATGAGTGCCTTATCTGGAGTTTCAACAATAGGTGTGAGGGTCCCGTCAAAATCCAAGAAGATAAATAAATGCTTACCTCTTAATCCTTCTTTAATTTCGTCCCACTCATCTAATAAATGCTTCATATTCTCAAGCTTAGCTCTTTTTCAACGCCGTTAATTCTGTAACAATATTGCCTGCCCAGCGGTAGATATTATTTTCTGTGACTATCTTGCGCATGTTTTCCATGCGTTTCCTTTTTTCATTTTCCGGCAGCTCAAGTGTAAATTTAATTGCATCTGCAAACTCCTCTATTGAGTAAGGATTAATCAAAACCGCATCTGTCAGCTCTCTGGCTGCGCCGGTGAATTTGCTTAAAATTAATGCTCCGCTTGAGTCGGTTTTTGAAGCGACATACTCTTTTGCCACCAGGTTCATTCCGTCATGCAAAGAACTCACTATACAAAAGTTTGCCAGCGTATAGTACGGCCTAATTTCTTCAGGTGAAAAATGACGTTTCAAGTAAACAATCGGCTTCCAATTACCGTCAGAATACTTCCAGTTTTTTTTCTCGACCAATTCATCTATTTCCCCCATAAGCTCGTGGTAGCGTTTTATGTGTGTTCTGCTGGGAGCGGCTAACTGAATAAATACAAATTTTTTCCTGTATTCCGGATATTTTTCAAGAAATCTGTCGATAGCCAAAATTTTCTCGATAATTCCTTTCGTATAGTCAATCCTCTCCACACCCACGCCCACTAACTTATCCTGGAGGTTAAATTCTTTGCTAATTCTGTCTGTTTCCGCCGCATTTAATTGAGTATTATGACCTGATATATATCCATTAACGCTGATCGGAAATGATCTAACCAGTGTCTCTTTATTACTTTTCACCACGCTGAATTTTTCGGTATCCACGCGGCACTCGGTCAGTCTGTTGACCGTATCGAGGAAATTATTACAGTGGTTCTGCACATGGAATCCGATTAAGTCGCATCCGAGCATCCCGTCCAAAATCTCCTGCTGATAAGGACATATTGCGAACACTTCCGAATTAGGCCAAGGGATGTGCCAAAACAGTGCTATCGTTGTGTCAGGCCTGACTTCCTTAATCATTTTAGCAAGGAGGGTAAAATGATAATCCTGAATAAACACAAAGGGATTTTGGGCCGGCAATTCATCCAATACGCTCTGAGCAAATTTCTGATTTACCCTCTTATACATCTGCCAGTCCGTCTCTCTGAAAATAGGACGGGTATGGGTTACGTGACACAGCGGCCATAATCCTTCATTAGAAAAACCGTAGTAGTAACCTTCTTCCTCTTCTTTGGTAAGCCAGACCCTCTTTAATATGTAATGGTTATCTTCCGGCGGCACTCCGAGCTTGCTTTTAGAATTTACAAATCTTTTGTCGGCCTCTGAGCTGCCATGGGCAATCCAGGTTCCGCCGCAAGCGCGTAATATCGGATCTATGGCGGTAACAACGCCGCTGGCCGGACGGATACACTTTGCCTCACCTGTCTCCTCATCAATAATATGCATATATGGCTCCCTATTTGATACTACAAACAGGGCATTCTCTCCTAATCGCGCATGGATAAGGTCCCTCAGTTTAGACTCTGTCCATAATTCCTCCTTCTGAATGCGCGCATGCGCTTCTTCTGTCACAACTTTGCGTGCAACTCTTAAGCTTAATGCCACCTGTTCAACTTCACTGGCGAGCTTTCCAAGCTCATCTTTTACCTTGATGGAATGCAGCGAATCTGTTTCCCCCCGCTGGAAATGCTGGAACCATTCGGTCAGGCGAATCACAGGCAAAATAAATATTCGCCTCTGAATTAAAAGCATGATTAAAACGATTACCACTAACAGGATAATTAAAGTAATGCTGAGGCGCTTCCACAGCGCGGTTAACGTGGTAAAAACATACGAGGTATCATATACAACTTCCACCATGCCCAGGACGTTCTTATCATCATCCATAACCGGCAAGATATAGCTGTACACAGAATATTCCCTGAATTTTTCCAGCGCTCCCCGCGGTGTTTTATTGGTAAGTATATCATTGAGATAAGGCTTCTCCTTTTGACTCCAATCAGCAATGCGCTCAGTAATGGCTAAAATGTTGCTGTTATTATCGTAGATGACACAACCTTGCAATCTTTCCCTTTTTTGAAAGCTTTCGACTAAACGATTAGCGCTTTTTGAATCATTATTCAAAAGAATATGACGCGCAGAAAATTCTAAACTTTCATCAACAGTTTTAGCCTTCCTCTTAATGTCATCTATTAGCTTTTCCTCTTCGAAACGGACTTGAACAATTCCGAATATGGTAAAAGCAATGGAGACAATAAGCAAAATCGGCAGAATAAATAAAAGGACTCTCTTCATTTATCGTTTCTCCTGCTCATAATTTATTGCTCTTATCGGGTAAGGAATTATTATACCTTCTTTGGCATAACGCTCATGCAGCCTTTTTGCAAATTCGTGCTTCGAGATTCGGATTTGGTTACCCGTGAACCATACCGGCCGGCAGACGTTGCCAGAACGGACTCGCCGGAGTCAATTTTAATGCTGCCAGCCTTCGTCGAAAAATACCATCCCCAGATCTCCTCACCCAGTGCTGGCCCTGACGACGGATGTCAGCGGCGCGAAGTAGAAGCGTTCGCTTAATCGCCATGTTAGGCCACCTACATCTATCGTTGAAGAATTGTAGCAAGGTAGACAGCATAAAGCACAAGCAGCAATACTCCTCGCCTTCGCTCGATAAAGCCACGGCGAGTTGGAAAGGTGAACACCACTGCCAAGAGCCCAAACACCAGAGCAACTGCCACTTTGCGCAAATCGACTGATATAGGGGAGATGACTGCCGCAACAGGAACAATGAGGAGGCCATTGAAGATATTGCTGCCCAGTATCGTTCCAAGGCCCAGCTCGTCGTGACCGCGAAGCTTGGCAACGACGGTTGTCGCAAGTTCGGGTACCGACGTACCCACCGCGACAATCACCGCCCCGATAACGAATTCATCAACGCCGAAAGAAATGGCAATGCCTTTTGCCCCCGCCACAATGAGACGTCCAGCAGCCACTAATAAGACGAGGCCAACAGCGCTCAGAATGATTGCAAGCCAACCCCTGCGTTCCCCAAGTACCTTTTCCGCGGCGCTTCGCTGTTTACGTGCCTCGATGGTCACCGCGATAAGCCAGGCGAGAAACATGCCCAGCAGTAGTAAGCCGTCGATTCTGGACAGCACGCCATCAAGAAAAAGAACGCCTATGATCACCGGGACCAACAATGCAACAGGAAAGTCCCGTTTTATACTATTGCGAGGGCATTGAATTCCTGAAATCAGCAATGCAATCGCAAGGATCAGGGCGACGTTCACGACGTTACTGCCGAGGGCGTCTCCGAAGGAAATCTGTGGCCTTCCGGCCAGGGCGGCGTTTATAGCAACCGTCAACTCGGGGCTAGATGTAGCGAATGCCACTACCGTTGCGCCGATAATGCCGGGAGAAACACGTGCCCAATGAGCCAGCCCCACGGCGCCACGAACGAAAAATTCCCCGCCGATACCGGCGCAGACGACACCTAAAATCAGAGCAACGTAATCATTCATAGTTATCAGGATAGTGTTAGTGCCGTTTCCAATAAATAACTGCTACTTCTTCATAACATATCATAAAGTTAATAAACCTTCTTTTTTTCGCTAATTATCTGGATTCCTGCCTTCCTGATAGACGACATCGGGATATACGCTTCGACATCTCCACTATTTTGTTTTTTCCTGATCGTAGTTTATCGCCCTAATCGGGTAAGGAATGACAATACCTTCCTTGGCATATCGCTCGTGGAGTCTTTTGATAAATTCGTGCTTAATCAAGTACTGGTCCACAAACTCCTTTGCCCGTAAGATTACGGTAAAATTAATGCTGAAATCACCGAAGGTGTTGTACCTGATAAACGGTTGAAATTCGGGCACCCCGCCAGAGACGTCTCTCATTATTTCTTTAGCCACTTCGCAGGTAACCGCCTCTACTTTCTTCAGGTCGCTATTATAGTGAACACCTAAATTTACCAACACGGCCATTTCTTTGTCGGGCAGATAATAGTTGGTAACGATGACCTTGGTTAGTTTTTCATTAGGTACCAAAACTACATTGTTTTGCAACATTCTGATTTTAGTAGTTCGCCAGGTTATATCAGTAACATACCCCTCTTCGCCCGAATCCAGTTTTATATAATCGCCAACTTTAATCTGCCTTGTGACCAGGATATAGAAACCTGCAAAGAGATTCGAGAGCGTATCCTGTAAAGCTAAAGCAACTGCTAAACCACCAACGCCCAACGTAGCCAGAATTGGTGTAATAGGGATGCCGAGGCCGTTTATAATTATCAGGATACCTATGCCCAAGATAATGAGGCGGGCAATGTTTTGTGTGAGTGACACACCCGGCAAAGCGACCTTAGACCTGCTGGAGTATGCCTTTATCACGCCTGACGATATGTTTGCCAAAACTAAGGCTACAGAGAATGAACCGAGGACAAATAAAACCTTACCTATGATCCGTACTACGTTCTCCGGAAGTGTGGAAAAGTTAGCCGCAAGATATGCTCCTAACATTAGAAACCAAATTACAAACGGCCCCTTTGTCGATGCTATGATAATATCGTCGAGCTGGGATTGAGTATTCTGAGACCAGCGATTAAGCCGCATGAAAAGAATTTTTCTTATTACGTATCCGGCAATTAGAACGCCCACGAGAATTGCCAAAGGTACGACTATTTGATCCACACTTTGAATAGTGATTGCTAAGCTCTCCGGCATTTTATAACCGCCTTTTGAGGAAATTGTTACTGCTTATGCCTTACGATAAAAAATTAGGAAGATAGAAGGTAAAAGAGCAGTATATTAGGTCTTGTAGACAACTTCTGTAACCTGGTTCTTTTTGCCGTACTCTTCAAGATGTTTTTTTACAATTGTCTTAGAACTTTCAGATCTCAAAAGAACAAGCACATCTTTTCTTCCCCTATCTTCGATGTCATAGAATCCCTCTTTTACGATAAATATTATCTCTTTCTTACTGTAAGGGATTAGTCCTAAAAACTTTCTTTCTTTTTCTTCTTGAACCACTAAATGAGGATAACCGGCAGGAGTATTCGTTGGAGCTCCAGGAGGAGGAAGTGCCCTTGCGACAGTGAGCTTCCCTCCATATAGACGAGACTTTTCAAGATCTTGGACTATTTTTTCAACTACACCTCTAAGCTCATCCCTTTGGTCTTCACTCTGAATTGTTTTCATAGCCATATCCCCATATTGAACACATTCTCTCAGAAGACCCTATGCCCCATCGGGCTCAACGGTATGCTCCGGTAGTCCCACTGCAGTTCTATCTGTTCACAACCAGGTAATTCAAGGCATGTGAAATGACCCATACCGCTGTGGAACATATAAGAATCAAGGCAACATACTTACGCCAATTAGATATTGTTGCTGGTATGCCTGTAGCAGTAAAACCGCCCAAGAATTTTATATCGAGATATCTGACCAGTATAAGCGCTGCCACTGTAATCCAAAAAACCGCATCAACAATATGCAACGTTGCGCTTTCGTGCTCAAAAATAAATATGCTTGAAATAAAAAGGACGGCGTTACCGAAGAACATCCAGAAGAGCCTTAATGTGATATTAAGAATACCATAATGTTCGTCGGCGGTTTGGTCGCTGCGTTTGGACATAGTTCGCCTCCTAAAAAATCAAGATAATCGATTAGTTAGGTGGCGGCCCGACCACCCTGACACGCCTGCGAGGTTGGTGCAACCTCACACCCTTTGATAGAATATCTTACTGAAGTGTCGTTTTACTGTCAAGGTTTTTTCTAAAATTAGACAAGAGGATTGTGTGCGGAGCAATTACTATCTACGATTCTCCGTCGGTGGACTCGGTGATTGGGAAGAATCCTTATATGGATTGGTCCGGCCGAGGCGACTATTGCGATGCGGCGGGTTTTGCCTCGGCCTTTATTTGCCCTTCGAGCTGCTCTATCTGCTTCCTGAGGTTATCAAGCTGCTCGCGGAGTTTGATGTTTTGATCCATTATGGTTGACGTAACACTGGTTACGCGCTCTTCAAGACCCTTCTTGAGCTCCTTCTCAAGGTTTTCATTTCGCTGCTTGCAGTCCGACAGGAGCTTTTTTTGCTGCTCAAGCTCTTTGGCGTGCTGTTGCTTGAGCTTTTGTATTTCCTGGTCGCGGTGGGTGATTTCTCTTTTGAGATTGATGTTTTCGGCAGCAATCAGACGCGTTTTTTTTGCGTCTATTTTTTCTTCCTGACAGCCAACGGCTAATATTAAAACGCCGACCAGAGCGACTGTGGCAACAACCGACTTCAAAAGCTGCTTTTGCATCTTTTCATCCTTTCGAAGCTGTTTCACATTTTTCCCTAAAAGCGATTTACACAGCTTGTTACTATAGCAGCGTGCAGACGGACGTCAAGAATCCGCATCATTCGAACAACGGCTTCAATGCCTTCTTGCGGGCTGGTTTAATGGAGTCCTTGCTTGTCCAGACAGCCAGTTCAAGGCTCGTTCGGCAGTGACAGCTTTCACTTACAAGATGGTGTTGACTTGTCAGGACGGCCTTTAGCAATTCAAGGCAGTTATCTGTGGCGGTATGTAAATTTGCGAGTATCTCCTTGAGTAGGGCGTGCTTGCCCTTAGATGGGTCGTGGTGCTGCCAGCAATCGTAGTCGCTGACAAGGGCTATAAGGGCGTAGCACATTTGGGCTTCGCGGGCCAGTTTAGCTTCGGGTAGGGCGGTCATGCCGATGAGGTCGCCGCCCCAGGTTCGGTGCATGAGGGATTCGGCTCGCGTGGAGAATTGCGGGCCTTCCATACAGATGTATGTGCCGTGTGCATGGGTTTTGATTTTTAGGCCTTTTGCCGTCCGGATAAGTGCGCTAGAAAGACGATGGCAGACAGGCTCAGCCATTTCGCAGTGCACCGCACCGAAACCGGCGAAGAAAGTGTTTGTGCGTTTGAACGTTTTGTCGATAAACTGGTCAACAATAACCAAATTGCCGGGCGCGATTTTGGCCCGCAGGGAGCCTACGGCTCCGCTGGCGATGACGGCGTGAACGCCGAGCTTTTTCAGGGCGAATATATTGGCGGCAAACGGCACCTCGCTCGGCGGCAGTTTGTGGCCGGGGCCGTGTCGGTTAAGAAATGCGACCTTTCTATTGCCGAGCGTACCGACCACTATGCGGTCGCTGGGCTTGCCGAAGGGTGTGTCAACGGTGTGAGATTTGGCGTCCGTAAGCTGCTGGGCCAGCGCATCACCCAAACCAGTTCCGCCGATTATACCTATGAATTCTTCTACCATGGCTGTATCAATTTCCATTCATTCAAACCTGTTACGTTGTAACATAGCCTAAGGCGGTTATCCACAAATTTCAGTCGCCAAAAAGTGGGTAAGTTGCACGTCAGAATTGTCAGTAAACCCGCAACACACTCGGCTTCAGTCCCCCCTGTCATTCCGACCGAAGTCACACCTCAGGTGGGACGAAGCGGAGGAATCTGGCACTCGACAGCCGGGCAATCCTGATTTCGAGGCTGTCCCGCCATACGTTCTTTGACCTCGCTGGGTTCCATGTCCACCCGCCATGGCGGACTGGATTTGCCCGTGGGGCTCCATTTTTCATTTGATATATTCCAGCCGGCTTTGGTATTCTATCCTTCTATTGAAGAATAATCGGATGGAAAAGGTAAACCAGATTTTTGCGGTATTATACGGATCAATATGAACAATGTTGTGCAGATACGGAAAGAAAAGGGGCAATGAGGAAAACGACGCGCATTGAACATATTGACTACGCCATAATCGCTAAGGCCCATACCCCAATGTATCTCATTCACAAATATTGGGCCAGAAAGCCCCACAACGTGGTTTCAGAATATATCCGGCACTACTCGAAGGAGGGTGAAATAGTTCTTGATCCGTTCGGCGGCTCCGGCGTCACTGCGATGGAGGCAATAAAGGCGGGCCGAAAAGCAATCTCAATAGACCTGAACCCCATGTCCGCCTTCCTGATCGAAAACACTTTGAGCCAGGTAAGCTCAAAGGAGATTAAAGATGGTTTCAGGAAAATCGAGGTCAAAGTCAAAGACCACCTCAACAACCTATACGTAACCAAATGCCCTAAATGTGGCAAAAAAGTTGTCGCCGTCTGCCTGCACTGGGATAAAAACAAACCAATCCAAGTTATGTTCGAGTGCGACTCCTGCAACATAAGAAAAGGAAAAGATGCGGAGAACTTCGACCTCAAAAAAAACAAGGAATCTGACGAACTAAAACCAAAATGGCACCCTAAAAACAGGTTAGCGTACGACGGCAACGAATTCATGAAAAGAGAAGGAAAAGAAACAATTGCGCAACTCTTCACCAAAAGAAATCTTTATGCGCTATCGATCCTATTTGATGAGATAGGAAAAATCGAAAATAAAAAAGTGCGGAGGACATTGGAATTCGCTTTTTCATCCATGGTCCATCTCGCAAGCAACATGACACCGGTTCGACCGACCAGACAATTTAGCTCTTTCTGGGTGCTTCAAAGCTATTGGACGCCGCCGGTGTATATGGAATCCAACGTCTGGATGCTGTTTGAAAGTGCAGTTCTCGGCAAGCAAGGACTGGTTAAGGGTAAAGCGGATGCCGCAGATCAGATAAGATTCTGTAAAAGAGCAAGAAGCCTCAGGGAGATCAACGACGGTGCGAACATCCTGTTCGAGACGGCGAATGCGCTAGAGCTTACCAAGATCATCCCTCCGAATTCGGTTGACTACATTTTCACCGACCCGCCTTATGGCGGCGCGGTGCAATACTTCGAACTGAGCACGCTCTGGACGGCCTGGCTTAACATGGAAATAGATTATGCGGACGAGATAACCATAAACAGCCAGCAGAGCAAGGACTTCGATTATTACCACAAAATGCTCAAATCAGCCTTCAGGGAAATGTACCAGGTGCTAAAGCCAGGCAGATACCTCACCGTCACGTTCCACAGCACAAAGATCGCGGTCTGGAAATCAATCATCAGAGCGGTCGTTCTCAGCGGCTTTGATTTGGAGAAAATTATCTATCAACCACCAGCAAGGACATCGGCAAAGGGTCTGCTCCAGCCGTATGGCTCGGCGGTCGGCGATTACTACATCCGCTTCAGGAAGCCTGATACAGAAAAGCCCCTGTCAGAGCGGGACATGAACAAAGAAACATACGAGCGCGAAGTGGTGTGGGCCGCAAAGGGAATAATAGAAGAGCGCGGAGAGCCGACCATCTATCAGCGCATATTGAACGCCATAATGGTGGATCTGAAAGGCGGAAGGAATGCCCCTGTCGGGGCGAGGAACATTGAAGACGTCCTCAAGGATCATGTTGGCAAGGAATTTGAGCTCATCGACATCAAGGACGCCAAAGGAAAGAAAGGCATGGCATGGTGGCTGAAAGGGAGGGATTTCACCAATTTCTCCACGCCGTCTCTCAGCGACAGGGTAGAAAAGGTGGTCCTTCAGGTTTTGGACAGGAAGGTCAAGGCGTCTTTTGATGATGTGCAACAAGAGGTTTTCATCCTTTTCCCTAATGCCCTGACGCCCGACAACCCTGATGTTGCCTCTGTATTGGAGGAATATGCAGTCAAGACTTCGGATGGTAGTTGGATGCTGAAGCCGCATTTACAGGAGAGTCGAAGAGAAACCATCCACAACCTTATGATTTACCACTTAGCTAATCTTGGGAAGAAAGCTGGTTATAAGGTGTGGGTAGGCTCGCAGGAGCAAAAGTTCCGAGTCAAGGACAAGCCACTATCGGAAATGTGTGACCACATCCCTGTGTTCCGGTATGTTCCGCAGGACAGCGTGAGTCTTGACAGGATAAGACAAATTGATGTATTATGGCTCGAAGATGGAAGAATAAGATACGAATTTGAGGTTGAGAACACCACAGGCATTTCAGAAGCCATAATCCGAGGCTCCAACATTCCTGAACAACTTAATCCCAAAAGGTTTATCATAATCCCCAAGGAAAGGGAAAGATTCCTATTCAGGAAGCTCCAGGAGCCAATCCTTGCTGAGACTATCAAGAAAGCCAAGTGGAACTTCATCCGCTATGCTGATTTGGAGAGAGTGGCCAAGACGGCTGGGAAACCCTTTCAGTCGAGCGATCTGGAAGTGGTCGCTAGGATGCCGAAAGAAGGCGATGCACAAAAACAGCAGATGCTCTTTATATAGGAATGCACAACTTGGCCTTCCACCGGATTGCTAATCGCCGCCGGTGAAGGCGGTCGTTGGGCATACAAGGAGGCAAGAATCACCGCTCTTGTCCGCCTGACTTCGGCGAGCTCAGTAGAGCCGCGGCGGACGCGGGGTCAGATGCGTGGGGCGGTTTACCCGATGGAGACCTCATCTCTTGAATGAGGGGCCAAAGTGTCCCATATCGGAAGAGCGCCCGCTGGCCAGATGCTTCGTCTTCGCCTCAGCATGACAAACGGGAGCGATATTAGATTGCTGTGCTGGCGGAGGTGGTCAAGTTAAGGACTAATTGTTCGATGGCGATGGCGGCTTTGGTCCGGCCGGTTTTTGTTTCATAATCTATAGTTGCCAATCGCCGCAGAGTCTCGGCAATCCGCTCCAGCGGCATCTGTTGTAGTTGGGCGAAAAACCGGTCTTTATTGCTCCAGATTCTCAGTCGCTTAGCGATATCGGTGGGATTAGCCCCTTTTTTCAGAAGGACTTTGGCGGCAAACATCTGCCTTATATGATAGGCAAACGCCCCTACCACGGTATACTCCGCCGATTTGTCTGCGGCGAACATGTTTCGTAATCGTTCGATGGCCTGACCTATATCACCGGTAGTAACTGCATCAATGACCTCGAATGCGTCGAATACACGGTTGTGGCCGACGAGCGATTCAACGTGGTCTGTCGTTATGGTCTTATCTTCGCCGATATATAAAGCCAACTTATCAACCTCGCCGTATAAGCGAGGCAAATCATCGCCGGCAAAATCGACCAAAAGCTCAGCAGTGTCCTTGTCGAGTTTCTTGTGGTACGTACTGTGAGCGTATTCAACAAGATGCGCCGGCAACTGCCAGCGTTTCGGAGCGGCGACGTTTATCAACTGACCGACCTGCGGAAGTTTTTTGGCCAACTTTGTTGAACTTTGCCAGGTTGTTACTACAAGAACCAGTCTCGCCGTGGGACAAGGATTGTCAAAATACTTTTCGAGAAACGGGCGGTATTTGGAAATGAAATCGTCTGCTTGTTTGACTACGACCACTCGCTTATCCGTAAGGAAAGGGAGAGTTCGCAGCTCATCGAGCACCTCGGCTATTGTAACTTCGCTACCCTGGTAAATGGATAGTCCGATGGCGCGTTGTTGCGGCTCTATAAGCTTGTCGAGAAGCTCCCGACACTGAGCATTGACGAGAGAGTCTTCTTTACCGGCGATTATGTAGATTAAAGAATCCATCTTTATTGGAGAATCTCTGCCGTTGCTTGTGTGCGACAAGGTTTATATCAAGGGCGGTTATTTGCTGCGTTTCTTGCCGCTTCTCTTGTTATCTTCCGGTTCATCCTCTTCCTCTACCTCATCTTCATCTTCTTTCTCGTTCTCAGGCTCCAGGTCATCTTCAATTTCCGGCTCATCCTGGTCAGCTTCCGGCTCCGTCTGCGAGTTGGATTCAGATGGCTTATCGGGGCTGGGGCGTTCCCCGGATTCTTCTATGTCTTCCGACGCTATTTTTTCGGCGGCTACGAGTTTGTCATCGGCTTTGAGCTTAATCAGCCGGACGCCCTGGGTGTTTCTGCCGATTGAGCGAATTTCATCGAGGCCGGTGCGAATAATCATGCCCTGGGCGGTTATCATCATCAGGTCATCGCCGGTGCGGACTGATTTCAGGGCCACGACCTTGCCGTTGCGGGTGCTGGTTTTGATATTTTTGAGGCCGACGCCGCCGCGGCTTTGAGAACGATAGCTGTCGAGGCCGGTGCGTTTGCCGTAGCCATTTTCGCATACGGTAAACAGCGATGCCTTTTCCTCCGCGATGACCATGCCGACGACCGCGTCGCCCTGGCGTAGTCTGATTCCTCTGACGCCGCGAGAAGCTCGGCCCATAGAGCGGACTTGCTTTTCATCGAAGCGTATGGTCATGCCGTCTCGTGTTCCTAAGATTATGTGGTCGCCTCCGGTGGTCAAAGAGACGCCGATCAAATCATCGTTGGGTTCGAGATTGATTGCAATGACGCCTGTTGACCTGGGGTTGCCGTAGGCCGACAGCCTTGTCTTTTTGACAATGCCGTTCTTTGTGGCCATAGCGAGCTGGAGCTCCTGGCCCTGCGAGTCCGGCTTGAAGTCTTTGACGTTGATAATTGAGGCTATGCGTTGGTCGCCGAGGTTTAGCAGGTTGGCGATACTTCGGCCCATACTCTGCCTGGACATGCTGGGGACGTCGTAAACCTTGAGCCAATAGCATCGGCCGCGGTTAGTGAAGATAAGCAGATAGTCGAGCGTGGATGCTACGAACATGTGTTTTATGAAGTCGCCCTCCTTCGTATCGGAGCCGATGATGCCTTTTCCGCCCCTACCCTGGCGGCGATATGTGTCGATGGGCATGCGCTTTATGTAGCCGGCGTGACTGACTGTCACGATGACTTCTTCTTCGGCGATCAGGTCTTCGACATCGAGCGTCTCGGACCTGGCGGTGATTTCGGTGCGCCTCTTGTCGCCGTATTTTTCCTTTATCTCATGGATGTCCTCGCGGATGACATCAAGCAGGATGCTCTCATTGGCCAATACGGCTTCGTAGCCTTCAATCTGTTCGGTAACCTCAGCGTATTCCTTGGCGAGTTTTTCACTTTCCAGGCCGGTCAGCCTCTGCAGCTGCATGGTCAAGATTGCGTCGGCTTGAGGGCCGGTGAGAAAATGATCACCTTTACTCATCTCTTTCACGAAGGCCTTTGGTAGAATTTTCTCAATCGTGGCGACCTCAGCAAGACGAAGCGCTTTTTTCATGAGGTTCACTTTTGCCGTGGGCGCATCGGGCGATTTCTTTATCAGCTCGATGATTTCATCGATGTCGCTGACGGCGAGGATGAGGCCTTCGAGAATATGCGCCCTATGTCTGGACTTCTTGAGCAGAAACGTACTTCGGCGGCGGATGACGACCTTGCGATGGGTAATGAAGCAATCCAGCATCTCTCTGATACTGAGGGTCTCCGGCCTATTGTTGACCAGCGCGATGCTGGAGATTGCAAAGGTGCTCTGGAGCGGTGTGTAGCGGTAGAGCTTATTGAGGACGATATCGGCATCAGAGTCCTTCTTGAGATCGACTACGATACGCAGGCCATGGCGGTCGGACTCATCGCGGACATCGGCGATTTCGGCGATGGTGTTATCGTGAACACACTCGGCGATTTTAGAGACGATATTGGTTTTGATAACCGTGTAGGGTATCTCGGTTATTATGATTCTGTGCCTATCCTTTTTGGCTGTTTCGACTTCGGCCCTTCCTCGGACTGTCAGATGGCCGCGACCTTTTGTATAGGCATCGACGATACCTTTTTTGCCGCAGATGATTCCGCCTGTGGGGAAATCCGGTCCGGGCAGGACCTTCATAATATCCTTGAAGCCGCATTTAGGGTCGTTGATAACAAGCAAAAGGGCATCGCAGATTTCTGCAATGTTGTGGGGCGGGACGTTGGTAGCCATACCGACTGCTATGCCCATAGAGCCGTTCGCGAGCAGGCTCGGGAACTTCGAGGGTAGCACCGTAGGCTCCATGCGAGTTTCATCGTAGTTGGGCACGAAGTCAACGGTGTCGTACTCTATATCCTCCAGCATTTCCATCGCCGGAGCAGTCATCCTGGCTTCGGTGTATCGCATGGCGGCGGGCGGGTCTGCGTCAATGCTGCCGAAGTTGCCCTGTGGGTCTATCAGGGGGTAACGCATGTTCCAATCCTGGGCCAGCCGAACGAGCGTGCCGTAAGTGGCCTGGTCGCCGTGGGGGTGGTAGTTACCGCCGGTATCGCCGACGATTTTGGCACACTTTCGATGCTTGCTCCGGGGGCCGAGGCCCAGGTCGTTCATGGCGACGAGTATTCGCCTCTGGGAAGGTTTGAGGCCGTCGCGGACATCAGGCAATGCCCTCGCAACGATGACACTCATTGCGTAGTTGAGATACGAATTCTTAAGCTCATCGAGAATCCGCAAATCCTCGATATGCTCCTTGATCGTCTGGACTTCCTTCATGCTGCGTGCCATCGTGTTTATCCGTCAAATTATGCGCTTTTCATAAGCGCCGCCAATGATGATTTCAAGACCAATAGATTACTCGCCAATGCAGAGAAAGTCAATTGGCGCAAGTTCTGGTAATATGGGACGCGAAGAGGGGCTCAGCCGTGGGATTGAGAGAGGAACAGGACCTGGAAGGTAGTAAGGCCTTAAGCTAAATTCGACATCGTTAGACAAAAAATGAGAAAATTTTTGGCGGTTCTTTTGCATGCGGGAATTTGTGTTTTATACTTTAGGTAAGAAAGGGGTTTATTTGAATAAGACTTCACCGAATCACTGCTCATAATACTCCTTCCTTCTTTTCCAGGGGGGGCGGCAGACCGGGTAACTAAATACCATGGGGGGTCGCTGTCTCCCTCTTTTTTTTTGCGCGCAAAGTCGCTCGCACATCTCTCTTGTCATTCCGAGCGCAATGTCTCATTCTTTTTGTCATGCTGAACGAAGTGAAGCATCTGGCCATCGAATGAAATGTCTCCCACACACTTGCCTTATCCCCCATCATTTTTTTCAATAATCAATTATCAATCATCATTAATCATTTTCCTGGCGGTCCTCTTAAATAATCAATTATCATTCATCATTTTTTTATTGGTTTTTCCCTCCATAATAATCCTCTTCCCCAACCTTCTGCTTATTTTCTCTAACGCCTCAAACGCCGCATCTTTCACTTTACCTTTAAGTGCTGCCTTCAGTCCTTCAATTGCCTTCTCGCTTCCTATCATTCCAAGCGCGTCTGCTGCTTGACTTTAACGGACCAACAGACGCCCCAGACGTCGGGCAACCGTCACAACCCAATATTTCCGCTTCACGCACAGCTTTGCTCAATCCGCCCAAGGCGGACCAATCCTCCCGCGTTATCTAGTATTGACGGGATGGCTTCCTTGTTTGCAATGTCAAGGTACTTAAATGGGCACGCGGTTACTGTCTGCCAAAAAGAATTATCTTTAGGTTCGTGTCCGCAAAGAAATTCGCCGTCCTATTCTCGAGAGTGAATCACAAAGATAATGTCTGATGTGACTTCGTAGCTGGTTCCATCCCACTCAAACGATACGTCAAAACCGGGATTACGACCGGCGGCATTGAGATGCGAATGGATCTTTTCCACAAGTAACGGCTTTGCCCTCTTAAGCTTCCAAGAATCAAAGAAATTGTCGCGGTCCACCAAGACCAGAAACAACCTATTAGAAGCGTCGAACCTCCGAACACCCTGATTTTCGTAAAGCCATCTTATGAGCATCACAGGATCGTTGACGGACGACTCAAGATACTCAATTCTCTTGTTCCTTAAGTCTCCGATCAGTTGCTTAGCATTTTCGGAGGGGTGGTCACTTACCTTTGCCCAAAGGTCTTCCCTCAACCGTGCTTCGGACAAGGATTCATCGAAGTGTATTGAATGTTCTCTACAAAACCTCTTCAATAATATAACTTCAGGCCGCAGCCCGTCTGCTCGTCGCTGTTCGTGAATAAACCCTTCAGGCATATAAGTAACTTTAAGGTCAAATGGAACGTCTTTGAAAAAGAAATCAATTTTCTTTATCAAGCCTACGGCTGGTAATATCTGAGCGTGGTCCCGAAAAATGTCCTCGACTATTCTCGATGTCCAATGATTATACCAAGATCAAAGAACATAACCTCGCATGCTATTATGAAGCTCATTCTCGACGCAATCGCAAAGCTGGTCGTACGATCTTATTTTCTTCACATAGTTATCAACTATTGTTTTCTCCAAACTATTCTGGTGAAGCCCACCCCAGTTGAACATGTTCACCCTGTAAAGTTCACTTACCAGTTCATTTTCACCTTGAACTCGGTTAGCTCTTTCTTCAGAATATATGGTCCTGATGGTTCGCTCAATCTGCTCAACAGTAACCTCGGAATTGTAGAGAAAACGGAACAAGTTATCGCCTGTTAACGAGGAATGCGGTAGGGAACAATCTCTCGCCAACCTCTCCATATAACTCGTTCTGGACAGCGAACGGACTTTTAAGAATCGCAGACCGCCAGGATCTTGGGAGAGTTCACGTATCTTATCATCCTGAAATTTTCTTTTCGCTTGCTCGAACGTGTATGCCATATTTACTAAATCCATCTGGGTAGGGATGATGACCACCCATCTAACTCAGATAGTTTTTCCCAACGATTCGGTCCCGTGTAGTCCCGGCCGCACTTCTCGTAAATCAGAACATAATCATATTTCATGGCTCCTCTTCTGGTGTCTTGAATCACCGATCTTGCTGAGTATGCCATCGGAAAGCATCCTCTGAATCTGATACCATCGGACTTCATTTGAAGCCCCCTGATGTATTCCCAACTTTCTGAATCAGAGGCGTTAAATATAATGGCCATGACCCCTCCATCCTTCAAAATCTTAATAGCATCGGTGAAAAATTCCCCCATTTCTTTTGTGTAACTATCCTTTCCTTTTCTCCTTTCTCGTGCATTGGACACAACTATTTCGTCCTCAAATTGTGATTCTTCACCCAAGATCGCATTCCACAACTCACTCAGTTCCAGATAGGGCATTCGGTCGCTATGCGGTGGGTCTGTTAGAATCAACGATACGGAGGCCGGTGGCAGTTTAGTCAAAATGCGTCTGGCATCTCCTCTTACGAGTGCCACATTGACCTTTGACTGAATCACGTCACTGCAATCGGAAGATAATTCCACCGCAGTCCCGTGTTCAATAGTGCTGAGTGCCTTTATCAATCTCTTCGCTCTGTTTTCAAAGCAGTTCCACACGTTTATCTCGAAGTGCAACTTCGGCCGCCAGTACCCAATGACCCAACTGCCTACCGAAGTACCCTCCTGTATTCTCCCTGTTGTCTTGCCTCTATTACTCACAGCAAAGACCATTTTTGACATCTGCCCAGAAGCTGCTGTCACTGTCAAGAGTAATGCCTCCCTCATACTCCCTTTTTGATTTTTGACGTATTCCAACAAAAGATCTATGTTCCTCAGCGCACGGCCCGTGAATAGGTCGAGAACGGTCATCTGGGGCGAGGTGTTGATCCTAGAGTTCGTGAAAAACCTCATATCCCGAATATACTTCGGTTTGTAGTTCGCGTATTTTATGACCAATTCAATGTCGCGAGCAGTAGGTTTGAGTTCCTGTCTCTCCTTGCCTCCTGTATACCACACGGACTTAAGTTCGTCACCGTCCCACACGAAGTGACTCCCAATTTCCCCAGCTTCTTGGCTATAACTGGTGTCAATAGCCGGCTTGACAATTGTTTTCATTTGCGAGAAAACTTCAAAGAAATCTGCCACATTAGGAGGACTAACGGCCAATCTGGATAGTTCTATCGCAATTGGGTTGATATCGATTCCGATAAACCTCCGGTTTCGATCAGATGCTTCTCTCGCAACCAAACCAGATCCGACAAATGGGTCAAATATGATTTCATGCTCAAGAGTTAGCGCCTCAATCAGGTATGATAAGCACTCGACAGGCTTCTTGCCCCAATACTTGTGGAATGCTGCGAGCCCACGATATCCTTGAGGAGCACTTACGCACTCCTTTTTTGTGGGTTGCTTGCGGACTTCGAATAACAATCCCTGTTCCATCGTTGCTCCGACTTGTGAGGCCCGTACATAGCGAAGCTATCCATAGAGCGTCGCATGTTGGGCTACCCGATACATTATAGTTTCGAATCCGGACGAACTCAACTACTATGACATATAGTTTTTATGCGGATGAATAATAGTCACAGCATGTTTATCTACGTCTGATTATGCCTTCTTGTCAGACGTTCGGCGTTCGATGTTGAGCGAAGCGAAAATCCACCTGTGGTGAATTCGCCGTGGCGAGTCCACCTGACTTCGTCGAGCTCAGTCGAGTCGTGGTGGATTTCTTGTTCTCCGTAGCCCGCCCCTACGGGCGAAGGACAAATGATGTTTGATTTTTGATTTACTAACCCCCGTTTTCTCTTTCCTAATTCTCCCATCCCCAATAGTAAATAGGAAATAGGGAATAGTAAATCTTAAACCCCGCCTCACCTATTTACCCATATACCCACATACTCATTTACCCTTGACCGCTGCACGCTCTACGTTAGACCTTGACCCCTAAACCCTATACCCTAAACCCTATACCCTTGTACCACAAAGGTGGTATCAAAAAGTGCTAAAAAATGGTTACTTTTTGCTCATTTTTGCTAAAAAAGACGCACTTTTGCTTACTTTTGGTGAATTTTCGGTACTTTTTGGTACCTTTTTACCCTCATTTTTAGCCCAAAAATGCAATAGTCCAATAATATCATCGTTATCACTACTGCTACCCACCCCTCTTCCAAAAATTTCCTTCAAAAACTTCGTTTTTGGGTAATTTTCCGACTATTTTTATCTTCTATTGTTCGCTCTTCCGGCGTCTTGCGACTATAAAAAAATAACGGGCCGCGGGATAGTTCCCACGGCCCGTCCTTCCAAAAAGGGGGGCTTCAGGTCAGATTTAGTCGCCCAAAGAATGGCGACTTAAGCACGGCGTCTGCGAAGAAGAGCCAATCCGCCGAGAGTGAGTAAACTCATCGTTGCCGGCTCAGGAACTGACATATCACCGCTGAATCCACCGCTGCCTGTATGGCCGCCATCAAGCATTTGAGCAAAGCTGTAGTAGCCCGCGCCGCTGCCGCCCTGGAGCGAGAGGGCAAAGTCGAGAGACGGGTGCGTCATGTGGGCGATGGTGGTAAGAGCAGCCGAACCAAGCGCCTGGCCGTCGGCTGTAATAGTCACGTTGGTGATGTCCGTTTTGAATTCAGTGTATCCACCTGCGACGGTTCCAATTGTGACGAAGTCACCCGAAGTGAGATTGCCCTTCATGTAGACCTTGGAGCTATCAGCGCTTCTTATCTGAAGCTCGTTGTTGCCTATAGGCGTCAGAGTGTAAGGGGCTCCTGGTATTCCACTGATTTCAAAGGCGGGAATCCGGACGAGTGCGCCTACAAGAGTGTCGTAGTTGCTTCCCAAGCCTTTGTCCACCAGGACGTTCTGGTCGAAGGTCAAATTACCGGCTCCATTGTACGTCCAGTTTCCGGCTGTGCCGGGCCCGGGACTAAAATCGACAACTTTTACCGGTGTGGCAAAGGCTGCCGAAGTTACACAGATAGCCACTGCGAGAATCATGCTTAGTGATGTTTTCATTTTGTTCTCCTCTTTCTTTGATTTCTTGTTATTTAACGATTCTGTTTATGTTGCCGCACTGGTCAACATCCATTAAAGGCCGGACCGGGCAAACCACGGCTCGGCCCTTGTGATATATCCCTTACGAGGCAATCCTTCTCCTGCGAATCAGACCAAATACTGCGCTGAGTCCGAGCATTGTAATTGTTGCCGGCTCAGGGACGGCAACAAAAGACTCACTGCCGCCGCTATTGAAACCTGTAACATGGACGCCGATTCGTACCTCGCCGGTATTGAGGTCATTTATAACATTCTGATAGGTACGCGTATCCTGAAGGTTAAACAGGATGCTCAACTGCTCACCCGGATTGACACCTTTTTTGGGCTGAGGCGGCACCGATTCTGCGAGAAAACCTGCGGTTGTTTCGAACGGTGGGTCGAGCAGCATAGCTCCCGGCAACTCGGGCGGATGAGCGCCTTCCACAAAGACTACGCCGGGCGGATTATTGATAACAGAGGCTATGCCAAGCAGGCTGCCGTCATCAAAATACACCTCTGTAATTGACGATTGTTTCGGTCCCGTATTTCTGAAAGTAAACAGAACCTGATCGGCAAACACATCGCTTACATCAACAAAAAGCTGCGCTTCTCCTATTGCAGCGTCGCCGGGGTCATTGTTGGTTATACAGTCAAAACCAAGGGTTACGATGTTGGCCCGGCAGTCGCTGGTATTGAAAACCGCTGTTGCTGCTGCAAGGATTAAAACAACTGCTACGTTTTTCATCTTATTTTCTCCTACGATCCTATAGTCGCGGTGCTTGTCTGTTTTTATCATTACTTATGTCTCTGGTGCGTTTGAATTTCTACATAACATGTCGGCTTATGGCTGTTTTCTATCGGAGTCGGACCAGTGAATAGTTACGGCCGAGGCACACAGAGAGCTACTTAACCCCCAAGTTACATCTTTTACGCGGAAGCTCTTTTCCTGCGCATCAGACCTAATATTGTGCTGAGTCCGAGCAAAGTGATTGTCGCCGGCTCTGGCACCTGCACGATGTAGTCCTGCGAGCCGCAATTCACAAAGGCATACAGGTCCGCCTTCGGTCCGCAACCGGTCAGGCTGTGCAGATAGCCGTTTGCCTTAGCCGAATCAACATTGGTGCATCGGAAACCTTTCGGGCCTGCTGTTCCATCGGCAGAGACATCCCAGCCGGCCGGTGAGCCGGGCAGGTTCTCATAGACGACTTCCCAGACAGCGGCAGCAAAGGCCTCAGCATCTGTATTTTGCTGGGTAGTGTACGGACCGCCAATCGCCCAGGCTGGGTTGTAGAAGCGACCCCACAATTCGCGAAGATAATTTGCCTTGGTACTGCCGATGTGCTCATCGAGAAAATTGTTGTAAACGTCTTTCGGCCTTACGACCTCGTATGTCCTTGAGCAGTCCGGGGCTTGTTCGTTCAATTCAATACAAAACGACGGCATCAAACCGTTGGGCCATGTGTTTCCATTGCCGGTACCTGCAGTCTTGTCGAGCATGTACACGCCGGCGTAAACATCAATACCCTCTCGCCCAGCTCCCCAGATCTTCACATCGTCGTGCGCACCGAAACTATCATGCATGATAGTAACAGTATCAACAGGATTGGCCTTGGCAGCCAGGCACGGTAGCGCCAAGACAAGAGCCAAACAAACGACTGCTGCTTTCAAAATCTTCATAACATTACCCCCATTATCTTTTTTTACATCTTACCCGCGGCTTTATCCGCCATACGTTGGGCGGATGAACAGCCGCATGACTTGTGAATCCATTATTATTGCGATCCAGTCCCTTTTGCCGCCCAGCCCCGAGAGCCGTCACATGAACGGGCTGCGCTGATTTACAGGCTGCTGGGCTAAGTGAGTTGTAAAACTACACCCCCTAACAAAGCTGCGGTCTTATCGCTGAAAAGCACCCATACCCCTCAGTTGTACAAGGCTACTATCAAAGCCTCTTGTTTCCGTCAACTTAGCACCCCCCTCTGAACGTGACTTTTTAGGCAAACGCGAAGATATAAACCTAATTGAAGCAAGTCACACAACAAAACACTTTTGAGTGCCTAATAAGGGGAAATTGGCACCCCCCATTCCGATTTAACCGCCCCGGTAGCGATTTACAAGGGTAAGTGTATCCTATCTGTACACAAAAGTCAAGAAAATTTGGGCACACCTTACAGTGAAGGTGAATTTCTCTGCATTATCGCCGTTGGCGTAGCACAGCGTGAAATATTATAGGATTCAGCACACTTTTTTCGCGAAAGACGTGCTCACTATTTTCGCTTCTTACCAGCAGATTATGCCTTGTAAAAGTGCACATTTTTTATAGTGGACATTGAGGACCGTCCTTCTCCTATTTATCTTTTGGACTCACTTTATACCCTTTATACCCTCAATACAACTTAGGACCATCCCGAAACCGCCTAAATCGAGCCGATAGATGACGGTCTTTCTAATGCGATGGGGGGTCTGCAACCCTTGTTGCAAGGCTTCATAAAAGTGGGGGAGTCAACTGTGGATAACCTGTTGATAACCAGAGATTTGCAGCACTTTTCCAGCCGCATGATACCAATCTTATGCCCGTAAATGTATGTACTCTGAATGTTTTCTACCCACAGTTTGCGACCGACTCAAAGCTGACATTCATAAGTGCCTGCAAAAACGGCAGTTATAGCTAATACTTAGATGATGAATCGCTCCCAAACCATGTACGGAGAAAATAGTGCTGATTTGCCTATACTCACAGTGTCTCTATCTGCTGTTCTGCCTATTCTATCTTTGGTGGATAATTGGTAGATAAAATTGCGAAGGTCAACGCAAGGACTGGAGGTATGTAGGCTGTTTGTGAATCAACTTCGCGCGGCATGAATTGCACAAGCTGATCGTCGGGTGCTCTACGTTTTGTTTGCGTGGCGGTCAAGCAACGTAACTGAATGTCTGCGAAGGAGTTAATACTGTCGAGCGATAAGGTGAGGTACATTGTATCCGCGATATTCCAGCAGACAGATCAAGGCTTTCCGTCTTGCGTCAGACCAACAATGCGAAGACGTAAGATGAATGTTACTTGACGGATGGCATACGTTCAGAGACGAAGTCGAATAAATCATAAAGAAGGACTTCAGCATAAGGCCCATTGAGCAGACTGAACCATACATATAGAATCCTGCCGCCGGTCGGCAGCTCAGCATACGCGACAGCATCTCCGAGGTAGTTTTCGCTTCCGTCCTGTAATCGCAGCAGGGATGTATGCCGAGCTTTATCCCGGGAGAAGAACGGTCGCCAGCGGAGGTCTCCTGCTGCCGGGAAGTCAAATTTCTGCGGCAGGTGGGCCAGACGGGGCTGTGGCTGCACAAAACGAATCGCAGCACCCTTCGGTGGATCTTCCCAGGCGCCTCGCAGCGTCAAGCCAAATTTCTCACTACGGTTTGCCGGTCGTCCATCTTCATCATAGTAAAAAGGCCAAGGTAAAGAGGGGAAAAATGCTATGAAACCGCCCGACTTGAGGTAGTCAAGCAGGGCACTATCAATATCGCCCGTCTTATTGACTGTGGTTCTATACAATTCCCCGGAACAGTATAGCAGCAACTGACATTTTTGGGCGGTCAGATTGCCACTCACAATCTGCTCATAAGTCAGCAGGTCCGGCTTGACGCCGAGGTCTATCAGCCACCAAAAGGCCCTGGATTCGGCACCCGGGCAGACGGCAATGCGCAAGGCCCTGAGTTTCTCGGCGAGACGAATTTTCTCTTGTTGACCGAGCTGTTGAGCAGATGTCCCGCCGTGCGCGGTGCGAGTAGTGGATTTGAACCGCTTGGTGTACTCGGCGGTTATTTGAAGGTACTTGTCCTTGAACTCAAGGGACGGCTCAATTTCGCTTCCTTCATGCCATTCATTGAAGCTGGTGATGAGCACCCAATGCGGATCGGCCTTGATAGCTGCTTGCCACTGGAGTCGGTAGAGCCGGCCATCGAAACGGTCAACGGCCAAGCCGGGTTTGCGAATTTTTGTGTCGTCATAGCCCGGGATTACGGTCAGGGCGCTGATTTTTCCCGCCGAATCGGTTAGTTGCACACAAGATTGGTATGTCGGTCCCGCCCATTTTTCGACCTCGTCGGGTTCGAGGCCGCGAAGTGAGCCTGCTGTATTGTAGGTATGAAGGCCATCGAAGACACGTGCGGCGCCAAAGCTGAACTGGTCGCCTATTGTTGTAACGCCGGGCTTGCATTTCGCGTTTATTATTTCCAGGGCTTTCAGCCAGTCCGTGAGACTAAGCTCCTGCAAAGCCCTGCCATAGACAAAGACTACGGGCTTATCATTTACTTTGAGGTAGCCTTTGTGGCTGCCATACTTGTCGACGACCTTGATGATATCCTCGGCGGCAGTTTCGGGCGTTTTGGGGTTGGGTGTTGTCTCGTAATAGATGCAGGCACTTAACCCGTGGTGTACGCAGGCATCAAGAATCTTCGGCATGGCACGGTCGCTGTAGTCGCCGTGGCCCCACCAGCTTACGATTAGAGTATCGATGCCCGCCTGCCTGGCCCAGCGGCAGTGCTGGTCGATAGCGTTCGGGTCATGTGAGTCGTAGGGGCCGAGTGCCGGATAATGGGTACTTGCCTGAATATCTTTGGCGGCCTTGTCGATTCGGCCCCAGTGGACTACTCGGCCAGCTCCGCCGGGCCCATCCGGTGTACCGTACCAGGGATAATAGAATGTCAAGACTCTACGCGAGACTGAATTTGGATCCGGCCTTGATACTTCCGGAGCAAGGCTCACGCTATTCGCAGATAATCCAAGCAGGGCAGCAAATACAAATATTGTTATCGGAAGACATCTTTTACGCTCTGAAGTCATAGTTAATCTCACATATTCTACAAAGACTATCAGTATTCAAAAGCCACTAAGGTTCTTGGCGGTATTTTCGAGAATTCGATCACGCTGTTGGTACAGGAAACATCCACATTTGCATTATAGGGCAAAGCTAATACATCTTTGGCCTTGATAGGGCGGATGGGGCGTGAGAACTCCAGGATAGCAGTAATCGGCTCATCGTTGAAGTTTTCGATGATCAGACAGTTTTCCCCGACTAAATACAGAGCCGTCTTGTTTGGGGCATCGAATTTCAGGCCGAAAGGCTCAAGGAGTTTGTCGCGAATAGGCTTTAGCTGTTCGCGGGTTAATTCCAGCAAGCTGTTGGGCTTTCCAGCAACTTTGAGAGTCAACATATTTTTGGCGGAAGTATCAAGTCCAGGCAGTTTCTTGGCGAGGCCATCGGTGATAAGGACGGGCTTGCCGGCCTGGAGCATCGCCTTCAACTTATCGGGAAATTGCGGGTCCTTCAGTGAGTGGACAGAGAAGAAAGCGGCCTTGGCATCGGTATCGATTTTGGGGCTGGGGACAAGGGGCAGGCCGAGCATACCGACAAGGTCAAACACATATTGCTCATCGTAAGCATCGCTGTTCGGGGGCTTGGGGGCGAGGATACCCTTGATTGGCTTATTTCGCACCAATTTGGCGAGCTTGAACAGGTTCGGAATCTCAGCCCTCAGCTTTTCAATGTTTGCCGGGCCGGTGTCACGTAGAAGCGAGCCGTAGCAGAACAGCAGCATTTCCTTTGCATCTGCAAGAACCGTCTGACGGGCTTGTTCGACGTAGGTGTTTTCAGTGGTGCCGTAGGGGTCGAACCAGCCGCCGCCCGTTTTGGGGCCGCCGATCCGGCCGAGCCATCGCATGATGAAATAGGCCTCATACTGGACCTTGCCGCCCCAGCGACTATTGGCGTAATCGCGGGTTTCGGTGCCGACCCAGATTTTGTCGAAATCCGCTGATTGCTGAATCACCTCATAACCGCGGTTGTGGAAATCATCGTACCACTGAGGATATTTGATTATGATTTTGACGTTTGGATTGACCGCCCTTGCCGGAGCCAAAATACGGTCGCGGCTCATCTTAACCATCAGGTCGCAACGATAGTCGGCCCATGACTTTTCACCGCGTGCTTTTTCGCACTGTTCACATTTACAATCGGTAAAGAGAAAATCGTCAATCATAATCTCATTGAACATGGAGGAGGTGTACTCGAAGATTTTTTGAAGTAGAATTTGCGTAGGGTTGTCGGTGTAACACGAAACTGCTTTATAGCCGGTGGAGGTTTTGCCGATGCCGGTTGTGGTTACGCACCCTGAGACCTCGAATCCCTCGGCCCTGAATCTATCGCGTGCATTTTCGAGGATTTTTCGTTCTGCGGTGTATCCATCCCTGTAAGATTCGATGAAGACATGGGTGACGCCGGTCTTCTTGCACCAGTCGATCGCATTACTCATTCCTTCATCGGCTGATAAGTAACCCCGCACATCCTGGGCCGTAAACAGTGTAGAGATTTTCAATACATCTTTGTTCTGGTTGGCCAAATCCCATAACGATTGCCCCCGGCAGACCTTGCCTGCCGGCAGGCAGGTAGTTACGATTAAAACAGCAAGCAAGACCTGCGCAGTAGCGCCCTTCAAAAATTTTGATCCGGACATTTTCGATTTGCCTCCAACACAAAAAATAAGTTTACTTTTCCTTGAACGCCTCGATTTTGTCCCGCAGCGCACGGCATATAGCAGCAGGATCAGACGCATTGGCGACTGCAGAACCTACCGCGACCCGTTCGGCACCTGCGCGAAGGACATCCTGAATGTTGTCCGGCGTTATGCCGCCTATGGCAACATGGCTGATGCCCGTACCGGCGAGCGCCTGCAGTCCAACCCTGAGGTATTCCAGGCCGGCTACATTAACTTCCGGCTTCGTAGGACTGGCAAAGACCGGCCCCAGGCTGATGTATGTGGGCAGTTGGGTGCAAGCTGCGTTGATTTCTTTGAGCGAGTGCGTGGATGTACCAATGATAAGCGGGGTCAACTGGAGCTTACGTGCCTGCTCGACAGGCAGGTCGCGCCTGCCAAGGTGCACACCATCGGCACCGGCGGCGACCGCGATATCAACGCGGTCGTTGATTATGCTAAGCGTGCCGGCTCGCCTGCATATCTGTGCGAATTCCACAGCAAGGGCAAGCAGGCTGTCGTCCTCCATATCTTTAGCTCGCAATTGGATACAGTCGGCGGCGCCGGCGGCACAGTTATTCGTAAGGCTGATGACCTCTGAAGGTAAGTTACTTGTGATTATGACATAGAGTCGGACCTTGCTGAACCTCTGGGCCGGCTGTGCAAAGACAGCGATGTCTTTTTCAAGGGTATAAGCATCGTACCGCAACTGTTCGACGACCTTTGCGACTGCCTGGTTGTCCGTTCGCACCACCTCGGCAAGGACCCGTAAGGCCTCAGTGAGACGTTTGCAGCCGGCGGTAAGACAATCATAAAGACTTGTCCTACCCAGCTCGCGGTCGGCTTGTGACCCAACACCGACATCGCCAGGGGTATCTCTGCTTGAAATGAGTTCTGGCGTGTCGAGCTTGCTAATAGCGGCAGAAAGGTCGTGGCGGAGCTGCTTTGCCCGCTGGGCAAGCGGCTGGGAATTGAGGGCGAACCTGCAATAGTCCTCAACGACGCGCACCGCCTCGCGTGCACGATTGAAATTGGCATCGACTATTCTATAACCTGCTCGCTCCATAACGATTGATGATTATAAAACCAGCAGAGAAAATTAGGTAGAGAAAAAGTCCGACACTTCGTAAGAATGCAGGCAAGTCGGTTCTTGACGCACGGTCGTACGCCCATAAGATTAAGACAAGACGTCAACGGGCCTGATTGGGCAATTTGCTATTAACCGGTGCTATAAAATGATTTTTGAGTTTTGCCCAAAATGCAAATCTCGAGACCTTGGATACGATGGGCTCAAGCAGTTTTCGTGTGAGCAATGCGGGTGGGTGTATTTTCATAATACAGCCGCAGCGGCTGGGGTACTGATTCAATATGGAGATAAACTGCTGTTTATCGTCAGAGGCAAAGGCCCGGGAAAGGGAAGGCTCGATCTACCCGGTGGTTTTGTTGACCCGGGTGAGTCTTCTGAGCAAACCGCGAGGAGGGAAATCCGCGAGGAGCTGGGGATCGAGCTTGAGAGCCTGACGTATCGCGGTTCGTACCCCAACACATATCATTATGAGGGCATAGTTTATAGTACGTGCGACACCGTGTTTCTGGCACGAATCGAGCAACTGCCCAATAACTGGAACAAACAAGAGGTACAAGATATTAAGCTATTAAGGCCAAGCGAGGTGAATCCGGACGACATCGCATTCGAAAGTATAAGGGCGGCGGTGGCGGATTATATCCGTAACGAGCAACGACCGGGGGGGCCGGCACATGAAGGATGACCGACGAAAGACGAAGGACGCAACGAGGTCCGGCACTCCGTACAAAGGCCGGAACGATGGACCGGAGCACGAACGAAGAATAAAATGGGCCAGCTTCGAGTGGGGGGTTTATACCCTCTGATTCTTCGGGGGTCTCAGGACAGGCTGAGCCTTCGTGTCTTTTCTTTGGTCCTGCTGGAGGACTCTCATTGCCTTTTTGATATCGGCGACTTTCAACACACCTGTGGTTCGGCCGCCCTTGGCACCAGCCGTGCAATAAGCAAAGGAGATATTGATATGGGCGCGGGCGAGCTTCTCGGCTACAGCAGCAAGGGCGCCGGACTTATTGGCCAGATTTATACATAGTACCTCGGTCTCGGCGTAGGGCATGTTCAATCTCGTCAGTATCTCTCTGGCTTTGACAGGGAATCCAAAGACCACTCGCATCGCGCCGTGTTCCTGCGAATCTACCATTGTCATTGCAATTATATTAATTTTGGCGCGTGCGAACTCGCCGAGCACCTGAGCCAGAATGCCTGGTTTATTAACCATGAAGATTGAGAATTGTGGTGCAATATACATAACACTACCCTCAAAAATGATTACTTAATAAGACATACGCCCATAACAAGGGGCCTGCTTAGTCCTTATTTATTTCAATGAATCCGCCCAATCCACAATACCAACATCGCCTAATAGTAAAGCCAATCTGGCTGTCGTCACTTCCACTATCTTCTTAGTAACACCTCTATAGCCGCCAGTCAACAGTCCAAGAATGTTTGGCGAAAAAAATTGCCCTTGCGGTGAACGTTGCCAAGCGAGGGCCTGGCGCTCAATTATTGCGTAGAATCGCTCGATATAGTCCATGACATAGCTGCATTGACACGCCGGAAGAGACCTGTCAGCTTATAAAGGCTCATGTCTGCGGCTCGGTCCGGGACGATCCGTTACTTTGTGCCTGACTGACCGAAGTCAGGGCGCTTTGCCTGTCGGGAAAGAAAGTGAATATTTTGTCGAGATTGGTTATCTTGAAGACTCTATGCAACTGGGGATTTATGCCGCTGATGACCATCCGCCCCCCATGTGCATGGAGTTTTGAGCGGATATCCAACAGCAGGCCGAGGACCTGGGATGAGAAGAATTTTACTACCCCAAAATCAAATATCAGGCAGATCGGACGACTTTTACTAATGAACTCCCTTATTTGGCCGGCGATCGTTGCTATTGCATCAACGTCGCATACATTGGTGGCCTTAAATGTAACTATGGCAACGTTACCCTCGCTGGTTATTTCAACACTAACTTTCTCGTCCACACCGCCCATACCAATCCACATGGCTCCCAATTTATGGCACTGCGAACACTATTTTTGCATATATTAAGACGTTAGTCGAGTCTTTTTTATTAATATTTCCCAAGCAATCTCACGCCTGGTTTCAGCAGTGGTTTGCAGCAGTTGATGCAGCCGGATTATACGGGTGCAGAAACGGACAGGTCAAAAGGTGGAATCTCTGCTAATGAAGTGACGCGATCCTCTGAAACCACTGATATTTTCAACTAAAATTGATATTGATACATCGCACGTAGCGGATTAGAGTGTAATAGATGGGCCCGCAGGAGTATTCGGTTGCCGTGTGGGCAGCTCGGTGTGGGCTATTCAGCAGGAATCGAACGGGAGGCCGCCATGAAAAAAACGAAACTATCTATCGCATCAATTGCCGGTTGTGTGATTCTGATTAGTGCGAGCTACGTCTTCGCACAGGATTGGCCTGGTTGGCGAGGAGCCAATCGGGATGGAAAGGTGAGCGGGTTCACCGCACCCCAGACCTGGCCGAAGGAGCTGAAGTTAAGGTGGAAAACGCCGGTCGGCACGGGCGATGCGACGCCGGCGCTCGTGGGCGACAAGCTCTACGTTTTCACACGGCAGGGCGATGAGGAGGTTACTACGTGCCTGGAAGTCGACAGAGGAGAAGAGCAGTGGACGAGCAAATACGCGGCGCAGGCCGTGACCGGAGCACCCTCCCGGCACCCGGGGCCCAGAAGCTCGCCCGCCGTGGCAGAGGGAAAGGTCGTTACGTTAGGCGTTGGTGGGGTTCTCTCCTGCCTGGACGCCGCCACCGGCAAGGTCGTCTGGCGCAAAGACGAGTTCCCCAGGGTCGTGCCCCGGTTCTTCACGGCTACGTCGCCGATCATCGTGGAGGGGATGGCAATTGCACATCTCGGCGGACAGGGTAATGGGGCGATTATGGCGTTCGATCTGGCCACCGGCAACCAGAAGTGGAAATGGGCCGACGAAGGCCCGGCGTATGCCTCGCCAGCCATGATGACTGTGGAAGGCACGAAACAGATCGTTACAATGACGGAAAAAAGCGTCGTGGGCATCGCCGTAGCCGATGGGAAGCTTCTGTGGCAGATCCCGTTCCCAACGACAGGAATGGCTTACAACGCCGCTACACCAATCGTCGATGGGCAAACGGTGATCTACACAGGGCAGGGGCGGGGCACCAAGGCCGTGAAGATCGAAAAACAGGGCGAAGGCTTTGCCGCCAAAGAACTTTGGAGCAATGCTCAGCTCGCCGTGCAGTTCAACACGCCGGTGCTGAAGGACGGCCTGCTCTTCGGCCTCTCCGACAAAGGCAACCTTTTCTGCATCAACGCTAAGACCGGTGAAGCGGATTGGACCGACACAAACCGCCTCAGCAATTTTGGCGCCATTCTTGACGCTGGTTCTTGTCTGCTGGCCCTGCCCGAGAAGACCGAATTGATCGTCTTCAAGCCCGACGGCAAGGAGTTCGGCGAGATAACGAAATACAAGGTGGCCGACACGCCGATATACGCGCATCCGATAATCGCGGGCAAGCGCGTTTTTGTGAAAGACCAGGAGTCGGTGGCGTTGTGGATGCTTGAGTAAGGTCCACGGTTGCAACCTAACTGTAGCTCGTTGAAAGTCACCGGGCTGAGGCTATGAGTATCTGCGTGTAAGTGTGTGTGGGATTCTCAAACAGTTGGCGGGTTGGGGCGCATTCCACGATTCGCCCTTTGTACATCACTGCCACTACATCGCAGAAGGACTCGACCACAGTTAGATCATGGGCAATAAACAAATAGGTTAAGGAGAATTGCACCTGCAGGTCCTTGAGCAGGTTCAGGATTTGCGCCTGGGTGGAGACATCGAGGGAGCTTACAGGCTCGTCACATATTATCAACGAAGGCTGCAAGGCGAGAGTCCTTGCAAGGGCGATTCTTTGTCGTTGGCCGGCAGAGAACTCGTGAGGATAGCGGTTTATATAGTCTGGTAATAGGCCAACCCGCGAAAGCCATGTCGTGACGCGGTCCGGAAGGTCCCTGTCGGTAGTCAAGCGATGGACTTTCAGGCCTTCGCCGATGATGTTTCCTATAGTCTGCCTGGGATTGAGCGAGGCATAAGGGTCCTGGAAGATAAGGCCGATTTGTCTGCGGAGCTGTCGCAGATGAGTTTTGTCGGCGGACAGTACATCCGTTTGTCTGAAAACTATCCGGCCTTGGTGCACCGGGACGAGTCTCAGGATGCTGCGGGCGAGGGTGGTTTTGCCGGAGCCGCTTTCGCCGACCAGGCCGAATGTCCGGCCGGCTTTTAGAGCGATGCTCACCCCATCAACGGCCTTTATATAGCCTATGGTTCTGCGCAACAGACCTCGTCTGATCGGAAAATACGTCTTCAGATCGAGGACCTGCAACAAGTAATCGGGCGGGTTGATTTTTTCAGGGTTCATGGTTCGTTGTTCATAGTTAATATACCCTATTCCCTGTTTTCAGCTTGCGTGCTTTTCGTAGCCCGATGCGTGCCAGCAGGCAGCCCATCGGTCAGGTTCAAGCTCTCGCAGCTCAGGCTCAAGGGTTTGGCAGAGCCTGTCATTGCTGCCTAGCCGGCATCGCGGATGAAACTTGCAGCCGGTTGGATAACACAAAGGGTCCGCAGTAGTGCCGGGGATAGCCGCAATACGCCTGAGCGATGTACCTGCGGTTTGTGAGCAACTTAGAAGGCCCTGCGTGTAAGGATGACGAGGTTGTGCAAAAATCTTCCGAGATTCGCCCATTTCGACTATTCGTGATGCGTACATGACGGCGAGGTCGTCGGCACGCCGAACGGCAAGACGCAGGTCATGTGTTATCAAAAGAACGGTGATGTCATCGCGCTGACGGAGCCTGTCAAGCAGATTAAGTATCGTAAGCCCAATGGTTGCATCAAGCCCTGCGGTCGGCTCATCGGCTATTAGCAGGCTGGGGCGGCAGCTTATCGCGATGGCTATCATCACTCGCTGCTGCATGCCGCCCGACAATTGATGAGGATAAGAACGGGCCCACTTGTCAGGATCGGGAATCTCTACGGTGCGAAGCATCTCGACCGCCTGGAGCCAAGCCTGTTTCGGCGGGCCGGCCTGGTGGAGCGTTATGACCTCAGCGATTTGAGAGCCAACAGTAAGGATGGGATTGAGGGCGGCGGCAGGCTCCTGGAAAATCATGGCGATTTTGTTGCCGCGGATGCGACACATTTGCTTCTCAGTAAGGGCTAACAAATCGCGGCCCTCAAAGAAGATTTGACCTGAGAGGATTCGGCCTCGGGTAGATGCAAGCAGTCGCATTATTGCGAGAGCAGTAGTGGTTTTTCCGGAGCCGCTTTCGCCGACAATTGTGAATACTCGGCCCTGTCGCACGGAGAATCCGACATTATCAACAGCGTGGAAAACACCCCTATCGGTCGAAAAACCTACCGTCAGGTTTCTTGTCGACAAGAGGATATGGTTCTCAGTCATGCGGTGTTTCTCCAGCGTGGGTCGAATGCATCTCGCAGACCTTCGCCGATAACGTTATATGTTAGAACGGTGAGGAATATGGCCAGTCCCGGAAACAGGGTAAGCCACCAGAGAAAACTTCCGGCTGTGGTAACACCCTGACTGAGCATCTGACCCCAACTGGGGACCGGCGGTGCGAGGCCGAATCCGAGAAAGCTAAGGGCGGCCTCTGTGAAAATGGCGGCGGAAATGCCAAATGTCGCATTGACAAGCACCGGCGCGATTGCGTTTGGGAGTATATGCCGAAAGAGGATACTTCGCAGAGGTATTCCTATCAAAATCACCGCCTGGACGAAATCCCGGCGGCGCAACTTAAGGAACTCAGAGCGGACAAGGCGAGCCGTTCCGGTCCAGCTCGTTAGGCCGATGATGAGCATTATGTTCAGCAAAGTCTTGGGGAAAAAAGCGACGACCATGATGACAAGAAAAAAGACGGGGATGGCCATGACGATTTCGACAAGGCGCATGCCAAGAAAATCGACTTTGCCAGCAAAGTAACCGAGGCCGGCGCCTACCGCGATTCCTATTGCGGTGGATATTCCTACGGCGACCAAGCCTACTGCAAATGACACACGAGTTGCGTGAATAAGGCGGGCCAGAACATCGGCCCCTACATCGTCGGTGCCAAACCAGTGCTGTCGGCTCGGCGGTTGTTGGCGGGATTTCAAATCGGTCCGGTCATAGCCATAAGGCACTGGGGGAAAGATTGCGCCTGCGGCCAGGCCTGAGGCAACCATAGTTTTGTAGTCAGCGGTATCAAGCCTGAATGGAAGCAGTGCATATATAAGGATGGTGCCGAGAATGATTATTACGCAACCAACGGCAAGCTGGCGGGAAAGCACACCCCCGCGGATGAATGGGGCGAAGCGTATAATATTGCGGCGGATAAGCACTACTTGCGATAGGCCGACAATCGCTGCGAGGCATAAGCTGTAATCACCAGGATCAAGGGCGCGAAAGAGCGGAAAATGCAACCGGCCTGCGATAGTTATCACGAACGGCTTGTCGTTGGCGAGAAATGGGGCCAAGACAGCAAGTGAAACCAGAAATGCAAGGAAAGCCAAACAGAATGCGTTGAGGGGACTGCTGAGGAAGCGCCTCCACGTAAGCTCGCCGGCGGATGTGCCCCAGTTTTTGTTGATGGTATTCGCAGCCATAGAGTTCTACAACACGTTTTGGAAATCTACTCGCGGATCGACAACGGCATAAGTTAGGTCTGCCAGCAAAAGGCCTAATGAATTCAAGGCCCCGGCGATAGTTACAACCGCCATTACAACATTATAGTCGCGATTGGCGACCGCTTCGAACATCAATAAGCCCATGCCGGGGATACTGAATATTTTTTCGACTATCACAGATCCTGCGAAAAGGGCAGGCATCAGGGTAGCAGCGATAGTGATTAAGGGTATCAGGCTGTTGGGAAGGACGTGTCTGGTAAGTACGGCAGTTGATGTGAGGCCCTTTGCACGAGCGGCTCTGACATAATCCATGCGGAGGTTTTCCAGAACGGCGGAGCGGACCTGCTTGGCCAGATACGCAAAACCGGTATAAGTCAAGCAGAACACCGGCAGGATCAGATGCCACAATCTGTCGGCAAGCCAGGGAATAAAGGGCAGCTGGTCGGCATTACTACTCGAGAGTCCTGCGGGTGGAAACCAACTCTTGAAGGTGGGGCCTGCAAAATACCCGATAAGCATCCGGCCTACCCACATAATCGGCAGGGACCACAGTATTAGCAGGACCATTGAGCTGAACTTGTCGAAGAACTCGCCCTGCCTGGCTGCCGCCATGATTCCAGTAGGTATTGAGACGGCATAGATAATCAGAAAAGAGATGAAGCTCAGCGCCAGTGTAACCGGCAGTCTTTCCGCGATCAGGCTGATGACTGGCCGGCGGTGCTTTATAGAATCACCGAAATTGAGGCGAACGACGTGCCCTAACCAGTGGACATATTGAACAGGAACAGGCTTATTGAGGCCGTAAAGCTCTTTGCGGAGTGTGTGGATGTCGGCTGAGCCTTGTGGGTTCGTCTGCTCGCCCGGTGCTACAGCCTGGATTGTGGGGTCGCCGGGGGCGATTCTACTGACTGCAAAAACGACTACGGTAATGCCCAGTATGGTCGGGAGAACTAACAATATGCGTCTTAGAACATAAGCTGCCATTAGCGAGGCGTCTCTGCAACTGGTTGGTTGTTATTTTACCTATACCTTTGTTTTGCGAGGGGTACGTACCATTCAAGATAATCAAGTCCTAACTTGTGGATATTGACATTCTCGAACCGGCGGTCGATAAGCCGCAAGGTTGGTCGCGTAAAGAGAAATGTGTACGGCTGCTCATCGTGCAGGATTTTGTGCAGCGCGCGATGAATCTGGTTTCTCTTGTCGTCATCCAAGGCGCAGCGGGCCTGCTCCACAAGAGCATCGACCTGCGAATCGGCAAAACCGACATAATTGCAGCCAGCATCGGCAATCTGTGATGAGTGGAATAATTTGTAGGAATCTTCAACGGCATCGGGCGACCAGCCGGCAATATAGGCGCCAAATTGTCTGTTATTCAGGCGGGTGGAAAAAACGGACCATTCACAAGGCTCAAGCCGGACCTCAACACCAATCCGGGCTGCGCTATCCTTGAGCAGTCTGGCAAGTCTTTCATACAGGGCATACGAGCTGGGATACATGAACCTGAACGTCAGAGGCCTGCCTTGATTATCCCGCAGGCCGTCGTTGTCGGTGTCGGTCCAGCCGGCCTGTTCGAGAAGCTGCACGGCTCTGTCGGGATCGTAGGGCCAGGGCGTAATATTGGGGTCATAGGCAGGCGAAAAAATATAGAAAGGGCCGGAGATTTCCCTGCCTATCCCTTCTAAAAGATGGTCGATTATTGCCTTTCGGTCGATGATGTACGTCATGGCCAGGCGGACCCGGCGGTCCAGGAACGGTTCGGTGGTACAATTCCAACCGATGTAAGAAAACGGCGTGGCCGCAGTCCAGTAGGAAAGACAATAAAACTCCTGCGTGAATGCACTGTCGGCGACAAGCTCGGCGAATTGCTCCGGCTCGGGAATCACTATGTCAACCTCGTGACGACGCAGGGCCTGCACAGCAGCGACCGGATTGGAGATGAAGCGATAGACGATTTTCTTTAGTTTCGGCTGGTCAGCCCAGTAGTTTTCGTTGCGACTCAAGACAAGCTGTCTACCTACATCCCAGCTTTCAAAAACATAAGGGCCGCTGCCTACCGGGTTGGAGATGCGCTTATTGAAATGCTGAGGATTATCGAACCGATAGATGTGTTTGGGGAGGATGCCGGTAGTGCGACAAAAGGAGAGCTTCTCAAGTGACTTGAAATGCGGCTGTTTCAGATGAAACTTGACGGAGCGGTCGTCGAGTTTGGTCACATCGGCAACATCCGCATATTGGCCGGCGACGTTGGCAGCATCTATTTTAGAATTGACTATGGTCTGGAATGTGAATACTACGTCATCGGCGGTCACCGGGGCGCCATCCGAGAAATGAGCATCCTGACGAAGTTGAAAAGTTACTTCAAGACCATCGTTGGAAATCTCGCAGCTCTGTGCCAGATGTGGCCTTAGTTTTGCCTGGTCGTAATCATATACTAAAAGCGGCTCGAAAATGTACGGTATGGTTATCCATGTTGTATAGACATCCGCCTCAGCGGAAACAGGGTTCAAAGTGCGAGGCTCGACTCGAAAGGCCCACACGAGCCAGTCGCCGTCATCCGTGGCCGAACTTTCGGGGTCGTTATGCGACTTGCGAGGTACGGAATTCTCAAGAGTTTTCTCAAGGCGGTTCACTCGCTCATTCAGCCGGTTGAACCGGATGATAAGGAGGATTTGCAGCAAAAGAATTATTATAAGTAGGAAGATTAGAAAGGCGGCCAGTCCCCGGCGACCAATCATAAGACCAAACCTCCATGCTCGGCGGCTCACTTGCGCGGTTACAACAGAAAAAATGCCGGACTGGGCCGGCGTTCAGCGAAGGTTCTTTTATTTCGGCGCAGAACTCTTTGGTGGAGCCGGCAAGGCAAGCGGCGAGGACCGGCTGCCGCCATCTGGATTCTGGCCGTAGTTGAACTTCAGCTTCGTCACCAAATCGCCTGCTGTCGCCGCATCTCCCAAGAGTCTATTATGTTCTTTCTGCAGCTCCGCAAGGTCGTTGTTTTCGACAGCTCTTCGGATGGTTGCCTGGGGTCTGCCCAGGAGCTTGACAAAGCACTTTTCTTCCGTATCAACCATCACCGATGCGAGGTGCTGCTTTGCCGTGTCGCTGATCAAATCGCGCCCGTTGATATACCTCTGTACGACGTATGAATATAGCTGAGCGAAGCGACGAGCGACATCGGGCTTACTCGGATTGGCGGAAAGAGCTTTATCACACAGCACCCGTAATATGGAAGAATCCACAAGCTCGTATTTGACTGTCCAGTCGGCGTAACTGCGGATTCGTACATCGGCCACCTTGAGCAGCAGCCCTTCGGCCTGGGGGTCTTCAATTTTCGCGGCGAAATCCGCCATCAGAGTCAGTATTTCAGGGCTGCTGGTGTCAACTATGGCCGTGAGCCGGGTTGTGATTTGACTTATCAACTGCTGAGAAGCAGCACCTGCCTTGATGAGACTGTCCACCAGGCCTGGATTGGTGGACGCGCGGACTGCCCAGTAACGGACGGCCTGATTCTTGTAATCTAACATCTTGACTGCAAGCTCGGTCTGTCGAGGATCTTTCAGGCCTTCTATCAAAATGAGCAGATTAGTAATAACTTTGAATCGCTTCTCCTCGGCCAGCGAGGCAGTATACTGCAGACCCTGGGCAATGTGTTTGTAGGCGGACTCCGAGAACTGCTGGGCGTACTGTGCCTGGGTCTTTTGCCTGCTCAGGATAATAGTGCGGGTCTTTGCGATTGAGGTGAAATCGGTGGTTCTGACCAAGTCCTGTACTGCATCGGCGAGGAAATCATCGATGATCTTCAAATCCTTGGCATCGAGGACGCCTTTGGCAAGCACCTCGTCAACGAGCTTGGTATTAACGAGGGCATGAGAAGTCGCAGCGGCAAACAAAACAAGAAACAATGCCTGACCAGTAATAACTGCGTGTTTCATTTTCATCTTATAAGCAGTCCCAAATCCGGGGACCTCCCATTATATTATCCAGATTAACCCCAACATGCTTTCTTGTCAAGCGAATTTCGACCGTTAAGGTTTTGTGGATGACTCAGAGGCTTTCGGACTTTCGGCTCCAGAGGGTTCACAACAACATGTAAAAACAACGGACAGACTGTTGAATTTGCCGCACCATGTCTTATCCTAATAGGGTGGACGGGGTGCCTGTGAGTTATTGATTGAGTAACAACCGATAGGAGCAGTAATGATTAGAAAGACAGTTGTGTGGTTGACCATACTGAGCGCGCTATTGCTCTGCATAAAGGTCACGGCAAATACTTCAACTGTTGCTGAACCCAACCAGACACGCAAGGTCGAGCCTAATTCGCCCCCGCCCGTTGAACCGAATATCCCGGCGGTTGCAGAGCCAAAAAAAGAAGCGAGCGAACCCAATAAGCCCAAACCTGCCGAGGGCCAGGAAGCTAAAACAAATGCCGCCGAACCAAATGAGACGAAATTCCCGCTTGCCACGCTGTTTCACAATAAGTGTGCTGAAATTCTGCGAACGTTCGTGAAAGAAGACGGGATGGTTGACTACAACGGCCTGAGACGCAAAAGGCTGGAGCTGAAAGAACTGCTGAGCGAGTTCGACAAGCAGGATCAGAAAGAGTATGAGTCGTGGTCCCGCGAGGACAAGATCGCTTTCTGGATAAACGCGTACAACATCCAGATGCTCAACATTATCACAAACAACTTCCCTATCAAGGCATCGAAGATCCTGAGTATTTTTTGGGGAGCGCATAGTATCAGGCACATAAAGGGAATAATGACCGACTATAAGTTCATGGTCATGGACGAAGAGTTCACACTTGTGGAAGTTGAGAAGAGACTTTTCAGCGGCCAGTTTGATGATCCGCGTATATACCTGGCAATTGCCTACGCCAGTCTTTCGGGGCCGCCGTTGCGAAACGAGCCGTACTATGGATATAAACTGAATGAGCAATTAGAGGAGCAGACCAGGAGATTTCTAACAAGCCAACAAGGATTTGCGATTGACATAAACAAAGGGGTGGTTCATCTGTCGGCTTTATTCCAGCCGGCGTGGCGAGGCAAAGAGTTTGTAAGGAAATTCGGGACGGACAAGAAATTCAAAGACCAACAAACCGAGACTCGTGCGGTGCTGAATTTCATAAGTAAGTATATCCCTGAGCAGGATGTGTCCTTCCTGGAGGTGGGCAATTATTCTGTTGAGTACATAAAATACGACTGGACGGTCAACGACATCTCAAGAGGGCCGTGACCGAATCTGCCGCTCAGACCGGCGCCGGTTTTAACTTGACGGTCTGCGGTCTTTCCATATTATAGTCGAATCGTTTGGGGTTCGGTTTCGGCAAAGACCGTTTATCGGCTGTCAAGAGGATAAAAAGGAGTGGAACCTCAACTGTAAGCTCCACGTGGAGCATTAAAAGTACTCATTATTATTGGGACGAACGAAAATGGCGAAAAAAGTTGCTTGCAGCAATCCGAATTGTGACACCACAAACTATCTTTTCACAAGCGAGTCGGTAACGATGGGCCATCCCGACAAGGTGGCGGACCGCATATCTGATGCGATTTTGGATGCGATGCTGGCCCAGGACCCTTCCAGCAGGGTGGCGTGCGAGACGATGGTGAAAGCCGACATGGCGATTGTCGCGGGCGAAATCACCTCCAAGGCTGTCGTTGAGATTCCGGCAGTGGTCCGCGGGACGATAAAGAAGATTGGCTATGACGACCCGGAACTGGGATTCAACTGCGACAATTGTGCCGTGATTGTTGCGATTGGCCAGCAAAGCCCGGACATCTCGCAGGGCGTAACGGAGGGTGAGGGTCTACATAAGGAGCAAGGAGCGGGAGACCAGGGGTTGATGTTCGGTTTTGCGTGCAGAGAGACGCCTGAGCTAATGCCGATGCCTATTCAGCTTGCACATGCCTTGACGACCCGCCTTGAGAGGGCGCGTCAAAAAAGGATTCTTCCCTGGCTGCGACCGGACGGCAAGAGTCAGGTGACGGTCGAGTACGAAAACGGCAGGCCAAAACACATACACACCGTAGTGGTTGCCGCCCAGCACTCGCCGTCAATTGGCTACAAACAGTTGCGCAAAGAAATAATCGAGAAGGTAATCCTGCCGGTCATGCCGAAGAAGCTTATTGACAGAAAGACAATATACCACATCAACCCGACCGGCCGATTCGTAATAGGCGGGCCGATGGGCGATTGCGGCGTCACAGGTAGAAAGATTATTGTCGATTCCTACGGCGGTCGGGGCCGGCACGGCGGCGGATGCTTCAGCGGCAAAGACCCCACTAAGGTCGATAGAACCGCCAGCTATATGGCCCGGTACGTCGCCAAGAATATCGTTGCAGCGGGCCTTGCCGATATATGCGAGATTCAGGTGTCCTACGCGATAGGGGTGGCGGACCCGATTTCAGTCTTTGTGGACACAAAGGGCACCGCAAAAATCAGTGAACAAAAAGTAAGCGATATTGTCAGAAGGCTCTTCCCACTTACCCCGAAGGGAATGATCAGCCATCTGAAGCTTGCTCGTCCGATTTTCGCCGAGACCTCTTACGGCGGTCACTTTGGCAGAAACCATCCCAACTTCACGTGGGAAAAGACCGACATGGTCGATAAGCTTCGCATGGCCGCAGGCCTCAAGGCCGATAGGTAAGACGATTCTAAAAAACGAGGGTAGGGTGTGATATACACGCTATTTTGGTTGTTGCGTATATTCCTTCCAAATGAGTTTGTCCGGCTATGCGCTCATGATTTCAAAGCTGCCGCCGAGCTAAAGGCTATGGACTTCGATCAACTGACGGCCGCCTTCAGAACCACCGCAGATAAGGACGCGGGTGGTATCTTGACATCATAGTGGCGTACATATTCGGCCCCCGATGACTTTTCGGAGGCCGTTTTTTTCGCTTGGCGGGGGAACTGATAGGCTACACGCCGCCAACAGCAGCAGGAAGATCCGAGCGAGAAGTATCTGTTTTTTTGCTGACGCTTTGGATCCGAGCGGATTCTTTTTCGATGGCCTCAGAAACCTTTTCTGGACTTGGGATGCCCTTTTGGTTCTCGATACGAACCACATGGTTGCAACTATTATAGTAACACATGAGCACCCTTGCCCGTCCGTCCCATTCCATACCATAACGATTGCATTTTGGACAGTAGTATGTCATATTCTTTGCTCCATCACATAAAGAGTTCGTTATTCAATTTGCCTGAAAACCTTATTGAAAACCCTTGGTGTGAATCCTTCGAAGGGTTCAATTCCAATTTTATTATCCATCAGAAATTGGACGGCCTCTTCGATCGGATAGGCTTCTATATAAACAACTTTCTTTATACCCGCATCCACGATGTGGCGTGCGCATTGAAAACAAGGGAACGTATTAACATAGATTGTGCATCCCTCGGCACTTCTTTGGCCCAAGCTTCGTATAGCCCGTTCTTCAGCATGGATTGCTGTGCATAATTCAATGTTCCGGCTGGGAAAGAACCTTGTTCTGAAGTTGCATCTGCAGTGCCGGTTGTCAGATTTCTTCTTATCACATGTCCAAGGTGGTTTAATGGTCTTATGCTTCTTGCCACATTCAGGACAGAAAAACGGGACCATCTTATCAAGTTTTCTTTCTATCACCATTTCTTTATAACACTGCCCATTGTAGCGAGAAAAACAAGATTCCATCCCCACAGGGTTGTCATTGTATCCTACGCTAAGTGGTATCCCATTCTCATCGTTAACGATCAGTGCTCCGACTTTCCTCTTAAGGCAGTGAGAAGCATGTGATTGTGAAACAGCGGTCGCCATGAAAACCTCACGCTGAAAGGGATCGCGAAATTTCTTCTCAGTCTTCATGCCATCGAATTGTCGAGCCAGAGTCTCAGCAAGAGATGACCCGACTATCCTCGCTGGTCCTATCAGTTTATCGTTTTTCAATACATAGTCTGCTTCATAAACACACCGTTGTACACTCTGTCCATAGGATTCATCCTCGCCGGAGTCTCTGCGATCGTCACGCTCAAAGACTTTTTCGTTTAGATACGAGCCAGAATCCTTAATACGCTCCCAACGGATTTTGTAGTCGGCATACACCGCGACGAGCCAGAACTGAGGGAATTTCTGTCTGAGAGCATTAACCTCGCCGATATTTCTGATACCAACTATCACAATCTGCTCCGCGGTATCCACACCTGCCAATGCCAAATCAATCCAGTAGCTTCGATAATCTCCATTCTTTACTTTGTTCGTGGCGAACTCACCCCTTCGTCCTCTGTTGCCAATTTCCTGAAGCTCGGCTCGCCAGTCTTGTCCAAAGTCCTTTAGAGTTGTCTCCGGATGCAATTTTTTGAATTTTTTCTTAATGAAGCTCGAAATAGAGGTTCGTTTGAATCCTTGTGCCTCCAAACCTTTGCTTAGAGTTGTGCAGCCGCTTCCTATGGAGCCCGTTAATCCAATAACAAATGGCTTCTTCGACCCGTCGTTCATAGCTCCCCCATATTAGCTCACACCGAACACTGTCTGTAGATGGGTAAATGTATCCTGTGTTCTTGTCCCAATGTCAAACAAAAACTCAGGAAACCAATGGACTTCTTTATTTGCAAAAAACAGAAAAAGCTTGATTGTTTTTTTTGGGCACGTTATAGTGGTTACCTCGAAAAACGCTCTGTCGCACGGGGCCGATTTTCGATTGATTATTGATAATTGACTATTGATTATTGCCTAGCGACATTTTGTATGAGGCAAATAGTCGATTGAAAATAGTAAATAATCAATTGTTTTGGGGCCGGCAGTATCACGGCGTGGCCGGCTCAAGCCTCCGACAGGGCCAATTCGGGTCCGGCTTCAGTCGGATCTCCGTGACAGACGGGAGCTACAGAAACTTAAAGTGCAACGTTGAAAATGTACAATAAATCAGTTCCACCGCTTTTATTTTTAGATTTTGCGCTTTACTTTTTTGTCGTTACCCGGTGGTGTAATTGGTAACACAGGAGGTTTTGGTCCTCCCATTCCAGGTTCGAGTCCTGGCCGGGTAGATTAAGAAAATCAAATATCAAAATGCAAAAATCAAAAGTATGGAATAGTAATGAGTGAACGGGTTGCGATAATATTAGCTGCCGGCGTCAGCAGCAGAATGAACACGCAATTGCCGAAGGTGCTGCACGAGGTCAGCGGTCGGCCTATGCTGGCATACGTGCTCGATGCCTGTCGGCAGGTGGGGGTGGGCAAGCTGTACATCGTGGTGGGCTTCGGTGCCGAGCAGGTCAAGGAAGTATTTTCCGACATCAAAGATGTCGTGTGGGTCCGCCAGGCTGAGCAACGAGGGACGGGGCACGCGGTCTTGCGCTGCAGACGGCACCTGAAGGATTTCGAAGGCCAAACCCTGGTACTTTGCGGCGACGGCCCGCTGATACGTCCCGCAATCCTGAGAACGCTTATCGAAAAACACGAGGCGGAGCAATCAGCGGCAACGCTGGCGACCGCCGTTTTGGATAATCCCTCCGGCTATGGCCGCATCGTTCGTGATGCCTACGGGAATATGCAGGGCATCGTTGAGGATAGCGACTGCACACCACAGCAACTTGCAATCAAGGAGGTCAACCCAAGTTACTATCTGTTCAATAATAAGATACTGTTCTGGGCTGTGGAGCGGGTCAAACCGGACAACGTTAAGGAGGAGTACTATCTGACGGATGCGATGTCGCTTATTATCGCTTCCGGTCACAAGGTTGTGGCTGTGACAGCGGTTCAGCCGGAAGAGGCGATGGGCGTCAACAGCAGGCAGCAGCTTAGCGTTGCCAGCAAGATTATGCAGCGGCGGGTCCAGCAAGAACTGATGGAAGACGGCGTGACAATCGTTGACCCCGACAACACGTGGATTGACGCTCGTGCCAAGATCGGGCGCGATACGGTGGTCGAGCCGTTTACATATATTCACGGCGAGGTCAGGATTGGCAAGAGTTGTCGGATCGGGCCTTTTGCCTATTTGAGGCACGGCACGGTCATAGGTGACGACGTCGTTTTGGGTGTCTTCACGGAGGTGAAGAATTCCACTTTGTCTGACGGTGTTCGAGCACGGCACCATAGCTATGTCGGCGACGCTGCCGTGGGACGGAATGTCAACATCGGGGCCGGCTCGATAACAGCCAACTACGACGGCGAAAGTGTCAGCCGAACGAGCATCGGCGATAATTGTTTCATCGGTTCCGGAGCAGTCCTGATTGCACCGCTCGTTCTCAAAGATGGGTCGCATGTAAGTCCTGGGACGGTTGTCTCTAAGGCGAACATGAATGAATTAGGAGCCCGTGGCCGCAAGGCAAAAAGGCGTAGACGAAATACAAGGATGTAAAGGCTACAGCGATGTTTTTGAATGATAATTTGAAGATATTTTCGGGAAGCAGCAATCCGGCGCTGACAAGTGCGGTGTGCGATTATTTGGGTATTCCGGTCGGAGGGGCCGATCTTGGCAAGTTTCCGGACGGCGAGAAGTACATACGAGTAGAGGATGACGTTCGGGGCAGAGATTGCTTTGTCCTGCAATCTACATGCAAGCCGGTCGATGAGCATTTGGTTGAGCTTTTGATTTATCTGGACTGTCTGCGAAGGGCCAGTGCCAAGCGCATCACGGCGGTTATACCGTATTTCGGCTACGCCCGTCAGGACAGGAAAGATGAGGGGCGTGTGCCGATTACCGCGAAGATGGTCGCGAATATCATCACGACCGCCGGCGCCGACAGGGTACTGGCGATTGACCTTCACGCCCACCAGCTGCAGGGATTCTTCGACATCCCGGTCGACCATCTGACCGGCGAGCTAGTATTGCGCAAATATTTCCATGACAAGAAGATCGAGCAGTTGACGGTTGTGGCGCCTGATGTAGGTAACATAAAGACGGCATCGCGATACGCCTCCGGCTTAGGTGGAGAGTTGGCCATCGTTCATAAGCGGCGAATAAGCGGCGATCAGGTCAAGGTCGGCGAACTCATAGGAGACGTAGAGGGCAGGAATGTCTTGATGTGCGACGATATTATCGCGACCGGCGGCACGATTTGTGGTGCGGCCACGCTGGTTAAGGACCGTGGGGCGGTGAAGGTATATATAGGAGCTACGCACGGTGTTTTTGCAGGTGATGCGCTCGACCGATTGAAAGAGGCTCCTATAGATGAAGTGGTGGTTACTGACACTATACCGCTTACCGAAGAGGCTAAGGCGGTGCGAAAAATCAAGGTTCTAAGTTCCGCACCTATGCTCGGCGAAGCGATTAAGCGCATCCACAGGAACGAGTCGGTCAGCAGCCTGTTTGGTCAGGTGAATTGAATAGGAACAGTCTGAGTATTACGTAAACTCGGGTTGGGTTTAACGAGTTTTAGTTTTTAGGTGATGATGTTATGGAAAAGACGTTGGTATTAGAGGCGGAACTTCGGGACAACACAGGTTCCCAAGACGCCGCGAAGCTGCGACAAAAAGGGCGTTTACCTGCAATCGTGTACGGACACAAGAAGGAGTCTTTGGCTATTTCGCTTGATGCGCATGACTTTGTGGAGGGGCTTCACCATGGGCACCGCGTGCTGGACGTCAAGATAGGAAAGCAAAAAGAGACTACTATAGTCAAGGAAATCCAGTACGACCATTTAGGCAGAAACGCGATCCATGTGGATTTGATGCGCGTGGATGTTACCGAAACGATCAAGGTGATGGTTCCTATCGAGCTGAAAGGCACGGCTAAGGGAACGCATGAAGGCGGCATAATAGCGGTACATGCAGATCATCTGGAGGTTGAGTGCCGCGTGACGGACATTCCCGATTCCATAGCTGCCTTGGTCAAAGACCTTGGTGTTGGTGATTCGCTGCATGCCGGCGCCATTGAGATGCCGGCTGGTATAAAGCTTGTCAGCTCACCGGAGATGCTCGTGGTGAGCTGTCGTATAGTGGCTGCCGCCAAGACCACCGAAGAACTTGAGGCCGAAGTACCTGCCGCGCCCGAGGTCATTACTGAAGTGAAGAAGACAGAGGAAGAAGGGGAAGAATCTACGGAGAAAGAGAAGGAAAAGGAGAAGAAGTAACAAGCCGGCACAGGGCGAGTGTTTGCCTGACGTGTGGGCCGAGACGTGGAGAACGTAGGTGTGGAAATGGTGGCCCAGAGCGGCGGCGCATGTGAGATTAGACGCAATGGCTGAGGTCAAGATGGTCGTCGGCCTGGGTAATCCTGGGGGTGAGTATGCCGATACGCGGCATAACATGGGTTTTAAGGTGATAGATTCACTGGCCGAGTCGCTTGGGACCAAGGCAACAAGGAGAAAATTCGGCGCTCACGTGGGCGAAGGTGAGTTTGCCGGAAAGAAGGTAATATTGGTAAAACCCTGGCAATATATGAATCGGAGCGGCCAAGCGGTCGCGACCGCGATGGGCTTTTACAAGCTCGACGTTGGTAACTTGATGGTGGTGAGCGATGACATGGCGATTGAGCCTGGTCGGGTTCGCGTCAGGGCCAGAGGTTCTGCGGGCGGACATAATGGGTTGGCCGACATAATTGAAAAGCTCGGCACAGATCAATTCGCTCGCTGTCGGCTTGGCATCGGACAAGTTCCAGGTGCCTGGTCTGTGGACCATGTTCTTAGTGAGCCGACGGAAGAGAGAGCGTCTCTGGAAGATGCCGTCGTCCGGGCGCGTGACGCTGTTCTTTGTTGGATCGAACTCGGCATAGATAATGCGATGAACCGGTTTAACAAACCACTCGAACAAGAAGGACGTGACTCAAAGGGTGGTTCTTCAGATTAGATTTATGAGTTTCGTGGTTTTGCGTTCTCAGTTTTAGGTTTTAGTTTTCGAGTCGGGAGGTAGATAGTTTTGGAAACTGCGACAAAAAAACTTTATGAAGCGATGTTCCTGGTCGATTCCGGCCGAGCGGCGGCAGACTGGGACGGCACACTTGCGACCATCAATAACATCTTAAAGCGTGCCGATGCTGAGGTAGTTTGCCTCCGCAAGTGGGGCGAAAAGAAGCTGGCGTACGATATCGACCACAAGAGCAGGGGCACTTACATTCTTTGCTACTTTATGGCGGATGGCTCTCGTATCACCGGTATTGAGAGAGACGTTCAGCTTTCTGAAAATATTATGCGTGTCTTGGTTTTGAGCACCGAGAATCGTCCGCCGGAGGTTGTTAAGAGGGACATCGCCGGTATGCCCGCTGAAGCGCCGCGGGTTGATGCGCCCAAGGATGCAGAAGTGGTCTCTGTGGCAGAGGCGGTTGTTGCTCCTGAAGAGCTCGAAGATGTGGCGCCGGAGGCCCTCGACACTGATGAGCAAGCCGCCAACCAATAGTGGGTAGCGTCAGAGAAGGATTGTATCCGACGGTTAAATTGCAGGTGTTTTGAAAATCAGAGGTGGGTAGTCAAACAGGGAGTCGGAATATGGCCAGCTTCAATAAGGTATTTATGTTGGGTAATCTTACGCGCGACCCTCAGCTTTCGTATACGCCGAACCAGACGGCGGTCGTCGATTTCGGGCTGGCTACGAACCGCAAATGGACAGCTCCAGATGGAACCCAGAGAGAAGAGACGTGCTTTGTTGACTGCAGGGCGTTCGGCAGGCAGGCAGAGAATATAAACAAATACATGAGTAAGGGCAGACTGATTCTTATTGAAGGAAGGCTGACGTTCGATAGCTGGACGACCCAGGACGGCACAAAACGGAGCAAGCACAGGGTGACGGTCGAGAATTGCCAGTTCCTGCCTGGTACGGGCAGGGGCGGTTCTGAGCAGGCAGGTGACGCTGCCGTGGCGGATTCAGCCGCCCAGCCGCAGACGCCGAGTGGTGATGCCAAGCCGGCCGATGATATCCCGTTCTGATGAGTATGGCCTGTGTCGAAAGCGATTCAAGTCATCGATGAGTGTTGTGAGGTGATAGATGGTAGTAAGACAAAAAACGAAGAGAACCCAATTTGCAGGTGCTCGTGAGCAAACACAGTGTCGTTTTTGCAGGAGCAGCATCAAGTACATTGACTATAAAGATGTCGATACTTTGCAGAAGCTCTTGACCAACCGTGGCAAGATATACTCGCGCAAGCGCAGCGGCAACTGCGCCGGTTGCCAAAGAAAAGCCAAGTCGGCTATCAAGCGGGCACGGTTCATGGGATTACTGCCCTACGTTGCATGAGTTTTGAGTGTTTAGTTTTAAGTTACTCAAACCTCCGGGCTTGGAACTGAATTCAGAGGTGTAGATTATGAAGGTTTTGCTTTGTGAGGACATAAAAAAGCTCGGCTTACTCGGAGATGTCGTCGAAGTAGCTGAAGGATATGCGAGAAATTTCCTTATACCGAGCCATCTGGCAAAAGTCGCAAGCGATGCAAATATAAAGGCTATCGCCAAGGACAAGGCCAAGCGTTCGGAGCAGCGTCTGAAGGAGCGTAAGCGCCTTGAGGCGGCGGCCCAGGCGGTCAACGGTGCCGAGGTCGTGCTCTCAGCCAAGGCCAATGAGCAGGGGGTACTGTTCGGCTCGATAGCAGCCGACCAGGTCGCAGACAATCTGCGCAGGCAGGGCTTCGAAGTGGCTGATGAGATTGTGGACCTGCCGGAGCATATAAAGCATGTCGGCGGCCACACCGTGACGCTCAGATTCGCCGATGACATCACCGCCACGGTCAATGTGGTGGTTGTCGCTGAGCAGGAATCCGAGCAGGTCAAGGAAGATTGAGTCGTGGTTGGCCGCTATTGCGTGACGGCGCCGAGGGAGTCCTCGAACCTCAGCACGTAGTCTTTGTAGAAGATTTCAGCTTCCTTAGCACTTATGTGGTGGTCTCTGTTGACGTCCGCGTCTCTATAGAGAGGGAGCACCACATCATCAGGTAAAGGCATCTCAAGTTTCTTGGCCCGCGCCAAAAGGTTCTCCAGTTTTAACATATACTCTTTGGCGCCGGGATCGACTGTGTAGGTGATCGTTCTTGCGAAAAAGCTTTTTGGAACAGACCCCTCGCCTGCCTGGGTGGTGCCGGGAGATTTCTGCGGGCCGCAGCCGGATGCAATCACTAACAAGGATATTAACGCAATTAACCCCTTTTTCACTTCGTCCTCCTTTCACACAGAAGATAAACTTTTCCGATCCTCAACAGATTCCCTTTCTCACACGCACTAAATAATACATTTCTGCTCAAACCGACGCCAACAAATATATCATACTAATTTACAAATTTTGCGCGCCAGTGAACGCCGGTCCTGCCATTATCAGGCCAGTAGCTTCAGGAAATCTTCTGCGTTTAGCTCAGAGAGGCTATCTACAATTATATCCGCCTTTGCCAACTCCTCTCGCTTTCTTGAGGTTGTAACCGCCACGATGCTCATACCTGCGGATTTGCCTGCCTCTACCCCGGGTATGGCGTCTTCTACAACAACACAGCGATTTGGAGGTAGACCGAGTTTCTCCGCGGCTTTGAGAAACGTCTGCGGCGAGGGTTTGCTTTCGCGAACGTCTTCCTTCGTGACGCATACATCGAAATACCGGCGGGCATGCAAACGGTCAAGCAGCAGATCGAGGTTGGCTCGCGGCGCGGATGAACCTATCGCCACTAAAAAACCTTTGCTCCTCAAATCATTAAGCAGCGGCTCAACCCCATCCGCCAGAAACAGTTTATCGGCGATCAGTTGGCGGTAACGTTGCTCCTTCCAGTCGCCCATGCGGTCAACCTCCTCGGCGGACACGTTCTGACCAACCAGCATTGGAATTATCTGATAGTTCTGCATGCCAAAGGTATCATGGAAGAATTCATCAGTCATCCGAAGGTTCTCTTTGTGGGCCAAATCGTACCAGGCCTGTTTGTGCGCCCAGGCGCTGTCGACAAGCACACCATCGAGATCAAATATTACACCCATTCTGCTGTCGGAGGTTGTTGTACGCATCAAATCTGGTTTTCGTGAAAGACGTTTCACCAAATATTTCCTCAATTATATATTCCATAAAAGCCGATCAGCCGCAAACTCTTCGCGGCAAAGAGGCCATATCTTATCGGTCAGCCGACCTGCGTCAAGAATTATGCCCGAGTCTGGCCCGGTGATCTACGGACCTCGGCGTAATCTCGATGAGTTCCATCAAGTCGATAGCCGCAAGTCGCTACGACTAACGACCAGATTCTTTTTGTAGGCCGTCTTGTTTAGTAGAGTTAAAGCACACAAGGGAAATGACTATCAGACCGGCGCCGGCTGCGAAAAGTGCAATCTTCTTCCTGGGTTCTGTACAACGGACAAGCCAATCCGGCACTTCCTGCTTTTTAAGCTCTACGGTCGTCTCTTTCAGTAGCGCCTTTCTTGCGGCGGCAAGCTCGGCGGCCCTGGCTCTGGGATAAACAGCGTTGGGGTCTGCGTAAGCAGTCCCAAGCGTTGCCGGCGCCAGACGTTTGGCGAGGGCCGGGTCGCTTTCCAGTTGCTTTAGCAAGGCATCATAATCGCTGTTGAGTGATTCCAGCCGGCTCAATACCTTCTCGCCCCGCACGAGCAGTTGCCTGCTGCGGTAGTACTGCATCAAATCATCGCTGAGAACCGACATCGCCACCGCAGCAGCACCGATGCTGAAAAAAACCGTGAAAAAAACTACCTGCAAGATATTCGGTCTGTGCATAAACGCCAGCGAAAGTCAGTGCTCAATCCTCTATCCTTCAAACAAAATCAAAAAACCCCGCAGCGCATCCTTTCGCCACGGGGCAATGAAAAAGCCTGTAATACGAATATTGGACGGAAAAATTCCCAAGCCGTCCCCTTGTCTGCCTTATTTTTTCGGGTTCGCCGGCGGCTTTGCTGTCTGCGGCTTCGGCTGGATCGAACTGGCCGAAGTCGGAACCTGTACGACCACACCAAGCCGACCCAGCACACCTGCGACATCCGGCTGGTTCGGATTCAACTCAAAACTTCGAGTCAAGTACTCCTTCGCACGCACCTTGTCGCCGGCATCGTAATAGTAGAAACCCATGTGCTTATTCGCCTCGGCGGAATTCGGTGCCATGCTCAGCGCCTGCTTAAAACAAGTAAGTGCGTAGTCGCTAAGTTTCTGATTGCTGAACTCCTGGCCGAGCTTTAGCAACTCCCTCACCGAACCCGATGCCTGGGCTATATAATTACGTGCGTATTGCTCTGATCTCGCCGCATTACCTCGATCCGCCTGTAGCTTAACCACTCCTGCCTGAGTTGCTCTGTGCGCAGGATCGAATCCAAGCGCGATGTTATAGTGATACTCCGCCTTAGCCCATTCTTTCGAAGTGTGGTACAACGCGCCAAGTTGATAGTGCACATCCGGATTCTCAAACTTCTTATCCAGCTCCGCAAGCAGGTCTGCTTCGCCCATTTGGCTCAGCGCAGGCTGAACCTTTCTCGTCGTCCCCGGCTGGGCCGGCCGAGTCCGCTGACCTGAATCAGCGCAACCCCCAGACAACAATGTGACAAAACCCGAAAGCACACAAACCACAACTACGAACGTGGCCTCAACTACTGTGCCCCTGTGCCCGCCTGTCATTTATCGCCTCCATACAACAGTGACAAAGTGACCACTGCCCTGAACGTTACGACATGCATCTGAGTCGGTATTCTGTCAACTCGAAGAATTATTTTCAAGCAAAAACTTTAGAGAATCGTGTAAATTCACAACACCTATCGCCATCTGTCAGAAACACAACAGGTTGCGTCAAAGACGACCACAAACTTTTGTAATAAAACTTCCCGTTCCATCGACTATTATATTGACGACACAATTCACTTTGCTCGTGCGTACGCAAAGTGAGGTGCCTATAAATACCAACAATGAGGTGCCACGGTTGCAAATACTTGACTGGCAGGCAATCGTCGAGAAGCACGGCCCAGTCGTCTGGCAAACCGCGTACAGGTTGCTGGGTAACCACACAGACGCAGCGGATTGTTTCCAAGAGACTTTCCTGGCTGCGCTCCAGGTCGCGCAAAACCAGACGGTACGGAGCCTTCCGGCTCTCCTGACGCGACTGGCCACGACTCGTGCAATAGATAGGCTGCGCCAGCGTGCTCGCCAGGTGAAACCCCGATGTATCGGGGCTGAGCCGGAGAACTGGGATGGCATCCCAACAGACGATCCTGAGCCGGGGACAAACGCTGAGACTCACGAGCTGGCCTGCCGGCTAAGAATGGAACTGACAAAACTGCCGCCACTCGAAGCCAAGGCTTTTAGCCTGCGGTACTTAAGTGATATGAGCTACCGCGAAATCGCAAAAGAGCTGGGCATCACAACTACTTCGACCGGCGCGCTGCTGCACCGTGCAAAGGCAAAACTACGGCAATATATACAATCAGTTACAAAAGAAAAAAATAATGAGGTTGTCCTATGAAAGACAATAGCGACCCCCTGGCAAGAGCAATCGAAAACCTCAAGGACCAACAAGTTCCCGACGGGCCACCCCAGGCTGTCGTTGACTCAACCATCCAAAAGCTCGCCGAGGCGGCCCACCAAAATAAATCCCTGGAACCAAGACGACTCAGTCTGCTCGAAAAAATAAGGAACACCGATAACATTATAAAGCTTACTACAAAGATCGCCGCCGTGGCGGCCGTTTTGGTCCTCGCTGGTTATGCCATAGGCCGATTCACGGCGCCAAAACCGCCGGACATCCGGCAACTGCGTGATGATCTCGAACAATCGCTGGCGGCCCGTCTAATTCCGACGATTCGTCAAGATTTGCTTGAAGAAACCAACCGCCGCCTGCAGTTTGCCCTCGCACTAACCTCCGCCGAGCTCACCGAGCAGTATCGCGGCGATCTGAACCGGTTCGCTGTTCAAACCCTTATGGCTTCAAACACCGTCACCAACCATCTATTAACACAACTCATCCAGTCTATCAATGCCACCCAGACACAAGACTTGCGGCGCGTCGCTGCGGCCCTAAATCAAATCGAAATGAACCGACTGAAAGACAAGACCCAGCTCGCAACCGGCATTCAGACCCTCGCCTACCAAACCGAAGACGAGTTCGTGCGCACCAAACAAGACGTAGTGCGTCTGCTGGTCAGCGCCAAGGATGCCGGCCCGGGTCCGGACGCATACGAAAGCCCAACCACCCCCAATGAAAGGAGCAAAGAATGAAGACCTTCCTCAAATTCAACCTTGTACTGGTCGGCCTTGCTTTCGCCGTGACAAGCTCAGTTTGGGCCGGGGAAGAATCCGCACCTGTAACTGCTCCCGCCTCTCCAGCAGTTACAGGCCCCCAGGAACCAATTTCCACATCACAGCTAACGGCTGTCCCCACCGCTGAATACCGCTTGATAAACCGCTCTGCTGATTTGCGAATTGGCAGCGTCGGCAAAGTTGCCGTAATCCCTTCCGCTGCGACCAAGGCCGACCAGCTCACTACGCTAACCGAGGACATTGGCATAATGTGCCGCATTTTCGACAAGAAACTTGCACAGGAACATCTTATCCCCGCCGATAGCGATGAGATGACTCGTATACACCTGCGCTATAACCCCGACCCGTGGCGAAACTTGACATCCCTCCTCGGAACAGCCGACAGCCATATAACAAAAGGCATCTATATCGAAGGCTATGGGACGCTTTTTCTCATGAACGTTGTCTTCCCCCTCTCAGCCCCGCCGCAAATTGAACAGGATAAGCCGCCTCAGGAACAGGCCGATACGGTGTGGACCGAGGCAAAACGCGAAATGTATGAACCCCCACGTGCCGACACCGCATCCACACTCGTCAAAACAATAATAGTCAAGTACGATCCTAAGAAAGTCGAGCAACTCAATAAAACACTTACTAAATCGCTCGTTCACGTCGCAAATATACGAGACTTAAAGCCGACCGACTGGGTAACAGTGATGGTCAGAGGTAGCGCCCCCGCCCCTAACGTTCTGCTCCAAACCACGGAAACCAGATCCAGTAAATTTAGCACTATCGTCCCCAGAACCGGTAGCAGCACCTCCACCGCACGGACCCCCTCACGACCGACGTCCGCCGGTAGAAGAATTGAGCGGTTCGCTCCACCAGCGACAGTACTGACAATCCGCGCCCGCAAAAGTGATATAGACAACCTTTCGCAAAAGAAAATCGACGACAAGGAATTCCAAAAATGCATTCAGACTATGACGTACTGATCCTGAATCTATGCGTTCTATTTCTATAGGAGTCAAAAATGATGCCTTCTATCCAAAAAGCAAGTTTGTTTATCGTCCTCGCAATGAGCGCCATGTCCCTAACTCAAAATGCACAGGCGCCGCCACTAGACGCAATAACCGAAGCCATGTCGGCTGCGAATGAACTGGCCTCACAGACTGATGAGCTTACAAAACAACGGGGCCAGATAATCGCTCTTGAGGATCAACTGGCAAGAAAACAAGCGGATGTGGCGTCTTCCCGAGCGGCAATCGCAAGTGACCAAGCCGCCTATGCTCAAACTAAAGCACGAAACATCGGCCTTAACGGATTCAACGATTCGGTCGGCGAAACGCTCCTGTTCGTACCGGCCCCGGAAACAAAACCTCAGGACCAGGCTTTGATAGCCGAAGACACCAAAATCATGTCCCGCATCCTTTGCAAAACACTACGCGAAGCGAATCTGGGCTCGTGGAAAAACCCCTATCTGGCACAATTCGGTAGGTTTAGTGAGACGTTTCTGGCAGGAACCGGCCGCGACAAAGTAGACGCCCTCTATATAGATGGCTTTGGAACCATTTTCTTTATGGAAGTAGACTTCCCACTCGCGCCGGGCCCCCAGTCACAACAGGCGGATAAATCCGAAGAGAATACCGATACAGTCTGGGCAAAGACTAAACAGGAACTGTACGCCCCAGAACAGATCAAATGGCATGCGCTTCAGAGCCAACCCAAAGAAGAATATGACGCAGAGAAAGTCGAAACCTTACAGACCACACTTATTGCCGCTCTCAAACATGCAACGAACATACGCTGCCTGAAGCCGACCGAGTGGATAATTCTCGTCGTTAAAGGAAACGACGGCGCTGCGGAGGAGATCGGTGTCGAATATAGTTACACCCTGTCGCCGATGGCTCTTAGCTACAGCGACAGAGCGACGACAGGTGAGCAAGTTGGATCGCAGAACACCACAGCGAGCCGATTTGGAGCGTCCGCCGCCGCAATCCTCCTCGACCAGCAGGTGAGTCTTATAATTCGCGTCAGAAAATCCGACGTTGACGGTTTTGCTGCAGGCAATCTCAACCTGGACCACTTTACAAAAAAGGCTGAGGTTCTAAAGTTGAGCGCCATTCCTACACCTTCGGATACACCCAACCCCGAACCGGCCTCCCGCTTTTGAAAGATGATGTAAACTGTACACAGACCAACCGGTCCCCAGACTTCGTTAAGCCCGTTAATGCGACACATGATACCGGAGCGCCGGCTCGAGCCAGACTATATATCGAGGTTCTGTACTTCCAGCGCGTGGTCGCGGATGAACTTACGCCTTTTATCGACATCGTCCCCCATCAGGATACTGAAAAGTCTGTCCGCCTCGCCGGCATCGTCAAGCCGAACTCTCAACAACGTCCTTGTAGCAGGGTTCATCGTTGTCTCCCAGAGCTGATCCGCGTTCATCTCGCCGAGCCCCTTGAACCGTTTTATTTCAACGCCCTTACCACCGATTTGCCGTACAGCCGCACAGACCTCTCCAAGCGACGCAACCTCGTAAACGTCTTCGCTGTTGATTAGTTGAAACTTCGTAGGTAAAGCCTCTCCTGAGACCGCCTTTTCCGCCTTGAATAGAAAGTCATTCAGGTCCAGTTCGAATTCTGCCCTGAGCTTCTCGTTGATCTGATTGATACGCGCCACCTCATGCAATTCCTCAGCCACGATTCCCTCCTCCCCATCGGCCTGCTGACCATCCTTGGGGCCTTCCTTGCCCTCTCCAAGCTCGTCAAGCCGTTTTTCATAATCATCAGCATCAAAGAACACTTCCACCTTACCCTCAACACGAATCATAAAGCACGGCAGGCCGCCCTTGGAAGGATCATAATGCTCCTTTACAAATTCTGTAAAGTTGATCCCCCGTCTGGCCAGGACCGCTATGATTCGCTCCATATCCGAAAGGGCCTTAACAAGACTCACAAGCTCCTTATCCGCCACCGTTCGTTGTGAGCTTCGCGATTTGTCTGCTTTCTCCTGTTTTCTATCTGCTGTCTTCTGAGTTTTAACAACAAGCTGCGTTCCCTCCAGCCCCCTGCTTACCATACGCTTGCGCATCTCGCTTTCCGTCAGGACATACTCTGACTTCCTCTGGCCTTTGAACCTTACCTCATATAGCGGCGGCTGCGCAACGTAAATCAGGCGATTGTCGAGCAACTGAGGCATCTGCCTGAAAAAGAATGTTAAAAGCAAAGTCCTAATGTGCGCGCCGTCCACATCGGCATCAGTCATCAGTATTACCTTGCCGTACCGGCACTTCTCCACATCAAATTCATCCACCCCAATACCGGTCCCTAAAGCGCTTATCATCGTCCGAATCTCATCGTGCGCGAGCATCTTCTCCAGACGAGCCTTCTCGACATTCAGAATCTTGCCCTTTAAAGGTAATATTGCCTGTATATTCCGGTCCCGTCCGGCCTTGGCCGAGCCACCGGCTGAATCTCCCTCTACAATGAAAATCTCGGTCGATGCCTTCTCTTTGCTGCCGCAATCCCACAGTTTACCCGGCAAATTTGCGCCGCTTAACGCACCCTTACGCCTTGTCAGCTCCCTGGCCTTGCGCGCGGCTTCACGCGCCGCAGCCGCCTGGATAGCCTTATTCAAAATCCTCTTCGCCTCCGTCGGATGCTCCTCAAGATAGTGACCCAACTGCTCATTGACCGTCGTCTCCACGAAACTACCCACCTCAGGATTCGTCAACCTCACCTTCGTCTGGGCCTCGAAATGCGGGTCCACCAGCCGCACCGCAACAATCGCGGTAAGCCCCTCTCTTAAGTCTTCGCCGGTAGTCGCTTGGCCTTCCTTGATCAAGTTATTCGTGCGGGCGTAGTAATTCATCGTCCGCGTCAGCGCAGTCTTGAAACCCGAAAGGTGCGTCCCGCCGTCTATGTTGAGGATGTTGTTTGCGAACACAATAATGTTCTCGTTATACCCATCGTTGTATTGCATCGCAGCTTCACAAATCATCTTACCTTCGGGATCGTTCTTCGACATGTAGATTACATCGCTGTGAAGGACGTTCTTACCCTCATTCAAGTGCCTTACAAAAGCCCGAAGACCCTCCTCAAACTTGAAAACCTCTTTTTTCTTTAGTCTGTCGTCCCGGAAGGTAATCTTCAATCCGGCATTGAGGTAGGCCAGCTCCCTCACCCTCTTTACAAGCGTATCGTATGAATATTCGGAGTCGCTGAATATCTCCTCATCGGCCAGGAAAGTCACCTTCGTACCCCTTTTAGTGGCAGGCCCTATTTCCTTCACCGGCCCCTGCCTCTTTCCACGTGCGCACTCGAAATGATAGTGCTTTCCATCCCTATAGACATCTGCCTCAAGCCATTCGCTAAGAGCATTTACGACACTGACGCCCACTCCGTGCAGTCCGCCCGCCATCTTGTAACTGTCCTGGTCGAACTTTCCTCCTGCATGAAGCGTGGTCAGCACCACCTCCAGAGCGCTCACCTTCGCCTCTTTGTGTATCTCTACTGGGACCCCCCTTCCGTTATCTTCGACCGAGCAGCTGCCATCCACCTGGATTCTAACCTCAATCTCATCACAGACTCCCGCCATCGCCTCGTCAATTGAGTTGTCGAGGACTTCATAGACCAGGTGATGCAGCCCTCCGCTGTCACGACCGCCGATATACATCTCGGGCCGCTTGCGGACAGCATCTATCCCGCCAAGTATTTTTATGTTGCTTGCATCGTATTTATGCGATTCCATATTGATTCTCGGAATGAACCTGTTTATTGGGACTGACTTGGTCGTTTATACTACGCGATGTGTTGCCGGTGCAAGACGCCGGTTTCCCGAATTCTCGATCTTATTTTTTCAGAATAACGCTAACCTCACTCACTCCAGTACGACCAAGTCGGCCCTGCAGCTTCGCCAAAAGCTCATCGCTGCACAACCTTAGTTGGTATGCGTATATCGGCAGGTCCACCTGCACCTTTATCACTGTCCCCGAAATAGCCACGACCTGACAGTGCTCGCACAACTCCGCCGGCACAATCTCCCGCCATAGCACACTGACACGCGCAAGCTTCTCCTGGTTATTACTCAGTGCACCACCGAATACCTCCGCTAAAGTATCACCCAACCGAACGGCCTCACGTCTCATACCATGACATGATGCACGACTCAGCCCACGCGCATACGAGAAATCTCGATCCGTCAACATCTCTACCAATCAGCCGAGGTTAATCGGCATCAATACGTAAAGAAAATCAGCGTCGCTCTTGATAACTCCTGGACGGTCAGCTTGACCTAACTCCATCTCAAAATCTGCAGCCCGAATGACGCGGAGAGCATCTACCAGGAACTGTGGGTTAAAACCGATTTCTATGGGGTCGCCCTTGTAAGTAATCTGCATAGTTACTTCTGCATCTCCAGTTTCGGGCGATCCACCAGAAAATACAAGTGTATTACTTCCGATTGATAGCTTGACACCTTTTGATTCTTCGCTTGTCAACAAAGCGGCTCGCCTAACGGCACTTAGAGTTTGCTGCGTAGATAGTGTTATCTTTTTATCGTAATCCTTTGGTACGATATCCTCATACTTCGGGAAGTTGCCCTCAACAAGGGTCGAACTGATAACTATATTACCGCATCGTATAAGGACCTGATTATCGACCAGCCTAACTGAAACCACATCTTCGCTATGCAATGTAATCTTTTCGAGAATTGCCATTGTCCTCGACGGGACGATTATCTTCTGTTTGGTAAAAGCATCCGAAGCTGCGCCTTGCAACTCCACACGGGACCTTGCCAGACGCCTGCCGTCTGTTGCTACGAGGAATAGCTTCTTACCCTTGGCTTCCCACAAGACGCCGTTTATGGCGTATCGGCTGCTTTCCTTCGCTGTAGCAAACAAGCACTGAGTAGCGCCGACCTGAAGATTTTCGAGAGTAACCTCGATATCTGCTTTGCCCTCTTCGAAGACGGGAACCTTCGGAAACTGCTTTGGGTCCTGCGTATAGAGTGTGAATTTACTATCCGCGCCTCTTATTTCGCACGAAGTCTCGGTTACTCCGAGCACCAAAACGTCCTCTACGCTCTCTCTTACAATTGCTGAGAGGTGATCCGCTTCAACTACGACCTCACCTTCCGTAGCCACCTCAACCTCAGGCATCGTAAACGTCAACCCTACTTCAAGGTTTGTCGCGCTCAAACTCAGACTTTTGTCGGTGGCTATAATACGAACGCACCGCAATATCGGCTTAGGTGTCCGCGCTGGAACAACCGACCCAACCAATCCAAGTGCCTCAACAAGAGCTGCCCTATTAAAGGTAACTTTCATAACCACGCCTTTAAAAACTGACTCACAATTAGCACGGCTCATTGAAACGATACATACGACGTTAGTTTACACCAACTACAAACAACGGACAACTTCTTTTGTCAACAGGTTACTTGGTAATATGATACTATTTTAGTCCATGCCCAAGTGAACATAGAGCTACGCTATCATATCTGTAACACAACCTAACGCTCAACTAATTGTTTTTGAGGGTAGATGATACGGTTGGTAGTAGAGTTATAATAATTAGGAAATCTTAGTAGTAGAAGCCGTATGTAGCTATATTTTGTTTGTTCTATTGCTACGTCTCTTGCAACTTTATGTGCCAAAAGAGGATACAGCGAGTGCCGCTTGTTGATGGCTGTGTATAAACTGTTATATTTTAAGTTAGTATTGGTAGGGTGCTCTTAAATGCTCTCTTGACGGATAATCGTTTGATACCTTACTCTACGAAATTTAACAGTCTTACTGACCGATTCTTCATGGCTTTGTTGCGTGTACCGTCCGGTTACATGGGTGCCCCGAGAGGGTGCGGCGCGTGGTCGGGAATCCATTTCAGGCGGTATGTAATCGCAATGTACAAAGTATTTTTGTGAGGTCAAGTAAGGGTTTAATAGGTGGAAATACACAAAGACAAGTTGAAAATAGGTCAGTTTTATGTAGGCCTTGACATCGGTAGTGCTGGCGTGCACTACGTTGTACTCTCTCAGGATAAGACCGTCTACTACTCCGCCTGTCCATTATTACACTTTGCCAACCCTATAGGAGCAATCAGAGAGGCCTGGGCTGACGTGCTTGCACGGTTCGATGCCGATAGTATCGTCAGCACCGCGTTTACAGGCAGCGGCGCCGAAAATTTCCCAAGCATCATGCAGCCCGTCACGTACGTACATGACACGGTTGCAATTCCAAAAGGCGCTGAGGTAGCTGCCCCTGATGCGAAGTATATCTTCCACATCGGAGCTAAGGATGCCTACTTCTTCGACCTGAGCGTAGTCGCAGGCAGAAGGGTCATCCAGGAGTGGCACGCGGGAACCAAGTGTGGCGGTGGCTCCGGCACATTGGTAGAAAAACAGTGTCGCAGGCTGTTCGAGGGAGAGGTCCTAAAACCCGTCCATGTGGACACTGCGAATGCCGCTAACCCCGCAGAATGGGAAAGCATCCGCGTTCATAACAGACGCAAGCTCCAAGCTCATCTTGAAGAAATGTTTAGGCGGGCGGAGTTGGATGCTGCACACTCAGCCGACCCAAGCGAGTTCCTTGCGAGGTGTGGTATCGTGGTCCAGTCAGATCTTATCCACAAGCAAAATGAAGGCGCTTCACGAATCGATAACCTTGCGGGCCTTTTCAAAACTGTCGCTCGAAACTACAGAGTAGATGTTCTCGGTGCCAGGCAACTTACAACTCTGCTGAAGGGCGAACAAGCTGTAGCAACCGGCGCTGTGATGGGAAATAGCCTCATTCGGAAGAATCTCGCCACAATGCTTGGTTTTCCCATCGACCTGCCCGCTGAGTACAACAACATTGCAGCAATCGGTGCGGCACTGAAGGCAATAGAGGAGTCCAACCGCTTTGTGTTCCAACTTGACCAGCTCGATAAAGTTGCTGAATGCAGTCGGGAAAAGAGAAAGGTTTCACCTCCGCTGTCCGCCTCACTAAGTAAGCTGCATGAAATCAATGCAGACCTGCGGGAAGACATCCCGCCGGGCACGGAAGTCGTCCTCGGCATTGATGGTGGAAGCACCACGACAAAAGGTGCTTTAGTCGAGATTCAGACAGGTCGACTTCTCGACAAGCTCTATATTAAAACCCACGGCAATCCAGAGGAGTCGCTCAAGCGCGTACTTCGATACCTCGGTCGTCATAAAGACAAAGTAATAGTGCGCGGCGTCGGTGCCACCGGCTCCGCCCGCAAATTGTACGAGAAAATACTCGTCAGCAAAAAGAAGGCTGCGCTTCTCATCTCGCAAGGCGTCGAGCTTACCGACCGCATTACCGACGAGATCACCTGCCATGCCCTTGGTGTCAAACACTATGACTCGCAGATCGACACCATCTTTGAAGTGGGCGGCCAGGATATGAAATTCACCAGCTTCGCGCCCGACGGTACGGTCAGGGAAGCAAAGATGAACTACAGTTGCCAGGCCGGCTCCGGTCAAACCCTCGAAAACATGGCCGACGTCATCGGTCTCAACGTAGAGGACTCTCTCCAGGATTATGCTCTCCGCGCCGAGGCCGTTCCCATCATTGACTCGACATGCGGCGTATTTATGGAAATGGATGAGAACCGTCTCATTGCAGAGGGCTTCCCAAAGGACCAGATAGCCGCCGCCATCGTTCGTGGTACGGCAACCAGCTACTACTTTAAGTTCGTGGGCGGCGCACAGCATGTCGGCCAAAAATGCTCCGCACAGGGAGGCCCGGCGCTCGGTAGGGCGTTCCTTGCGGCGATGGCACAGGTAACAGGCAAAGAAATCCATGCCTACCCCCATAGAGAAATGTTCGGAGCGTGGGGCCAGGCCCTCGATATTATTGCTCGTATCAAGCAACTCCAGACCCAGGGATGCAGATACGACTCTGCGTTTAGAGGCTGGGCCATCGTTGACATGCCGTTCCGTAAACGCAAGGTCTCCTGTCGGGAACTATTCGTCGGCAAATCCTGCGGCATTAGAGATTGCCAACTGGAAGTCTTCTCTATCGAGGATGATGAGATAGTTACAGGCGGGTTCTGCCCGAGAGGCAACTCGGAGGCTGTCAAGAAGCCAACGACCGACTATGTTCGTAAGTACCACCAGATGTACGAAAAGCATTTCAAACGTCAGGGCTGTTTACTAAGTGAGATCGATTCTGCAGAACCGCAAGGTCCTACCGTAGGGATTAAGCGGAGTACAGCAACGCTCGGTGAAAAGGGAATGTGGAGTGCGGCGCTGCTGAGAAACTTGGGCTTTTACCCGGTAGTCTCCGGCGTCAGCGATAGAGCAATCGCGACCGTCGGCGTTGACAAGTCCCGCACCGAGTTCTGTATAGCAAGGAAACTCGTCACAGGTCATGCCGCCCTGCTGAACGAGCACCCTGCCATCGAGTACCTTTTCAATCCGAGCTTCATTGAAGATAGAAAGCCTGCCCCGCCCGACCTCAAGTACTGCATTTATACCGAGTCTGAGGGTTACGTGCTCAACGATGTCCTGTCGCTCGATAAGAATAAGCAGATAAATCCGATCCTGCATTTCGGCGACAGGCCATTGCTTGTCCGCGAGCTGAAACGTGAGTTCGCACGTATAGGCTTTGTGTTCAGTTCCGCGCAGATTAAAACCGCTATCACCCACGCCGAAAAGGCTGAGGACGAGTTCAAGAAGGAGATTTACGACGAGGGCGAGAAGTTCCTCAAACGTATTGAGGCGGCAGACACCAAGGCCTATGTCGGCATCGGCAGAGATTATGTGCTGCTCGACCCAGAGGCAAGCTCTAACTCCGGTGCGATGTTCTCACAGGTCCGCGGCCTAGACTACATTCCGCAAATATACCTCGAACAAAAATTTCTTGATATGTCGATTGATGAGATAGTCACTAACGAGTTCTGGGTGGAGTCTGTCAAGATTCTCAAGGCTAATCTCTTCGTAGCGGGCCATCCTAATCTGTTCGCGATAAGGATGATAAACTTCGCCTGCGGTCCCGACAGCCTCAAGCTCTATCAGGAGCAGAAAATTCACCAGGCCGCCAATAAGCCCTTGCTTGTCCTCCTGACTGATGCCCAGACTAACAACGCACCGTTCGTGACAAGGACGGAGGCCCACGAGCGCGTCGTCAATCAGTGTAGTCCTATTGCCTTCGATATGGGCAGGCTTAAGTCGGTTTCTGCCGACACGTTCGACAAAAGAATTTGGCTGATACCTTATATGGGTGACGCCAGCAACGTCAGCTCCGCAGGCCTGAGATACTTCGGCATAGATAGCACGGTGCTACCCACAAATACCCAGCTCGGCTACGAGATCGCCCGCAAGCACATCTACACCGAGGTCTGCCATCCGCTCAAGGGCGTAGTCGGCGACGCCATTGGTTTCCTCAAAGAGCAAATAGACAAAAAAGGCAAGGAGTATGTCGAAGATAATTTCCTGGTTATGCTGCCGACAACAAGCGGCCCGTGCAGATTCGGCAAGTACACCGAGGTGCTGAGGAGCTTCATGGATGACGAGGGTCTGGGCAAAGTGCCGGTGGTTGGACCTTCTTCTGAGGCGGACTATATCGATATTCCCCTGCCCAGCAGTCTCAATTCCTTAGCCAAAGTCAGGATGCAGCAAATGCTATTCAAGGGCATCGCTGCGGCTGACCTTCTCGATGATATAGTTCGTAGATTCCGACCGTACGCCCGCGATAAGGATGCAGTCGAGCAGCTTAGAGAGAAGCGTTTGACCACCCTTACCGAGGTTGTGCAGGCCGGCGCTCGCACAGAAGAGCTCGTTAGGTGGGGTCGACAGACCGTCTCTTTGTTCAAGTCGCTGCCGTTAAGCAGTCATCAGCGGTTCCCTCTGGTCCTGTATATAGGCGAAATCTACATGCGCCAGCACGATCCATACACCAACTTTGTAATAAGACAGTTGGAGGATGTCGGGCTGGAGGTTGTTAGGGACCCGATAACTGACTGGCTGTTATATGTCAACGCCATGAACCTGCGAAACTCCAGGCGGGACGCGGGCTTGGGCATTAAAGACAGGGATGTGCGACGAGCTATCCGTCAGGCGGGCAGGTTCTCCAAGTCGCTTCTCAAGCGTAAGTACATGTCCTACGTCGAGCATAAGATTGCTCAGCCGTTCCACAAGGTTCTTGAGGGCAGGCATGTCCTGCCGCCCCCAATAGAGATGGTTGAAACTCTTGAGAAGCGTCACGAATGGCATGGCGCTATTGAAGGCGAGTCGCCTTTAAGCACTGCGATCGCCTATTACTTCATGAACGACCTCCTGAGCCCTGCAGGTGATGCCTACATCTGTGGAATATTTCATATCGGTCCATTTACCTGTATGCAGGAAGGTGTCGCCACAGCAAAGATAGAGGGTATGGCCAAGGAACTGCGTAAGAGTAAGCCCGATCTTGTCTTCCCGATTATCCACGCCTTCTTCGGTGATTCGCCCAGCGCTAACCTCGACGCCGAGATAGCCGTCTTCCGTGAGCAGTGCTACCAGAAGAGAGAGCTTCTTAAAGCGAAGTATAGCCCTATTGCGCCGCACAAACAGCCCCGGACTGCGGGTTCGAAGCCCACGCCGATTGTAACTGTCGATACTCACCAGACACTCGACCGCAACCGCTCGTCCGTATAAACCATTGGACCAGATCGAACTTTGACTGCTTACTGGGAAGGGTTGATTTTTGCGATTTGGTATTTGATTTTGCTTGCCCGGTACCGTACCCACACGCGTGTATTAAACAATGTGGGTATCCACTTCACTCCAGTGACCGCAACCCATAGGAGTCTACTGCTTTGATCGGCCACAACTGAATGTGTTTACTGGAGACAAGTGGATAGCCCTATTAAACAATAACAAAGGTAATGGTTGCGTTTTTCTTAATTCTTCACTCGTCTGTCGTCTTTCGCATTACATCCTATGAAATATGAAGGACTTATAAGAGTGCTCTCTTGGCAGCCTATGCGTCAAATTGACAGTACTATAGGCCGCTGTCAGGCCTAAACTGTCACAAAAGAACCCATTTTCTGGGGCGTACCCTGCGTTCGTCTTTTGGCACACCTTTTGCATAGTCTGTATTTAGAACGATGACATTAAAGCGAATTTTGGGGCTTGTTACCCCAACTTCCGCAGTTGGGTTAGTTGCAAAACGTGCAATACGCCGCCACGCTGCACTGAGTGAGGCGGCGTATTCTTTTTGCGGCAATCCCGACATCGATGCAAGGGTGATGATGGTCGGCCGGTAATGATCTTGCCGATTCGCTTTGCAATGTCCCGTAAGCAGGCTTCGCCTCCCCCGGCAAGTTCCGTGGTCATGTATCCTTAAATTTCTGCGAGGCTCGGTCCGCGCTGAGATAACTATGCTTGACACTCGGTGCTTTATCCTGGATACTATATATGATGGATGGGATTATTATTGAGTATGGAGACTCTAAAATCCGGCTGATAAAATGCCGGTCGGGATTTCAACTCCGCAATGACACGCCAAATGAAGGGTCAGGATTCCGCTCCGCCCCAATATTGAGCGGCGAGGTAGCTTGTCGGCTCCTTTGGGATTGCGCGCAAGATGCTATCAGCCAAATCCTTACATTTGGCGCACGTCTTTTTATCGGCCCGTCCCATAAAAAGATAAAGTTTTCCGGAATTTCTTGCCGATTACTATTATATGGTTATCGGGCACTCCAGTCACGCCCAGGTGCCAATTCCGCGCCTCCCCCCTCGGGGCGGATATTTTCGCAGGGACGATTGGCAGAGTATATCCTCATAGCCGGAGAAAACGTATGAGAACTGTCGCTGTCGTCAACCAGAAAGGTGGCTGTGGAAAAACCACAGTTTCGATAAACCTCGCAAGCGCTCTGGCCGAGGCCGGCAAAAAGGTCCTTCTTGTGGATATGGACTCTCAGTCGCATTGCGCGGTGGGCCTTGCGGTGCCCGAAGACCAGATAGAGCAGAGTATCTACGATGTCCTCATCAGCAGAAGTAGGAACGAGCCGATCAGGCTGAGTGAAATCCTATGGCAAATCAGCGATAAATTGGAGCTTGCCCCGGCTAGTATAGACTTATCTGCGTTTGAGCAGCAGATGGCCGGTATCGCCGACCGTGAGAGCTGCCTGCGTGAGGTCCTCGATGAGGTCAAAGATCAGTACGACTACGCCATTGTTGATTGTCCGCCGGCCGTGGGGCTTTTGACCTTTAATGCACTTCGTTCCGCCACTGATGTTGTCGTCCCCGTCGAGACGGGTTACTTCGCGATGCACGGGCTGAGTAAGCAGCTTGAGACCTTGAGCATCCTATGCAAGAGATGCCAGCAGAAAGTCGATGTCAGAGTGCTCGCCAGCATGTACGACATCCGCACCAAAATGTCGCGGGAAATACTTGCCGAGCTGCGCTCTCGGTTCGGCGACCGGATGTTCAGGACAATCGTAAATTTCAATACTAAAATCAAAGAGGCATCCAGTTTTGGCCAGCCTATTAATGAATACGACCCTGCCAGCAAAGGCCAGCAGGATTTCCATGCGTTGGCCCTTGAAGTCATCGGCGCCGAGGCACAGCAGCAGAGCAGGCGTATAGTGAACTCTTTGGCCGACCAGCTCGAATCTATCGGCGCAAGCGCCAACGAGCTTCTGCAGATGGCTAAACCACAGCCGATACCCCCACGAGCGCGGGAATCCAAAGAACAATCTTCTGAGCCGCCGAAACCGGCTACCACCGATCAGAAACTTTCCGAATATTATGGTGTCAGCCAGATGGAGGGTGCCGTTGTATTCGTAACCTTGTACCCACGCGCCGGTAAAGTGGAAATAGCAGGCGACTTTAATAACTGGCAGCCCTCGGCAAACCCGATGGAAAAGGTCGGTGACAGCGGTGTCTGGCAGACAAAGATCAAATTACCCCAGGGCAAGTACCGCTACCGCCTTGTCGTTGATGGTCACTGGCAACAAGACCCATACAATGAAGTGACGGAATTGAATCCCTTCGGCGAGTACAATTCCGTAGTCGAAGTCAAGTAGCTGAGTAAAAAGGTAAATTCAACACCTTCTTTTCGCTGTACTATACACTGCGACAAGTTTAATAACAGACCCACGTAACACCTTGGTAATACTCAGCTTATCTCTGTAGCACTTCCTTGGGAAAAAATTTACCTTTGTCGCAAAATTTTGTTTGACAGTAACGTCCTATAACAATAGAATCCCGCCCATCGTGAGGAGTTGTTCCAGAGGTTTACTGCTGAATCGTTTCCTCTGAAAAAAAATTTTCCTTAATAGCAAGATTTTGTTTGACAACAACGTCCTATAATAATAAAGTTCAACGCATAGTGAGGAGTTTTTACAGCATTTAGTATTTGCACAATGGAGGTGCAGGTGTTTCAGAGAATGGATGCTCACGGCAGCACATTAAGAATTCTTACCACCACTGCCATAGGGGGGTTTTCCAGTGGGCCTGATTACAACCTGCCTGCGCATACAATAGGTATTACTATTGGCGGTCACTGCGGAACTCGCGGACCTGCTAAATTTATCTGCACGATTTCTTATTTCGATTCACATAAGCCGCAAGTGGGCTTCACTGTGTAATGCAGTGATGGGTACTTCCGTAGAGGAAGGAGGTGTTGATGACAACCAAAAGCAGCACACATGCTCTGACTTCGGCGAGCCCCTCTCGATGCCTTCGAGAGAGCACGGTTAGGCCGGGGGCTCAATGGAGGGTATGAAATAATTCGCAACGGAGGTAAGGAAATTCGGATCAAGGAGGATGGCCATGAAAAGGCTTTTTGGAATTTTAGTTGGCTTGGTTATTGTCGTTAGTGCACCCACGAATGCCGGCGCAGGTCCCGGACCTGAAGTCAACTCTATTAACAACCTGAACGCGCAACAAGTTATGCAAGGTCAGGGTTATGCCACCGCTGGAGGAGGCAGTGCCAACGCGGAAGGCGGCGACTCTAGTTCTGGCGCTGTTGCTGTCAGCGGTGATGCAACATCTGATTCTAGTTCCGGTGCTGTTGCAGTTAGCGGTGATGCAACAGCGGGCTCATCGTCATACAGCGGTGCCTCAAGTTCCGGTGCTATGGCCAACATCAGCACTACGTCGATTTCGAACTACAAGAGTCGGACGTCGCCGATTTCTTCGGTTCCCCCCTATTTACCTTACTGGACTCATGGCGGCTGGGGTACCATAAAAGCCTATTTCTCCAACGGACCGAGCGATGACCAGGTGTACGAACGGTCATTTGACCCGGCCGATGCCAGCCAGATGAAAGAGCTTAGGGGTGTTCTTAAATCGCTATCTTATGACGGGCCGGTTAACGCTCTCGGAAATATCCTTGGCGGCGTTTGTGCCATCTTTGGCGGACCTGACAATTTCCACCACGGCCGAGGCCTCGAAATAGCAAGCTCTTTAGTTCGAGAGACCAGGCCTAAAAAGAAACCTCTTATAGTTTTTATCGACTCCAATGTAGATAAGAAACTTCTGAAGGAGGCAGGTTACGCATACGTTGGAAAGGTAAGTATTGAAGGCAATGTGGACCGCAACTGGGATCATGCCTACGATGCTGCCGTGGCCGAGGCCTTGCTCTGGGACGTTGATATTCTGCTTATCTCCGGAGGTATGAAGGCCGTCACGGTAGGTTCGAGTACGGCGTTTCCCGGGGTCGGTATCGGCTATAGTCAGACTAACTACTCTCTCTCTCTGTTTGGGGGTAGTTCAAATGGAATCACCGAGGGCAAGGGAAAGGCTATCTTAGGTGCCGAAGGCTACAGATTTTGGCCTCAGGCCGCCGGCAAAAGGCAGATTCCGCAAGTGCTCTACGACAGAATTCATGTAGCGGCAGCCGTTAGGCCGGAGGTTGTCGTGCCCGCTCAGCAGCAACTTTCTGCTCCTACAGCGGTTACTACACCTTCTACGTCTACTAAACCTACGGCAAATGCAACCACTGCAACTACTACTGCTATGGCACCGGCGGCTAAACGTGCCGCCCCAACGCCAACACCAGCACCAACACAAATGACGAGCATTGCCGCTTCGAAGAAGGAGCAACATGTAGGCGTCGAAGTAAGCAAAGAGCTTTATGACCTGGCAGGTTTCCAGCAAGGCCAGCACATAGAGAACATGATTATTAGGTAAACCCAGTAGAGGCCGACAATCTTCTTAGGGTTTTCTCGTTGGGGGAGAAAGGAGGATGGTTGGGATTAGAAATTCGATTAACACGACACCGTGATTGCTGATGTGTGATCGGCGATCGGAATCAAAAGGGATTATGAATGTCGTACAAAAGAAGAAGAAAAGGAGTTCTAAAAATGTTTAAAGCAACAGTGTTTTGTTCAACGGTGCTAATGTTGTCCTGCGTTGCAGTCGCGATCATTCCAGACTGCCCCCTGAACTTCAAGCTGCAGGACCAGGATTTTACTATCGGGTCGCTTAATATGGTGCTTCTAACGGGCGCGGGTGGCGTAGCTACTAACATGAATACGGCCACGATTTTCCAGACTCAACAGGACCAGAAGCTTTGTAGTTGGGCAAACCAGAACGAGGTCGTCACATTCGTTCAGGACGGCACTATCGGTGCAACATGCGGCGGAAGTTGGCTCATTGGGCAACAAGCCCTGGTTAGCGGTGGTCAGTTACAGCTTGTTGGTGATGGCTGCGGCTCGAAGGTGGAAACGCAAGGTCTTTTAGTCGGCTTGGGCCAGGAAGTTACGAAAATTGACGGTACAGGCGCTGCTACCGCCATTCACAGCCTTGGCTCTGTCCAACAGCAAGCGGCTGGAAATAGCGGGGGCACAATGAGCGAAGTTAACGCGGTGGCTGCCGGCCAGTATTCAGTCGTCAGTGGCGGCCCCAGCACAACCGGAAAGGTTGTCGCCGGCCTGACTGTTGGGACAAGTCAGACTCAAATTGACATGTAGATCGGGCGATCGGTAGCAATGACGAGGGGCTTTGCTCTATGTTATGTAGTGGTGAGGGAGTCTTAAATGGTCGTTTGGGAAAAAACAGATGCCCTCTAAGGCTCCCTCTTTCCTGATGTCTGATAAGAGCAAATGCAAGACTCGTTAAGAAAGGATTAGAACTATGCGTAAGGGATTGTTTGTTTTTCTGATATTGATTTTTCTACCGGTCTATGCAACTTTTGGCAGCTTGGGCCAAGCACAGGGTTATCTATTTGATGCTCAAAACGCTGCTGCGCTTGCGGGAGGTCCGATTGGTGCGGCCCAGAACACAAATGTAGCCTTAGTTGGTCAGAACCAGCGGTCCACCAGCCCCTATAGTTTTGTGACGGCGCTGCAGAGTGAAAATGCCATGCTTATCCAAGGTGCATACGCTGTAGGTATGGATGGTATATTTGGCGTCGCTCAAAGAGCAAACGTGCTTGGTGGTCAAACACAGGTTCCCGGTGTCGGAAGTGACTTGGGAATCCAAGACCAGTTTCTCGCAGGTGCCTTTACCCAGGATTTTGCCAGGGCGGGCGGCAACGGTGCTGCAGTGGGCATCCAGAGCTTCGTTGGCTTAGACGTTCAACTCATTATTTCTCCCCACGGAGCCAGCGCAAATGTACAGTACCTTGGTCTGGCTCAGGCGGACAGTATCGGTGGTGGGCCTTAACGAGAGACGGCGTAGTCAAATGGATGTTACTTGTGGCGTATGGCCAAAGCCCATTGACACCGGTTGTTTTGTGGATGATGGCCTATGAGTGTGTTTCTTGGTCTTTTTAAGGAGCTTTAGGGCAGGTCTGGCGTACATGGAGGTGCGCTAGGCCGCCTTATGGCGCCATTCGGTTTCTCTGGCGGTGTTGCCTGGGAATAGTAGACAAGGTTTATGTAATGTTTGGTGGGACCGGACAGAAATGGAGGAATGCATGGTGGTGCGAAGGTTCATACCAGTGCTTGTTTTGATGATCGTAATTTGTTTGCCTGCTTTCGGCGGGCAGGTTCGTGTTTTTGAGGGTCCTGTCAATGTACAGATTTTCGACGACCCTCAGAGTACCGAAGGGTGGGTGGCCGATGCCGTGATTGAAGTACCTGAGCACCTAACCGTCTTCGATGTTGATGTCGGCATAATCTTCTCGGATACGAAGTTTTGTGATTTGCAAATTTTCCTCAAGAGCCCCGCAGACACAAAGATTCTTCTGGAATTGTGTGATCCGTTCACTGAGAACTTCGATGGTCAGGACTACAGGGGAATCATATTTGATGATGAGGCGAACACAGGGATTGATAAATCCGATCCGCTTTTTGTCTGTCGATTTCGACCTAAAGAATCGCTGGCCGCCTTCGACGGCCAAGATGCTTTCGGCCCTTGGTGCCTGCATATCCATAATGCATATTGCGCTGATATCGGTTGGTTAGGTGCGGGTAAGTTATTCATAGCGGTTCCCGAACCGCTATCCGCCTCGTTTCTGATATTAGGAGGTGTGCTTGTTCGGCTGTGGAGATCTCGAAAAAATTCTGAAAATTTCAATGATTGTTAAGTAGGCGTTTCTGGATTTCTTTGTGGAGCTTTAGGGCGACTCTGGCGTGCAAGGAGGTGCGCCGGGCCGCCTTAGAGCACCGCACTTTTTATGGGGGGCGTTTCTCTGTGTATGGCAGTCAAGATCAGTGTGGTGTCTGGTTGAACCGAAAGGGCGGAATGAGGAATGGAAAAGTGCGTGGCGCCGCGACGGATCATCCTAATACTCGCTGTTATGATCACAAATTGTCTGCCTGCCTTCGGCGGGCTGGTCCGTGTATATAGGGGCCAGTTCGATCTGCGAATTCCAGCCGACCCGGACGCCAGCAAGGGCTGGATGCAAGACGCCGTCATTGAGGTGCCCGACCATTTACGCATAGACGACCTCGATATATCTATCACAATCTCTCACACTAAGGTGTTTGACCTGCAGATTTTTCTCGAAAGCCCCGACGGAACTCGGATACTCTTGATTATGTACGACCCCTTCAATAATGAGTACTTTGAAGGTGAGGATTACAACGGCACCATATTCGACGATGAGGCGGACATAGGTATTAAGGAAGGCGAGCCGCCTTTTACCGGCCGGTTCAGACCTGAAGAATCACTTAGTGCGTTCGATGGGCAAGATGCTTACGGCTCCTGGCGGCTGCAAGTTTATGATGCATATTATGCCGACACCGGTCGGTTGCGTGCATTTGAACTTTCTATAACGGTTCCCGAACCGCTATCCGCCTCGTTTCTGATATTTGGCGGCTCGCTTATTCGGCCGTGGAGGTCTCGCAGATATTCTTAACTTGACCGGACGGTCGAGTCTTTCTGCATTACAGTGTCCTGCTGTGATTTCCTGAAATGCGACAATTTTTTGCTGAGAGTGTTGTCGGAAAGGGCAAGTATCTGCACCGCGAGGATGGCGGCATTTTTTGCACCGGCTTTTCCAATGGCCATTGTCGCCACAGGGACCCCGGCCGGCATCTGAACTGTGCTCAGAAGTGCGTCAATGCCTCCAAGTCCACCCTGGGCACTCAATGGTACGCCGATAATCGGTAGAGTGGTTCGTCCCGCTAAAGCTCCGGCCAAATGAGCGGCCATACCCGCTGCCGCGATAATTACCCGTATGCCTTTTGCCTCTGCGCTCTCGGCGAAATCGGCAGCAATCTGGGGTGTACGATGAGCCGAAATTACCCGCACAATCGGCTGGATTCCGAACTCCTGCAACTGTTCAACGCAGCTTCGCATCACGTCCATGTCGCTGTCAGAACCTACCACTACTGCTACGGCAGATGTTTTTTCAGATGCCATTTATTTTTCTCTCTTGATAAACTAAAATATTTGCATATCTTGTGACACATGGATGATACCGGCCTTGTGCCGCGAAAGCAAGCAAGTAGGTGCCAGAAATGCCAAACCGCAAGCCTATCGTCGCAGGTCAGTTCTATCCCGCCGACCGAAACTCGTGTATTGAGGAAATAAACGAGTGCCTTGGGGCCCGCTCCCTGCAGAAGTCCTTGCCCGAGGAAATTGTTGCAGGTATCGTCCCTCATGCAGGCTGGATGTTCAGCGGCAGCCTCGCTGCACTGGTCTTTTCTGCCATAAAGCGGCGGCATCCGGACGTGCATACCTTTGTCATATTCGGCGCCGCCCACGGGTATGTCGGCCACAGACCCGCTGTTGATGAAAACGCGTTCTGGGAAACGCCGCTCGGCAGGGTAACCGTTGATACGGCCTTGGCAGAGTGGTTGTTGAATAAAAAGCTGGTGGTTGGTAATTCGGCGGCGCATAAAGGTGAGCACAGCATCGAAGTGCAGGTGCCCTTTGTACAGCACCTCTTTCCCCAGGCAGAAATACTGCCCATCATAGTTCCTCCGGACGAGAAAGCGATTTTACTTGGCCAAGCCATTGGCGAGATTGTCACGCAGGAAGAAAAGAGAATTGTCAGTATCGGCTCGACCGATTTAACACATTATGGACCTCGTTATGGCTTTATTCCTATGGGGGCAGGCGCCGAAGGTGTGGACTGGGCAAGCAGAGTTAATGACAAAAATTTCATCGATGTGGCCTTGAAGCTTGACCCGGAAGGACTTCTTGCCGGTGCTGCTGAGAATTTTAATGCTTGCGGTGCCGGCGCAGCAGCGGCGGCTATAGCTGTGGCAAAAAAGGTAGGCAAGTCCACGGGCCTGTTACTTGCTCAAACTAACAGTAACGAGGTCATGCTGCGAAAAATGGGCGCCTATAGCCAAGACAGTGTTGGCTATGCGGCGATAGTATTCTGATAGTTCAAGTTGCAGCGCTGGTCCTGTAAGATCGCATTTTAATCGTGTACAATAAGGATATTTAATTATTGCGTGTAATTATAAGGTCCTATATATGAGGTGTAGTCTGTATTGAAAATTCTGTGCGAATTTTATTTGACAACCGGTCATTTGTGGACTATGTATGCTGACTCTGCCTGTTTTGTTCTTCGTTCAGGCACTAAAGTGGTTTGGTTGGAGACTGAAAAATGGAGCAAAAAATCCTGTTGAAAGAAAGTGATATACCTCGTCAATGGTATAACCTCGCCGCCGATCTGCCGACGCCTTTGCTGCCACCTCTCGGACCCGATGGTAAGCCGATCAGCCCCGATATGCTTGCGCCGGTATTCCCGATGAATCTCATCGAGCAGGAAGTCAGCACACAGCGGTGGATAGATATACCTGAAGAGGTCCTTGACATCTTGTACCGCTGGCGACCCACACCCCTAAAAAGGGCAGTCTCCCTCGAGAAATACCTGAAAACACCCGCGCGCATCTATTACAAAGATGAAAGCGTCAGTCCTCCTGGCAGCCACAAACCCAATACCGCTGTCCCGCAGGCCTGGTATAACAAGCAATTCGGCGTTAAAAGAGTCGTAACGGAAACCGGTGCAGGCCAGTGGGGTAGCGCTCTGGCTTTCGCTTGTTGCCTCCTCGGCCTCGAGTGCAAAGTTTACATGGTCAGGATAAGCTTCGACCAAAAGCCATACCGAAGAATCATGATGCACGTCTGGGGTGCCGACTGTGTGGCCAGCCCCAGCAAAGAGACCAATGCCGGGAGAACGATTCTCGAAAAGTATCCCGATACACCGGGAAGCTTGGGAATCGCTATAAGTGAAGCTATCGAGTCAGCAGTCACGGATAGGTCGGGCAAGACCCGTTATTCTCTGGGTAGTGTTCTCAACCATGTGCTGTTGCATCAGACCATAATTGGCTTGGAGGCGAAAAAGCAACTTAAGGTTGCCGGCGAGAAATTACCGGATATTATCATCGGTTGCGCGGGCGGCGGCAGCAACTTCGCGGGCTTGGCGTTCCCGTTTACAGCCGACAAAATCAATGGTGCTAAAATAAAGATTGTTCCGGTTGAGCCTACGGCGTGTCCTTCAATGACTCGTGGACCTTTCCGTTATGACTTCGGAGATACCGCCTGCACGACCCCGCTTCTGGCTATGCACACTCTCGGCCACGCGTTCATACCGCAACCAATCCATGCGGGCGGCCTGCGGTATCACGGAATGGCTCCTTTGGTCTGCCAGTCTATAGTTGAAGGTCTTTTTGAACCGAAGGCCTATCAACAGTTAAAGTGCTATGAGGCCGCTTTGACCTGGGCGCGAACTGAGGGCTCGATTTGCGCACCGGAAACAAGCCATGCAATCGCCGCTGTTCTTGATGAGGCCCAGAGCGCCAAGCAAGAGGGCAAAGAAAAGGTAATCCTTTTCAACTATAGTGGACATGGGCTCATGGATTTGTCGGGTTACGATGCGTATCTGGCCGGCAAGCTCAGCGACTACGACCTACCTGAAGCGGAGCTCCAGAAGTATATAAATGACCTCGAGAAGCTGCCAAAAGCCCCGATTAGAAAAACCGGGAAATGGTAGTTTTTAGGGTTGCCTGAGATATAGCGTTCAATTAAAATGTCGAGGAAAGAAAATTAAATTAGAGTTAAAGGAGTGACTAATATGAAGCACGTAATAAGTTTGATTATCATTCTAGCGATTGCGGCGACCAGTTCAGCACAATTGTGGGAAGGTGATATGCTCGGAATTGAGGGCGATCTCCATGGAATGGTTGGGGTGACGTATGACACTCAATATGTCTGGCGGGGCTTCTATGTCTATGGAAACAAAAGTGCTGTTCACCTGTTGGCTGATCTGACTCTGTTTCAGACCGGCTTTGGGGTCAGTGTCGCAGGCCACAGGGCTAATGCCAGCGGCTATGAGAATTTTGAGCGGTGGGATTACACGCTTTACTATCAGAACGGCCTGTTTGCCGGTGAGCCTTACGCCACAAATTACCGGATTGGATATGTCTACTACAACTTTCCAGACAACCCCCCCAGCTCTTGGGATCTTCAGGAGATGCATTTAGTTCTCTCTTGGCCTAATGCACTGCCGGTAAAAGGCCTGTGCCCCACCTATATTCTTGTTAAGATGTGGCCTTCCACGAGCCATTCATTTGTTGAAAGCTGGTGGCCTGATGAGAATGTCTCCGGATTTGCACATATATTTATGCTCGATTACGGTTTTACAATACCGGGTATACTGCCTGAAAATCCTGAGCAGTTAATAAAGCTTCACTCAGAATTGGTCTTCAACGACGGTATAAGCCCAATGGGGGCGAATGTAGACCAGGATTGGTCGGATGTTGTTTTCGGGGTTTCAACAGATTTTAACCTCGGTTATAACCTCACCTTAACGCCGGCTGTCTATCACCAGATAACAATGGAACAGGACGTTAGAAATATCAACAACGGCGACAAGGATGTGACTTGGGCCAGCCTCGGTCTGAAATACACCTTCTGATGGACGTTTTGTGTCGGTTATCAAGGGCCGGTTCCGTGAATAAGCCGGCCCTTTCTTTTTATCCGCTTATCGCGGCGGGATAAGGGTTTGTATTTGTTCTTCTATAGCTTATAATAGGGTGCTTGCGGATTTATTGTATGGAGCATCCTTTGAAGAAAATGACCGATGCGGAGCTTCTGAGTCGCTACAGTGAGGGTGACGAGGTTGCTTTTCGCGAGATTGTTGATCGCTACAAGCACAGTCTATACGCTTTTTTAAAGCAGTTTCTTAACAGGTCCGACCTTGTGGAGGATGTTTTTCAGGAGACCTTTCTGCAGCTTTTTGCCAGCCGGCAGAGTTTCGATACACAGCGGCCGTTGAGGCCATGGCTGTTTACGATAGCGGCCAACAAGGCTAAGGACGCCTTGCGCAAGGCTCAGCGGATGCCGGCTATAAATATCGGCACACTGTCGCAGGAACAGGAGATGTCATTCGATGAGATGCTGAACAGCCTTGCATCCGATAACTCCGTGCCCTTCGAGGACTTGGAAAGAGATGAAACAACTGTGCAGGTCGGGGAGGTTATAGCGAATATGCCGCAGAACCTCCGGGAGATACTAATTTTGGCCTATTTTAACAAATTTTCTTACAAACAAATGGCTGACATTTTAAGTATACCAATAGGTACAGTCAAAAGTCGGCTGCATACAGCCGTGGCACGTTTTGCAAGAGATTGGAAAGCTTCGGTAGGAAGTAAGGAAGTCAAGTAATGTCACCGAGCAATGAGCAGAAACAACTATTGTTCGACTACTGTTTAGGTTTGACAAGTGAGCAGGAAGCCGCTGAAGCTGAAACGCTGATTAGTTCAAATAAGCACGCCGCTGAAATCTATGAAAGGCTCAAATCGGTTCTTTCGCCTCTAAATGCTGTAAAGGTTGAGTCGTGTCCGGATGAAGTGGCCGAACGCATGATTTTACGGCTGACAGGGGCCAAGTTGGCAGGTTCCGGGCAAGAGAGGCTCAAGGAGCTATTGGAAGAAGAACAGACCCGCTTTCCCTCTATAAAATTCGGGTTTTGGCGAAACTTCGGAAATGTTGTGGCCGTTGCAGCAGTTATTATGCTTATGGCGGCGGTGCTGGTGCCGTCTTTTGGTTTTGCCAGACAGAGATACTGGCAGCAGCGATGTCAAGTCCAGTTGGGTAATATATTCCAGGGCCTGAGCAACTATGTTTCAGATAACAATGGGCAGTTGCCCGCTGTCACAAGAGAAGCGGGTGATCCATGGTGGTGGGTAGGTTATCAGGGCAGAGAAAACCACTCTAATACCAGGCCGGTCTGGCTGCTGGTCAAGAACAACTACGTTGATCCCAAGGATTTCGTGTGTCCGGCAGCGAAGCAGGTGGAAAAGCTGCAATACAGCACGCTGCAAGTGAAAAACTACAATGACTTTCCGAGTAAAGCTTACGTAAGATTCAGCTTCCGGATAGGCTGCCCGAAGGCGGAGGGCTCCGCCCTGCGTGGGCGAAAAGTCCTCATGGCCGACATGAATCCGCTCGCCGAGAAACTTCCTTCGGATTACTCTTCGCCGCTGAAGATTCGTCTGACTGAGGAAATGCTGAACTTCAATAGTGCAAACCACAATCGCCGCGGTCAGAATGTGATGTTCTTCGACGGCTCAATTCAATTCACCAAGACACGGAACATAGGGGATTCACAGGACGACATCTTCTCGCTGCAAGAAATGCAATGCGGCGGCGATGTCAATGGCTGCGAGGTACCCTCCTGCGAAACTGACTCATTCCTGGCACCGTAATCCTTCGTTTTTGTCTCTCGTCCATCATGGCCTGGCCATGACTGATGACTTGTGACTCGTAAGACAAATGACAGCCGTAGCGTCCGACTGGGCTTTTAGGATATCAATCTATAATCTCGAAGTACACCCATACGAAGACCAAGTCTCTTGCGGGAAACGCTGAAGCGGGTAAGATGACCGAACATGCAACCGGTGCGATTGAGTATGGAACAGCCGCGCATTGAGGGGCCGACGATGTTGGCGGCCGGGGATCTCCATCATCCTGACGGGCCGCGTCAGCGGCTCTGGTGGCGTCTGCCCGCCGAGTGGCGCGACGCCGTGACAGCGTGGGCCGACCCGTTCGTTGTGGCGTTTCTGTTTCCGATTATGCAATGGCGACGAGATGTGATGGTTGATGGAGTTGTCTCTCCGTCACTGCTGTCGAACCTGGAGCGATACATGGCGATTTGGCAGGCGTGGTTGCCGGAGCGGTACCAGCCGGTGGCAATCCATGCCCGCGAAGAGACCGAGGCCCCGGCGCCGGCCGAAGGAGAGCAAACCATTGTTCCATTCTCCTGCGGGGTTGATTCATCGTTCACGCTGTACCGGCACCATCAGGGGCTTGCTGGGCGGCTGACGAGGCGGATCACAGGGGCGATGGTAATGCATGGATTCGATATCTGGCTGGACCAGAAGAACGCCGAGGGCGTGTATACGGGGCTGCTGGGAGGCGCCCGCAACATGTTGGAGAGCCTTGACGTCCCGCGCATCCCTGTCGCAAGCAACTTCCACGAGATGCAAACGACATGGGCACACAGCTTCGGAACTCACCTGGTCGGCGGGCTGCGTCTGCTGGCGGGCCGGTTCGATGCCACGCTGATCCCCAACAACATCCCGTACGCCCGGCTGTATATGCCATGGGGCAGCCATCCTGTCAGTGACCCGTGCCTGAGCAGCCGGCACTTTCAGGTCATCGACGACGGCGGTGAGGCCGCTCGGTTTGAGAAGATACAACTCATAGCGCAGTGGCCCGAGGCGATGCGCCACCTGCGCGTATGCTTCGAGAACCCCGGCAGCCACGCGAACTGTTGCCGGTGCGAGAAGTGCCTTCGCACGATCCTGTCCTTCCGTGCTGCAGGGGTGGAGCTGCCTCCGGCGTTCTTGACGGACGTCAGTAACCGGCAGATTCGCCGCATGCGTTTTCACCACGAGCACAATACTCGACAGTGGCTGGAAGTCGCCCGAGGGGCAGAAGAGCGAGGACTGGGAGGAGCCGACTGGGTCCGGGCCGTCCAATCTGCGGTCAGGCGCAGTCAGCGCCGATGGAAGTGGCGGCGGTTCAAGCGGACGTTCGTGCCGCTACGCAACCGCATCCGCAGGCTGTTTCGCGGCTCGCCGCTGAGCCGAAGGGAGCTGGCACAACTGCCGGCAGCCCTCAGACGCCAGGCAGCTAATGGAACCGATCATGCGAGGGTTTAGTGTGAAGCGCATTCTTTATTTGTCGCGAGGAGGTTTCATTGATGGCAGCCAGAGACAACTCTCATACGTTGTTACCCACATCAGTAGCTACTATAAGCCCATTGTGGTTTGCATTAAGGCAGGTCAATTTGTGGATCGGCTGCGTGAATCCGGGGTTTCCGTGTCGGTGATTCCTTTGCGTCCCTGGCGAAAGTTTCCATCTGCTTTCTTTCGTTACCTTGATGCTGAACGGCTGGTTGCATTCGCCAGGCAGTTTGATATTGCGCTGGTTCACAGTTCTGATATTTGGCTTAGCGGCTATCTGCTTTGGGTTGCAAAAAGGTTGAAGGTTCCATCGGTGCTCCACGTTCGGGCGCCGATTAGCACCGGGGAGATTCGGAAGCATCGTTGCGGCAAGGCTACAGCGGTTATCGCGATTTCACGGCGGATCATGCGAAACCTTCTTGCCGCAGGAATTGAGCCAGAGAAGGTTATGCAAATAGATGACGGTATGGACCTGAGATTGTTCGGCCCAGAGGGGTCAGAAGAAAACGTGCTGCGGCGAGATTTTTCACCCGCGGGCGAGGTGTTAATAGGGCTGGTAGGGCGGATCGAGCCTGCGAAGCGTCAGCGAGAGTTTCTTTGTGCTGCTGAGCAGGTCGTGCGAGATAAGTCGCGAAGCGTGACGTTCTTTGTTATTGGGAGTGTTCGTTCGGACAGCTACTTTAAGGAACTGCAAAGATTTGTTGCCGAAGGCGAGCTGAACGGTCGTACACTTTTTACCGGTAGGCGAGAAGACATGCCGGAGGTGTTGAGATCACTGGATATACTGGTGAGCTTGTCGGGCGGGTCGATTATGTTTGAGGCGATGAGTTGCGGTAAGCCGGTGGTTCTGGCGGGATTCAGCAGGGAATTGGCCTCGGTGCATATTCAGGATGGGCGAACCGGTTTGCTTGTAGAGTCAGCCGAGTGTGCGGCGCTTACACAGGCTCTTATTCGCCTGATGGACGAGCCAGAGCTTCGGAAAGAAATCGGCCGAGAGGCAAGAAAGTGGGTGGAGGACAAATTGTCGCATGTTGACATGGCTGCCAGGACACAGCGAGTGTATGATGAGCTGCTGCAGGAGTGAGGATACCGCATGGACTTCGGCGGAGTCCTTCCCCGTAGTAGGAACTACGAAGGACGAAGTCGGCAAAGACCATACTACCCCTTGCTGGATTCCCGCTTCCGCTGAGCCGGATGGGGGCGATTACTTCTTGGCCTCGATCGGGCTAATTTTGATGTTGCGGAAGGAGACCTGACCGTGGTCGCCCTGGAGGGCGATGTAGCCGATGTTCGATTTGGCAAAGAGCGGCATCCGGCGGAACTTGCTCTTGGCGACGCGGTCGTTGAAATCATCGCTACCTAAGACGTACTCGAAGTACTTCACCCCGTTGATGGAGTGCTCGCACTTTTCCGGAGAGATGAGCAGACGGATGCGGTTCCACTCGCCGACAGGTTTAGTGGCGTCGAGGGGCTTACCTGTATTGGAATCAAGCGGGGGCTGGTAGAGGGCATACAGCCAGCCGCACCGAACGGTGTCGGCCGCCTTGGCATTGTCCTCGAGCTGGCATTCAGGGCCAGTCGCCCAGGTGGCGCCGCCCTCGTTGGTGATATGGTATATGATGCCGCTGTTGCCGGCCTCGGAGATGTTGTACTCGAGTTGCAGCTCGAACCAGTCGTATTGGTCGTTAGTGCACAGGTCGCCCGCGTTGCTGGGATCGGCGCAAACGAGAGCGCCGTCCTTGACCTGCCAGCCGGGTCGGATGTCCTCGCGTTTGAAGTTGTGCCAGCCGGTGAGGTCGTTGCCGTTAAACAGCAGTTTCCACCCGGCGGCTGTTTCCTCGTCGGTGAGGGTGTTTATCTTTGGGGCGGCAGCCTCAGCAGCAAGCCTCTTCTCCATGCTTTTTTTCCACTCGTCACCGAGCTCTTGCACGGTGTGACCGGTGTATTCCTTCCATAGTTCCTCGGTATACCTGCCTTCGCGGGCAGCCGCGTTCAACTTCCGGACAATGTCCTTGTCATACGTCGCGGTGACCCAGTTTAGGAAATTCCCGCTTATGCGATAGTTGCCGTCATACCGAGCCCGTTCTATGTTTTTTTGGGTAATTTCAGCACCGTGTGTCTGGGGCTCGTACAAGAACCAACGGATGTAGTCGCAGATCCCCTCCACGAGCCATCCCGGGGTCCGGGTGGCGTTGGCATTGGTGCGCCGCGCTATTCCGTAGTTTTGCACGACATGGGCCAACTCGTGCACGACCGCACCCTTCGCTTCGCCCTGCAGTTGCTTTCTGAACCAGGTCGCGGCACAGCGGACGCGTGTCCCGCCTGTTGCCGCCACGCCTGTCATGTTCGCACTGAACGTGATGCTGACTCTCGTGGGGGCTTCATATCCCTCACTGGGCAGCATATTTACGAGTTTTGGATACCATTCCTTTACGACCGGCGCAAGCTCATTGTGCGCCCATTCCGTCAGGTCGGGTGTTTCGGACGTCTCGATAGTGATCTGATACTTTCCTCCGTCCGCTTCGACGATTTCCCTGCGTACTTCTCCTGCTGTTTGCATGGCCGGTGTCGCCACAACCGCTGGCGTATTAAGATCGACTACGTCGATTTCGCTGTAGAACGTGTTGCCGAAGGGATCGGTGGATTCGGTGCGAGAGATATCAAACAGAAGATATTGATACTTGCCTATGGTGCCGCCGGAATCGGAGACGCTGACGCTATACTGTCCGCCGATTCCGCCCTCCTTCGGCCGCGTATCAACGTTCGCGATTAGTTTCCACCCGCACGTCTCCGGGTCGGTCCCCTTTTTCGGCTGGGAGTTGAAACTGCCGGTTTTTCCATCGCTGGCGTAAAGCTTATAAACCTGCGGCCCTCGCGTATCGGGATGCCATGAATATGTGTTGACCTGCTTGATATCAATGATGCCGCCCAGGTCAATTAGGAGCCGGCCGCCGTCGGTGCCGGCGTTAAAGAAGAAATTCTCGGACGGCTGGTCTTCCTCGGTGGGGAGTTTTCCGTCGTGAAGTTTATCGACGTTACCGCCATTGGTGTCTCTGCTGCCGTCCACGATGGTGAATTTGGCTTTTGTGGCCGCGTCACTCTGAGACGGCGAGGGAACGCTCTTGAACTTGAATTCAGCGGACGCGGATCCGCCGATGCCACGCTCAGCAACGGTTTGGATCTCGGCGTGCAAGGACATTGCGAACATCAGGACAGTTGAAGCTGCGATGATAAACATAGTGCGGGGTTTCATACAATCCTCCAATTTATGGTGCGAGATTTCATACAATTCTTCATCTATTTGATGGTGAACAATGTTACCACATCCCGGCCTTGGAGGGCAATACAGAATTTCGGGTTTTCATCTGCTCTCTCGGCGTGGTCCTCGAAAGCATTCTTGCGTTAATCGTCAGGGGTTTGTATCTTTTTTGCAGGTCAGGGGTGATTATGGGAATTGGGCCGGGTCGAAAGATATGAAGAAAAGGGCTATCCATACTTTAGGGCCGATTATCAGCCTGGCTCTATTTGCGGTTGCCTTATTCATCATCCATTACAAGCTCAGGCATTATCATTACCGCGACGTTGTAGCGGAGATGTCACAGATTCCCACCAGCGTTTTGAACTGGGCGGCAGTTCGGAATAGTTCGGCGTTCGTTGTTGGGGGATGGATGAAAGGAGACGGTAAAAAGGGATGGAATGCAGATTTGTCTAAAGACGGACCTACGCTATCAAAGGGAGAAGTGTATTCTGTTAATACGCCAGTCCGACACTTGGTGGGGTTTTAGTTTCACACACTCATCATGCCAAACAGTGTGCTTTCTTGAGTGCCAGCATCCCTTGCAGAATACATACCCTCAATATCGTGCCATAGTTTGATTAGGTTTGCTCTTCCCGTCTTCTTATTCTTCTTGAGGGGAACTGCACCCTGTTCGATAAGTAAACTGTTCCCGGTAGCAGTCTCTGGCATGCCGTTGTATACAGGCGTATAAAGTCTTTTGCCCATAGCCAAAGCTTTCTTGCCAGCGTCCATACTCCCCCCATTTTTTCCGGCTTCGATCAAGACCATCCCTAGGCTTAGCGAGAGAATCGTTGCATTTCTTTGCATTGCGCGAGAAGGCATCCAAATCGCATTCGGTAGAAACTCACTTATGACCAAAACCCGTTTCCAATCCCATACTTGTTCGATTGCTTTACGAACCTTGAAATTAAGTAATCCCTCGGCTAAGACGATGATTGTCCTGCCACCCTTTTCAAGGCAAGTTTGATGAACCTCGAGATCGATTCCTGCTGCATTACCAGATACTATCACCATGCCCTTCTCCACCAGTTGTTCGACACAATCCTTAGCTACCTCAAGGCCTTGTTCGCTTGCATGTCTCGATCCACAGAAGCCAACAGTGGGCTCTTCAAGCAATTTCCTATTACCTTGGCAAGAAAGCACCGGTGGTCTGTTGTGTCTTAGAATCCTTGATACCCTTTGTGGATATTCGGTGTTGAGAATGGAAATGAACTCGGTACCGGATCTCTCTAGTTCTAACAGTTGCTCCTGTAACTCCGGATCGTCCCTCTGGAACTGCTCGATTTGGGAAGGCTCTAGAAATTCCTCCATAGGCAGTTGACTTGGAGTCAAAGACAATCCTGTCTCCACGCATTCGGTCACGTGAGCGTTTTTGGCAACCATTCTATTTAAGAACGCCGGGCCGACCCCTCTCAATTTCAAAAGCTTGTATAGGATATATGCGTCTTCACGATTCATGCTCAATTTGCCTCACACATTGTCTGTGTCCGAGCGCGACTTAACCAAGGCAATTCCAAATATCATGCGCGCACCCACCTCCTGCAGCTTCATCGCGACGTATTGCATTGTTATACCAGACTGGTATAGGTCATCAAGCAAAATCACATCCTTTCCTTTTATGTTTACGGGTGATTGTACTATAAGGTTTCTTTTACACGAAATATCCCACTTTTGTTCTTTCGGAATATTCTTCAAAGAAATCTTACTATTTTCCCAGGAGACACCCTCAGAGATATCTTTTAAGTTCATATTTTTCGCAATATTATGTGCGATACGGCGAGGAAGACTGCTGTTTGAATTATACTTCGCAGGAATGGCACACAATACCGATGTCGCGTTGTAGAATGGGAGTCGCTTGATTGTTTCTGTGCAGAGATTCGCAAGCTGTCTTTCGGCGGTTCGGTTTTGCTTGTACTTCGCTTGGTATTCCAGTTCCCCAATTTCTGTATGTACACCCGAATCCTTCATGTTCTCAGCCAAGGCAATCGAGAGTGCAAGTGTGTCACGCAGAAACACTGTATTATGCTCCTCATTGATAAAGGACTCGATCTTCTTATATTCACTCTCTTCCCTAATGGAGAGCCAGAAGTTGCCGTATTCCGTCGACTTGAACAACTTGATATTGGTTTTTTCGTAGAAGATAGGATAGAAAGTTTCTTCAAAAGGTACCGAAAATTTTCCAACATACGGCGAGACCGTCCGCTTTAATGCGTCTTTGTGAGTGCTTGCGAAGCAAATCCTTCGCGGCGATAACTTACTTAAAGACTCAACGGTCTCCTGGGTTATCTTGTTCTGAACGGGTTTCTGCATACCATATTCCACCCTTTTGTGGCATCTATACACTTAGGCCGCCACACGGATCCGCATTACGGAATCTGGGGACAGCATACTCAATAGCCATTTTCCGAGTTGGCGTGCGACCCAGCAGATCGTTGCTCGTTCTAAAAAATTGGCAAATACGGATTCCAAACGTCATTAAAGCTGCTTGTCCCAACGCAACTGCTTTCATTCCATCACACATCGCCTGAACCCAGCGAGAGAATAAGCGAAAAACTACTACGTATCAACAGGTAAAAAAGCAAAATCGTAAAAGCCCTTTGGACCAAATACAAAGCCTTAGATTTATCATAACTGTCCCAACGATTGTGGAATTTTTGTAAGGCCCAAATTGTTGTGGCTTTCGTGCTGAGCGAATAACAATTGGTCGTGCCCGAAATTGCCAACCACAGACTTTGGGACGATTCCTAAATATGGGATGCGATTTCTTGCGTTGAACACTGATGGGCGGTATCTTTTTTGAGACGATCGATTTTTAGGTTTGGGCCGGGTCGAAAGATATGAAGAAAAGGGCTATCCATACTTTAGGGCCGATTATCAGCCTGGCTCTATTTGCGGTTGCCTTATTCATCATCCATTACAAGCTCAGGCATTATCATTACCGCGACATAGTTGCAGAGTTATCGCAGGTTCCGCTTAGCGCATTGGGCGGGGCGGTATTGCTGACGGTGGTCAACTACCTTGTGCTTACGTTCTATGACATACTGGGTTTGGTATATATACGCCATCGGCTCAGGTACAGCAGGGTGGTGCTGGCATCTTTCATCGGGTACGCTTTCAGCAATAACGCCACCATATTGGGTGGAAGCGCGGCGCGGTATCGGATTTATTCTGCGTTAGGGGTTTCACCGAATAACGTGGCCCGGCTGGTTGTCTTTTCTGTGACAACGTTCTGGCTGGGATTTCTTGCTCTTTGCGGGGTGGTTTTCTCGCTGCGGCCACAGGATGTGCCGACAGGAGCAATTTACATTCCACTGCACTCGGTGTGGGTAATGGGCGTGCTGTCTCTTGGGATTGTGTGCGCCTATTTTGTCCTGGTCATATTCAGGAGAGCACCGGTGAGACTTCGCGGGTGGACGCTTCCGCTGCCGTCTTTAGGGCTTTCGGTTGGCCAGATTGGGATATCGTCTCTCGATTGGGTTTTAGCTGCTGGCGTGCTGTATGTTCTTCTGCCGGCAGAAATGAGGTTGGGATTTTCAAAATTCCTAGCAGTATTCCTGCTTGCACAGGGGGTGGGGTTGCTGAGCTATATTCCTGGGGGGCTGGGTGTATTTGAGACTATTATCATTCTGCTGCTGTCGGGGGATCAGAAGCCTCCTGCGCTGGTTGGCTCACTTGTATTATACCGTCTGATCTACTACGTCCTGCCGCTGGTTATCGCGTCGATATTGTTAGGGGTTTACGAGATAGCACCGAGGGTGGGGGCTTTGAGGCGATTTAGTGCAGCCTTTGGAGGGTGGGCTTCTGCAGCGATTCCACATGTATTTGCTGTTACGAGCTTTGTGGCCGGCGCGATATTGCTTTTTTCGGGGGCGCTGCCTGCGGGACATGGTCGAATGACGTTGTTGCGGGATTTGCTGCCGCTGCCGGCGATAGAAATTTCGCACTTTCTGGGAAGTCTTGCGGGGGCGGGACTACTTGTCTTAGCTCATAGTTTGCAGCGGCGGCTGGATGCGGCATACATCTTGACGGTATTGCTGCTGGCGGCAGGAGTCGTATTGTCGGTGCTGAAAGGACTGGACTACGAAGAAGCGCTTATCCTATCTGTCATGCTGGCGGCGTTACTTCCGTGCAGGCGGGAGTTCTATCGTAAGGCGTCGTTGCTTGGTGAGCGATTCACGCCTATGTGGGCGGGGTTGGTCGCTGTTGTTTTAGTTGGTGCAGCGTGGATCGGATTCTTCTCATATAAGCATGTCGAGTACAGCCATCAGTTATGGTGGAGTTTTGCCATTGAAGGTGATGCACCAAGGTTCTTGCGTGCCACGACCGGAGCTGTGACTTTGGTTCTGTTGTATGCCCTGTTGAGACTTCTTGTTCCAGTCAAGCCGGAACGGGCCGGTACAGCTCCGGGTGAGTTTGAGAAAGTGGAGACAATCGTGAAGGCTTCCCGCAAGACATACGCGTATCTGGCATTGTTGGGCGACAAGAGATTTGTGTTTGGCGAGAGGCAGGATGCCTTCATTATGTATGCCGTGCAAGGGCGCAGTTGGATTGCGATGGGCGACCCTTTGGGGCCGCAAGAACAGTGGCGGGACCTGATATGGCAGTATTGCGAGCTGTGCGAGCAGTGGGGCGGCTGGCCCGTTTTCTACGAGATCAACGGCAAGCACTTGGAGCTATACTTGGATGTCGGCATGACCTTTTTCAAATTAGGCGAAGAGGCGAGGGTTCCTCTACGAACCTTTTCGCTTGAAGGTGGTTCTCGAAAGAACCTGCGACATACATATAATAAGGTGGCAGGAGAAGGCTATACGTTTGAGGTGGTCGCAGTTTCGAATGTGGGGGCGATAATTGGCGAGCTTGAGCAAGTATCGAATGCCTGGTTGACGGAAAAGAGTGCCGGAGAAAAAGGATTCTCTTTGGGATTTTTCAGAACTCAGTATATTTCGCGGTTTCCGGTCGCGGTAGTCCGCAAGGCTGAGAGGATTGTCGCCTTTGCCAATATATGGGAGGGGGCTGAAAAGGAAGAGTTGTCGGTTGACTTGATGCGATATTTGCCGGACAGCCCGGAAGGGATTATGGACTATCTTTTTGTGGAACTGCTGCTTTGGGGCAATCGGCAGGGCTACGAGTGGTTCAACTTCGGCATGGCGCCGTTGTCAGGACTGGATGAGGGGGCAATGTCGCCTTTTTGGGCCCAGGTGGGTTCGTTCGTCTTTCGGCATGGAGAACACTTCTATAATTTCCGTGGGCTTAGGCAGTACAAAGAGAAGTTTGAGCCTGTCTGGGAACCAAAATATCTTGCCTGCACAGAGTCGCTGATGCTGCCGCTGATTCTTGCCAATCTTGCAGCGCTCATCTCAGGAGGGCTAAAAGGGACCGTCATGAAGTGATTGAGTTATGTGCTCTTGCCGCTGGGTTTGGTGTAGTGATTGTCCATGATATGTGTTCCTGTTATCTGCCCGATCGGAACTGAATGAAGTATGTCAGCTTGCCTGTTGCAGGAAAGGTCATGGAGACGATCTTCTTGCCAGCGACGGCGGTGCCTGTTTCCCTTAGCGTGGGCAACACGTCCGGATCAAGTGTAACGCTTACCGTTGCGGCTGTCCGGTGAAGAGCGATCAGGCCCTTCGGCTTTCGCTCAGAGCATTACTTTCAGTGGGATAACAAGGTCAATTAGTCAGACCTTATCAGCAATGCAGACTTTCTGGGTCGCCTGGACGGCGCTGAGGGGTTTGTCCTGGGGATATTGTTTTTGCAGGGCAGCAGCCAAAAGGCCGACAAACATAGGTTGGGGCCGCAAGGGACGAGATGTAAGACACGGGTGAGCCTGAGTGCCAATGAAAAATGGATGCAACGGCAGCTCAAGGATTTGCATGATTGGCTGTGATGGGGCCTTGCCGGAAAAAACAAGACCTCCTTTCTCCAGTGTGTCGATATATTTGGGATCAACTTCGTAGCGGTGGCGGAAACGCATTCGGACAGTTTCTTTCTGTCCGAATATCTGCCAGGCGATTGTTTGGGGCTTTAGTTTTATATCGTGGCCGCCGAGACGCATACTGCCGCCGAGGCCCTCGATTTTCTTTTGTTCGGGCAGCACGTCAATAATAGGCTCAGGGCAGGCTGGATCGATCTCGGTACTGTTGGCCTTCTTCAGGCCGCAGACGTTGCGGGCAAATTCTATTACGGCCATCTGGAACCCGAAGCACAGGCCTAGGTATGGGAGATTGTTTTCGCGGGCGTATTTAATGCAGGCAATCTTGCCTTCGGCGCCGCGGGTTCCGAAGCCGCCGGGGACAATGATTCCATCGACGTCTTTGAGGTTTTCGGCGACATTGGAATCGGTAACGGCGGTTGTCTCTATCCACTTGATTTTGACATCGCACGAAAGGGCGGTACCCGCGTGCTCGAGCGCGTTTATGATGGAGGCGTAGCTGTCGCGGACGGAGGTGTACTTGCCCGTGATGCCGATAGTCGCCTGGAACCTGGCGGCGCCGATTTTGTCGATAAAGTCGCACCACTTACCCCATAACTTTCGCTCGTGGCGGAGATTGATTCTGTCCTCGATTTTGAGTAGTCGCAGCACCTCAAAATCCAGGCCGTTTTCGCGCAGCATTGAAGGTATCATGTAAATACTGGCGGAATCCGGCACGCTGATGACACGCTCGAAGGGGACATTGCTATAGATGCTGATTTTCTGGCGGGCTTTTTCGCCGACGGGATTACTGGCGCGACAAGCGATGATATCAGGCTGGACGCCGAGCTGCATAAGTTGTTTGATGCCGAGCTGGGCGGCCTTTGATTTTTGTTCGCCGAGGGTCGGCGGTTCGAGGATATAAGTCAGAGCCACAAAACAACTGCTGTTGGGGCCTTCCTCGTATGCAAGCTCTCGCATGGCCTCAATGAAGTATGCGTTTTCGAGGTCGCCGACTGTGCCGCCGATTTCGACGAATACGACATCGGCGCCGGTCTCGACCGCCAATTGGCGAAGCCTCAGTTTGACTTCACCGGTGACGTGCGGGATCATCTGGACGTCTCTACCGAGATAGTCGCCGTGGCGTTCTTTATTCAGCACCGCGCTGAATATCTGGCCGCTCGTGGCGAAGTTTGCGCGGGCGAGATCCTGGTCGAGCATTCTTTCGTAGGTGCCGAGGTCCATATCGCATTCCATGCCGTCATCGAGGACGAAGACCTCGCCGTGGCGGAAGGGATTCAGTGTGCCGGAGTCGATGTTGAGGTAGCCTTCGAGTTTTATGGGCGCGACCTTAAGACCCTTATCCTGCAAAAGTTTGGCAAGACATGATGAGAATATCCCTTTACCCAGCCCGCTCATCACCGTGCCCATCACGAATACGTAGCGGGTCTTGCCTTTTTTGTACCCCAGCGGAATGGGTGAGAAAAACTCGCTTTCGGTGGAAACGTCGCTGACAGCAGCCAGCAAATCTTTATCCTTGGTCATGATGGTAACCTTTTGTGTTTAAAACTTTCCTGCAAGTTAGAATCGGACACATGCTAAGACGAGCTTTCAAAAATTGGTTGGAATTCATCCAGAACTTTCATGGTTCTCTGTAAACTCGGTGAGTGCTCTTTCGCAGTCTCCGGGTCCCAGAAATTCTCGACAAAATAAATAAGCCTTCCATTGTAGTCGGGGCCGATCCTCGCAGTACTCCCTTCTTCAGGGACTATATCCAAACGCAATTGTCTCTTCGGTGATTTTCTTACCAAATCAATTAGAGACTTCTTCGCATCTGGTAGTTCGTCCACATTAGTTGGTATTAAATTTTCGTTTATAGCGAGGAACTTCGCAAAGGCAAGCTGGCATCCTAACAACCATGACTCTACTTCCCGCACAGCTATGCGGAATATCAGGTTGTGATGTTTAGCTGTCGAAAACCATGCATTTATGAGGGCTGGCGGACACTGATATACATCGAGGTCTGTAAGTACTAAGTAGGGCATACCTCTGGCAGAATTGTTGAAGGCGTTAATCTTACTTTTGATACTCCCGTACCCTCTGCTGTTGTAGTGGAATCCGACTATGTACTTCTGGCGCGAGCTGCCTAACAACCTGCGCAGGACAGCTTCACTCAAGCTATCTTCAAACACCAGATTTATTGGAATATAAGTCATTTAATAATAGCTGAGAGTTTTTTGGTTCTGTGAGTGGAATGATAGCTTCGGCTGGACTTAGGCCGCTTTCAAGCAAATCCCGGACTTCTTTGATTGTTGAGGCGACCTTCACTTCAGTACCTTCACTTGTAGGTGTGAGGAGCAACACTTCCTCGCCGCTGATCCCCTTGTCGGAAAGCAGTTCCCAACTATGAGTACTTATGATGCTCTGGCGTCTTTCTTTGGCTTGCAGCCGGTGGATGATGGCTGGAAGTGTCCTGATAATCGCCGCGTTCAAAGAAAGCTCCGGCTCTTCAAGCAGCAAGAGTGGCGCACTCTCCAATAACGACCACAACAAAGCTATGAGCCGCAACGTGCCGTCCGAAAACTGATCTTCGCGCTGTTTTGCTCCTTGTGGGCGCCAGTGCTCGTAAACGGCCTCCAAGTGTGGTGTCCCTGTTGTCTTATCTAAGACATCTGTCAGGTTTTTAAGCTGAGGGACCGCTCTAATCAGGGCTTGTTCAATTCGTTTCAGGCGAGATCGGCGAGTTTTCTGTCGGGTTTTCATCACCCGTTCAAGGAAATTCCGGCCAAAAGGGTCTCCAGGTAATCCGGGTCCTGTAAAGGCATTCGGGTTGCGGACAAGTTGGGGAACCAGATGCAGGTACAGAACTGAATCGAAGAAGGTCGCCACTTCTCTGAATTCTTGATTCGCGCTGATTTGCTCAAGATGAGTTTGGGATAGTCGCAGAACATCCTTCTTGTCAGAGTCGTTAGGTCGAATCAGTATTTGGTCGTCACCCCGCCATAAGCATTCGGAGGCCAAGAGTGGTAATCTGCTGCCTCTCGGTTGTTGTTTTATCGCGATGCTGTATCTCCATAGAGGCCTGTTATCTGAGCCGTTGGACAAATGCACCTCTATTTCCACATTGGGTTCTCTGCGGGCTGACAGACAGCGAATCTTGGAGATACCGCCTCGGTCCTGGACCGCCTGTTGCAGGCCCCCTCCACTTTTAACGATATCACGCAGAAACCTGAACACATCGAGAAAGTTGCTCTTGCCGCAGGCATTCGGCCCAGCCAGGAACACCCTGCTTCTTAATGGAACATCTACAGAACGGAAGTTCTTCCAATTTTTGAGTTGCAAGTATGAGATGATCATTCTTTGCCCTCCGTCACCAGAATTTTATATCTTTTTACAAATTCTGTGTACTGTTCAGGCGTGTCGATGCCGTCATAGGTGGAGGCGACTTTGCCAACCAGGATGTCAAAGCCGTTTTCTATCGCGCGTAATTGCTCAAGCTTCTCAATTTTTTCCAGTTGTGTCTGCGGCAGGGAAGTAAATCTGAGTAGAAATTCCTTGCGATAGGCATATATCCCGATGTGACGAAGATATTGCTCGACCGAACCTATGCCGGTCTTTTCCCTGTCAAAGGGTATCGGGGCGCGTGAGAAATATATCGCCCTACCGGCACAATCAACAATGACCTTTACGATGTTGGGGTCGGCGACCTGCTCAGGGTTCAGGAAATCGGCTGCGAGCGTACCCATCGGATAGTCGGGATTTTCCATAAGAAGCTCGGCCAGATGGTCTATGTTCTGAGGGTCGATCTCAGGCTCATCAGCCTGGACGTTGACAATGACCTCTACATCGACGCAGCAGAGGGCCTCGGCGATTCGGTCTGTGCCGCTATTATGCGAGGGGGAGGTCAGGACGCACGGGGCACCAAAGGATTTTGCAGCGGCGAGAACCTTCTCATCGTCGGCGGCAATGATGACTTTTTCGGGCAATTTAGCTTTGCAGGCCTGCTCGTATGTGTGTTGGATGAGGAACTTGCCTGTATCTTTGGCGAGGACTTTGCCGGGGAATCTGGTGGAAGCATAATGGGCAGGAATACAAACCACGACTTTCACTGTAGTACAAACCTCACGACCAACAGAACTCTTGTGCCGAGCAGTGGACCATCTCCGAACGGAACAGGAACAAGTCAAACCCTATGGGCTGCCTTAGTACAGTCCCAACTTCACTGGATTGGTATCTTAGAACGAAGGCGAGCCTTTGTCAATACGCCATGCGGGTAGGGCCGGGAACTGATGCTTGTTACATTACTTTCCTTGCCTGCCGGCCGGCAGGTCCCGGTTTGGGAATACGACGGCGATATTGGTCAAGTATCACGGCGGCGACGATTACGCAGCCTGTGATAAGGCGTTTGGTGTATTCCTGGGCATTGATTTGGGCCAGGCCGGCCCCCAGCACTGCGATGATAAGCACGCCGAAGAAGGAGTTCACAACAGAGCCCCGGCCCCCCATAAGGCTGGTTCCTCCGATGACTACGGCCGCGATTGCCTGAAGCTCTAAGCCAATCCCGGTGTTAGGATTGGCTGATGACATTCGCGCGGTCTGGATTACGGCCGCCGCGGCGGTAAGAAAACCACACAGTGTGAACACAGCGATTTTGTATGGGCGGGGGTCGATACCGGATAGTCGCACAGCTTCTTCGTTTGTGCCGATGGCAATCAGGTATCGGCCGAAAACGGTACGGGAGAGCATTACCTGGCCCGCGGCAACGATGGCAATCGCAGCGATGAAAGGTAGCGATAGTCCTGCTATTGAGGTCTCGGTGATTACTTCTATGGTGCCGCCGACGTATATTGTGCGTGACTGGGTTACGAGGTATGCGGCGCCCCGAGCGATTTCAAGCATTCCCAAGGTGACAATGAAAGGTGGCAACTTCCAGTGTATTACAACAAAGCCGTTGGCAGCACCGCAGAGCAAACCCACCAAAAGAGCCATGACTATCGCAGCAGGAAGCGGCAGATTGAGCTGAACAAGGCAGACGCCGAGGACCGCGCTGGCGAGAGCCATGACAGAACCCACCGACAAGTCTATCCCTGCAATTATCAATACGAAGGTCATTCCCACGGCGACGATGGCAGTGTCGGGGACCTGGTTGGCGATGGTTCTGAAGGTTGTCAGCGTGAAGAAGTTCTCTGCGCGCAAACCGAAGACAATCAGCAACACCGCCAATGCTATAGCCATACCAAAATAGTCTGCAAGAATGGTCCTGAAATCTAATGATCTGTTTTTAGTTGGCTGTGTCATTCGCTGTCCTTAGCCGTGGCTGAGGGGTTGAGGTATTCACTGAAAGCCGCGGCAGTAATTTTTTCTTCGGACCATTGGCTGCGGTCGAATATGCCTGCGACCTTTCCTGCGGACATCACCATTATTCGGTCGCAGATTGCCATAAGCTCCTTGAGGTCGGATGAGACAACTATGATGGCTTTCCCTTTTTCGGCCTGGCTGGCCAGCATGTGGTATATTTCAAACCTGGCTGCGACATCTATACCGCGCGTCGGCTCGTCAAAGATAAGGATATCCGAGTCTCTGTATATCCACTTAGCGATGACCACTTTTTGCTGGTTTCCGCCGCTCAATTGACCGACAGCCTGCTCGACAGACGAGCATTTTATCCCCAGTGCACTAACATACCGACCGGCGACCGAGCGTTCTGCGGTAGGGCTTATGCAGCCGAATCGGCTCAAGCTACACAACTGCGTTATCGAAATGTTAGCACGAACGGACAAAGGCAGGAGCAAGCCCTGCTCTTTTCGGTCTTCGGTAAGCAGAGCTATTCCGTTGCGGACGGCATCACTGGGCTTGTTGATTCTGACAGGCTCGTCTTTGCCGCCAAGATATATTTGGCCTGAGTCCGGGCGGTCGGCGCCAAACAGGGCACGCATTGTTTCCGTGCGACCCGAACCCATCAGGCCCGCAAATCCAAGGATTTCACCACGGCGCAGCTCGAACGAGACATTGTGCACCTTGTCTCTGCAAGTAAGGCCAACCACGCGAAGAACGACCTGGTCGAGCTTCGCTGTGGTTTTATGTTGCTCATCGTGCAGATGGCGGCCCACCATCAGGCGGATAATCCTGTCGGCATTCAGTTGACTTGTCGGCTCTGTTGCAACCCCCTTGCCGTCTCGCAGAACGGTCACGCGGTCTGCTATGTTAATAACCTCCTCGATGCGATGGGAAATGTAAATGACACTGACACCTTCGGCCTTAAGTTTCCGGATTTGGGCGAAAAGCAGCCCTATTTCGTTATCTGTAAGCGAGGCTGTCGGCTCGTCAAGAACAAGGATTCTACACTTGCGGGAAAGACCTGCCGCTATTTCAACCATCTGCTGCCGCCCTATGCCGAGAGAGCTTACGGGTACGGATGGGTCAATGTCCGTCAGGCCCACCTGCTCGGTGATTTCCTTTGCCGCAAGGTTAAGCTTGCGATAGTTAATGAAGCCAAGCCTGCTCGGCAGTTTTTCGAGAAAGATATTTTCGGCCATGGTAAGGGTAGGAATGAGGTTGAGTTCCTGCATTACCATGCGGACGCCGAGTCCTTGCGCATCGATTCTGTTGCGAGGCCGGTATGTTTGTCCTGCGATGCTCATACTGCCCGAGTCAGGTGTATCAACACCGGCTATGATGCGGGCGAGCGTACTTTTCCCGGCGCCGTTTTCACCAACAAGAGCGTGGACTTCTGCGGCTCTAAAGTCAAAGTCGATGTTTGAAAGCGCCTGGACGCCCGGGAAGGACTTGGTAAGATGCGAGACAAATAAGAGTATTTTGTCGTCAGAGGGCTTCATTTCAAAGTCTCAGCCGCAATAAGGTCAACCGGCGTCTCTCTATCGGACGGTGCGCCGCCTCCACGCAGCATTTCGAGGGCGTACTGGATGCCGTACAGGGCGAGTTTGTCGGCGTGCTGGTCAACAGTGCAAAGAATCTTTCCTTCTTTGAGAAGTCGTTGCACGGCAGCGATATTGTCGAATCCCACAACTAAAATCTGGTCGGATTTGCCCGCAGCCCTGACGGCAGCAACGGCACCAAGCGCCATACTGTCATTCGCACAGAGAATAGCCTTGAGGTCGGGATGCTCGGTGACCAAAGCGGAGGCGACGGGTTCAGCTTTTGCGGTCTCCCAATATCCGGTCTGGGAGCTGACGAGATTTAATCCTGCCGTATTGATTGCGTCGACAAAACCGAGTTTACGTTGAATTCCATTGAAGGCGTTTGGGGCGCCTTCGATGACCGCGACTTTATCGCCGGGCTTGAGTCTTTTAGCAAGGTATTCGGCAGCGAGGCGTGCACCCTTGCGGTTGTCGGGACCAACAAAAGGAATCTTGACGGCTTTGTCGGCCAGGACCTGTTCGTCGAATTTATTGTCAATGTTGACTACGATTATCCCTGCATCTATCGCACGTTTACAAACAGGAACCAAAGCTTTGGAATCCGCCGGGGCGATGACTATGGCACGAACGCCCTGGGCTATCATTAACTCAACGTAATCAATTTGTTTGGCGACGTCGGTTTCGTCCTTAATGCCAACGACTTTCAAGGCATACTCGGCGGCGTGCTCGGCATGGTGTGCTCTGGCGCCTTCCTCCATAGTCTTGAAGAACTCATTGGCGAGAGACTTCATCACCAAAGCGACGACCGGTTTATCCTCTTTGCGTCGGCAGGAGATCGGTGCGGCTAAAAGAGCCGTGACGCACAGAAAGACAAGAGTTGGCGTCAGCCTTTTGGTTTTTTCCATTGTCTTTCCCTCAAATCGTTTCTGTATCCTTGATAAAAGTCTTGACCTGCTGCATAGTGGGCATGGAAGACTGTGCTCCCATCTTTGTTACGGATAGGGCAGCCACGTAATTAGCAAACAAAGCGGCGTCAAAAAGTGCCCGGCCACGCGCCAGAGCGAAGGCAAAACCTGCGGTAAAGGCATCGCCCGCAGCCGTAGCATCAACCGCTTTGACCTTTATGGCAGGGACGAATTCCGACCCGGAGCTATCGGCAAAGAGGAAACCCCTTGCGCCCATTGTTAAGATGACCGTTTTGACACCTGCTTCGAGCAGGCTCTGCGCGGCCTTGCGAGCGGAACGCTGGTCCTTAACTTGTATGCCTGTAAGAATCTGAGCTTCCGTCTCGTTCGGCTTGAGCACATCTACTTTCCTGAGAAGGCCTGGACTTAGCTTCTGCGCCGGTGCAGGGTCCAGTATAAAAACGGCGGAGAGATTGTGAGCAGCTCGTGCGGCGAACTCAACGGTTTCCAAAGGGATTTCCAACTGAGTGACCACCGCCGCAGATGAGGCGATGTCAGATTCGGCTCTTTTGACATCCTGTGGGAACAGACGGCGATTCGCGCCTGGCGCGACTACAATAACATTGTTGCCTGCATCATCGACTGTGATCAAAGCCACCCCCGAAGGGGCATCATGCGTTCGAGTGACATACTTTGTGTCAACTCCGGCCTTGCAGAAGTTGTCCAGGGACTGCTGTCCGAATATATCATCACCCAATTTCGCTACGAGGCAGACGTGAGCTCCCAATTTGGCTGCGGCAACGGCCTGGTTGGCGCCTTTGCCCCCGGGGACCATTATGAAATCTCCACCGAGCATTGTTTCACCGACAGTTGGGATGCGGGGGGCCTTAACCACAAGGTCCATATTGGAGCTGCCAACCACGACTATCTTGACGTTTCGCGCGGTGATTTTTCTTCTCCTGCCAACGCTCTGCTGGATCAAGGCAGCTTGATGGAGCTATTTTGTCTCAGGATTTCCCGTAAGCATGTCTTCTTAACGCGAATCTTTCCCTTTGAACGGCCAGTACTTAATGCCGTAAATCAGTCCAACCACCAAAAGCAGAATGCCCCACCAGATATCCATGTGGAGATTGGCCAGCACCACGGGGTGTACCGGCGGATTAATTAGGTTGTAAATACCGGTTCCGAGGATCAGGATGCCATACACAGACAGCAGCGAGCCGATGAAGAACCAGATAGGGATTTGGTGTTCGTGATGCATGGATGGCTCCTTACCAGAAGATGACGTTGACGGCGATCAGGGCGATGAACACGACCAACGCCCAGAGTTTCGGACTGTAGTACCACGGGCACGGCCCCTCATCTGGGATCGACGTCAGGCCCATGACCAGGTCCTTCAATTCCGCATCGGGCTTGGGCTTGGTGAATAGGCTGACGACCACCGTGACGCATAGGCAAACCATGAGAGACCAGAAGGCGCTGTACATGTTGACGGCCATCGGTTTAGCCTTGGCCGAGCGGGCCACATACTTGGTGTGGGCCGGGTTGAACGACGCCGGGGCGAAACGTTTCGAAATTTCCTTCGACTGGACCTGGACACCGGGCTTGAGGATGACGGGGACCCCCTCGATGCCAAACTTGGTTGTCTCTTTGGATTCTGACAGAACCACTTCGGGGGCCAGAACTTGCACCTTGACCTGCTCGCTCATGACGTTCGGGGCAATCCCAATTGCCGCGTCCGTGTCCCTCACAACGAAATCGGGCCCGCCGATCCAGGCTTTGCCTCCGTGGTTGATCTCCACGTTGACGAGGTCCACCTTGCCGCTCTCTACGACAATCCGAGCGATCTTGCCTTCAGGGCCCTTCTCCAATGCGACCACCGCGCCTTGGCTAAACGTGGCTTTGGGCTGCGGCCTGTAGCCGTCTGGGAACGTGTGCACGTACACCCACATGCTCATCGAGACGATGATGGCGATGAGGAATCCCCAGAAACCGCCGGCCGGGGTGGCGCGCTTCCACAACATGCCGAGGATGACTGTGCCGAACAGCGGTACGATGAAGAAAAAGATGAGTACCTGCAGAAACTCGAGGATGTTCGAGAAGAAGAACAGCGAGTAGGCGGTGCCGATGGAGAGCAGCACGCCCAGGATCGAGCACCATCGGCCCATCGCCAGGTAATGCTTGTCGCTGGCCTTCTTGTTAATCAGCGGTCTGTAAACGTCATAGGTCCACACAGTAGCGAATGCACTAACGTTGCCCGCCATGCCCGACATGAAGCCGGCGATCATGGCGGTCACGCCCAGCCCCAGCAGACCGGGACCCAGGTACTGGCCCATCAGCAGCGGCAGCACGTCGTTGAAGGTACGATTGGTGATGTTGGCCCGGGGGTCGCTCTCGGGCACCAGGACCATCGGGGATCCGTCAGGCTTGAGCAGGACGGCCAGGCCGAGTAGGCCCGGGATTGTTACGATGATCGGGACAAGCATCTTGAGGACCGCGCCGATGACCGTGCCGTTCTGGGCAGCCCGCAGGTTCTTCGCCACGAGGACCCGCTGCACTTGCATGAAGTCGGTGCACCAGTAACCGAAGCTGACGGCAAGGCCCAGGCCGAAGACCATGCCGAACCAGTCGATGCCCATGGGGTTAGTGTCGAAGGAGCCCACGTTTCGCCAAAGACTTGTGAAGTCGGCGTTCTGCACCGTGGGGTGAATAACCGCGGCATTCTTCTGCACTGTTTCGAGCATCTTGGTCCACCCGCCGGCATGGATAATTCCAAGGATGGGAATCAAAAGAGTTCCCAGCCAGATTAAAAAGAATTGCAGCACTTCATTAAACACAGCCGAGAGCAGACCACCCAGGGCCACGTAGATGGCGACGGTGATCGAGGAGACCCAGATGCTCATGTTCATGTTCCAGCCGAGCAGTAGATTGAGGATTTTAGCCATGGCGAACATGCTGGCGCCGCTGACCATGACGGTCAGGAATGTAAAGGAGATACCGGCAAGTGCCCGTGAGGGCTCGCCGTACCGCAATTTCAGGTAGCCTGGGACGGAGTGCGTCTTGCAGATATAATAGAACGGCATCATGACCACGGCGAGGAACAGGATGGCCGGGATCGCGCCGATCAGGTAGGCATGGGCGCCGAGCATACCGTACTGGTACGCCATAGCCGACCAGCCCATGGTTTCGAGCGAGCTCAAATTTGCCGAAATGAAACTCAGGCCTGCGATCCACGCCGTCATCTTGCGGCCGGCCATGAAAAAGTCCTCGCCTGTGCTGGTGAATTTTCTCAGGTAAAATCCGATTGCAAGGACCACCACAAAATAAATCACAATGATGACCAGATCGATCGTAGACAAAGACAGCAGGTGAGAGGTGGTGCTTCCGGTGGCGTCCGCCGCTTCCGCCGTTAACGGGGGCAGAAAGACGAACAGAAACAGGGCCGCCATCCAGAGATGCTTCAATAGCTTCATACCGGATTCCTTTCGAGTTTGTGAGTGGATTTCAGGGCTTTGTTTGCGGTTTGTTTTTGAAATCGACATCGATTCTTTTTTGTGAATTTATCTTTTTTCATACAACGTTCCGAACACCGCGCCGGCGCAGTAGCCGGCACTTTTGGGGCGCTGAATGCTTAACCCGCTCCACAAGGCGGGATGAGGGAAATTGTAGAGCAGATGCACCATGAAAACAAGCCGCTATGAGGTGAAATTGAACGACATAAGCGTAATGAGGGGTTGATATATGATAAATGGGGTATCTTATTGACTCAAGCGGCCACGAGGCGTAGTGTGTTGGGTCATATTATGAAGTGACGTGAAACAAGACCTGATTTTTGAAAGGTGTTGATCGGTATGCTTAGAAATATCCCCCCCATAATATCGCCGGAGCTTATGAGAATACTTATGGAAATGGGGCACGGCGATGAGATAGTCTTGGCGGATGGTAACTTCCCCGCCGCCAGCGTGGCACAGCGGCTTATCAGGTGCGATGGGCACGGAGTACCTGAGATTCTTGAAGCCATCCTGAAATTCTTTCCGCTGGACCAATATGTTGAGCAGGCTGTTGCACTTATGAGCGTTGTGCCCGGCGACAGCACCAAGCCCACAATCTGGAAAAAATACCGTTCAATAGTCGGCGAAAGCGGCGAGAAGTTTTCCGACTTTGAGTTCGTCGAGAGATTTGCCTTCTATGAAAGGGCACGCAAGGCCTACGCAATCGTGGCCACTAGCGAGAGCGCATTGTACGCCAATATCATACTCAAAAAGGGTGTAATACAGCCGGGCAGATGATTAAACCGGCCCTGCAGCCTTCGGTTTTAGACTGCTCATCGCCGTGTGGTAATTGGGTGCTGGGATCGTGTAGCTGTCGGCAGTTTTTTGGGGTAGCCGAGGTAAGCTTCTGACATAAGCTCTTCTGCCTACTTGCCTTATGGTGTGTGCGGGAGATTAGCAGTATCCTCAGGACGTTGTACCGTCCCATAATCTGCTCACTATGTCCTTGACATCAGAGCGAGGCAAATGGTAGAATTACAGTTTGGTGTGTAGTCTAACTGTTACGAACACTAATACCTGTTTCAAGCATCTACTGTTGTGTGTATTTTTGCTCGCAGAAGGGCACGGAAGGTCTCTTGATTGCTGCAATACAATATTGGGCGCACAAAAAAACACGAGTGAGGGAACAACACAACGCATACGTGCATCTGAAGATTAGGTAGGGCACTATAGTAGCCGAAGTATGCCTCAGTCCGGTGACGCGCAAGAGGTGAAAATGGTCACCCATACTTACTGGTGTATAAAAGGGGCCACATCCTCCGGGAATATGTGACTGCGATTATGTTAGGCCGAGAGGCTATCTGAATTTGATATACAAGGAGTAGAATAAAATGTCGAGGAAAAGAGGATTTACGCTAATCGAGCTGCTGGTGGTGATAGCGATTATTGCGTTGTTAATGTCGGTATTGATGCCGGCCCTGAACCGGGTCAGGAAACAGGCCAGGGGAGTAGCCTGTCAAATGAACCTGCACCAGTGGGCGCTCATCTGGAAGATGTACTGCGATGACAATGATGGCAACTGGCTCAACGGCAATGGAATACCTGGAGACCCAGAGGGTGGTGGAAGCGGGAGGTGGTGGTTCAAAAGGGTAACGCAGATATACACGGTCGATCCGAAGATACGTTGTTGTCCGATGGCCACCAAATCTGCTGGTGCGGGCGTCCATCAGGGTATAGGTTATTGGGCATTCCAAGCTTGGCAAACGGGCAATTACATCGGTAGTTACGGGCCGAATGGCTGGATGTGCAATCCGCCTGCCGGCGTAACGTCTGTATGGGGACGTTCTCCGGCTTCAGACCACTGGCGGACGCCCAATGTCAAGAATGCAAATAACATACCGCTGTTTATTGAAATGTGGTGGGTTGATGCCTGGCCCAGACACACCGACCAGCCGCCTCAGATCGTCATGGGGCCGCCGGATAGGCCCAACACCAATGAAATGGAGCGCGTCTTGGTCGACCGGCACGGTGGATTCCTGAATGGGAATTTTTGCGATTCCTCCGTGCGAAAGATTGGGCTTAAGGAGTTGTGGACTCTGAAGTGGCACAAAAGTTACAACATCAATGGTGTTTGGACAAAGGCGGGCGGGGCCGAGGCAGTTGACTGGCCTGGTTGGTTGCAGAAATTTAAGGAATACTAAGCGGCCTCCAACAAAATAAATATATGTTTGTGCTGTTATCCTGATTCCGACACCCCGGCACAAAATGACGGACTGCGGGACTTAGAATGAGAGTGTCTTATTATGTCAGGTGTTGCGGGAGAAGTAATCTTCGTTTCTGTTAAGACCAACTTCACAGGGGTATTAGCACATGGAAATAGTCGATAGATACAGGTGCAGTGTCATAGGTAGAAAAAACAGAGCGTTTACGCTGATTGAGCTGTTGGTTGTAATCGCTATTATCGCAATATTGATGTCGATATTGTTTCCAGCGCTCAATAGAGCCAGAGAGCAGGGCCGGCGTGCCATCTGCCTTAGCAATTTAAAGCAATTGGCTCTGGCGTGGCTTATGTACGCGGGCGAAAACGATGACAAGATAGTTAATGGGGCTGGGGGCATCAGCCGCGCCAACGAGCCGCCCTGGGTAGGCAGGTGCTGGGCAGACAACTACGGCTCCGGCGGGCAAATGCCGGCCGCTCAACAACTGGCCAATATACAGACAGGGGCCCTGTGGCCTTATGCCAAGGAATTAAAGGTCTATCGCTGCCCGACGGGCACACGCGGAGAGATGCTTACGTATGCGGCCATGGACAGCGTCAACGGCCTATCCAGAACAGGCACCGCCAGCGGGGGTGTGGGAACAAGAGTTGGCAAGACGGTCCTGTGGCTTAAGAAACTCAGCGACATTATTAGCCCCAGTGCACCATACCGCATGGTTTTCATTGATGAAGGCTGGGTGACGCCCGACAGCTATGCTGTTCATTATGTAAATGAGCAATGGTGGGATGACCCACCTACCCGGCATGGCGACGGTACGAACAATTCATTTGCTGACGGCCACGCCGAGTACTGGAAGTACCAGGGGGTCGATACTATAAAGTGGGCAAGGGATCAGCAGCGTGTTCACACAAGTAATAACCATAGACCAGAGACAGAGGCTGGCTTCGACGACCTGCACAGGTTGCAGAAAGCTACTTGGGGAAGGTTGGGCTATTAGGCTTACCTGGATGGTGTTAAAACCTGCCCTGTGCTAATCTATTCAATGATGGGGGTTGGCGGTTATCAAAGCGGCCAGGAGGATATGTCTTAACCTGTCCACAGTGAGGCTATTGAGGTAGTCTTCGCTAAAATCGAGTTTGAACCGTCCTCCGAAATGCTTGATTCGGAACTTGAGCTGGTTCCTGTCTAAGTCGGCAACTGAATTCGCAGCTTGCTCAAAGTTGTTTCTCGAAACCATTACCACAACCTCCGGCGCCCCGTTACCTCGGTTGGCAGTCTTTCTTACAGTGAACAGCCAGTTCGACAGATTTATCGTCCTTCGAGTCCGGCGGCTTTGGCAAGAAACTCAACGTCGTGCCTCCAACACCACGCTTAGCTGCAAAATAGGCCGAAATTTTTTTGTTATTTTGCCGCTCGTCTGATAACTTTTCCGCATGAGGACTCAGGAACTGGATTACTACCTACCGCCGGAGTTGATCGCCCAGCAGCCGCTGCCGCAGCGCAGCGACTCGCGATTGCTTGTCCTGGAGCGAAGCGGCAAAAGACTGATAGACAGTACTTTCAACAAGCTTGCCGATTTCCTTTCAGCCGGGGATTGTCTGGTCCTCAATGATACGAAAGTCATCCCTGCGCGTTTCTATGCCCGCCGCAGCACAGGCGGCAAACTTGAGGGACTATTTCTGGCCGAGGTCGAGCCGTGTGTGTGGCAAGTCATGCTCAAAAGCGGCGGCAGGGTGAAATTGGACGAGCGGGTACATATAAAAAATAGAAGTAAAGAGGACTTCTGCGATGCGACAATCCTGCACAATGGCGGCGACGGCGTGTTTCTATTACAGGTCGATGCGGAAGGCAGTCCCGAGACCGTTCTTGACGAGGTTGGCTTTGCGCCTTTGCCGCCATATATAAAGCGCACGGACGATCCGGCACCGGCGGCCTCGGACAGGCAGCGGTATCAGACTGTCTATGCAAGTAAACCCGGCGCGGTTGCCGCGCCGACAGCAGGGCTGCATTTTACTAAGGACTTAATTGAGCAATTGAAGGCTAAAGGGATACTTTTTGCGAATATAACGCTTCATGTGGGAATGGGAACCTTCAAGCCGATAACGGCGGAGAATGTTGAAGACCACAAGATGCACCACGAGTGGTTCAGTGTCGGCCAGACAGACGCCGATGTTATAAATGCGGCTAAGCTTAAAGGTGGGAGGGTAATCGCTGTGGGAACCACATCAGTTCGTGTTCTGGAGACGGTGGCGTCAGGCCTGCCTATTAAGGCCTGCAGTGGCACAACCGATTTGTTCATCAAGCCCGGCTACGAGTTCAAAATCGTGGACGCTATGATAACGAATTTTCACCTGCCGAGATCGACATTGCTGGCATTAGTGGCCGCTTTTGCCGGCCTTGAAAAAATCCTCGTAGCCTACAACCACGCAATTCAACAGCGATACCGTTTCTACTCCTACGGCGACGCGATGCTGATTATCTGATGGACCTGTCAGCACTTATACATCACATCGAAATGACGCTGGGCGATAACGACTGCACCGCGCATCATATCTTCGGCTTTAGCCGTTTCACGATTCGCCAGCACTTTTAATAGTGCTTTGGTGTCGAGTTCGCTCGCGGCTTTTTCGCAGGCCTCCCAACTAAGGACACTTCGCACAACCCTGTCGATACCCTGCTCGGCGTTATCGTAAGCGCGGGTCTGCATATCGTGCCCTTTCCAGCGGGCGTAGCCATACTGCTGCAGCAGGCTGGCGATGGCGATATTCATGCCGTTGACCCTAGCGCCGTGGTCGATGTCGTATTTGCCCGGGCCGCCGAGGATGATGCCATCATTGTAACCCTGGCTGTTAAGGTGCATGTGGATGGTCATATCATTGTCCAGCTCTTCGACCGTATCGTATACGTGGTCGAGGCCGATCATCTCGGAATGGCCGAACTCTTTATTGACGCCTTTTCTCTTGATGTCGATGCCGAATTCCTCCTTGAGCTTGCGCCAGAATACTATGGCACTGGCCACGGTCGGAATGAGCATCGCGGGATGACCTTCGTTCGGCTTAGGCTCAAAACCAATATAAAGGTTGCCGCCTTTTTTCTGCTCATATTTGCACAGGCCGGCGACACTTTCCTTGAGATTCTGGTACATCTGTTTAATGCCGACCGTGGCGATGTCGTAGCCGAACGAGCCATTCCATATAATAAAGGCGGGCGATTTGTCCACGTCGGGGTGCCAGGCCTTCCTCAAGGCGCCGTATGCAAGGTCAACGGTCCTGATGCCGAACTCTTCCGCTGTTTTTCTCTCACGGCTGTCGAGGGATGAAATTCCGCCGTAGGCGAAGTGGCTGTGGGCGCCGGGAGTAATCATAGCAAGATACATCTTTGAATCGATTAGGGCATCGGCGACTTCTTTTGCTGTTTTCTCACAGACTTCGGTGTCGTAGTGCATCTCGATTCCCAGTTGTATTGTTTCCGGCAACCGCGGAGCGATTTTGTCTGCTACCAACTGAATCATATCGACCGTAGTAAAATCAGGCCCGCCCCACTGCGGTCTCATATCGCTCGGTACAAAACCACCCTTACCGGGATTAAATGTCCATCTGCATATACTGTGTAACGATTTGTCCGACGTCTTTGCCATTTTATTTACTCCTTATTGCCTGATATAAATCCGGCACAATTGTTTTCTATTATGACGTGGATAGTCGCTGTTTCAAGACCTCTTCCCATTTCTCGTATGATTGTTTATATGCTGCTTTTAGCTCTTTGTTGGGTGTAATCGTTTTGACGGGTGCAAGGCCCACGAAGGCGTCTTCGGGGCCTTTGTAGATGCCGGCGCCAATACCAGCGCCGCGGGCGGCTCCTTGAGAACCGTCAGTGTTGTACAGTTCCACCGTTGCACCCGTAACGGTGGCGAAAGCCTCGGCGAAAAGTGGGCTAAGGAACATATTTGCGTGTCCGGCCCTTACCGTCTTGGGTCGGATTCCGGTGCCGCGCATTATCCCCAGGCCATAGTTGAGAGCAAATACGATTCCTTCTTGTGCGGCCCTTAGAAAATGGGACTTTTTGTGAATGTTAAAATTCCAGCCGTGGACAGATGCCCCGATGTTTCGGTTCTCCAGAGTGCGTTCGGCGCCATTGCCATAGGGAAGAATAACGAGACCTTCAGAGCCAACAGGAACCTGAGCTGCCAATTCATTCATTTGGGCGTAATCAAGACCTTCGCCCGCGACCAAGTTGTGTTTGAGCCAGCTATTGAGAATACCTGTGCCGTTTAAGCAGAGCAGAACACCGTAGCGGGGCCTTTTCTTGGAGTGGTTGACGTGCACGAAGATGTTGACGCGAGATTTTTTATCATAGCTCTTCTTACTACTTATTCCATAGACCACGCCGGACGTGCCTGCTGTTACGGCTACCTGGCCCGGCTCTAAAACGCCGAGCGACAGGGCATTATTGGGCTGGTCGCCCGCCCTGTAGCTTATCCTCGTGCCCGCCGATAAGCCGAGTTCGCTTGCGGCTTCGCTGGTAAGCTCGCCCTGCACTGAGAACGTTGGGACCGTCTCAGCGATAAGCTCTGGGGAAATGCCGTAGTTATCCAGGACGAAACCGGCCAGGCCGTCTTTTTCAAAGTCCCACATTATGCCTTCGGACAAACCCGAAGGTGTCGTCTGAATTTGCCCGGTCATCTTCATAGCGATGTAGTCGCCGGGCAGCATTATCTTGTGAATCTGCGAATAGAGCCTCGGCTCATTGTCTTTGACCCATTTGAGTTTGGAGGCGGTGAAGTTGCCGGGCAGGTTGAATAGTCGTTTGAGGCATTTTTGCGGACCGATTTTCTTCGCCGCCCTTTCACCGATTTGCACCGCTCTGCTGTCGCACCAGATTATCGAGGGCCGCAGAACTTGCTTATTTTTATCCACAACGACCAGGCCGTGCATCTGATACGAGATGCCAATCGCCGCCACATCGCTCATGCCGAAGCTTGTGCTCTTTTGCACTTGTGAACTTATGCTCTTTGTTGCCTTTACAACATGCTCCCACCAGGTATCGGGGTACTGCTCGGCCCAACCGGCCTTCTTAGCAGTGATCTCCAGCTCTTTCTCAGGTGAGCTTGCCGATGCCAGCGCTTGACCTGTTTCAGAATCCAGCAAAGTCGCTTTGATTGATGAGCTTCCCACGTCATAGCCGAGTAATAGTCTCATTATGTGTCCCCTTTACTACACAGCAGATGCGTCGACCCGGCACCGGACGGGCCGGATGTTCACATTCGGAAATAGGCCCGCTTTCCTGAAACGACTCGTTAGGAGAGTCTCCTAAACACAGCGGACAATCCCAAATCATACCCGCCATTAGGTACCTGTCAATATTCGCGGTTATGGTAATCGTCCCAAAGATTGTGGGAGAATTTTTAACGGCCAGAGTATTACCTACGGCTGTCCTGTCAAATTACCTTCCTAAGGTCGCATACTCCATCCTCACCTCGCAGAAACTCCGATAGATAAG